>OATI01000003.1_pt1 | contig 460642 bp, 350 predicted proteins | sample 1494981 | NCBI WGS metagenome assembly OATI01 (sample SAMEA2579952, study PRJEB22360) | human gut metagenome
GCTTAAAAACTTTCCTGTCATAAGTTTTTTTCATAACTTTGATTGTTAATTAATTTATAAAATTGATTTACACAAGGGGGTGATATTCAACGTTTCTCAGGCATAGAATACGCCCCTCTTTTATTTTTCAGTTACTTTGCGCACTGTGTTTCATGTCCATTATTCCATTTTATTCTTTTCTTTTAACTAAAACTACAATCCCTCTACTCTATCGTGTCATGACAATTATGGCATAACAAACTACCTCCTTGTCATTCAAAACAAAGATTCTATAAAAACTGATGAAGAAATACAAAGATCTGAACATTCCCAGCTCACAACACGAATGTTCGTCACGCCGACCTCGTTACAAGTACATGATGATACCTTTATACCATCCCTTTAAGACTAAAAATCAAAAGAATTATCGAAGCCGAACTTCCCCTTTTACACGCAAAGATACAATTACGATTCCCTCCCATAAGCCTTTTTGTTTAAAGATTAGGACGAAAAAAAACGGTTCCGTCTGTCCCGTTGCATAACACCACTCAGAGGCTGTGGGTGCATTAACACTCCACACGGGGGTACGGAACCGCCGTATGGAGTTAACAGGCAAAAAAAATGCCTGCTACACTGTGGCAGGATTCCCCACCTCTGAGTATGTTATGCATTGCAAATATATAAACATTTTTACAGAAAGCAAATATTTCTTTATTATTTTATAGTTGTAAATATTGCTGGATAGCAAATTTATCTACTAAATACTCTACACACACTTATTTCCATATCCTTCTAGATTTACCACCAACTTTTCATCAAAGAAAATACCAGCAAAAAAGCTTTAATATTTCCTGTTTTATTTCTAAGTGCTAGTTAATTTCATAAAATAAACACCTTAACTATTAATGAAAATATTAAACAACTATTTGACATCAGTGTAGCTTAACTAAACTATGAGGTCCCCATTCCAAATATCCTACCTTTTAAAGATTTTCTTGAATATGCTAAAACAAATAATATTACCAATCATAGAAGTAAAAAAATAACTATTCAATTGGAAATTCAATGCAAAACTTTGTCTCCAGAATTTTCCTTTTCGTCCTTATAGCACATTAAAAAATAAAACATAGACTATATACTGCATTTCATCGTAGAGGGACATACAAATATCAAAAATAAAATAGCAAGAAGCACTAGACCTTCTGCTATTTATATGAATTTACCGAATACACCTAATTAAAGACAAAACATATATCTAATTAGTAATAACCTAATTGGAAAATATTTTTCTATTTAAAGGACATTCGCATTTAATGAATTCTCCTATTAACAAAGGAATTTACAAAAGAATAAATTTAGTCGTAAACATCATCTTTCTTCAAAATCAACCAATCATATAGTTGTTCTAGAAAAAAATAATCATCTTCTGTAACATAATAAGAATGAAAATTTTGGTTTCTTAATTTCTCTAATCTAACCATCCAACTTGTTTTTGCATCTTTTCCTCCTGCTATTTTCTTTTCGTGTGGACGAGTATAAAATGGTTCAAAAATATTTTGCCAATTCTTCAAAGCTATCTCTCTATATGCTATAATATTGATACAATCCCACTCGGTACATTCGTCACACTCCTCTTCAATTTCTCTATTTTTCTGATACATTAACAAAGTTGCCGCTTCACCTATCTTTGATGGAACCCCTTTCTTAAACCAATTATTCCCATAATATAATTCAAGTTTCTCCTTAAAATCCGTTTTAAAAAATGTTTCAATCTCCCTAATATATTCAAAAGCTTTAGTATTATATACTTTTTCTTCTTTTCTTAAATAATCATCTAATCCTTCAGGATTGAAATCTGGACACTGTTCTCTAATAAATTTCTGGAGAGTACGCCAATACTTAACATCTCCACCAGTACCATAAGCTGTTTTCAAAGATGTAATAGTATCTTCGTCTACATTTTTATAAAACGTAACCAACGGGGCAAGATATTTTTCAACTTTCTCAAAAATAATATTCACATTATCTCTTTCCGATATCTCATTCATTTTCGTTAAATGGTCTATAATATCACTCAATATCATGATTATAGAATAGATTCCTTTATTTATTACAATTATTCCATCTGCCTTTTCCCATTCATCCTCTAATCTGTCTTTTAAAAAATCAAATGACAACAGCATAAATTTAGATAATTTCTCAAATGCTAGATCTAGATTTCCCTTATAAAATACACTATGTTTTTCGATTTTATCTTTTAATACTTTACCTAGAAATACACTTTTCTTTATTGCGTTATCTATTTGCTGGGTAGTAATTACTTTTTTATCTTCACCTATAGAAATCTTTCCATATAAAGCAGATGCTCGATCTTCACCTAAAAGAATAGCTATACGGGATCTTAATGCTGTCATTTGTTCTAAATAATTTTCAGAATTCCAAAGCAAATCAGCATTTAACGTATTTCTTAAATTTTTTGAAACAGCTTTTTGATTTTCATTTATTTGCATAAACAGTTTAACCTGTTCGTTTCTATCCAAATTCTCAAAAGCAACAACAGGAATTGTATTAGTTGCCTTATATTTTGAATTTGCATAACCATAAAGCCGATGTTGCCCGTCAATAATATAAGCAGAGCGATATCTTTTAGGTAAATATAAAAAACCCACATCAGCTATTGTTGAACAAATATTACTAGACTCCTGAAATTCTAGCTTTTTCTTTTTTCCTGAATCCAGACTAATAATAATTAAATTAGGAAAATATCCTTTATCTTCTTCCAGAAATTTATTTATTGCATCTAATCTACCTTTCTGAATAATTCGCTGATATGTTGGCATCATGTTAGTATTTGCTCTATTACGATGCAAAACATAACCTATTTTCAATAATTTTTCAGGTTCAATTGAAAAAGAGTAATACACATGCCCTCCCATTTTCCCTCTTATCGCTGGAATTTTATTATCCATCTCTGGAATTTCTTGATCAAAAAATAATGATCCAAGAAGCTGATATCTAGCAGCAATTCCTATTTGAGCATGCATTTTAATATAATATTCTATAATATCCTCATCAAAGTGTACTCCTCCTATTTTCTCAAGTATAAGTTTATCTTGCTCTACTAAAGCATAATTTTCTGTAGCCAAGATAAACTTGAACTTAAGTTTTGCTCCATCAAAAATATTATACAATGTTTTTCTTATTTCTCCTATATGCTCCTTTAATGTCTCTAATTTGTCGGCAAAATTACTTTTAGCATTTTTATCCACCGATTCACATCTAACTAGAACTATCGATTCTTGATCTTTAGCTAAAAGATCAAATGTTTCAAAACGAGAATTATCTTTTTTGTCATAAGATATATTAATCGTTTGATTTTGATTCAATAAATCAAAACCCAATGAAGCAAACAATACCCATATTTTATCAACTAAAAGACGTTTTTTCTCTTTTTTCAATTTTAACCTTATCTTTGTTTTAAACTCTTTATCAACTTCCCAACCTTCAGCAACATACTTTTTAATATTTTCTATCTGTTTGTTTGGAATAGTGGTATATATATATACATTTTTCCTTAACCTTATATCAGTTGTCTTATCTATATCAGAAATTAAACTTTCTATAAATTCTTGTTTCTCCTTACCATTCATAATATTATATTTGTAAAGACATATTCGTTAACTTGAGTCCTTTTTGCCCCCTTACCACCAATAGTACTAGGTCGTTGAACAACATGCAAACAGCCTAAGCCATTGAACAATTCAGCAATACTAGCATGGGCCGCATTCGTCAAAATAAAATAAGCATTAGAATCAGATATAAATTTCAACAAATCAGTTAATCTTTTTTGATCATCCCATGAGAATATCTGTTGATTATATTGTATAAAACCATTATTCTCATGAGCTACAGTATAAGGAGGATCTAAAAACACGAGATCATGAGCTTTTAAATTTTTTTTAACAATCTCAAAATCACCAGATTGAAATGTAACATCTTGAGATAACAAATCACTTATTCTAGAAAAATTACTACAATCTAACAAATTTTTTCCTGCTCGATATCCAAAAGGCACATTATAAAATCCATCTTTATTAACTCTATAAATACCATTATAAGATGTACGATTTAAATATATAAAAATAGCAGCTTTTTCTATATCATCTTTGGGTCTCACAGCTCGTATAGAATAATAAAAATCCTTTTCATTTTTATAATCCTTTATTAAATCAATTATTTTCAGCGAATTACTCTGTAATTGCCTATATACATTTATCAAATCAGAATTAAAATCTGAAAGGAATGAATGATGTCGAATTAAATTACTACTCTTTAGATATAAGAATATTGATGCTCCCCCTAAAAAAGGCTCGTGATAATCATTGAAATGTTTCGGTAAAAATTCAGACAAATATTTAATTAACCATCTCTTACCACCAGCCCACCTTAAAAAGGGCTTTTCTATTGTCGTTTCTATTTCCAAGTCTTTATCATTTTGCATATAACGTATCACAGTAATTTTTTATGGTTTAAAATTAGCAATTAATATTTTCATTGAAAAACATATTCTATATCAAATCTATGAATTAATAACTACAATAGAATTTATCCAATACTACATTTGATAACATAAAAATTCCAAACAAATTCAACCAATTGCAATGGTAATTTTACACATCACCAACACATCCTTATCCCTCACAATGTGCTAAATGCATCTTTCACCGTTTGAGCCATTAAACTCCTACGTTGTCTCAAAAACTCGAAGTAATTCATACGCTCCCAACCATCGGGTAAAGCATGCCAATAATACTGTTGCTTTTGTTGTTCCGGGGTTAATCGACTTAAATATTTAGGCAGATACTCGGCCGGAGCTGTATCTGCTATTTTTATGTTATCACTCCATTCAACTAACGCATAATTCGCTATCTGATTGGTTTGCTGTTGTTCGGTAATGCCAATACTTATCAAATATGCTTTCGGAAATAAATGATGTATTTCAAGAGGTGACTTTTTAGATCTTAAACCTTCCTGCAACAAATCATGAACTTTCATTTTTGAAAACAACCCATCCGCATTCAATATATTTAAAGAAGCATAGTAGGCATACATAGAAGGACTTATCGCAGATGAAGTAGCTAAATTGTTCGGCAAAGTAATATTCCAAAAATCATCTGTAAACTTCGTGTTTATAATATTTAAAAGAATATTTTTAAATTGTTCTACAGAATAAACACCTCGCAATTGAGACAAGTCAAACTCCATCTGGGATTCAGGAGATCCGGTATATCGTCCAGTTATGATACACATAAAAAACCATTGAGAAATGAGTTTCCGCAATTCAAACATATCCATCTTATACTCTTCCCGACCAATTAGGAACATCGTATAAACATAGATAATCGTCGTTTTCGAACTTATAATATCACCTTTTATGTATCCAGCTTGTTTGATACATTTCAAATATTCATGCCAATTGGTAACATCAAGAACCTTTTTATTAGCTTCTTTCAGTAATTCAAATTGTTTCTCCCTTCGTTCCTCACTAAAAGTACCTGTTTCTAAATCTTTTCCCCGAAGAATACTATATACATATTTCAATACAGCCCTCTTAAAGCATAATCCGACTGACACTCGCAACATTTGATCCGGACTAGGAGTTATGATGTAATTAAACGCAGAAGCCGCCTGCAGGTTGGGAGTACGAGTTTCATGACAGAATCGTTCTAAATCGGTTCTTCCTTCATCCCAAAAAACAGACATCAGAGTCAATATAAAATCAGCTTGATTCAAAGTTTTACCCTGGCTATTGATCCGCACGAAAATATCAGAAACTTCTTCTTCCGAAATATTCGCAGACAATTCCAAAGCCGAGAAAGAATAATGTTCTAAATTTTTTACATTTTGAATCGTTTCCCATATTTTAGCTTTTTCATCTTCTGTTAAAGCACGAGAAGCCTCTAAATTTTTTATAAAATCCCCAATAAAAATATGCGCTTTAAAATCCGGTTGCCATAATTTTGAAATATCTTGCACATACTCGGAACTTCGTCGAGAAGCTGCATCTGGAATCTCAAATTTTTCTTCTAAAGGTTTAAATGAAATTATAATATGTTCTTTATTAAAATTTTCTCGAATCACCTCTTTTCCTTTCATCACGGCAAAAATTGATGTCAATCGTTGCTGTCCGTCCACGATTAATAAATTTGGTATTTTCTGTTTTCCTCCCACACCTATATATTTACTATTATCAACATTTGCATTTGCCCATAACAATAAATAACCGACAGGATACCCTTTATACATCGAATCAAAAAGATCTCGCACTTTAATATCTTTCCATACAAAAGGACGTTGTATGTCAGGAAGTCCAATAACTCCCATATCAATATCGTTCACAAGAGCTTGTAACTTATAGTTTACCTCACGAAAAAGAGTTGCCATACCTTCGAATATTACAATTTACCAATCCTCATTTTTTATACACACAACAAATATCCCCTCTACAAATACGAAACGCTCGAACTAATTATACAAATTTAATAAATAAAACAAATATGCTAGCCTTTTTACAAAAAAAATAATATTTCAATTACAAAGCAATCATGTTCACCTTTCAATTTGTCCCTCAACTTGGGGGTGTATCCATAAAATTTCTTAATATACAGATTCTGATTCATCATCAATTTATCACATAAAACTTACTCTTTGTCTGAAATTTATAGTATTTTTGAATAACCTTTTCATTCTAATTGAGAAATTTCATGCAACTAGTAAACATTTTAAAGAAAAAACGAATAAATATCAAGGAACACTCATTAAATTAAGATATGATCACCAAACAAGAAATACTTCAACTCCTAAATGGCACAGAATGTCATAATGTAGAGCGGACAATATCCAAGAACGATATGGACAAGTTCTGTCAGGCGATATGCGCTTTTTCCAATGACCTTTCCGGCAATGGACAGAAAGGGTATTTAATGATTGGTGCACAAGACAATGGCAAACTAAATGGATTAAAAGTTGATGATGGATTATTATTGAAGATAGCCAATATTCGTACAGACGGGAACATACTCCCTCAACCACTTATAACTGTTGAAAAATTCACTTTTGAGACAGGTGATTTACTTGTTGCCGAAGTACAACCTTCTGAATTTCCTCCGGTTCGTTACAGGGGACGTGTTTGGGTTCGAGTTGGCCCTCGAAAGAGTATTGCTTCAGAAGCAGAAGAAAAAATATTGACCGAAAGAAGACTTTCGAATGTCCGTACCTTTGATGCCAAACCATGTCTTGGAACTTCTTTACAAGATTTAGATATATCACTTATCAAAAAAGAATTTCTATCTAAAGCAGTAGCAGAAGATATATTAACTGATGATAAACGCTCCATCGAAGAACAACTTGCTTCTCTAGGATTTTTTGATTTAAGATACAATTGTCCTACCATCGGTGCCATTATTCTCTTTGGAAATAATCCAGAAAGATATGTACATGGTTCTTATATACAATATGTACGATTCAAGGGAAAAGACAGATCTGGCGACATCATCCATGAATTCAAATTTGATGGAAATTTATGTAAATCTTTACCCAAGATAGATACCTTTATTGAAACAAGCGTATCTGCCAAACGCCCTATCCCGGTTAGTGTTTTACGAGAAGAAATTGTTTCTCAATATCCCTATTGGGCAACTCGTGAACTTTTGATGAATGCAATTATGCACCGTGATTATGATTCAAATGCTCCTATTCAGTTCTATGAATATGACGATCATATTGAAATACAAAATCCGGGAGGGTTATACGGTAAAGTTAGCCCGATAAACTTTCCAAACGTAAGCGATTACCGAAACCCATTTATTGCAGAAGCTATGAAAGTATTGGGATACGTAAATCGTTTTAGCAGAGGAATCTACAGAGTTCAAAAAGAATTACAGGAAAACGGTAACGGTAAAGCAATATTCGATTTTTCCTTCTATACAGCTTTCAGAGTTGTTGAAAATGTATCAAAAAAATACTTTGAGGAAGGTTTTGGGACTGATTCCCAAGAAACATCCAGAAAACATCCAGAAAACATCCAGAAAACATCCAGAAAACATCCAGAAAAACAGAACGCTTCAGCAACAAATAATTGATGCGATACAATCAAATCCAACTATCACAAGAAAGGAATTGATCTATCTATTAAACAGTACCGAGGGAAGTGTAAAGTACCATTTATCTCAACTAATCAAAAAAGGAAGAATTAAAAGAGAAGGTTCTGATCGAACCGGCACATGGATCGTAATTGAATATTTGGACTAAAAAAGCTACAATTAAAATTTAGCTTTCTCTCCTAATTCAAACCTCCCGAAGTGTTCTTTTGAGATTTATACCCTATATTTGTAATTAATAAAAAGTGGTTTTTATTAATTGTAATAGTAAAGTATAGATATACGCCCCTATGTTAGCATACACCTACATCAGCAAGGAAAATTTCAAGCTTCAAGAGAAGCCGCTCCCCAAGATAGAAGATTCACGAGATGCTATCGTGCGTGTCACATTAGGCAGCATCTGCACCAGCGATTTACATATCAAACACGGAAGTGTCCCCCGTGCTGTACCAGGAATTACCGTCGGGCATGAAATGGTGGGTATTGTAGAACAAACAGGAGCTGACGTGACGACCGTAAAGCCCGGAGACCGAGTCACCGTTAACGTGGAAACCTTTTGCGGAGAGTGCTTCTTTTGCCAAAAAGGATTCGTAAACAATTGTACTGATCCCCATGGCGGCTGGGCTTTGGGATGCCGCATTGACGGGGGACAAGCCGAATATGTACGTGTCCCCTATGCCGATAGCGGACTAAACCGTATTCCCGATACGGTTAGTGACGAACAAGCTCTTTTCGTGGGTGACGTACTTGCCACCGGCTTTTGGGCTGCACGTATTTCTGAAATCACGGAAGACGATACTGTATTGATCATTGGTGCCGGACCAACCGGAATATGCACGCTACTTTGTGCGATGTTGAAGAATCCGAAGCGAATTATTGTCTGTGAAAAATCCCCCGAAAGGATTCAGTTTGTTCGGGAACACTATCCCGATGTATTGATAACCGAACCGGAAAAATGCAAAAAATTCGTCCTTGAGCACAGCGATCATGGCGGAGCCGACGTGGTACTAGAAGTAGCCGGAAGCGATGATTCCTTCCATCTTGCATGGGAATGTGCCCGTCCCAACGCCATTGTAACCGTAGTTGCCCTCTACGACAAACCGCAACTTTTGCCGTTACCCAATATGTATGGCAAAAATCTCACGTTCAAAACCGGCGGTGTAGATGGTTGCGATTGTGCCGAAATTCTTCACCTGATAGAAGAGGGCAAAATTGATACTACCCCACTCATCACACACCGTTTTCCATTAAACGAAATTGAAGAAGCCTATCGCATATTCGAAAACAAACTTGACGGAGTGATCAAGGTTGCGATAACAAAAGTTCATCCGGTAATTTAATATTACCGGATGAACCTTACATATATTTAAATATTTATCCCTATTTTCCTCTTCTTCTCACCCAAATAAATACACTACAAATTAACAGTAATATCGGCAACACACCCAAGAATCCAACTTTCGCAACAGCCATCGCATCCATACTCAAACTCACACTATTATCTTCTGCTTGTTGACGACGAACATCAATAGGCACCTCATTATCCGAGAACCAAAAAAACATAGCATTGATAAAAGAGTAGTTAGAAGCCACAATATTTGATCTCTGGCGACTAATTTCCCCATTACTAATACAATCAGCATCTCCCAAAATAATTATTTTCTGATCTTTATTCCCAACTTTCCGATTCAAAGCTACAGCAGTTAAATTCGCCTGTTCCACTTCTCCATCTTCTGGATTCAATTCTACTTTATCATCTATAAAATCAGTTGTTTTATATTCAATCCAGCTACCCTTATTTGGGGTTACTAAAAGAGGTGTTAAAATAAATCCTTTCGTTGTATCACATTCCAAAGCAACCGCATCCGGCATTGTCACACTATAGAGACGGAACATATCACTAAACATATAATTCAAGCTACAACTTTCCCTCGTCACATTCCCCACAATTAAATTAGCAACATGTTCACTTGATTGCACCAAACGACCAGGTAAGAATTTCACGCCAAACGGAGCGATCACTGGATTCATAATTTCCTGTCTTTCAGCATCTCCTGCAACTAACAAATTACCACCTCGTTCTATATACTTGTTTAAACGTTCCATTTCTTCAGCTGAGAATGGAGTTTTCATCTCGGCAATAACCAATACATTAATATCCTCCGGTACATCTTGATCTAACGTCAGTGAAGTCACATCAAAACCTTGATTCAACAGAGAATAACGGAATATCTTATTATGAGCAAAATTGTAATAATCCAAATCACCCGTTTTCCCTATATCACGCATACCATGTCCTTGCACGAAACCAACTTTCGGTAAATCCATCACCAAACGTTTCATTGCTGCAGAGATTTCCCGTTCATGTGGATGTTTTTGATTATCCTCGTACACTCTCAAAAATGTCTTTTCCCCACTCTCTCTTTCTAACACTCGAATAAAACGATTATACTCATCTGATAAATCAATAATCTTATGAAATTCTTCCGGTTTCATAAACATCTTGGGATTCAGACTCATCGTTTCGCACAATTTTTCCACGATCTCTTCATCACTTAATCCCGGATAACGTTGTTGTAATGCAGCGTGATTATAAGTTCTATCATAGTAATACACGTACTTCATTTTAATATCCGGTTTAAAACGGATATATTGAGCAAAACGACCAATATCTCCATTTCTACTGATTGGTAAACCTGACCAGCAATTGTCCTCAAACAGATTCACGTACGTTGTTATTGTCAAATCACCTGTCATCTGGCTCATGATATCTTGACTACTTTTAGTCAACGTTTTTATTTTATTAGCAGTAGAATCATGGAAGAATTTCAGCATCGGCCGAGAACTGAGATAACCCAAGAAGATGGCAACAATAAATACTCCTACATACTTGCTAAACACCATATACCAAGTCGTCCGTTGCTTACCTGATTGCAACTTAATGATACAGAAACCTAAGAATACAGCGATAACGATAATAAAGTACAAAATATCTTCACTACAAATCAATCCGGCAATCAACTCATCCGCACGTCCGGAAATAGAGAGCCAATACGTGATATCGCGAATCAAATCTACACCTTGCCACATTCCTCCCACGAAATTCAAAGCAGCCAACAAGGCTAAAGTACCGATAGCAGCAACCACTTGATAGGAAGTCAAACAAGACATGAATAACCCGATGGCCGCATAAGCACAGATCAACAAGTATATTCCCAGCAATCCGGTAAAGACCAGTCCGCAATCCATATTCTCTATCGTGAATAGGTTAAAGATAACCATCACACATAATATGCCGATCAATACCAAACCATAAATCACCATAGCCAGATATTTTCCCAGAATAATCTGCCAACTCGTGACTGGAGAAGAATACAACAATTTAATCGAACCACTGCTCAACTCCCGGCTCATCAACCCCATAGTCAGCAATGGCATATAAAGATACAGGTAATTCTGTACATTCGAGAATACACCCGTCCAGCTTGCATATAGACGGGAAGTAACACTATACACCCCATAACCAAGGGCTTGAGACCTTACATATCCTTCCATTTCCTGTACGAAAACCATACAGGTCTGAAAAGTGAACACGATAAGAATTAACCAGGCTATAGGGGAATAGAACAAGGTTTGCAATTCCGTTCTTGCTATTCTATATATTTTTCTCATAAGATTCTTTATTAATTGATTTTTTTACCCGATAATTTAGCAAAGATCACATCCAATGAACTCTTTTCCATATTGATCTCTTGCAAATGCCATCCGTTAGCCACGCTCGCTTCGATCACTCTTTCCGAAATAGCATCCATTGTGTCAAAGTGCAAACGGAAACGCTTGTTTGTCAAATTTTCCACGCTTACGATTCCCGGAATGGCTCGCAGTTCATTTTCACTTGGCGGAGCATCCATTAGCACGACTAACGAATCCGGTTTGATGTAATTATTAAATTCATCCATCGTCCCCGCAAACACCATATGCCCGGACTCAATCATCCGGATCTGATCACAAGTCATTTGCACTTCCGGTAAAATATGCGTGGAAAGCATCACGGCTCGATCCACCGCAATCTCCTTTACCAAATTCCGGATTTCCACAATCTGGTTGGGGTCCAACCCGTTTGTCGGTTCATCCAACACCACGAATTTCGGATCATGCACGATAGCCTGCGCTATTCCCAAACGCTGCTGGTATCCCCCGGAAAGATTACGCACCAAACGCTTGCTGAAATGCATAATTCCACATTTATCCTTCGCCTTCTCCACGGCAGCTTTGATATGCTTGGGTTCCACGGAACGCAAATAAGCGCAATGTGTTAAATATTCATCCACATTCAAATCCAGATGTAAAGGCGGTTTCTGCGGCAAAAAGCCGATATGCTTCTTCGCCTCCACCGGGTTATCCCGCAAACTCACCCCGTTAATATATACTTCCCCCTTCGTCTGTTTCAACACGCCACACATGATATTCATCGTGGTTGATTTCCCGGCTCCATTCGAGCCCAATAACCCAAGGACTCCCGTCTGGTTAATCTCAAAACTAATATCCTGTATAGCCCACTGGGAACTATAGCGATGAGAAAGATTTTCTACTTTTACAATAGCGACATCCATACATTTAAATTTTATAATTTACACGTCTATTTTTCTCTCAAAACACCTTTGATCTTTACAATCTCCGGTAATGCCAGAAACAACATTCTAGCTGCATCCTCCATAATTTCAGGAGTCAATGTTTCAGCCCGATCTCTCGGATCATGATAATACATAGGTTTCAACTCCTCGGTCGTGGCTATATATAAGGCCGGAATCCCCCGTTTGGAAAATTCATCACCATCCGCCTGGGAATAACTCACGGCCCGCTCATAAGGAGTTACCTCAAATTCCCGGTGCAACCATCGATCGTTCACTTGAGCGAATATTTTTGCCACCGCCGGAAAGCTTTCTGCCCCCCAAACCGATAAACCATTTCCATTTCCAACCATATCAATGTTCAGCATACACATGGTTTTGTCCAGCGGAAACGTAGGATGATTCAAATAATGAATTGCTCCTTTAATACCTCTTTCCTCCGCCCCGAAAAAAGCGAACACGATATTCTTCTCCGGTTTGATTCCACTAGCAGCCAAAGCCTTCGCTACGGCTAACTGTAAAGCAACCCCCGAAGCATTATCCAAAGCACCGGGAAACATTAATCCATTGTTACCCAAATGATCGAGGTGTGCCCCCAATACAATGGAAGAAGTCGTATCCACGCCCTTGATCACGCCGATCACGTTACAGGTGGTCGCATAAGGATAGTGACGAGTCACAACATCCATATTCAAACGACATCCGGTATTAAAAGAACAGGGCTTTTGTTTCTCACTGATCTGTTTTTTTAACCCGTCCCGCGTATACCCGGCTTTTGCAACCAATTCATCCACCATGGAAGGATCCACGTGAGTATAAATCATCCCTTTCGAAAAAGCAATTCCCGTGTGTGCCAGTTTTCCAACCAACAACACCGCTGCCGCACCTTTCTTTAAAGCCTGAGGTAATTTATAACTCTCGGAAGCATAGCGCATATAAAGATCAAAACGTTTCTTCTCATCCTTATCCCGATATGGTATACCCCGTTCAATGATCACAATCTTTCCCTTTACATCTATCCCCTCGTAATCATCATACCCGTATTCCGGGGCCGTGATCCCATACCCGGCATACACCACTTCTGCATTTTCCACCTTCCCCGAATCAGAGTTCATTCCCGGATAAAAATCCCGCGGGAAGACATACTCTTGTTCATTTCCCACTTTTTTCAATCTACAATCGATCAAACTCGTCGTAGGCATCCGAAAATGTTGTAAATAAGAACCATCATCCCCCGCGGGTTCTAACCCGAAATCACACAATTGTTCCGCGCACCAAAAAGCACATTTCATATATTCTCCCGTTCCGGCAAGCCGTCCGTTATATTCTTCCTTGCATAATTCATGCACATATTCCATAATTTCATCACTTGAAATAGAGTGAAACACATCCATTATCTCCTTGGACATCTTTTCATGTTGGGCTTTCACCGAACAACACCAACCGATCAATAAAATCAAAATCCAATATCTCATACTCGAACTATTTACATTTTAACAGGTAATACCCGGAAAGTGAAATCATATATCCCCGGCAAAATCAAGTACTGCGGATGAGTCACTGCCCGCAAACTCCAAGTCGTATCCCCGCCAACCCCCATTTGTCGCCAATCAATATTCCAAGTAATCAAATTTTCCTCTTTCACTTCATTCAAATGACGCTGTGTCTTTTCGGCACCCGGTTCATCCAATACATTATTGGAGAACCGGTAAACAGATGATCCGAAAGGAACATCCCCGATCACTTCCAAGCCCAAATCATCGCTCTCAAGCCTCATCCGGCGAATATCCGTCCGGTTTCCATTCTCTTGAGGACGGGCATAAGGCACATACCAATCTTCCACCGGACATTCATACCGTCCGACAAAAGCCCCAGAACAACGGTCTATGTAATTTTCCTGTGGTCCCCGGCCATACCACTCTACACGGGTAAAATCAGGAACAAGCTGCCAAGTCAGCCCTACCCGGGGAATCAATTCCGAAGTACAATTCCGGGTGTCCACATGATAGCGGACTTCCATCTCTCCCGCCCCATTCAAACGGTAACACAACTGATATGTCGTATTCATTTTCTCCAATTCGAAATCAGTTCGAATCTCCACGAATTTTCCTTGTTGTTTCACGTCGAAATTCACCAATTTCGCTTGTGAAGCTGCCCCTTTCCAACCGATACATTCCGGGATAATATACTCACTACCAAAATCATTATCCGTTCCCGGTCGCCAAAAATTAGCTTCCAGACCATTCACTAGAATCTCTTTGTTGTTTACCTGATACGAGATCAATTTACCAGTTTCTCGATCAAACTCAAGCATGACATCTCGTCCTTGCACAGAAACCCGATTCCCGTTCTCAACCACTTTAACCTCTCCATTCTCTGCGAAAGCAGGTAGTTTATCCAAACAAGGTAATACAAACTGTTCTGCGGCCAACACATGCCCTTTCTTGATCAAGGAATAATCTTTATTAGCAATAGTATACACGTTCACGTAATATTCTGCACCACGGTCTTCAAGTTTCGGGAACGGCAATTCCAACAAACACGTTTCCTGTGGCATCACTTTTAAATTAGGTACCATACCAGAGTCCACAACAATTCCATCCTTCAACAATTCCCATTTCAGATCCGAATGCTCCAAAGATTTAAAAAACAACTCATTAAAAATCTCCACGATGCCCCGGTTATAATCCAGCAAGCGAAATGCCACATCTTGATATACCTTTTTCACCTCCCAAGCCGCAGGGCTCCATGAACGGTCTGCTCGAACTATGCCATTCAAACAAAAGTTATTGCCGGAAGGAATTTCCGGACCTCCGAAATCTCCCCCATAGGCCCAATATTTCACTCCATTACTATCCACTTGTTCGATACCTTGGTCAACCCAATCCCATATATGTCCCCCTTGCAAATAAGGATATTTCCGAATCACATCCCAATACTCCTTCAGCCCCCCGACACTATTTCCCATTGCGTGAGCATACTCACACAAAATCAAAGGTTTATCTGGCCGAGACAACACATGATTAATCAGAACATCAATCTGTTTATACATCGGACAGTAAATATCCGTAAACTCTTTCTTTCCGGCATCCTCAGAATGAATCGGACGCTGTGACAAATCATGCTCCTTCAACCATTTATAGGTTGCCAAGAAATTAATTCCGGACCCAGATTCGTTTCCCAGCGACCAAGCTATAATACAAGCATGGTTTTTATCTCTCTGGAACATCCGTTCCGTACGATCAATAAAGACATGCGTCCATTCCGGTCTGTTCGCCAGAGACTCCCGGGGATCATAACCAATTCCATGGCTTTCAACATTCGCCTCATCAACGACATACAAACCATATTCATCACACAACCGATACCAAAGAGGATCATTGGGATAGTGAGCCGTACGCACACTATTTACATTCATCTCTTTCATCAAGCGAATATCCGTCAACATCGATTCCCGATCCACCACATGTCCCTTTTCAGGATCATGTTCATGACGATTCACCCCTTTCAACAAAACAGGTTGTCCGTTTACCAGCAATTGCCCTCCCTTAATCTCTGATTTACGGAAACCTACCGCTTGGGTCAATACCTCCCGAACCACGTTACGCCCCCGCTCCTCAACACGGGTCTCGATGGTCAAATCATATAGATTAGGCGTCTCTGCCGTCCATTTCAACGGATTTAAAATCTTCTTTTCAATACAAACCGTATCCATACCCTCCTTCTTTTCGGAAGTAATCACTTCTGAAAATATCGTATTGCCCTGTCTGTCATTCAACGTCACGGCCACATCATACTTTTCTCCCCGGTTTTCCAATTCCATATTCAGACGCAACAAAGCATCCCGGTAATCAGCATCCAAATCCGTTGCAAGCTGAAAATCATATACATTTGAACGGGGACGGGTATAAAGAAATACATCCCGCTGGATACCGGAAAAACGCCAGAAATCCTGATCCTCCACGTAAGTACCATCACACCAACGGAAAACCTGCACGGCAATTTCATTCTTTCCTTTCCGTACACAAGAAGTTACATCAAATTCCGCCGGAGTTTTCGAATCTTGAGAATAGCCAACCAATTGACCGTTTACCCACACGTAAAAAGCCGAACTCACGGCCCCAAAATGTAACACGATCTTGTTCCCAATCCAATCATCGGGTACACGGAATGTCCTCTTGTAAGAACCAACCGGATCGTTCTCCGGGTCTACATTCGGCCACTCGGCTTTAAAGCCGAATCCTGTTTCCACGTAAATCGGTACCCCGTAGCCTTTTAATTCCCAGTTAGAAGGGACCTCGATATTATCCCATTTACGAACATCATACCCAACCTTGTAAAAATCCATCGGACGGTCTGCCGGCTTACTCACCCACTTAAATTTCCACACCCCGTTCAAAGAAAGATAACGAGAGGAATTTTCCACATCCCATACCAATGCCTGTTCCCGATTATCAAACGGGATATAGAAAGCATGGCTACGCATCCGGTTTTTCTGGAGAACATCCAGATTTTCCCAGTCATTCTGCGCCCCTGCCGACAATGTCATCAGCATAAAAACAAACAGCAAACATCTCATAATTACTTATTTATATTCAAACATCATTAATAACAAATGTGCTGAAGACCAACCAAAATGCGGAGCATTCAAGGTCTCTCCGGTCAAGGGGTTATAATTTTCATGAACAGGCTGATCCCCCAACAGCCCCTGGCAATTATTTAATATTTTTAATGTCAATTCATTTGCCTCTTTATCATACCCGTAATTTCTCAACCCCCGAATACCGAAATACGCCTGATCCAACCAAACTGGTCCCCTCCAATAACCTCGTTCCGGTTCCAGGCGGGGATGACTTAGATCCAAGGTTCCCAAAGGCACAAAGGAATTGAACCGATTCACATCCATCATAATATTTCTCACCTGATCCGCTTGTTTTTGGTTTGCTACTCCGGCCCAAAGAGGTAACCAACCCTCCGGTCCGTAAACCGGAATAAGAGCGTGTGATTTTAACCGAACATCAAAGAAATATCCATTCTCATCATCGAACATGATTTGTCGAATCCTGTCGGCCAGAATACCCGCATCTTTTTCCAACTGATTAGCAAACTCTTCCCGGTTTAGCAAGCGGGCAAAGCGGGCAAGCGTCATCTTTTCATCATACAAGTAAGTATTCAAATCCACACTTTCCTGACTCATAGACCAAGCTTTCGGTAACTCACCCTTCAACATCTCTGTACTATCAAAACGCACAGCATTATCCATCCCGCTTTCCCAAGCCGCAGCCTGCAAAGTCCCGTCCGTTGCCCCGTACTCACACAGTCCGTTCTGATCAACATCCCGATAAGCATACCACCAATTATGATACCTCAACAACCGATCAAACATCTCCTCGACAAAGGACAAATCCCCGTCCGCATCATAAATTTCCTCCACGGCCCATGAAGCCAGAGGGGGTTTCGTATCCCGCAAATTATTAATATACTTTATCCGGCTGACAAAATCCGGAATCATACCTTCTTCTGTTTGGTAATCAAACAAAGCCCGAATATGATCTTTAGCCAACTCCGGTTCCCAACGCCCGATCGCCGCAGCAATCTTCCAAGAATCCCATGACCAGAATCCCGTACTGAATCCCCAATAAGAAGGATAACCTCCATCATGCAATAAATCATGTGCAGCACTCCGCCAATTCGCCATCAACGTCATCAAGCACTTGACTGCTATTCTTCTGTATTTCAAATTAGTAAATAATTCCGACTTATTTTCAAACAACTTTTCAATATAGCGCTCCCATCGTTGAGCGGCCATTTCAAAAAATGGTTCACTCTCCTCGAAAGGATTTCCCTCCAATACCGGATGCTTCACGTGTTCTGGTTCATCATTAAAATAAGCGGAATAAACAAACATATCCTCCCGTTCCTCACCTCGCCCGAATTTTCGCACCTCCGTTTCAAAACGATACTTTCCATCCCGAACTACCGCATGACAGCCTTCACCCGCCTCTATTTCAAAACAACATTTCGTTGCGGGAAACTCCAAATACACCGTCCGTCCGTCAATAACCTGACCTTGGAAATATTGAGTAAAAAAGCTCCCCTCATAAATAATCTTAACCTCTTTGGGACCTCCCGTGTTGCGGACCCGAGTCCGCAACAAAGAAGTCCGATTGTTTACAAAAACAATCTCCTGTGTCAAGGTTAGAGTCTCCCAGGTAAAGGACTGAATCATCCGACCCGGAAAATAACTTTTTTCAACAATAGCATTCGTAACTTCCTGTAATACTCCGTCAACAACCACTGATGCAACCGCAGTATAAGAGCCCACGGCATAATTGGATGCCATAGACATGGGACCGGAAAAACCTCCTGCCATTCCGACACTATCCGGAATAAAGGCAAATCCATGCCATGCCCCCAAATCAGAGAAAAGAGAAACTCCTTCTCTGATGCCTTGAGGCCAGTTAGATATATTCAGTACATTACGATAGTCAGCTTGTACATTTAAAAACGATTGTCCTGCACACCCGCACAGAAGGATTACAAAAAGCCATATATATTTCATACTATTCCGCTGCTTTATGAATAATCTGTTTTACCATACCAACATTTTGATCCATCTTCATGACCAAACGTCCCGCCTCGTCCGACGCAAATCCCTCTGAATTAATCTTCAAGAGGTAAACTTCACCATTAGCCAATCCAACACACAAATATTCATTAGCATAGAATTCATCCTCCATCGCCTTAATTTCTGCCGGAAAACTATAATACCGTTCCGGCACAATCTCACCCTCCGCATCTTTTCCAAAATAATACAAAACATTACCGGAAGCAATGAAAGCATACGGACAACCAAATCCCCGGCCTCTACCATTATCCGGAATCAACAATAAAATATTGTCATTCATCATATCCCCCTTAAATTCCCGTTGAGACTCTGCCACAATATCTTCAGGGTCATCCGTTAACAACATTTGTCCCACGTAAGTTCCATCCGCACGTTTGATGATATTATACAACCCGCCAGCCGGAATATAATAGTCATTCCACCAATACCCGCTTGTTGCTATTAACTCATTATTACCCAAGTTATCCATGGGAATAAATCCATTCGGATAACCAGCACATTTCGGCTCTCCAATAGTTCCATAGCTGGAAGCCCCCCGGATATACAAGAATCGTTTTCTCTCTTTTTCATACACGAACACGTACCCATTTTCTGTATTCATATCATACACGAAACGATCTGCATTCAATTGATGAGCAACCTCTTCACCCACAGCATCAGGTTCCATATACACCATCGGATATTGCGAAAAATATCCCGTATGGAAAGCTTCTGAACTAAAATTCTTACGCCCGAATACCCGTCCGTCCTCGGCCAGCAAAAAACTATACCAATCATCAAAGAATACTTGCTTAGGTCTCACGTTCTCCGGGATCACTTGAAATTCTTTCGACAATTCCAAAGATTTTTCCAAATTCGCACCATCCAAGTCAAGACATTTATAAAAATCATCCTGCAATAGCATAATATGTTCGTCTGTCTGATTTCCTAAATCATGCAGATGAATCTGTACAGGCTTCCCATCCAAAGAAACGCCTTCAATACCTTCATAAATATCATAGATACACCGAGCCCACTCCCCTTTCACTCTTTTTAAAAAACTTAATGATGACACACCATTTTTTTCTGATAAAATCAAAAAACCATCGGAATAAAGTGAACTAACCCTTACCATCGTCTGGGTCATAAAAGTTAATCCACTCAATGTATCAGTTACCTGCAACACCCATTTCATCTGCTCCGGAGCATCCAGGGGAATAATATATTCTATATTTTTCTCCCGGGAAAACACAGAATCAAGCTCCACGGACCATTCGTACTTTAACCCAACTTTCGTTTCCAAATCGAACACGATCTCCGGCTCAATAATCAACGTATCTCCAACAGACACATGGTATGATCCATTTACATTTCCGATTGTACCTTCTGCCAAATTACGATAATCATAATCACCTTTATCTTCGTAACATCCTGTTATGCTCCAAGCCATCACAAGACACAATATCAATATCTTTTTCATAACATTCATTATTAACCGATTACTGTCACTGTTATTCTAGTTCCATCATCCTCGTATTCCGGATGAGCCTCCAAATAACGCTTAAACTTCAAGGCATACTCCCGTATATATTTTTCCTCAACACCCGTCAGATCTGTCACACCCACTTCCCGACAAAAAATCTCGTATTTCTTGGGTGTAAATCCACCTAAATAATATTTATCAACCGTCTCGTCCCACCATCCCGGAATTGAAATCGCTGAAGTAAAGTATATCTTTGCTTGGCTATAAACAGTTTCACCTACTTCAAAAAATTCATTCGGCTTAATTTGTAATACAACCCGACAATAAGCATCTTCCAATTGAGCCGTTTTCTTCAATACTACAAACACCGAATCGACATTCACACCTTTATGAAAAACCATCTCATCCGGAAATGCAAAATCCGCATCTGAAAGCGGAGATACCACCTTCCCATCTTTCAACAATCCCGACAAAGAATCCACCACACACAACTTGATCGGGCAATCCTCGGTCAATAACTGGCCTCCCAAATTAAATTTCACGGAAACTTCAATCGCATCCTTCCCCTGATGAAAGAAGAAGGTTTCCACGATGCTATCCGTAGCCGGATTATTATAAAAACTCAAATAATTAACACTACTATATGTATCGAACTCATCTTCCTTACATCCGAAAACGGCCAAAAGAAGGAATAAAAAGAGAAACTGTCCTTTCATAATCTTTATATTTTTGGTGACCATTATTTTTCTATTGATTTAAAGTTACATCTTCACTATCCGGAATTTCGAAAACAAACGCCCCATCCTTCATTCCCGAATAAAATTCTGTCCCCAACTTCTTATACAAGAAAAATAACTGTCCTTCACCGATAAACGTACGGTAAGCATCATTTATCCATGTCTTATGGTAATCCTCAAGACTTTGTACCGTTACCGGGGTATAGGCACCCGATGCCTGCTTTACCACCGTAATACGAGAAGCTGCCGTCGCATAATCTTTAATAGAGGCATAATACTCTCCCGCAATATACTGCATCTCACTTGTACGAATAATCGGAATGATTTCATTAGGGATCGTTCCTTGATCAGAACTTACAGGAAGATACTTTTTACTCACTTTATTCGCTCCATCCAAATTTTGCATATGATAATACCCACGATAATCATAAGTATCGGATCCCAATATCTTATTTAGCGCCGTGTTCGACACGCATAACACCTTATTGGTTCCGGTATAGTAAGCCTCAAAAAGTTCTGTCAATTTCCGATTACTCAATGCAAATATAACATCCTCATATTGCTTGGGCTTAGCATAATCTCCCTTAACCGGAAAAGACCCGTTATCTATCACTTCCTGAGCTTGTTCTGCTGCTAATTGTAGCTCGCCTTTATAATTATATACACGAGCCAACATTGCGGTTGCCGCATAGTAATTCATCCGGAACCCCCGGAAACAATAGAATAAATCCTCTACCGCTCCTGCAGTTCCCAATAAACGATTAGTTGTTCTTAATTGATCTTTTCTCACAGAAGAAACTGTATCAAACGTGGCCAATAAAGTTTTGGCATCTTTTAAATCCCGAATAACTTTGTCCAAATAATCTTGCACATTCTCCCGTTTCTGGAACACTGCAGGATGAGTTTCACAATAAGGAAGATACTCGTTATTATCATTAACAGGCACGTATCCCGTTTTATCCCCATTTAATTCAACAGCCACGGGAGCAAATAAGCGTAATAAATCAAAGTGCAAAAAAGCCCGTAAAGCCAAAGCTTCCCCCTTCAACATATTCTTTTCTCCCTCACGCCCCAAAAATTTTGTAACATCCTCCTTATCTATATTCTGAATCAAATTATTACAATTTGCTATTGACTTGTAAGCCCCCTGCCAAATACTCTCTAAAATCCCTTTGACCTCACTATTATCGTAATCACCTTTGTAAGCTTTAGGATAAGCTCCATATTGATTCATTTTGTCAAAATTATAATATTGAGCCAGCACATCCATAAATCCCCAAGTCAATTGTTGAGCATACATATCCGATTCCGAAATCCGGGAATAAACGCCGTTCAACGAATTACGATACCCTTCCCCGTCTGCAAAAAGGTCTTCTTCATCAACTTCCGATTGCGGAGTGACATTCAACCAGCCATTGCATCCAAACAATAGCGGTAAAAACAATAGTAACAATATTTTGTTTTTCATACTCATCGCATTAATTGAAATTAATTTTAATAGAGAAATTATATGAATGGGCATAAGGAAACTCCGTTCCCCGCTCTTGCTTGATCGTTGAGATTCGGAACAATTCATTTGCACCTAATTCAAAACGAACCAAGCCAAATTTATATTTTCGTAAGAATTTAGAATCCAAATCATAACCTAATGTAATAGAATTCAAACTAAGCTCGTTATCCTTCTGCATAAAACGAGATGTCGGTTTTGTGTACCCATCTTGATTTCTAATATCCTTATATTTAGCGTTGTCTCCTGGTTTCTGCCATCTTTGTTTCAAAACACGTTTATCCACATTTTCCTCGTAAATCTTAGCATTCTCAACCTTCGTCACCAAAGTAGAATTATAGGCATCGCCACCAAACTTATACATGAACGAAGCGAACAATGACAAATTTTTATAACGCACATTAAACCCGAAAGACCCCTGAGCATCCGGTTCTGTATCACCGATAATCACCATCTCGTCTCCAGACCAAGTATAAGTAATCGTCCCATCTTTCTTTAAAAACATCTCTTTACCGTTTGCCGGATCAATTCCTAAAGATTTCATTCCATATTTGGCCGTATTAGAACCTCCTTCTTCATATTTTGTTAAAATTTCCGAAGACGATTTCAAATTCGAACTCCGTTGGTAATACTGATTTACCCGGTCATTATACCGTTTTAATGCCTCCGAAATCGCTAATATCTCGTTTTTATTATGAGACATATTTCCATAGACAGAGAAATTCCAATCCTGACGTCTTACAATCTCGTACTTCACATCCAACTCAATACCTTTATTCAATACATTACCCATATTATCATAGTAATCATTGAATCCTGAAGATGTCGGAATAGCTACCGTGGTAATCAAACCTGTCGTTTTCTTGTGATACCAACTTCCCGTGATAAACAAACGGTCATGCATAAAACCTAATTGGAATCCAGCATCAAAAGTTTTCGTTTTCTCCCAAGATAAAGCCGGATTACCCAATGCTTTCAGTAATGCACCAAATCCCGTACGATACCATTGATCTGTTAAGACTTCATAGGTTGTTTTCGCTACATACGGGGGAAAATTCACTTTACCCGTGGCCCCGTATGATGCCCGCAATTTTAAAGTTGACAACACACCTTGTTGTTTCATGAATTCATAATTATGAATATTAATACCGAGTCCGGCCGACCAGAAAGGAGCAAACTTTTTATCTTTACCAAAATCTGAAGAACCGTCAAAACGACAAGAAGCATCCAACAAATAAATATTATTATACGTGTAATTCAATCCAGCCAAAAAACCAACCATTCTACTCAAACGCTCATTAGCAGTCGGCTTTTCATATATTTCCTCTGCATAATTAATAGAGTTCAACGAGCCGGACGGGAAACCTTTATATTGACTAGAAGTCCCCTCACTCTTATTTGCCATAATATTCAACCCGGCAGTCAAATTTATATTATGCCTATTCACCATTTGATTATATGCAAACAAAATATTGGTATTCCAACTAAGTTCTTCACTCTTACTTAAATTATACGAGCCAGAAGACATATTATTTACAGACAATGATTCATTCTTATTTTGTAAAGACTTTGGATCAACGAAACGTTCTGTCGTAGAAAAACGGCGGGTCACACTAAAATCACCCTTTAACTGAAAATGCTCGGCAAACATCCAATTCACACCAAAGTTATCAATTAACTCCTCATACTTTGATCCACTGAAATTATTCAAAGTTGACTCGTACAATGGATTTACCCGTCCCAAATCCTCAGTCGTCATCCCGGATCTATTATGCCATTGAGGCAAATTTTGGGCAATTACCCCATTTTCATCTTTATAACGATCATAAGGCAATGCTGATGCATAACTAGAAAAAGAACCGTATGGAGAATCCTCTGAATTCATCACGCTATAAGAGATATAATTTCGCACCGACAAACCTTTAACTTGATAATTAATAGAAAATCCTCCCCCTATTCTCTTTCGGAAAGATTCTTTCATCACCCCTTTATCATTCCGATAACTAAAATCAATCCCATATCGTAAACCTTGAGCCCCTCCTTCCATGTACAAACTATGCTGCGTGTTGAATTCTGTACGTAAAGGTTGCGACAACCAATAAGTATTCACTCCCCGCGCTATATTCGCCTCCTTAGCTAACAATTCCTCCCGCTTAGAATACAATTCGGGAAAAGTCTCTGCCTCATAAAAACCTGCCGCAATTTCTGTATCCAACAATTCTCTGGCATTCATTAAATTATAATCACTCAAATCAGGAGTAGAAACTTTTCCGGTCAAACTATACGTTACAGACAACTGTCCGGCTTTCGGAGCCACGGTTGTAATGACCACCACCCCATTGGCAGCACGAGAACCGTAAATCGCAGTTGCAGCAGCATCCTTCAATATTGTAATATTCTGAATTCTATTGGGATCAAAATCATACAACTTTTCCGCTGTAATTTCGAAACCGTCCATAATAAACGTCGGCAGATTTGAGTTATTCTTCAAATTCGATTTATCCAGCGGATCGGCATCCAACGCCTTCACTCCCGTACTGGAAGTACCCCGGATATTCACCTCTGGCAATGCATTCGGATCTGATCCCCATTTATTATTCTCCCTAATTCTAAAGGAAGGGTCAAAAACCTGTAATGCTTGAATCACATTTGACTTGGAAACTTTCAGTAATTCCTCTTTGCTCACGCTAACAGCATTTCCGGTAAAGCTCTTTTTATCAATATTGGCATATCCTGTAACGACCACATCTTCCAAAGCACTTGTTTCGATCTTCATCCGTATATTCAGTTTCTTGTCGCCTTGTACTTTTATCTCCTGTGTTTCATAACCGATAAAGGAAACAAGTAATATCAACGAGTCTTTAGCAGGCAGAAGTAATGTAAAATCTCCCGTCTCATTAGAGGTTATACCGATCGTCGTACCTTTCAATATAATCGTGGCACCCGGCATGGGCTCACCCCTCTCATCCTTTACATTTCCTTTCACCACAATCTCCTTCTTTTCTTGAACAACCACCTCTTCTTTCTCGGAAATAACATATACCCCATCTACTTCCTTGTACATGTACTTTGTCCCTTGCAAACATTTATTCAGGATATCAGGAAGAGCTTTGTTCGTCAATACGACATTAATCCTCACGGATTTATCAATCCGCTCATGATTGTATAATATCTTTCCACCCGTTTGTTTGCTTAAATGTCCCAAGGCATCCAAAAGAGACATATTTTCAAACTTAACACTCATTTGTTGCGTTTGGGCTGAAACCTCTTCCCTTAGCATGGTCCCGTAAGCCAGCAACAGAGTCACGAAAATAAACAAGAATTTCCGCGATTGAATCACAACTTTTTTCATCATAAGTTATTGGTTTTAATTTATATGATTAAAAAACATTAGTATATAGTATTCCCATTATTGAACATTTTCACGTTCAATATCACACATTATTTACTCAAAAATTCCTTATTTCTTCGATCGGGAAATGAGTACTTTACCTTTTTCTAAAGAAAAATCCAAATGGGTAGCGAACTCCAGTATATCAAATACTTTTTCAATATCGGTATACTTGGGCACATTCCCTGTAAAGTGTAATTCCCGAATGCCCAGGTCCGCATAACACACCTCAATTCCATACCAACGAGCCATCCGTTTCATAATCGACTCCAGTTTTTCATTAAAAAAGTAAAGCCGATCTTCCATCCAAGACGTATAAGGCAAAATATTCACCTCTTTCACTGATAAGGATTGTTCTTTAATCAAGGCTTGCTCCCCGGGACTCAATATTTTTTTCTGATCCCCAAGGGCTACTTCAATCTTTCCCGAGGCAAGAGTCGCCAAACCAAATTCATCATCATTATAGCAACTTACATCAAAAGATGTCCCCAAGGCTTTCACCGAAAAAGTGGCACAATTCACGATAAAAGGTTTTGACGTATCCCTCGCCACGTCAAAAAACGCTTCACCTTCCAAATACACTTCCCGAGAAGTTCCCACAAAATTAACCGGATACTTTAACCGGGAGGTTGCCGCCAACCACACCTTTGTACCATCTTCTAGGGTCAGACAATATTCTGCACGGGCGGGAACACTCAATGTATTATAAATTAATTCCTTGGAAATGTCATCATGATTCTCGTACACGATTTGATCCCTTTTCTCCGTCATCCTAATTTTCATCCCGTTCTTTTCCAGAACTCCAGTCGAATCGAACTGACTAATGTTCACCCGCTCCCCGTTAGAAAGAAACAACATAATACCACCCTCATTAGCAGTAACCTCCACGCTTGACTCCACATCTCCCGTCTTCAGTAGCCACCAAGCAAACAAAGCCACGAACGGTAATAACACAGCGGCATAACGCATGAAAGAACGTCGCAAAACTCGTACTCGTTCTTTTTTCCGAGTCTCATCCAACACCCGGTTCCATATAAGTTGTCGATTAAACGATTTTTTAATCCTCAAATCGCTTGCAGCCTGTTGCAGAACCTCCTCGTAACATTTCTGATGCTCCTCGGATTCTTTCAGCCAAGCCACGAACTCCACGTCATCATGAGGACGTTTCCCTCGTAAAACCTCTTTTAGAATATTCATATTTGATCTGTACTCTTCCATATTCAAATAACCTTTCATTAACAAGTCACATCAACTTGAAAAAAGTATTACTCGGATTTCAAAAAAATCAACAAAAAAATAAAAAATTGCTCTTTCGTCAATTTTTCCCGTAAAATCCGGTACGCTTTACTTACTTGCACTTTTACTGTATTTATCGATAGATCATACTTTTGAGCCACCTCAACATAGCTACATTCCTCGATACAGGCATCCACAAAAATAGCTTTACATTTTTCCGGCAAAGAATCAATTGCCAGATGAATTTTTTCGCACAACTCCGCTCGTTCCATTTCATACTCCACACAAGACGGATCCTCTAATTCTTCAGATAATTCCGTATCCCTATATTTTGTCCGTGTCGCATTTAAGGAGGCATAATGTATTGCAGAAAAACAATAATAACGGAAGGATTTATATATCAGCACTTTTTCCCGGTTCATCCACAACTTCACGAAAAAATCCTGGACAACATCTTCCGCTACCGCCTTATTTCCCGTGATACGATAAGCAACCACATACAAATCCGGAGAATACCGATTAAATATATTCTCAAAACAAACTCTATCCCCCCGCCGTAATCCTTCTACATCCTTATCTTCCACCATCATAATGGGCATATTATATATTCCAAAAAATCTTTCCTACGAAAGAATCACATCTTTTTTAAATCCCCACATACTATATCAAAAGACGATCATTTTTTGATATTGACAATAAATCAGAAATATTACAAATCATGAAGGTGTATGCAATCATTCTTATTTTAATAATGCTTTTAACTGGAAGCATAATGCGTGTTCGGGCTCAGGAACATCAACACAAGACAGACTCGACAAACAACATTGTCCTCTATTTTAAAATTGACGGGGCTATTTTAGATAGCACGTACATGGGAAACAATGAATCTTTGAAGAAACTGGATGAGTTAATCAAAAATGAATTAATCATACCTAATCTCGACTCCATTACCATCGTGGCCTCCTCTTCTCCTGATGGCAAGGAAGCATACAACCTGGAGTTATCGAGGAAAAGAGCCGAAAGTGTCAAAGCTTATATCACGGGGAAATATCCCGAGATCAAAAAAGAGCTTGTCTATGCACGATACACCGGTGAGAACTGGGTTGATTTCAAACGTATGATCGAAACGGATAAAAACATCCCGCACCGGGAAAGATTAATTAACATCATAAATTCCGATCGTGAGAACGGAGCCAAGGAATGGTTGATCAAGACTCTAGCGAACGGGGAATCATGGCGTTATATCAGGAAAAACTTCTTACCACAATTACGCACGGGTGCTGTCTGCGTGATCTACTATAAGCGGGAGCCTGTCAAGGAAGAAAAGAAGGAGGAACCGAAGAAAGAAGAGAAGATTATCCCTCCACAAAAATCGGAACCGGAGACTCCGGTCATCCCGCTAATCATCTCGAAACCGTTATTCGCCATGAAAACGAACCTTCTCTACGACGTGCTTTCGGCCGTGAACCTAGAAATAGAAATTCCCATCGGTAAACAATGGTCCGTGGCTGCAGAAGGAATATTCCCGTGGTGGAAAGCATCACGTGCCGACTGGACCATGCAATTACTATCGGGACACGCCAGCGTGAAATACTGGCTCGGGGATCGTGACGCAAAAGAAGTTCTCACGGGATGGAACATTGGCCTTTACGGCGGAGTGGGGAAATACGATCTACAACTTTTCGATAAAGACGGGGAACAAGGCGACTTCTTTGATGCAGGTCTTCAAGCCGCTTACGCTCACAAGATCGGCAAGCATTTCCACATGGAGTATAGCCTCGGCGTGGGTTATTTACAAAGGGACACGAAAGAGTATGATAAAGTGAACGACACGATGTACGGGGACATAAAAGTTTTCAGGTTCCCGTGGAAAGTAGAGAGGAAACAATGGTTTGGTCCAACGTTCGCAAAAGTTTCCCTCGTTTGGTTATTAAATAAAAAAACAGTAAAAAAAGAAGGAGGTGTGAAATGAAAAACATAATTTATATCGCAACTCTTTGTTTCACACTTGCCTGCTCTTCATGCGACAGGGACAATCTGTTTTACGCCACGGAAGAACAAGGATTTGTACGCCTGAATATCAATTGGGAACCCTCACAATTAGAACCGAACGGTACCTCAGCCTACGTGTTCGACAACGAAAGCGGAAAAGCTGTCTGTGAATGTTTGATCAGCAGCGACCCTAACACGATTGATATTCCCCTTTACCCGGGTAAATATGACATCATGGTGATAAACAACACGGAAGAGGAATTAGCAAGCATTGACTTTACCGGTATCGAAAACCTACACACGTTCAACGCTGTCATTTCGGCCAATAAAGAGCCGAAGTACGCGAATCTATTATCAAAAGCAGAAGATAATAATTCCTACTTGACAGCATGCGACATCCTAGCCAGAGCACTCGTCAAGGCGATCGAGATTACCCCGAAAGATATTCACTATTACAAGGAAAAGCCGGCTACCGGAGAACACGAGGTCAGCCAAACGATCGAAGTCACCCCGGAACGACAAACAGAATTAATCGACATTGAGGTAAAAGTGATGAACATCACGTCAGCTGCCGGGGCCCCACGTTCCCACCTGACGGCCATGTGTGAAAGCGAAAACATGGAAAAAGCGATAAAGTTCGGGCATGGTATCACACACGAGTTCGTGCTGAACAACAAACGGGTAGACCCGGACAACTATAAACTCGCCACGATCACGAAGCAACTCATCTCGTTTGGTCCGGAAAAAGCAAACGGGAAATGCCTCAATGATCACCAACTCGTCATGAATTTCATCCTCGTGAACGGAGAAACCCACACGGTTTCCCTTAACGTGAAAGATTTAATTGAAACTTCACATGACGGGGTACAAACCGTCCACAAAATCCGGGCCGAGGTGACTCTCCCGGAAGCCATCGGTAACGGTGACGGGGTTTTCCACCCCGAGATTGAAGAATGGGAAGAAATTGAAACGGAATTGCCAATTTAAAAATAATGAATTATTCATTTTAATTTACTGATCATGAAAAAGAATCTATTGTACATGCTAACCGCTGCTGCCATGCTTGCCGGTTGCGCAAAAAACGACGTAGTTGATTCGGAAATCAACAAGGAGGGTAACCTGATCGGGTTCTCCACTTACAAGAACATCTCCAGGGGAAACCCGGTAGATGACAATAACGAATTTTTAACGAAAGACAACGCCTTTGGAGTAACGGCATTTATCAAGATAAATGCAGTCCTAAATGAAAATCCTTACATGGGAACGACTACCGAGGGCATTAAAATCGTATCTGACGGGGCGAAATGGACTTACGCCCAAGCAAGCGATCAAGCTTACTGGCCCGTGAATGGCGAATTGCTTGATTTTTACGCCTATTCCCCGTACGGGAATCCAGCTATCACGGCGAAAACTTTCGCCACGACCGGTTTAACGTTGAACTATACCGTTCCAGCCGAAGAAACCAATCAAGTGGACTTAATGTACGCTGTTGCCACAAACAAAACAAAACCTGATAACGGAAACAGCGTAACCATGCCATTCAAACACGCCTTGACTCAGGTGCATTTTGCAATCGGGACAAGTGCCACAAACCTGTTCGTGGATGTTGAGGAGAACGGGATTCAAATTCACAATCTGAAAAACACGGGAACTTTTGCATCTTCGACAGAAACATGGACTTTAAACGCTGAGGCTGCACCAGCCAGCTACACGGTTACCTCCGATGCCATTAATGAAGCAGGTTATGAAGTAAAGGAGGGCGCTCAAACATTCACCCCGATCGGAAGCGCAGACAAGGCATTAATGCTATTACCACAAACCTTAACGGTAAATGCAGATGTAGAAACTGGTAATTACCTGACGATCAATTGCAAGATATACCAAAAACTTGCAGATGGTACAAAAATTTATCTAAAAGGTAGCGACAGTAAATATGTTCCTGTAACAGTCGGTATTTCCGGAAACTGGGCAAGAAATCAAAAGATCACTTACAACTTAAACATCGGCGCAACAGCAGGCATTTTGGATCCGATCGAATTCGAAACGGACGTAGAACTGTGGGATCTTACTGAGGGTGGTACCATCAACGTAAAATAGCCCTCGCGCTTCATGCAACCTTAAACATGGCCTAACGGCTCACCCGCGGGCGGTTGAACGTCTGCCCGCAGGTACTAATAAAACCTCAAAAAAGTCAAACGATGAAAAGAAAAGAATACATTTTACTGTCGGCAGCCCTATTGATCGCGTTCACATCGTGCGACAAAAACGACCCGGAACCTGCCAACGACGGTGATAAAATAGATTTTATTGCCACGCCATTTCACGAATCCTTCATCCAGACAGATCAAGCCCGGGGAAGCGAAACGGGAAACGACGATATGCGAGATTTCGGTGTATACACCTACTACACGGCCGACGCTTTTATCCCGGGGACTAGCACCCCGAATTTCATGTGTAACACCCACGTGGAAAAGACAAGTGGCACATGGACTTACGAGCCTCTCATGTTCTGGCCTAATAATGGGAAACTGTCATTTTTCGCCTATTCCCCTTACGCAAGCCAAGGAGATTCGTACACCTCTTTAAGTTCCACCCCCTCCACGGCGGGGTATCCCCAACTAACCTACACGGTACCGGATGACGTGATTACCCAGCGAGATTTACTCGTATCCGTTCCCCTACTCAACCAAACGAAAACATCGAGGAACGCCGACGGTAAGTTACCATTAACATTCCGACACGCCCTCTCGTGCATCGTGTTCAATGCCAAGATGACAGACGCTTGCGATTTCCCGGTGAAAGTAACCTCCATCACCCTCGGGAATTTCAAGAACAAAGCGACACTCTCTTACGACGTCAGCAGCACCCCGGGAACATTTTCTTGGACAATGGCAGGAGATGCCTCGGACAAACCCTATTTGCTGACCATCAACAACGGACTACTAGAGGACGTGAACTTGAAAACAATCACGAACACATACCAGTCAATCAGCACCGACAACGCATTCTTGATGCTATTGCCACAAGCGATTGATGAAACAGACGAGATTAAAGTCACCGTGGAATACCAAGTAACAGGAAATATTCAGACCCAAACGATAACAGTCCCACTAAACCGGATAATAAGTACTTTGATCGCCGGGCAACGCTACTCGATAAATATACTAGTTTCCACTTTGGCAGACTTAACATTAACCTGCACGGTAGAGTCATGGCAGCAACAAGCAATTAACGTACCCGAATTTAAATAACAGAAAACTATGAAAAGATATATATACATCGCATATGCCTTGATTCTTACCCTAGCCGCCTGTCAAGATGATAAACTCGGGGACCATGAAAATAGCGGGAATGCAACATTAACATTGAGTTTCAACTCTTCAGACAACACGCTGTCACGCGCCGTGTCAAGTGACGAGGATGAACAAATAATAAGCAACGCTTACGTGTTCGTTTTCAATCAAGACGGGAGCAAGGTGTTCGGACAATTTTACAACAACATACACCAATCAAAGACTTACACGACCAAGGTGGAGAACATTCCCGCCGGGAACGGCAAGACCATAGCTGTTATCGCGAACATCAACACGACGATTCACGACCTGAATGACACAAAACTGGATGCAGTCACCTCGAAAGCCGATTTGTTGGCACTGACATCGCACATGCAGGGAGATTACATCGAGAGAGGAATCCAGTTTCTGATGAGCGGAATGAAAGAAGGAGCCGAGTTAATAGCAAACCAAAATAATGCAATCGACATCCCATTGACACGAACTGATGCGAAAGTACGTTTCAACGTGCAAACGAAAGAAGGCGTAACATTCACCCCTCGCGAGTGGCAGGTCGTTGCTATACCACAAGAAGTAAGTGTGTTACCGAACACCACACAAGGACAATTTGAATTTGAGAATTACTTTAACAGCGAGTGGAATAACTTTGAAATCTCCACCACGAACGCCATCACGTTCGCATTCTACATACCCGAGAACAAAGTAAACCCCAAGGGAACAATACCCGCAGAGGGGGAATATCACGATCAATATACCCTACGGGAAAAACAAGAAAAAACATCTAACGCCGACGGGAGCGTAACAAACGGGGCTTACCGATACGCGGATCAACGGGCGACCTACGTGAAATTGAAAGGAAATGTTTTTTATAGCATCGCTGGGGGACAAGAAATTTCAGCAGACGTAACTTACACCATTCACCTCGGAGGTGTGAATGGCGTGAACGATTACAACAGCCTCAGAAATCATTTTTATACTTACACGGTAACCATCAATAGCGTGGATGATATCATCGTCGAGGTTGAATCAACAACAGGCGAGGAACCCTCACCCGGAAGCGAGGGAGATGTTGTTGTCGCCGAACGGATTAAAAGATTCGATGCCCACAATGAAATTTTCACGACAACTTTCGAGCAAAAGAATATCGACGAGAGCTTGACTTGGAACGTTTACACCCCATTCTCCAATGGAGCAGAAAATGAAAATCCCAAAGACTACGACTGGATATATTTCAACATTAACACAAAAAGTAGAAATTTTTATACCGAAACTTTTGTAACCTACCAAGGAGATTATGGTGTTTACACGGATGCCGAATTCAATGATTTAAACTACCAACACCCCCTGGATCGTTACATGAACGATATAAACAGGGGAACACAGAAAATGCTAAACATCAAACAACTTGTCCGCATTTTAAAGGAATGTAAACGCAGGTATTCCGCATCACAAGGAAACCATTTATTTGATAGTGGAGATAAAATCATATTTACCACCTATCTTAAAGAGTATTACTATGACGTGAATCCGGAAAACCCGTCTGAAACCGTGGAAAACGGGCTTTGGAAAAAATTCGTCAACACACAGGAAAGAGTGCTCAATATTCTATCCAATCTTCAATACAGCCAAGACCAGATGAGTACCAAATCCATCGCATTGTACTCCATCAGGCAATCATCTATACAAACCATGTATAACAAGAACTTGACTGAAAACTTCACCGCATGGGGTTCCGAGGCTATACAGGATGAAACTCTTCTCCTGTTTGAAACAGAAAGAACTAGAACGAATCGCACGTATAACGATCTCAATAACGGACGAAAAAACTCCATCAATATGTGGATTGGAAACGAAATCATGAATTGGGACGACTACATAGATCCCACGACATGGGAAATGCAAGATTCATATGAAGCGGCCAAGTATAAATGCTTACGCCTTAATCGCGACATGAACGGAAACGGGCAAATCGACAAGGAGGAGGTTCAATGGTACTTGGCCAGTATCAATCAACTCTCGGACTTGTGGATCGGTGAAAACTCCTTTGACTCGCAATCCCGCCTATACAAACTCAGCACGTGGGAAATAAACAAACAATGGTATGCCAGCAGCACCGTACTAGAGAAAGATCGCCAAGGATGGGGTACTGATCGGAATCCTTATACTTACAGGGATAATCCCGAGATATTGTGGTCTTCGGAAGGTTCAACAGTCGGTCCTTTAAGTGGACCCGGATCCATTGCCTCGACCAAGGTGTACTACAGGTGTGTCAGGAATTTAGGACTAGCCAAAAATGCGAGCGAAAATGACCATCCAGAAGATTTCGTCACATATGATGCCGCAAACAGAACCATCACCTTAACCAAACTAGATCCCAAATCGATACGAGGTTTCAGTACCGTAGATGAGTTGCCCGATCACAACGAACGTGACGTTCGCGGGTACAACAAACCTTGGAATGCTTTTGAAATAAATGCCGATACATACGGAAACAGGTTAACCTGGGAGGCAGTCAACGCTCGCTCTCAACCCGGAGGAACAAATCCGGTATGCCCCAAAGGATGGAGGGTTCCCAATCAAAGGGAATTAGCATTAATGTACTCCAGGATGCCAAGAAACGAGACCTCTTGGCCTCTGAACAACCATTTTTCCAGAAGTAGCTTCAGTTTTAACACTGCTGGTGGCGAACGCGTTGGTTTTTCCGTTGAAAATACAGGATCGGTATATTACTTGATTAATAACAAAGACAATGACCGTGGCGGAGTCCGCTGTGTAAGAGACATTAATTAGTAAAAAAAGTATATATGAATAAACGAGAACTTACAGCGCTTATCGCAGAGCGCACCGGATTCAAGAAAAAGGACGTTCACACGACGCTACAAGCCACGATCGACTGTATTTCAGAAGTTATACTCGCCGGGAAACGAGTGACGTTCATGGGATTCGGTTCCTTCTATACCCAAGAGCGAGGCCCGCGAATAAGTTACAACGTGTACTCGAAAGAACGAAAGCACCTTGATACCCGGAAAGTAATAAAATTCAAATCAACGTTACAAAAAAGAAAATAAATGCAACCAGAAAGGGGACTCTTTTCATCAAGATTCCCTGAATACCGAGGCGAGATTCCGCGATGGATCTCGCCTTCCTCGTTATTCATCGCTTCTGCATACAATAAACTTTCCGGGATAAGACTCACCCTGAAACCACGATTTTTTACTTGTAACTTCCCCACATTAACTCTATCTTTGTCGAAGATTAATTTAAAACGCTATGCAACAAAATATAGAACATCCTGAAAACGAAGCTTGTTATGAAGGACTGGCCGTCAACAAGGGTATCGAACAGCCGGACCCCGTGAACCCGGCAATCGCGGAAAGATTGAAGCATCTGAGGAAAAAGACGCTTACCGCAGACGAGTACGTGGCAGGTATTCTTCGCGGGGACATTAACATTTTAAGCCAAGCCATTACCCTCGTGGAAAGCGCCCGCATTGACCACCAAGCCATGGCACAGGAAGTGATCAACCGTTGTCTCCCGAACACGGGTAAATCCGTCCGTATCGGGATCACGGGAGTACCCGGAGCCGGGAAAAGTACTTTCATAGAGGCTTTCGGGAAATTCCTCACCGGACAAGGACACAAAATTGCCGTGCTAGCCATCGACCCGAGTAGTGAACGCTCGAAAGGGAGCATTCTGGGAGACAAAACCCGTATGGAAGAGTTAGCCTGTGATCCACACGCCTACATTCGCCCTTCCCCATCGGCCGGCTCGCTAGGTGGCGTAGCCCGCAAAACGAGAGAGGCCATGTTGCTCTGCGAGGCTGCCGGATTTGACATTACCTTGATTGAAACCGTCGGGGTCGGTCAAAGTGAAACCGCCGTGCATTCGATGGTCGATTTCTTCCTGCTGGTACAAATTGCCGGAGCCGGGGATGAATTGCAAGGCATCAAGCGAGGCATCATGGAAATGGCCGACAGTATCATCATTAACAAGGCAGACGGTAACAACATCACCCGTGCCGAACTTGCTAAAGTTCAGTTGCAAAATGCTCTTCATCTCTTTCCCCCTCATGAATCAGGCGTGGAACCGAAGGTCATGACCTGTTCCGCTTACGAGAAAACCGGAATCAAGGAAATATGGGAAAACATACTGCACTATTGCAGCGAAACCCAACAAAGTAAATATTTCGACATCCGTCGCAGCGAACAAGCCAAGTACTGGATGTACGAAACCATTGACGAACAACTGAGGAATCGTTTCTACCAGAGCCAGAAAGAACAAATAAAAGAGGCAGAAGAAAAAGTGCAGCATAACGAGGAAAGTTCTTTTGCTGCGGCCTTCCGCTTGCTAGACAACTATTTCAAGGAAGACACGAAACTGTAATTGTAAAAATATTTCCGACATACTCGGAACGGGAGATTATCCGAAATCACTTTTGGATAATTTCCCGTTTCGGTTTTATATCACCTGAGAGCACCTTCTCCCAGGGCTTTACATGGAAATTACCTGACTGTTGGGCGACTGTTGGCAGGTAATTAGGCGCCATCGCCCGATTGTCGCCGCCTAGTCGCCCGATTATCGCCGCCATTTTAACAGATGATTAGTAAAAATAACATAGGACACATCCGCACGAAACGAGACAACAATAGGTCAACATAAAGACAATTTCAAACTTTTATCTATTCTAAGCCCCGATAGAAGTACTGATTTATGTTAGAACATACCAACACATATTCCGAAAATACAGTTTTAAGATAAGTACAGGCGTCAAATATTCCTTTGTAGAAGAATCATTAAACGAACGTTTAATGCCATTCAAATATAAACAAATTTCGCTAAATTCTCACAAATCATTTCTTTTTTTTGAATCTGTGTATCAACAATTCACAGGTTATTAAAAAATTATTATATTTGTTAGGCATGGATGAAATGAATTTTTATTAAACGTTGGTTTAATGATATAGAAGGATTAATGTAGCCTTTAGAAATTCAGAGTCCGCCTCTATGGTTGCAAATTGTATGTGAAAGAACATGTTACATTCCCATCGGCATCGCCTAGGTGATGCCGGGGGCATGTTCAATTCTTTTAAACAAAAATCCTGTTTACCCGCAAAAATTCGGAATTTCGGCTAACATTTGAAATTTTCCATTCCCAGAAATCTCCCCGCAAAAATGCAAGCACCCGTTCGTTATCGCGATAAAACGAGCTGCAATGGACAGATTATACTGGAATGCCTGATCGAAGACAGCCTGCGATAACACCACAGAAGGAGCCTTACACTCCACGATCAAGTAAGGGTTCGCCTGCCGGTCATAACATACCAGATCGAAACGCCTCCTCATACCGCACACTTGAATCTCTTTCTCGACAGCAATCAACTGGGCAGGATAACCTTTATTCTCGATCAGGAAATGAATGAAATGCTGCCTTACCCACTCTTCCGGGGTCAAAACGACGTACCTTTTCCGGATCATATCGAAAATCCAGATCTGCCCGTTCTGCTTTTTCACCTTGTACTCGAAAGGAGGTAAGTTCAAACTTTTCACGCGATCACTTTTTATCTTTTCTTACTTTCAACAAACTACTATCACCATAACTCAAAAAACGGAAATCATGAGCCAAGGCGTAATCATACACTTTGTGCCAATCTTCCCCGATGGCTGCCGCAACCAATAATAATAACGTACTCTGTGGCTGATGGAAATTAGTAAACATCGCCGTGATCACACGGTACGAATAGCCGGGAACAATAATAATCGTGGTCTTAGCCTTCAACAATTCGACATCTCGTTCATCGAACCACCCCAGCAAGGCTGTCATAGACTCTTTCAACGAGTAACCGGAAGGCAAGTCGTAAGCCTCCCACTGTCCTAGAGAACTGAAATCCTCATCTCCCAAAATTCGTTTCACGCCCATCCAGTAAAGGCTTTCCAGCGTACGGACGGATGTCGTTCCCACGGCAATAATATTTTCCGGATGAGTACACAGATGCTCCACGACTTCCCGCCGAACAGAAATATGTTCCGTGTGCATATCGTGTCCCCCGATCGTCTCGCTTTTCACGGGACGAAACGTCCCGGCCCCAACGTGCAAGGTCAGCTCCTCGATCGTTATCCCTTTTTCCCGCAAGGCTTTCAACACGGGGACGCTGAAATGCAACCCGGCCGTCGGGGCTGCCACCGATCCTTCGTTCTTGGAATACACCGTTTGATAGCGAATCTTGTCATCCTCTTCCGACTCCCGGTTCAAGTATGGCGGGATCGGGATACGCCCGCAACACTCCAGCACTTCACTGAAACTGGCCGGGGCATCCCAGGTAAATTCCACGATAACATCATTCTCTTCCCGAAGTTTCCGTGTCGCGGCCAACTGATACTCTTTTCCCTCAAACCGGTAATGACAAAAAATCGTTCCCTCTTTCCATTTCTTCAGATTTCCGACCATACATTTCCACTCGCACTTCCCGTAAGCGGCAAAGCTCTGCACGTAGTCCGAGGGCCGGTAAGGTTCCAAACAGAAAACCTCGATCACGGCTCCCGTGACCTTCTGAAAAAGAATCCGGGCATAGATCACCTTCGTGTTGTTAAACACCAACATCTTCCCGGCGTCAAGCATTTCCGGTACCTCGTAAAAATGCCTCTCGTCAATCCTACCCTCGTCATAAATCAACAACTTCGACGCCTCCCGGTTTTCCAGGGGAAACTTGGCAATCCGCTCGTCGGGCAAATCATACGTGTAATCCTCGATCCTAATTTCTTTTAGCTTTTCTACCATTTCACGAGAATTTTCGATCGCTATTTTTTTTGTCATTCGGCAATAATATCTTACTTTTAAGGCTGCAAAAGTAATGATAAATAACGAAAAAAAAGGAAATGGGATACTCCATTCTCAAATTTCCCAACCGACATATTATGAGCATGAAAACAAAAAAAGATATAGTGGAGGATTGGCTGCCCCGGTACACGGGACGGGCCTTGGAAGATTTTTCAAAACACATCATCCTGACCAACTTTGATTACTACCTGGACTTGTTCGCAGAAAAATACAATGCTCCTATCATCGGCGAGAATAAAAATATGCCCAACGTTTCGCACGACGGGATCACCATGATTAACTTCGGAATGGGCAGCGCCAACGCCGCCACCGTTCTGGACTTGCTTTCCGCCATAGAACCGGAAGCCGTGCTATTTATCGGGAAATGCGGGGGACTGAAAGCCAAACACCACGAGGGGGACTACATCCTTCCCATTGCCGCCATTAAAGGCGAGGGTACATCCAACGACTACATGCCGAAAGAAGTCCCTTCCCTACCCTCTTTCAGCGTTCAGAAAGCCTGTTCAAAAATAATCACGAATCATGACAGGCAATATTACACGGGAGTGGTGTACACCACCAACCGACGAGTATGGGAATTCGACGAGAATTTCAAAGAATACTTGATAAAAACACGGGCGCTAGCCGTGGACATGGAAACCGCCACGATTTTCACCGTCGGGTTCGCCAACCGTATACCGACGGGAGCCTTATTGCTAATATCAGACAGGCCCATGATTTCCGACGGCATAAAAACGTCTGAATCAGACAAAATCGTCACGCAAAATTTCGTCCGGCAACATCTCGATATTGGCATTGAAACCATGCAATACATCAAGGATAAAAATTATTCTATGAGGCATCTTATTTTTTAAATATTATGTCGTATTTTCGTTGTCAAATTAATTACATATGCTGAAGGGACTACTTTACATCTTTTTAGGGATCATGCTCGCCTGCTCATGTGACAGCAAAAGTAAAAAACAAAACGAACAGGAAGTAAACCCCCCGACCAGCGTGAATGATTCTAACACGATTGCCAAAATTGAATTCCCGCAAAAATCATTCAACTTTGGCGACCTGCAAGAAGGAGAAATCGTCACGCACACGTTCCGTTTCAAAAACACGGGGACCAAAAGTCTTGTTATTCTAAACGTGGAGGCCAGTTGTGGCTGCACTACCCCCAAGTATGACAAAAAACCGATCCCGCCGGGAGGAGAAGGAAAAATCGAGGTTGAATTTAACTCTTCGGGCAGATATGGTAAACAATACAAAGTAATTAATATCTTTGCAAACGTTCCGGAAAAAGTGATTGAACTAAAAATAATCGCAAATATCAAGAATAAATAAAAAAGTAAATTTATGAACACAATTTTCATGTTAACATTACAACAAACTGCTACACAAGGTAACGCTTTCATGCAATTCTTACCCCTTATTCTTATTGTCGTTGTATTCTGGTTCTTCATGATCAGACCCCAGATGAAAAGACAAAAAGAATTGAAAAAATACCGGGATGAATTGAAGAAAGGCGACAAAGTCATGACAACCGGGGGAATCTTCGGAAAAATTGTCGAGATCAACGACTTTACCGTTATCATTGAAGTAGAAAGTCAAGCCAGATTAAAAGTAAGTAAGGAAGCCATCGTGAAAGACATGACGGACGTTCCGGCTAGCAAATAGTTTATAAAGTTCATAAGGTTCATAAAGTTCACAAGATAACAAGACGAACTTTATGAACCTTAAAAACTTTACAAACATTATAAACTTTTCGTTATATGCGTGGTCTTATCGGTAAAATATTCAGTTATTTCGGTGCATCCCATGAATTACACATCAAACGTAATGTAGTCACGTACGGGATATGCGTTATCATCGCGACAGTGCTATGGTTTTTAAACGCATTGAATAAAGAATATACCACGGAAATCACCTACCCGATAAAATACACGGATTTCCCTAAAGGGAAACTACTCGTTTCCGAACCACCCAAAGAGATGACGTTGGCCATAAAGGCTCACGGTTTCGCCTTACTGCGTTACAGCATCAGCACCTCTTTTCTACCGATCGTGCTTAACGTGAACTCATTACTGGACAAAAAAGACCAGTTGGAATACACGGTGAACACTTCCGAGATCAAAGATCGCATCAGTTCTCAATTGAACACGGACATCCAGCTAATCTCCATTAAACCGGAAAGTATCACGTTTCAGTTCTCTCGATTCGAAAGTAAAAGAGTTCCGGTAATTCCCCGGGTCGATTACACATTAAAACGGCAGTACATGCTGAAAAACGATATTTCTGTTACCCCCGATTACGTGGACATCAGTGGACCAGCCTCCATTCTTGACACGCTAAAAGCGGTGTACACGGAACCGATCTCTTTAAAAAACCTCTCGAAAGACGTGACCAAAACCGTATCGTTTGAGGAAATCTACGGAACCCAGATCAATGAAAATGACGCAAAAGTCAAGGTCGAAGTGGAACGATTCACGGAATCTAAAAAAACAGTACCCCTCGTCGTTAAAAATCTCCCGGACTCACTTTTGATCCGCCTGTTCCCTCACTCCATTGACGTGACATTTGACGTGGGATTAAGCCGCTATGAAGTAGTTTCCGACACCAGTTTCTCTTTCTACGTGGATTACAACCAAATCAAGAACAACCCGGCATCCTTGAAAATCCTGATCGAGCGATCTCCCCGTCACATAAAAGACTTGGTATTCACCCCGGAAACCGTCGAGTATCTTATCGAAAAGAAAAAATAATCCCATGCTAAAAATTGGTTTGACAGGAGGCATCGGAAGTGGAAAATCCACGATAGCCAAAATTATCGAGACATTGGGGTACCCCGTGTATATTAGTGACTCCAAGGCATCCGAGCTAATCAACCGGGATGAAGAAATCAAGAGACATTTAACCGAGCTATTTGGCAAAGACATTTACCAGCCCGACGGGAACCTGGATAAAAAACGGTTGGCAACAATCATATTCAATGATAAGGAAGCGATCAAGAAAGTAAATGGCATTGTTCATCCTGCCGTAACACGGGATTTCATGACGTGGTGTTCGGCACAACGACGCCCGTTTCTGTTCTTCGAATCGGCCATTCTGTTCGAAGCAAAACTCGAACACCTTTTTGATTACATTATTCTAATCTCGACAGACTTGGAAACCCGCGTGGAACGGGTGATCTCAAGAGACGCTACCACCCGGGAGAAAGTGATTGAACGTATCAACAATCAAATGCTCGATGAAATAAAACAATCGAAATCGAATTTCGTAATTTACAACAATAATGATGACAAGGTAATAAAACAAATCCTTTCCATCATTCATCAATTAAACAATATTCATTCAAAACAAGCATAATATGGCAAAATACGGAAAATGGATAGGAGCAGGTTTAGGTTTTGTCATGGGAGGTCCCATCGGAGCCCTGTTCGGTTATTTCATCGGTTCCACATTCGACACGGCAACAATTGTAACATCTGGCCCGGCGAACGATCCGGGTACCCGCCCCACGGGAAGAGGTGACTTTTTGCTGAGCCTTGTCGTCTTGGCAACGGCCTTGATGAAAGCCGACGGAAAAGTGACCCGCAACGAACTGGACTACGTGAAAAAATTTTTCCGGGATAATTTCGGGCTGGAAGGAGAGCGAGAGGCCTTGACGATTATCAAGGACCTATTGAACAAAGACATCGAGGTGGATCAAGTTTGTACCCAGATCCGCATGAACATGAACGTCTATTCCCGTACACAATTATTATATTTCCTGTTCGGACTGGCCAAAGCCGACGGAACGGTATGTAAACACGAAATTTCCCTGCTGGATAAAATAGCTAATTTACTGGGAATTGATTCAACCACGTACCAGTCAATCAAAGCCATGTACTATGACGATTTGGATTCTGCTTATAGCATTCTAGGCATCAGTTCCTCCGCTACCGACGAGGAAGTGAAAAAAGCTTACCGGAAAATGGCTATCGAAAACCACCCGGACAAAGTCGGATACATGGGAGAAGATATTCGTAAGGCTGCCGAGAAAAAATTCATGGCCATCAACGAGGCTTACGAGAAAATCAAAAAACAACGGGGCATCAATTAGTCGGGTAGAGTGGATTGAAATTAAAAAAATAAATATTTCATTGCTTTTACTTTTAAACATTGATTCGTACTTTTGCCCACCAATAACAAAACACAAAAAGAAAGCAATATGTTGAAAGAAATTTTATCCATATCAGGAAAACCCGGGTTATTCAAATTAATCAATAACACCGCAAACGCCTTGATTGTAGAATCATTACTTGACGGGAAACGCTTTCCTGCATATTCTAATGCTAAAATTATCGCCCTCGAAGATATTTCAATTTACACGGAAGATGAAGACATGCCTCTGAAAACCGTGTTCAAACGTATGTATGAAAAAGAAGAGGGTAAACCGGCTATTAATCACAAAGAATCATCCGCCGTTATCACGAATTATATAGAATCTGTCATCCCGGAATATGATGCGGATCGCGTTTACGTTTCAGACATGCGGAAAATGATCCAATGGTATAACTTATTATTAGACAAGAACCTTCTGAACTTCGACGAACCGGAAGAAGAAAAGAAAGAAGAATAAGTTTATAAAGTCCATAAAGTTTGTAAGGTTTATAAAGTTATATCTCTACCAACATAGTGAGACTTTATAAACCTTATAAACTTTCAAACTTTACAAACCCATTATCCCGTCATGGCAAACGACTATTTTCAATTCAAACAATTCACCATTCGGCAAGAAAGATGTGCCATGAAAGTCGGCACGGATGGTGTCCTTTTGGGAGCGTGGACTGATGTAACCCATGCACGACGTTTGCTTGATATCGGTACGGGAACCGGACTTATAGCCATCATGGCAGCACAACGCAATCCCGAATTAATTATTGATGCTATTGAAATTGATCCGGCAGCTTTTGAACAGGCACGGGAAAACGCAAACAGTACATCGTGGCGGGAACGTATCCATCTTTTTCAAGGTGAAGTGCAAGCATTTGCTCCCCCGTATAAATACGACATCATTGTTTGCAACCCGCCTTTCTTTATCAATTCTACTAAAAACCCGGAACTCAATCGTACGTTAGCCCGGCATTGCGAAACATTATCACACGAGGATCTTCTCCAAGTTAGCGACAATTTACTCTTACCAGAAGGCAAACTTTGTGTCATACTACCTGTTAACGAAGCCAAACATTTTATAGAATTAACCCAAAGCAAAAAATGGTTTGTTAACAAATTATCAACAGTTTACCCCACTCCCGACAAGGCACCAAAACGTCAACTCATCGAACTCTCGAAAGTAAAAAAACACTTCGTAGAAGATTCGATAACTCTTGAAATAGAGAGACATATACTTCACGAGAGTTACGCGAACCTAACCAAAGATTTTTACTTGAAACTCTGATTCCCGAAGGTTTATCCCGTTCCACCTTTTCATCAGGATTTAAATCTCCTTACAGAAAAGATTAACGATCTATTAACTATCGAATATAGGAATACCCCCTATCTTTGTAATGTAGAAAACAGATAGAAGACACAGTTTTTTTTCATAAGTTTGTATGTTTAGGTTAGTAGTTAGTAATTAAATAAGAGATCGCCCCATCGGTCTCTTATTTTTTTTTATTACTTTTAACCACGCATTAGGTTGCAATTATTTTTGTTGTCAAATTTATATATTATTATGCAAACAACTGTCTCACTAGGTATTGATATTGGAGGAACCAATATCGCATTCGGCATCATTGATAAAAGCGGTAACTGTCTGGCAAATGGCTCATTACCCACAACTGCATATAACACACCACAAGATTTTGTTCAGGACCTGTACAAAACAGTGAAGAAAGAACTGGACAAATTAGACGTGCAACTTGTCGGTATCGGGGTCGGCGCTCCCAACGGGAACTACTTCAACGGAACCATCGAAAATGCGGCAAACTTATCCTGGAAAGGAACCATCCCGATGGTAGAACTTTTGACCAAACAATTTGGCGTACCCGCTTTTATCACGAATGACGCAAAAGCTGCCGCTATCGGCGAAATGGTGTACGGCGGGGCAAAAGGGATGAAAGACTTCGTCGTGATCACGCTGGGAACAGGCTTGGGAAGTGGCATCGTGGTGAACGGGAAATTAGTGTACGGGCATGACGGGCTGGCAGGTGAAGTGGGGCACACGCTGATTTGCGGCGGGGATAGATACTGCAATTGCGGACGCCGGGGGTGTTTGGAAACATATGCCTCAGCCACCGGAATAAAGCGCACCGCCTGCGAATTACTCGCCTTGGAAAATACGCCTAGCGCATTAAGAGATATTCCTTACACGGAAATCACGGCCAAAAAAGTATATGACGCAGCACAAAAAGGAGACCCGATCGCCTTGGAGGCCTTCCGGATCACGGGCGAGCAACTGGGTAAAGCCTTGGCTAACCTAGTAGCCATTATCAGCCCGGAAGCGATATTCCTTCAAGGAGGGGTAGCCAACGCGGGTGAATGGCTTTTCAAAACCACACAGGAACAAATGGAAGCCAATATGCTGTATATATTTAAACAAAAAATCAAAATACTTCGTTCGTCTCTTCCCACGAATGCTGCCATTTATGGAGCATCCGCACTTGTATGGACTGAATTAAACAATTAGACTAAACACCATGAGAACACGACTCCTTCTACTCCTGCTTTGTTTTATCGGCCTTTTGACATCTTGCCAAAGAGAAAAAGAAACTCGAGTAACGGATTTTGTTGATCCATTCATCGGCACTGCCGGTCAGGGACATTGTTTCCCCGGGGCGACCGTCCCGTTTGGTGGTATCCAACTTAGTCCGGATAATCCAAGAAGTGGTTGGGAGTGGTGTTCCGGTTATCATTACAGCGATAGTATTATATCCTCGTTTTCCCATTCGCACTTGAGCGGAACAGGTATTGGGGACTTACAGGACATTCGTCTGTTGCCTGTCACGACCCGCCCTCAAGCGGGAGAAAAAGCGATCGATTTCATCACGAAAGGATACGCCAAATTCTCTCATACCAACGAAACGGCTGAACCGGGATATTATAGCGTGACTTTCGACAACGGGATTAAGACCGAGTTAACGGTAACCTCTCGTTGCGGGATGCACTCCTATCAATACCCGACCAACTCGGTTTACGGATTAACTCTCGACCTGACAACCGCACGTAACTGGGACCGGACCGTGATGACCTCGATCAAGAAAATCAATAACCGGACCATACAAGGATACCGGAAATCAACCGGATGGGCAAAAGAACATAACGTTTACTTTTTCATGGAATTCTCTCAAGATGTTGATGTCTGGGCTGGAAATGACACGCTGAAATTATTAAAGAACGGGCAGAAACTTGTTTCCAATCAAGGATACGCGTTCATTGATTTCGGAACAACCACCAACAAGGTCCTCGTGAAAGTAAGCCTTTCCTCCGCAAACTGCGAGGGAGCCGCCGCAAACCTAGACAAAGAACTTTCTCATTGGAGTTTTGACAAAGTGAAACGGGAGGCGAAACAACGATGGAAACGAACATTATCCAAGATTAAAGCGGAAGGTGCCAGCAAAGAAGAAATGAGAGTTTTTTACACGGCATTGTACCATGCCTACCTGGCTCCCTATCTTTTCTCTGACGCACACGGGAATTACAAAGGACCGGATGGAGAAATTCATAGCGTGGGTAAAGCAAATCAATACACCGTATTTTCATTGTGGGACACCTTCCGTGCCGCTCATCCCCTATTCACGATCACCCAGAAGAACAGGGTAAATGACATGATAAAATCATTCATTCGCCATTACGAGGCTCACGGCTTGCTCCCGAACTGGGAACTGATGGGCAACGAGAGTCATTGCATGATCGGGAATCACGCCATCCCCATTATCACGGAAGCTTACTTGAAAGGTATTCGGGATTTCGATGTTGAAAAAGCCTACGAGGCCATGAAAGAAACGTCTCTATCCCAAGGAAATGGACTGGGACTATTCAGAACTTATAACTATATTCCCTGTGACCTCGAAAAAGAATCTGTTTCCAAAACCCTCGAATATGCCTACGATGACTGGTGTATGGCTCAAATGGCCAAAGCTTTGAATAAAGAAGATGACTACCTCTATTTCATGGAAGCCTCTAAGAACTATAAAAACGTGTTCGATTCCTCTACCGGGTTCATGCGGGCAAAGCTTTCCGACGGGAAGTGGAAAACGCCTTTTTCCCCCTTCGCCTCAATCCACAGGGATGATGATTACACCGAAGGAAACGCGTGGCAATATTCATGGTTTGTACCACATGACGTGGAGGGACTTATAGCGTTACACGGGGGAAAAGCCGCTTTCGCCAACAAACTGGACAGTTTGTTCACCCTACCCTCAACCATCGAGGGGGACAATGTTTCTCCCGACATTAGCGGGTTGATCGGGCAGTACGCCCAAGGGAACGAACCCTCTCACCACGTGGCTTACCTGTTCAATTACACGGATACGCCCAACAAAACACAATATTACGTGGATAAAATCAGACGGGAACTCTACACGGATCGTCCCGACGGACTTTGTGGCAATGAAGATTGCGGGCAAATGTCTGCATGGTATGTTTTCTCTGCCATGGGTTTCTATCCCGTGAACCCTAGTGACGGTAAATATCAACTGGGAACACCCATGTTTAAGAAAGTAACCATCAAGCTGGGACAAGACCGTAAATTTGTCATTAAAGCAAACCGGGAAAATGATCAGTATATCTATGTGAAGGAAGTCTTGCTAAATGGAGACGAACTCAATCGTACTTGGATTACTCATGACGAGATCATGAACGGCGGAGAATTGGAATTCGTGTTAACATCTGAAATTCCTCAAAAATAAAAGGTTAAAAACAGGATCAAGAGAATGAAAAATATCGGAGTAATTCTAGCCGGAGGTTCCGGACGAAGGCTAGGAAGCGAGTTACCCAAACAATTCATCGTAATTGCCGGGAAAACTGTATTGGCACACACGCTTCACATATTCGAAAAACATGAACGCATTGATGAAATTATCATTGTCGTACACAGAGATTACATCAAGGAAACGGAAGAAATTGTTCGCCTTGAAGGATTTCAAAAAGTGAAACATATTGTCCCGGGGGGCAAAGAACGCTATCACTCTACTCTCGCCGCCTTAAACGTGTATAAAGAAGAGAAATGTAATTTAATCATCCATGATGCCGTTCGCCTGCTAGTCACGTCGCAAATCATAGATAGTGTCATTGAAACACTCGAAAACCACAAAGCCTGCACCACGGCAATACCTTCAACCGACACGATATTACAAAGCGATACCTCTCGCCAATTCGTGAACAACATCCCGGATCGCTCCACACTCTTTCAGGTTCAGACCCCTCAGGGATTTCATTCTGACATCTTAACAGCAGCCTATAACAAGGCGCTGACGGACCCCGAATTTTTCAGCACGGACGATTGTGGGGTTGTTAAACGATATATGCCGGAGATTCACATTAAAATAACCAAAGGTTTACCATTTAATATTAAATTAACTTACAAAGAAGATATTTCTATCATAGAAAAGTTACTTTTGTCCCAGCAAAAATAACGACGTGCGTAAAACAGCGAAATGAAAAAAACAGCATTATCCATCTTGATGTCCCTACTATTTTTTTACTCGCAGGGACAAGAACGAAGTGTTGACTACAAAACTTCACTTACAGGATTCGTGGCATACCAGAATACATTACCCTTTTGGGCAATAAACAACAAACATGGTTTAATTCCCAACGGAAACGGGGCCTTACTGGAAGTAGGTCTTTTCTCGGATTTCACGGATCGCCATAAAATTCAATTCGCTTATGGAGTATCTGCCGCGGGATTTTTATCCCGTCCGGACAACAACGTTATTTTAGACCAGCTTTACGCGAGCGCACGCTGGCGGAATCTTCGCCTAGACCTCGGAATGATTCATCCCAAGGAAGAATATAACGGTATTTCCTCTACGAACGGAAATTTCATCCGTTCCGGAAACTCCCGAACTTTCCCGGGATATAATTTGAATAGTGAATACATGAAAGTTCCCTGTACCAAAGGAGTTTTATCTATTAAATTCAACTGGGCAGACTACATGATGATTGACGATCGTTACGTGGAAGACACCCGTTTACACAACAAATCAGCTTTCTTAAAAATAAAGCCTCATCAACGCTGGGAAATCATTGTCGGCCTTGAACATTGGGCTCAATGGGCAGGAACCTCTCCCGATAGAGGCAAACAACCTTCATCATTCAAGGATTATATCCGAATCATTTGTGCCAAAGAAGGAGGAACCGGGGCCAGTGTAAGCGATTCGATCAATGCGTTAGGAAATCACCTGGGAAGGGAACATTTGACCATTAATTATTTGGCAGACAACTATATTTTATCTTTCTACCACGACATCCCTTTTGAAGATGGTTCGGGTACGGATTTTCGCTCTTTCCCGGATGGAACTTATTGTTTTTATTATGGTTCCAAGAAAAAGGATCAATGGATCACGGACGTTATTTATGAATTCTATTACACGAAATACCAATCCGGCTCCCGGCATGACCGTCCCGCCACCCCGGAAGAAATGGAGAAACAAGACCCGAACAGTCACTTCTATGGCCGAAAAATACTTGGCGGATGCGACAACTATTTCAACAATGGCGAATACAGAAGTGGATGGACTTTATACGAGAGAGTTATCGGTAGCCCGTTCATGACGCCCGGTCTTTCCGGAGGTATCACCCGAATCATTAACAACCGGGTTATAGCCCACCACATCGGGATGAAAGGTATGGCGTGGCAAACCACTCCTTATAAACTCATGCTTTCCTATTCCAGGAACTACGGTATTTACGGAAGTCCCATGAAAAAGAATCAATTCTCCGGAGCATTGGAAGTAACATTGCCATTCAAAAACTTACCGTTTGCCGTGGAAACAGGTATCTACGGCGATTTAGGAGATCTGTTTAAAGATAATTTCGGATTCACTATTAAACTTAGTCGCAAGGGTAAACTTATTAAATAATACAAGTTCGACACAAGTAATTGTTTTTCCTTCGCCCCATTTTAGGGTATTAAACCCACGTTATAATCCCGTTTGGAGGGAAGTTCCCCTTCTGTCCCTTCGATCTCACATTTTTATCCCGAAGACTCAACCTCGCTAGCGAGTGATTTGAGTATGCGATGATTTGTCCCAGTAAAGTGAGCATTTTGATAAAATTTCCATCTGATGGAATTATTATCCTATATCTAAATTGTTATAATAGACTTATCCCCTACATTAACAACTACTATTTTAATTTAATATTTCATTATTATAATAGGGGCGGAATAGAGGAGGAATGGGAGCGGAATGGGAGCGGCTCACCATATGATGCCAACATCATAACATCTCAATAACAATATTTCACATTAATTCAAACCTATTTTTTATTGAAAATTTCTAAACCTGTAAATGTAGAAACACGAGATTAGGGGTATTTTAAGGTAACGAATAAACGACCTAATGCAAATTCAATAAAAACACGGTGAGTTATATTGAACTCTTGTCAAAAGCAGGTTCATCCTCCGAAAACTCTTCAAGTCGGGCGAAAAGATCACCGTAAAAGCAAAACATAGCCAGAAAGAGTAACATGAACAACCTGGAATTGGCCCAAGAGAGGGTAACGCATGTATTACTCACCGCAAAAAATGGGAGCAATATGCCTATAATCAAATAAGAAATCTTTTTCTTCCGGATCATCCTGTAAACCGGTGCGACAAATAAAAAAAGTACAAAAGCCAAGCCCGGTATTCCACCTGTAACCCAATACTGTAGAAAAATATTACCGACATTTTTATAGCGAGCAATATTCATGTCAGAGGCATCGAACCATGCTTTTATACGATGTTTCGTAGAAACCCCCAATCCCCACAGACCAAATTCATCAAAATGCTTAAAACTCTCCCGAATAAATGCAACCCGGGGAACGATAGTTCCCCCCGAGAACTCCCCCCTCCTAACATTCTCGATTTCCTCCCTGACCTCTTGCATCCTTGCTTCATACATGGCGACGTTATCCAACAAGACAAAGCCACATAAAACGATCAATATAACCGTTGCTAGTTTATAACGTACTTTTACCCAGGACCTTTTAAACAAGTAAATATTAAGCACAAAAAATCCAGCCAAAAATCCTATAATAGCAGATTTGGTAACGGTAAATGAAAGAAAAACAAGCAAGGCCAAAAACAAAAATATGAACATGATTTTCTTTCCATTTTGTCTTTCCTTGATGATCAAGAAATAAGATATAAGTGCCGACACGGCGAGCATTAGTGCCTGAATCTCTAACCAGAACTTATCCCCTAACACGAATCGATTTTCTCCAAATCGCGTATTGTATATCAAATTTAACGTCCCTACCGGATCTGAAAATAATTTTGTCCCGGTTAAAGCAAAAAAGATATAAACATTTATGCAGAAACATCCTATACAAAAATAAGTTAGAAATCGTCGTAATAATTCAGGTGTTAGCCAGCTCCTGAAAGTTGTAACATACACGGGAACAAGTATAAAATTCAAGATCAAGATTTCGAATGTACCGTAACTTGGTTCCGCAACAGGATTCCCTTTCAACAACACAATCATCGTGTGCAAGGAAAAATAACCCAAGAAAATAATCATCGCCCACAAATATTTTCGCTCTTGCCGCAAGTTTGCCAATACTTCCTTTCGATTCATGCCAATCTGCACAAACATGAAAACAATGAGTATAAAATTAAACGCATTGCCAAACAAGGGGATTAAACTTCCCAACAAGAAACCTGTCGCAAGAAAAAAATACTTCTGAAACCTTACCATTTGATCCATAATCTTCAATTATGGCACAAATATACATGATTTGATATTCACTTGATTATCAAATACGGGAAAAATCTATTTGGGACACAATCAACTTTTTTCTAATTCATAAAAAACATCCCCATGAAAATAAAACATGGAAGACAATAACACAATTATCAATCTCGAATTATTCAAATCCAATAAAATACAGGTGCTATTCGTGATGACAACAACGACCACAAGGGAAATTATCAGATAAGAATATTTCCGATTTTTCACCATGCAGTAGAGCGGTACACCCCAAAGAAACACGACCAAACTGATCCCTAAAATGCCACCCTGTATCCAATAATGTAAAAATGTATTATGCACGTTCCTAAATTCTCCAAGCCCCGCATCCGAATCCCGCAACCAGATCTTCACCCGCTCCTTAGCATAAACTCCTAACCCACAAACTGCAAATTCGTTAGCATGCCTATAAGCTTCCCGAATAAACCCAATTCTAGGCGCAATCGTACTCCCGTCATAAATGCCTTGCCTGACATTCATAACTTCGGTTAAAACTTCGTCCACCCTCTCTTTATATTTCTGTTCAAAACTATCTGATGCAAACAACATAAAACCTATGCACAATACACAAACAGAAAATACCCAACAAAACTTCCATGCGTTTTGTTTCATAAAACATATATTCATTACTATAAAACCGAGAGAAAAGGCCAAAATACCGGCTTTCGACACGGTGAATGACAAGAATAATAGTAACAACAGAAACATGATGCCACACGCCAACTTCACACGCTTCCGACCACTCCAAAAAATCAACCCGTACGAAACCAGCGCCGCCAAAACGATGTAAAAAACTTGTGGCTCCAGCAATAAATTTCCTCCCAAAAGAGAGGTTTTATTCTCGCCAAAACGATTTATGTATAAACGCCCTAAAGCCTCCTGAGCATTCGAGAATGCTTCTCCTGCCAATAAATCGAACACGATATACCCATTCAATAACACGCATCCCGCACAAAATAAAAACAGGAAACGTTTCAGTAAAGGAACCGTCAACCATCCTTTTAACATGGCAACATACACGGGTACCAAAATAAAATTAAGCAGTGTCGTCTCGAATATGCCATAATGCGCATTTCCTTCTATACCGGAATCCCCAAATAAGAAAAACGTTTGTAGAACTAAATACAGGAAATAACCGATGAACACCAATATATATTTTCGTCCTGCACGTAACCGCTCCACACATGAATCCCAATCCAAGATGGCGTAAAACAACACCATGCTCAAAAGAATATAATGAAAAGTCATCCCGTATAATATTCCAAGGCCTCCCGACAAAAAACCGACAAGCAGGAATAATAATCTCCACGTTTTCTCCCGCACGAACATTTTTAACATGATAAACCGGAAATGCGTTCTACAATCGTTTTCTCGTAATTTTCATCCTGGATTTTCTTTTCACGAAAAACATCACCTTTTGCCTCATTAACATACTTCCCGGCTACCGGAAGTTTATCTTTCGCACCCCGTAAAAACCACTCGTATTCAATATCAACATGCCCTATATCAATCGCCCAATAACCTAATTTAGCCAAATCATAGCTCAACACGGTTGCCGTTTGCCCCAAAGCAACAAGAATCAATTTATTACTTCCATATTTTCGAGCGGCACACATTATATCAACATATCTCTCAAAAGCATCTTTCGCAGGACATAAAATCCGTTTCAATGAACGAGCGTGAATAAAAAGATCATTATTTACTCCCAAACGACTATATTCACCCTCTATCAAGAGAATATCCTGATCAAACCATATTTGTCGTATCTTTTCCAAATACCCCTCACATACACGTTTATCCTTGTACGCAAAATAAAATCGAGTAAACGAGGCATCGTAATACACGTATCCCGATTTCAGATAGCGAATGAAAACATCGTACGCTTTTATAAAATAAGATAACCAGAAAACTTTCGTACGCAAGTTCAAGTTTTCTCGTGAAACAAGCGCATAAGGTAAACAAACAATATGACAGGGAAGGGGTGCCGTTAGCACTTCTTGTAATCTTTCGGCCAAGGATTGATTAAAAGCGCAAAATCCATTCCCTTTCTGACGTAAAAGATTGAACTCTCCATCCCCAAATCGACTGACAGAACAATGCTCCCGTAATATTTTATCCAATGTCTCGTCGGTTGACCTTATATCCGGAATAAACCCTAACGCCTTTTGTTTTTTATAGAAACGTCGTCTGTATTTCAAAAGACGGATATAACACTCCATGTAATAAAAAATGCTTTTCATCACATTTCGTTATTATCTTTTAAATATTGATCGATCCCATTTTCGCACCATATCGCTTTTTGCTCGACCTTCTCATTGTAATAATCAAAATTCTTTTTCCGATTCTCCATGTATTTATCTTCATGCCACAAATGAAACCCAATGGCGGCAAATTTTAATGCTATTTTTTTACAACCCACGTTCAACAAACGCACGCTGAAATCATAATCTTCCCCACCCCATCCAACGTAATATTCATCATAGCCATTGATTCGCAAAGCATCTTTCCGCCAAAAAGAAGTATTACATCCTAATCCCGGACGAGTTTTACGATACGGAGCCAAGCACTTGGCCAAAAATAGACAGTGAATCGCATTTTCCCTTCTCGTCAAGCCCCATGTAAAAAATCCTAACGGGGTATATTCACGATTACATAATCGTTCTGTCTCCATTCTAGTTATATTCACCCGGCCCCCTTTTATATAATATCCCCTACGAGCACACGAAAGATGATCCGTTATAAAACTTGAATGCAAAACCATGTCGCCATCCACTTGTACGATATAATCGTACTTGGCTTTTGCAATACATTTATTCCGTATTTTCCCGACACGAAATCCTTTATCTTCCTGCCACACATGTAATAACGGTACAGGAAAATCTTTTTGAAATTCACGAATTAAAGCTGCGGTTTCATCCCCGGAACCATCATCCCCAATAATAACTTCATCAGGTAACCGATTTTGCCGCTTAACGCTTTCCAAGCACAATTTCAACGCACTGGGTCGATTATACGTGGATATAATAAGCGATATTTTCATCATTGACATTTGCATTATAACCATTATAATATTATAAAAAACGATCGTTTTTTAACATTCAATCTTTTAACATTTGTCTTTTATCAAGAAAACGCACAACAATCTAGCTATCAAGACAGATAATAGGCCCTTATTCATTTGCATTTATCATTGTTATTCCCTAATTTTGTCTATCAATAAACGATCGTTTTTTGATCGTTTTCAACACGAAATCAAAGGAGAAAAGATATACCAACAATTACGTATGGAAAATTACACGATCGGCTTTTATCTTGAGAAACTATATTATATCCCTCACTTCGAACCCGTCATCAAAGAAATCATTAAACGAAACATATCATACGTCATCATTATCCCTAAAAACAGGGGAAGGGATGAATTGAATCAACGGGAAGAATCCATCAAGTATTGCCAAGAAAAGGGATTCACGTATTGTCTTGATGAAGAGCACCGGGAGTGTAATATCATGGTTTTCGGGAATGCCCCGCGTCACATTTCGACCCCATTCAAAAAATCTGCCCTCATCATGCACGGCACGTGGGGCGGGAAAACGGTCAATTACGCTCCGGATCTGAATGATGTCGATTTACGTTTCTTGGATGGGAAATTCATGGAAGACAGGTTACTCGAACTCTTCCCGGAGAAAAAATCAATCTATTATATATCCGGATATTCTAAACTGGATAATTACTTTCAATTAACAGAAGAAGATCGTATCAAATTTCTCCAAAGCTGTCATTTAGACATAAACAAAAAAACCATACTGTACGCTCCCACTTTTTACCCGTCATCCATCTTGAAAATGGGTAAGAAATTCCCGGAAGACTTTGCCGAATATAATATCATTTTAAAACCGCACTCTCATCTATTTTTACGAAAAAGATACCGGAGAGATTTACATCGTCTAGAAACGTGGGCCAAATACCCGAACGTGTACCTAGCCCACTTTAACGAAACAGATATTCTGCCATTTTTAAACGCTTCCGATTTAATGATTTCCGATATGTCAAGTGCCGTATTCGAGTTTGCCGGAATAGGTAAACCAGCTATTGTCAATATGTTTCTGAGATACAGATTGCATGATCGCTTATTTCCTCAAAAAGTGAGAAAACGATTAGACACGGAAAATTTCTATCTATGGGAAGTGGCGGACACCCCAAAAAAGTATCAAAATATGGTGAAAAATGCACAAGAGGCCCTTGCCGGAACGGATAAAAACAAGGCCAAACGAGAAGAGCTGATCCACTATGTCATGGGCGTGGTGAATGGAAAAGTATCACCAAGGATCGTTGACAAATTACTAGAGCTAAACAATAGCATAAAAGCATAAAAACAAGGGGCAAATTCAGCCCCTTATTATTTATTTAAAACAATAGCCTCCACTGACCTCGATAACGGATCCATTTACAAATTGATTATCCAGACAAAAAGCAACAGCGTTTGCAATTTCATCAACGGCTGCAAATCTTTTTATTGCAGTCTTACCATAAATATTTTCCCGAATATTTTGGGGCTTATTCTTTTGCCACTCGGTTTCAACAAAGCCAGGAGCAATAGCGTTAACGGTGGTTCCCGTTCCCTCAAATTCCTTGACTAGATTCTTTGCAAGAGCATGAACTGCCGCTTTAGAAACACCGTAAGGCAACGACGTTCCATGAGGCAATACTCCCATCATTGACCCCATGAAAATAATCCGGGAATCAGGCTCGATCATTTCATAACAATCCCGGATCAGATAAAAGTGAGAATTAACAGCCACTTGCATCACTTGTTCCCATTGTTCATCCGTAATTTCCATGTTAGGTTTCCGTATGGTCATCCCTGCGTTACAAACAATACAACTTATGGACTCGGCCCGAGACTTCACGAATTGAACAAATCGTGCAAAAGACTCCTTATCACTTTGATCGGCTTGAACAATACTCAAACGATCCTTCCATTGTTCTAACTCTTGTCCCACCCGTTCTGCCGATTCTTTATCACGAGCGTAATTCGTAAACACGTGAAAACCTCTTTCTAACAATACTTTTACAATCCCCAACCCGATACCTTTTGTACCTCCCGTTACAACTGCATACTTCATACTACAATCCTATTTTAAATATGTTGTATTATTCGAATCACGGTAACTACCAATGATCTTGGCGATCGTGATTGATTCATTATGATTCAATTTGTAGCTACTTGTCCGCCCACTCAACACCATCGTCACGAACTCCTGAATCTCATAACGTAACCCGTCACCCTGATAAGTATAGAAATATTTCTTATTCAAATTCTGATCCTCGTATCTCACCTCGAAATAATTCGTCAACCACCAAGGGGATGGAACAAGCACGTATCCTTTTGTACCCGAAATGACCAAGTTACCTTCAGTTTTCACTCCCAACCCCAGCGTGATGGAAGCAACCGCATTCCCATAAACGATTTCACCTTTCGTGAAAATATCCACCCCATCCTGCATTTTTGAAAAGAAATGCACCCCTAAATAATCCTTGCCAAGCAATTTCACGATAGCCATCAAAGGGAATGGAGCTAGTTCTGTAACACTACCACCAGCCTGATTAACATCCATCTCTCTGACGTTATTGGGCACGAGTTTTGACAAAGAAGCCTTGACATCAACTACTTCCCCGATCACCCCACTTTTCACGAGCGTGAGTAGATGATTCCATGCCGGACAGAAGGCTGTTTTAGATGCTTCAAGCAATACCAGTCGCTTTTCTTCAGCCAGCGTGCAGAGTTCTTTGGCCTCCTCCCCGCTCAAAACCATAGGGATTTCGCACAAGACATGCTTATCGGCCATCAATGCCATTTTTATATATTCATAATGCGTGAGGTGAGGTGAGGCTATATACACGGCATCAATCGCACCTAGAAAACCTTCATACGAATCGTAATTCGTCACGCCAAATCTTTCACAAAACTGCAAAGCCTCCTCTCGCATGGGATTATAAACAGCCGTAATGGAAATGCCATTCACGAATCCCGCTTCAGGAATAAACCTGTTTGCAATTCGTCCACTTCCCACAACCCCCAGCTGCACGATCTGTTGAGATTCATTTCTTATTTGGGTTGATGACACTCCTTCCGTACGAGGCAAGTACACCACTTTACAAAATTCATTCAAATAATCGAACTTACCCACCCAGTCGGAACCGACAGTAAAAATATCTATATTATATTTTTGTATATCATCTATCTTTTGCCCCACGTAATCTTCAATAATAATCTCGTCGGCATAACCTGTTTTTCTGACGGCCTCCACGCGCTCCAAGACATTATTTTTGACATTGAGTTTACCCCGCTCCCGATCAAAACGATCAGACGTCACACCTACAATAAGATAATCACCTAGTTCTTTCGCCCGTTTCAATAAATTTATGTGACCTTGATGCAAAACATCATAAGTGCCGTATGTTATAACCTTACTCATAAAATCATCTTTAGTATTCTTTCCAATACCTGTTAAATTCTACCACTCCATCTATCGAAAACAAAATTAAAGAAATTTATCGTCTTACCGACATTTTTGCGATGAATTTATAGTATAGGTAAAAACACGTCACTCATTCAAAAGCACAATTAATGAAAGCCTCATCCATCATAGGTTGCAGACGTTCCCACACGTATTCCACGGAAAGTAGATCAAATAACTCTTTTTCCGTTCTCCCCTCAATTACCTGCCCGGGAAACATATCAAAAGGACTCACGCTCTGATAACGCGGATCATTGGACGGCAGCCATCTAGGTAGTTCAACCCAAGGCGGGTAAATAGCCAGTCCCGGCAAGTGACACGCCTGCGCAATATGCCGGGGGCCACCTTCATTTCCAAAAAAGAAATCGGCTGTTTCCAGCATGGATACCAATTTCCGTAACGAATCGGCCTCTATATTAATAAAAATATGCTCGTCTTTCCCCATATCCTCGTACAATGTCAAAGCCGCAGCCTTTTCTTCCCGAGAATAATTAAAAATCAACTGGGCATCATAACGCTGAATGATACGATATAATATCTCCTTCATTTTCGCCATATCCCAAGCCTTCCTCGCCACTCTGGTAAAAGGAGTACATACCACGATAAAGCGAGAAAAATTAATTCCCTTTTGTTCCATGTAGCTCTTGAATTCTACCGTTTCCAGTTCTGTCACGTACAACCGAAAATCAGTGGTCATTACCAACTTCCCTTCTCGCTCCAAGGGCTGTAACAATAACAGATTTCTCACGACTTCATCCAAGTCATCATTCACGTGATTACGTACCCTGTAATTATGAAAAAAATGATTATAAAATTTAGATGTTCCTATTCGGTATCTCGTTCTTAAAGAAAAGGCACTGAACCATAAGGTTTTTATCGTGGCACGAGTATCGATGATCACGTCATAACGTTCCGTTTTCATCAACTGCCGGACTTTTCGCAAGTATTTAAAGAAATGATTATTTTCTTCATCTGAAAAGGTGATAATCTTATCTATATCCGGATGATTTTCAAACAAAGGAGCAATATGATCATTCAACACGTAATGAATCTCCGCCTCCGGAAAACTTTTTCGAATAGAGCTACAGATCACGACTGACAGTACCGCATCTCCTATTCTCCTAAAGCGAATCACCAATACTTTTTTTACACTCATAATCCTTGCCCTTTTCTATATAATACGGGATTCAATTCCGGATCGTTATACATTTTCATCTGTTTGTAGACTTTCATGTATTTACGTCCCGTTTCTATATCTTCCAAAAGTTGATTGATCGCGAGTATTAAATCTCTTTTCTGTTCCAGCAACACGCTTAGCTTATCATCACACTCCTTTACATGTACTTGAGCAACCTCTCTACGCTGCACCTCCTGTTCCATGTGATAAATTTTCAAACACAAAATAGATAACCGGTCTATCGCCCATGCCGGACTCTCCGTGTTCACGGTAGCGCAAGATAAGATTCTCACGTTTTTATATTTATCCCAGAAATATCCATCCAGCAATTCGACCAAATCCGTCCGACGTTGATTCAACCGATCTATACGTCGTTTGATTTCCAACGCTTTCACGGGTTCTATATCCGGATCTCGAATGACATCCTCCAAATGCCACTGGACTGCATCTACCCAATTTTTGAGAAACAAATAATATTCTATTGATTTATACTCGTATGGATTTTCCATGTCAGCATCAACACAATCCTGCACGTGATAACATGACGTACTCTCCTCAAAAATCCGATAGCATAATTCTGCAAATAACATAATACCCTTTTTCAATCCAATTATTATTACAAAAATAGCAAAAAGTATTCCAATTATAACCTTTCCCTATGCAAATCCCCTTTAAGATCTTATAACAACTTTATTTCGGCCATAAAGCTTTATTTCGGGATATTCCTATTCGAAAAAATTATATTTTTTATCTTTGTTCCAAAATAAATCGGCAGTTTATGAAAAGGTATTTATTCTTTGTTTCGTTATCATACGCTTATCCTATTTTAAGACCCATCCAATCAGAGATTTGGCGACGAGGAGATGAGGTCGCATGGTTCTTCACCTCTCCTTGTGATCAATATTTACATGAAGGGGAAAAACAATTGAAAACAATCAAAGAAGTCATGGAATACAATCCGATTGCCGTCTTTGCCCCGGGGAATAAGGTATATGATTTCTTTCCCGGTGTTAAAGTCCAAGTTTTTCATGGGTTCTCGATAGACAAGCGTCCCGGAAGAGGTGATCATTTCCGCATCCGGGGATTATTCGATATATTCTGCACGCAAGGAAGTACTTCCACCCCTCATTTTCTGGAACTTGAAAAACAATATCGACATTTCAAGGTATATGAAACTGGTTGGAGTAAAACCGATCTGTTTTTTCCGCTCGTCCCGAAAGAAAAAAATCCGGTACCAACTATTCTATACGCCTCAACGTTTACTCCCGGCATAACTTCTACCCCCCATTTATACGATGAAATAACACGGCTGGCCAAAGAAAAAAACTGGCAATGGTTAATTACCTTCCATCCGAAAATGTCTCCGGAAATCGTGGAAAAATACAAGAATCTGGCCAATGCATTAGATAACGTCAGTTTCTACGAGGGAGATAATAACGTGGAACTTCTGCAAAAAGCGGATGTCCTCCTATGTGACAGTTCATCCATCATCATCGAATTCCTGTTCTTTGACAAACCTGTTGTAACTTACAAAAACACGTCTCCGGGGAATTATCTTATCGATGTAGATTCCCCCGAGTTGATTGAACCTGCTATCGAAAAAGCCCTAACACGTCCCAAAGAACTAATGGATAATATCCGAAAATACACCGATAATCATCAACCTTATAGAGATGGGCGCTGCTCAGCCCGTATTCTCGATGCCGTGGATGACTTTATAGCCAAGTACAAGGGGAAAATTAAAAGAAAACCGCTCAATCTTTTTCGAAAATTACAGACCCGTTGGCAGGTAAAGTATTTTCCTTTCGGACCCCGCTACACGGCCTCAAAGTGAACGATTTTAAATACCCAAATTATTATATAACAAATAGATACACTACCATTTCGTTCACAAATTCTCATCATAAATAGAGGAAAGTTTTTATCTTTGCGAAGATAATAACACCAATAATCACTATTATCTCCAAAAGATAGAAAACAGCAAATTGCTAAAATTAATAAATGATCGTTTAATAATCACAAAAGTAATAATATTTTATTATTCCATGCCTTCCGTAAACAATTTCGTCCGTTCTACATCTTTCTTTGAATAAGTCACATCAACTTCAAAAAAGTATTATTCAAAACTTATAAAAAATAGACTATATTTCTTCCTTTTTTCCACCACCCTTACGCTTACACCCGTCCCTTCATTGTTTCGTTATGTTATTGTTTTCACTTCAACAATGATATAACGAATACAAAACGAATAAATGTAAAGCAATATATTGAACAACAGATAATAACCAGTAAAGTTCAACAAATCTATCCGAGAACAAGAAGAGATTTAACCGAAAAGCTACCCCTCTTTCGAAGACTCCCCAGAGCTTAAACAGAACTCAGATAACAGCGACAGGCGCATCAACGGTTGATCTCTGAATGATCAACGAAAAAGGGTACTGTTCTCTATTAGATTACAACTGTATTACACCTAATTCTGGTTTAATCAAACCAATATTTCATTCTCTTCGGGAAAGCATTTTAAGGCATGACAAACGAAAAAGGTAATAACTGGCTGGCCTTGATCAAGAGGGTTCTTTTTTTGCCTATCATGATAACGTCAAAATCCGCTTTATAGCGTTGAACAATCTCGGCCATCACCTGACGACAAGCCCCGCACGGGGTAACATTGTCCTCCACTTCCACGCCATGATCCCGGGCTGCAATGGCAATTGCCTTGATCCCCGCCTCCGGATACGTAGAACAAGCATAAAATAATGCGGTCCGCTCGGCGCACAGCCCGGAAGGATAAGCAACATTCTCCTGATTGGTACCACAAACGACCTCACCGTTATTCATCAACACGGCGGCCCCCACGGCAAAACCGGAATACACGCAATACGCATTTTTCGTGACATCCAAGGCTGCACGACACAATTCCTCGTACCCTTCCGGGTAAGATTCCCGGTACACCGTGTAATCAATCTTCAATTCCGCTTTCTCCATTCTATTTTTTTTCGTAATTTTACCGCCAATATAAAACATTATCGGAAACTATGAGCAAGATTTACGTTATTTTATTTTTGAGTTTTATATGTGTTAACATATGTGGAGCCTCTACTGACAGTCGCAAAGCGTTCATCAAAAAATATAAAAGTATTGCCATCGAAGAGATGGATCGTACGGGAATCCCCGCCAGTATCAAGCTGGCACAAGGGATGTTGGAATCCGGATGCGGAACATCCAAACTGGCGGTCAACGCCAACAACCATTTCGGTATCAAATGCCATAACTGGAACGGGGCCAGTTTTACCATGGACGATGATAAACGAAACGAATGTTTTCGAAAATACAGGAATCCGGAAGAATCATGGGTAGATCACAGTGAATTCTTACTCACCCGCCCCCGCTACGCCTTCCTGTTCGACCTGCCAAAAACAGATTATAAAGGCTGGGCCAAAGGCTTGAAAAAAGCAGGATATGCAACCGCCTCCGATTACGCACAAAAACTCATTAAAATTATCGAGGAAGAAGAGTTATATCAATTCGATCGCCCGGCAAAAAAAGTCCGTCCGATACCCAATGAATTAAACTACAAACTCAGCGAAAGCAAAAACTACCAGAGCCGGGTGGTATATATCAATCGAATTCCTTCCGTGAAAGTGAAAGAAGGGGACACGTTTGAAAGTATCGCCCAGTATTTCAACATTCCGTTGAAGAAATTACTAAAATACAACGATAAAAACGAACTTTCGATCCGTACAGGAATGCACGTGTTCTTGGCAAAGAAAAAGAACAAAGCCCCCAAAGGTTACACGTTCCATAAAACGAAAGCCGGAGACACCATGTACATGATCTCCCAGATATATGGAATCAAGCTCGCCAAATTGTTGCAATATAATTACATGGAAAACGGCGAGCAACCTCAGGTCGGTGAAATGATCTCGTTAAGAGGTCCCGCCCAATTATACTAAAGGAGAAAAATTAAATGGAAAAAAATAACGAGCTATTCTTAAAACAGAATTCAATATTCGGGTGCCTGATCGGGGGCACCTTCATTTTCGCATCTTTGTTATTTATCCTGGCAGGAAAAGGAATCGTGGTAAACGCACAATTCCACAACATCATCATGATGCTAACCATTTTCGGGATATTCATCGGTGTCCGGAAATACAGGGATGAACAGTTGGCAGGCGTCATTTCTTACGGGAAAGCACTGAAAACAGGCATTTTTATCCTTTGCATCGCCTCGTTATGCTATGCCGTGTACGTGTTCTTTTTATACACGTTCAACGCGGACTTACTGACCGAATTCAAAAATGTGACAATAAACACACTGAAAATTACCGGTCAGAACTCCCCGCTCTTCAAAATGCTCGAAGAAAATGTTGATGTATATTTTGTTCCCGCCAGTATCGCTTTCGGGGAACTATTCAATAGAATCATCGTGGGAGCAGCCTTCTCGCTATTTATAGCCGGGTTGGTCAGAAGAAGTAAATTACCGTTTAACCCGCAAGAATTTTAAACATGGATATTTCAGTAGTCGTACCGTTATATAATGAAGAAGAATCCTTGCCAGAACTTTCCGCATGGATCGAGAGAGTCATGGTTGCGAACAATTTTACCTACGAAATTATTATGGTAGATGACGGGAGTAACGACAAGTCATGGAAAGTGATCGAACAACTGTCTGCTAAAGACGATCATGTACGTGGCATTAAATTCCGCCGTAATTATGGGAAATCGGCCGCATTACATTGTGGTTTCGAGGATGCACAAGGAGACGTGGTAATCACCATGGATGCAGATTTACAAGATAGCCCGGACGAGATTCCGGAACTCTACCGCATGATCACGGAAGAAGATTATGACTTGATTTCCGGCTGGAAAAAGAAAAGATATGACCCGATAACCAAAACACTCCCGACAAAGCTTTTCAACGCTACTGCCCGGAAGTTCTCCGGCATAAAGTTACATGACTTTAATTGCGGATTAAAGGCTTATAAAAACACGGTAGTGAAGAATATCGAAGTATACGGGGAGATGCACCGCTACATCCCGATTTTGGCCAAACAGGCCGGATTCACCCGGATCGGGGAAAAGGTGGTTCATCATCAAGCCCGAAAATACGGGGTAACGAAATTCGGACTTAACCGGTTTATTAACGGTTTTCTCGACCTACTTTCCGTAACTTTTATTACCCGGTTCGCTAAAAAACCCATGCACTTATTCGGTGCGCTGGGAACGCTGTTATTTATTATCGGATTTTGTGCCGCCGCTTGGATCGGTATTGAAAAACTGATCGCCGTGGCCCATAACCTAAGAGCCCCTCTAGTGACAAATAATCCTTACTTTTATATCGCTCTGACCTGCATGATCATCGGTTCTCAACTTTTCTTAGCCGGTTTCCTGGCAGAATTAGTTTCCCGAAGTGCCAGCGATCGGAACGTGTACAGGATCGAGAAAAAAATATAAACCACAAGATATATTCTAAATTAAAAATGTCCACCTCGTTTGAAGTGGACATTTTCAATATGAATACAATCAATTTTCTTCTTACTGTTGAACGTTCGGTAATTCCAAACCGAGACCTTTCACCTTATCAACACGTTTCAGGATTATACCGATAATCAAAGCGGCAACACCCAAGCAAGCCAACATGACAAGAGGCCACGTATAATTATAGGAAACAGCAGCTTGTTCCGGGGTGATCACGTGATTCTTCAAGTCATTTACAACTTGAGGATTTGTGTTATCCAACACTTTACCGATCAATAACGGGAAAAGCCACAAACCGATATTTTGAATCCAGAATATCAATGCATAAGCAGAACCAATCACTCTCTGATCAACCAACTTCGGAACACTCGGCCACAATGAAGCCGGAACCAGCGAGAACGATGCTCCCAGAATTAAAATGGTCACGTACGCAATCAAAACACCTCCGATTGCACTACCTTTAAACAGAGGTAAGATAAATGCAAATGTCAAGTGACACACGATCAACAAGATTGAACCGAACATCAACATGGTAGCAGCCTTACCTTTATTGTCAACCACTTTACCAAGAATCGGCGTGATACCCACTGCCAACAACGGGAATACGGCAAAAATAGTCTCTGCCGACTGACGCATATAACCCATGTAGCAGAATATAATCAAACCTATTACAGAGATAGCTAACAACAAAGTTTTCAATGCCTTCTTGCTTGTAAAGTTAAATGCAAATGCAGTAGCTGCAACAACCAGCATGATACAATATTGAATAATTGTCACAGTATTCCCAGCCCAGAAAGAACCTTCGGCAGGAGGAGTAAATGTCAAATTACATTGTAGCATGTTAACCGCATATTTCTGGAACGGGAAAATAGCCGAGTAATACAATACACAAAGTAATGCAACCAACCAGAAACCTCCACTTGACAGGATTTTCCCAATATCTTTAATTTTAAAGGGCTCATCTTTTTCTTCAGCCTCTCCGGTCTGTGCATCCAATTTCTTATCCATGAAGAAATAAACAATGAACATGATCAACGCGATCATCAATAACACCACACCAAAGGCAACTGAACGAGAAACGTCAACCTGTCCACCAAGTTTGGCGAAGAACGGAGAGAAAATCATACAAGTAGCAACTCCTAAACGCGCTAATGCCATTTCGGACCCCATTGCCAAAGCGATTTCACGTCCCTTAAACCATTTTACAATACCGCGAGAAACCGTGATACCAGCCATTTCCACACCACAGCCGAAGATCATGAAACCAACTGCAGCCAGTTTAGCAGATGCCGGCATTCCCTGGTAGAACGGGGAGATTCCCAACTCATCAAAACCCGGGATGTAATTCAAATTGTTCGTAAACCATGCTTCCAACCCGCTTCCCTTGAAACCTTCTGCAACAGCATACCATTTAATAACCGCACCGATTAACATTACCCCACCTGATAAAAGAGCAGTGAAACGAACACCCATTTTATCCAGAATGATACCGGCAAAAATTAAAAAGAATACAAATACATTCAAGAATGTTTCAGAACCTTGCATTGTTCCAAATGCCAATGAATCCCAACCACGTTCTGACTGCATCAAATCTTTAATCGGTGATAAAATGTCCATAAATATATATGAACAAAACATGGCTAATGCCAGCAACAATAAAGCGGCCCACCGAACGGCTGCATTGTCTCTTAGAGTAAGCTTTTCTGTCATTTGAATTTATTTTTTATAGAAATGAAGAAAATAAACAATGTTTTCCTATAACCACGCACCTTTACCTCTTCACATCTAAGTAAATAATTTATTTTGCAACAAAAATAGTATTTATTTTTAATAGAGAATCATTGTTATTCTTTAAAAATACGGGAAATCCAAAATAAAAGGAAATTGCCGGATTTCAGCCCGGAATTACTGAATATCAAGAAATAATCTATCGTTCAAAAAACGAGTGTCCGGAAACTTTAGGGTCTAATGAAAGCCTTTTGCTATCCGCAGTGAACAATTTTAAAGAAAAATACTTTTCAACAGCAGCATTTTTCTCTATCTTTGTTTAATGTCACGTCTTTCCTGAAGAGTGATTTTATAGCTAGAGGACATCCTTATAGCTAATTTTTTACAAGAGATGATTACAAACGATTTTATTTATACATCATGAAAAATAGAATAACAAAACTTTTCAATATAAAATACCCGATTATTCAAGGGGGTATGGTATGGTGTAGCGGATGGCGGCTAGCTTCCGCAGTAAGTAACAACGGGGGATTAGGATTACTGGGCGCCGGTTCCATGCACCCGGAAATGCTGGTGGAACATATCCGGAAAATGAAAGAGGCCACGGATAAACCGTGGGGGATCAATGTCCCGTTACTTTATCCGGAAATTGACCGGCTTATGGATATTATTATCCAAGAAGGCGTTAAAATTGTTTTCACTTCTGCCGGGAGCCCCAAAAAATGGACACCCTTGTTAAAATCACATGGCATCATCGTAGTACACGTAATCAGTAGCGCCCTGTTTGCAAAGAAATGCGAAGAGGCAGGAGTAGATGCAGTTGTTGCAGAAGGTTTTGAAGCCGGGGGACATAACGGACGGGAAGAGACGACCACACTCACCTTGATTCCCAATGTAGTGGAATCCTGCTCCCTACCCGTTATTGCCGCAGGGGGAATATCCTCTGGAAAATCCGTGGCAGCCGCCATGACTCTCGGAGCGGAAGGGGTACAAATCGGAACCCGTTTTGCCGTTGCCGCAGAATCTTCCGCCCATCCGACATTCAAACAACGGGTATTTGACACGGAAGAAGGTGGCACCATGCTGGCATTGAAAAAACTCGCCCCAACCCGTCTGATTAAAAACGACTTCTTCAATCAGGTAAAAGCACTGGAAGACGCCGGAGCAGAGGCCGCCCAATTAACTGAACTTTTAGGTAAAGGACGGGCTAAGAAAGGAATCTTCGAAGGTGACATGACGGAAGGTGAGTTAGAAATCGGACAAATCGCATCCATGTTGCACAAAGAAGAAACCGTGGCTGAAATTATGGAAGATATTATCGCTGATTTCAACAAAACAACAAGCAAATTGGGCGATCTGAAACTATGAAAATGAATTTACATTTATGATAAAATTTACACGCCACACACTAGACAATGGCTTAACAATGATCTGTAACACAGATACCAGTACTCCATTTGTATCCGTGAACATCCTTTATAAAGTAGGTGCCCGGGACGAAGATCCCAATCGCACGGGCTTTGCCCATCTTTTTGAACATTTAATGTTCGGGGGATCCAAACACATCGCGGATTACGATTATCACGTTCAGAAAGCGGGCGGGGATAGTAATGCTTTCACGAATAACGACTACACGAATTATTACATCACGATCCCGGCCCCCAATATCGAAACGGCCTTGTGGCTGGAATCAGACCGGATGCTGGCACTCGATTTCTCCCAAAAATCACTTGACGTTCAACGCAACGTGGTCATTGAAGAATTCAAACAGCGCTACTTCAATAATCCTTACGGGGACATTTGGTTGAAATTACGTCCTTTAGCCTATAAGGTACATCCGTACCAGTGGCCTACTATCGGGAAAAACATTGACCATATCGCAGGGGCATCCCTGGAAGAGGTGGAAGACTTCTTTCATCGTTTCTATGCCCCGGATAATGCCATACTAAGTATCAGCGGTAATATTACCGACGAAAAAGCCCTTGAACTCGTGAAAAAATGGTTCGGGGACATTCCTCCCGTTCGTTATAAGAGAAAAGCATTACCCATGGAACCGCAACAAACCGAAGAGCGTCGCCTCGTATGCGAGCATAACAAAGTTCCGGCAGATGCAATATATAAAGTATATCATATGGGCGACCGCCGATCGGATAATTTCTACACGTGCGACACGATCTCAGACATATTATCCAACGGTCAATCCTCCCGCTTGTACATCAACCTCATTAAAAACGGGAAATTATTCTCGGAAATTGACGCTTATATCACCGGGGACATGGATCCGGGATTATTCATTTTCTCCGGGAAACTCTCGGAAGGAGTAGCGATAGAAGAAGCGGAAGCCGCCATCCAAAACGAGATTGATCGTTTTATCGAAGACCCGATTTCAGAACGGGAACTCCAAAAGGTAATCAACAAAACTGAAGCCCGAATCTCTTACAGCGAGATCAATTATCAAGGGAAATCAGCCAACTTGGCATTTTTTGACTATCTAGGAGATATTAACCTGATTAATTCGGAGTCTATCCGATACGCGGAAGTATCTCTTGATTCGATAAAACAGACCGCCCGAGAATTATTCTCCACACAGAATTGCTCTACCTTGTGGTATCTTAAAGACAAATAATTGCTACTTTTATGAATAGAAATATAGAACCGTCCATCACTGAAATCTCCCGTCCATCGCTGTGGGGGCATCAACAAATCACGCTTCCCAATGGAATCGAAATCGTGTACCTTCACGATCCCAATCAAGAGGTTTTCAAGATGGACGTGGTACTCTCAGCCGGGATTTACAACCAATCCCGTCCGGTTATCGCATCAAGCATGATTAACATGCTCAACGAGGGAACCCGTCAACATACCTCTGCCGAAATTGCAGAGTTGTTTGATTATCATGGAGCATACGTGGATTTCAATTGCGGTATGCACAAAGCTGAATTAAGCCTAATTTCGCTTAATAAATACGCCCCACAAACCATTCGTATGCTGGCAGAAATGACACTTGAAAGTACATTCCCGCAAAAAGAACTGGAAACGTATATCCGTAACCGGAAACAGCAACATCTGGTAAATATAGAAAAGACATCTTACCTTGCTCGGATGGAATTCATATACCGTATGTACGGGAAGGAACACCCTTATGCAAATTACTTCACACTGGAAAATTTCGACCAAGTGACTCCGGAATTATTACACGATTTCTACCGGGAAAGAGTGCAGGCATCACAATGCAGAATCATGCTTTGCGGGAATGTCAGCGATACGGTTTTACAAGAAGTAAGCCAAGCCTTTTCGCCCATGAGCAGTACCCCCCTGCCACCAGACAAGACCTACTCAATACAACCGAGCGGCCCCGGTAAATACCATATATCCAAACCCGATGCCGTACAAACCAGTATCCGTATCGGGAAAAGCGGAGTCATGTTACTGGACGAAGACTACACGTATTTCCAGCTTTTGAACATGGTACTCGGCGGCTATTTCGGCTCCCGCCTGATGTCGAACATCCGGGAAGAAAAAGGGTACACCTATGGCATCGGCTCATACAACGTTACCATGCCGCAAGCCGCTCACTGGATGATCGCAACGGATGTCAATGCCAACGCAACGGAGGCAACAATAGCTGAATGTATAAAAGAGATTCGCCGCCTGCAAGAAGAACTCGTTCCCGAAGAAGAATTAAGTCTCGTAAAGAGTTATTTTAACGGGGAGTTGTTACGAGAACTAGACGGTGTTTTCTCCCAGTCCGATGCCTTGAAACACAAACTCAATTACGGACAAGATAACACGTTCTATCTCCGGGCTATCGACAAGATCCGTTCTTGCACCCCCGAAGACATTATGCGTCTGGCTCAAAAATATTTGAACGTGGATGATATGTATATCGTGACAGCGGGAAAGAATTGAAAAATAAAGAAAGGGGTTATCCGCTAAAACTTTTCGGATAACCCTTCTCTCTTAACGCAAACTAAAATTTATAGGAAGGGTATAAGAAACCCGTACTGGCTTACTTTTTTGAATTCCGGGACTCCATTGTGACATACCCCTAATCACCCGACATGCTTCTTCATCCAAAGAAGGGTAAACAGGACGTATTACTCTCACATTCGACAAACTTCCATCTTTTTCAACAATAAATTGTACAAACACCTTACCCTGAATTTTCATTTCCAACGCATCTTTCGGATATTTTATGTTCCTGACTACATATTGCATCACATCCTCGCCCAGCAAATAGGGCATCCTCTCTTCCATATACATCTCGTTAAGCATAACCACTCGCATCTCTTTTTTGACATCCGCCCTCACCTCTTTCGTCACCTTACCCTGAAGATAAATTACAAGTCTTGCCCCTTTATTAACCATCAACGAGAATTTCCCGTCCTTCCCGGTAAATATACGTTTGTCTGATTTTGTTACAAAAATACTGACACCCTCCAAAGGTTGACCACTTTTATCCACCACGGTACCTTTCACCATAAACTTTACTGAATCCCTATCTCCACCCCGAGATTCCGCAGCTTGCAGGCAAGTAGTAAAAAGCAATATTCCCAACATAGAAAAAAACGGGATACACCAATCCCACTTCATTTTCAATTTTTTTTTCCTCTTTGTAATCATAACGAGTCTTTTTAATAATTATTACCTACTTGACCACGGATTGGGAAACAAGCATGACACGACACTCCGTAGTTATTTTTAACACCTATGATATTTTCAAAGATATTGAAATTATTTTACAAATCCCCTCTTTCACATCATATATTATGCGAAAGAGGGGATTCATTTCCATGCATTATAACACGAAGTCTATTTCTTTTCGGTTTCTTTCAATACAGGTTCTTGTAATTGAAAATTAATGGGAACTGTATATGAAACCCTCACGGCTTTTCCTCTTTGCGTTCCCGGTTTCCAATTCGGCATTTCTTGTACAACTCTTATAGCCTCCGCATCCAATAAAGGATGTACGGCACGAGCAACTTTCACATCAGTAACTTTTCCTGTCTTCGAAATAACAAATTGAACAAATACTTTTCCCTGGATATTCTTCTCCGCCGCTTCCTTCGGATACTTTATATGTTGAGCTACATATCTTTGAACACTTCCACCAGGAAATTGTGGCATATCTTCAACCACTTGAAATATATCGTTATCCGAGCCCTCATATTCAGGTTCTCTCACCACCGGCCGACTGGTGTCATCCAACATACTTACACGCATCCGATCACCAACTTTCACTGGAACCAATATATTCTTTTTACCAGCATGAGAAAAAACAAGTTCAGCCCCCTTATCAACTGCCAACATAAACTTGCCATCCCATCCGGTATGGGTTCCTTCCGCAGTATTCTTAATCAACACGGTAACCCCGCGCAAGGCTCTGTTATACTGGTCAACAACAGTTCCGGATACAATCAACTTGCCTTTATCGACCAGAATCACCGTATCCCGATAATCTCCCTGATGCACAATCGCCTGCACGTTACTAGACAATACTAATAACGCAACAACCGGAAATAGCAGTGCATACTTGAGCAATCCCATTTTCGAAGTTCTTTTTTTATTCATCATCATAATACGCTTTTTTAATGGTGTCACATTAAATTTATTTACTATTTGAGCTGCAGCCGAAGGATGAGAAAGACGAAGGAGATGATATTGATAAGCTTTCCGATCAACACCGGAGTATACAACCCGCTTATCAGCCAGAAATTCCAAATTACGACGAATCTCCCCTTTTAATAACCACATTGCCGGATTGATCCAAAACAATGCACATAATAATTCGGATACCATCACGTCCAAAGAATGATACTGATCTGCATGAGTTTTTTCATGCATCATAATTTCTTGTAAATCATCCGATTCATACAATGAAGGATTGATGAATATCCACTTGAAAAAAGAAAAAGGAGCAACTTCACCTTTTAACAAAATAATCGGTGTTGACAAACAAACTGCTCTATTCCGCTTTTTCACGAACCGAAGGATCGAAAATATCTGGATCACGATCCGTCCCAATAAAAAGACCACAACAGTTGAATATCCCAAGCACAATATGTCAAACATATTTATTTCCACGGGTGCCGGAGCCATTCCAACAGTCACTTCCGGTAAAAGATTACTCGCATATTGGGCAATCGCATGGTGAATAACTACTTTTTGATCTTCTCCAAAAGAAAACAAGACCATTGGATACAAACAGGCCAAGGCAAGGCTCATTAACAAACAAACTCTTCGGAAAGTAAAAAATGTATCCCGACTGAATAATAGCCGATAAAAAAGATAAAACACGACTAGCGCAATATTTACCTTTATCAAATAGATCAATGTCGCATTGGTAATCATGGCTTGTACATTTTATTGTTTCTCTATTAGCTTTATGATCTCTTCGAGATCTTTTGCCGAAATCTTTTGTTCTTTAGCAAAGAACGTCACCATCTCCTTGTAAGAATTTTCAAAATAATTACGTACCACCCCGGACATAAATTTCGTTTTATATTCACTTTCATCCATGACGGGAATATACTCGTAAATATTTCCATGCTTCTTACTGGTCAGGAATCCTTTTTTCTCCAAGTTCTTCACGATAGAAGCGACCGTCGTGTAAGGCGGCCTCGGTTCTTCCATCCGATTCAAAAAATCTTTTATCACGCCACTTTTCACCTGCCAGATGATCAACATTACCTCTTCTTCCTGATGTGTCAATTTTTCCATACGAACTATTTATTTACGATTCTTTCGCAAATCTACGAAAATTTCGTAACAATACAAACTTTTCGTAGAAAATATATTTATAACATTTTCAATCTACCCACGTATAGTACTCAAAAAAGGGAAATATGAAAAGAATTACATTCATCTTTTTGATTGGAATACTGTTCTTTACAACAGGTCAAGCTCAGAATAAAAAAGAAATTCGTTTCGAAAAAGAGTTTCAGAAAACACTGGCACTGGTGAATAGTGATCAATTCACTGTTAAGTTCTACATTGCGACCCCTACCGTACAAACACTTTTCACACCACCGGGGGCGGGTGCCAACATTGACATTAACCCACAAAATTGTTATCTAAGCATAAATGACTCCCTGGTAACGACACAACTTCCTTATTTCGGCAGAGCTACATGGACATCAAATTCACACTTAGATTCAGTTTCTTTCAACACGGTATTATTCAGTCGCACGGTAAAAATTTATCAAGACGGAAAAAAGAAAGCTATTGCCTATCAAATAACCGTTCGCTCCAACCAAGATATTTGTTATCTGAACATGGATATTCAATATGACGGAACTTGCTATTTATATTTTAGTGACCGTAAGCGAGCTCCGATCAGTTATGTCGGGCAAATAACACCCTTAGATTCTACTATGCAAAAAAGATATAAGCCATCACCAAAGCAGCAATGATACCCGCAAAATCGGCAATCAATCCACAAGGTATTGCGTAACGTGTATTTTTAATCCCCACTGCACCAAAATACACGGCGATAATATAAAATGTCGTATCTGTAGCCCCTTGGAAAGTTGACGCCAATCGCCCGGCGAAAGAGTCTGCCCCGAACGTGTTCATGGTGTCAATCATCAGCCCGCGCGCCCCACTTCCACTAAGCGGTTTCATCAAGGCCGTAGGCAAGGCCGGTATAAAATCAGCATCTAATCCACAAGCCAGACACAAACGTTCCAATCCACTCATCAACATATCCATCGCTCCCGCTGCCCGAAACACCCCGACAGCCACAAGAATCGCCACTAAATACGGAATGATTTTTACTGCAATGGAAAAACCCTCTTTTGCGCCATCAATAAACGCATCGTACACATTTATTTTACGCCAAGCCCCCATGACAATAAAAGCTGTGATGATCGAGAAAAGAATAACGTTACTAGCTACCGTGGAAATCGTTGTGATCGTTTCCTTGTCCAACCCGGAAAAATACCAGATTAAACCACCCACGGCCAAGGTTCCTCCAATCAAATAAGCCATAACAACCCGGTTAAACAGGTTCAAGCGCTGGTACACCGCCACCGCAATCAGGCCGGCTAACGTGGACACGTAAGTAGCCAATAATATCGGAATAAATATATCCGCCGGATTCGCTGCCCCCATTTGAGCCCGATACACCATAACGGAAACCGGGATAATCGTCAAACCGGAAGTATTCAGCACCAGAAACATAATCTGCGCATTGGAAGCCCGATCTTTATGAGGATTCACCTCCTGCATTTGTTGCATCGCTTTCAGTCCCACGGGAGTTGCGGCATTATCCAGCCCAAGCATATTCGCCGCGATATTCATCATAATTGAACCGTATGCCGGACTATCCGGTGGTAATTCCGGAAACAACTTCCGGAAAAAAGGACTAATCAACCATGACATCACTTTCACAGCCCCTCCCCGCTCTCCAATTTTCATGATTCCCATCCACAGAGTTAATACACCCGTTAAACCTAGCGAGATTTCAAACCCCGTTTTTGACATATCAAAGGTGGCCTTCACGATGGCAGAAAAAACTTCTGTATCACCCATGAAGATCAATTTACAAAGCGCCACGATAAATGCCGCACCAAAAAAGAAAATCCAGATATAATTGAGAACCATAGATCAATTGAAAATGCAAAATTGAAAATTGAAAATTAAAAAAAGAAATCATCTTTCATTTTCAATTTTCAATTCTCAACTTTCAATTATTTAATGTTTTGCTTTACACGCTTTTATCGTGTTTTGCAACAAAGTCACGATAGTCATCGGTCCCACACCACCGGGAACCGGAGTAATATATGAACATTTAGGAGCCACGTGGTCATAATCCACATCTCCTACTAATTTCCAACCATTCTTTGCTGTTTCCGAAGGAATACGATGAATCCCGACATCCACCACAACAGCACCTTCTTTCACCATATCTTCTTTCAGGAAGTGCGGAACACCAATCGCCACAATCAAAATATCCGCCTGCCGAGTAATATCTTTCAAATTCGCCGTTCTGCTATGACATAAAGTAACGGTACAATTGGCATTTTTGGCTTTCCGGGACATTAACACTGCCATAGGTGTTCCCACGATATTACTTCTTCCGACAACAACACAATGTTTGCCTTCTGTCGGAATATTATAACGGGTCAGCAGTTCCACGATACCTGCCGGGGTTGCCGGTAAATAAGTCGGTAATCCTAACACCATGCGGCCCACGTTACAAGGATGGAAACCATCCACATCCTTATCCGGATGAATACGGTTCAAAACTTTCTCTTCGGAAATATGTTTCGGGAGAGGTAACTGCACAATAAACCCATCTACATCGGGGTCCTCGTTCAACTTATCAATGACTGCCAACAACTGCTCTTCAGTGATGTCATCACCATAACGCAATTCTGAACTTTTCATCCCTACCGCCTGACAGGCTTTCACTTTACTAGCAACGTACGTTTCGCTAGCCCCGTCATTTCCTACAAGCACAGCAACCAAATGCGGAATCTTTTTCCCTTCTGTCACGAAAGCAGCGATTTCATCTGCAAGTTCTTGCTTTACCTGTGCTGAAATTTTTTTACCGTCAATAATTTCCATCTAATCAATTTTAAATTTTAGATTTCAAATTTTAAATTTCACATGAACATTCACGTAAAATCTAAAATCACAATTTTATCTATTTGATTTTAAATCTTAAACCTCAAATTCAAACCTGATAAAAGGATTAAATCTAAAATCTAAAATTTAAAATCTAAAATCTTTAGCGTCTCTTCATCGGGGCATTCCCCATCATCTTACCGCCCTTGGATAACATTCGCATCATCTTTTTGGATTCATCGAACTGTTTCAACAAGCGATTTACATCTTGAATAGTGGTACCGCTACCGGATGCAATACGTTTACGACGAGAACCGTTGATTAGTTCCGGATTCTCCCGCTCTTCCGGGGTCATCGAGTAAATGATAGCCTCAACTCCTTTAAACGCATCATCATCAATATCCACATCTTTCAATGCTTTACCCACACCCGGGATCATGGATGCCAGATCTTTTATGTTACCCATCTTCTTGATCTGCTGAATCTGGCTCAAGAAGTCATTAAAATTAAACTGATTCTTGGCGATCTTTTTCTGTAACTTCTTCGCCTCCTCCGCGTCAAATTGCTCCTGAGCTTTTTCAACCAAAGAAACAATATCACCCATACCCAAGATACGGTCAGCCATACGTTCGGGATGGAACACATCAAGAGCCTCCAGTTTTTCACCCGTACCGACAAATTTAATCGGCTTACTCACCACGGTACGAATAGACAATGCCGCTCCACCACGAGTATCACCATCCAGCTTGGTCAGGATCACACCATCAAAGTTCAGACGATCGTTAAATTCCTTCGCCGTGTTCACGGCATCCTGTCCGGTCATGGCATCCACCACGAAAAGGGTCTCTTCCGGATCGATTGCTTTCTTGATGGCAGCAATTTCATTCATCATCTGCTCGTCAATAGCCAAACGTCCCGCAGTATCGACAATCACGACATCTTTACCTGTAGCCCGGGCCTCTTTCACGGCATTCAAGGCAATTTTCACAGGATCATTGTTTCCTTCCTCGCTATACACGGGTACCCCGATCTGCTCACCAAGCACTTTTAACTGCTCGATAGCTGCCGGACGATAAACGTCACAGGCTACTAACAAAGGATGTTTTCCCCGCTTTGTCTTCAGCAAATTAGCCAGTTTACCAGAAAATGTTGTTTTACCGGAACCTTGCAGACCCGACATCAAGATAACAGCCGGATTACCTTTTATATTAATATCGACATGGGTCCCTCCCATCAACTGGATCAATTCATCGTGAACAATCTTCACCATCATCTGACCCGGTTTCACGGCCGTCAGCACGTTCATTCCCAATGCCTTTTCTTTTACCGTGTTGGTAAACTCTTTCGCGATCTTATAGTTTACGTCGGCATCCAACAATGAACGTCTCACCTCTTTAAGCGTTTCGGCCACGTTGATCTCGGTGATCTTTCCCTGTCCTTTTAAAATCTTAAACGATTTTTCTAACCTCTCCGATAGATTCTCAAACATAATTTATCAATTGAAATTCGAAAATTGAAATTACAATGCACTCACATCTAATCTTCAAAATTCGCTATTATAACTCTTAATTAATTCATTCCCCGCAAAATTAATAATTTTACCCGAAAACATACATTTTCACTTTTCAATTTTGCGACACTCTTCTTTTTACTATTTCCGACTGATGTTCTTCAACACCACAAACGTTTTGTCTATTAACGAATTATCTACCACAACGGTAAACTCGTTGGTGGAAGAAATAACCTCCGTCAAGTTGATCCCCTCCCAAGATAACTCCTTCATTATGCAATAATAGAAACCGGGTTGCAATATATTTCCTTTAGGGAGCTTCAACGTAACGGACGACAAACCATTCTTTTTGAAAATACACTGTTCCTCCTTGAAATGTTCATCCACCATCCCTTCCATGATTTCACTCACGACAAGGTTGGTCTCGAAAACCCCCTGCACCATCGTGTAGAAGACCTCATCTCTTCGTGCAATGGATTTCAGTACCCGGATATGGCAATCCATCAGAGTATTCGAATTTTTAAACGTGTAATCACACAAGTTACTCCTCAGGATAATATCCCCCATGTTATTCAGCAACTTGTTTAATTGTACCTGTTCCCGCACTTGTAAATAAGGAGCCAACCGATTCAACGCCATCACGATTGCACCTGCATTTACCGGCTTTCCCAATAATTTCTCCACTTCTTCCTGTATCTGTCGGGCCAAAGCCGAGATATTGATAATCCCTGCCGCCAAAGATTCCGACAAATAAGGCTTGTGCTTCACGATTCCTTCCACTGCCTGGGCTACACTGATCATGTTAATTGAAAATTGAAAGTTAAAAATTGAAAATTATTTCTCTCTTTATTAATATAGTTCGATCCACTCGTAAGCATTTCCCACGTAATCCATATAACGGATGAAATCTTCCGTTTTTATGGCTAACGAGGCGTGATTGTCATTCGGGTGGAATGATAATCTTTTCGCTTCTTGTAAATGTTTATCCAAGAACACGTACACGTGGTGTTCCACGTCATTCAGCAAGCCGAAAGGACTTACAGATCCGGGATGCAATCCCAGGTATTTTTCCATTCGAGCTTCAGAGGCAAAACTTAACTTACCCTGCTTCAACATTTTTTCCATATCATGGATAGCCATATCATGATCACATTGAAGAATTACCAAATAATGACGATTCCCCTTGTGATTTCTGAAAAACAAGTTCTTGCAATGTGTACTATCCAGATTTTTCCAATATTGTCTGGCGATCTCGATCGTCGGTGCAGCCGGATGTTCCGTATATTCAAACTCTATCCCCAGAGCTGCCAACGTTTCATATACTTTCTCCTGTCCTACCATGTATTAATTAATTTTTGATTTTATGATTTTAGATTTTACCTTTCCAACTACCCCCTCTAACTCCCCCTTGCACAGGGGGAGGACTCGCTACATTGCTACATTGAAACACCTTCTTGCGTCTGTCTCTCCCCCTGTGCAAGGGGGAGCCGGTGGGGGTAGTCCTTTCATTCTAAACTCTAAATTTTAAATTCTACATTACCCGAAACCATAAACTTCATTTAAACTTTTAGTTTTTAACCTTTAACTTTTATCTTTCAACCTTCCCTGCCACGTATCCAATTCTTCCAAACGTTTATCCAATTTTGCCGTGAACTCGAAATTTTTAATTCCCCATTGTGGAGCGATTAAATATTCGGGAGGTGATTGATTCACGAAACGCTCCAAATAAACATCGGGCCGGATACGTTCGATAACTTCCACGACAAAATCCAAATATTCATCCAACGTGTAAAGACGAAAGAGTGCCGGATTTTCCAAGTATTGTTCCGCCAATCGAGTCCCTTTCACAATTTGCAACTGGTGAAGTTTCAATACTTGAATCGGCAATTCACACAAACGAATAGCCCCCTCCAACATGGATTCATGACTTTCCCCCGGTAACCCGAAAATCAAATGCGCACCAATCGTTATTCCACGTCCCGCTGTTGCACGGATAGCCTGTTCTGCAACGGCAAAATCATGTCCCCGGTTTACCTGACGTAAAACAGTATCATTCACGGACTCCACCCCGTATTCCACGCAAACATAATATCGTTGAGCCAACTCTTCCAGATAATCCAGAATTTCCTTGCTCACGACATCCGGTCGCGTCCCGACCACCAATCCCGAAATCATCGGATGAGCCAAAGCCTCTTCATAACGTAACTTCAACACGTCTAACGGCGCATACGTGTTCGAATACGCCTGAAAATAAGCCAAATATCTTTGTCCCTTATACTTCCGGGCAAAGAAACGGATGCCTTCATCGATCTGTTCCGTAATTCCCCGCACCGCTCGACAATAATCGGGGTTAAAACTCTCGTTATTACAAAACGAACATCCCCCCACCCCCTTACTCCCATCCCGGTTAGGACAAGTGAATCCTCCATCTATCGACAACTTTTGTACTCTTTCCTCGAAAAGAGTTTTAAAAAAAGTCGGATAGTCATTATATCGTTTTTTACCGGGTCTAAATTTCATCTGGAACAAAATATTAACAGGTCGCAAAAATAAATATTTATCTGTTTAGAATTTAACAAAGATCACTAATTTTTTATGAGTACCCTCATTTTTACCGGAAAGTTACCTATTTCATACGTTTGCGTAGATTTTAACTATTTTTCCCTATTTATATATTCAAGAAAAAAAATTATCTTTGCATTCCTAAGATGAAATTTTGAGAAAAGAATGATCTATAAACAATCACTCCTGAATGTCAGGAGGTAAACGCAAAAATCTAACAGAATTATGAGTACGAAGTACGTTTACACCTTTGGTGACGGAAAAGCAGAAGGAAAAGCAGACATGAAAAACCTGCTAGGCGGTAAAGGCGCCAATCTTGCCGAAATGAATCTCATCGGAGTTCCTGTTCCTGCTGGTTTTACTATTACAACAGAAGTTTGTACCCTTTATAATCAAGAAGGAAAAGACGCTGTCGTAAAACTAATTGAGAATGACGTTAAAGCTGGCATTGCAGCTACAGAAAAGTTAATGAATGCCAAATTCGGATCAAAAGGAGAGGCCTTCCCTCTTTTAGTTTCCGTGCGTTCCGGAGCCAGGGTGTCCATGCCGGGTATGATGGATACAGTGTTAAACTTGGGAATGAATGATGATGCCGTTAAAATCGTGGCCGAAAAATCAGGTAACGCTAGATTTGCATGGGATTCATATCGTCGTTTCGTACAAATGTATGGAGATGTCGTGATGGGCGTTGCAGCCGGAAAAGGCGAACACAACCCGTTCGAAGTTGAAATCGACAAATTAAAAGCAGAAAAAAATATTTCTAACGACACAGAATTCTCGGCTGAAGACCTGCAAGAACTTGTTCGTCGTTTCAAAATTGTCGTTAAAACCAAAACCGGTAAAGATTTCCCGACCTGCCCGTGGGAGCAATTATGGGGAGCCATCTGCGCCGTGTTCGATTCATGGATGACGGAGCGCGCCGTTCTGTACCGCCAGTTGAATCAAATCCCGGAAGAATGGGGAACAGCGGTGAATGTTCAAGCTATGGTTTACGGAAACATGGGTAACAATTCCGCAACCGGAGTTGCTTTCACGCGTGATGCCGCTACCGGTGAAGATATTTTCAACGGAGAGTACCTGATCAATGCGCAAGGAGAAGATGTTGTTGCCGGAATCCGCACCCCGCAGGAGATTACCATCGAGGGATCTCGCCGCTGGGCTAAAATGCAGAATATTTCAGAAGAAGAGCGTGCCGCTAAATATCCTTCACTGGAAGAATCCATGCCAGCCGCCTACGCAGAATTAAATGCCGTTCAACAAAAATTGGAAGACTATTTCCACGACATGCAAGACCTTGAATTTACCATCCAAGACGGTAAATTATGGATGTTGCAAACCCGTAACGGAAAACGTACCGGTACGGCTATGGTAAAAATGGCGGTTGACATGCTCGAACAAGGCATGATCAATGAAGAAACAGCAATTCTTCGCCTTGAAGCAGCAAAACTGGATGAATTACTTCACCCGGTATTCGACAAAGAATCACAATCAAAAGCAAAAGTATTAACCAAAGGTTTACCGGCATCCCCGGGAGCCGCTTGCGGACGTGTCGTGTTCTTTGCTGACGAGGCGGAAGAATGGAAAAACAGAGGCGAGCAAGTAGTATTAGTTCGTTTGGAAACTTCTCCCGAAGATTTACGCGGAATGAACGTTTCCGAAGGTATCCTCACCGCACGCGGGGGTATGACCTCTCACGCGGCTGTTGTTGCCCGCGGTATGGGTAAATGCTGTGTTTCCGGAGCCGGAGAAATCGTTGTTGATTACCACAAACGTACCTTTACCGTGAAAGGTGTTACCATCAATGAAGGCGACTGGATTTCTTTGAACGGTTCTACCGGAGAAGTTTACTTGGGTAAAGTAGCCACCACCGAGGCGTCACTGGACCATGACTTCAAAACTATCATGGATTTGGCCGAGAAACATACTCGCATGTACGTGAGAACCAATGCAGACACACCTCGTGATGCCAAAGTAGCACGTGATTTCGGAGCCAAGGGTGTTGGTCTTTGCCGCACGGAGCACATGTTCTTCGAAGGCGACCGTATTGACGCCATGCGTGAAATGATCCTGTCTGATACCGTTGAACAACGCCGTATCGCTTTGTCAAAAATCCTCCCGATGCAAAGAAGTGACTTCGAGGGAATCCTTGAGGCTATGGACGGATTCGGAGTTACCATCCGTTTGTTAGACCCGCCATTACATGAATTTACCCCGAACGAGCCGGAATCTCAAAAATACATGGCTGAAAAAATGGGTATTTCAGTAGAAGTTGTCAAAGAAAAAGTGGATGCGTTACACGAATTCAACCCGATGTTAGGTCACCGCGGTTGCCGTTTAGGAATCACTTACCCGGAAATCACCGAAATGCAAGCCCGTGCAATCATTGAAGCTGCTTGTAACTTGAAGCTGAAAGGCTTTAACCCGAAGCCGGAAATCATGGTTCCGTTAGTAGGTACCGTGAAAGAATTAAGACAACAAGCGAACATCATCCGTTGCACTGCTGACGTGGTATTTGCAGAAAAGGGCGTGAAAGTAGATTACATGGTAGGAACCATGATTGAAATTCCTCGTGCCGCATTAACCGCAGACCAGATTGCAGAAGTTGCAGAATTCTTCTCTTTCGGTACGAACGACTTAACCCAGATGACTTTCGGATATTCTCGCGATGACGCTGGTAAATTCTTACCGGAATATATCAAGAAAGGTATCTTGAAAACCGATCCGTTCGCCGTATTGGATCAAGAAGGCGTGGGACAATTAGTTCAAATGGGAGCCCAAAAAGGACGTTCAGCCAACAGCAAGTTGAAACTCGGAATCTGTGGAGAACATGGTGGAGAACCCTCTTCCGTGATTTTCTGTGACAAAGTGGGCATGGACTACGTTTCATGTTCACCGTTCCGTGTACCCATCGCACGTTTGGCTGCCGCTCAGGCTGCTATCATGCACACCAACAAATAAGACAATTTTTAATAAATAAACGAGGAGCTGTTTTTTAAGGAGACAGCTCCTTTTTTCATGTTTGATTCTACACATTCTTCTCCTAAATTTTTCGTGCGATCTCCCCCGAAAGCTATTTCTCTTTCCAGTAAATGGTAAAAATATGTTATTCATTCACGACACAAATTCATCACCCACTAACGCATAGAGCCATTTTTTAGATTAAAAATACAATAAATATATTGATACATATATTTACATTTCAATTCTACTTGTTAAATTCATTCTAAATAACAATATTAACATTTTACATATTATTTACATATAAAATAAATAATATCGGGTGAGAACAGTAGGCAAATTATCGACATAAAGAAGCTAGCTAAACAACATAAAAACAGCATAATAGCAATATTTTTGAAAATATCAAAAAACGATCGTTTAATAATACGCAAATTTAACCAATAAACTCAACAAATACAAACAAACACTCATTTATTAATCACAACTGTTAATCAGCTAGTTGCGCTTATTCCTTCTTGGAGAAAATTACATGCAGAAAAAATGTCAACAAACGATCAATTTATGATGGGAAAGAAAATTGCATACCTTGACCGCAATGAATACAACTACGGTCCCGCCCCGGAAATTGAAAAAGTCTTAAGAAACTTTGATCCGGACAAATTATGTTTTTACACAAGAATTTACGATGAAGGCAAAAAGAGTATTCTATCCGATTACATCGCCGAACTATATGATATTCCGGAAAAACAAGTCATTTTGGGATATGGTGGAGAAGATATATTAAAACAAGTCGTTCACTACTTCCTATCCGGTGGCCAAAAACAAAAAACACTATTAATCCCTAAATTTTCATGGTGGTACTACAAATCCATCGCGGACGAGGTAAACGGACGAACCGTCTTCTACCCGCTATTCGAGGACGGAAACACGTTCAAATATGATATTCAGAGCATCCGGGAAACGGTAGAACGGGAAAACCCGGAAATCGTGTTAATTGCCTCCCCGAACAATCCGACCGGAAATTCCTTGTCAAAAGAAGAGTTACACGAAATCCTCTCCTTTATTCCCCGGGAAACAGCCATTGTCATTGACGAGGCTTACGCATCTTTTAGCAATAAAGACACGTCATACATAAAACCACTCATTGAAGAGTTTCCGAATTTACTGATCATCCGGACCCTCTCCAAGTTCTACGGACTTCCCGGATTACGTCTCGGCTTTGCCTTTATCGGGAAGAATTTGTCCTCGTTCTTGAATTACAGCACGAAATATTTAGGTTATAACCGACTTTCCGAAGAAATCGGTATTGCCGTATTGAAAGCAAACGATTATTACCAGAACGTGGCAGACCTCATGGCAGAAGACCGGGAAACCTATATGCGGGAAATCGGTGCCTTGGAAGGATTCAAAGTGTATCACTCGGAAGCAAACTTTATTCTGGTGAAATACCCGATTTCATTAAAATCCCAATTACAGGATGCGTTCAAAGCGAAAGACCTAATCATCAAATTCATGAACGAGGAAGATATTAACACGCACATGCGGATCACGTTGGGAACCCAAAAACAAAACCGTTTGGTGATAGACACCATCAAAGAAGTCGTGTCAACCCCATCCTAACCCGGCAACGTGTATGAAAGCTATAATCCTTGCCGCAGGCATTGCCTCCCGGTTACGACCGCTCACAAACGATCGGCCGAAATGCCTGTTAAAAATAGGCAATCGTTCTTTGTTGGAAAGAACGATTGATGCCTTATTGGAAAATAATATCCGTGAAATTGTTATCGTTACCGGATACTTGCATGAAATGCTGGAATCTTTCGTGCAAACTCGCTACCCTTCTTTAAGCGTCAAATTCATCCACAATGAACTTTACGCCACCACCAATAACATATATTCCTTGTGGCTGGCATTACCCGAAGTTCAACAGGAAAAAGAAATTATTCTACTTGACAGCGACATTTTATTTGATCCGCTCATGATAAAAATATTACGGGATGCCCCTCATGCTAACTGCCTGGCACTGGACAGTCATAAACTCGGGGAGGAAGAGATCAAAGTCATCGTAAACGGGAAAAATCAAATCACAGAACTCAGCAAAACGTGTTCCATAGAAAAGGCCATTGGTGAATCCATCGGCATTGAAAAAATATCTCATGCCTATCTCATTGCCCTACACGAAGAACTGGAACACATGATCCTACACGAAAAACTGGATAATGTTTTTTATGAATTAGCCTTCGAACGCTTGATTGCACGAGGACAATATTTCTATCCGGTGGACACGAGCGCCTATTTCTCCATGGAGCTTGACACTCCCGAAGATTTTCACGATGCCATCAATCGAATACCCAAACACCTACAAGCATGAAAATTGTACTATTTTGCGAACAAAAATACGCGATAAATATTTTACAACCTCTCGAAGTCGAGGCCAATAAAGAAGGGGGACATTCCGTGATATGGTATGTTCAACCCAAAAATATCCCGGACTTTCCGTTAAAAGACGAGGTGAAATGGACAAACAGCATACAGGAAATCTACGATTTTTCCCCGGATGTCCTATTCGTTCCCTGCAACATCGTTCCCTACTATTTACCGGGAGTGAAAATACAAATCTTTCACGGCTACGCTGCCGAGAAAAAGGATCATTGGGTAATCCGCCGTTATTTTGACACCTATTTTACCCAAGGCCCATTCTTCACGGAAGGCTTTAAAGCACTTGCCAAAAAATACAAGGATTTTGAAGTTGTAGAAACAGGATGGCCTCGCCAAGACTGGATTTATGAAAATCTCCACACTTTTGACACTGAAAAAAACGCACTACTCCGAAAGCACCAGAAAAGCAAATTGGCCTTGTATGCCCCAACCTTTTCTCCATCGTTAACTTCACTGCCATTCATAAAAGAGGGACTGGAAAAATTAGCCCGGGAAAAAGATGTCTTACTTATTCTGAAATTTCACCCGTTAACCCGGAGTGAATGGATGGAAGAATACAGGCAATTGGCAGAGGAACATGAAAATATGCTTTGGGTAGAGGATCACAATATCACGAAATACCAGATCATGGCCGATGTCATGATTAGTGACACCTCTTCGACCGTGTACGAATTCCTGCTACTCGACAAACCAGTCATCACGTACAAGACCATTGCCAAAGATATTTACTGGCTGGATATTCAACATCCGGAAGATCTTCCCGACGCCTTCGATCTCGTACTTCAAGATACCGTACTCGCCTCAAAACGCAAATGGATCATCGACAACTACGACCCCTATCTGGACGGGAAAGTTTGCCACCGTATGCTTGACGCCGCCAGAGACTATATCTCCCGCCACGGAGTACCCAAGAAACGAAAATTAAATCTTTGGCGTAAATACACCAGTATCAAGAAGTTCGGCAAAGTCAAAAGAAGATAAACTAACTCTTCTTCTTGGCTTTCCGTTTGAGTACCAGCTCGTCGTGGGCATGAGTCCACTCTTTCAACAAACGGGTCATTTCCATCGCGTCCGAATGTGTCAATCGGGCATATTCGTCCGCGATAATATCAATCATATCATCTGTTGCATTCAAGCGGTAAAAGTTCTTCAATCCCACCAACGGGGAAATCGTCATGAACTTGATCCGGTTCAAGTCAACCAACATAAAATGAACCCGTTCACCCTCTCTCCGGATCAACGTGTTCCCCGGTGAATGGTCGATAAAATAGATAGATTGCGTGTGAAAATGATACGTGAACCGAGTGAACTCCCGTAAAATAAATTCCAGATCAGCCGGACGTTTCACCCGCAAATCCCGAAAAGTATAATCATACTCTTCCTGCCGGGAAATATAAAAACTACGGGTTACCCCGAAGATATTCCGATAAACGATATAAGCAATCGGTTCCGGGGTATCCACACCCCTCTCCAACAACGTATTCGCATACTCGAACGAGCGTTGAGCCTTTCCCTTCCGCACGTAAGCATATGCGAATTGATTAATGACATTGGGTTTCTTAAAGGATTTCACGTTAAAACGTTCTCCTTCCACGTCCAATATCTTAATCACGTTCCGCTTGTTATCAATGACCTCTCCTTCCCGGTCAAAACGACGAGGAATATCCAGAATGGCCTTTTCCAATGACTTATATTTCGGATTAATTTGGTAATCAATCATTTTACCCGCTCGTAATTTATAAACGTGTAATCACATTCATTTTTCTCATCCGCCTTCCCCACTTCTCTCGCAACCTCTCTCCAAACTTCGGGGTCAACAGACGGAATCACTGTATCGCCCTCACATTCCTGATGGACAACGGTAAGATACAACCGGTCTGCTTTATCCCACAACTTCTTGTAAATCGTCCCGCCCCCGGTCACGAACACCTCGTCTTCATTTTTCGTTAACTCCAAAGCTTCCTCCACGCTATGCACGACCTCGCATCCAGCGGCCTCAAATTCCGGATTCCGGGAAATAACAATATTCCTCCGGTTAGGCAATGCCCGACCGATCGACTCGAACGTCTTCCGTCCCATTAATATCGTATGCCCCGTGGTCAAAGCCTTAAAACGTTTCAAATCAGCCGAAAGTCGCCATATCAACCCGTTATCCCTTCCGATAACATTATTCTCTGCCGCTGCTACTATTATTGATAAAACCATCGAATTAATTTTAGATTTAATGATTTATGATTTTAGATTCCAACCACACAAAGCCAATGCTTTTTGATTTCCAACTTTAAACTTTTAGTTTTTAACTTTTACCTTTTAGCTTTCTCTGGCAGAGGGAGAGTTCGAATACTCCCCGCCTTCAGGAATCTTTTCATTCTAAATTTTAAACTCTAAATTCTACATTATACCGATATCGCCCCCTTTATATGTGGATGCGGGTTATAATCGCACAACGTGAAATCTTCGTATTTAAAATCGAATATGCTTTTCACATCCGGGTTGATTTCCATCCGGGGTAAAGCACGGGGTTCACGTGTCAACTGCAATTTCACCTGTTCGATATGATTCAAGTAAATATGCGTGTCACCCAAGGTATGTACAAATTCTCCCGGTTTCAAACCGCACACTTGCGCCATCATCATGGTCAACAAAGCATACGAGGCAATATTAAACGGCACGCCTAAAAAAGTATCGGCACTACGCTGATACAATTGGCAGGACAATTTCCCGTTAGCCACGTAAAACTGAAATAACGCATGACAAGGGGGCAATGCCATATTTTCAATATCCCCGGCATTCCATGCACTCACGATCAACCGACGGGAATTCGGACTATGCTTGATGTCATGCACCACTTGGGAAATCTGATCCAGAGAAGTCCCGTCCGGCTTAGGCCATGAACGCCATTGGTAACCATAGATATGTCCCAATCCACCCTCTTCATCTGCCCATTCATCCCAGATACTCACCCCGTGATCGTGCAAATACTTCACGTTCGTATCGCCGTTTAGGAACCACAACAACTCGTATATAATTGACTTCAAGTGCAATTTCTTCGTGGTCAGCAAAGGGAAACCTTCTTCCAGGTTAAACCGCATCTGGTGACCGAACACGCTAATCGTTCCCGTCCCCGTCCGGTCCTCCTTCACCGTCCCCTCCGTCAAAATTCTATCCAGTAAATCTAAATATTGCCTCATAATAATTGAAAATTGAAAATTGAAAATTGAAAATGCGCTATTCAATTTTCAATAGATGATAGAACAAAGATAGCCTTTAAATTTTAAATTCTAAACTTTTCTCACGATCATTAGCCCGTGACGAACAGGCAACAGGATATTCTCCACCCGGCTATCAGCCTGCACCATTTCATTAAAGTCCAATATACCTTTCGTTTGGGCATCCGGTTTCACCTGCGGGTCCGCCACCTTGCCATCCCACAACACGTCATCCGCGACAATGATTCCCCCGTGACGAACCTTATCAAACACCAAACGGTAATATTCCGAATATTCCCGTTTATCGGCATCGATAAACACCAGATCAAACATTTCATCCAGCGTGGGAATAATCTTGCAAGCATCCCCCACGTGAAAAACGATACGCTCCTGCAAACCGCTTTTTTCAATATATTGGCGAGTGAAATCTTCCAACTCATCGTTCACGTCGATCGTGTGCAGCACTCCCCCTTTCTCCAACCCGGAAGCCATCGAAATAGCGGCATACCCCGTGTATGTCCCGATCTCCAGCACCCGACGGGCGCCAATCATCCGGCATATCATTTTCAGGAACTGCCCTTGCAAATTCCCGGATAACATTCTCGGACGCAATACATTCAGATGGGTCGCCCTTGACAACTCGGCCAACACCTCCCCCTCCGGCTCGCTATGCGCCAGTATATATTGTTCCAATTCAGCATCCATTTCCAACATGACAGTCTCTATTTATATAGTAATACAGATTGCTTCTCCACGTCGAAGACCTCCTTCGCCACCCGGATCAGCAACTCCGGTGTAATTTCCTCGATCTGGGTATAAATATCTTCAAGACTATCCACCTTATCGTAAATCAAGAAACTCTTCCCGATCGACAACATCAAGTTCTCGTAATTCTCCGACGAGATCGCCAGTTGCCCCACCATCTGAGCCTTTGCCCGTTTCAACTGCAAGGGTCCCAACTTTTCTTCATACAAGGCCCGCATCTCCTTCTTGCACAAATTCAGACACCATTCGGCATTTTCCGGGTCACAACCGAAATAAATCATGGATACCCCCGTGTCCGAATAAGGCGTGTACGACGCCTCGATATTATAAGCCAAACCGTACTTTTCACGGATATTCAAATTCAAACGGGAATTCATCCCCGTCCCTCCCAACAAGTTCATCAACAGCGATAAGGCCAATCGGTTATCCTCTGTGTAATCGTAAGCGATATTCCCGATAATACAATGACTTTGGTGCGTGTCCCGATCCATCTCCACGAAACGGGGAGTGTAAATCTCCGGCTTAATCCGAGCCTTCAACGGAGTTCCGGCCTCGTAAGGCGAAAAATACTTTTCCACCAGACGCACCAACTTCTCGAACGGGATATCCCCGACCGAGCTAATCACCATCCGGTTCGGGAAATAATTACGTCTCACGAAATCCAGCACCATATCCCGGGAAATCCGTTCCACGGAAGCCTCGTCACCCAGAATATTCCGTCCGATCGGGTAACCGGTATAAATCAGCTCCTCGAAATCGTCGAAAATCAACTCTCCCGGGTTATCCTTGTACGAGTTTATCTCGTCCAGCACCACGTCCTTCTCCTTCTCTATCTCCTTCTCCGGGAACACCGAATGAAACACGATGTCGGCAAACAATTCCAACGTACGCTCGTAATCCTTTGCCATAAACGTGGCATACACGCACGTGTCCTCCTTCGTGGTATAAGCATTTAACTCACCCCCGACATCTTCCAGACGACTCAATATATGATAGGCTTTACGTTTCTCCGTACCTTTAAAAATCACGTGTTCTATAAAATGAGCCATTCCCAGTTCATCCTCCCGTTCATCCCGGCTCCCCACGTTTATAATCAACCCGCAATAAGCGGCTTTATTCGGAACATAGTTATGGATTAATCGTAATCCATTAGCAAATATATGTGTTTGATACATTTTATTGAATAAAAAGACTTCCTCCCGACAAATTCAGATTCACTTTTCCCGCGTATTTTTTATTCCCGATAAACCCGGTCTCCAGCACGGTATTCTTATCCGTCGTCGGTTTATTCTCCAACGTCACGCCCTCGGGCAATTCCACCTTCAAATTTTTATTACGTGCCAACTCTAGCGTGTAACCGCATCCTTCCATGAAAGTCAATCCCACCTTCGTGGAAGAACCTTTCACGTCAACAGTGGCGAACGAGAAATTGATATTACGCACGTTCAACTCTCCCCAACGCATATCCATCTTGAGCGACCCGCCAATATCCTGCACCTCGTATTTCGTGTAGAAAGAAGTCCCGTCCATATCCTCGACCATCCCCAGATAACAGGTTCCTCCCGATGTCTTCAACGAAAGTTTATCCGCCTCCATCAACTGCAAAGTCGTTGACGTGCAATCCAGTTTCATCTCCTTCCCTTCCCCGATCTTCACCTTACAGGATTTGAACTCGGCCGTCATGTTTCCCAATTTCTCCACCTCAAATTCTCCCTTATTCTGTTTCACGGAAAACTCTCCACCCGTCACTGAATTGGCCTTAAAATTACCGGATACGATCTCCACGCTCATATCCCCCACGAAATCGGCCACCGAGGCGCCTCCCTCCGTGCATACCAGACGTACTTTCTTACCTTTCGGAACCTTGATATGATAGTCAACGCTCACCGTCACCCCCGCGAACATCTGCCGCAGGCTCATATCCTTCTGGAACAACGTCTCCACGTTCAACACAGCCCCTTGCTCCTTGGCCGTTATGGAAATATACTCTAATATCTCGTCAACCTTGGCTTTTGTTTTTGCCTCCACCCACACGGAAGTCGTGATGGAAAACTCGTCACCTTCCTGCTTAACATCGATATTCCCATAGCGGTTCGTAACCGTCAACTCGTTAATGGATGCCGCGGGAAAGCTCTTCTTAAATTCCTTTGATCCCTCCTCTGCCCAAGCGTTTACCGCTCCGAACAAAACAATTGCCAACAATAATAATCTCTTCATATCGATTGATTTAATCATGAATTACTCGACAACAAATCACATCATCTCCTCGTTCTCCTCCACCTCTTTGTACCGCAGTGCTAGGTAAGCCAGCATCCGGCTAAACGTCTCCATTGCCATTGTCGTTTGCGAATTTATCTCTTTTTTCTGTAATCGCAACATCAAATGCCCATAAAGAGCATGAAGTGCCAGCTCGACATCGGAAACCTCCTCCGGCAAGTTCGTCTTCCGGCGATAATCCAGCAAATTATTCGCAGCCATCATGAACAACTGCTTGTACTTCATATCCTGCACGTTATGGAGTAAATGGAAATGCAACTCCGTCAACTCGTTCACCATGTTCTTCACCACCTGCACGTGCCCGCTCTTCGTCACCTCCTCTTTCCTCATCATCTCGATCAAGTTGTCATACCAATCGCTGATCTCCTTCCGTGTCGCGTCATCCCCCCCGAACTGGCTCACCACGTTCCGGTTCACCAGCTCAATATCCATCTGCATCGCCCTCAACATATCCTCCACCTGCCACATATACAGGATATATTCGGCCACATTACTCTTTCTCTTCTCGCGTGCTATCAACATACTAATTTATGATTTACGATTTATGATTTACGATTAGAAACATGAGCCTTATACGGCTGGAATCTAAAATCATCAAATCTAAAATTTCAAAGTTCTTTGAGTTTATCAATCAACCTTCGATCCCGTTTCGTGGGACGTCCTGTTCCTCGATCCCGGCTCTCGAATTGCATGAAAGTTCCCCGGAGAATATCCAGTTTCTCCTGCGAGGTGATCTCTTCCACGAAATCGACGGCCAACTGGGCAGACATTCGTTTATCGGTGATTTGTTTCACCACGTATTCCCGTTCAATCGGCGGAACCCGTACTTTCACGACATCCCCGACCTTTACCTCCCGGGACGCTTTCACGTGCGCATCACCGATAGAGACGTGACCTTTACCACATTCCTCTGCGGCTAACGAGCGGGTTTTGAAAATCCGAACCGCCCACAACCATTTATCTATTCTAACCTTCTCCACGGCTTATTCATTTATAACTTACAATCTGTCAAAGCTAAAACTTATTCTGCAAATGACAAAACAAATGCTGACCAGAAATCACGAACCTGAAATCTTCATTTTAAAATTCGGAATCACGACTTCAAAATCACAAATCGTAAATCTAAAATCGCAAATTATTACACAGGCTCATCGTCTTATCTACCCCGATAAAAATAAAATTCTCGATCACCTCCCCGCAATGCTTCAACATGGCCGGAAAACGTTCCTCTTCCTCCGAAGACCACTCTCCCAACACGTAATCCACCTGTTTTCCCTTGGGGAACTCGTTCCCGATACCAAAACGCAAACGAGCGTAATCCTGTGTTCCCAGCAACTGGTTAATACTCTTCAAACCGTTATGTCCCCCGTCACTTCCCTTGCCTCTCAAACGGATCGTCCCGAAAGGTAACGCCAAGTCATCTACCACCACGAAAAGGTTCGACAACTCGATTTTCTCTTTTTGCATCCAGTAACTGACCGCCTTACCACTCAGGTTCATGTACGTGTTCGGTTTCAACAAAATCAGGGTACGTCCCTTCAACTTCACCGTGGCAACCGCACCATAACGCATATCTTCAAAAACAGCATTGGACGCCTTAGCAAAGGCGTCCAATACTTTAAATCCGATGTTATGTCGTGTATTCTGGTACTCGGGACCTATGTTGCCCAATCCCACAATAAGATATTTCATCTGTCTATTTTTTCAAACTACTATTGAGCGCTTTGTGCAGCTCTTGCAGCTCTTGTCAATTTAACCTGAGCAACCACAACGCTCTTGGCATTCATTAACTCTACGCCTTCCACGTGAATATCCTGTACTTTAATAGCCTTACCAACACCTAAAGAAGTAACATCAACAACCACTTCATCCGGCATATCTTTTGGAAGAGCTTTTACTTTCAACTTACGAGTGATGATAGCCAACTTACCTCCGGCTTGAACTCCGGCAGCGTGTCCCGTTACCCGAACAGGAACGTCCATTACAACTGGCTTATCCTCTGAGGTCTGGTAGAAATCAATATGTAAAACCTTATCCGTCACCGGGTGAAATTGAATATCTCTCATCACGGCTCCGTAAGATTTACCATCAAGATCCAAATTTACCAGATATACATTAGGAGTGTAAAGAAGTTTCTTCAAATCTTTATCCAAAACCGCGAAATGAACGTTTGCCTCTCCACCATAAAGAACGCATGGAACTTTCTCCGCATATCTTACAGCTTTGGTAGCTTTTTTACCTAAATCGTTTCTTACTTCTCCTTTTAAATCAAATACTTGCATAATAATAACATTGCTTGTGCTACTCAAATCCAGACTGATGCCCCGGGGTTATAAGCCACGTCTGCATTCCCATTACACGTTTAAAACTATCCCCGTACTTTTAATGCGGCGCAAATGTACGAACAAATTATCAGAATCACAACACTTTTTCCTTTTTCCAAAGTTTACAATCAATATAAATAAGCATTCATCAATACCACATCAAAAACCAAAACAACACACTGAAAATCAATAATAAACAATCAAAAATCCGCCATTTTCAATGACAAGTTTTCACACGGAACAACCCTTTTTATTCTGAAAAAGTTTTTTGTTTCAATTATAGGTCTTATTTTCGCGTCATTATTAACAAACAAATTTTTTTAGAAATGGCTTACGTAATATCTGATGATTGTATTTCTTGTGGAGCATGTGAATCAGAGTGCCCGGTAGGAGCAATCTCTATGGGTGATGATCACTATCAAATCAATGCTGATGAATGTATCTCATGCGGGGCTTGCGCTGGTGTATGTCCTGTTGGAGCTCCGAAAGAAGCTTAATCATCATAAAAAGAAAAGAACAAAGCTGCCTCTCTCGGGGCAGCTTTCTTTTTGTACCTATTCGAAACCATTACCGATAACTCCTTCAAATCAACCCTTCTCACGGGGTTGTAAAAGCACGATGCCTCACGCTTGTTTGCAAGTCGTATCCTTGTTCCCGTGAACAACCGGAACGTGGCCAAAGTTATTTTTACTTATTCTTTGTTAAAATGGCGGCAATAATCGGGCGATAAGGCGGCGACAATCGGGCGACAGCGCCTAACAGTCACCCAACAACCGCCCAATTTTCAAACTTTACCCAAGGAATGCCCCGTCAAATCCCATGAATCACGAGATCCATCCGCACGTCCAGCTCATCGACAGGCACCTCTTCCACGAACTGGAACCCGAAACAAATCCCCACTTTCCGGGCAACACGTGTCTCTTTCAAAATCTTATCGTAATACCCGCGACCTCGTCCCAGACGATTACCGTGGCGATCAAAAGCCACGCCCGGCACGACAATCAAGTCAATCGCATCGTAATCCGTGTATAATTCGCCAACAGGCTCCAATATGCCGAAAGCCTCTCCCGGTTGCAGGGATTCCATGCCCTTGAACACCCGTAATTCCAACACGTCCCCTTTCACGCAAGGCAATAGGACGGTCTTCTCCCCCGCCCACTTGCAGACGTAATCATGCGTGAATACCTCGTCGTCCATCGACCAGTAGAGCAACACGGTCCGGGCCTCCTTGAAAAAATCCGTCTGCTCCAATTCCTCCCACAAGGGACGAGACATCTCCACCTTTTGTTCCAGAGAATACTGGCTTTTCAAAACTTTAACCTGTTTTCGCAATTCTTTTTTATCCATGGTAAACAATCTTCCTAATCTTTATTCATTATTTTGCGCAAAAATCGTACTTTTGCAGCAATAAACAAAACAAGCTGCCAAAGAGTTACCAGATATATTTGGACGCTTACCAACAATCCATCCCGTCAAGGGATACAACGTGCAGAATTATGAAAATAGCGATACCTCAAATCAACTACCACATCGGAGATATTTCCAAAAATAAGGATCTTATTATTGCTGCCATAAAAAAGGCGAAAGCCATGAAAGCGGAACTCGTTCTTTTTCCCGAACACGCCATCTGTGGGGCTTACCCGCAAGACCTTTTCGAGAAAGAATATTTCGTGAACGAATGCCGTGTCAGCATTGAAAAGATCGCCGAGCAATGTCATAATATAGCGGCATTAGTGGGCGGCCCGAACCTAGACTTGGAAGATGGCATCTTGATGAACGCCATGTTTTTCATGTACGACGGGGAAGTGCGAGGCGGGGTAAACAAAACCATATTGAGCGACTACGACGTTTTCGACGAGAGCCGGTACTTCATCCCGGGAGAATCCAACACGCCCCTACGCTACAAGAACCAGAATATCCGGGTCATCTTCGACGAGTACGAATCCAACATGATCGAGAAGACCGACACGATCATCGTACATGTCGGTTCAACACCTTTCACCACGGAAAGTTTTGCTTACCGGAAAGAAAGTCTATCATACATCGCACGGAAACAGAAATGCCCGCTCATATCACTCAATCACGTGGGAGCGAACGCCTCCCTGATATTTGACGGAAACTCCTTCGTGGTTAACAGCAAAGGGATTTCAACATACAAACTAGCCGCATTCAAAGAAGATTTCATGGTCATCGACACGGAAAGACTGCTTAATGCCCCGGCCCTCAAAGAAAAAGGACCGGATTCCATTGCTCTTATTCACGATGCACTTATCCTCGGAATAAAAGATTTCTTCCACAAAAACGGGTTCTCAAAAGCCGTACTCGGACTTTCCGGGGGAATCGATTCGGCTCTTGTCGCCGCACTGGCTACAGAAGCCCTTGGAAAAGAAAACGTGCTGGGCATACTGATGCCTTCCCGATTCTCCACCGACCACTCTGTCACAGATGCCGTTGACCTAGCCAAAAACTTGGGCATCTCTCACGAAACCTTACCCATAAAAGAAATATACGACAATTTTATCGCCACGCTACACCCTGTTTTCAAGGATGCACCCTTCAACGTGGCCGAAGAAAACCTGCAAGCCCGTATTCGCGGGTCTCTCGTTATGGCCATTTCCAATAAATTCGGTCACATCCTTTTGAACACCTCCAATAAAAGCGAGGCAGCCGTGGGTTATGGTACCCTGTACGGGGACTTGTGCGGATCGCTTTCCGTGCTGGGCGACGTGTACAAAACCGACGTGTACAAATTATCCCGTTACGTGAATCGAAACGGGGAATTAATCCCCGAGAATACCATCACGAAAGCCCCCTCTGCCGAACTGCGGCCCGGGCAAAAAGATCAGGACTCCCTACCAGATTACGACACACTCGACGCTATCTTGAAACTATATCTCGAAGAAAATAGTTCCAAACAGGAAATTATAGCGAAAGGATTCGCCCCGGAAATCGTTGAAAAAACGATAACCTTGGTCAATCGTAACGACTACAAACGGGCACAATGCCCGCCGATACTGAAAGTCAGTAAAAAAGCGTTCGGCAGCGGACGCCGTATGCCACTTGTTGCCAAACTATAACACCAGATAAGAGAACGAGTTTATGAGAACGATAAAAGACAAAGAGTTACACGAAAAATATTGCAACATTTGCATTGATAGTCCCAATTCCCTTTTTGCAAGTCTTGACGAAAGTAGCAAAAGCATTATTCGCCAAACCAGCATTTGCAAAATGTACAGGAAAGGAGACTTGATTTACGAAGAAGGGAATAAACCTTTCGGGTTAATTTGTCTGATCACCGGGAAAGCTAAAATCGCCAAGAAAGGTATCGCGGGACGGGAACAAATCGTGCGTATGGCAAAACCCGTCGGGTTTATCGGCTACCGGGCTTTCTTTGCCGAGGAAATGCACATCGCATCAGCGGAGGCTCTTGAGGAATCCATCGTCTGTATCATGAAAACAGAACTTATTTTCGGTATCGTACGTAGTAACTCGGATGTTGCCATGAACGTGATCCGGGCGTTGGCTACCGACCTCGGATTCTCGAACCGCCGAACAGTAACACTCACGCAAAAACATATTCGCGGACGTCTGGCTGAGGCCTTGCTCGTGCTGAAAGACACTTACGGGTTCGAGGACGATAACATGACCCTGAAAATTTGTCTCTCGCGGGAAGACATGGCCAATCTCTCGAACATGACCACCTCCAATGCCATCCGCACGCTCTCCAACTTTGCCTCGGAAGGCATACTGGAACTCTCCGGCAAGCAAATCAAGATTACGAACATGGAGGCGCTGGAAAAAGTAAGCGAGATGGGATAATTCAATCCTGCAATTGATCGATACACCGACTGATCGTTTCATAATCAAAGCCACGACTCAAAGCAAAGCGGAAAAGCTTTGCTTTTCGCTTATACGGGTCCTCCTCTTTTAATCCCCGATTCTTTTGTTTCAACAGCGCCAGACACGTGGCGTCACTTTCCTCATCGGGTAAAGAAGACAAAGCCTGTTCGATAATACGTTCCGGCACACGCTTTTGCCGGAGCATTTGCATGATCTTCAACTTTCCCCAGCGATTAAAACGATGCTTATCCCGGGCATACGCCTCTGCAAAGCGAGTATCATCCAAGAAATGATTCTTCACCAAAAACTCCATAACCGCAGCAATATCCTTTTCCTCTAACTCCCACCTCTGTAACTTTTTAAGAATATCAAAACTACAATACTCCTTTTTACTACACTGCCCGGCAACAATATTCAACGCTTTCTTCGCATCCACTTTCGATGTAATTTAGAATTTAAAATTTCCCCGGGCTTTCACCATTCTCTCCCGTTCATTAATATCTTTCCTCAATTCAATATCCTCGTACCCCATCTCCCGAAGTAACTCGACGGTTTCTTTCCCAAAAGCCTCGTTGATCTCGAAAAACAACAATCCACCCCGGTTCAGATGATCACGACCGAATCCGGCAATCTTCCGGTAAAACATTAACGGATCAGTATCCGGCACGAAAAGAGCCCGGGAGGGTTCATAATTCAACACCCGATCGTGCATAAGCGCCTTCTCCGACTCCCGCACATAAGGCGGATTGCTCACGATCACGTCGAAACCGGGCCATTCCCATGCCTCGTAACGCAATATATCACGTACTTCAAATTTCACCTCCACGCCATTTCTCCGGGCATTGTCGGCAGCTTGTCGCACGGCTTCCGGGGAAATATCCACCCCACAAAGCTGTACTCCTTTCAATAACTTACCCAACGACACGATGATACACCCACTCCCCGTTCCAATATCCAAAACACTCGCACCCGGCTGCACACCCGATTCCACGATCCACATCACCAGTTCTTCCGTCTCCGACCGGGGAATCAAGGTTTCGCTATTTAGCTGGAAATCAATACCGGCAAATTCCGTTTCTCCCAATATATACTGGATCGGTTTATTCGTTTTTAACTCTTCCACGACGAGAAGGAATTTATCGATAAAGCTTTTTGCCAAAAATTCGTGTTTGTTAAGATGGATTTCTATATTTGTACAATGCAATAGTTTGCAAAAGGCAAGAGAGCATAAAACTTTTATTTCATGCTCGGTATAAGTATCCTTTAGCTCCTGTAATGCGTATTGTTGTAAATCAAACATCGTATTCATGGAACAAAGATACGGTTTAATTGAAGATTGAAAATTGAAAATTGAAAATTTAATTGCGTGAACTGGACGGGTATTGCGATTGACATTGGCATTGTACTGTATATTCTCACCATCTTGGCGATCATATACACGATCATACTGGAAAACAGAAATCCGGTACGTACACTTGCGTGGATACTCGTACTCGTGCTGGCACCCGGCGTCGGGCTATTCTTTTACATCTATTTCGGCATGAATTACCGGAAGATCAAGATGTTCTCCATGAAAGGCTTGGGCGACTTCAAGTGGTTGCAATACATGAGCGAGGACCAGAAACAACGTATCAAGAAAGCCGAATTGTTGAAAAAAGAAGACATGGAAGCGGTGAAACCGTTGATGACATTACTCTTGAACAACAGCAAAGCCCTTCTTTCCCGAAATAACACGATCGAGATTCTGAATAACGGGGAGGCTACTTTCGGTTCGATCTTCAAGGCCATCGCCAAAGCCAAAAAATACATTCACCTCGAATACTATATCATTGATAAAGGAGAACTCGGAGAGAAACTGAAAGAATTACTTATCGCCAAAGCCAAGGAAGGCGTGGAAGTTCGTGTGATCTATGATGACGTGGGGTCGTGGAAATTACCCAAACGTTACATCAAAGAGATGCAGGCCGCCGGGATTCAGATATACCCCTTCCTTCCCGTACGTTTTCCCTTGTTCACGAACAAGGTGAACTACCGGAACCACCGGAAAATCGTCGTCGTGGACGGGGACACCGGGTTCATTGGCGGGTTAAACTTCGCCGACCGTTACCTGCACGGATTACCCGGCATCGGCATCTGGCGTGACACCCACCTGAAAGTGAAAGGAGAAGCCGTCACCTCGTTGCAAGTGGTTTTCCTGTTTGACTGGTACTTTGTTCGCCAGGAACTTCTACTGAACAAGGCGGAATACCTTCCCAACAAGAAAGTCGATGGCAACGTGGTTGTTCAAACCGTGGCATCCGGTCCCGATAGCGATTGGACATCCATCCAACAAGCCTACTTCACGCTGATCAACATGGCCAAGAAGTACGTTTTCATCTCGACCCCCTATTTCATGCCGGGAGAGACCACGATCAACTCGCTGAAAACCGCCGCCATGAGCGGCGTGGACGTGCGTATCATGATCCCGTATAAATCCGACTCGCTACTCACGCACTGGTGTACACGCTCCTACGTGGAGGAACTACTGGAAGCCGGGGTTCGAGTATTTCAATATCGTAAAGGATTCAACCACAGTAAAGTGATCGTCATGGACGGACTGGTATCTTCCGTGGGTACCGCCAACATGGACATCCGTAGTTTCGAGCAAAACTTTGAAGTCAACCTCATCATCTACGACCGCAACGTCAGTCGCCAACTCGGTTCTGATTTTCTGGACGACCTGAAAGGTAGTTCCGAAATCAGCATCCACCGCTGGAAATTCCGCCCGAAACGGGATAAAATCCGGGAATCTCTAGCCCGACTTTTCGCCCCGTTGCTCTAACACGATACTTCAATCCCTGTTCAGTCAGAGTTTAGCGAGAAATTGGTACACACCCCCTCATTCCCCAAACTCACCGCACACAACATCAAAATTTTCTTTAGCAAGCAAGTAAAACGAGCCTTTAAAATCCGTAGCTTTGCAGTTATTAGAACAACACCATTGAAAATTGCAAATCCCTCATTTTCAATTTTCAATTTTCAATTTTCAATTATTATGAACGAAATCGCCGAAATCATTAACGGTACTTTACATTGCGGGATACCCGTGGAAATCATGGAATACAGCATAGACAGCCGTTCTGTTGTTACTCCTGAACATACCCTATTTTTTGCCTTAACCGGGAACAATCATAACGGACACGATTACATCCGTACACTATACACCGATGGAGTACGAGCCTTTGTCATCAGTGAATTTCGAGAAGAATTCAACCAATTGACAGGTGCCAACTTCATTGTCGTTGAAAATGTATTGACTGCTTTACAACAGCTAGCCGCCCATCATCGACAACACACGCAAGCCGAGGTCATCGGGATCACCGGAAGTAACGGGAAGACTGTCGTAAAGGAGTGGCTCTACCAACTCCTGGCAAACGATCACGCCGTGTACCGCAGTCCCCGGAGTTACAATTCGCAAGTAGGAGTTCCTCTATCTCTACTGGGAATTGATCCAAAAACCGAAATTGCCATTATAGAAGCCGGGATATCCCAAAAAGGAGAAATGCAGCACTTGCAACAGATGATACAGCCAACTATCGGTATTTTCACGCATCTCGGGGATGCACACGGAGAAAACTTTGCCTCCAGAGAAGAAAAACTAGCCGAGAAAGCACAACTATTCACGTCTTGCCAATGGGTGATCGGGCAAACAGGAGAGGCGCTGGAATATATCAAAACACGAGTACCTTCTACCACCTCGTTTCTTCTTTGGGGGGAAGACCCGAAGGCTGACATTCATGTAAAAACAATGAACATCGCACTCGGACACAGGGACGTACAGGTGACATTCGGTAATAAGCACTTTATCCTTGATATTCCATTTCCGGACATTGCCTCCTACGAAAATTGCATGAACGCCGTCAGCATATTGCTATTAAAACAATATTCTCCCGACGTGATCACCTCACGAGTACAACAGCTTTCCGCCATTGCCATGCGCATGGAAATCAAAGACGGGATCAATAATTGTACGCTCGTGAACGACTACTATAATTCAGACCCATCCTCTTTCCAACTGGCGTTGAATATACTGGCAACGCAGGATGCCTCGAAAGAGCGGGTCGTTATCCTATCCGATTTCATGGATACGGGAAAAGCCGGAGACGACTTGTACCCTTCTATTGCCGAGACTCTCCGCCAAGCAAATATATCCCTGTTCATCGGGATCGGTAAACACTTGAGTGAACATCGTCATGATTTTGCCGCTAATTCCCGGTTCTACGAGGACACGGAACATTTTCTCCGTCAGGAAGAACGGGATAATTTCAATAACCAGATCATCTTGATCAAAGGCGCCCGGGCGTTTCAATTCGAATACATCGCCGGATTCCTACAAAAACAATCACATAGCACCATATTGGAAGTTGACTTGGACGCCATGGTTCACAACCTGAATCATTTCCGGTCACTGACCGACGCACATATTGCCGTCATGGTCAAAGCCTTCTCGTACGGTAGTGGCTCCCGTGAAATCGCCTCGTTGTTACAATATCACCGGGTAGATTATCTCATGGTCGCTTTCGCCGACGAGGGCATCGAATTACGGGCCGCGGGAATTACCATCCCGATTGCCGTCATGAATCCCGAACGAGAAGCCTTTGACAACATGATCATGTTCAACCTCGAACCGGAAATCTACGCACTGGACATTCTCGAAGATTTCAACAGGGCACTGAATAAACACGGGATCAAACGATTCCCCGTACATATCAAACTGAATACCGGCATGAATCGTTCCGGTTTCGACGAACAGGATCTCCCGCACTTACTGGAATTTTTCCAAACGGAACGCTCCGTGTACATCCGTTCCATGTTCTCCCATCTCGCAGGAAGCGACGAGACCATGCATGACGAGTTCACACTGGGACAAATACATCTGTTCGAACGAATGACCGAACGAATCCAAGCCCAATTCAACTATAAAATCTGGCGACACATTCTGAATTCTGCCGGGATCGAACGATTCCCGCAACACCACTTCGACATGGTTCGCCTCGGGATCGGTTTACACGGTATCAGTGCCACGCACGCCAACCTCCAACCTGTAAGTAGTTTTAAAACCTACATCTCGTCCATCCGTGAGGTTCCGGAAGGCCAATCCATCGGGTATGGACGCAAAAGTTACACCACCCGTCCTTCCCGAATCGCCGTAATCCCGGTCGGGTATGCCGACGGGCTGAACCGTCACTTGAGCAATCGTGTCGGTAACGTGTTCGTCAAAGGGAAAAGAGTGCCAATTATCGGTAACATCTGCATGGACACCTGCATGATCGATGTCACGGACACAAATGCCACCATCGGGGACGAGGTGGAGATTTTCGGGAAACATATCCTCGTCACCGAATTATCGAAGCAACTGGGAACCATCCCGTACGAAATCCTCACGGGCATCTCTCACCGCGTGAAACGAGTATATTACAAAGAATGAAATAAATAAAAACCCTTCCCGACATTCTTTCCAGAACCGGGAAGGGTTTTTCCACTGTGTATGTTTACGAGAAGCTATTTACTCTTCATAACGATCACCCAAATACTTGATCAACACGACATCCAACTCCGAACCTCTCACCCCGTGATCTATAATACGTCCTTCCTTATCCAGAATCAAACAGAAAGGAACGCCTTGTATTTTGTATTTATTAATTACCTCACCTTTCCAACCCTTTAAATCACATAATTGTGTCCATTTCATATTCTCTTCTTTCAAGGCTTGTTTCCAATCTTTTTCCTTGTCATCGATCGAAACGCTGATCATGTTAAAGGCATCTTTCCCCTTTCCATAAGCATCGTACACGTGGCGCAAGTGAGGAATCTCCCCCCGACACGGACCACACCAAGAGGCCCAAAATTCTACCATATTATATTGACCCGGCTTCACGTAATCAGACAAGTGTACCGTTTTACCGTTCTCATCCACCAATTCCAGGTCCCTGTACTTCTCTCCTAAAGCAATTGGGGCCATACTTTCCAAACTCTCTTTCAATTGTTTATACCCTGGAGTTTCACGTAAGGAAGTATCTATAGCCTGCAACAAATTATCCATATCTGCTTTTGAGAATTTCGCAGTATAAACCATATTCTGTGCCACATCCACGGAAACCGGCGACTTCGGATTAGCTTTTATGAAATCCCATTGAATTCGGGTAATCTCTTTCTGGGCATCATTCATTTCCCGGGTTAACGCAATCCCCTCCCGTGTATTAAACACACCCTCACTTGCCGGGATATGATAAACCTGCAAATATTTATCCCATGCCTCACTATTCCTGGTTCGATAAGGTTTAAGCTTTTCTTGATAACTCAAGAATAAATCATGCACCGGTGAACCCGTTACTGTCACGTTTCCTTTCACTTTTCGCCGAAAACTGTTACGGGAAGGTAATGAATCAATAGAAGGACTTTCATACTTTATATCCACGTTGTCCACGAACACATCCGATCCCCGCAAATCTTTCTCGTATGATTCGACCTTATCCGGAGATAAATCAATCAACAACTGATAGCGTGTCGGGACATCCACTTTACCCGTCAAAATGAATTTTCCTCCTTTCACGACACTGGAATCCACCGGAGTGTTCCAATTATATAAATACACCTTCATGCCGTCAGGCGTTCCCGGCACGGAACCGCTAATCTTATAACCGGGTTCCCGCTGACAGGCAACCAACGTTCCCAAACAAACAATACCATACAATAATCTTTTCATACCTTCTATATTAAAATTTATTATCTACAAGTTCAATCAAAAATATATACCTTCATTAGCTTATCCCACTGTCACATTTACCCAGAACTTACTGAATTCTTCCAAATCAATTTTCAAATTTTCTTTATAATATTTAAGTGTTAGATCATATTTTCTTTTCACAAGAGGATACGTATTCAATACTTCTTGACGTTCTTCAAGAGGATGGCATGCAATCCAAGTTGCATAAGTAGCCATATCTTCATTCGGCATATACTCCCGGGTAATCATCAAGAAAGCATAAGGCTCTACAAAACCCAAACTTCTCAAGTAATCCATATTCAGTTCTCCAGTCATCCAATCCACGACATTATCCATCGCCTCCGCCTGTTCTGACTCTGGCATCTCCCCTAAATATTTCCCAGCTGATACTTGAGCAAAATCTAATGGAGCAACCATATCTCGGGCAAAATAGGTAGAAGTCCTCGTTTTAAAAAAACTATTAACAATACTATATTTCCAGAGTTCCGGTTGAGGTCCAATATTATCGTCAATCTCTCCCCAATATACAATCCCTTGTTGCGCCTCATCGGTAAAACCCATACTCATAAATTCCGGTGCCCAAACTCCATAATAGTTCAACAGCATATCAAACCAGAAATTCACTTTTATCAATACTTGCCGCTTGATTACTGTAGTTTTTACAATTTCCTCAGGCAATGCATCATAAAATGATTTTAATAACTTTAAAAATGCTTCTGCTGTCACTTCATCTGCAGCTTCTAACGGCCAAGCACTTTCCGGCAGATAATACAGCATATTAATCTGTGTTTGCCCAACATTCGTACGCAAGGCCTCGTCACCACTTAAAGTATAGTATACATTATGATCATATTTCTGATACAAATCATAGCAAATTTTCTGAGCCTCCGATGGCCCATCTGCTATTTCAGGGATAGGCCCCGTGTATTCAAATTCCGGAGACAGTCTACTTTCATCATTACAAGCAGCAATTGCCACAAGTAAACCAATCACAACTAATATTCTATATATTGTTTTCATATTCACTTTTTTATCTAGGATTTGCACCAATTTCAGGATTTACACTCAATTCCTTTTGAGGAATCTGTAACACATATCGAAGATCATTTTCTTTTAAAACGGCAGGATCAGCAACTAAGCCTTGATGCGTCAGGGAAGGACGTGTTGTACGCCGGAGATCAAACCAACGTTGCTCCTCAAAACAGAATTCCAATCTTCTCTCTTTCCACACGGTCTCCAACAAAGTTTCTTGAGAGAAATCTTCTGGCTTTAATTTTCCATTTGTCTCAAAATCACTCACCCTAAATTTCATTTCCCGCAAAGTGTTCAAATACCCCACAGCAGTAGATATTCCATTCGGTTTATGAGCATAAGCTTCAGCCAATATTAAATACATTTCTTCTGTTCGCATAACACGGGTATATCCGTATTCCGAACTCAACTGGTCGACAAAATTAATCGTAACAACCCGATAATATCTATTTTTCAAATAGCGAATTCGACTTCTAGTATTACGCCTCATGAAATAGTATTTCCGAACGTCGCCCGCACTATATGCCCGATACAAATCTTCACTCGGATAAAAGACAGATTGAGCCGTGTTACCTCCCAATATCATGTAAAGTTCATTGATCCCGTTCACGAATAAAACATTGGTATTTTTTTCACTTAAATAACCTATACCCGGAACATTATCTTCACTCATGTATGATAACGGATTATTATTATATATGACCGGATTCTCTCCTTCATCTCTCAGATCAAAAAGAGACGAGTTACTTCCAATCACGTTCTCAGCCTGTTCTATCGCTAAATCCCATTCTTGCATATAAAGATAGACTCTAGCCAATAACGCTTTTGCAGCAATCGGAGAAAATCGATTCTTCTTCACGCTGACATAGTTTTCTTCCATTAATGGAATCGCTTTCTTCAAATCATCTACAATCTGTCCATAGACTTTATCCAGCATCTCCCGAGTATAAGGCTTATCATCCGCAGATGTTTCTAAATTTATCGGAATCCCGGGAGTCGTGCTACTTGTTGCAGGATCATATGGAGGAGCATACATATTCACCAAATAAAGATAACGAAAAGCACGTAAAGCATAAGCCTCCCCTTTCAAATATCCCCGGATGCGCTCCGTCTCTTCCTTATTTGAAGAGATTCCCACGGCTTGATCAATCTCGTCAATGACCACATTCGTGTAGTAAATACTATTGTAAAACTTCCCAAACACCTCATCTCCATTAGGCATTGTAGATTCAATATTATTATCCCACATATAAGCACCTAAATAAGAATCGGCCACATTCCCATACCTTGGATCACGATCTGCCGCAATATAACTGATGTCATCTGTCAAAAGATCAATATAAGGAAGTACAGCTTCCGTCAGATAAGCTTTATTCAACAATTGTTCATAATCATCCGTTGAAGTAAGCTTTTGCTTGTTTTGCGGTATCTCTTCCAAATAACCATTACACGCAAGGAAACAGGAACTAATACACACAAGTAAAAATTGATATATATATCGTTTTTTCATAATCTTTCATTTAAAAATTGATATTCAACCCTAAAGTAAACGTGGTCGCTAAAGGCAATGAACCATAGGACGTTGTCGTATAATTAATCGTCTCCGGGTCATATCCTTTCAAACGTTTATCCGCTATCACAAACAAATTCTGAGCTTGGAATTTCAAGGTTACATTACCCAATTTGCGATCTCCAACAACTACTTTTTCCGTCCAGCGGACCGGTAGTTGATATTCCAGCATAAGATTTCTGAATCTTAAATAATCCCCGGGTATTACCGTCTTATCGGAGGCATTATACCAATCTGTTGCATAGAAATTACCTTGTGCCGTTGATATATAAGCACTTCCTTCTGATAACGCCGGGATCACTTTCCCCGTATTATCATGTCCCGGACGCCATCTATCCTTGATACTACTATTTGCATTCTCATCATCAGCAGGTCGCATCACATACGCTCTACCAGGTAAACGTACCACATTTTTCAGACCAAAAGCAAATAACATGGATAACGAGATATTCTTGTAGCTGACTCTAGTGTTCAATCCCCCGGATAATAGCGGGTCACGAGTTCCCTCATATTTCAAATTAGCAATATCATAAGGATAATTCACTATTTCGTCATCAGATACACCTAAAACATTTCCATTCTTATCATAAAACATGGGCATTCCTATATCATCCAATTTTGCAAAACGATAAGAAAACATTCCATTGATAGGTTTCCCCTCGTACACTTCTCCCGGGGTATACACACTCTGTACTAAATATTTAGCTTGAGCAGAGCTATTAGACTTTGTTACTTTATTATTCACGTATCCCATATTGAAAGCCGCAGTCCATCCCCATTCCTTAGTTTTTATAATTGTTCCGGTCAATGAAATATCGAGTCCTTGATTACGTACATCGGCATAATTGACGTACTTACTGGAAAATCCGGATACAGAAGAAATTCCTTTATACGCGATCAGATCCTTACTCTTATCAAAATAATAATCAATATCAAGAGCTAAACGATTATCAAATAACCCGATCTCCAATCCCACGTTAAATGAAGAAGTCGTTTCCCATTTCAAATCAGGATTAGGTGCCTGTTCTATCTCCATCTCAAAAGAACCGGTAACCGCATTGGGAGGAAGAGCAGAAGCAATAATAGAAGGACTACTATCTTCCACGATATTTCCCCGTAGACCGTAAGAAGCACGCAATGCCAAATTGTTAACAATTTCATTGTCCGACAAGAACGATTCATTACTAATAATCCATCGTCCGGAAACAGACCATAGAGGCAAATAACGATACTTCGGGTTTGAACCGAAAAGATTCGATCCGTCAAACCGGATATTCGCATTTAATACATACCGGTCATGGAACATAACTGACACCACGCCATAATATGATATATTAGAACGATCCACCAAACTACGTGTAGTTTTATTCCGTTTTAAATGTCCGGTTGTTTCTCCCAATGCCGGATCATAAAATGAATTTCCTCTATCGTGGAAATATCCATATATATTAGATGACAAACCTTTATAATTTGTATTTCTAAACTCCTGTCCAAGTAGTACATCTATGGATAATTCGTCCGTCAAAGAAGTTTTATAGGTTAACCCGTTACGAATCAACGAGGAACGTTGTTCATAGGTTGTTTCATTATATTCCCCGCCATAGGGTAATGGAGAGTCTTTCACTTGATCTTCCGTCTGTTCTCCATAAGCATATCCCCTAATATCAGCAATATAAGCACTCCTTTCTGTCGCGTAATCCCGAGCCGTTGAATGAGACGAAGCATAGCTAAACAATCCCTCGTATTTTAATCCCTTGAACAAGTTCACTGATAGATTAACAATACCTTTCATGTCTGTTTGCGTACTTTCATTACTACTATTAGCTAATTCATTCAAAATATTAAATTTTGTACTTCTTCCCATAACCGAACTCGAATAATAGTGTAACTCTCCATTATCCTCATACAAAGGTATTGCCCTGGAAGTACGAACAGCATACTTAAATAAATCAATAGAAGAATGATACATCTCCCGATCTCGACGGTCTACTTGCAAGAGGGCTCCCAAATTCACACCTCGAAATAACTCGGTATTCATTTTCACCATTCCACCGTAATTCTTATACTCGCTCGCCTTATCGACCCCCTCTTCACCATTATAATTCAAAGAAATATAATAATTCATTTTTTCGGTTCCGCCAGAAACACTCAAGTTATGGGTTTGCGTGTAAGCATTCCGAAATAAAATTTTAAACCAATCGGTATTTAATTGTTCTAACTGATTAGCCATCGTGTTCAATTGCTCACGCATAATCAAACTACGAGAATAACTATTCAACAAACCTTCCAACCCTGCCGTTCCATCATAATGTGAACCACTCCAGATAGATAGTCCATCTTCATAATTCTCCCAAGCGAGAGCGACACGCTCTTTTGAATTTAACAAATCAAAATCACTATAATGCGGACGGGTACTTACAGTTGACGTGTGTTGATACGCTATGTTAAAACTATTGGCCTTCCCCTTCTTCGTGGTGACCACGATCACGCCATTGGCAGCACGTGTTCCATAAATAGCAGTTGCAGAAGCATCTTTCAGCACGGTAATACTCTCGATGTCATTCGGGTTAATACCGCCAATCACCGAATTGAACATATTCATCACGTCCGGACTGTTCAAATCAGCAGCCGTCACCGGGACGGAATTTTCCAGAATCACGCCATCCAATACCCATAACGGGTCTGCATTACCGGAGATGGTCGCCGTACCGCGAATACGAATCTTAGGAGCCGCACCCGGAGCCGCGGATGTATTCACCACGGAAAGCCCCGGAACCACACCTTGCAACATCTGTTCGATACTCGAAGCTCCAATTGTCTTTAGTTCACTTGTTTTCACCGTCACCACAGAACTCGTCAAGTTACGTTTCTCGATTTGCTGGTATCCCGTTACCACGATCTCCCCAATACTCTCCGCTTCTTCCTCTAACACGACAACCAAAGCGGGTTGATTTTTCTTATAAGGAACATCCTTCGTTTTCATCCCTACAAATGAAAAACGCAGTCTCACGCTGTCCTGTTCCGGAACCCGTAACAAGAAATCACCATCCATTCCCGTGGCCGTTCCTAACTGGGTCCCCACGATAAGTACGGTTACGCCCGGTAATGGTTCCCCGCTTTTATCTTTCACGACACCACGAATTTCCATCTCTTTATTTGCTTGCTGCACGGAACTTTTCCCTTCGAAACGGACCATGATAATATTATCCCGGAACGTGTAAGTAAAACCTGTTCCCTCAAAAACTCTATCCAACACGGATTTCACGGACTCCTCTTTTGCTTTTACAGTCAGTTTATTCAACTGTTCTGTTTGTTCCGTGTTAAAAATAAAATGCAGATTCGTCTGACGCTGGATCTCGCTAAATAACGTTTTCATCGATACTCCTTGTAGATCCAAGTTGACTTTCTCCTGTTGGGCAAAACTATTTGCCGAAAGAGAAAATGTGAAACAACACATCAAAAAAATAAAAAGCTTCATCGTTTTCCAAAATTTTTGTCCATGGGGTCGGTAAACCCTAAGGCATAATAGAATTTTTTCCATACCTTTGTAGTTAGAATGTTAGTATTTACAATCAGGCATTGCTCGTAACATTAGCCTGTTGTCCTATTATCATTAATGGCGGAAGATGCTCGTAACATTTTCCGCTATTCTTTTATTCCATCACGATAATCGTCCTTCCTTTCACAGAGAATTTCACCTGAGTCACTCCTGATATAGCATCAAGAATATGGGAAACTTCCTCGTAACGTCCCAAATGCCCGGTAAAATGCAGTTGTTTCAAACTTGCCGTCTGGAAGAACACATCCACGTCATACCATAGAGACAACGTGTTCATAATCTCTTCCAAACTCTCGTTATCAAACATAAACTCATGCTCTTTCCACGCCACGTAAGGCCGCACATCCACATCCCGAATTTCCATAGTGCCTTTCTCTCTGTTATAAAGAGCCAACTGTCCCGGCATCACCGAATATTCAATGTTCGTATTCGTTTCTTGAATACCAATCTTTCCCTCGACCAAAACAGTCTCAACATTTGCAAGATTGTACGTGTTTACGTTAAAAGAAGTTCCATAAACCCGGATTTTTAATTTATCCACGTTCACGAAAAAAGGTCGTTTTGCATCTTTTGCCACTTCAAAATATCCTTCCCCGGAAAGAAACACGTCTCGCCGTTCAGTCCCGAAAGCCACGGGGTAACGCAACTCACTGCCCGAATTCAAGTAAACAACCGTCCCGTCGGACAAGGTAACCGTGTATTCTCCTCCACGAGGAACTTCCAACACGTTATATTCCGTCTTTCCCGTTGCCACCTGCTCCGGGTAAACCATTCCTAACGAGTTATTGGTAGCCGCGATACCTTCTGCCACGTCAAAACGAGTTTCTTGTTCTCTCGTGATTTCAATCACCCGATTATCAGCCAACCGAAGAATAGCCTTGCTCTTTCCGGGCTCTATACTGGCCAATTCCGTACCCTTTTGTTCGGCACCCGGTTTCGTTTCTCTTATAAAATATCCCGCTGCCACCATCATCAAGGGAATCATCACGGCTGCCACGAATTTATACCACCCTAAACGACGGGTATTATGCTTCTCTTTGATGTTTCCCTTCAAAATGACCTTCTCCCATGCAGAATCTTTATTCACATTCTCGTAAATACCAAAATCATGGGCAACATTCTTTTCATCACAAATCTCTTTAAAAAGTTTTTCATGCGAAGGCTCTTGACTAACCCACTCCTCCAACTTCACTTTTTCTTCCCCAGATAAATCCCCCACGAGATAAAGTTGGATTAATTGTATGATATATTCATCGTAATGTTTCATCATCCTTGTTATTTTACACCAAAGACGACAAGAGCAAAAAAAAGGAGTATAAAAAATCGACTTTTTTTAGAAAATATTTTCCAATCACATGAAACCCACTTTAAACAAGGCATATAGCACATATACACCACCCAATCTTTTTCGCAAATAAACAATAGCATTCCGTTTTTGAGTCTTCACGGTTAATTCGGATATTTGAAGGATTTCCGCAATTTCGCTATTCTTTTTTCCTTCCAGGTAATGTTTAAACACTTCCTGGCACCGTTTGGGTAGTTCATCCAATACCTGGTATAAACGGCGGTACACCTCATCTTTCATAACCTCCAATTCAGGCATTTCGCCCGCCTCTGATGTCCGAAGCGTGTAACGCACATACTTTCCCTCCACTTCCTTGTGTTTCAAATAATCCAACGAGGCATTCTTCACCGAGTTATACAAGAAATTCTTAAAACCATAGTAGGAACTGTAAATCGTATCCCGTTCCCACACCTGCACGAATAAGTCCTGCACGACATCCTCCGCAATCTCTTGTCTCTCTACCCACTTCATGGCATATAGCACGAGATAACGATAAAATCGGTCAAACAATATTTTAAAAGCTCCCACCTGCTTTTGATTCAACTGCTCTATTAATAACTCATCTTGAACCATTTTCCCTAAGGATTATTATACAGATTTATTCGTGTATAAAAATAGTAAAAAACTATCTTTGCACAAAGATAAACACATAATAAAACAGATTTATGAAACGAATCATAGCACTCTTGCCCTGTATCATGTTATTATTACAAGCAAATCAATCCTGGGCCCAATTCGACAAATACTTTCACAACAAAACTTTACGTATGGATTACGCCCATTGCGGGGATAGCCAGCATGACGAAATTTATTTCGAGGAGTTATTAGAGGAACCTTACTGGGGCGGTTCGAAGACCAACCTCATTGATACCATGTTCTACGGGAATTATTATCTCAACGTGTACGACGTGGCCTCCAACCAACTCATCTATTCCAGGGGATATTGCACTCTTTTCTGGGAATGGCAAACCACCGATGAAGCGAAAACAACTCAACGTTGCTGTTCAGAGACTGTAGTCATGCCTTTCCCGAAAAATGACGTACGCATTGAAATATCCGCCCGGAACAAGAAAGGTAAATTCGTAAAGAAATTTGAATACACCGTGGATGTTGATAGCTATTTTATCAAGAAGGATCGCCGGATGCAGTTCCCGACTTATGACGTGCATTACACCGGAAACCCGTCACGCCGGGTGGATATCGTCCTGCTCCCCGAAGGTTACACGGCAGATGAAATGGACAAATTTAAAGCCGATTGCAAACTTTTCGCGGAAGGCCTGTTCAGCCTTTCTCCTTACAAAGAAAATCAAGGTCTATTTAACATCCGGGCTGTCCTTGCCCCTTCACAAGAATCCGGTGTCGATATTCCCGGTGAATACATTTGGAAGAATACCATACTGAATTCTTCCTTTTACACTTTCGATTCCGAACGTTACATCATGACCTACGATAATAAAAGTTTACGGGATTTATCCGCTAACGTCCCCTACGACTTCATCTACATTATTGCCAACACGCAAAAATATGGTGGTGGAGCCATCTATAACCATTACGGTATCAGCATTTCCGGTAACCTCCATGCAGCCAAGGTTTATGTTCACGAGTTCGGCCACCTGTTTCTCGGCCTTGGAGACGAATACGTGGAAGTCGGCAGCAGTTACAACGATATGTACCCGACCAACGTGGAACCTTGGGAGGCTAATCTTACCACACTGACAAACTTTAATAAGAAATGGAAAGATATGCTTGATAAAGATACCCCCGTTCCCACTACCTACGATCCCCAAAATCCCAAGAAACTCGGGGCCTATGAAGGAGGTGGTTACGTGTCCAAGGGTGTTTACCGTCCTCGTTATGACTGTTTGATGAACACCCTATCCGGTGATGACTTCTGCCCCGTTTGTATCCGGGCTATCAAGAAACAAATCGATTTTTATACCCGATAAATAAGAAAAACGTACCTTCAACGGTACGTTTTTCAGTATAAATTGTACCACGAAAGGTACGATTTTCTCATAAAAGTGTACCTTAGAAGGTACACTTTTTGTATATTTGCATAAAAATAAAATGAAGATGGAAACACTTATCCGAAATTATATCAGGCTTATCGACTCAACTCCTGTCAACTTCCAACGTTATCTTTACAACACGATTGACTGGCAGGACCGCCTTATCGGGATAACTGGAGCACGAGGAACAGGGAAAACCACCCTCTTGCTACAATATATCAAAAATAATTTCACGGACAGGACTCGGGCAATATATGTCAGTCTTGATAATATCTGGTTCGCCAAAAATTCATTAACGGATCTCGTAGAATATTTTTATACTCACGGGGGTACTCATCTATTTCTCGATGAAGTCCATCGCTATCCCAACTGGTCTATTGAAATCAAAAACATATACGACAGTTATCCAGAAATACATATTATATTCACGGGATCATCAATTCTTGAAATATATAAATCCAATGCAGACCTTTCACGCCGGGCAATACATTACCATTTACAAGGATTATCACTTCGAGAATACCTGAAGTTTGAACATGATATAGACCTTCCTCCCCTATCCTTATCAGATATATTAAACAATCATCTGAATATTGCCTCTGAAATAACGTCTAAAATCAAAATATTACCCTTGTTCGAGGAATATTTAAAACAAGGATACTATCCATTTTATAAAGAAAATAGCAAGAATTATCTACTGCGGCTACAAAACATGATCAATACCATCCTTGATTATGACTTGCCCGCCGTTGAAAACATCGAATATACCACGCTATTGAAAATAAAAAAGATATTGATGATCATCTCGTCCCTGGTCCCTTTTACACCAAACATGACGTCACTAAGCGCAGAAATAGAGACAAACAGGACTTCAAGCATCAAATATCTCAGTTTCCTAGAAAAAGCCAAACTGATCAAAATGCTCCCGTCCTCGAAGAAAGGAATGAATTCATTAAATAAACCAGAGAAGATCTACCTAGATAACACGAATTTATTGTATGCTCTCACGACCTCCAATATAAACGACGGGAACAAGCGAGAAACCTTTTTCGCCAATCAAGTTGCCATGAACCATACCTTAACAATTCCCCCAAAAGGAGACTTCTTGGTTGATAACATTTACACTTTCGAAATCGGGGAAAAAAACAAGAATTACGACCAAATCAAGGATATACCCGATAGTTACGTCGTTTTCGATAACGCTGAAACAGGATTCGGAAATAAAATCCCGCTATGGTTATTCGGGATGATGTATTAAACAAAATTGTCCCACGATCTAAAATCATCGTGGGACATCATCACACACTATTAATAATTATTCTTCCCCAGTGAAAGCCCAAGTAGACTTATACGCCCAACGGGAAGGACAAGCTTTTATGACAGAACGTATTCTTTTTACCTGATCCACTGAAAGTGAATTTTTCCGACTATATCGATCCATCACGTTAAACGAAGTAAAATACTCGATAGGATCTACATCAAGGTCATAAGAACATTCACTAAGATCATTATTCTTGTAAATCAATTGATTCCATTTAGAATAAAAATAAGTATCAGGACAATAATCCGTATCCCCGGTTTCAATTACTTGCCAATAAATATCGCTATTGTCATAATAATCCGTCCTTCTCAACCCGAAATAGGCTGCCAAAGCAGTCCCAAGTTCGAAAGAGTTACTCCCCATAGCATTGGGATTTAAGAACTCATGATAATTCACCATAAAACCGGCATCTCTAAAATTTACCATATCCCAAACGGTATAATTATCAACCACTTCAATATTAAAACCCGGAATATCCTCGTTTCCACTTAGCATAAAACTCGGATCCAGCGCATAATAAGTTTCCGATCCGCTATCAGAAATGCTATTCGAAAATTTAGCAATCCATATATTCAAGTACTGCCTCGGATCCCAGATTAAACGACTTTCAATATATTCAACATAAGAATCCTTACTACTCAAAGCGGAACTCATCTGTACCTCATGCTTTCCTTTTTCCACTAGCGGCATACCATCTTCATCATATTCCGCCAATCGAAATGAGATCTTCGCGTTTCCACCATTAGGATCCGTGGTCACTTTCCGGTTAAAAATATCATTTATTCGATCCAATTTTTCCTGCAAGAACTCGGAACTAATGGAATAAGTCGGCCCACTGGATGGAGGCGGTATCAGCACGTGAAATATTACCGGATACACGATTTCGTCATAATTTTCGTCCGGCAATTCCCGAATCGTTATTTCGTAATCATCACTTCTGACATCGCCCGCCTGCGCATAAAAACGAATTTCACGCACACCGGGTTCCGTTGTTGAAAAGATATTATCCTTGAGTTCTGTCCCATTCTCATCATACACTTTAATATAGTCTTTTGGGAGTAAATCGCTAGGAATTTCATAAAGTACTTTCACACTCTCTTCATTATAATACATCGTGTCCGCTTTTTGCACATCCGTGTATTTCGTGAGTTCTTTCTCGCCAAAAGCTAACACATGAAATTCCATCTTGGCAACACCATTCGGCAATAACGTCTTGTGATCCGCCCGCAAAATCAAAGCTTTAATATCTGCCCCCGTCACGGAGAAATCCTTCACCGTAACATCTTCCGGCGAACATGATGCCAGAAGTAATATTCCCATTATTAAATTAATATATTTCATAATTTGCAAGTTTTATTCCACTAAATGCCAACCCGGATTTTGTTCAATGTTATTATTATACAATAATTCAGCGTCATTAGGAATCGGTAGAGTATAACGGTAGTCATCCGATTCCAAGGTAAATGTATGAACACTTTTATCGTCAAGATCTAATCCCTTGCGTTCTATTTTCAATCCCAGACGTTTCATATCCAAGAATCGGTAATCACCTTCGTAACAGAACTCTTTTCGCCGTTCATTCAGTATCTCTTGCAAGACATCACCTGTAAAATCCCCGTATCCCGGCACCCGGAAACGCTTAAATTTCTCCAACACCTCTTTCGCCAAATCCATCTGTCCCATGCGTGCCTTCGCCTCCGCATTAATCAAATACATCTCGGCAACCCGGAATAAAATTTGCACCGAATTGTAATTCCTCCGGTAAGTATTCCACTTTTGAACATACCACTTATCATTACCATCCATTTCCTGAAAACCAAGATAAGCATCCAAGCGAATATCACCTTCATCATACAAATCTACCAAATCCAATTCCGGTAATTGACGCTCATCCTCGGCTCCCCAAGGGGCAAAATAGATTCCGGTCTTAGCTCCATTATAAACCAACAATAACTGGGTATAAAGATTATCTTTTGTTATACCCATCGGGTAATCATCCGGGATCGACATGTCAAGCAATTCATCCCTGGTAGTAGCAAGCTTACGTTTCGACATGACCAGATTAGAATATTTCTCGGCATTACTCCAATCCGAATCTTCAGCAGCAGCAGATTCAGCCTTATAACAATATATCTCCGCCAACAGAGAATAGATAATGTCTTGACTATACATCACATTCCATTTCGTGGGCAACACATCGAATTGCTCTACCTCGTGCAATTCATCCAGAATAAATTTATACACATCTGTTTGTTTCCAGCGCCCGGAACCGATCACGTTGTCTGAATCCAGATTTAACGGAATACCCAAATTATTATCTTTATAAGGAGAGAAATACTGGGTCAACTTAAAAATATAATATGCCCTGAATATTTTAGCTTCTGCAGTGATTCGCGTATATTCATCAAGATTCTCGTTTTTATCCGGTACATTTCCCAGATTATGAAATATTTCATTCATATAACCGATGGACAGATACAAACGTTTCCACAACCGATTGGCTAAAGTCAGTCCCTTCCAGTCTATATTTTCTCGGTATAAATCATCATAATACTGCCCGATTTGATAATATCTCCATTCGAGCATATTCACATCATTTCCGTACATCGCAAAAGAAGTGGCAATATCGGAATCAAAAGGGAACGTGATTGCTTCCCCGTTAAAATAAACAGATTGATAATTAGAAGCCATCGCAAAAAAGTACGAAGACATGGTTTGCTTTACATCTTCCAACGTGTAAACCACTACCTTATTTTTAGGGGTCAAATTCAAGAAATCCTTACACGAGGAACATATTCCCACGATACAAAGAAAAAACAATATTTTTTTCATAGACTCAATTTTAAATACCTAAACTTAACGTCAACATATACCTTCTGGCACTCGGGTATCCGAATGCGCCCATCGTTTCCGGGTCAATCCCGCTATATTTGGTGATCGTAAACACGTTATGCACGTTAAAACTCAAACGGGCACGTGTCAGGTAAGCTTTCCGGCACAACTCCGGGGCGACATTATATCCCAAAGAAATATAATTGCAACGCAAGAAACTTCCATCTTCTATATAGGAATCCATAGATGCGGTCTCGAATGCCCGGTAGTCTAAAGTCAACTCGGGCACAGTCGTTATATCTCCCGGTTTTCTCCAACGGTTTAATTCATCCTTAAACACGTTTTTATTGGCATCGTAAACACTTCTTTCACCATAATTACGGAACGAACCGATCTTGTGCCCGGTCATAAAGGAGAAAGAAGCTTGCAAGCTTAAACGCTTATAGGTAAAATCCGTGTTAAAACCTCCGGAAATAGGGGGATACGCTTCACCCAGGTAGGATTTGGCTTCATCGGGTAACATCTGGTCTGCATCAATAACATAGCGTCCATCATCTTGAATATGTCCCATTTGCTGCCCGTATTCATCCACGGCGTTCACGTAAATCAACGAATGCCCGGTCAGAGGATCAACCCCGGCATACTTATAACCGTAATACGCGTTAACCGGATACCCTTCCACGAATTGCTTATAGCCAACAGTCAGTTCACTGGGTAAATCCATTATCGATTTATAAAATGTCTCTTCCACCTTATTATCATTAAACGCGATATTAAAGCCTGTTGTCCAACGAAAATCGCCAAAAACAACATTCACCGTGTTTATAGAAATCTCCCACCCTGAATTTCGCAAAGAAGCGACGTTAGCAACCACGTCTCCCCGTCCGACGGAGTAAGGTACACGTTTCGTGTCCAGTAAGTCCCGCGTAACATTGTTATAGTAGTTCACTGTTCCGTTAATCCGATTCCGAAAGAGCGAAAAATCAAGTCCCACACTACGATCTTGCTTCTTTTGCCACTTGATAGAAGGATTACCCGGTTTAACAGACGAAGGAACCAGCTCATTCTGGTAACGGTAAGACGTGTAGCCATAAGTCAATAGCGTGAACGGATAAGCATTTCGGTCGATACTTCCCGTGTAACCGTAAGAACCACGAAGAGCCAAAACATCGATAAAGCCCAGTGACCTTATAAAATTCTCTTCTTGCAAATTCCATTTAAAACTGGCATTCCACAACGGAGAGAAACGATTAGCAGTCCCGATAAGATCTGCTCCATCCCATCTCATACTGCCAGCAACAACATATCGGTCTTTGTATGTGTAAGTACCCGATATAAAAAATGAAGCACTTCGATCCTGTCCTTCTCCAGTGGATCCCAATTTGCTCAAGCCCAAAAGATTTGCAGATACATTTACCACATCCGGATAACCGATAATCGATTTACTCGGGTCATATTCCGGGGAATAATTCGTAAAACTATTACTTTTTGAAGAGGATGCTTCTTGCCCGAAAACTAAACTAACATAATGCGTATCATTAAACAAGCGGGCATATTCAAGTTGGTTCCGGACTGTCCAACTTTGACTGCGGGCAGTTGCCTCGGTCAATGATCCCCGGTTCAAATAATCCGGCACTTCCGATTCGGCATACACCGTTTTTAGCCATGAATCATATTTTGAAGAATACGACCCCGGAGCTAACATGGATTTCGTATGAGAAGATGTATTGGATAAAGTTACCAAAAAAGAATACATAAAGCCCTTAAACAACTGTAATTCCACCTTTGTACTCATTGAATTGCTCACGTAACGCGTTTTGGAAGTATTCTCTTCCATATCTTTCAATATATTGAAATCAAACTCGTACCCGTCCTTCACCATACTCATATCCGGCATCCAAGAACGATCGTACTCGTAATTACCCTCATCATCATAAGGACGTTCATATGTATTCGCGAATGTGGCATACCGTAACGGATTGATAAATGATGAAGAACTCTGGTCATTTCGCACACTAGAACTCAAGTCAACATATATTCTCAACCATTTATTGAAATCATGAGTTAAATTCAATGATGCACCCAGCGCATTGTATTTATTATTCGGCATCACGCCTTCCGAGCTTTGGTAATTAAAAGAAGCGTAAAACTGCGTCTGTTCCGTTCCTCCCGACAAAGAAACATGATGATTGTGATTACACACCACGCTAAAAAGTTCGTCATACCAGTTCGTATTAATTTTACTCAACTCCTCGATTCCTGCCTCGGCCTCCTTACGAGTTATTTTCCCGGCATCTGCATCGCGCAAGAAACGAGAAACTCGTCCCATCGAGGCTATTTGTGGGAAATCCTCGTATATACCTCTTTCGTATGCAATTTTCTCTTGCGTGTTCATCATCTCCAAATTACACTTCGGGGCCTCTTCCACGGAAATAGTGGACTGAATATTAAGATAACTTTTCCCCACACGACCGCGTTTCGTCTTGATCACGATAACCCCGTTCGCAGCACGGGCACCGTATATAGCGGAGGCGGCGGCATCTTTCAAGATCGTGATACTCTCGATGTCATCCGGGGCAATATTCCCCACCCCACTCGTTAAAATCGTGTTCTGTAAATCCGTGGCTCCCACGCTTACAGACGGTAGATCCCCCTGCATAGGCATCCCGTCGACAATCCATATCGGGTCTGAATTACCCGTCAAAGAATTGATTCCCCGGATACGAATCTGGGCTTGTGCGCCCGGTCGGCCGGAAATACTCATCGTGGTCACTCCTGCCAACGTTCCTTTCAATACTTCCTCCAGGGAAGTATATCCTTTATTCGCGATTTGCGCGGCAGTCACGACATCCACCGCTCCGGTCATTCTTGTCTTCTTGATCTCCTGGTACCCTGTCACCACGACCTCATCCATCTCGTTCACATTCTCTTCAAGGACAACAACAATCGGTTTCACTTGCTTTTTATACTCGACCTCTTTCATCTTCATCCCGATAAAGGTGAACAACAAAACGATCTCTTCTTGTTCCGGCACGACTAATGTAAATTCTCCCTTCACGTCTGTCGCAACACCAATCGTGGTCCCTTTCAGTAAAACGGAAACACCCGGCAACAATTCCCCCTTTTTATCCTTCACCACGCCCTTAATCGTAACTTTCTTCACCTCATCCGGTGCGTTCACCTTTCTTTCTGAAATAAGAACATAGTTATCTTTAACCTGATACTCGTACTTTTTGCCCAACACCTGTGCCAGAATCTCATCCAAAGTCCCGCTAGTAGAAGTCAACATCACGTTCTGTTTCACATCCAAAATTGCCGTGTTGTAAAAAAACTCATAGTTACTCTGTTTCTTAATTTGCTTGAAGATCGACTCAATAGTCCCGCTCTTCACGCTGAACATCTCCTGCGCACCTTGGGAATAAACATCTTTCGCCCAAACGCTGGAGGCTGAAATCAATAATAGAAAAAATAGATTTCGCATGTACCTTAAAAATTTTACCGATCCATTTTTTTTCATACATTTGTAATTAAAGTTAATGACTCACTCACGAACATCGTCTGGTAAACTTTTTCGTGAATGTTGTTATCCATAGATACAGGGAAGGTGAGATTTCCCTGTATTTTATTTTCGGGTAATTAATATATTCTTTCCGTCGACTTGAAATTTCACTTCCGTGATCATCCCGATCAGTTCCAGTAGATAACTGGCAGGACGATCCTTCTCTGCAACCCCGGTGAAACGTAAATCCCGCAAAGCGTCGTCAGAATAAGACACCGTACAATCATACCAACGATTCAACGTGACCATAATGTCCTCCAAACGCATATCCTCAAACCGGAACTTTCCCTGCATCCAGGAGACATAAAGTTCCGGGTCTACCTCAGCCATCTTCACTTGATGATTCTCTCGATTATACTCGAATCGCATCCCCGGGGTAATATCGAAATCCTGTTGTAACTGGTGATTACGCACGGCGACTTTCCCGCTAACCAACGTCACCGAAACATCTTGATCCGTCGTGTAACCGGAAAGATTAAAAGAAGTTCCCAATACACGCACGTCAATATCTGCCATTTTCACGATGAAAGGTTTATCCGATTTCGTCACGTCAAAATAAGCCTCGCCCGTTAACTTCACCTCTCGCACGTCCCCGGTGAAAGGCACCGGGTAAGTCAAGGCAGAACAGGAATTCAAGTGCACACTTGACCCGTCAGACAAGAGTACTCGAAACTCTCCCCCGGCCGGAACTGTAATCGTGTTATATAAAGGTTCCGATTTAGTGGTAGCCAACGTGTAGTCCAGCACCCGGGAAGAATCATTTTTTATGACCACGCCTTCTTGTTCCTGAATAATGGCCGTACTATTTAAAGGCACTTCCCGGCCATCACTCAATTGCAAAACTGCAACACCTTGTGCTGGTAGAATATCCTGCCGAGTCAGCTCCTGCCGTTCCGATTCTCCCGATCCTCGGAAATAAATCACGCTACTTCCCACCATCGCTAAAATAATAATAGCCACGGCATAACGATAGAACACAACCACTCGCCGATTCCAAGGCACATGTATCTTGCGTTTGATTGAAAACCATAATTGTTCTAGTTTACCTTCAGGAACTTCCGGTAAATTCTCGACCTCATCATCAAATTGCTCGTACCACCGAGCAATTCGCTCTTCCTCTTCCGGGGTACATCGATGTTCCCGGTACTTCTTTAAAAGATCGTATATTTCATTTATCCCCATATTCGCCGTATTTACCTTAAAGACAATTTCGGGGAACAAAAGGTACTATATGAAAAATAAAAAATTTTTACGTCTCACCTCGTATCGGAGCCTACGTGTAATATCACCTAGTTGATTCTTAACGGTTTGTTCGGATACGGCCAACTTTTCGGCAATTTCTTTTATCGATAAATTTTGTTCCTGCCGGAGCATGTACACGCATTGCAAACGAGGAGGAAACCCATCCACGATTCGCCGGATATTTTCATCCAAATCCTTGGCCACGATCTTCACCCACGTGTAATTATCCTCTTCATTCGGGGCACATATATCCTGGTATTTATCACGAATCTGTTCTTGTTTTATTGAATTCAATATATGATTTCTCAACCAAATCAAGAGATACCCTTTCACGGAAGACGAGACCTGAAAAGAATCTCTTTTTTCCCACACTTGGATAAAAAAGTCTTGGAAAATATCATCCGCATCAAAGGAACTGTTCACACGTGCAAGGATATTCCGATACACAATATCAGCATACCGGGAATACAACTCTTGAAAGGCAGAGACACTCCCGTTCTTTATATCACGTACAATTTCAATGTCCGATTTTTCCGACACGATCCAAGCTTTAAAGATAAATATTCGAACGTTTAATAATATTTCAAAATTATCCAATTTTGCAATATATTCAAAAAATATAGATACTTTTTTCTATTAACAATCAAGGATTTCACTAATGAGGCTAAAAAAGGAAATCAGTCTTTCCGAAATATCATTAAACGTTCGTTTAATGATTCTTTCAAAAGGAGCATTTAATCTCATACTCCATACAAGAATAACCTGTCACAAGCCGATGTAGTTTATATGTATTATTTCCAACTTATTATTGAATATCAACTCGATAACTTCCGTGTAAATTTTTCATTCCTCGACACGTCAACATTCCCCCAAAAACAGAACCTTCGACAGGACACCCCAATGTCCTGCCAAAGGTTTTAATTTACCACACTACACGAAAATCAATTTTCTCCCGTGAAAGCCCAATTTGATTTATAAGCCCACCGGGAAGGACATTGTTTCAAAACCATTCTCACCCTTTTCACCTGATCGATAGAAAGGGAATTTTTGTAACTATACATATCCAGCACGTTGAAAGACGTGAAATATTCCATCGGACGGGTCGGATCATTCTCCGGCTGACCATCCAAATTGTTTCCCTTGAACACGGTTGGATAATAACCGTAGTCAAAACTATACGTGTCCGGGCAATAATCACTATCGCCATCCGCGTTCAAATAGCTATACTTGTCGCATCTCGTCTGGAGAACACCCAAATACTCCGCAATCGGGGTTGCCAAGCTAAACTCGTTTTTCCCCTGCACCGTCGTCGGGGACAACAGAGCGTTCAAGTTCAACATAAACCCGACTTCCAAACAATTTGTAACATCACTAAGATTAAAAGCATCCTTATGTTTCATCGTTATCCCCGGGATGGATGTCAGTTCATAATCGGAGTGCATCACCGTGGGTGCCAGCATTCGGTAAGACGTCGTGGTTCCCGTGTTGGAAGTCGACGTCGTGAACTTTGCAATCCAGATATTCATGTATTTATTCGGATCCCAGATAATACGCTTTGAATTCGCCAAAATATACGCCAAATACTGGGTCGTCTTCGTGGAAGACGTTCCCATAGCCGTGAAATCCGCCGCAGTTATGTTTTCCACGTTCTTTCCGGGTTCCTGCATCTTCAATCCATTCTGGTCATACGTGGCCAGTTTAAACACGACCTTCGCATTTCCCGCATTAGGATCTGTCGTAATTTTCCGGTTGAAAGCATCCGACACCCGTTGCAACTGCCGTTCCAGCAACTCCACGCTGACATCGTAAGATGGTGCCGCCGTGGCCGGTGGCACAAGTAGGTGAAACACCACGGGAATCACCACTTCTTCATAGTTTTCATCCGGCAACTCCCGGATCGTGATACTCAATCGCTCGCTTTCCAAATTTCCTCCTTTCGCGTAAAATTGCTTTACCGTCCCGGGAGCATCCGTCGTGGTCGTGTAATAACTTCCCTCCAACACGTTCCCGTTTTGATCATACACCTTGATATAATCCGCCGGCAACTGATCCTTGGGAATCAAAAACTCTTCCTCGATCTCTTTCCCGTAAAACTCTTTTGTCTCCTCGTCCCGCCCGTATGACATCACGGTTCTTTTACCATACACGAAAGTATGAAATCCCATCTGGCTCACCCCGTTAGGCACCAACATCTTGTGATCTGCACGTAACTCGATTCTTGAAATCTCATCCGGTAAAATATTCAAATCAAAAATCACGCTCTTTTCTTTTTCACACGAACTAAAAAACAGCATCGTGATAAAAAAAATGATTATATATCTCATCATATTCTATTCATTTACATTTATTACTTCCAACCTGGGTTCTGGGGAACATTATTATACATCAACTCGTAATCGGCAGGTAACGGGAACGCATACCTGTAATCATCGCTATCCAACGTGTACGTCACCACTTCATTCGTCGCCTCGTCCTTCACCCGGCGAGTGAGCGTAACCCCGGTCCGTTTCATATCCAGCCAGTTCATCATTTCCTCGTAAGCAAATTCCTTACGACGCTCCACCAGGATCTCCCCGATCACGTCATTCCCGGAATACCCCGTGTACCCGGGAATCTTGCTACGTTTAAATTCATTCAGCAATTCCAAAGCCCCGTCCTTCTCTTGACGGGCTAACGCTTCCGCCTCGATAAGCAACAAATCAGAAAAACGGAACAACACATGCACGTCATTCGCGTTATGATTGTTCGTGTATTGCCACCGAGTCACGTATATCTTCCCATCAATCTCTTGGAAATAAACTTCCCGACGAATATCGTGTTCATCATAAAGACCGTACAACTCTTCCGAAGGTTGTTGCACCAATAGTTGCGAAGGTCTTCCCCAGGGCGCGTAATCATTCATGGCGGAGGCATACAAAGAAAAACGTAACAAGGCAAACTTGTGAGGTTTCGTGGTTCCCCTTGCCAGAGGGACAGTTGTCAGTTCAAACTGTTCGTCTACCGTATTTTCCACTCGTTCCCCATTGCGGGCCGCCTTCGCGTAAAACTCAGCCTTACTCCAATCATCCGCCTCGGCCGCACAAGACCCAGCCTTGTACTGGTAGGTCTGGGCCAGAATCCCGTACATCACTCGCTTATTAAAGAATAAGTTCCAAGCCTCCTCCGGTACAGTCTCATACTCCAATACCTCCATAATCTCCCCAATCAATTTCGCATACAAATCCGTTTGTTTCCACCTCTTTCCTCCCTGCACCACGTCTGCATCGAAATTAAACGGGATACCATACTCGTTCTTATCGTAGGGAGCAAAAAATTGATTCAGCCGGAGCAGGTAGTAAGCCCTCATCACCCGTGCCTCTCCCGATATTCTCTCTGCATCCGTTTTATTATAATCGGGTACGTTTTCCAGATCCTTCAATACCATATTAATATAGCCGACAGAAATGAAAACATTCTTCCACAATAGCGCCGGAAAAGTATATCCTTCCCAATTCTTCCCCTCCGTGTACTCTTTTATAAACCCACGTCCTCCCCGGGCCGGGTTAGCAAAATCATCAAACAGGAAATTCACCATATCCAAGTCATTCGTGTACAAGATGGATGCCACGTTACAATACCTCGTGAAAGGAAACTGCACGTACTCGTCATTAAACCTCACACTATTACTTATGGTCCCCCCGCTATGATAACTAGAGGAAGTAGTTGCGAATAACAAGGTCGACATCGCATCGCGGACATCGCTGATCGTATAAACCACTTTTGTATTCTTGGGAGGCATGTTCAAAAAATCGGAACACGCCCCGAATAAAAACACCATGCTAAAAAATAACCATATATTTCTTTTCATAATTCTTACATTAAATTCCGATTGATAACGTGAAACTATATGTCCGAGCGCTTGGATAAGTGAAAGCACCCTTTGTTTCCGGGTCTATTCCTCTGAACTTTGTCAACGTGAAAACATTCGCCATATTCAGGTTCAGACGGGCTCTCGTGATGTACAACTTGGCACACAAAGCCGGGTCCAGATTATATCCCAATGAAATATTATTACATTTCAGATAGTCCCCCTTCTCAAAACGGAAATCAAACAATTGGTACAAGTACTCGGTCCGGCTAGTACCATACTTGGGAACATCGGTCATGTCACCCGGTTTCCGCCAGCGATTCGCCTCGATCTTCAACAAGTTTCTCGCAGAGGCACTGGTTGTTCCTCCCGACACGTAGTACTGGAACGAACGAGCCAAATGTCCCGTCATATAAGTAAATTGTGCGAAAAGGCTAAACCGCTTGTAATTAAACTGCGTGGTGAAACCTCCCGTGATAGGCGGGTCACTCCGTCCCAAGTAACCGCGGGACGAATTAGCCAACTGAGTGGTCAAGTCATTATCCATGTTATAGACATACTTACCTTCCGGGGTCAAAGTCCCCAAACGATTCCCATCATCATCAAACCCGTCCACGTAAGCCAGCGAGTTTCCCGTGTAGGGATCGACTCCCGCGTACTTGTAACCATAGAATGCTTTCACGGGGCGTCCTTGGATATACAAATTATATATGCTCTCGAAAGTCGAGTTCGTACTAGCAGAGACTTCACTTAAATCCTGGTAATAAGTTTCGGTCACCTTATCTTTATTCTTCGTGAAATTCACCGAGGTCACCCAACTGAAATCAGTCGTGCGCACGTTCAGAGTTCGCAGACTGATCTCCCATCCCCGGTTATTCACGGAAGCCACATTTGCAGCCACAGAAAGGCGTCCCGTCGAGGCAGCAATCTTTTTATCATCCAGTAAATTTCGGGTATCATTATCGTAGTAGTTCACGACCAAGTTGATCCGGTTATTCAATAGAGAGGCGTCAAAACCAATGTTCCTATTCTCCTGCCGTTGCCACTTGATTGAAGGGTTGGAAGGATCATAACGGTCCATAATCTTCTCCCCGTTATACGAATAATTGCTCACTTTACGTAAAACAGAGAAAGGCAAGGCATTCCGGTCAATACTCCCGACAAAACCGTAGGACACCCGGAAAGCCAACTGATTGATAAAACCGAACCGGGTCATGAAAGACTCATTATGCACGTTCCATTTACCACTCACGTTCCAAAGAGGTGAAAAACGATTATCCGTACCGATAATGTCCACCCCGTCCAGACGGGCACTTCCCTGTATCACGTAGCGGTCCTTGTAACTATAAGATCCAGTCATAAAGAACGATGCACTCCGGTCTTGGGTTTCGGAATGGGATCCCAGTTTTGCCAATAAATCGGTAAAAGAAGATTTCAACGTAACTCCGGTCAAATCCGGGTAACTCGCCACACCGTACACGTCACTCCACTCCGGAATCATGCTGGTAAAACCGTATCCTTTCGAAGAGGAAACCTCTTGTCCCAGGTAAGCATTCACGTAATGATCGCCACCGGAGAATCCCCGGGCAAATTCCAACTGGTTCCGGATGGTCCACTGCTGGGAACGGGAAGTAGACTCCTGAACCATCCCGTTGTTCATCTCGTCCGTAATCTCTCCCTCCGTGTATATACCTGCCAACCAAGAGGCCCGTTTCGAGGCATAAGAACCGGGAACCAATTCCTTCATCGAATGATTATTCGAGTTCGAGAATGTCCCCATAGAAGAAAGCATCAGCCCTTCCATAATCTTGAATTCAAGTTTCAAACTCACTTGATTACTCACGTATCTTGATTTCGTCGTGTTATCGTTCAGATCCTTCAGGATATTAAAATCATACCTGTACCCGTCCCGAATGGAACTAAGCTCGGAAAACGAACTGCGGTCATAATCATAATTCCCTTCCTCGTCATACAAACGCTCGTAAGTATTCGCATAAGTCGCATAATCCAGCGGATTCACCGGAGAGGCAGAACTACGATCGTTACGCAAACTGCTACGCACATCAAAATGTACTCGCAGGAATTTATTGAAATCATGGGTCAACTTCATGGATGCCCCCATGCTCTCGTATTTATTATTGGGCATCACCCCCTCCTGCGACAAATAAGAAAGACTGCCATAATACTGGGTCGTTTCGTTACCTCCCGAAAGGGATATGCTATAATTCTGGGTATGTGCCACCCTGAAAATTTTGTCAAACCAATTTGTATTGATTTTACTCAATCTCTCGATTTCTGTTTCAGCCTCGACCTTCGTCAACAACCCGTTATCCACCTTTTTCAACAGCTGGTACACCCGTCCCCCAACGTTCAACCCCGGAAAATCCTCGTATATACCTCTTTCAAAAGCAATCTTTTCCTTGGTATTCATCATCTTCAACCGGTTATCCGGAGCCTCACTCAACCCGTAGGACACTTGAACATTAATGTATGAACGTCCAACCGTTCCCCGTTTCGTGGTTACCACGATCACACCGTTTGCCGCACGGGAACCATAAATCGCCGTGGCCGCCGCATCCTTCAGTACCGTGATACTTTCAATATCATCCGGGGGAATGTTACCGATACCGCTCGTCAGCACCGTCTCTTCAAACTCCGTTCCTCCCATACTCACCTCCGGCACGTTTCCCGTAAGCGGCATCCCGTCCACGATCCAGATCGGATTCGTGTCCCCGGTCAAGGAATTGATACCCCGAATCCGGATTCGAGCCTGGGCTCCCGGCCTTCCCGACAAGTTCATGACGGCCACTCCGGCCATCTGTCCCTTCAACACGTCCTCCACGCTGGTATACCCTTTATTCGCAATATCCTTTGAAGTCACGACTTCCACGGAACCTGTCATCCGTTCCTTCTTAATCTCCTGGTACCCGGTCACGATCACTTCCTCGACTTCCGTAGCGCTCTCTTCCAGCACGACGACGATCGGTTTCTCCTGCGCCCGGTAAACCACGTCTTTCGTCTTCATCCCGATAAACGTGAATCGTAACACGATCGTGTCCTGCGCGGGAATCGTCAACATGAATTCTCCTTTCACATCTGTCGCCACGCCCACCGTCGTCCCTTTCAACAGCACGGATACGCCCGGTAAAGATTCCCCCTTTCTATCTTTCACAAGACCTTTTATAACGATTTTCTTCACCTCATCCGGCAAAACATGTTTCTTTCCCGAAATCAGGATATAATTATCCCGGATCGAATAACTGTATTTATTCCCCAGCACCTGTCTCAAAATATCCTCCAACGTCCCGTTCGGAGTGGCCAACGATACGTTTTCCTTTACATCCAGCACCGCCGTGTTGTAAAAAAACTCGTAACCACTCTGTTTTTTGATCTGTCTGAAAATAGACTCGATCGTCCCGCTCTTCACGCTAAAAATCTCTTGAGATTTTTGGGAATAACCATCTCTTGCCCAAATGCTAGAGGCGGAAATCAATAATAGCAAAAAAAGATTTCGCATGTACCTTAAAATTTTACACATCCATTTTTTTTTCATACCTTTGTTATTACAGTTTATAAATCACTCACGAAAAATAGTGTTGATTCATTTCGTGAATGGTATTTGTCAATTGAAAACGGGGAGGGTGAGAGCTCCCTGTTTTTTATTTACGTGATATTCTTATCTTTTTTCCCGACACGTCAAATTTCACATCTGTCACCGTCTCGATCATTTCCAGCAAGTAACTTGCCGGACGGTCTTTCTCCGCGGCCCCGCTGAATCGCAAGTCCCGCAACGTATCGTCCGCATATTCCACGTTACAATCATACCAACGATTCAACTTGCACACGATGTCCTCCAGCCGCATATTTTCAAACTTGAACTTTCCCCGCATCCATGACACGTACAACTCCGGGTCCTCCGCCTTGATTTTAATCTTTCCATTATCCTTTTTATATTTAAAGGTCAATCCCGGTTCCAAGACATAGGTTTCCTCCTGATCACGCTTGTTCACCACTACCTGCCCCTCGACCAAAGTTGTCGTTACCCGGCTATCATCCGCATAATCAGAAACATTAAAGGTAGTTCCTGTTACCCGGACATTCACGTTGGATGTTTTCACGAAAAAAGGATGAACGGATTTTTCTACCTCAAAATACGCCTCCCCCTCCAATTCCACCGTTCGATTTTCTCCCGTGAAAACGACCGGGTATCTTAGCGATGAACAAGAATTTAACCGAACCCGGGAACCGTCGGACAAAAGCACCAAATACTCGCCCCCGGTTGGTACCGTGATCTTATTATACACGGGTTCAACTTCTTTTTCCCGGACACCGGTATAATCCAGCACCTTTGCGGAATCATTTTCAATAACCTGCCCTCCCCGTTCCTTGATAATCGCCGTTCCCGTTAACGGAATACTTCGCCCGTCACTCAATTGTAACATCACGACACCCTTTGCTGGTAACAAATCCTGATGAACGGTTTCCACCGGATGATTCCCCCTCTTCTCTTTGGCCAGATAAAAAATACCTCCCCCCACGGAAAACATGATGATCAGCATGGCTGCATAACTAAAAAACAAGCTTCTCTCCCGTCCCCGCATTTTACGCTCGATTGAATACCACAGCTGTTCCAATTTCTTCCGGGGAATCTCGGGTAACTGCTCCACCTCGTCATCCTGTTGTCGATACCAACGCACGATCCGTTCTCGTTCCTCCGGTGTACACGTGTTCTCCCGGTACTTCTTCAATAAATCGTATATTTCATCTACTCCCATATCGTTTCACTTTACATTAATTCCCGTTCACTTTCACACTTCACAACATAATTGTTATCAAACCTTAATCCCTTTCGGAGAAATATCGTGTTTTTCATCGGTTATCCGACTGTATTCCATGACACTTACACCTACGTCTCACCTATAACTCTTCGATAAGTTACCGATAAGTCATCGATAAGTCACCGAAACACGGCGTTCATTTTACCCTGACTTTACCCTGATATACAATCAAGATACCGACGAGTCACCGACGAGAGTCACCACAAACACTACATAAAAAAGCCTGGAGTCCCTTTATTTATTCCGAGCTGTCATAAATAGGACAACTCCATACATCAAGTAGTACTATTCTATAAACAAAAATTTTCTCGACTAATTTCTTTCCGCAGTCTTTTCAATATATCAGTCAATTGATTTTTAACCGTTTGTTCCGACACGAATAATTTATCGGCAATCTCTTTCACCGACAAATGTTGTTCTCGACTCAACATATACACGGACCTTAATCGGGGAGGGAATTTACGAACGATATGTTTGATCTTGTCATCCAGATCCGCCGCCACGATCTCAACCCAAGTATAATCATCGGCCTCGCTCTTACCTTCCCCGGACATCTCGTGATAACGATCCCGAATCTGTTCTTTCTTGATCGAATTTAAGATATGGTTTCTCAACCAGACTAGTAGATAATTTTTTACGGACGAAGTTATTTCCAGCGACTCTCTTTTCTCCCATACCTGAATAAAAAAATCCTGAAAAATATCGTCCGCATCAAAAGACGAATTTACACGCACCAAGATGTTCCGATAAATCAGATTAGAATAGCGGGTATACAAATCCCGAAATGCAGAAACCTTACCTTCACGCATCCCTTCAATAATATCTATATCTGATTTATCCGATTGCATCTAATATCTCCCTATGCACACGTTCATGATGATCAAATATAACCCATTTTCAGACACAGTCAAAACATTGCACAAACTTTTTATCTAATAATCAATAAATAATAAATTATTATTTACACTAAAACTTTAATTATATCATTCTATCATCAGGCTGTCCAGCATCTGTTCCAGTTGTTTTCCGCGTAAAAAACTCCCCACAATCCGGTTATCACTATCCAACACGAAAATGGAAGGTACTGCACTTATTTTATAACGTTGTGCTGCTGAACATTTCCACCCTTGCAAATCCGACACGTGCTTCCATGTCAAACCATCCTCCCGGATCGCTTTGACCCAAGGTTCCCGTTTTGAATCTAAAGACACGCTTAGAATCTCCAATCCCTTGTCTTTATACTTCTGATACAGGGCCACCACATTGGGATTTTCCGCACGACAAGGGCCACACCAAGACGCCCAGAAATCCAGCACTTTCACTTTTGCTTTCACAGAATACAAAGACAAAGAATCTCCTTCTGGTGTTAACAAAGTGAAATCAGGAGCTATCTCTCCTACTGCGGTAATTTTAGCATCCCGGTAACGTTGCGTGATCACTTGCCCGTAAGGACTACTCTTCATCTCCTCGCTTAAACGATCGTACATCGGTTTCAAACGCTCGAAACGCATTTTCGGGTGATGCCGGGAGACGAGGTAAACAGCCACCAACGTGTTACCCCGTTCTGCCAGGATTTGTCGTTCAGTCTCATTATAGATGGAATCTAACCGTTCCTCTTCTTTAATAAGCTGTTCACATCGGCTCCAATCTTTTTGCTCACGAGCTTCTCGGAAAGCCTTCTCCATCTCCGGCATATCCTTGTATATTTCAGCTTTCACATCATTAAACTCGTTACTGATTCTTTGAAGTTCTCCTCCTGTCACAACGGGACGTTCTCCGGAAACCTTAACCAGAAACGGGACATTCTCCAAAAATAACGGGATAGATTGTCGTTTCCCGATTCCCCGTATCTGGGCTATCCGGGGTTCGGGGATCTTTCCCTCGATTTTGAATTTCCCGTTCTCGACAACACTCATCCCCAGCGTGTCCCACTGGCTATTCATGGCTAAAGCCACCAAGTAAATCGTTCTGCCATTTTCCACATCCGGGACAACACCATCAATCGTGAAACCTTTATTTATATCACATCCGGCTAATAAGGCCAAACAAAAGATTAAGAAAAAATTCTGTTTCATACGTCTTTTATTAATTCCACAAACAATATCAAATAAAAGACAATTGAACAACTAGAAAAGTACTATTATAAAGCGAATTATTCTTCAGAAAGCGGGTCCAAGTGCAACGGGTGGCAAACCACAAAACGGGCCCCCTCTTTATAATCCCCATCCACCCAAATGTCTCCGCCCATCATCGTGATCGTCAACTTACATATGGCCAATCCCAAACCGGTACCCTGCACGTATTCATCCAGTTTCTCGAAACGTTCGAACACCTTCTTCTGTTTATCCTCCGGAATTCCCCGTCCCGTATCGGTCACGCTAAAATAAACACAATCCTGCTCTTCATTGATCTCGATTCCCAGCGTGATACTCCCCTGTTCTGTGAACTTATTGGCATTCGACAACAAATTAATCAATATCTGTTGCAAACGTTGCACGTCTGTCTCCAGTATAAATTCTTCACAGGGTGTCCGGAACACGTACTCCACCACATCCCGTTTCCCGTAACTAGTTGTCGCCAACACGCTCTGGCACAAAGAAACGATCTCAACCTCCTCGTAAGACAACTTCAATCGTCCCGTCTCCAAACGGGATATATCCAGAATATCATTGATCAAGCGAAGTAATAAATCTGAATTTTTTTGGATGATAGCCACGTACTCATGACGGCTTTCCGCATCACAATCGTCCGAAGTCAGAACCCCGGAAAATCCCACGATAGCATTCAACGGGGTACGAATCTCGTGACTCATGTTAGCCAAAAATGCAGACTTCAACCGATCAGACTCCTCTGCCTTTTCCTTTGCCTTCCGTAACTCTAGCTCCGCTTGCTTTTGCTTGGTCATATCCTCCATACGCACCACGACACCCAACAAATTATTATCATCATCAAAAACAGGATTCGCCAACATATACACGTAATAATTCCCATGTTTCACAACAACATCAGCCACTTTTCCCGTTTTCATGGCCATTACCGCCGGACAGAAAGAACAAGGTTCATCCAGTCCTCTCAAAACCTTATAACAAACTTGGCCCTTGGAACTTTTAATTTTTTCCGGATCGACATCATAATCAATCCCGTTATGCCATTTTATCGTGAAATCCGGATGAATAAACTTGATCCCGGAATTAACATTATTCAGTATTAAGATATTATCTTTCTGGGCCTGCCACAAGGCATCTTTAAAACGTTTGGTTCTAAAATAGAAATATAAGGCTAGGAAAAAACCGAACAGTAGAACTAAAAAAGCCGAAACAACCCCTATAATCTGGTATTTATATTCCTCGAAATAGGACAACTTCTTGTTGTAAAGAACAGCATTCTCGACCTCCGCTTTATTCAAGAATCCCTCTGAACATAACTTGGTATAATCAAAACAATACTCGTTCGGAATGACCTGCATACCCGCCAGCACGGTCGAATCATGTTGTCTCTCTAACGCCAAAGCTTGTTTGGCCATATCTTTTCCGACAGTCCGGTACTTCGGTACACATCCCCCGACAGCCCAATGCCCCATCCCGATAGAAGTAATCGTGAAAGCCGGAATTTTAGGATTCGCCATCATCATCGAATACGTAGCATTCCGCATAAAATAACCATCATTTTTATCTACTCGCCACGTCCCCAACAAGATAACCGTTTTCTCCGGTAACCGGGCAATAGCATCACTGATCGAATAAATCGTGTGTTTCCGGCCATCCAAAAGAATCAAATCCAGCTCTGGGAATTTCTCTTTCATCTTCTTCTTCACCAAAGCCTGCAGAGAGACTCCCCCGTAACTATTATCCGTGATAAAAGCGATATGCTTGGTTTCCGGGTAAAAATCCAGAATTAACCGAAGATTCGCTACCACGTCATACTCGTAAGCAAAGCCAAAAACCTCTAATTCCCGAATATTATCACTCATCACGTCCACACTCTCCGCCTCCCAGTTCTCCAAATCGGTACCCTCCTCCGGTAACAAGACTGCATTCCGACTCACCATCCCTCCCATGATCGGGACATCCCGGGTAATCAGTGAATCCTGAGACCAATAAGCCGTCCATGCCTCCTGCCCCAACAGAATAATGAGCTTCGGTAAACCCTTTTCGATATTCTTATCCAGTAATTCTTTCATCCGCCCTTCCCATGTACAAGCCTCGGAGAAACTTTTACAATTCATATTCTCTATGTCAATCGAAAATTTTCCACCAAGTAGGCCATATTCTTCTATAAAATCCGATATATTCCTAGCCGTCTGGGAAGTTTCCGGGTTGTAGGAACTGATAATTAATATCCGGGAATCGGGCTCACCGGTCCCTCCTTTTGTTGTCCAGGAAACGAACAACAAAACAAGTAACACCCCCGTGTACCTAAGATTCCTATATAGCTTTATAAAAAACTCCAACATCTTCTATTTGTAACTTCGCAAAGATATTTATTTTCACTTAAAATACGCCAAAATTCATGCACTTTCTACAAAAAGATATATCTTTGGCTTAAACCTTAAATTTGTAATTTATGTCTATTATTTCTTGTACCGTTTCCCGGCTAAAAAGGGACGAACAAACAGAGACCTACGTGCATTTTGAACAAACGGCCACGTTACGGGAAATCGTTACCACGATAGATTCACCTTATGTCTTTTTCTACACGAAATACCCGACTCCACGATTAGGAGAACACGCACAAAAACGTTTTCTTCAGGTAGCACAAGCCACGGGAGCCGTCATGCTTTACTCGGATTATTACACGGAACAAGATGGTTCGCAAACGGCACACCCGACTATTGACTATCAATTGGGGAGTGTCAGGGATGATTTTGATTTCGGATCGATACTTTTATTCAGAACAGACGTTTTAAAAAAAGTGATCAGCGAAATGGACTCGGAGTACAATTTTGCCGCACTCTACGATCTACGCCTGCGTCTTTCCCGGGAAGGATTGATTTTCCGGATTCCCGAATTCCTGTACTCGGAAAAGGAACACGATCCCCGACGTTCCGGTGAAAAGCAATTTGATTACGTGAACCCTCGTAACCGGGAAGTACAAACTGAAATGGAACAGGCTTTCACGGCTCACTTGAAGGCCATAGGCGCCTACTTGCCTCCTGTATTCAAAACCGTCCCGTTCCAAGACGAGCATTTTGAAACTGAAGTCTCGGTTATTATTCCCGTCCGCAACCGGGAAAAGACCATCGCGGAAGCGATACGATCCGTCTTTTCACAACAGACCAATTTCAAGTATAATATTCTCGTTATCGACAATCATTCCACCGACGACACGACCGCTATTGTTAAAAAGATGGCCCAAAAGCACTCGCAAATAATCCATATCATTCCCCCTCGCACCGACCTCGGCATCGGGGGATGCTGGACACATGCCATCATGAGCGAACATTGTGGACGATTCGCCATCCAGTTGGATAGTGATGATTTGTACATCAGTCGACACGTTCTCCAACGCATTGTCGACACGTTCCACAAACATCAATGTGCCATGATTATCGGTAGTTACAAGATGGTTAATTTCAAGCTGGAAGAAATACCTCCCGGCATCATTGACCACAAGGAATGGACGCCGGACAACGGGCGTAACAACGCCTTACGTATTAACGGGCTGGGGGCGCCCCGAGCATTTTACACGCCATTACTCCGGCAAATCAGAATCCCGAACGTCAGTTACGGGGAGGATTATGCCACGGCACTCGCAATCTCCCGTGAATACCGGATCGAACGTATTTATGAACCGCTATATTTATGTCGTCGCTGGGAAGGTAATTCCGACGCGGACTTGAACATCCAACGTGTAAATGCGAATAATTACTATAAAGATAAAATACGTATGATTGAAATATTGGCAAGGCAACAGAGAATTGAAAATGAAGAACAATCTTAAATCAAAAATTAATTCCTTATCATGTTTTTCGACGAATTTACGAAATCACAACTAGCCTCCTGGCCCTTGGCCCGGAATAATTACGAACGCTTGCGGAATGTCATTTATCGTACGATTGATTTCGATGGGTTCCAGATTCGCATCCAGTACAACCCGGACCGGATTCAATCGGCCGTGGCTAAAATAGACGAGCAATCAATCAAGGCAAGAGCCTGTTTCTTGTGTAAAGGAAACATTCCGCCGGAACAAACTAGTTTCGATTATAACCCCACACTGGATATACGGGTAAACCCTTATCCAATATTCGATCGCCATTACACGGTTCCGGCCAAGCAACACATTCCCCAGCTCATCAAGGGACATTTCCAAGATATGCTGGCCATTGCACAAACTTATCCGGAGTACACGATCTTTTATAATGGTCCCCGTAGCGGAGCCTCCGCCCCGGATCATTTTCATTTCCAACTGGTACCCCGTCACATCATGCCCCTGGAAACCGATGTAAACTCCTGCCCGAAAGAAATCTTGTGGACTTCCGAATCACGGGAAACCACAATCGAAAGTATTCATCACTACCTCCGCAAGAATATCATACTTCATTCAAACAACCGGGAGCAACTAATGGATATTTTCGAGCAATTAGTGTCACTCGTGGGCCAAATCACCCCGAACGACCCAGAACCCATGATAAACCTCTTTGCCTGGTACGAAAACAACGAATGGTGGGTAGTCATGTTTCCCCGTCGTCAACACCGCCCGTGGCAATTCTTCGCGGAAGGAGATGAAAACATACTGTTCAGTCCCGGCTGTGTAGACTTTGCCGGTCTGATCATCTCACCCCGGGAAAAAGATTTCAACCGTCTGAACGCTCCCTTGCTGGAAGAACTTTTTTCCCAGCTAACCCTTACCGACGAACAGTTTGAGAATTTACGATTTATGATTTACGATTTATGAAGATGAAAGAACCTGTAACTTGTAATCGATCAACTTGTAATTCGCCGCAGGCGATCACTCTTTCCATTGGCATCCTTTTCGCTCCTGCCATCACCTTCCGTTTGAACGGAACCTACTGGAACAAGGATCAAAAATATTCCGGAGAATATACCATTTCCAAAGAAGGAAAGGACTTGATTCTACATTCACCTTCAGGAACACAGATCGTACCGGATCACTTCACCCTTACACCGGAGAACGATGAAACGGCAAACTTCGATTTGTTAAATGTCATGATCGGGATCAATTTTCACTGGCAACGCACGGAAGACCAGAAGTTCAAAGGTACATTGAAAATCATGGACGAGGGAAAACATCTGACAGCAATCAACATATTACCCCTAGAAGATTATTTACTAAGCGTGATCTCTTCCGAAATGAGTGCCACCTCATCTTTGGAACTCCTGAAAGCCCACGCGATCATTTCCCGCAGTTGGCTGATCGCACAAAAAATAAAGAGCGAGAAACTAACCGACACTTACCAGTCCTGCATACAGGATGAACAACAATATATCCGGTGGTATGACCGGGAAGACCACGAGCATTTCGACGTGTGCGCAGACGATCATTGTCAACGCTACCAAGGTATTAGCAAAGCCTACACGCCATTTGTCCAACAAGCCATTGAGGCCACCCGGGGGGAGGTCCTTGTGTATGACGGAGAGATCTGCGATGCCCGGTTCTCCAAATGCTGCGGGGGAGTAACCGAGTATTTTGAAAACACCTGGGAACCCGTGAATCATCCCTATCTTACAAAAGTGATTGATAGCGATACCCAGTCTTCAACTCCCGACTTATCCCAAGAAGAGAACGCCCGAAAATGGATTCTCTCCACCCCGGATGTATTCTGCAATACCCGGGACAAGGCTATCCTGTCCAACGTTCTCAACGACTATGATCAGGAAACTCAGGACTTTTTCCGCTGGCAAGTATCCTACACTCCCCCGGAACTATCTGCATTAATAACATCCCGTATCGGGATAGACTTCGGGGACATTCAATCCATAGAACCCGTGGAAAGAGGTGTCTCCGGGCGCATCACCCGTCTCCGCATCCAAGGTTCAAAACGAGACATGATTATCGGGAAAGAACTTGTCATTCGCAAAGCTTTCTCCCAATCCCACCTGTATAGCTCGGCCTTCATCGTGGAAACAGAGAAAGATACCTCCGGAGCTATTACCCGTTTCACCTTGAAAGGTGCGGGATGGGGACACGGAGTCGGTCTCTGCCAAATCGGAGCTGCCGTCATGAGTGCCAAAGGCTATGATTACAAGCAAATCCTCTCGCACTATTTCCCCGGCACCCAACTTGAAACTATTAAAAATGCAAACTCCTCCGTCAGCTTTGCTGCCACCTCCTCTATAAACAGAGGAGGAGCTGGCAAGTCTTAACGAAAAACGGCGAGCAACTCAACTCTCCCTCTGTTTATAGAGGGAGTACCCCGAAGGGGGGAGGGAGTTCAAAATCTAAAATCATAAATCATGAAATCTAAAATCACTAAATCGGCCTGGTCCTGGATCCCCACTCTATATTTCGCACAAGGTCTACCCTATGTCGTTGTCATGACACTTGCCGTTATCATGTTCAAACGGTTGGGAATAAACAACACGGACATAGCCCTCTACACGAGCTGGCTTTATTTACCCTGGGTGATTAAACCCCTATGGAGTCCGCTGGTAGACATCGTGAAGACCAAACGCTGGTGGGTGATCACCATGCAATTAGTGATCGGTGGAGGATTAGCCGGAATAGCACTGACTCTTCCCGGACCTCATGCCTTCCGCTACTCGTTAGCATTCATGTGGTTATTAGCTTTCAGTTCTGCCACCCACGACATCGCAGCAGACGGGTTCTATATGCTGGGACTCGACACCAAGAAACAAGCCTTCTTCGTCGGTATCCGTAACACGGCTTACCGCCTCGCCATGCTCACCGGACAAGGATTGATTGTCATGTTTGCCGGTTGGCTTGAAAAGACCTATTCCTCCACGCTCCCGGAAGAGATTGCCGTTCCCAGGGCATGGTCAGTCACCTTCTATCTATTAGCAATCCTATTCGTACTTCTCTTCCTCTACCACCAATTCATCCTCCCCAAACCGGAAAATGATATTCCCATGAAAAACGGTAACCCGCTGAATGCCTTTTTCCAAACCTTTATTACCTTCTTCCAAAAGAAAGGAATCATTGCAGCCTTAGCCTTTATTCTGCTCTTCCGTTTTGCAGAATCACAACTTGTAAAAATCGCTTCCCCTTTCTTACTGGACAATCCCGAAGTCGGTGGCTTGGGACTAAACACCATGCAAGTCGGCACCATCTATGGAGTCGTTGGCCTTATCGCCCTCACGATAGGCGGAATCCTAGGCGGTATCTTCATGGCCAAGAATGGCCTAAAACACTGGATCTGGTGGATGACCGCCGCCATGAACCTGCCTAATATCGTGTACGTTTATCTGGCATTCGTCCACCCTTCCAACATCTGGCTAATCTCCTCCGCCGTCGCCATCGAACAATTCGGTTACGGGTTCGGTTTCACGGCCCTCACCTACTTCATGATGCTCTTCAGCAAAGGTCCGCAGCAAACCGCTCATTACGCCATCTGCACCGGATTCATGGCCCTCGGCATGATGCTCCCCGGCATGATCTCCGGCTATATCCAAGAACTGATCGGCTACCAACACTTCTTTCTCTGGATCATGCTTTGTACCATCCCCAGTTTTATTGCTGTGAAATACATCAAAATATGAAAGTCGTTCGAAAACGAACGACTTTCCCAAACAATATAAAACACAAACACATGAATATCCCTTATCTCAACACTCTTATAACATTTTATTTCCTATCATAGAAATGCGGATTCAATATTTTAGTCGCTAAAGTATCTACTCGCATCGCCTCTTTCTCATATCCGGCAGCCCTCAACATATCTCGTTTCAGATACATCAACCGGGAACGGATTCCTGCATCTTTTTGACTCTCTACAACCCGATCAAGTTTCTCTATTCCGGACAGGATTTGTTCCGGACTTCCATTCTCCTTTAACTTCTCGCAAAAGATATACACGTATTCTCCGACCTTCTCATCACCGACACCGTATTTCTTAATAAAACGTTTCAAATATTTTAAAACATCATCATAATCACCTTGATAGGCCATCTCTGCCATGTTTAACACGAACAAACTGAAATCCCTCTCCTTCCAATCCATAGAATTGATGCAGTCTCTGAAAGCAACTAATTTTTGGTAATTCTTTTCCGATCTTCCCCGGTCAACCCTCCCCACGTTGTCTTTGACCTGCCAAGTCAAAACTTCTTCTAATTTACTTTTTACTCGTTCATCACCTATTTTAGTGGCTATCTGCTCCCGTCCATGCCAAGCTAATTGAAAAACTGGCATCAAAGCATCATTCCCCTCTTTTTCAAATAAACTCCAATTTTCCGGTATAGCTAAACGTTCCACTGTCATATCTTTAAAATATCCGGCTAATACCTCACTATATTCTCCGTAATACAAAGATTTTAACACTCTCAGATAAGGAATAAGCAAAGCCTCCCCTCGCTCTCCCGCCTGATAACGTTCCCGCATTCCCGCCAAATTCCGTTTACCATCCAAAGCTTCCCGTCCAAGCTCCAACATCCCCGATTCATCAATTCCCCCCAAAAATCCATGCACGATTTTCAAAGTTGAAGGATTCACGAATAACAACAAGGGAATAGATGAGATTTTAGGCATATCCAAAAACTCCGGAGACTTATCTCTCTCTATATCATAGGAAACGCTCACGAAGTTCTCGTTATAAAAGTCTGCAACAACATTCCTGCTGAACACGTCTTTCACCAAAGCCTTACACGGGTTACACCATACGGCATTGCAATCGATAAAAAGTAATTTATTCTCTTCTTTCGCTTTCGCTATAACTCGCTGCCAATCCGCTTTTTCCAATCGAATAGAACGATCTTGTGCGTACGTGGAACCACATATCCATACACTTAAAAACACAAAAAACAAACGCATTTTTTTACTTTTAGATGACAAGGGAGATAATCTCCCTTGTCAGTTACAATACTACTTATCTTTTATTTCTCCCATTGCCGCAACCTCTCTAAAACCGATATATGGAGAATTCTCCCATTCCGCTATTATTTTGATATGCTTTCCTGTAATCTTCGGAAAATATACTCGTTGAGCGTCAAGATTAGGTTTTCCTCCCTCAGTTTTAAAATTATAAGTCCCGGCTAGTTCCCATTCCTCCTTATCCATGCTGACATAAATCTCTGCTTTTTTTTGTCCCACCTTATTGGGGTCATAATCTTGAACATACATTTCCACACCTGTAAAGTTAGCCACTTTATTTTCATCTTTAAGCGATAATATCACCCAAAACTCTGATGCCTCACCTGCCGCCATCCAATTGTCTCCCAAAGAACCATCAATTAAAATATCCCCACTTCCTTTCCACGTCTTGGATACTGATGCTTCCCAGTTACTTTGAGCTATCATATCATTAAAAAACAAGAAATATTTTCGATCACTCAGAGGATCAACACTAACACCCTGACTATCTACATCCATCCTTATTGGCAATAGAGAAACACCTACCGGAATCATATCCCCCTTCACGTTAAACAACACTTTTTTCTCCGTCTCTTTTCTTTCAAAACTGACCTGACTTGTCTCCCAGGTAACAGCCTCGGAAGGCACAGCCTCATAATCCGCACCGTACTCAGCATTAAAATCGCTCACAAGAGTAGCATCAGCAAAAAAGTTCACCGGTATAGTCAAACGATTATCAAAATTCAAGGAACATGAGAAATCCAAGCTTAACTCGTCTTCATGATGAAAATACACGGAATCAATTCCGGCTTCAATCAAAGCCAAGGGCTGCAACACATTAAAAGCAACAATCACAGTCCCGTAACGATCCTCTGCAGCCTGCCCATTAACATAGATACGATAAGGTAATGCGTACTCTATTTTTCCATATGTTCCCAATTCCACAATCTTATCCGGAGAACACATCACTTTGAACTTGGCATATTTCATCTCATCCGTTACCTCAAACACAGTTTGTTCCGCATGATAACAAGATTCCGGCAAAAGTTTTAACGTTGTCCCGTGTTCTTGATTATAATTATCCAACACACTCGCATCTACCACGTACTCGACTTTAGATACCCCTTTATCTGCCCAACTTTTGGTTGCCCACAAATAAACAGCTTGATCTTCCTTAAAATTGTAAATGGTCTCCTCCACGTAATCCCTTACCTCTAAAGTCACGTCCGAGGATTCCACGTCATCATTTGAACATGACGCAAATACCCATAAACTTAAAAATATATAACAAAATCTCTTCATAACTTTCTATTTAATGCTATTCCACGTCCTCAACATTTCCATCCCGTACACAACGAACGGCTATCGCAATCCCCTTCAATTCCATCTCTTTCATCTCCCAAGGATCATCCTTCCAATCCCCGGAATTGGTAGCCTGCAAAACCCAAACTTTTTTAGTCTCAGGATTCCATGTTGAAGTCCATAACATACCATGTTGCCACTGCCAGTTTCCCCCAGGTATTTGTTGATAACCAGACATCGCAACTCCCAACTTTTCACGTAAAGCTCTCGCAGCCGTTTTTTCTTGTTGAGTATTAAAATTAGCAACATTGGTCATATAAATTATTTTCTCACACTCTTCTTTTGTCGGTAAACGCCACCCACCAGGGCAAGGAGTTTCTCCCCCCTGACTCCAATCCGAAAAATGTTCTCCCTCGGCATTCCATGACGGATCAAATTCCGGATATCCTCCCAAAAGAGTCTGCCCATTGGGATACGTGTAGTAACCTCCACGTCCATCATCTCCTCCGAATTCCTTATTGGCAACCGGAGTATTATTCCCCCAATGATAATAATTTCCCTTAAGTCCAGCCGCCATATTATTTGTTACGGTCTTATCAAAAGCCATCGTTGCACCCATATTTCGATCAATCACAAATAATCCCAACTCCGCTCTTAAATCCAAATACTTATAGACTCCCATGGTATTTCTTACCGTAATCCGACATTCTCCTTTCACATCTTTCCTTGTCGCACTTGTTGCAGAAATTACCACTTCACAATTTCTCACGGTTCCCCATTTCAGCTCTCCGGTTTCCGGATCTACATCTAACACCTCCGGAGTATCAGAACTCCACACGACAACAGAATCTACCGTATTAGTCGGAACACTCACATAAGACATAGATGGGAATTCACTATCTACATATAACGTGAAAGCACTGGGACTCACTAGAATCGTATTCACCGGTCCCCCTTCTGCCAAATCTTCCTTATAATCTTTTATATCACCAGCATAATCACATGCATAGAACATAGCTATCATGGATAACAACAAAAATATACCTTTTTTCATAATCTTAATTTTACCGAATTACTATTCTATGGTTATCTGGCATTTGGTAAATTGGGGATCACCCACTTTCACCGTTTCCGTATCCACCAACCGAATCAACAAAGTTAATTTCTCCGTCATTTCCGGATCTTTCCGCATCACCACGGGGACATCCACACGAAATGCATTTGCGGGAATCTTTAACAATTCGCGTAACCCCGGGTCATCAAACGCAACATAGTGTTTTCCCTCCACGGCTTGATTAGGAATCTCGTAAGAAAGCGAATCCACGATATTCCCCACGTGGTCATAGACATAATCCCAACCCACGGCTTTTTCCTGAACAAGTTTCAAATAACGGTCATAGTTTTTAGCACGTCCCATAGTCTGTACCGGAATCCAGCATGTATCATACTCTGCATTCGGATCAAGAGCCATACCCCATGAATATTCGACCACAATGTCCTCATCAAAATTCGTGGTATAAAATTGAACTGTATCATTTCCCGTGTAAGGTTCTAGTTTTTCCTCCTCACAAGCAATAAACATACAACAAACGAAAAGACTTAATAATATATTTCTCATAACGGTCTACAATTTATATAATTTCAGACTCTCTTCTAGGAATTGGTAAAACATACTGGGCCTCTGCACATTTCTGATTTCCCCACAACATTCTCTCCACTCCGAGACGTTTACTCATGTAAAACACCTGTCCTTCCCCGATAAACTCTTTATAATATTCTCTCTGCAATATATCCATACGACTCCCTTCCGTCAATTCCTTATACCCCATACCCCGGGAATTGCAAAATTCTTTATACAAAACATTAGCAACATCCAAGGGCGCACACTCTATCATGATCAAGTACATCTCTGCCAAACGAATCTGAGGTATCCAATTATTGTTATAAGCTTTATACTTATAAGTCGTAACATTTTGTGGCTCACCCGTAAAAACATCCGGATCAACTTTCCAACATAAGGTATACCTAAAATCATTTTTATCATCAAATAACCCCTCTATATTAGAGATTGGTGTTTTAAAATCAGCAGTATTATCGTTAAACTCTTGTTGCCAATTATAATATGACAAGTAATATCCAAATAAACACTCAGCTTTCAACGTGTTTACCGCCTCATCAGTACTTGTGATATTTATATCATTTGCAGTTCCCAATCGAAATTTGACACTTCCATCCGCATTTAGAGTTTCCTTCACCATTTGCGCGTATGTCAATGCACGTTCTTTATCTCCCATCCAAAGCGCAATTCTGGCTTTTAATCCCCACACGGCATAGTAATTAAAATGATTCTGACGCCAATAATACTCTAAACGATCATAATCATCTCCTCCATTCTTATTCAGCTCATTACAAGTATGAGTCAATAAAGGCTCATACTTGCCCAACAAAAACTCAGCCGAATCCAAATCTGCCTGCAATTTCTCCATGTACTCCCCATATGTATCATAAGTATTTACCTTTTTAGATACCTGTTGTACGTAAGGCAAATACCGGTAACTAGCATCAACATTATTCGGCATAGGTCCCCACAAACGTATCAAATCAAAATGGAGCATAGCCCGCATCCCCAAAGCCTCTCCTTTGATTATATTATACGATCTTTCCGGAAGGAAATCCTGCTGTTTTAAGTATTCCAGAATAGTATTAGCATGAGCAATCATATTATATTGATTCAAGAACACATCAGCTAGACGAGAATCCGCATCAGCATCCTTATATTGATGATCAATCAAACGTTGCTCGACACTCTCGGAACTAGCAATCCATATACTTGCCAAGAACTCAACATCTGAACATTGTAAATGCCCCGTAGGGCCATAATTTGAGCCCATAATAGAATACAAGCCATTTAATGCTTGCCAGAATCCCTCTTCTGTCTCGTACAATTTTGTTTTTTCGATCTCGTTTTCCGGACGTATTGTCAACCACTTATCACAAGAAGTCAAAAAGAAAAAACATACACCTAAACTTAGTATCACTTTTTTCATAACAAATTCTTATTAAAATGAACATGAAATTCCGAATGAGGGTTGAATCGCAAAAGGATAACTGGTTCCTCTCTCTTGCTTTATTGTCGACCAATGGAAAACATTACCGATACTTGCAGTCAATGCTAAACGGGAAAAACCTGCTTGTTGAACCCATTTTTGACGGAAATCATAAGTCACGCTTATATTGTTACACTCAAAAGTACTTTCATCCTGTATGTAACGATCCGTCATATAATAATTCTTGTAATCCAACCCTGAAAAAATCGCCTCATCCCCCGGATTCATCCAACGCTCACTGCTCACCCGACGGTCCACGTTAAAAGCTAAATTCACGTTCTCAATTTTATTTGCATAAGTTTGATTATACTGTTGTCCTCCCGTACGAATCGTGAAACCCGCATACACGGAGAACCCTCGCCAAGAGAAAGAAGTATTTAAACGTCCATCCAGTTTCGGCATACGATCTCCACAAACCACACGCTGTGAAACATCGTACTTGTAACTTTGTGTCCCGTCCTTATACAGATAAACCAACTGCCCCGTACTTGGATCTACACCTACAGTTGGAACAGCGTAAATAGCGTCGACACTGTTCCCCTCCTCGTAGACATAATACATTCCTGAGGATTGTTGACTTCTCAACTCGTTCATCTGCTCTTTTACGGCCTCGGAAAGTTTTAACAATTTATTCTTATTATAAGAAGTTCCGAACGTCATATTCCAGAACACCTGTTTATCTTCATTCCGAACCATATAGAAAGAAACATTCAAATCAAAGCCTGTATTCAGAATCTCTCCGGAATTTCCCGTGTAACTTTCAAAACCATTACTCAACGGTAACGCCATATCCGTGATTGAATTATCCGTTAATTTACGATAGTAATTCGCCGTGATTGAAATTTTGCTTTCCCAGAAACCGAAATCAACCCCGACATTATGTTGATATGTATTTTGCCATTTCAAATCAGGATTTTCCAATCCCCTGATCGTAGCCGCAATTGAACCATGATACACGTTTCCATTACCAAAGGTATAAGTTCCTTGAGATTGCCACGGGGAAAAAGCCATTGAACCAGAACAACCAAACGAATATTTTAATCGCATATAATTTATAAAAGGTACATATTCTCTCATCCACACCTCGTTACTTACAGTCCATCCGGCTCCCAACGACCAAAATGGAGCGAAACGAGAATCAGAACCAAAAGAGGAGGCCCCATCGATACGATAAGACGCATCAAAGAAATAACGATTATCGTAATTATAATTTATTGTCCCCGTAAAACCAACAGCCCTAGATTTAGAGTCACTACTCGATGGACGATCTCCATAATATTTATGTCCATTTCCCAAACTATTCATCTCGTCATTCAGAAAACCTTCAACTGACATAGAACGACTTGTTGTGACACTCTCCCGAAATTCCATGTTAAATCCGGCAGAAAGAATATGCTTATCCCATTGTTTAAAATAATTCACAGTACCACCTATTGACCAACTGGAACTCTCAGTACTATTATAATCCCGTTGTCCTCGCTTTAAAATATCCTCTTTCCAAATCTGGTTGGAATGTTTAGACGACTGGTAATTATCAGAAGCCGAAAAGGTCTTGTTGAAACTAACATTAGCCGTTGCCTGCAAAGAAGTTATCGGCTTGTAAGTTATCGCCAAGTTATTCGTTATCCCGTTATATTTTGATTTTGAGAAACTACCAGAAAAAGCATCCCACAATGGATTGTCTACAGGACTCGTAAACAAAGCGGTACTTTCTGTTTCAAACTGTCTCACCACATACCCTTCTTTATCATAAGGCTCCCAATAAGGATTCATCTTCACATAACTAGAATAGGTCCCATACTGACTCTCTGATGAATTATTAATATTAAACGACATCGAATTATTCAATTGGAATTTTTCTCCTAGATAAGACAACGTCACAGAACCATTCAACGTGTTACGTTTAGATCCCTTCATTGCACCGACAACATTATTATAAGACAACCCCATACTATACCTGAAAAGAGCATCACCTCCACTAACTCCCAAATAATGATTCTGGCCAACTCCCACTTGCACGGGAATGGACTTCCAATCCGTATCGACACCTGCCAGTACTCTCTCAAGCTTTTTTGCATATGAATTCTTCAACTTCAGATCTTCTGTCGCCACACTATTCTCATACAACCCGGCATCCCATTCCAACTGTAACTTCCCGGCAGCATCCATCAAGTTATAACTGCTTAGACTTGGTATCTCCAAGTTCAAATTACCATTATAAGAAATCTTTAATTTCCCTTGCTCCGGCTGGACACTTTTTATCACTACAACCCCATTAGCTCCCCGCGACCCGTAAATTGCGGTGGCACTTGCATCTTTTAAAATCGTAATTGACTCGATCTCATCATTATTCAAGTCCATCACCCGTTCCAACGTGATCTCAAAACCATCCAGGATAAACAAGGGGGTACATAACTCCGCCCTCATATCCGTCTGTAAATCACTCACGCTCGGTATTGTGGAAACACCACGCAAACGAATCTCGGGTAACTTATTCGGGTCCGAACCAAAAGCATTGTTTTCAACAATCTGGAAAGAGGGATCAATATTAGACAATGATTTCAATATATTCCGATTCCCGGCAGCCTTCAATTCTTCCCGAGTAACTTTTACTGCAGCCCCCGTGAAACTTTCCTTCGGCTTGTTAAATATACCAGTTACCACGACCTCATCCATGGAAGTAACCTCTTCCTCCATCACCACGTTTAAAGGTTTACGATCCTTCACTGTCACAACTTTCTTTTTCATTCCAACGAAAGAAAACACCAGCCTCGTGTCAGGAGCTTCGGGTACTGAAATAGAGAATTTCCCATTAATATCTGTCGTCACCCCGACTGTCGTTCCTTCTAGAATAATTGTTACCCCCGGTAAAGAATTTCCCACCTTATCCTTCACAATCCCGGAATAAGTCACAGTTTTCTTGGGTACTTCCTTTTTCAATTTTGGAGAAATAATAACGTGTTTATCCTCGACCTTGTATCCCAGATCGGTTTTCGCCAGACACAAATCCAACACGTTCTCCAAAGATCCATTACTCACATTAACAGACACTTTCCCGACTTTTTCCAAAATCGTACTGCTATAAACAAACTCGTAACCAGTTTGCCTGGTAAGCTCGTCAAACACTTGTAAAAGTGTCACGTTATTCATTTTCAACGTCAAACGGACATCTTGACTGTACCCTTTCACAGGAATCAGCCACAGCCACAAGAACAAACAACAGTAAAAAATACTTTGTTTCGTATAAGATTTCCATCTTACACCAAAATGTTCATACTTTTTCATAACTTTGTTATGTTTTTACATTTATAATTGCCTCACCCAACTGTGAGACGTTATTAAATTGAACGGCAAGGAAGTATTAGGCGTACTTCCTTGTTTTATTTATCCATTGAAACCACTATCGTTTTACCTGAAATACTACATTTCACACACGTTGCCAATTCAATAATATGAAGTACATCATTTATATTTTCATACCTTGGAAATATTCCCGTAAACTTCATGTTTCGAATCGCATCATTACTCATAAATACATCAATATCATACCAACGCTCCAATTCGTTAAACACCTCTGGCAGTACTTGATCTTCAAAAGCGAAATCTCCGTTTTTCCAACTCACAATCGATTTTATTTTCACCTCGTGAACTTTAGGGCCATCTTTTTCCAGTACCCATTGTTGTCCCGGCCTTATCTTCATCGTCTCTCCCAAATATCCTACAGCAACACTTCCCTCAACCAAGGTGGTTTTGTATTCTTCCCCTGGATAGGCTCGTACATTAAACGATGTCCCCAACACCTTCACAACCACATCCCCCGTTCGTACCAGAAAAGGACGTGCTGAATCTTTTGATACCTCAAAATATACCTCACCTTCCACCCGCACTTCTCGTCGATCACTCCTGAATACAGCAGGAAACTGGATGCGACTGGAAGCATTCAACCATACCCGAGTTCCATCGGACAAGGTCAACTTGTACTCTCCCCCAACTGGCGTGAAGACGGTGTGCAGGGAAGGGTCGATCGGACTATCTTTAACGACAAGCCGGGTACTATCGCCAGCAACGAAAATCCGGGTTTCTCGCTCTACAATTTCCACTTGCATTGTATCTCTTAAATCTACATGTTCTCCATCACTCAAAACTAAAACAGCTTTACGTTCTCCAGGTACGATGGAATTTTTCTCTAATTTTACTAAAGGCACACTCTCTTTTTCCTGAAGAATAACCCATCTTCCCAGACAGACTCCGATCAACAAGACAAAGGTTGCCGCAATCGTGGCCACTCGACGAAACACACGCCGCTTATCAATCGTTCGTTTTGCCAGTATAAACCGACGAAATCCCCGCTCTTCGTCAAACCATTCATGTTCTACACGCTGTATATTTACAAATTCCTCACTCTCGAAAGTTCGGAATAATTCCCGATGCCGATCACTTTCCTCTATCCAATGCTCCACTTCTTCACGTTCTTCCGTGGAAACCTTTCCCGAGACATAAGCCTGAATCAATTTCGCTATCCGATAAACATTCTTCATAATTCTACCATCATTTTGAATATATAACAGGATGTCATTCTAAAAGTGTCAAAGAAACAATAAAAAAAATTGAACATTATAATATTAATTCTTGCACTTGTACTGCATGAAATATATCCTATCTTTGTTCACTCAAAGAAGACCAGAATAAAATGACAGACACGGGAAATCATAATATTTGGGTAAAACAACTTATCGAGGGTGACGAAGCTGCATACAAGATCTTTTTTAAAGAATACTACCAGATATTCGCACACTTCGCTTTTAAATACGTGAAAGACATTGATGTTGCAGAAGACATTGTCCACGATGTCATTCTAGATTTATACAGTAACAAACGAGATTTTACCAGTCTCAACAAACTCAAATCTTTTCTCTATCTCTCTATCAAAAACCGTTGTTTCAATTACATTGAACACGAAAACGCAAAACAAAATTACTTACAAGCAAGTACACTCCAGCAAGATGAAGATTATTTTCTGGACGCAATCATCGAAGAAGAGGTCTATTTTCTCATGCATAAAGCCATAAACGAACTTCCCGACCAGATACAAACAATATATGAACTTAGTTTAAAAGGAAAATCCAACGAGGAAATCGCTCGAGTTCTCAACTTATCACTCGATTCCGTGAAAAGCTACAAGAAACGGGGGAAACAAATATTAAAAGAAAAATTAAAAGGCCTCATCTGTTTCCTCTCCGTTACGCTATAATTCTTTTGTTATATATATCCCGCTCACCCATTGATTAGTCGACAACCGGGAATTCGATCGTCTCGCTTTCCTCGTTCCAACTCTCAATCGTAAAATTTCCGGGATCACCACCGGGTAATATTTTACCGACAACAATATTCAACGTGAGCCGCGTATTGGGAGATAACGTGGAAATCAATGATTTAGAAAGAGTATGCACGGAACCATCCGCCAAGGTGATAAACAACTCCAACAAAGGATTCGGGGCGGAAGGAAACAACATCACGGTAGGATTACTCATGATGGTGGCATCCTCAGAACGGGACAATTCGAATTTCACGGTTTTCGTCATGTTCTCCGCCTCGGCCGTGTAAAAATTCATCTTCTCGGCAATATTTCCAATATGAACGTTCACGCTTGTTATGCTGGAACTGAACGCACTATTATCCTCTTGTTTCAGTATTACCTTCAAACCGGCGGTAACCCGTGTAAGAGAAGCCGTCAAATCCTCCGTTCCAATATGTGCCGGTTTTATCGCGTGGACCAAATCATACACGGGCATATAAGTCCCGTCAGTATTGGGCCGCAAGCTAAAATAGAGTTTTGCCAGATCAGCTCCATTCGTTAACCCCGGGTGAGTAATTGCCGGAGAATTATAAATTGGCTCATCGTATTTGGGTGTCCCCCAATACACCATATTATACTCGCCGATAGGCAGGTGAAGTTCTCGGTTATTGTCCCCATACACGTCCCCCTCTGATATGACGTAATAACCATTAAATACCGTGAGCTTTCCATTTATGTAGTTACCATAGTAAATAGAGGTTTCATCCTTACACGGATATACCTCAAGAATCCCCGTGAAAGGATTCTGATTAAGCGGATCGGTTACCCGGGCTCTTATTTTAGGAGTAATTAATCCAGACGTTACCCCATAAGATCCCTCATCATCATTGTCTGAACATGCCGAAACTAAAGTCAGAAGACCAAGCATTACAATCATTAATTTCTTCATAGTACCTTATTTTAATTCGATTATCAACCAAAATACGGTCTATATACGAAATAAAACAGGTAAAAGTTTATGAAATCAACAAATCTCACTTAGTCTAAAATACCTCACCATCACTTACTCTTTTATCAACTTCAAATTCTTCACCCCGATCCGGGCTGCCAACCAAGCCGAGAACTGCTCTTCCTCCGAATCAGATAATTGTTGTCCGAACGCCACGATAGCAATATGTAACGTATCAGCACGTAAAGAATCCACTTGATTACGAATCACCCTGGATATAGCAAGACTTTTCACGGAAGGATAAAGAATCTTCACCTCGGGAGTAACCTGATGCCCGATCGTATCATATAACAGGTAAGAGTTCAACCTCTCACGCAACACGGAAATCTCTTCCTCTTGTGAGGCAATCCGCTGTTTATTCTGCATGTAGTAATCCTGTAACAACATATTACTAACGTCATTTTGCATCTCGGTATCCTCTTTTCCGAATCCCTGATGAATCACCAGAGGGACATCATGCAACCCGTAATGCAACATCTTTTCTTTCAACGACACGATCACTTCCTCTGATATTTCCTTACCAATCAATGATACTTCAATCCGACGTTCCGGATTCTCTGTTTTCACGTAACGATCCACCACCAACGTATTCGGAAAATTAAATTCATTTTTGATAAATCGACTGGCATTCGTCTCGAAGATATTCGTCTTCACCATATTGTAGGTGATATACACACTCGGAACCATCGTCAGGAAAATGATTGAGTACACGATACGGTGTACCTTCTTTTCCCGTTCCTTATCCATGAATTTCTTTTTCGAGAAATGCATCAACCGTACCCCTAAAGTCGTAGCAACCGCAATAAATACCGAATTGATCGTGAACAAATAGAATGCCCCGAAGAAATAACTCAGATTGCCGCTTGCCAACCCGAACCCGGCCGTACATAACGGCGGCATCAAGGCGGTAGCAATAGCCACTCCCGGAATCACGTTTCCTTTCAACTTCGTCGAAGACGCCACGATTCCCGCCATCCCACCAAAAAAAGCGATCAACACGTCATAGATCGTGGGGGTTGTCCGTGCTAGCAATTCCGAACGAGCTTCGTTCAAAGGCGATAACAAAAAATATAACGTAGACGTTAACACGCTGAATATAGTTGCGATCAGCAAATTACGGAAAGCCTTCTTGATCAGTTCAAAATCATTGATTCCAACTCCCAGACCGATCCCCATAATCGGCCCCATCAGCGGAGAAATTAACATGGCTCCGATAATCACGGCCGTCGAATTCGTGTTCAATCCCAAAGACGCAATAAACGTGGCAAAAATCAATACCCACAAATTTGTCCCCCGGAACACGATTCCCTTACGGATAGCCTCCACCGTATCTTCTTCCCGCTCCTGTTCATCTGACGGGTCCAAGATTTGACGCAAATACACCCGAAAACGCTGTAATAATATCATCATTCTTTAAATCTATACATCTACAAAAAGCTCAAAATAGCTCATATTCTTTAAATCTTCGCAAAAGTATAAAATCTATTACATATTCTTCCATTTTTTCCCATATATAAAAGAACTAACAATAAATGAAACGCCCCCAAGAGCTTATTATCAAGTTTCTTGGGGGCGACTTCATGCAAGAACAAAATTGTTCTTATATCATAATGAACTGTTATTTTATAATCTCAACAAGAACGCAACGATTCCAATCATCCTTGTCATAACGAGAACTAACTCCTTTATGATCTTTCACAATACGGTCTTTATTTATTCCATATTTACTAATAAACATATCTGCAACCGCATTTACTCGCTTTTCAGAAATAATCATATTTGCCTTCTCAGTTCCTCGTTTATCGGCAAAACCTGTCAAACGAACACGCACCTCGGGGTTCTCTTTCATAAATTGAACCAAGTTATAAACTCCAACCTCCTGAGTAGGATCAATTTTGTAACTGTTGAAAGCGAAGTTGATCGTTGTCGGTAAAGCCTTAAATACCACGTTCGTTTCAGTTGTTGGCACCTCTTGTTTTACCACTTTAACAACGGTATCCGGGGTACGGCTAATCAATTCTTTGATTCGTGCGTCTTGTGCTTTTGCTAAATTCTGAAGGTCTGCATACTGTTTCTGGCTAACAGCCTTTTTAAACGAACGATTCTTAAATCTGAAAGTAACTCCAACACTCAGATTACTAATCCCGTCATTAGGGAATCCGCCTCTGGTCACGAGATCATCATCCAAAATTATCCCACCATATTCCAAATTCAAATCAAAACGTTGAGATAACCGGAAACGAGCTTGAATACCAGCATTAATAGTAAAAGATTGATCACTACCGATAAAAGCACCACCTATTCCTGCAAAAGGTACCAAATCAAAGCAACGATTCTCATTGTAACGACCAAAGAAGTTTAACAAACCAAACATAAAGTCTCCATGAACAGCTCCATAATGTTTGTGCAACATCATTTTCCCATCATTTTGAAAACCATGTAAAGCACCTCCCAAACCTTGAACTCTCAATCCCCACCAAGGCGTAAACCATTTACCAACAGACAAGGCCGGCATAAAGGTTAATCGATCACCGAACTTTGCATCAGTAGACCCCTCAGCATAGAGGGTTTGAGCCCCTAAATTCAATGAAATAAACCAATTATCCCAAAATTTGTTGGTTTCAAATGATGTTTTATAACCCGGTAGTTTCTTTTCCTGATTATTCTGCGCAAACGTAGAAATGTGTAATACTACCAATAGTACTAAAAATACGATTTTTTTCATTTTGAAATAGTTAAAGTTTATATTGCAACCTTTCTCAAATAAATTTGGAGAAAAACGCCGCAAATGTATAAAAAAAATAATTACTGTATTTTATTATACACAAAATAACTACATCTTTATTTCCAATAATCTTAGAACGTGATCTTCAAGTTCACGGAAAAAGTACGTCCGAAACCGTAGAAAACCTTGGCCGTCTCTTTATCATGCCCGGCACCATCCTCCGCGTCAGCGATATACTCTTTATCCAAGAGATTATTCACGTTCGCAGAAACCATCACGCCAAGTACCTTACTCAACGGGAACCGATAGTTGATATTAGCATCCAAAACACCATATGCCGGCATCCTCCAAGGAGATTCAAATGCCTTTTCAGCTCCCAGATCATACCCCAAAGAAGGAGTAAATTTTGCATAATTCCGGGCGAAATGAGAATAATCCACTCCCACATGCGCCCCTTTCAAAAACTGATAACTTCCTCCCAATGCAAAAGTTGTCTGTGCGGAATTACCTACCCGCACATCCTTCATCTTTACTGTATTCTGAGCATGATCCTCTCCCCCGACCTGACTCACCGGGTCTCCATTTTTATCAACAGGTTCTCCTAATGAATTATAAGCATATCCTTTGCCATCCCCATCCCAATGCCAGTCTCCAATGGAAAACATCCCGGTAACCTTCAGATCTTTCAACGGACGTAACACGAAATCAACCTCAATCCCTTGATGTAACGCATCCAGTCCGGTCAGATTCACCCGTACCCGTTCCCCGTTCTTCTCAAAGAAATTAGCCATTGTCTTATCCATCCACGAAGTACGATACAAATTCACGTTGCCATCCAACCAAGATGAACGAAAACCGTACCCCAACTCAAAAGTAAACACCTTCTCGTTCACGGCATCCGGGTTCGTCTCGTTACTCACATCCTGCTGCAAAAATACTCCGCCTTGCATGTAAGGAGCCCGGGAGAAATACCCGATATTGGCAAACACGTTATGCTGATCTGTCAAGTTATAATTAGCTCCGGCTTTCACCGTACCTCCCAAGAAACTCTCCTTATCCGATTTCGCCTCATCTTTCGAATAATAAAAACGATCTTTCCGCCAATAAGTTATATTAGAAAGAGACCCGGAAACGAACACACTCAAAGCATCCCGGTTATATTCCCCTTGTGCGAAAAAACCTTCCTGCACCATGTAACCGTCATAATCCCGGTAAACAATATCCCCTTTCTTCAATTCCTTATTTTGCCACGTATAATCGTCCGCCTTGTATTTTACATTCATCCGACTATCGTCAATAAAATACCTTCCCCCGTACAAATCTACAATCTCGTTATAATGTTTCCCCTTGTAATAACGCAAATCGACACCCCCGTACACATCAAAATATTGTCCCAGTTTGGTCGTGTAGGTAGAAATCAAGCCATACCAATTATGCTCGTTCCGGCTCATAGCCATAATCATCTCCGAACCGATCACGCTTGCCGAATTTAAATTATAAACAGCCGTATAATTAAACGTCCCGTCTGCCGCCCTGAAATCGCCCGTTGTTGGCTCCCCTTTGGAAGTTCCGTACCAATCATATTTATGAGCCTTATTAGAACGTCCTCCATATCCGCCCCCTCGTCCTAAAGACAAGTAAAGTACACTGGACAAACTTGACTTTTCATTGATCTCCCAAAGGTGATTCAATGAAATTTGAGGCTTGTGATATTTATTATATGCCGAAACCTTCCGCACCTTCTCTTCCTTCCAATCCGCAAAACCATAGGACGGGTTATACTTCGTATCACCCAATTTTTCCCAAGCCTTGATCAGCATCTTATCATTCCGATTACGTTGATTATGCCATTGTGGAGCGCCAAGAGCAGTCAAGGACAATTCATGATTCTCTCCCAATTTCTTGGAAATATTAATAAAATAAGAATACCCCACGAAATCCGTTCCTTGTATATAACCATCTCCCCAAGTTCTTGCCCCCAAAATAGACATGGCCCATCCATTTTTTAACAAACCGGTAGAGAAGCTAAAAGCCACCTTATTATAACCGTCATTTCCCACCCCATATGAAATAGAGCCTCCGGCCTCTGCATTTGTCGTATTCGTCACGATATTGATAGAACCGCCAACAGACGGCACGGCAATCTTTGATGCCCCTAATCCCCGTTGTACCTGAATAAAACGGGTCACATCCGACAAACCTGCCCAGTTAGACCAATAGATTCCACCCCATTCCATCTCGTTCACGGGAACCCCGTTCACCATCACAGCTATATTCTCCGTCTCGAATCCCCGCAAATTAATCCGTCCATCTCCAAACGCTCCCCCCTCTTTCGTGGCATAAACACTCGGCAAAGATTTCAATATCTCCGGGAATTCCTGTGTTGAAAGTTTCTCCTCGATCTCTTTCGCCGTCACCACCGACAAGGCTACCGGAGTCTTCCGATCCACGGCTAAAGAACCACGCACCACCACATCCGACAAATTAATATACATCGGCAACATCCCCACGGTCCCCAGATCAACCTTTTTATCATCCACAACAACACTTTTTTTCACTTCCGAATAACCTACACACCGGAACACCAATATCACGGTTCCCGATTCTTCCACCTCCAATTCAAAATATCCTTCCGCATCCGTAGCACACCCAACACTCGTTCCCTCCACGCTCACGGTAGCCCCGATCAACACTTCTTTTGACTGAGAATCAACGACTCTACCCTTAATCACCTCTTTTGCCACAACATTCCACGACATACCTAACAGGAACATAGTCCCACAAATCACTTTTAACAACATACTACCCATAATACATTACTTTATGAAACACAACAAGACACAACAGGCATCTTTTAGTCTATTTAGTGTCGATCCCGTTGCGAAAGTAAGTATTTATTTACAACACACCTAATCATTTATTAAAACTTTTTACATTCCGGTAAATTTTAATCCAATCACATAAACGAGAATGCACCTTTAAATCCAATCACCTGAACAAAAAAGAGCCTTCCCTCTTTAAATTTACACGATACTACTCAAGTTTATTCATCAGTATTTCAAACCTTTTCCCATCTCACTTCTTTTGTAATCTTCAAAAATCGTATCATTTATCATTCAAACCTTCTTTTACTTGCTCAAGAAAAAATTCTGGATCAACCAACCCCTCTATCCGATGGCGAATACCCCCATCGGGATTCACGAGCAAACAGACCGGATAAAATTCCATGTTCCACTTCTTTGCCAATACAAGTCCCTCTCCCACCTTCATGTCATACTTCACGCACACGTAATTATCTTCTAGGCATTTTTTTATATCCTCTTTTTTTAGTATGTCATTCTCCATGCCATCACAAGGGGGACATGAATTTATTCGACAATAAACAAAAAGCATTCGCCCTTGCCTACTTGCCTCTTTCAACGCATCTTCGTAACTTAAATTCTGAAAATTCACCCCATCAAGAAGATCCCGCTTAAGCTTTTGGAAGAATCCGGCAACTTGTTCACGTCCATCACCAGAAACTAGCTCCAGATACCTGTTCTCCAAACGAATCATTCGTTTTAAATCCACTTTCGAAACCTTCTGCTCTATTGCCATGAAAGCCCTCATCACAAACCAAACCTTATTATTATCATTATCCCTCACATCCTCGGCAATCGAAATCAATTGATCGAGATCATTTGCCAAGCAAGCCTGATTTAATTCAATCGCATACCATAAAACCTCCTCATTAGTTATATCTACTCGGGCCAATTCCTCTTGGACTTGTTTTAACGTTTCTCCCGAAGTCCGTGTAGCAGCATTTAAAACTCCATCTATCGCCCGGAAAAAATTATCCATCAAATAACTATCTATTTGTTCTTTACCGACATTTTTATACAAAACATCCAAGTGGTCCAGCACAAACTTAAATCCCTCCGAACCGTAAACTTCTTTTTTCAAGATAGGCCAAAATTCTTTCTGCAACTTATCCTCATCATTCAACTCTACATTCAACTCCTCGAGAACTTTCCCGGACTTCATTTCCTCGTTCGCATCCAACAACGCAATTTGATACCTCACGAGTTCTTTCTTGTTTAACTTCCCCTTCTCGTATTTTTTATCCAGGTAATCAAGAGACGTCTTCTCATTTAACCCTCGTTCAACCTTCTCAATAAACATCTCAATCATACCGGTTCCTCCAACAATTTTATGTTGTAAAGTTCCATCCGGCCGAAGAATCAAAAAAGTCGGGTAAGCCTTCACTCCAAATTTTTCATTTAATTCCTTCCCTTCCCCCCGTTCCATATCAAACTTCACAGAAACAAACCTCGGATTGAAAAAATCACCCATACTTTTCTGCGGGAACACCGCTTGAGCCATGTATTTACAAGGACCACACCAACTCGTGTAACAATCCACGAACACGAATTTATTTTCCGCTTTCGCTTTCGCCAAAGCTTCATCAAAAGTAAGATCTTCAAAATTTACCCCCTCTTGAGCAAAAGTCGCCATATGAACCAATAACAAAACAATAATAAAAATAGAATTTTTCATAACTTCAATAGATTACATTTAAATGAAAGGAACTGCTATCACGAGCATATTCCTTTCAACTCTTGATACGATTATTCAAATATCACACGATGGTCACGAATCCCAAATAAACATCACCCAATGCTCGATTTATACAATTAACTTTTCTATAAATTCGTCTATTTCTGCTCTTTATAAATCATTTGTACAATCTCACCTGCAACGCCCCGTTCTTTCCATTTCAGAGACTTTGTTGCCACATCGTAACAATACACGCAACCTTTATACTCCTGATTTCCTGCCGCATCCAAAGCCACGTATAAATTTTTTTCCTGTGGGTCCAGCATCATGCCTTTAACAATATCCCCCTCTTCGCCCACCGTGTAATCCGAACTACCCGGAAAATTCCCATCCGACTCGAAATTATACCGGAAAATCTCATTCCCTTTTGAATAGTACAAAATGCTCTCTTTCTGACTCATGAGAAACACACTATTTTCCACGATATTTCCTTTCGTTTCTGGCCATACGGATTTCAACACATTATTTTTCGCATTCACATAAGCCACTTTCATTTGATTCGCAACATCTTTCATGATAATGATCCCCTCTCCATCATTCTTACTACTCAACATACCCAATACAGAAACGGCCTCAAGGTCATCATAAACCGGCATAACCATACCCCAATCTCCCGGAGCCAAAAATACCTTATTCCGTGTATCAAAAACCAGATAACTTGTTCCGGAATAAGAAGACGAAATAATAGCCTGATTTGCCAGATAAGCGTCGGGGAACATACCTCCCATCATCTCGTTGGTTATCCCCTGCTGAAAATTATTCAAAAAATCTTCTCCTTGACAATTCATATCGGCAATACGTCCTCCACCCAAAAATGTAATTGACCCTTCACCATTGGGCAACAGACGTTCTACCCTGGGTTCCGGACAATTAATCATATTCAGAATTTCCATAGAATTTGCCTCCACTTTAGCAATTTTCAACGGCTCCTCCGTAGCAATGTATATATAATTAATTTTCGCATTATAAAGAATAGATCTCGGGACATTTCCCAAAATCACACCCGGGTTATTAAACTGGTAAACTCCCTTCTCAAAAACGCTATCTTCTCCTTCTATATTCTTGAAAGAAACCATTGATTTTCCATCATGTGAACTTAGCACCACGATACCATCCTCGTAAGGATAAGGCACTTTCAGATTAAATGTTTTAAATATCGCCCCATCTTCATTATAGACTTTTAAACGACACAAAAAAGTCCCGCACGTTGTACATTCATACGTCAACACATTCGACGTAGACTTCACTTCATGATCTATCTGCCATTCATAAAAAAGAGGTTTATCTCTATTTTCCTGCTCTATATCAGGAGCATTCAACGTAAAAACATGCATCTTTTCCCCGACATAAACACTATCCAATGGATTCACGAAAGAAAGTCGGGAAATAGCATCTCCCCCCAAGTCCGATTGATCGTCAATACAAGAAACCAACGTGAATAAACCTAACAATATATATATCAACTTTTTCATAATTCACTCGTTTTTTATCCGTATATACTCTTTACTCGTAAGGCCAGAAAATATAAGGAGGGAACTCCATCCCGTACTCGGGATGCTCCTGAAAATATTCATACATCTCCTTAGCAACATTGATCAACTTCACCATTTTATAGGAATAATCATCCAAGGTGATCGGACCTCCCCAAATTTCTATCATTTTCTGGTACTTCTCCTTCTGGTAAGGCCCCCAGAAAATATCTTTAAGGCCAACCCACCATACCGGTTCGGCCAAATAATTACTGAAAGTGACTGTTGCACGAAGTCCCTCTTTTACCCCTAACTGGAAATCAGAACTTGTTTCCAGTTGCAAAACAACCCGAAAAACAGTATCTCGTTCATCCATAACATTCTCCCGGATAATCTCCACCGGAACATACCCGACAATAGAATCCTTGGGAATCGTGATTTCGGAAGGAATCGCCGTGTAAGCATCGTCCATAGCTGTTGTAGCTGTTAAATCCACTTTCACCTTTACTTTCATATCTGTATGTGCCGGTTCTCCTAGCATCTGAACCGGAACCTTCACCGTGTATCTGGTCATCTCCACTGGTTTATCTCCAAAAGCATAATGTAAGCTATCTAACGGAAAATACACCCGATACAAATTATCATAGAAACCATCATCACCATTTTCACTACACCCGGAAACCCAGACCCCAAGGCATATTACGAGAATATACAATATTTTTTTCATCGCTATATAAATTTACTTGTTAGTACCTCCAAATTCCTGTTCACTCTTTGGCCAAGGCAAAACGAACACATCAACAGACGGAAGAATCTCTTTATCATTTGCCGCGTTCATAAAACCGGAATTATCCCGTTTATAAGAAAAAAATACTTGTCCTTCACCCCAGAACTCACGGCAACGCTCCACGAGTAATTCCTTGTTGAATACATCTTGTGTCGGAAACCTGGATGTCTCCAAATCTTTCAAACCCCGACTATTCCGAACATCATTCAAATAACGTAGAGCCTTCTCTTTATCTTGTGGATAAATTGCCTCAGCCAGAATATAATACATTTCAGGAAGGCGAAGCAAACATACCCCTTGAAAATTATATGCTTGTTCATCCTTTTTCAATAGCCGGGTAAAAGCGTATTGCTGGGAAATCGACTCGTCCTCCGTGAAAAACTCCGTGTAACGCATATCTTTACTGTCCGCCTCAAAACTTCCCACCTCATAAATGGTACGCATTCCTTCCCGGACTCGCACGACACTGCCTGATCCTAGCGAACCTTTTAAAAACAGATCGTTATAAGGAGTGTACAACAAGTTGGAATAGAGTCCCCAAATTAATTCTCTATTGGCTCCATACCTCTTCACACCGGCAAAAACTTTCGAATCCGTTAACCAGAACTCCGGATGAGCAATAACTTTTTCAGCGTAATATGCCGCACTATCTAAATCTCCCTTATAATGAAAAACACGCGCCTTCAAAGCCCACACGGCATACTGGTTACAATGCTGATAACGTGTCCCCCGGTACACGGAAGTCGCTAAAGAATCCTTTACCAATTTATCGTTAACCAAAATCTTTTGAGCCTCGGTCAAATCATTCAGTACATTATCATAACATTCCTTCAACGTGTATATCCGCTTGTTCTTCAAGTCAAACGAATAGGAATAAGGAATCCCGCCTGCACCGGAATTTATCTTTATATTATCACAAAACAAACGCATAAGATCAAAATGCAAGAAAGCACGCAAAGCGTACGCCTCCCCCCGAATAACCGTGTAATCCGGATCTTTGCCCACCTCTTCTTTCTCCACGTTCTCGATCACATTATTCACGTACATAATACATTCATACGCCTTAGACCAAATCCCATCTACCGTTTCGGAAATAGCCTGATCCGTGTATTTAAAATTCGTGGCAGCATAAACATCCGCCATACCATTATAAGGATCGTAAAACAATTGCCCCACCTGATCTATAAAACCGTAACTCATCGCTTTCCCGTACAGGCTCGTTTGTGCCATCGAGGCATAAATACCATACATGGCGTCTCTATACCCTTGCACATCCTTGAACTGTTTGCCTTGTTCGACCGTACCTTTAGGTTGTACATCTAAAAAACTATTGCACCCACACAGACATACCAACAAGCAAAGCCCGAACAGCAACTTAGATTGTATATTTTCTCTTCTCATAACTTTCGTTTTAATTCATTCTTTTAAAATGCAGCACTTATAGAGAACTCAAAACTTCTCGCAAAAGGATAATCAAGCCCCCGTTCCTGCTTAATCGTGGACACCCGGAATATATCATTCATCAAAAATTCCACCCGTAGACGGTTCAAATACAATTTTCGACACAAATCCGGCATGAAGTCATAGGATAAACTCAAACTCTTCATGTTCAAGAAATATTCATCCCGGATAAAACGACTCGTAACATCAGGAATACTCTTATCAGCAATATCCTTATACTTCGTATGATCCCCCACTTGACTCCAACGACTGTAAAACACCCGTTTATCCGCATTACATTGAGGGTCGGCACCCTCCACCCGGGTAACCAAAGTCTGGTTATAAATCGTTGCACCCAAAGAATAATCAAACATCATGTTTAAAGAAAAACCCTTGTAAGTCAAATAACTGGCAAAAACACCAGACAAATCAGGATCAGAATCCCCGTACACCCGCTTATCCCAATAATTATACACGAAAGTCGGGTTCCCGTCCTTGTCTATAAAAATCTCCCGTCCGGTAGCCGGATCGATACCTCCCGACTTAACAGCCTTCACGGCACTGATAGAATGTCCTTCCTCGTAGATAGGCGGCGGCATCCGTGACGCTTGGGTATTCAAAGAATCATTTAATATTTTCAACGAATTACTGATCTTCTTTATCTTATTCTTATTATGCTGCATCGTGACAGACAATGACCAGTTCCATTCTTTATTCGTCACGGCAACCACTCGCGCTTGTAACTCAATTCCCGAATTTGCCAATTTTCCCATATTCTCTTTAGCGGTAGGCATCCCGATTGAAGGAGCCTTCGTCACATCAAGCAAAAGATTATCCGTGATCTTATTATAATAATCCACGGTCATATCCAACCGATTACGAAAAAAAACAACATCAATTCCCACATTATAATTCAATGCCCGTTCCCATTTCAACTCCGGGTTTCCAATAGCCATTGGCACCGCACCAATACCTTTCCCGTAATCCAATTCCCCTCGATATTGATAGGTCGTCATTGCTTGATAAGGGGCAAAAGACGCATTCCCGGTATATCCCACGCTGGCTCTCAATTTCAAACGATCCGTTGATGAAGAGTGCATAAACTTTTCTTTATGAATATTCCATCCCGCACCGACACTCCAGAACGGAGCATAACGCTGATCCTCCCCAAATTTAGAATCTCCCTCGTAACGAATAGAGGCATCCAAAAAATAACGATCATCGTAAATTATATTCGCGTTCATAAACGCACCCATCGTACGGGAAATATTTTGTGATCCACCAGGTTTTTCACCTTCCGGATATTTTGTACTAAAAGCCGGATGTGCCAATTTATCCGAGAAAATCCCAACACCTACATACGAATTTGAATTACTCTCGGTCGACTGAATTGTTCCCCCACCAATCACACTCAACAACGTACCGACACCGAACATACGATTATAGGACAACATCAATCTCCCTTGATAATCCATGCTTTTCGTGTTAGAGATACTGATTTTTCCCGACTCCGAAGCAGATTTCCCCCTAAAATCATTCGATTCCGGGGAACGGAAAATTTCCGTATCATTCTTTGCTTTATTTAAAGAGAATGACCCTTCCACCCGAAAGTCCGGTAACACTTCCACCTTCAGATCCAAAATCGTATTCAAATAAAACTGTTCCCCTTTATTATAACTCCCCAATGATGCCTCGTACAAAGGATTGGGCGTGTTATAGCTCAACGTCCGATTCAAAGAACCATCAGCCAGATATACCGGATCATAAGGATTCAACTTCACGTATTCACCAAAAGTCCCATAAGGAGACTCTTCATTATTCACGGATGTAATAGTCGTCGTGTTCGACACGAATACCTTATCCTGTTTATTATACGAGAGCTTAAAACCCAATGAATACCTATCCCGGTTGGATTCTTTCATCACCCCTTGCTCCGTCCCATAGCGAGCGGTCAGACTATAACGTATATAATCATCTCCCCCGGCAGCATTAATGGAATGGTTATGTGAAACCGAATTACGTAAAGGCTTAGAAATCCAGTCCGTATTCACACCTTCCCGTACCCGCAAAAACTTCTCGTTATACAGCTCGTCTAACTCGTATTGATTACGACTTGTCCCCATGTACAATTTAGCCCTTTTCTCGTATTCCAGCTTTTCTGCCGCATTCAACAAATCATAGTCACTCAAATCCGGCATGGAAACCCGAAACGTCCCGCTATATGACACTCTCATTTTTCCCGCCTTCAAAGGCTTTGTCGTGATTACGATAACCCCTTTTGCCGCCTTAGCCCCATACAAGGCGGAAGCAGAGGCATCTTTCAGTACAGTCACGTTTTCCACGTCATTTATATCCATGTCAAAAACATAGTCCAAATCGACTTCCGCCCCATCCACAATAAAAGTCGGGACATTGGATGATCCCTCAAAACTACTTCTTCCCCGGATCAAAATTTCCGGCCTCGTGTTCGGGTCCGATCCCATCTCATTATTCGTAACGATCTGCATACCCGGCACAAAAGCAGCCAAGCTCTGTAACAGATTTTTAGTACCCACACTCAACAACTGTTCCCGCTTTACCGTCGTGGCCGCACCCGTGTAACTATTTTTCGACTTCGTTCCGAATCCGGTAATAATCACCTCTTCCAGTTCATCCACGTCCGGTTTCATCACGATGATCAAATCCTTCGTTTCCACACTTTTAATTTCCCGTTCCTGTGTCTTCATTCCCACAAAAGAAAACACCAGCACCACGCTATCCCTTTTCGAGAATTCAAACTTGAACTTCCCGCCCGCATCAGTAGCCGTTCCGATTGTCGTCCCTTTCAACGCAACAGTCACCCCGGGCAAAGGTATTCCACTCTCATCTTTCACCGTTCCGGTGATTTTCCATACCACCGGACGCTGCCCCTCTGTTTTAGGAGAAATCACGATCACATTATCCACGATGTGATAAACCAATGAAGTCCCTCTCAGTACACGTTCCAAGATTTCCGCCAGCGTTGCGTTTTTCACGGAAACCGACACGTTTACCCCGGTCACCTCATCATCATTGTAAAAGAATTCATAACCGGACTTCTCTCCCAGCTCATTTAAAACTTTTACCAAGCTTTCCGATTTTTTCTCCATGGATAACCTGACATTCTGTGCCACGCTTTCTGCGGACACCGAATAAATAGTAATTAGTAATAGAAAAAGACAGAGTTTCATAACCGTACAGATTTTTTTTAGGACAGACTTTTCCCCTGCCCTTACGTTTGGCTTTTTTTTCATAACTTTGTAAGGTTAAATTGTTTGTACTAGAATCAATTTTTCAGTTTATACAGGAAATGTTCGCTGCATTTCCTGTATTTTTTATTGTATCATGATTGTATGCTCTTTTATCTCGAATTTTATATCCGTAGTCATCTCTATCATTTTCAACACTTGAGATATATCCGCATATTTCGGTAATGACCCCGTGAACCGTTTCTGTTTCATAGATGAATTCGCGAAAAAGAAATCCACGTTATACCACCGGGATAACTTCCGAATCACCCCTTCCATATCCTCGCTGGCAAAAGTAAACCGATCCAGCCTCCACAGAGTATATAACTTAGTGTTTACCTCCCGGACGGTCATCTCGCCCCCTCGCAATAGCGCTTGTTTCCCGGGAGTCAACACAACCTTTTCCCCGTTCACCTTATCATTCACTTCAACCCGTCCCTCCACTAACGTTGCATGACAACTTTCCTCATCCTCGTACACCGATACGTTGAAAGAAGTTCCCAATACTTTCACATCCATATCCCGTGTCTCCACGATAAACGGGGCCGCCTCGTTCCGTGCCACTTGAAAATAGGCCTCTCCGGTTAATTGCACTCGACGCTCGTTACCAACAAAATGGGCAGGATATTTCAATTCGGAAGCACTATTCAACCAAATTTCCGTACCGTCATCCAGCACGATTTTGTACTCGCCCCCCTTCGGAATTCGTAACGTGTGCCATTCCGACATACTCGAAAGTGCGGATAAAGAATACTTCAAACTACCATCCTCTCTAATATTCAAGGTCTCCGTTCCCGTAATATTCAAACAGGTATCTTTCAGGCCCTGTAATACCACTTGTTGCCCCGTCTCTGTAATCAACACAGCCCGCATTCCCCCCTGCTCTATCCGGGCGATAGCGACTTGTTTTACTTCCGGTTGAGGAGAACCGGTCATTTGCCAATAAAGCAATCCTCCCACGAAAGCCACCACCACGGCAGCCACCGCTCCCCACACTTTCAACAGAGAACGTCCCTTCCGAACCGGTTCTTCCATCGCCTCCTTCAACTGTCCCCACCGCCGGGACGTGTCAAACGACACATACTCCCCGATCTCCCGTTGCAAAACATCCTTATCCCGCAACTCTTCCAATAACCTCTGATGCCGCTCGTTTTCATCCAGCCACACCCGAAGACGGCTCATTTCCTCTTCCGAAATGTCCTCCCGTAAATAAGACAGAATCAACTCATGTATGTCTTTTGTAACTTTCATATACCTGAATTTTACACCTTAAACACACTCAATCGACAAATAGGTGACAAGAGAATGAAAAAAATATCATCACGTACACGTAATACCACATAACCTCTAATGATCCCCTATAATAATAAATGCATGAAGACACCTTCTTACTTGCGAGAAAATTCTTTATCGTATGCCAAAATAGAATTTCAGTTTGAGTTATTTTTATTTATTGTTTGTTAAAATGGCGGCTATCATCGGGCAATAATGGGGCGAGTAGGCGGCGACAACGCCTAACTGTCACCCAACAGTCTAGTAACAGCCTAGTAATTCCCATAATTAAGATAAGATCATCCCCGGCAAAAGAGGAATCATAACAAAAAGACCTTCGTTACAAACCAGGAAAAAACATCCCTGCATAAACAAACAAATCACCTAATCTACCCCGTAAATAAGACTTTGCCCGTTGTTTCTGTGTTTTGATGGTATTCAACGATATATCCAACTCTTCGGCAATCTTCTTATCCTCCTGTCCATCCACGTAAGAACGTTTAAAAATCTCCTTGCACTTATCCGGCAGCTCATCAATTGCCCCAAAAAGTTCAGCCACCACTTCTGCCCGAATCTGCTGACAAAGAAAATAATCCTCATCCAACTCTTCCCGTTTCAGATTTCGATAATTCCGATCCCGAATCTCTAAATCCCGGAGATAATTTAAACACCGATGTTGCACGCTGTTATATAGAAAGGTTTTTATCGTTTTCAAGTTAGGGAACCCACCTCGGTCCATTTTCCAAAAGGAAAGGAAAACATCCTGCACAATGTCCTCCGCCTCCAAATGATCCCGCACAATACGAGCCGCAAAAAAGCATAGCGCTTTATGGAACGTCTCGAACAATCGCTGGAAAGCCTCCTGTTCCCCCTGCTCCAAACATTTCACAAACTCCGGTGACTGAATATCAATATTACACATCAAATCCCTATCTTAATTTGCTTATCGCACATTCCTATCAAAACCGCCAATAAATAGGATCACTCACAAAAATAAATATTATTTTATCAAATCAAAACAAATACTTCAAATATTAAAAAGAGCCGTCTTCCTTATGGGAGACAGCTCTTTTTCCTTTTTACTTATTCTCAGTAGATAACCTTATCTTAAATAACCTGACTTACTTTTCTTTTTACATTTACCTTTACTTCGGGAAGACTAACCGGTCCGAAGATCGTGTCCTGACTTGCTACTTTCTGTACCGGAGCAACTGCGGTAGTGTTTTCTACATTCTCTTGATCGGCATAAGCACATACGATTTTTTCAGCTTTAGCTTGGTTTAAACTACGTCCACCGATAAACACTGTAATTACAGCCACGAATACTATTATAATATACTTCATCATTTTATTTTATATTTAAAAATTAGACAACTATTTTTATTAACTCTCTTTATTTCGTTGTTATTGTCTTTCAACAATACAAAAGTACGACTCTTCCCCCTACCGGGAAAATTATCCAAGTTATACTTTAGTTGTCATAAGGTTAAATATATGTTAGGCTTAAAAAAGATAATCCTCTCTTTTATAATAATTAACCAAAGCGGATTTCCCCGTCTATCCAAGGAATGAAAGGGTATTTCATGCTCACAACAGGGCGTTAACGAAATCATAATTTACCCGCTCAAACCTCAAATTTTTAAGGGAAACAATTTATCTGGAAATTCTGATTTTATATACAACAGACATAAAAAAAAGAATGTAACGAGAGGCATTTTAGAGCCATTCGTTACATTCTACTACAATTTTTCGGGATACCCCGTACAATAACCATTATCGAACTTCCGATCCCGGTTTCACCTCTTTATCCGGTGAAACAAAGGAAAGCGTTCCATCGGCATTCTCGGCCATCAAGATCATTCCTTGTGACACGATACCTTTTAACGGTTTCGGTTCCAAGTTAACCAACACGCTGACTTGACGCCCGATCACCTCCTCCGGCGTGTAATGCTCGGCAATACCCGAAACAATCGTACGTTCGTCAATTCCCGTGTCCACGGTCAATTTCATCAACTTCTTGGTCTTAGCCACTTTCTCGGCAGCGATGATCTTACCTACCCGAATATCCATCTTCATGAAATCCTCGTACTGGATATTCTCCTTGGCAGGGACGGCCTTCACGGAAGCCATCTCGTTTGCCTTCTTGGTAGCCAACAATTTATCAATCTGAGCCTGTATTGTTGCATCCTCGATCTTCTCGAACAACAATCCGGCCTCACCTAATTCATGCCCGGCAGGAATCACGCCATCACCCATTTTAGCCCAATCAATCACGTCAATATTCATGAACTCACGTAATTTCTGAGAAGAGAAGGGCATGAACGGTTCCATCAACGTGGAAAGGTTAGCAGAAATCTGTAAACAGATATTCAGAATCGTCTTCACCCGTCCCTCGTCCGTCTTGATCACTTTCCAAGGTTCAGTATCTGCCAAATATTTATTACCCAAACGAGCCAGATTCATCGCCTCTTTCAATGCATCGCGGAAATGGAAGGTCTCCAGACTCTTCTCAACACGTTCCACGATTTGCGGAATTTCAGCCAAGACTTCTTTATCGTAATCCGTCAACTCGCCCCGTTCCGGTACCCGGTTGGCAAAATACTTTTGTGTCAACACCAACGTACGGTTAATGAAGTTTCCATAGATAGCCACCAACTCGCTGTTATTCCGGGTTTGGAAATCTTTCCAGGTAAAGTCATTATCTTTCGTTTCGGGAGCGTTTGCCGTCAACACGTAACGTAACACGTCCTGTTTACCGGGGAACTCCACGAGATACTCGTGCAACCATACCGCCCAGTTCCGGGAAGTGGAAATTTTATCTCCTTCCAAATTCAGGAACTCATTGGCCGGCACGTTATCCGGTAATATATAAGAACCATCGGCTTTCAACATGGCCGGGAAAATAATACAATGGAAAACAATGTTATCCTTCCCGATGAAATGAATCATCCGGGTTTCCGGGTCTTTCCAGTATTTTTCCCATTCCGGGGTCAGGTCTTTCGTGGCAGAGATATACCCGATCGGGGCATCAAACCACACGTAAAGCACTTTTCCCTCGGCTCCCTCGATTGGAACGGGTACTCCCCAATCCAAGTCACGGGTCACCGCACGAGGTTGCAAACCGTTGTCCAACCAAGATTTACATTGCCCGTAAACATTCGGTTTCCATTCTTTATGCTCTTCCAGAATCCACTCTTTCAACCAGCCTTCATACTGATCCAAAGGCAGATACCAGTGCTTTGTTTCTTTCAGTTCCGGTTTGTTTCCCGTGATCGCGGACACCGGATCAATCAAATCGGTAGCGTTCAAGCTAGTTCCACAAGCCTCACACTGATCCCCGTATGCCCGTTCGTTACCGCAATGAGGACATTTCCCCACGATATAACGGTCTGCCAGGAATTGCCCTGCCTTCTCGTCGTAGAACTGCATCGAGGTCTTTTCGATAAATTTTCCCTCATCATACAGCTTCTTGAAAAAAGCGGAAGATAACTCGTGATGCGTCTTCGAACTTGTCCGGGAATATATATCAAACGAAATACCCAGTTCTTCGAAAGAATCCTTGATGATCTTGTGATAACGATCGACAATATCCTGCGGGGTCACACCCTCTTTCTGAGCCTTGATCGTGATCGGCACCCCGTGTTCGTCCGATCCACCGATAAATGCCACATCCTCACCTTTTTTCCTCAGATACCTCACGTAAATATCGGCAGGCACGTATACCCCCGCCAAGTGTCCGATATGCACGGGTCCATTCGCGTAGGGCAAAGCCGTGGTAATCAAATTTCTCTTGAACTTACTCATATATCCAGTTTATAAACTTTTGAACTCTAGTGGCGCAAAGTTAGAAAAATATTAGTTACCTTCGTACTATAATAACAAAACTTCAACTTTTATGTTACGACCTATATACCTGCAGCCGGGAGATAAGGTGGCTTTAATTTCACCTTCCGGCGTTGCAACAAAAGAACAGCTGGATGCGGCCTGTTCACTCCTGACCTCTTGGGAGTTGGAACCTGTACCCGGACAACACGTTCTTTCCCGACACGGGAGATTGGCAGGCACGGATGAAGAACGATTACATGATTTACAAACAGCCCTTGACGCCGAGGACATCCGGGCCATCTGGTGTATGGCGGGAGATTACGGGATGTTACGTATCGTGCAAGAGGCGGATTATTCCATATTTCAAGGAAACCCCAAATGGGTGATCGGGATGAACGACATCACGGTGTTACACTCCAAACTCCATTCCCTCGGAATCGAGAGTTTACACGCCTTCATGCCTTCCGATTACAACACAACTTCCCCGGAAGTGGTCACGCAATTACGGAATTTCCTTTTCGGGATCATTTCCTCGTACGCCATACCTGCACACCCGTTCAACCGACCGGGAATCGTGGAAACCGAAATGATTGGTGGAATGTTGCAATGGGTGCATAACCTGCATGACACTTGTATCGAACGGAACACGAAAGGGACGATCCTTTTCATCGAGGACCCGTCTAACGATCTGTACGAAATTGACCGGAACGTGAAATGTATGAAATACGCTGGGAAATTCCAGCACTTAGCCGGATTGATCGTCGGGGAATTCGGGAAAGACTCGACCCCGGAATTTAAAGAAGAAGTGTATAAATTGATTCATGACGCCGTGGAAGATTACACGTACCCCGTGTGTTTCGGTCTTCCGGCCGGACACGTGCGCAACAATTTCCCCCTGATCCTGGGAGCAAACGTGGAATTAATCGTTCACCCGAAAGGAGCGGAACTACATTTCCCCTGATCACGTACAAGCCATGCACAAAATTTTATTGGTAATTCTATTTTTAATTTACATTGCAATGAATAATATTGTTTATCCGGCAAAGCTGGACACCCTATACCGGGCGATTGACTATCGCCAGTCACAACACGATTTGCCCATGATCGGCATTTCTGCCAATTTCGAAAACGGGAACTCATGTATCGAACACTCGTACGTGATTTCAATCCTGCAAGCGGGCGCGATACCCGTGCTACTTCCCGTGCATAACGATATCGAAACACTCCGGAAGACCATCGAAACACTCGATGGATTGATGCTTACCGGAGGTGGGGATATTAATCCGCTGTACGGGAACGAGGAGCCTCTCCCCCCGCTCGGAAGTATTGATGCCGCCAGAGATCAATTCGATTTCACGCTGGTAAAACTGGCTGCCGACCGACAAATCCCCATCTTCGGAATCTGCCGCGGGCACCAGATCATTAACATGGCTTTTGGGGGGACAAACTACCAGGACATCTATTCCCAGCATGAACAGCAACTACTGAAACACAGCCAGTCCATCAGCCGGGAATTCGGTTCCCACACGGTAAACATTGTCAGCAACACCGTACTCCATTCTGTTCTCGGAACAGACTCCTTGATCGTGAATTCATACCATCATCAAGCAGTCAAAGACGTGGCTCCCGGATTCCGGGTAAGTGCCACCTCTCCCGACGGGATCGTGGAGGCCATGGAAGGGATGCCCGGACACCGCGTATTCAGCGTGCAATGGCACCCGGAGAAAATGGCCGTTCGCCCGGATGAGCAAATGATGAAGTTATTTCATTATTTCGTGGACGAGGCAACCTTGTTTAAGAAAGCCAAAGAGATTCATCGAAACAGTCTTATCGTGGATTCCCATTGTGACACCCCGATGAAATTCACCGAAGGATTCAATTTCGGGGAACGTCACGAGGATGTCAAAGTCGATCTCCCCAAAATGCAGGAAGGACGAGAAGATGCCGTTTTCATGGTAGCCTATCTTCACCAAGATGCCCGGGATGATGAATCCCTGCAAGCTGCCACGCAAAAAGCCGTGGATATTCTTTTCCAGATTTCCGAGCAGGTAAAACTCAATGAAAACCAAGTAGGCATTGCCTATAACGTAGATGATTTGATCTACTTGAAAAATGCCGGAAAGAAAGCCATCTTCCTTGCCATCGAGAACGGGTATGCCATCGGCAAAGACCTCAACAATCTTTCCATGTTCAAAGACATGGGAATCACGTACATTACCTTATGCCACAACGGCAGCAATGATATATGCGATTCCGCCAAGGGCGAGCCGGAACATGACGGATTGAGCCCGTTCGGTCGGGAAGTAGTAAAAGAAATGAACCGCCTCGGTATTATCATCGACATTTCACATACCAGCGCAAAAACGGTGCAGGATGTTCTGGAACTCAGCACGGCACCCATCATCGCATCCCACTCTTCCGCACGGGCTTTATGCGACCACCCGAGAAACCTCACGGATGATCAGATCAAAGCGATTGCGGCCAAAGGTGGAGTAGTACAGGTATGCCTCTACAACTGGTTTCTAAGCAAACAACCCAACCCGACGATCCTGGACGCCGTGGCACATATCAACCATATCGTGCGACTTGTCGGCATTGACCACGTGGGTATCGGCACGGACTTTGACGGTGACGACACCGAAAAGCTAACCGGTTGCCGGGCTGCCAATGAAGTGATTAACCTCACGGTTGAACTTCTCCGACAAGGGTACACCGCCGAGGAACTGCATAAATTATGGGGAGATAATTTATTGAGAGTATTGAATACCGTGCAAAATTAAAATACAAGCTTGCAATTTCAGCTCATGCTAAATTTCACATTTTAAACCATGACGATCGAAACGTTACACCAGAAATTTATACACGAACTACCCGGTGAAACAGCACAAGAACGGATGTCTCCCCAGCCGAAATACGTGGAAGGGAAAGAGGGAATCCACCAAGGTCATCCCATCAACAGTGCCGTTATGATGCTCCTTGTTCCCTACCAAGGTGACTTGGCAATACCTTTTATCAAAAGAACAAATGCAGGGAAATATCATGGGGGACAGATGGCCTTACCCGGTGGTAAAAGTGAACCGGGAGACGGGAATAGCCTGAACACGGCATTACGGGAATGTGAAGAAGAGATTGGGGTACCCCCCAAGGAGGTCACGGTTATCGGAAAATTAAGTGACGTGTATATTCCATTAAGTAACTTTAATATAACGCCCTTTGTTGGAACTATCCCAGAAATGCCTAATTTTGTACTCTCGAAAAATGAGGTAGAAAAAGTGATCATCATTCCGTTAAAAGACTTACTGGACGACAAGAATAAAACAAGTCAGGTATTGTACCGGCAGGAACAAAAAATCATAGCCCCGGGTTACAAGATCGGAGAAAATTTCATCTGGGGAGCCACGGCCATGATGATCGCGGAACTGGAAGCCATGGTAAAAAACGAACAATAACGACTGAACGCAAGATGAAGAACAAATTTTGTATATACATTCTCTTCCTATTACTCGGCTGCATGGCTTGTAACTTTTCCTCCACACAGGAAAAATACAAAACACTTGGCAGCGAAACATGGGAACGAGACAGCAATTACAAATTCGAATTCGACATCGCGCAACCCGGCAGTTATCATATCAGCACCTGCATCCGTCACACTACCGACTATAAACAAAGAAATATCAGTTGCTACTTGATCATCCGACATCAAGGAGTAGACGTGGATAAAGAGAATTCAGACATTATCATTGTCGACAATAACGGCAGGTGGGTCGGTCAAGGACTCACGGGACTAAAAACAGTCGTACAACCGATTGAACGGATTTTCCATTTTGACTCCACGGGCATTTATACCGTGGAAATCAAACACCGGATGAAAGATAAACAACTGAAAGGGATTAAAAATATAGGAATTAAAATAAAATCCATAACTTATTATGGCGAAGAATAAACTGGCGAAATTTGCCGAAATGGAAACCTTGGAAAACGTGTTCCAGCCCACCCATGAAGAAGTATTCCGCACGGATTACAAGTTAAAGGGAAAATGGGGAGAACAAGTTTTCGGCAATGATCACCCGATCGTTTTAGAAGTGGGATGCGGCAAAGGAGAGTACTCCGTGGGATTAGGCGAACTCTATCCCGAAAAGAACTTTATCGGACTTGACATCAAAGGGGCCCGAATGTGGACAGGAGCGAAAGCCGCGAACGAAAAAGGAATGAAAAACGTCGTTTTCCTGCGTACTCACGCGGAAGAACTAGAATCTATTTTCGCACCCGGAGAAGTTTCCGAAATTTGGATTACCTTTCCCGACCCTCAAATGGCAAAAGCCCGCAAACGACTCACGGGAACCCGTTTTCTCTCCCTGTACCGAAAGTTTCTGAAGGAAGACGGTCTTATCCATCTGAAAACAGACAGCCCTTTCCTCTATCAATACACGGCAGAACTGGTCAAGGTGAACCACCTCCCCGTAAACGTCAACACGGATGATCTTTACGGGGTTGGACTGGATGATAAAATTTTAGGCATCAAGACTTTTTATGAACGTCAGTGGCTGTCACGAGGTAAAACCATTAAATACATCCAATTTTCATTAGCTGGGCCGATCCAACTCGTGGAACCCGAAATCGACATTGAAAAGGATGATTATCACAGTGAAACACAATTCATGACGAGACAATTGAAAGTTGAAAATTGAAAATAAAGAAATGAAAGAACCTGTAACCTGTAACCTACCAATTGGTAACTCGCCGAAGGCGAATCCTCCCCGGGTATTAATGGCCATGAGCGGCGGAATTGATAGCACGGTGGCAGCCATGTTGCTACAAGATCAAGGGTACGAGCTGGTAGGGGTTACTTATCGGGTATACGATCAAATCTCCCAGGCCTGCATGGAGAAAGAAAAAGGGTGTTGCAGCGTGAACGCCATTTTCGAAGCTAAACACATGGCCCTACAAATGGGATTTGAACATCATATTCTCGATATTCGGAAAGATTTTAATGATCTGGTGATTCGGAATTTCATCGATGAATACTTGCAAGGACACACGCCCAATCCTTGCGTACTCTGCAATTCCACGATCAAGTGGGGAAAATTGATTGCCATGGCCGACGAGTTAGGCTGTGATTATATTGCCACGGGACACTATGCCCGCATCGGTCAACAGGACGGACGTTATTTTCTGCGCAAAGGAGTGGACGAGACCAAAGACCAGACTTATTTCCTCTGGACGTTAACCCAGGAGAATCTTGCCCGCACGATCTTTCCTCTGGGGGAATTAACAAAACCTGAAGTACGACAAATTGCCTTGGAGAAAGGATACGAGAAACTCTCCAAGAAAAGCGAGAGCCAAGAAATTTGCTTTATCCCGGATAATGATTACCGTACCTTCCTCGCGGAGAACGTGGAAAACTTTACAGAGAAATACGGTCCCGGATTGTTTGTTGACACTTCCGGCAAACGCTTGGGAGAACACCGGGGATTCCCCAACTACACGATCGGACAACGCAAGGGACTCGGCATCGCCCTAGGACATCCCATGTTCGTGGTCGACATCCGACCGGAAAGCAATGAAGTCGTGCTGGGAACCCGGGAAGAACTACAAGGAAAGACGTTCCGGGCAAAGGATATTAACCTAATGAAGTACGCCTCCCTACCCGATGGCTTTGAAGTAAACGCCAAAATTCGTTATCGCAACCGGGGAGCGCAAGCCTCCGTCTATCACGAAAATGACTTACTCCGGGTAGAATTTCACGAAGGAATGGATTCGATCACCCCGGGGCAAAGTGCGGTTCTATATGAAGGAACCGACGTTGTGGGGGGAGGAATTATCATCTAAATACAAAAATTTAAACTGGAAAAAGAAAATAGAACTCTCTTTTTCCAGCCTAACGTATTATAATCCTTCAACCTAATTGCGGGTACAAAATCCCTTACTCATACTCGTGAAGTGAAAGTGGGATTATTTTATTCCGGTACCCAAGAACTTCATAGAAAAAGAATCAAACTGGTCTATGGCCTCCGGCTGACGAGCCAAGGCATCTGGAACTCCTTCCAAAGCGTATAAACGGGAATATTTCAATATTTTCTCGGACATCGACTTTATCTCTGTTGTCCCTAGAAACTTCTCGGCAGCCCAAACAATATTATCATATGCTTCCGGTTGACGGGCAATAGCGGAAAAACAAGCCGCCAGACATTTTCCCCGAGCCGTTCCCCGTTCCACTTCCGCCTCTTTATCCAATGGAGCGATAGCAGTAATCGTGTCATACTGAGCCAATTTTGCCGTAGCTTGCATCAGTTCTTTTGCCATTTCCGGCTGACGGGCAATACTTTCATATAATGAAAGGGTAGAATACATTTGATTCGCCTTGTAATCAGACGTAAATGTATCACCATTATATATAGTAACATCATCCCCCTCATCCGAACAAGCGACAAAAAATAGTAGGCAGGCAGCCATTAATGTGGTAACAATTCGTCTCATTTGTAATTTAAATTTATCTGTTTAACTTGTTATCTATAATCTTCGTCAATACCTCCCGCAGCGTCCCCCCCATGGCACGCACCATCTTCGGCACGAAACTATTGGAAGTCATCCCCGGAGTAGTGTTCACCTCCAACATAAAAATCTCGTCCTCCCGCACGATATAATCCACCCGGATGATCCCTTCACATCTTAATATATCGTAAATCATCGAAGACAATGTCTTGATCCGGTTAGTCAGTTCGGGTGAGATACGAGCCGGGATAATTTCATCCGACTTTGTCGGGTCATATTTGGCCTCGAAATCAAAAAACTCGTTCTTCGGGACCACCTCGGCAATCGGCATGGTAATATCCATATCCCCAGCCTTCACGACCCCGCAAGTCAGTTCCGTCCCGTCGATAAATGTCTCGATCAACACTTCCCGACAGAGAGCAAAAGCCTTTTTCAAGGCATCTTCCAACTGGGTAGCCTCCTTTACTTTTGTCACCCCGAAACTGGAACCCTCGGCATTCGGTTTCACGAAACAAGGTAACCCCACCTCGTTGATAATCTCGTTCACGTCGTATGCCATTCCCCGAATCAACATCACGGAATCGGCCACGTTTACCCCGTAACTCTTCAAATAAGTATTACACGTGTGTTTATCGAAAGTCAAAGCAGAGGCCAACACGTTACAGCACCCGTAAGGCACACCCATCATATCCAGATACCCCTGCAACAACCCGTTCTCTCCCGGAACACCGTGTATCGTGATATAGGCAAAATCAAACAAGATCTTCTCCCCGTTCCGGGTAAACGAAAAATCATTCTTATCCACGGGGAACTTTTCCTCCCCGATCTCCACGTGCCAGTCTCGTTCTTTCAGAACAACAAGATATTTATTGTACCTAGTCTCATCAACCTCATCATATATATTCTTCCCAGATTTCATGGAAACCTCATATTCTGAGGAATTTCCACCGGCGATAATTGCAATATTTTTCATTTTGAATTCATCTTTTATAACACAACAAAAATACAAAAAAGAGAATAGGAGATGATAAAAAGTTTATATTTTTGCAAGCCTCAATAACACAAGGATATGACAAAGATAAACGACCTGACACAAGGGAGCATCAGCAAGGGAATTTGGAGCATGGCAATTCCCCTTATCACGGCCTCTTTCGTTCAAATGGCATACAGCATGACCGACATGATCTGGCTGGGACATTTGGGTAGCGAAAGCGTGGCCGCAGTCGGTGTCGCCGGATTCTTCACGTGGTTAGGTAACGCTTTATCATTCATTAGTAAAGTCGGGGCCGAAGTCACGATCTCACAATCCTTGGGGGCTCGTGCAAGCAAAAGGGCCCGGGCATACGCCAACCAATCGGCCATGTTGTCATCCATCATTGCCTTGGGTTACGCTTGTTTTATTTATATCGCGGCTCCCATGCTGGTCGGGTTGTTTCACTTGGAAGAGAATATCTCGGAACTGGCCATCATGTACATGCGCCTAATCACCCCCGGACTGTTCTTCACGTTCAATAACAACACGTACAGCGGACTGTACAACGGGCAAGGAAACAGTAAAACCCCGTTGAAGATTGTCGCCACCGGATTAATATTCAACATTGTCCTCGACCCACTATTAATATACGGGTACGGTTTTGTTCCCGCAATGGGAACGGCAGGGGCAGCCATTGCCACGACGTTCTCCCAGTTAGTCGTGTTTTCTATTTTCATTTGGAACCTTTATTTCCGTAATTCATCCATCGGAAAACTATATTTTATCACCCGATTAAGAGCCCGGTTCGTGAAACGTATCGTCTCGCTCGGCTTACCCGTGAGTATGCAAAGTGCTTTATTCGCCATGTTCTCCTTGACACTGGCTACCGTGGCCGCACAATGGGGACATATCGGGGTAGCCGTGCAGAGCGTGGGCGCACAAATCGAGGCCATCACCTGGATGACAGCCGCCGGTTTTTCCACTGCCCTAGCAGCCTTCACGGGACAAAACTTCGGGGCCCGCAACTTGGGCCGCATACGCTTGGGATACCATTACACGTTGAAACTCGCCGGGGGAATCGCCTTGATCGCCTGCCTGGCCTTCTTGTTCTTTAGTAAAGAAATATTCAGCGTGTTTATCAACGAACCGCAGACACTTGTTGCAGGAAGCGCATACCTAAAAATTCTCGCTATTTCCCAGATATTCTCGGCCATAGAACAGGTCACTGCCGGGGCTTTCAACGGATGCGGACGTACCACCCCGCCTGCTATCGTGGGCATCATTCTTACAGGAGCCAGAATCCCCCTAGCCTACTACTTGGTTACGTTCCCCTCACTCGGGCTAAACGGTATCTGGTGGAGCATTTCACTCTCCAGCGTGATGAAGGGTATCGTACTGGCTATCTGGTATCAATCTTTTCAGAAACGTCTGGAAAACGGACAATACAAACCTGTCGGTATTCTGGGAAAAATGCACGCCGTGGCAAGTCGTCTTTGGCAGCAATTTAATTGAAAATTGAAAGAATAAACCGGGATTCAATAAGAATCTCGTTCTTTTCGTGTCAAAACGACATGAAATTATTACAGAAAAAATTCTGTAATTTTTCGGCATAAAGATTGTTGATGTAAAAAATAAGGCTTACATTTGACGGCGTTAAAAAGCAACAAATAGCCATTTAAGAAACGTATAACAATAAAAAAATTACAGAAATGAAAGTAACAGTTGTAGGAGCAGGAAACGTTGGTGCAACTTGCGCGAACTGCATCGCTGAAAAGGACATCGTGAATGAAGTTGTTCTTCTGGACATTAAAGAAGGCGTTGCTGAGGGTAAATCATTGGATATGTGGCAAACCGCCCCGATCAATCTTTATGACACCCGTATCAAAGGTGTAACTAACGATTACGAGGCTACCAATAATTCAGAAGTTGTGGTAATCACTTCAGGTCTTCCCCGTAAACCGGGAATGAGCCGTGATGACTTAATCGCAACAAATGCCGGCATTGTAAAATCAGTTACTGAAAATATTATCAAACATTCTCCGAATGCCAAGATTATTATCGTGTCTAACCCGCTTGACGTAATGTGCTACTGCGCTTACTTGACTGCCAAAGTCGATTCAAGCCGTGTATTCGGTATGGCTGGTATTTTGGATACCGCTCGTTACAGAGCATTCCTAGCTGAAGCATTGAATGTTTCCCCGAAAGATATTCAAGCCTTGTTATTAGGTGGACACGGGGACACGATGGTTCCGCTCCCAAGATACACCACGGTTTCAGGTATTCCTGTAACAGACTTGATTGACCATGACACGTTGAATGCCATCATCGAAAGAACGAAAGTTGGCGGTGGCGAGCTGGTTAAATTGATGGGTACTTCAGCATGGTACGCTCCCGGTGCAGCCGCTGCTCAAATGGTTGAGGCAATCGTGTGCAACCACAGAAGAGTATTCCCGGTTTGCGCTTTGTTGAATGGCGAATACGGAATGAACAACATCTATTTAGGAGTTCCGGTAATCTTGGGTAAGAATGGTATCGAGAAAATTATCGAGGTAAAACTTGACAAGGACGAACAAGAATTATTGGCTCAATCAGCTAAAGCTGTTAGGTCAGTAATGGATGTACTTGACAACATGAAATTATTTTAACTAACAATAGTACTTCACGATCATTCTTTAAAAAACCGTTCCGGGGCGCCGGGACGGTTTTTATTTTGGTACTTATATACACCTTGTAGTGAAATGTGAATTCCTAAATAAGAACACGTGTTATCAAATGAAGAAAGGATAAACATTTAAGGAAATCACCAGATAATCAAAGAGCAAAAGCCTATTAACTTCGTATCAAAGACGTTCATGAACGTCTTTGATACGTCTTTGTTGCGAAGTTGATACGTCTTTGATCCCTGAACACATCGAATATGCAACGGCTAAACACCGTGTATTATCCTAAAAAAGCTACTGTAAACCAGGGTAAACCTATGTCAGAATTTAGTTTTCTAGTTCCACCCCGGATTCTGTTCCAGCTTGGCATCTATATTTGCGTCAATCGCTTTCTGCGGGATCGGGAATAATTTCCACTCGATTGTTCCCGTGTAAGTCGGGTAATCAGCAATGTAATACGCATGAGCCCGAAGTTGATCCTCCATGACAGAGCCTTGCATACGTAATAACGTACACCATCTTCTTTCCTCCATGAACAACTCTCTTGCTCTCTCGTCCAAGATAAAAGCTAAAGAAATATCTCCCGCTGTTGCCATGCGGCTGCATTGCGCCCGACTGCGCAACTGGTTTATGTCATTAGCGGCACTACCGGCATCCCCCATACGGAAATAAGCCTCCGCCCGTAACAAATAAGTTTCGGCTAAACGACAAGCATACTCGTCCCGGAAAGTATTCGTACGATTTCCCCCGTACACTAAATCCTCGTATCCCCAATCATCCACGGGAGCGAATTTGGTCCATACCGGGTAATAATGATCCATGTTTGATTCATCCAACATATCGGCTGTCACGATCTGACCGTATTTACTGTGTTTGGTATCGATACACACGAATTCCCGACGGATATTCGCCTTTGAATTCCGAATATCCGTGGCAAAATCACCCGCCCAAATATCATTAATCATGTAGTTTGTCGGGGCATTAAAAGACACTCCCCGGCCACCAACATAGGCACATAGGTTTCCCCCGGGATAGATTGATTCATCAATATTCGTGTTCCACGGGCCATACCCGGCATCCGATTCCGAATATTCGCTTTTCCAACGCATCTCCCTCAACACGGGAGAAAAACTTCCGGCATAAGGCAAGAAATGATTTCCCCCGAAGTCATGCCAGACCGTCACATCATTTTGCAACGTCCACAAAGCCTCGGTATTTCCCTCGGCATAATCCAAGTTTCCCCGTTGAAAAAGATCAAAAAAGACATCCCCGTCCGGGTAATAAGCCTCGACTCCATTCATGGCTTCACCAGAACCCGGTTTTGCCCGGGAACCGAACCGCTCGGTCATCAAAGAGTGTAACTCGGTAACCTTGGTCGCGTAAAGAATAGATTGCTGCAACAATTCCCGATCATCCCCCAACTCGGTAGCCAAAGCCAGATAAGCCTCTGCCAAATAATGATAGGCCGCACCTTTCGCCACGTATCCCGCCTCTCCCGGATAATCAGGCAAAGTATCCGCCGCATTCTCCAAATCTTGAATGGCAAACCGATACGTTTCCTCCCGGGTCATCCGGGTGAAATCATACCGGGGTTCCTGATAGAATTTCGTCACCTCGGGAACTCCCCCGAACAACTCACCCAAAGTGAGGTAAGCAAATCCCCGGAAGAAATTAGCCTGTGCCCGTACCTGCGCCCGGTCATTCTCGCTATCCCAGTTCAATGTCTTTACTTCTGTCCCCTCCAAAGTCTGGTTGGCATAACTCACTAACTGATAATAGGCCTCGTAAATATTCTTCACTTCATTTTTATCCGTGGACCAAGAAGAGAAATTAGACATCCCGTTACCACTTGACCGCCACATCGGGGTATCAAACATATCGGTACCTGCCCCTTTTAAAAACACGTCATTCTGTAACCAATAACGAGCGTGGGCATACATATTCGTCACGCAAGCTTTTACCTGATCCACGGTCTTGAAAGCATCTTCAGCCGTGTAAAACGTGTCGGGATGTTCTTCCAGAAAAAGATCATCGTTACACCCGGAAATTCCCATTACCATAGCGGCAAAAATAACCGCAATATATTTTCTAGTTTTCATCATCACGTTCCAAATTTAAAATGTCAAATTAACTCCAAATGAATACATGGCTGCTAACGGATAACCGTAACTTCCTCCTAACGTTTGTTTGATTTCCGGATCACCACCAACCCAATTGGTTATCGTGAACACGTTCTTTGCAGCAAAAAAGACTTTCAACCCGGTGATCTGCAAACGACTCAACCAATCCTGATGGAAAGTATAGGAAAGGCTTAAATCCTGCAAACGCACGAACCCATAACTTTGCAGCGGGGTAAAACGACTGTCTGCATAATCCACACGGGGATATTTGTTACTTCTGTTTTCCGGGGTCCACCAACCATGATTCAAGTTATTATCCCACACGGTTCCTGTTGCCGTTTGGTAAGCATACGTGTTCTGGCTCAGTCCGTAACCATTTCCCCCGAACACACCCGCAAACAAAAAATACAATTCCAGATTCTTGTATTTAAGCGTACTACTCAAACTCATCCGGAAGTTTTCCTTGTTATATCCCAGAATCGTACGATCGTCTGCCGTAATCTTACCATCCTCACTCCCGTCCAAATTAGCAAATTTCACGTCACCGGGTGCCGCATTATTTGCCTCGATGTATTCAATATCTTCTTCCTGTACAATTCCTATTGACTTATAACCGTAAATGGCCCCCAAAGATTTCCCGATAAACAGACTATTGGAAATATCATCTTTCCCGTCACCGTATAAATCTTTCAATTTATTCCGGTTTAGATAGAACGTGACAGCCGTACTCCAATTCCAGTCTTTCGTTCGGACATTCTGCGTGGTCAACGTGGCCTCTATCCCCCAGTTATCAATCTGCCCCATCGTGGCTTTCATACTTGTCAACCCGTTATTCATCACGGGCAACAATCGATCAAAAATCTGATCGGTCGTCTTCGAGAAATAACCATCAAATTCCAAATAAATCCGGCTACCCAATAAACCGAGGTCAAACCCATAGTTAAATGCCTCCGTTGTCTCCCAACCCAGATCGGCATTTCCAAGTTTATCATAGCGTTGTCCCCAACTAATCGTCGATTCATTCCCGAAAGGATAACCGATACCGCCTTGTTGTCCTAATTTTATCTGAGACAATGTCATGTACGGATCCAGAGATTGATTACCATTCTTACCCCACGATCCCTTCAACTTTAAATAATCAATGAACGACACCCGTTTCATAAAACGTTCATTCGAAACCGTCCATGCCACCCCGACTGCCGGGAAAACACCCCATTTCGAGTTCTTCCCGAACACGGACGATCCGTCCCGACGCACGGAAACACTTAAATGATACGTGTCGTTATAATTATAGCTAAGTCGTCCCAGATACCCGATATTATTATGCTTTGTCTTATCGATATTCGTGATTTTCTGTGTTTTGGCATATACCAGTCCATCGGCTCCCAACACGGTATTTCCTTGATCCGAAAAATCACTTCCGGTCATCTTCCGGTAGTCATACCGTTTGGAATCCCTCGTGTAAACGTAGGTTGCATCAATAAAATGTTTCCCGAATTGACGATTAAAATTCACGATATGGTCCATCACCCAGTACGTGTTCTTCGTGCGGGCGCTATACCCGTTCGCCTTACTCAAGAAACCGGATAATGCCGAGGCAGAATACCGATCTTCAGAAGTTCCTTCTGCCACAAAATACCCCTCATGCTCGAAATAATCCCGTTCCACGTTCTCCCAGGAATAAGCAGCATTTACCCGGTAAGTCAGTCCTTCCAACCAAGGACATTTCACAAGTACATGCCCCTTTATTAAAGTCGTGGCATAAGTGTCATGATCATCCACCGTACCACTATTCACCAACCACAAAGGATTTGTCAATCCGCCTCCCAATTCTCTCGGGTACTTCTCCAGTTCACCGTTCGGACGTGTGACACGGCCGTAAGGAGTCAAGCGCAAGGCCTGTACCAGATTGTAAGTCGTGGGACCGGAGTAATCATTAAAGGTATATCCCATTTGTGTCCCGACTTGCAACCAAGAAGCCACGTCACTCTGCAAACGGAGCGACAAAGCCTCCCGTTTATAATCATCTCCAATAATCACACCTTCCTGATCAACGTGAGAAGCGGATAGGAAATAATTCAATTTTTCCGTCGCACCGGATACGGATGCCGAATAACTCTGCATCAATCCTACCCGGCTCACGTAATCCAACCAATCCGTAGTCTTGCCGTTTTTATAATTCTCTAGCTCGAATCCACTCATCCAAGCTGAAGGATCGGCATCCTCCGCTAGATGCTGGGTTGCATTAATCTTTTTAATATAATTCTCCGGACTCAGCACCTCCGGACGATTCGCCATCTCCGACAATGTCCACGATGCATTAAAATTCAGCACGGGTTTTCCTAATTTTCCCTGTTTCGTCGTGATCATCACCACTCCGTTAGCAGCTTGTGATCCATAAGCAGCCAAAGAAGTTGCGTCTTTCAACACGCTCATGCTTTCGATGATATTGGGGTCTATATCCCGCAAACTCCCCATAAAAATCACCCCATCCATCACGATCAACGGGTTAGATGTCGATCCCCCGATCGATTTTTGCCCCCGTACTTGTAAAGAAGGTGCCTGTCCTGCTCCTTGTTGTTGCGACACGGTAATACCCGTTACCGTTCCCCGCAACGCATCCATCGAGTTCGTATTCGGTAACAAAGCCAAAGGAGATTCCGCGGTGTTAATCACACTCACGGACCCCGTAAAATTCTTCCGGGCCACGGAACCATATCCCACGACAACCACCTCGTCCAACTCTTCATTATCCACCCGCAACCGGACATTTCGCATCCCTTCCTTTTTTAACACTATTTCCCGGGTAACATACCCGACAAAAGAAACCCGAAGTACGGCTCCAGCCTTTACCGTTAACTTGTAATTGCCCAAAGTATCGGTCACGCATCCATTTGTTGTTCCTTGTTCCAAGATAGCGGCCCCGATAATTGGTTCTCCTTGTTCATCAATTACTCGACCAAATATTTTCCACTTTGCCACTTGCGCCGAATTGATTTCACCCGCAACACTTCGGGAAATTGTTCCCACCATACACAGGCCACCAAGCAATAAAATCATTCCGAACTTGATAACGCCTTTCTGAAAAAAATCTAGATCCTTCATTTTATATCACGTATATGCATTAATTTTCCTTCAAAAATTCACGTAATTTTTCCTACACAACAAACACGCCAAAACACAATGAAGAAAATATCGAATTGATTTTCTGCAAAGAAGGTATCTAAGTTTCATCATGGGCCAACAAAAAAGTGTGGAATTTTTACACATGCCAAACACCAATATTCCACACCGTTTAAATTTATATAAATTTCAACAACAATATCCCTTGCAAAATAATTCACCTTTTTATTGATTTAATAAAAAATCTATTTTAACTTTGTATCGCAAAGAACTTTTAGAATATGGAAAATAAAGAAGCGCTCGATACATTACACGACATCAAAGAACTCATGGAAAAATCCACGAAATTCATGTCGATAAGCGGAATTTCCGCTATTCTCGTTGGCATTTATGCCTGCATCGGAACCGGCTTGGCCTACTTTATTCTAAACAAACAAGACTCTTTTGACACCTTGTTTAATATACCATTATTAAATATCAACACCACTTACCAGCTCGCATCAATTTGCTTGATCGCGCTGGGAGTACTCGCTCTTTCCCTTCTTACCACTTTCACGATGAGCTACCAAAAAGCCAAAAAAGGATGTAGAAACATCTTTAAAGATAAATCCGTTCACCGTTTGCTCTGGAATTTCTTCCTTCCCTTGCTGACTGGCGGGATTCTTTGTTTCTCTTTAATATGGCAGCAATATTACGGATTGACTTCTTCCATAATGCTCATTTTCTACGGGTTATCTCTCGTGAATTGTTCCAAGTATACCTATTCGGACATACGCTATCTAGGTTACGCGGAGATTCTGTTAGGTCTCGTTGACAGTTTCGCAATCACCCATGCCCTTTTATTCTGGGTTACCGGTTTCGGATTACTTCATATAGCGGCAGGAATATACTTTTATTATAAAGTTGAACACAAACAGCATCCGGCAAGACCGTAACCAAGTGTAAATCGCAATCCATGAAAGAATACCTGGAAAATATAAACAAGGCTTTTGAAAGCAAGGCACGCTTGGGGATCATGTCCATCTTGATTGTCAACGAATCGGTAGATTTCGTAACCCTCAAGAATTTACTCGATCTCACGGACGGGAACCTAGCCAGCCATACCAGGAGTCTTGAGGAATTGGGATATATTCAATGCCAGAAACAATTCATCGGACGACGCCCCAACACGACGTTCTCCGTCACGCAGAAAGGCCGGGAAGCTTTTGCGAAGCATTTAAACGCCTTAGAAGAGTTTTTAAAGAATCAGAATATATAATTTTTTTTACTTATTATACTTTGAAATTCAAAGTTCTTTTCAAACAATATTAAATACAATACACCATGGACGAACAAACAGCAAAAAATCAAAAAGAGAACAGCACACGAAAAAGTCTCAACAAACAAGACTCTTTAGTTCTAAAGATCGTACTCATTGCCTTCCTTATCCTCTTGTCTTTCATTCCCATGAGCATGATTCGAGGACTAATCAATGAAAGGGAAATGACAGCAGATGCCGCCGCACAAGAGGTGCAACAGAAATGGAGTAAGTCTCAAACCCTCATTGGCCCGATATTAACCATCCCTTATTTTTACCAGAACGAAAAAGGAGAGAACCAAAAGGGATATATCAATTATCTCCCCGAACAACTGAACATCACCGGAGATGTCAACACGCAGGAACTCAAACGAGGACTATATGAAATTATCGTTTACAATTCCACGCTGGAGATTACCGGGACATTCTCGGCCAGAGACCTGAAAGAAAGCAATCTATTCACCAACGACAAGTGGATTGAAGGTGCCACACTCAACCTTGGGATCAGTGATTTGCGAGGAATCAATGAACAAATCTCGCTTGAATGGGACAACCGGAAACTGAATTTCACACCCGGGGTTGATCCCCACAGTCTCGTCGTTTCCGGCATATCATCGAAAATCACGCCACAACAACTGTTTGCAAACGATTCGGTCGTTCATTTCACGATCAAACTCAAACTGAAAGGCTCCGAATCCATTCAATTTACCCCTCTTGGCAGGACAACAAAAGTCGCCATTCGTTCAAATTGTCAAACCCCAAGCTTCAATGGAGCCTTTTTACCCACGGAACGAGAGGTCTCGTCAGAAGGCTTCACGAGCAAATGGGAAGTACTGGAATTCAACCGGAACTATTCACAGATTCTCAAAGAGAGTCCCTATCGTGCCACCACGAACGAATACAGGGATATGACGGATGACAATTTGGGATTCCAATACACGAACTACGCCATCACGGAATCCACATTCGGGGTAAATCTCCTGTTCCCGGTAGACCAATACCAGAAATCCACACGCTCCGCTAAATACGCCTTTTTAATCATCATATTGACTTTCGTTGTCAGTTTTTTCGTGGAAATATTCCAGAAAAAGAACATTCATCCGGTTCAATATCTACTTGTCGGACTGGCCCTATGCTTGTTCTACACGCTATTAGTCTCCACGTCCGAACATATCGGTTTCACCCCCGCCTATATCATCTCCGCCCTCATGACCACTTTACTCATCACGTTCTACATGGTCGGTATTTTAAAAATAAAGAAAACGGCATTCACGATCGGGGGACTTCTGGCTTGCCTTTACGCCTACATTTTCTTCCTGATCCAACTGGAAACCTACGCCCTACTGGTGGGGAGCATCGGATTATTCGTTATCTTAGCGATTATCATGTATTTCTCTCAAAAAATAAACTGGTACAATAACCAATAACCACTTTTTCCTCTTTCCGAGATCAACCGGAAAGAGGAAAAACAAAAATCGACAACATCATGAAAAAATTCTGGATACACAATTTATCTATCACGCTATCCCTACTCGTTGTTTTCCTAGTCACCTTGTACTCGATAGGAATATACAACAACCGTTTCGGCCATTATCTTGCCCTAGCGATTTTTGGGATTTCCGGATTGCAATCCATAGCTAGTTTGATCATAGGCCTTTACAATATCAAGCTCCAAACCGCCAATATGATTTTACTGGGAATTTTATCCATGGTATTTTCCTCTCTAATAACCATTTACACGTTCAATTGTTTATTCATATCGTGCTAAGAACAGCATACACGAGGATTAACGAATTGTAATTATTAGCTTTATTCCTCGATTTCTTTCTGAAATTAACATTCCTCTTTTTTGGATTTCACCGAAAATGCGTAAGTTTGTGCAAACTTTAAAATATGGAGATAAAGATTCCGATAGAGATCGTTGAACTGGAAGATAACAGCTTTCACATCATCGTCTCTCTGCAAATCGGTAGCATTGAGGGAGATTTCATTATAGACACGGGAGCATCCGTGACGGTCATAGACAAACTTACACCGTTTAGTTATGAACCGCTGGATGATGTTTCCGAGATTAACTCCGGGGGTGTGTGCGGAGAAATTAATGAGGTTCAGCTTGTGAATATCACGGCTCTACAAATCGGCAACCACACGATCGAGAATATCCACGCGGCAGTCATCGACTTGCAGTACGTGAATTCTCTATACGACAAACACCTGCAACGCAGGGTTGCCGGATTGTTGGGGAGCGATTTTCTCGTCAGGCATGAGGCGGTCATTGATTATGGAAATAAGGAGTTAACATTAAAAGTATCTGCCTAATTGTATAGCAATTTTGAAAAAATTGTTATACTTTTGCGCACTAAATATGTGTTAAAAGAAGAATTGAAGCTTAAGTAATTATAAATTCATTAAACAGATGCAGAATAAAGGAGCGATTACACTACTCGCTGTTGCTTTGGCATTGGTGAGTCTTTATCAGTTGTTTTTTACTTATAAAACCAACCAGGTAGAGAACGCGGCGAAGGAGTTCGCCAACGGTAACCCTATTAAAGAGAAAGAGTATTTAGATTCGGTCGCAAACCAACCCGTCTACAACTTCCTCGGTTTAGCCAAATTCACTTACAAGGAATGTAAGGAGTTGGAACTGAACCTCGGTTTGGACTTGAAGGGTGGTATGAACGTGACCATGGAAGTTGACGTGGTAGACGTGATAAAAAGTCTGGCAAACCACAGCACGGATCCCGCTTTCAATCAAGCAATCGAGGAAGCCGTGAAGATGAGAGTTTCCAGCCCGAAAGACTTCGTAACCCTTTTCGGTGAGGCTTTCGAAAAAATTGCCCCGGGAGCGCAACTAGCATCCCCGGCTATTTTCGGTACTCACGAAATGAAAGAAAAGATCAAAGTCGGAGCTAGCAACAAGGAAGTTCTTGACGTGATCCGCAAAGAGGCTGACGGAGCAATCGACAACACGTTTAACATTCTTCGTACTCGTATCGACCGCTTTGGTGTTGCTCAACCCAATATCCGTAAAGCTGACATCTCCGGAAGAATCGTTATCGAGTTGCCGGGTATCAAGGAACCGCAACGTGTGAGAGAGTTGTTACAAGGAACTGCCGCTTTGGAATTCTATGAAACATTCGACAACGCGAAAGGACAAGATGCCGGAGAAGATGCATTCTTCAACTATTTGGTTGCCGCAGATCAAAAACTAAAAGAGGTTCTTGACGCCCAAGCATCCAAAGTTGCGAATGAAGAAACAACCGCTCAGGTAACTGACACGACTAAAGTACAAGATAAAGAATCAGCCATCCTAGACGCGATCAAAGGTGAATCCGATTCATTGAAAACGGTAACCAGCATGGCTGAATACGAGAAAGAACACCCGCTTCTTGCCATATTATCACCTAACGTAACTCAACAATTTCAACCCGTGGGTGGTTCTACAATTGGATATGCCAACATTAAAGATACGGCTAAAATCAACGCCTATTTAAGATTACCGCAGGTAAAAGCAGCTTTCCCCAGAAACGCACGTTTGTTGTGGGAAATGAAAGCTGTAAATGGCATGGTTCCTTTACACGCCATCAAGATTACCACGCGTAATGGTAAAGCTCCGCTTGAAGGAGACGCTGTAATTGATGCAAGACAAGACTATGATCAACAAGGTCGTCCGGTTGTTTCCATGCAGATGAACGGAGAGGGAACCAAAACATGGGCTCGTTTGACAAAAGATAATATCGGACGTTGCATCGCTATCGTACTTGACGGTATGGTTGCATCCTCTCCTAACGTAAACGACGAGATTAAGGGCGGTAGCTCTCAGATTTCCGGACGTTTTGACGTGAAAGAGGCAGGTGACCTTGCAAACATCTTGAAATCCGGTAAATTACCCGCACCCGCACGTATCATTGCTGACGAGGTAGTTGGAGCATCACTGGGACAAGAGGCTATTCAATCCGGTATGTGGTCATTCATCATCGCATTCGTGTTGGTATTGGCCTATATGTTATTCTTTTATAGTAAGAATGCCGGTTTGGCTGCCGACATCGCATTGCTCGCCAACTTGTTCTTCTTGTTCGGTATTCTGGCATCCATTGGAGCCGTGTTGACCTTACCCGGTATTGCCGGTATCGTGTTGACCATGGGTATGGCCGTCGATGCCAACGTGTTGATCTACGAACGTATCCAAGAGGAAATCAGAGCCGGTAAGGGATTGAAACTTGCTATCAAGGAAGGTTACAGTAATGCCTACTCGGCTATTATCGACGGTCAGTTGACCACGTTATTAACCGGATTTATCTTGTACTACTTTGGAGAAGGCCCGATCAAAGGTTTCGCAACCACGTTGATCATCGGTATCCTTTCTTCACTATTCACGGCTATCTTCATCACTCGTTTGATCCTTGAAAGAGCTGCATCCAAGAGTGACAATGTTACCTTCACAACCCCGTTAACTGCAAACTGGTTGAGAAATACCAAGTTCCCGTTCTTGAAAAAACGGAAAATCAGTTACACGATTTCCGGTATCGTGATTGTACTTTGTTTCGTATCCTTGTTCACCAGAGGTTTGGATAAAGGTATCGACTTTGTGGGAGGTAGAACTTATACCGTGACTTTCGCACAAGACGTACAAGTGGGTGATGTTGCAGAGAAACTGGCAGGAGTTTACGGAAGCGCTCCGGAAGTGAAGACCGTGGGAACTGCAAATAACGTGAAGATCACCACGAAATACCGGATTGCTGAAACCGGAGCAGATGTTGACGCAAATGTAGACTCATTATTATATATCGGGTTACAAGAAATTCTTCCTGCCGGAACAGACTACGAAACTTTCCGCAGCGTGAACTTGCAACAGACTCAAAAGATCGGCCCAGCCGTGGCTGAAGACATGACAAGAGCTGCCGTTTGGTCGGTATTGTTTGCCTTGGTTGGAATCTTTATCTACATCATGGTACGATTCTCAAAATGGCAATATGGTGCTGGAGCAGTTGTCGGTTTGGCTCATAACACGATTATCGTGATCGGAGCATTCTCCCTATTTGCCGGTCTCTTACCGTTCTCTTTGGAGGTTGACCAATCCTTTATCGCTGCCGTGTTGACGGTTGTGGGTTACACCATCAACGATACCGTGGTTGTATTCGACCGTATCCGTGAGTACCGTAAACTATACCCGAAACGAGATGATGAACAAGTAGTAAATGACGCATTGAACTCTACGTTACGTCGTACATTTAGTACTTCATTGTCAACCATCGTCGTGTTGTTAGCGATATTCATTTTCGGTGGTGCTTCAATCAAGGGATTCATTTTCGCCTTGTTAGTAGGTATCATTGTCGGTACATACTCATCACTGTTCATCGCAACTCCTATTTCTTTCGACTTGACCAGAAGATTCAAAAAGAAAGTAGAAGAGAAGAAATAAAAAAATATTTCAAGTTTATACAAAGTAGCTCCTTTTTACAGGAGCTATTTTTTTGCACACAGAATAAAGGTACTCACTCCGGTATTACAGTATACATACGCCGGTGTCTCGCTCGCAAGTCAACGGGAAGTTAACGGGAAGTCAACGGGAAGTCGACTGGATAAAGAGGTTCACTTGTGGGCGATATTTCCTTGATATTAATTTCATATATACAGGAAAATACGGAGAGACCCCGGAGGGAGTCACTCGCAATCCACTTTCAATAACATCAAAAAAGTTACAAATTGAAAGTAAAAATGATATATCAATATTAAAGTTGCAATATAATTGGGTTTGTAACAATAAATATCCTACTTTTGTAACGTAGAAAGCAGCAACAGGATAATCGAACAATTACAAGTATGTCAAAGCGTCAGATCAGAATCTGTTTAGGAAGTTCTTGTTTTTCCCGGGGAAACAATACCAACCTCGGAGCGATCAAGAAATATCTGAGTGAAAATAACTTGGAGGCAGAGATCGATTTCTGCGGGCATTTGTGCGAGGAATTGTGTAGTAAGGGTCCTATTATCCGGATCGATGACAAAGTGTATGAAGAAGTAAATCTATCGCGTTTGTACAAAATCTTACAAGAAGAATTCCCATGCAACTAAGACCCATCTATACAGAACCGGATAATTGTCAGGATTGTTATAAATGTATCCGGGAATGTCCCGTGAAGGCAATCCGGATGGAAAACAATCAGGCATCTATCATTGAAGATCGTTGCATCTACTGCGGGCATTGCACGCAAGTATGCCCAACCGGGGCTAAAAAGATACGTGACGGGTTAACCCGGGCGAAATTAACCCTTACGCAGAATCCCAAAGTCATTCTATCACTGGCTCCCTCGTACGTGAGTGAATTCGAAGGAATTCATTCCAGCGTGCTAATTGCCGCCATCAAACGTTTAGGTTTCACAAGTGTATCGGAAACTGCCCTGGGAGCAGAAATCGTCACGGATAGAACAGAGAAATTCCTGGAAGAAGCCGAAAATGGCGTGTACATCTCTTCGGCTTGTCCGGTTGTTGTTGAATATATCCGAAAATATTCCCCGGATCACGCACGTTTTATCACACCGATTATTTCTCCCATGCTGGCTCACGCCAAGATTTTGAAACAGTTATATGGGGAAGATGTGAAAATCGTGTTTGCAGGTCCCTGTATCTGCAAGAAGTTGGAAGCGGACTACTTTAATAACCTCGTTGACGTGGTAATCACGTTCAAGGACTTGAAAAAATGGTTCGAACAATCCGACATCAACTTGAAAAATATCGCACCGAATCAACCGGAGGCTCGTTTCGTGCCTTACCGTTCCGGGATGGGCGCCTACTACCCCATCGAGGGTGGAATGCTGAAAGGGATGCAAGAGGGCAAAAAACAAATACATCACATGGCTTTCTCGGAACTTTCAACCGTGAAAGACGTGTTGAAAGAACTGGATTCACACCGGGAGAACGATTCCATTTTCTTGGAATTATTGGCTTGCAAGGGCGGATGCATCAACGGTCCTGCCAAATTAAGCCATATATCCCCGGCCTTAAAAAGATACGAGATTATTCATCAATCGGAATTGGGAAATCCCAAGGATGATTTCAAAAATATCGATTTGCAGATTCTATTCTGCAAAGACCCTCACGTGCAAGATCACACCTACACGGAAGAGGAAATCAAACAAGCTATGGCCGTCGTGGGCAAAACCGGACCTGAAGACGAATTAAATTGTAGTGGTTGCGGTTACGACACTTGTCGTGACTTCGCCATTGCCATGCTGGAAGGGCGGGCCGAAGAAAACATGTGTGTATCTTACATGAGAAGAATCGCGCATGATAAGGCCACCGTACTCCTCCAAAAGATTCCGGCCGGAGTATTACTCGTCAACTCGGAATTGAAAGTCGTGGACATGAATCAATCCTGCGCCACTCTCATGGGAGAGGACATTGCCTCTATTTACGAGGTCGATCCCGGTTTGAACGGCGTGGAGCTGAAAAACATCTGTTCCTACGAGGACTTGTTCCGTGCCGTGTTGACAACCGGTAAGGAAATTATCGAACGCCAGGTACGGGAAGAAGACCGCACATGGATTATATCCATCTATAACATACAACCTCACCGGTTGGTTTTCGGGTTATTACAGGATTTACGCGAACCTTATGTCCGTAAAGAATGGATGCTCGAAAAGACTCAGGAAGTAATCAAGAAACACATGGAAACCGTCCAACAAGTAGCTTGTTTGCTTGGGGAAAATGCCGCTTTCACGGATGCCACGTTACGCACCGTAATGGAGGCTTACAAGAAAAATGATCAAAAGAAACCACTCTAATTTCATTTGTCTTGAGAAACAACGGTAATTTCATCGAGGTTGACTTCTTCCAGAAGAATAAAGCGGGCAATGTTGTCTGCGGGGATTGTTTCATGTCTCAAAAACTAAAAGGTGAGGGACGTGTCATCAGCGTGTTATCAGATGGTCTGGGAAGCGGGATCAAAGCCTGTGTCCTATCCACGATGACGGCAACCATGGCCATGAACTTTACCGCCATGAACGAGAGTATCCTGCGCACCTCCACCTCGATAATGAATACCTTACCGAAAGATATGGTGCGAAAGATCAGTTATTCGACCTTTTGTATCTGTGACATCGACTGTTTCGGTAACGTGAAAATTATCGAATATGAAACTCCCTCCTACTACTTGTACCGGAACGGGCGTTTTGTCAGTATTTCCAAGGAGAAAATTCCGGTGGAACGGGAAGACCTCGAAAATACGTTTCTGTGGATTTCCGAGTTCACGCTGGAAAAAGAAGATCGAATTATCTTCTTCAGTGACGGGGTTAGCCAATCCGGCATGGGAACGGCTAAAATGCCCTTTGGCTGGGAAGACGGGGCAAAAGAATATATTGCAAACCTGGTAAATCAATATAATGATATATCCGCCAAGGAATTGGCACATAAGATAGTGAATCAAGCGGAAAAGAACGACGGTTACTCGCTGAAAGATGACACGAGTTGTTGTGTCATTTATATGCGAAAACCCCGTAACCTGCTTGTATGCACCGGACCTCCCTACGACGAGAAGAACGATAAATACCTGGCCAACCGGGTACGGGAATTTCAAGGGAAAAAGATCCTGTGCGGGGGAACCACGGCGACCATTATCTCCCGTGAACTGGGAGCAAAAATGGAAGTTGACATGAATATCGTGGACAAAGAACTCCCTCCCATCTCCAAGATGGAAGGTGTCGATCTTGTCACCGAAGGAATTCTGACGTTAGGTAAGGTTGAGCGTATCCTGACGGAAGGAGATATTGACCGCCGTCGGGAAGCCGGACCGGCAGAGATGATGGTGAGAATGTTGTTGAATAGTGATAAAATCACGTTACTCGTGGGAACCCGTATCAACACGGCGCACCAGGATCCCAATCTTCCCGTGGAGTTAGAGATCCGGAGAAACGTGGTCAAAAAAATAAAATTTTTATTGGAGACAAAGTATTTGAAAGATGTCGAGATTATGTATATTTAGGGGATAAAATCAAAAACAAAACCAACTCACAACACTATGGAAAAAGTAAATGTAAAAATATGCGTAGGAACCATGTGCTATGTCATGGGTGGCGCAGAGTTGAGAGACACGATTGAATCTCTTCCCCAAAATATCCTCGAACATCTAAATGTAAGCTATTCTCCATGTTTAGGGTGTGGCAAAGGTGAACAAGCCCCACCGTTTATTGAAGTAAATGGAAAACGTATTGCTGGCGTTAGTAAAAATAGTTTAATACAAATCGTTAAAGAGGAAGTAAGAAATGTTATATGACAATTTTGCGATGCTCACGAAACGTGAGTTACTGATTAGAATTGTAAAACTTTTAAAGGAAGAAAATCTAGTAGATGGGGTGAAGTACATTCCGGTGGAAATGCGCCCAAAAAATAAAAGACCGATCAAGTGTTGCGTGCATAAAGATCGCTACATCTTGAAACATAAGATTATTTCAATCTTGGGTTTCGAGATCACGGACGAGGAAATCGACCTGATCCCCTTGTCTGAATTCGCACAGAAAGCACTTGATAACAAGAATACGAAAGAGAATATTCTTTCCGTGGTCCACGAGGCTTGTAGTGCTTGTATGCAATCCCAGTACTTCGTGACGAACATGTGTCGCGGTTGCGAGGGACGTCCTTGTTTGATGAACTGCCCGAAAGCGGCAATCTCTTTCAAGGGGGGTAAAGCTTGCATCACGCAGGAAGACTGCGTGGGTTGTGGACTATGTTCTAAAGTCTGCCCTTACCACGCGATCGTGTACACGCCCGTACCTTGCGAGGATGTTTGCCCGGTGAAAGCGATCACCAAAGGCGAAGACGGAACCGAGCATATCGACAAAGATAAATGTATCTATTGCGGGAAATGTATGCAAACTTGTCCTTACGGGGCCATCATGGAACGTTCCAAGGTGATCGACGTGTACAAGAGCATTACCGCCCCGGACAAGAAAATCATAGCTATTCCGGCTCCGGCTATCTACGGACAGTTCAATGCAACTCCGGGACAGATTCTTTCCGCCATCAAGGCCATCGGTTTTGATGACGTGGTAGAAGTAGCTTTGGGTGCAGAAGATACTTCCCGCAACGAGGCAGCCGAGTTCTTGGAACGCATGGAAGAAGGAAAACCTTTCATGACTACTTCCTGCTGCCCGGCTTACGTGGGTTGGGTCGACAAACACGCCCCTATGGTAAAACCGTTTGTTTCCGACACCCGTAGCCCGATGGTTTATGCCGCCCGCCGGGTAAAAGAACAATATCCGGATGCCGAAGTCGTATTTATCGGCCCGTGTCTGGCTAAACGTTACGAGGCTGAAATGTACGTTCCGGAAGTAGACTACGTGATGAGTTTCGAAGAATTGGGAGCATTCATGGTGGCTTATGACATTAATCCGGAAACTTGTGAAGAATTACCATTGGATCCGGAAGTTACGAAATTCGCCCGCGGATACGCTCAAGCCGGTGGAGTTCGCAATGCTATTGTAGAGGCTATTGGAAATAGTTACACGACTCTTTCCATCGAAGGACTTGACAAGAAGAACCAGACTTTACTGAAAACTATGGTGAAAAAACCGGAAGCCCAGTTTGTCGAAGTAATGGCGTGTGATGGTGGCTGCGTGAACGGACCTTGTTCACTAGCTCCGCTTACATTAGCCAAACGGCAGATCAAGAAAGCGTTAGAAAAATAAAATAGGAATCCCCGCCTTTTGAGCGGGGATTTTCATTTACACGATATTACTTTCCTCTTCTCCTTATCCACATAAATATTGTAAAGATCAATAGACCTATTGGTAATATCCATTTGAAAATGATCTTAAACACCTCCATAGCTGTCTCTCCAATATAAACCTCATTATCCGGCAGCGGGGGACGACGAACATCAATTGGCACCTCTTCATCTGATAACCAATAGAAAATACCTGAAATTAAGATGTAGTTAGCCGCTTTCACGTTAGCTCTTCCCCGACTTAACTCCACATTACTCAAGCAATCCGCATCACCCAGAACAACGATCTTTTGTCGCTTTTCTCCAAACTGACGGGACAAGGCCAAAGCCGTAACATAAGAACGTTCCACCTCTCCTGTTTCCGGATTCAATTCCACTTTATCATCAATGAAATTAACCGTTTGCAACTCATTCCATCCCTTTGCGGAATCGCTCACAAACAAGGGAATAACGTCATACCCTTTATCATCCACGTATTCCAATGCCGTGCAGCCGGGCATGGCAATGACGCCCTTGGCATAACTCAAACTATTAAAGAGATAAGACATTGCATTTGCCTCCGGGGTTGCCTTGGCAAGCACGAGATCCGGTAAAAAATGTTCTGTTGGCCGTACGAGTTGTCCCGGCAAGAATCGGACTCCTAATTGTTCCACGAGTGGATTCATCACCTCCTGCCGTCTCGGTTCCCCCACGATTAACAAGTTACCTCCTCGCTCGATATAAGCATTTAAGCGAGTCATTTCATTCTCTGATAGCGGGGTTTTCATATCCGCAATAACCAATATATCCAACTTCTCCGGTAATTCCTCGTTCAATGAAATCTCCTTTACATCAAAACCACTATTTATTAACGCATATCGATAAGTTTTAGCCCAAGCAAAAATATTGTAATCACGATCCCCCTCTTTCAAACAATCACGCTCTCCATGTCCTTTCAAGAATCCCACAGTAGGCAAGTCCATGACCAGTCTCTTGAAAGCAGCCGTAATTTCTGCTTCCGTGGGAAATACGACGGCATCATCAAAGACTCGTAAGAAAGTTTTCTCTCCACTCTCCCGTTCCACCTGCCGAACAAAGCGATTCTTCTCCCCGGAAAGATCTATTATCTGACGAATTTCCTCCGGACGCAAAAACATATTAGAATCTAGGTTATAATTATTAGCGATCTTTACCATGCGTTCCCGATCGGAAAGTGTAGGGTATCGGTCATCCAGACTCTTATTATCAGCCTTGTCATAATAATACACGTATTTCAAATCTATTTCCGGCTTAAAACGAGTATACCGATTGAAACGAGATAAATCCCGATTCCTCTCTTCCGGTAGTCCCACGCGGAAATGTTTATCCAGTAAATTGACATAGGTAGTAATCGTTAGTCCCCCCTTCATCTTTGCCATAATTTCTTGGCTGTTCTCTGTCAACGTATTCATCTTTGTCTCCGTGACATCATAATAAAACATCATCTTCGGACGGGAAGATATATACCCTAACAAAGCCACAATCACAAATACTCCGATATATTTACCCCACGTCACGATCCAAGAACTTTTCTGGCGTACCGCTTTCAATTTAATAATGGCAAACATCAGGAATAACGTGATCACGAGCAAGAAATAGATAAAATCCTCGCTACAAATAAGCCCGTTCACAAAAGTGTCTGAACGACCGGAAAGGGCTAACCACCAAGTAATATCCCGCACGAAATCAATATCTTGCCACCATCCTTTCACGTAATTCAACACGGTTAACACGGCTAAAGTCAACATTGCAGCCACCACCTGATAAGAAGTCAGGCTGGACATGAATAATCCCACGGCTGCATAGGCACATATCAAAAGATACACACCTAGCAATCCAGACAGGATTAAAGGAAAATCAAAAGATTTAATCGTAAAAGCGGCAAACAAGACAAAACAGAAGAGAATCCCAATCAGAACCAATCCGTAAATCATCATAGAAATGAATTTTCCCAAAATAATCTGGCAATTGCTGACAGGGGATGAATAAAGTAGTTTAATAGACCCACTTCCCAGCTCTCGACTCATTAACCCCATCGTAATCAACGGGATATAAAGGTATAAATACCCCTGCATGATCCCGAAAATTCCTGCCCGGGATGCAAAAGTCTGATATGAAAGTCCTCCCGGCAATTGGTTCCCGATAGCCTGACTGGTCACAAATCCCCCGAAGGTCGGACAGAAAAACATGCCCACTTGGAAAGTAAACATGATAAGAATAAACCAGGCTATAGGAGAATAAAACAAAACCTGTAACTCTACCCTAGCTATATTAAATGCTGTTTTCATAATTGACGTAATTTAAAATTCTACTTCTTCGATAGTTCGGCAAATACAACATCCAAGGAGCTTTTCTCCATATAGACCTGACTTAATCGCCAATTATGGATACCACAAGTTTCGATAATTTCATCCACCATGTTCCGGGCATCGGCAAACTGTAAACGATAATCCATCTCCCCCAGATGCTGGGCTGCTACCAAACCGGGAATCATGGTCAACTCTTCCACGGTCGGATGAGCGAGAAGGGTTACCCGGATCGTGGTCGGCAAAATATAATTATCAAATTCATCGACCGTCCCGGAGAAGACCATTTTCCCTTTTTCTACCATATAGATATATTCACAAGTAGCCTGCACTTCCGGTAAAATATGAGTGGATAGAATCACGGTTCTCTCCTGTGCAATCTGTTTGATCAAATTACGAATCTCTACAATCTGATTCGGGTCCAAACCATTCGTCGGTTCATCCAGAATGATAAAATCCGGATTGTGAATAATAGCTTGGGCAATTCCTACCCGTTGCTGGTATCCCCCGGAGAGATTTCGTATCAATCGCCTTCTAAAATGCGAGATTCCGCATTTCTCTACCACCTCTGTTATTGCAGCCGGAATTTCCTTATGCGGGATATAGCGCAACCGGGCCGAATAATCTAAATATTCCTCCACCGTCAAATCCGGATGTAAAGGAGGCTGTTGGGGTAGAAAGCCGATATGACATTTTGCCTCAACGGGATCTATTCTCGTATTTATTCCTTTTATATATATATCACCTTCCGTCTGTTTCAACACGCCGCACATGATATTCATAATCGTTGACTTTCCAGCTCCATTTGAACCTAAAAGTCCATAAATACCATGCTGTCTGATTTCCAAATTTATATCCCGAACGGCCCACTGAACACTATAACGATGGGATAGATTCTCTATGCGTACAATTGGAGTATCCATATTTATATTCATTAATTAATTGACTATCTTCCTTTTCTCCTTATCCAAATAAAAATTCCTATACCCAAAAGCAAGAAGGGGAAAACCCAGAGGAATAGAATTTTCACCACGGTCATTCCTTCCATTGTAACACTTACTTTGTTATCCACCGCTTTAGGACGACGAACATCAAAAGGAGCCACCCCGTCAGATAGCCAACAGAACGATCCGGTAATCACAGCATAATTATAAGCCGGGATTCCTTTCCGTTTTATATTATGCTCTGCATTACTGATACAATCCGCATCTCCCAATATGATAATCCGTTGTTCCTTACCATTCATCTCCCGTGCTAACGCAATACCGGTCGCATATATATCTTCCTTCTCCCCGACTTCCGGATTCAATTCTACCGGATCATCAATAAAATCAACGGTTTCCACCTCATTCCAAGTATGTAGCGTGTCACTCGTGAAAAGAGTTGTTACCTCGAATCCTTTCTCTTCGGCCAAAGAATAATCCAACCCCACACAGGTAGGCATCGGGATAAACCGCCGAAACAAGTAACCGAAAGGATAAGATAATTTCCACGCCGCAGGCCTCGGTAAAGAGAATATCATATCGGGATCATAATGCTCGGATTTTCGAACCAGTCGTCCGGGCATAAATTGAACACCAAACTGTTCCACGATAGGATTCATGGCCTCTTGACGAGTAGGCTCTCCCGCAATAAAAAGATTTCCTCCCCGGGCAATATAATTTTGCAGATGTCGCATCTCGTTTTCAGATAGCGCCGTGTGCATATCCGCAATAACAATAATATTTATACTATCTGGAATATCCTGTTCCAAAGTCACTCCTGTCACGTCAAATCCCTGGTTAGGCAAGGAATGGCGGAACAATTTATTTTTGGCAAATAAATTATACCCTCTTTCCCCGATTTGGTCCATATCCCGTTCGCCATGTCCTGTCAAGAATCCGACCCAAGGCATATCCATCACCAACCGTTTCAGAGCCACGGAAATCTCCGACTCGAAAGGCATTAATAAAGGATCATTGAATACACGCAAGAAAGTTTTCTCTCCACTTTCCCGTTCAACAACACGCACAAATCGATTGTACTCACCGGAAAGATCAATGATCTGTTTCATCTCTTCCGGGGTCTTGAAATCAGTCGAATCCATGTTATAACGGGGAGCCAACTCCAACATTCTCTCCCGATCCGAAAGATTCGGAAACAACCGGTCAAGCGAAGGACTATATCCCCGATCATAGTAGTAAACATACTTCATCTTGATCTCCGGCTTAAATCTCCAATACTTTTTAAAGTTTTGAAAATCAGAGTTCACACTTGAAGGTTGTCCCAAGTAAAATAGGTCATCCAAGATATTCACGTAAGTCGTTATCGTCAGCCCACCTTTTAATTTCTTAATAATCTCCTGACTATTGGGCGTAAGCGTATTTACTTTCAAACGTGTCGCATCACAAAAGAACATGAGTTTCGGCCGAGAAGTAATATACCCCAACGAAAAGGTTACCAGAAAAGCCAACAGATACCTACTCCACGCTTTTCTCCAAGATATTTTCTGCCGGATCGCATTCAAACGCAAAACAGATAACGTCAAGAAAAGTCCGGTTACAAAAACAAAATAAAGAACATCCTCACTACATATCAAGCCGCTGATAAACTCGTTAGCCCTTCCACTGATAGAAAGCCACCAAGTGATGTCGCGCACCCACTCTATATCCTGCCATAGTCCCCCAACCATGTTCAACACAAACAGGATACTCAACGTTCCCAAAGCAGCGACAATCTGGTAGGACGTCAAGCTAGACATGAAAAGCCCAATGGCCGCATAAGAACATATCAACAGGTAAACACCCAACAACCCGGACACCGTTAACCAGAAATCAAAATGATCTATTGTACAAGCACCGAAAATAATAAACACCAACAATATTCCCACAAATACCAAGGCGTAAATCATCATAGATACGAATTTCCCAAGAATAATCTGAATATTATTTACTGGTGAAGAATAAAGCAATTTAACCGACCCACTACTCAACTCCCGACTCATTAATCCCATCGTGAGAAGCGGGAAGTAATAAAACAAATAGGGTAATATTGAGGTGTACAAGCCTCTGAAACCGGAAAAAATTCCCTGAGTCAGATTCACCGGACGGTATCCCAAATTAAAGCGTTCTACATAAGTACCGAATACACTCGAAAAAGTCATACTAGCCTGTACGACAAAAATAATCAATGTCAACCAAGCGATCGGAGAATAGAAAAGAGTCTGTAACTCCGTTCTTGCAATATCCAATATCATTCTCCATTTATTCCGTTTCATATTCATCGTTTTCAATTTTTAGTGTTACGCTTTACTTCTTGGATAACTCGGCAAAAATGACATCCAAAGAACTTTTCTCTAAACGAATTTCTTTCAGATTCCACCCTCTCTGCCGGCTGGTATTCACCATCAATTCCATCACCGGGTTGGCATCCTCCCCGGTGAAATGCACCCGGAAATTCATTCCACCCAACTCCTCAACTTCTTTTACCCCTTGTATCACTTTCAAATCTTCTATCAATGGCGGAGAGGCCAATGACACGACAAAAGAATCCGGAATAATATAATTATCAAATTCTTCCAGCGAACCGGAAAAGACCATAGTTCCCTGCTCAATCATATACACGTGATCACAAACAGCTTGTACCTCGGAAAGGATATGCGTAGAAAGAATCACCGTACACTCCTTCGATATATCTTGAATCAAACGTCGAACCTCCAATATCTGATTGGGGTCCAACCCATTCGTGGGTTCATCCAACACGACGAATTCCGGTTTATGAACAATCGCTTGTGCGATCCCGACACGCTGCTGGTAACCTCCCGACAAATTGCGAATAAGACGATTCTCAAAATGGGCAATACCACAACGCTCCATCACTTCTTTCACAGCTTTTTTCCTCTCGGAGGAAGGTACATGCCTCATCCGGGTTGCATGCATGAGATATTCATACACGGAAAGATCCATGTGTAAAGGGGGTTTTTGTGGTAAGAATCCGATACAGCGTTTCGCCGAGACAGGATTCTCTCGCACATCAATCCCCTTGATCAACACACTACCCCGGGTCTGTTTAAGTACCCCGCAGATAATATTCATCGTGGTTGATTTACCAGCTCCGTTAGAGCCAAGTAAACCATAAATACCATGCTTTGATATTTCAAAATTAATCCCTTGGATTGCCCACTGCACGTTATAGCGATGGGACAAATCCTTTACCTGTAAAATTGGTTTTTCCATACTATGTGATTTACATACAACTACTCCATCTACATGATCACGTTACTATAAATGAACTTAATGTCGGCTACCCCTCCATCATATTTCTTTTCCAACAAGTAAGTACATTGCATTTCATTGGGTTTCAACGGATCTTTATACAATCTTCCAATCTTGAACTCCCCGTTATCAAAAGCAACCGCAAACAACCATCCACTAAAATATTGTGTTGCCGGAGCCGCCGATTGAGAGGCCCAAGGACTCAGCCGGAAGAAATTCGTAATCTTACGTCCCGATTCGAAAGAATAAAGTACGGACTTATTCCCCCCGTTAGCATCCAATTGATAGATCGTATTCTCTGATATGACATAGAAAATATCCTGACGGGAATCATTCTGACTCTTCATGACAATAGTTCCCTCCTTGTCCAACAAAGCCGCCACGTCTGCCCCCAACAAAGTATTCCCGTCGATCGTATATCTCACCGTGTGCGGAATACTATAAATACTAGTTGAAATCGTGTGTGCCTGTAAACGATAATTTGCCCCGTCCTTGTAAATAATATGCGTACGTTGAGGATAACCCAACGGTGGTAGCACGGCGACCACTTCCTTATCAAACTTGTGTAACGCAACCTCGTTATCTTTCAGTTTGATTTCCGGGAATTGAAGTACCACGGAGTAATCAATTCCTCCCGTATCGTCCGGCATAAAAGTACTACTAACCGAGAAAAACAGGAATCTCTCCTTACTCTTCTCATGAATAATCGCCCAGTTGTTCGATACTTGTTTATCCGCTACTACAAAATTAGCCTCCACGTCCATCCATCCTTGATCTGGCACATCATTCGGATCATCAAACCGTAACCGTTGAGAACTGAATCTTCCCGTATTAGGTGTTCCATTGTCATAATTTGTCCGAACATAAGCATCACCTTGCTCCCCGTACAACAAAGTTGACATTCCCACGTTCACCATGCCCTTCACAAAAAGATTTGCTGGTTCCCCGACAAACTCATCATCCATCCCGGCCACTTTTTCTATCGTCTTCCCATAAAATGCCATCGAATAACGCCAGTCCCGATCCAGAACCTGCATTACTTGCGTCTTGTCTTTCCCTTGTCCCCACACCATCTTTACCGGTTCACTGCCTTGAAGTTCTTCTCCATCATTATACAACGAGAAAACATTTGCTTGTTCCTCATAATAAGGTATATTCATTTCCATCGACTGCCCCAGGAAAGTCACACTCTCTTTCTCCGTGTAGTACCGCATAAAGTCCACCACGGTCTTCCCTTCCTGTTTTGCCAACACGTAAACCCCACTACCGAAAGGCTGGACCAAGTTGATAAGCATATGATAATCCGTCACTTTGGTTTTATCACCCCGGTAAACAAGTAAAACCAAACGTCCCTCTTTCGTGAACACGTGATGCAACTTTTTCTCGTTTCCGATAATATTTCCATCGAATTGCCACTCGTAGCCCAATTCCGCTCCACCGGAATAGACGACCTCTGCCTCTAACTCAACTTCCGTCCCGGCCAACAGGGAAAACGATCCTTGAAACATTTCAGAATGTGACAAAGTTGTTGCTTTCCCACTCACCTTATCAATCACTCTCACCGTATCCGGCAACATCACGTCATTGTAATCCAGATTCGTGTGATCCTCCAGGCAAGCATTCAACAATACCAACCCCAAAAGGCATATCATAATTATCCTTATTTTCATATCTCGTGATTTTAAATCCATTATTACCATTACTACATAAACCCATCATCCAGTAATCGTCACTGACATCGGTTTTCCATCTTCATCCATCCGAGGTTCCCGTTCCAAAGCCCGCTTGAACAACAGGGCATAATGCCTCTTCTCGGAAGCATCCAACTCTCCGAAGTCAACAATACCGGTCTCGTCAATAAACTCCTGATATTTAAGCGCCGAATATTTCCCAAGATAAGCCTCTTCCACAGCCAAATCCCACCAAGATGGCTTCGTGAAAATATCATCTACCGTAATTTCCACGAACAGAGAATCTGACATATAAGTTTGAAAATTCTCATTGGAAATCAATTTGATTCTTAACTTCTTACTTTCCTGTTTCAAACTCTCATCCCGAAACAACACCACGGTCAAAGAATCAATGAAACTCGAATCTGCTTGAAAAATCTGGTTCACGGTCAGATTAAATCCGCTCTGTGGTAACGTTGTCCCCGTGTCAACAGCCACGGCATAGGCCAAACCTTCTGTTAACGTGTACCCCCTGTATTCTACCGGAATTTTCAGCTCTTTCTCCTGCACGTCATCCGGCTCATAAGCAAAAGAATAATTCAACTTGTAATAATCCTCTCCCAAGTCATTATAGAATCGGAATTTTATATATCTCGTATCGGTAAAAAGATCCGCTTTCTCTTTTTCACACCCGACCACAAACAACACGCTTAAAAGAATAAAAAAACATGTACGCATATCTTTCTGTTTTAATTATCAATATTTATTCAATTCCCGCTTCAGTATCGGGTACAGGTATCACTAACTTTCCATCATGAGCAAATTCTCCCCCAGTAATCCGTATCGGGATATTGAGTCGCTTGTAAAGAAATACTAATTGCCCCTCGCACAAGAATTCCCGTCGATATTCCTCCACCAAAGCATCCATAAACCGCACCTTATCCACGTCCGCAGGTAAAGAATACACCTCGTTCAAACGTTTTTTCAACACGGTATGAAACAACTCAAGGGCTTTCTCCTTATCTTTTTCGAAGACACACTCAGCCGCAATAAAATAGGCTTCCGGGATTCGCATCACCGGAATTGTCGTACTCGCCCGCTTCATATCAGACTCGTTACTACCGGTTATCGAAAACTTGGTCGGCATCCGATCCACGATAGCCTTCAGGCGCACATCATTCGCATTATCAAAAAGATCATTCGGATCCTTAATTCTCAACTTATTAGTTGTCACGCTTTCTCCAAAATAACTTTCCGTCAGATCCGTTAATTTCGAATTATAAAGTCCCCAGATAATTTCTTCATGAAGCCTCGGATGAACGGAAGAAATTGCAATTTCCGGATTACCGATAAATCCCGGAGCCGTGAAATCATAAATGGTCTGGGTGTTCACCATCTCCACGATCTCGCTGGCATACTCGTACGCCTTGTCTTTATCTCCCGCATACAGACACACCCTTGCCAATAACAAGGTTATCGGGTAATATCCCAATCGATCTGCCCGATACCGAAAGAATTCCTCGCTGGCATGAGTCACGGTTATATCTCCGGTTACCTCTAACTTTAAACGACGGTCAACATTTCGATCTAAATAAGAGAGAGAACCCGGGTACTCAGACTCCGTATCAAACGGTTTTACCAACTCTCTTGCCTTCTCCAACTCTTTTATAACGGATGCCAAGATCTCTTTCGTGGGAATAGGCGGATTCACATGAGATGGGTATTCCGTCACGTAAGGCACGGTTGCCGTCACGCCACCCCCATCAATCACGGGAGCTTTCGTGAATATACGTACAACCTCAAAATGCATTAAACTACGGATTGCATAAGCCTCCCCCAGTACCATGTTACGAGTGGCATCCCCATGTTTGAACACGACATTCTTGTCCGCCTCCAGAGCTTGAATCAAATTATTCGCCTCCGCAATAATCTTGTAACAACGCAACCAGATAGCCTCCCCCAAACTCTTCGGTCCCGAATTCGCATATTTAAGATTTGCCAGATCCGAAAATGTCGTCAAGTTATTATTATCCAGATCATAACTTCTGGACCAAGCCTCCATTGCCCCATAACTCAAATTCGAGCCATACAGCGTTCCCTCTGCCATCAGGATATACAACCCGTTTAGTGCCGTGTAATATCCCCTGCTCTCCTCGAACATCGATTCCTCGTACACTTCCTGATCGGACGTCACGTCTAACCAAGAGTTACAACCATCAAGACCTATACACAATAGGATTAAAATGATATATTTCTTCATAAACATCTGTTTTGTCGATTTAAATACCAATATTCAGCGAAAAACTATAACCTCTGGAGAAAGGATAGGATAATCCTCTTTCCTGTCTGATTGTTGAAAGACGGAAAACATCATTCATATTAAATGAAAATCTTACTTTATTCAGATATAATTTCTGTACAATCCTATCAGGTAACTCGTAACCTAACGATAGGGACTGAAATGTTAACGTGTTATCATCCTGCACGAAACGGGTGGTAGGATTCGTTGATTCCCGGTAATCCTTCAAACTCTTGAACTGACAAATATCTCCCTCATTTTTCCAACGATCGGTAAATACCCGTTTGTCCACGTTCTTTTCAATATTGGCATTCTCAATTTTTGATTGTAATGTTTGATTATACTGCTGTCCTCCATAGGTATATGTAAAATAAAGATCAAGAGTTAATCCTCTGTAATAAAAATTCGTGGAGATAGAACCGTTGATTTTCGGTTCGGAATTACCTACCGCCACATTCTCCGACGCAATCCACTTGTTCCCTACCGTACCGTCTTTAGAAATAAACATCTCCTTACCCGTTTGAGGGTCTATACCCAAAGAACGCATGGCATAAATCGAGGTTGTCGAGGCTCCTTCCACAAATTTCAACATGGGTTTCCGGTCTATCAGTGCATTTTGCGCATAACTATCTTCTACCCGTTTATTATAAGATTTCAGTGCCTCTGAAATTTTTTCAATCCGGTTCTTATTCGCCGCCAGATTACCATTCACATATAGTTGCATCTTATTTGTACTAAACACTTTCCAGCGAAGATCTAACTCGAATCCTTTATTCGTAATCTCTCCCACGTTATCTTTATAAGAAAGGAAACCGGAAGATGATGGAATATACATATCGGCTATTAAATCCAAAGTTCGGCGCACATAATATGACCCGTTCACTCTCAACTTGTCGCCGAGCAAACCTAACGAAAGACCAATGTCACTGATTTTCGTCCTCTCCCATTTCAACTTTTTATTTCCCATGGCAGTAATATTTCCTCCCACCCCCGTGGCATACACGTAATCACTATTCATCGTGTAAACTGTGCGAGCCGTCTTTGCCGGGAAATCAGCCTTACCGGTAATCCCGTAAGATCCCCGAATCTTTAACTCGGAAAGCCATTCTAAATTCTGCGCAAAATGATAGTTATGAATATTAATTCCCAGACCAACAGACCAGAACGGAGCAAACCTCGAATCGCTCCCGAAAGAAGAGTTTCCGTCCAAACGTCCCGTCAAATCCATCAAATAAATATTATCATACGTGTAATTCAACGACATCATCGCCCCGAAAAGCCGATTTGTCTGACCAAAAGCATTCGGAGACTTGGCCATTTCTCTCGCAAACTGAGGACTTGAAAAACCTCCCGCCGGAAGATCTCTTAAATAATAGGTTTCCTCGTCATTCTTCCGTTCCCGAAGATTCACCCCGAAAACGAAATTAATGTTGTGACTATTAATAATATCGTTATAATAACCAAACAAACTACCGTCTATCGAAGTCTCGGAATTATCTCCCAAGGTCAACTCCCCCTTGTAAGTAGTCGTGGCATATTTCCCGGCCTGGGGTGAAATATATTCCGAAGAATTTCCAATCTTACGAGTTAAAGCCAACGTGGCCTTGAAATTCAGTTTTTGAGACAGAAAATACTGCACGCTGAAATTATTATAAAACTCCTCCGTTTTCTTCTTATCATAACTTCCTAACGTCGCATCATACAGGGGATTCGGGACATCCGTACTTCCCGGAACCGGAATAATCTCCAACATCGTCCCGTCATCATCCAGATAAGGCAGATAGGGATTCATCGTCGTGTAGTCAGAAAAACTCCCGTAAGGAGACTCTTTTTCATTTACCCCGGTATACCCGGCTGCATTCCTGAATGTTAACTTTCCGGCACGATACTGTAATTCAAAACCAATTCCGTATACCTTCCGCTCGGAATCCTTCATCACACCGTTATTCCCGTAATAGTTCATATCAATGGCATAGCGCAATCCTTTAGCACCTCCTTCCAGACGAATAAAATGCTTACTGTTAGCCACATTACGCAAAGGTTTATATAACCAATCCGTTTCTACACCTCTTTCCAACAAACGAAGTTTCTCGTTATAGTACCGAATCCCCCACACGTTCTCACCAAAAAGCCCTGCCTCCTTTTCGGCCTCCAACTTTTCCTTAGCATTCATTAAATTGTAATCACGTAAATCAGGTAATTGAATTTCCAGATTGTAATTATACGTGATCAAAACCTCGCCCGGCTGAGGAGCCACCGTCGTGATCACGACTACCCCGTTCGCGGCACGGGAACCATATATTGCCGTTGCGGCCGCATCTTTTAACAATGTAATTGACTCGATCCTGTTTATATCCAAATCATACAATTTCTCAACACTAACCTCAAAACCGTCCATAATGAATGTCGGTAAATTCGGATTATTTCTCAATGCCGTTTCAGAAAGATCTTCCGAGTCAAACTCGGTAACCCCGATCCCGGATGCCCCCCGGATACTGATATTAGGCAAAGTGTTCGGGTTTGACCCCATCTCGTTATTCACGGTCAAACGAAAAGACGGGTCCAGCACTTGAAGAGACTTGAGCACATTCGTTTGTGAAACTTTCTTCAACTCATCCGCAGTCACGGTCTTCGCATTTCCCGTGAAAGACTGTCTGGAAAGATTGGCATATCCAGTGACAACCACGTCCTCCATACGAACATTCTCCTCCACCAACACGACTTTCAACTTTTCCTGTTTCACTCCCCAAGAGTCCATACTTAACTTAACCACCTGTTTTTTCATCCCCACGAAAGAAAAGACAAGAGACACCTCTTTAAACTGGGGAATAACCAAACCAAAATTTCCGTTTTCATCAGTCGTCACGCCTATTGTCGTACCTTCCACAAGCACGGTCACCCCGGGCAAGGAATTACCGAATTCATCTTCCACGACACCTGTAATTCTCACAGCTCGACTCTCTTCCCGCCGTTCCAAACGTTTAAAAACAATAGAAGTCCCTATAAATTCATACCCGATAGCACTCCCTTTCAGGCAAGAATCTAACGCAACCGTTAACAACACACCCTTTAAAGTCAAATTCTTTTTACCTAACTTCAAGATGTCGGCATCATGATACAAGAATTTGTAAGAGACCTGCTGTTCCAGCAATTTAAAAATATCAACCACGGTCTGCTGCTCCACGGCCAATGAAACACGTTGTTGTTTCTCTTGAGCCTGTGCGGGAAAAACCAAAATTATCCCGATAAGAACCTTCACCACACGAGCGAACATTTTTTTTCGCATAATACGATCCTTCAAAGATCGAAATCTTCGATTTTTTTCCATAATTTTGTCATGTTAAATTTAAAATGGCAAAGTCAAACGTAATTTACCCCAATTAATTATATGCTTTGACTTTGTCGTTTTCTTTCACCCAAATATATCCGTTCCTTTTCTCAAAAGAGACCACATTCATCCTTTCCATTAAATTTAAAATACCATCCAAACCTTCATCTCGATTCACCGTTCCCGTAAACTGGAACTCTTTTAATTTTTCATCTTTAAAGCGGAATTCCACGTCATACCAACGAGACAATTGATTTATAACATACGATAATTCATCATGTTCAAAAACGAACAGGCCATCCACCCACGCCAAGACCGCATTCACATCCACCTCTCGCTTTCGCAATTTTCCTTCTGTCCAGTAGGCCTGTTCGCCGGGGACTAACACCACCTTTGACTTCCCGGCGACGACACGCACCCGCCCTTCCGCTAAAGTCGTACTGGCCATGCTTTCATCTTGATACACCCGCACCCCGAAACGGGTTCCCAGCACTTCTATTTTCAACTCTTTCACATGAACGATAAAAGGACGAGTCGAATCTTTTTTCACTTCAAGGTAAGCCTCTCCCTCGATTTCCACTTCCCGAAGTGAATCGGAAAAACTTTCAGGGAAACGAATACTCGATTCCGAGCTCAAGCGAACACAAGAGCCATCCGCCAGTACCAAAGTGTACTCGCCCCCCCTCGGGACCTCCAATCGATTATAGCGTAAAGAATCTTTTACCGGCAAATTCGTCCCACAAATCAATTCTTTCACGGAATCCCTGATCTGGAATGTCTCTAAATCCCGTAAAGACATTTTTTCCTGTATCGAAATAACATTTCCATCGGCGGTGGTCAACACGGCTTGTAATTTTCCTTCCTTTACCACCAACTCATCTCGTAATTGTGAATCCGACAACCGGAATAACGGAATCGCACATAAAGCAATAATCAAAACTGCGGCGACCCCGCTCCACCGGATAATCATCCTTCTCTGTTTTACCCGATCATAACGATGAATCAACAGTTCAAACTCCCGTACCGCATCCATCTTCTCGTACTCTTTGAATCGATCATGCAGAGTACAATCTCCACGTAGTTTAACAAGTAGATCCCGATTCTTTCGATCCGCCCATAACCACACGGCTAACTGCCTCCGTTCTTCCGGTTCCAGCGTCTCCTCAAAATATTTTTGTAGTAAAAGACGATATTTTTCTATTTCTCCGTATACATCTTTCTCGTTCATACCAGACGTGTTGTTGACTTGATTTTATATATACACACGCTCCCAGTAAAAAACGACTACACGGACTATTCATTTTTTTTCAAAAAGATTGCCATACACAAGGCAAAATATTGAATATAGTTTTTTAACTCATTCTTAGCCCGCTGTTTATGTGTCAATACAGTATTTACAGATATATTTAATTTTTTTGCAATTTCTTCATTCGAGAACCCGTCCACGTGCATCCATAATACCTCCCGTTGCATCGGCGGTAATTTTTCAATTCTCTTGCAAAGGAAATCGTACATTTCTTCCTCTATCGCTATATCCCGAAATTCCGATTCACTTTGCAACTGAAACATTTTCTCCCGACTCTTTATCTCTACCTCCCTGTCTCGCAAATAATTAATAGCCCTATTACGAATAGTGGCATAAAGAAAAGCTTTCACGTGAGCCTCTTCCCGGAAAGTCGTTATCCGTTCCCACATGGCAATAAACGCCTCTTGTACAATATCCCGTACGGCCTCCATATCATCAATAAATCGCAATCCGAATTGGCAATACAGCCTGACATGCTCTTGATGAAAAGCACGAAAAGCCATCGGATCTTTTTTTACCAATTTTTCTATACTATATTTATTTTGAGGCATCATGCTCCAAACCACTCCCTTTGTTTTTCCAAAAATATAAAAAAAATCAATCCATCCGCCAAATTCTATTTTATTCTTTATCTATCAAAAAAATGAGGCTGCATCAAACAGCCTCAAAAAAAATAATGATACTTCTAAATTATCACTTACTTCACCATCGCATGACGATATCCTTTCGTCTTGTTCCAACCTCCGCGGGTGAAATCAGGAATCGCCACCGGAGCACTGTTATTCTCTAAAGAAAGAGCTGTCAGCTCACCCAAACAACACCATTCTGCCAAATCATACACATCCATATCTAACGGTAATCCATTCCGCAAGCAATATACCAAGCGGTAATCCATGATAAAATCCATTCCACCATGTCCCCCCACTTTTTTGGCTTGCTCTTCCAACTCGATCTGAATCGGGTGTTTATATTTTTCCATCAAAGCCTTCTTCACATCCTCCGGCACAAAACCGTGAGAATTCAAATCCTCGTGATCGGGAGCCACATCTGATGAAATTTGTGTCGGCTTCAAAGCATATCCCGCAACCGGATATTTATTAGCAAATCCTTTTGTTCCCGTCAATTGGTACATCCGGCTATACGGACGAGGCGACACCACGTCATGCTGAATCTGGATGGTCTTCCCGTTTTCCGTGCGAATCAACGTGATCGTGTGATCCCCGTTCTTGAAATCTTTCACCTCTTCCCCGGTCTTGTTTTTCAAATATTCGGGAGCAGAAACAGCCTTCGTGTCCATACATACCAAATAATTCATCTTGTCCCCCCGGTGAATATCCAGCAACTGGCAAGCCGGTCCCATACCGTGAGTAGCATAAACATCACCCCTGTGTTTCCGGTTATAATCCATACGCCAGTTATTCCAATAATAAGGCCAGAATTCCTCCAAATTATGAATATAAGCCCCTTCCACGTGCAAAACTTCACCAAACACACCTTGTTGAGCCATATTTAACGTCGTCAATTCAAAGAAATCATACACGCAATTCTCCAACATCATGCAATGTAACTGTTTCTTCTCTGCCATATTAATCAACGCCCAAATTTCCTCCATGTTCATAGCAGCAGGAACCTCGATCGCCACGTGCTTCCCATGTTCCATGGCATACAACGCCATTGGGGCATGATGTAACCAATCCGTAGCAATATACACTAAATTAATATCCTCCCGTTCGCAAAGCTGTTTCCATGCATCCTCGCTTCCGGAGTAACCGACAGCCTCCGGAACCCCTGCTTTCTTCAGAATTCCCTGACATTTCTCCACTTGTTCCGGGCGAATATCACACAAGGCAACCACCTTCGTTCCGGGTATATGCAGGAATCGTTCCACCGCACCGGGTCCCCTCATTCCCAAACCGATAAACCCTACCCGCACGGTATCCAGTTTCGGCGTCACCAAATTTACTACATCCTTCTGCCCAACGGGACGCTCGGGAGCAGGCACCTCGATCATTAAACTTTTCTTCGTCTCTTTTTCTGATACACCATTGGTACAGGAACAAATCATCCCGCACAAAATGGCTGCCACGACACATACAAACGTTATTTTCCTCATAAATTATCAAATTAAAAACACAACAAACATATCACGTGTAAAGATACAAATTTTAAATAACATCAATACCTATTCCAGCTATTAGTTAATTTGTTTTTACCAATAAACACGTTTCATCTAATTCGCATAGCAAACCGTCTCTCGCTATCCTTTCGATCTTTCTGGATATACAATGAGTATACAACCCCAGTAAACCAAGTATACCTTTCCAAATAACTAATATACTACATATACCACCCAATTTGCAAACATAACCATATCAAAAACCAATTTTATCGAAGGTGAATGCAACATGAATCCAAGATGAATGCTCCATGGTCTAAATGAACTATAAGGAAACAATCTGGAAATTATTACCTAGGGCAAAAGGATATATTACCCAGAATAAACGAAGTCACCTAAGAATCCAACCTAAAAACAACATCCCTCGTCGACAAAAAACACTCATTCATCGGGAAAAAATCTCTCAACATCTAAATTAATTGTATTCGCTTTCAACACCTTATATCTTTGTAAAAAGCAAAAAAAGAAAACAAGATGAATATACAAACGAACATTGCAACCATCCTTTTTATAATCATTCCGTCCTTAGTGGGCTTTTCTCAGGAAAAGCCCACTTCTTCCTGGAATTTGAAGGATTGTATCGATTATGCCCGGAAAAACAACATTCAGGTGCAATCGGCAAAAGTAACGCAACAAAGCGCTAACGTGGATTTATTACAGGCGAAAGCCCAGCTTTTCCCCTCGTTGACATTTAGTAGTTCTCAGGGCTGGGGACACCAGAAAACAGAACAGACAGATGGCAAATTCAAATCTCAAAGCGCCTACACGGGCAGTTACACCTTGAACGGCGGACTGACAATCTATAATGGGGGTAAATTAACCCGTTCCATCCGTCAACAGCAAATCACGAACACGGCACAGGAGTATCAGGTAAACATGGCCGAGAACGACATCGAAATTGCCGTCACCGAGGCCTACCTGCAAATACTTTACGCAAACGAATCGCTAAAAACCAACCGTCAAACGTTGGAAACTTCTGCCGCCCAGCTGGCACGTTCCAAAGAACTATTGGCTGCCGGTTCGATTGCCCCCAGCGATTATGCCCAGATCGAGGCACAGTACAGCAACGATCAGTACAACGTGACGATGGCTGAAAACACGCTCACTTTGAACAAATTGCAATTAAAACAATTGTTAGAACTGGAACCAACAGATAGTTTCGATGTCTATTTCCCGGAACTGGAGGACACGCAGGTACTCACCCCTGCACCTTCCCTCTTGGAAGTTTACCAGATCGCCCTAGAAACCATGCCGGAAATGAAAAACAGTCAGTTGAACGTGGAATCGGCACAGCTGGAAGAAAAGATCGCGGCAGGAGATCGCTTGCCCAGCATCTCGCTCAGCGCATCCGTGGCCACGAACCATGACTCGGAATCAGACCACTCTTTTTCAAAACAACTAAATAATCGATTAAACGAGAACGTGGGGATCAACATCAGCATCCCCATTTCTAAAAATCGCCAGATCAAATCTGCCGTTGAAAAAGCAAAATTACAAACGGAAACAGCCCGTCTGGAAGAACTGAATACACGCAAGGAACTGTGGAAAACGGTAGAGACACTCCACCAGAACGTGATCTCCGCGCAAAGCAGGTACGTCGCTGCCACGAACAGCGTGAAATCGGCCACGATGAGTTACAACCTCGTTCAAGCCCAATTCGACGCCGGTATGAAAAACACGGTGGAACTACTCACGGAAAAGAACAATTATCTTTCCGCCTTGCAGGAACAAATTCAAGCAAAGTTCGAGGCGATTCTGTCACTCAAACTGCTCAACTTCTATCGAAATCAACCTATCGAAATCTAATGTAAAATATTAATTATAGAACAACATGAAAAAGATTGTTACCATAATCATCGTCATAGCCGTTATTGTCGGGGTCTTTTTCTTCTTCCGCTCGGGAGATAAGAAAGTGACGACGTACGAAACGGTCGAACTAAAAAAAGGCTCCATCAACAACACGGTGACCGCCACGGGAACGATAGAACCAATCACCAAAGTAGACGTGGGTACCCAGGTTTCCGGAACGATTTCACACATTTACGTGGACTACAATTCCGTCGTGACAAAAGGACAATTACTTGCCGAACTCGACAGGAAGCTACTGGAAGCCGAGTTGAAATCGGAAATGGCAAACTTGAAATCAAGCAAAAGCGAATTCGAGTATCAAGATAAAAACTTCAAACGTCTACGCCAGTTACACGAAAAGAACTTGATTAGCGAAACAGAATACGAGGAAGCATTATATCAATACGAGAAAGCACAACAAGCTTACGAGAAAGCACAAGCCACGATGGTAAAGGCCCAATCAAACCTCGATTACGCAACGATTACCTCACCGATTGACGGGGTTGTATTATCCAGAGAAGTGGAAGAAGGACAAACAGTTGCCGCCAGTTTCGAAACCCCGACCATGTTCACCATCGCTAACGATTTGCGCAAGATGCAAGTGATCGCTGACGTGGACGAGGCTGACATCGGTCAGGTACTCGAAGGACAACGCGTGACGTTCACGGTTGACGCTTTCCCGGATGACACGTTCGAGGGCGACGTGACTCAAGTGCGTCTAAACCCGACAACAGAATCCAACGTGGTCACTTACGAGGTGGTTATTGATGCCCCGAATCCGGAATTGAAACTGAAACCGGGATTGACCGCCAACATCACGGTCTACACGATGGAGAAGGACAACATTCTACTGGCCCCGTTGAAAGCTTTCCGCTTTACCCCGGAGACCAACCCGGAAGACCCGCAAACCGCACAAGCCCCGCAAGCGGGAAGAGGTGAAAAAGTCGTTTGGTTACAAACGGCAGAAGGTATCGTTCCTAAAGTAATCAAAGTTGGAGTCAGCGACGGAATATACTCGGAAGTGAAAGACGGTCTACCGGAAGGCGCTCGTTTGATCGTGGGAATCCAACGCAGTAAGAACGTGGCACCCCAAGGAGGCAGCGAGGAATCCAATCCGTTCATGCCGCCACGTCCGGGACAAAAGAAAAAATAGTTACCGTATAAGATTGAACTCATGACAAATGATATTATAAAAATAGAAAACCTGAGGAGGGATTTTAAGGTGGGATCGGAAACCGTTCATGCTTTGCGCGGTATATCATTTTCGATCCGTGCCGGAGAGTTCGTGACGATAATGGGTACGAGTGGTTCCGGGAAATCCACCCTGCTCAATATCCTCGGATGCCTCGACACTCCCACCTCGGGGGACTATTACCTCGATGGTATCGCGGCCAGAGACATGGGAAAAAATGACCGGGCCACGTTGAGAAATCGCAAGATCGGTTTCGTGTTCCAGTCCTACAATCTGTTACCCAAAACGACCGCCTTGGAGAACGTGGAGTTACCGTTACTTTACAACCCGGCCTTTTCTTCCCGCGAACGTCGGGAGAAAGCCATGAATGCCTTGAATGCAGTGGGACTGAGTGACCGTATCAACCATCGTTCCAACCAGATGTCCGGCGGACAGCAACAACGTGTAGCAATCGCGCGGGCTATCGTGAATGACCCGGTAATCCTGCTTGCCGACGAGGCCACGGGAAACTTGGATACTCGTACTTCATTCGAGATCCTCACGCTTTTTCAACGCCTTCATGCGGAAGGAAGAACCATTATATTCGTGACTCATAATCCCGAAATCGCCCAGTTCAGCAGTCGCAACATCGTTCTGCGGGACGGCCACATCACGGAAGACACGATTAACCAGAATGTAGCATCGGCCAAAGAAGTATTGGATGCGCTACCCAAGGAGAACGATTAAAAATTCAGAGTTTAGAATGAAAAAGATTTCGTGATTGCCGATTCGATGATTGGGTGATTAAAATCACTTAATCGATAGGATCTAAAATCATAAATCAAGAAATTAATAGGATCATAAATCTAAAATTAACACATGAACTACGCAAATTTAATACGAATCGCTTTACGAGCCTTGGCAAACAACAAATTCCGGGGATTCCTGACTATGTTGGGAATCATTATCGGAGTGGGGTCCGTGATTTCCATGCTGGCAATCGGACAAGGTTCAAAACGTAGCATTCGTGACCAAATATCAGAGATGGGGTCCAACATGATCATGATCCATCCCGGGAACGGGAAGTTCGGGGGAGTCCGTCAAAGTGCCAGTAGTATGCAAACGCTGAAACTGGAAGATTACGAGGCGATCGTTCGTGACGTGGACTTGATCGACAAATGCACCCCTTCCGTGAATTCAAGCGGTCAGGTTATATACGGAGCCAATAATGCCCCGACAACCATCTACGGAGTAAACCAAGATTATCTTGACATCCGGAAATTCAGCGTGGGGGAAGGTGAGATGTTCACGGATCACGACATCAAAACTTCCGCAAAAGTATGTATCGTGGGACAAACCGTTGTCGACAACCTATTCACGAAGGGAGAAGAACCACTGGGAAAGACCATCCGGTTCAACAAAACCCCCTTCCGCATCATCGGGGTATTGACACCCAAAGGATATAACTCCATGGGACAGGACCAGGATGATATGATTATCGCCCCTTATACCACTATACAGAAACGTCTGCTGGCCATCACCTACATTCAAGGAATATTCGCCTCGGCCGTCACGGAAGACGATTCGGAAGAGGCTATCGAGGAAATATCCGCTATTCTGCGCCAAAATCATAAAATAGCCACGGGAGATGAAGACGATTTCCACGTGCGCTCGCAAGAAGAACTCAGCTCCATGATGAGTACGACAACCGACTTAATGACTGTCCTGTTGGCCTGTATCGCCGGAATATCATTACTTGTCGGCGGAATCGGAATCATGAACATCATGTATGTATCCGTCACCGAACGAACCCGGGAAATCGGCCTTCGCATGTCCATCGGGGCAAAAGGACGACACATCCTATTCCAATTCCTTATCGAGGCGGTCATTATCAGCGTCACGGGAGGTATTATCGGGGTAGTTCTTGGAATCGGTTCATCACTTATTATTAAATACGCTATCGGCTGGCCCATATACATCCAGATGTATTCTGTCGTGCTTTCCTTCCTGGTCTGCACGGTTACCGGAATATTCTTTGGCTGGTATCCGGCACAAAAGGCATCCCAATTAAACCCAATCGATGCTATACGATACGAATAGATTGCCGGGAAACCCGGCAGTTACGGTTGCAAGTTTTCAAGTTACCGGTTCGACAGAACTTCTTCCATAAACTTGTAACTTACAACCCTGTAACTTGTAACTTTTTTTATACCTTTGCAAGTGGAGAAAGACGATATAATGCAAAAGACACGGAACAAGAAGATATTAACGGGAGCCATCCACGTGCTTGGATGGGGAATATTCTTTGCCCTTCCCTTTTTCTTCTATCGCGGAGAAGGTGTTTCAATTACCCTAAACAGATATTTGGGATATTGTTTCGTCCCGTTAAGCTGCCTGATCATATTCTACACGAATTTTCTCTGGCTGATCGAACGACAGCTTTTCCGTAGAAAAGTATCAACATTTATTCTAAGTAACATCGTTCTCGTGATGCTCCTGGGAGCTAGTCTTCATTTCTGGCAGGACTTTCACCGGAAACATTTATCTGAACCCGTTCCGAAAGCATTGAAAGAGTTACAAGAGTCCTTACCTAAACCGCCCCGGTACGTGTTTATCGCCCGGGACATGATGCTCATGGCATTGACCGTCGCCCTCAGCGTGGCAATCAAAATGACCGGGGGATGGTATGAAACCGAGAACGAGAAACAAGAACTAAAAAAAGCTCAGGCCGAGGCGGAACTTCAAAACTTGAAAAGCCAGTTGAACCCGCACTTCTTATTCAATACCTTGAACAATATCTACTCGCTCATCGCTATCAACCAAGACAAGGCCCAGTATGCCGTCCATGATCTCAGTCGTATGCTCCGTCACGTCCTATACGAGAATAACCAGCATTTCGTGTCGGTAGATAAAGAATTCGAGTTCATGAAAAGCTATATCGAGCTAATGAGTCTCCGCTTACCTAAAAGTACTCGGCTGGAAGTTTCCATCCCGGAAAGAGGCAACGGAATCATGATCGCCCCGCTCTTGTTTATCCCGCTGATCGAAAACGCGTTCAAACACGGGGTCAGTAGCACGCAGGAATCATTTATAAACATTAAGTTCGAATTGCAGGGGAATAACCGGATCAACTGTCTCGTGGAAAACAGTAACTATCCTAAAAAAGACAACGACCGGAGTGGCTCCGGAATCGGGTTAACCAACTTAAAACGCCGTCTGGAGTTACTCTATCCCGGAAAATATATCTTTAAGGCTGAAACCCTTAACAACCGATTTATCACGGAATTGCTTATTCAACTTTAAAATGAAAGGACATGACTCTGAATTGCCTCATCGTGGATGATGAACCGTTAGCCTTGGATTTGCTAGAGAGCTACGTGAGCCGGACACCGTTCCTACACCTGGTCGCACAATGTGATAGTGCCGTGAAAGCGCTTTCCGTCATAGAGGAAGAACCAATAGATCTGGTTTTTCTAGATATTCAGATGCCCGAACTCAACGGGCTTGAATTGTCCCGTCTCGTGGGCAACAAAGTGAAAATCATCTTTACCACCGCTTTCGAACAATACGCGCTGGAAGGCTTTCGGGTTGATGCGCTGGATTACCTGCTGAAACCGTTCAATTACACGGAATTTCTCCGGGCTGCCACGAAAGCCTTACGTTGGATCGAGATGAGCCGGGCGGAGAATGTTTCCGCCAACGTGCCGGATTCCATTTTCGTGAAAAGCGATTACAAATTGATCCAGATCCAGTTGAAGGATATTCTTTACATCGAAGGACTAAAAGATTACATTCGTATCCAAACCGAGGACAAGGAGGGCGGTATTCTCACGCTGATGAGCATGAAAAGTATCGAAGACCATCTTCCCGGCGATATATTCATCCGGGTACACCGTTCCTATATTGTCAATATCAACAAAATTAAAACCATCGAACGGAACCGAATCGTGTTCGGGAAACTCTACATCCCTATTTCCGATTCCTACAAGGAACGTTTCATGGAATTGCTGGATAAACGAGCAATTAATTGAAAATTGAAAATTGAAAATTGAAAATTATATCTACCTTTGCGAACAGATAAATAGAATTAGTATTAGGAAAATTTGAATTCTTGGAAATGAGAAATTCATGAAAACATTTCATTTTCAATTTTCAATTTTCAATTTTCAATTGCCATGAGAAAAGACGAAAGATATAACCAGCGAGGAGTGTCCGCATCCAAAGAAGATGTGCATAACGCCATAAAAAATATCGACAAAGGTATTTTCCCGAAAGCTTTCTGCAAAATTATCCCCGATTATCTCGGAGGCCAGAAAAGCTACTGCAACATTATGCACGCCGACGGGGCCGGAACCAAATCTTCACTCGCCTATATGTACTGGAAAGAAACCGGGGACTTATCCGTGTGGAAAGGTATCGCACAAGACGCCTTGATCATGAACATCGACGACTTGCTCTGCGTGGGTGCCGTGGATAATATCCTGCTCTCCTCCACGATCGGGAGAAACAAGAAACTGATACCGGGAGAAGTTATCGCGGCCATCATCAACGGAACGGAAGAGCTGATCGAGGAATACCGGAAATTGGGAGTAAACATTTACTCTACCGGAGGCGAAACCGCAGACGTGGGGGATCTTGTGAGAACCATTATCGTGGACTCCACGGTGACTTGCCGGATGAAACGTTCGGACGTGATCTCTAACGACCGTATCAAAGCGGGAGATGTAATTGTAGGACTTTCGTCATACGGGCAAGCCTCTTACGAAACAGAATACAACGGTGGGATGGGTTCCAACGGACTAACTTCTGCCCGTCATGACGTGTTTGCCAAATATCTGGCGAAGAAATACCCGGAAAGCTATGACAACTCCGTTCCGGAAGAACTCGTTTACTCCGGAAAATGTAAACTGACAGACGAAATTGCCGGATTGGGCATTGATGCCGGGAAACTGGTATTGTCTCCGACCCGTACGTATATCCCGGTAATCAAGCAGGTGCTTGACAAGTACCGGAAACAAGTTCACGGCATGGTACACTGCTCCGGTGGGGCCCAAACCAAAGTGATGAATTTCGTGGAGAACATGCACATCGTGAAGGACAATATGTTCCCTGTTCCTCCCCTGTTCAAATTAATTCAGGAACAATCGGGAACCCCGTGGGACGAAATGTACAAGGTATTCAACATGGGTCACCGTATGGAAATCTACGTGGACGAAGAGATTGCAGATGACATCATCGCCATTTCCAAAAGCTTTAACATCGATGCCCAAATCGTTGGTCGTTGCTACGATAACGATGAGGGAAAAGGTAATAAGCTCACGATAATCAGCGAACTCGGGAAGTTCATATACTGAACCGTGGGTTTGATTCTTAAAACCTATATATAAAAAAAAGGATGCCTGCAGGCATCCTTTTATCATTCCCTCGCAGATTGCAATATCCGTCGAATTTGATTACGTACATTAATCTGGGCGCTATCCACCTTCGCTCGTTTGGAAGGGATAAACAGGTCCTTGTACTTTGCCTTCGTAATCTTGAATTTCATCTTCTCCATCGACCCGTAAATGTCTACTCCCAATTTGAAGGGTACAGGTGATTTTAACACGGAAATATGGTAATTAAAAGTCATGTCGATCTTATGTTCTCCACCCACGGCCACCTTGTAACGATCCACCTCAACCAAGAAGGGGAATACTTCAATCATACCATCCTTGATGCGGAAGTCCACGGCCACGCTATCAATCAGATTACGCTCCTTGTTTTTAAACATCAACATTTTGGAAATCTCCGAGAACGTCTCCCCGTCCATCAACACCAAATCCTTACCATCAATGTAAGCCACAGCCCTCAAGGTCGGTAAATCAACCATCATTGTAGAATCCAGATCTGTCTCCGCCGCCATATGGAAATCTACCAGCCCATCGAAAGAGCGCAGCATCGGGACGATCGAATCCAAAGATGGCATAAAATTAATCAACGCCCCCACGTCAATATCATCCATTCGTAAATCGAAACCGGTATACGCTTTCTCTTTCCCGGAAGCCTTGTACAACATCGTGGTCTTCACATCTGCCGCCATGGAACGCATACTCAAATCCGATAACTCGATACATTGATTTTGCATCACCACTTTCCCGTGAATACTATCCAATTCCAACTTTCCATACAACACCTTCTTAATATTCGTTTCAAACGTGAAATCAACACCGGGAGGAACAACAAAAACAGACATGGTAGAGTCAGCCACGTACGTGGAATCAGCCGCTAAATCCACATCAGACAATTCATCCTCACTTAATTCCTCTTCTGTCCCCCACTTCATGTTCATTCGATTGGCAGCCCCAACTTCCATGGCTTTCATCAATTGATTGCAATTAATCATATTCGATCTCACCTTCAAATTAGCTTTCAAATCCTCCTGCCGCAAAAATGCACCCGCCAGATTGTACACTTCCCCGGTTAACAAAAGATCAGAACGTCCCATCTTCAACTTTGCACCATTCAATTTAATATGTCCGGGACTTAAAGTAATCTTCGTCCCCGGCATACGCATCCGCAGAGGAAACAAGGGGGTGTACACCCGCATATCCTTAAAGCCGACTACCCCACTGGCGAGCCATTGACGTTTATTTTTCCGGTCCGGAACTCCCGAAAGATCAAATCCGGCATTCGCCAGTCGTAAACGATTCCCTCTAGCTCTTACCCGTAAACTATCCATATTGACCTTCGCTTTTACTAACGGGAGCTTTTTATCTTCCGGAGAGGGAGTCAAGGCAAAATTAGCCGTGCTATTTCCCATCCGGAACCGCAGGGAGTCACCCATCACCAAGTCAATCCATCCGAAACGAATGTCTGCCGACATAGAGGCAACAGCCGTGGTATCCCGCAAGGGAGAAGTTTTTACCTTCACGTAAGAAGTATCCATGTGAAAGGTTAAAGCATTCTTCCACTGTATATCGACACTATCAAAACCAAAGATTCCATTCAACAGGTTCTTTTCCTGCAAGATAGTCTTATCTTCCATATTGGTTCCGAATCCCAATATCACAGATTTTGAACGTAATCTCAAACTATCCTTTTCGCTGGCTAACAAAACATTCTTTAATTGACACCCTCCTCGAATATCCAGTTTTCCATAGTTTTTATTCTTTATGTCAGCCAATAAAACATTTCCTTTTAGCCCTGCATTCAAACTTCCCGTCAATGTCACCCCCTCTTGTATCGGGAATATTTTGGGTAATATAGAGAAATCAACATCCGCCTTCACGCTCGCGGTAATCAAAGGATTGGAAAGTAATTGATCCACCCGGCCATTTAAATCCACATCCACATCTGTTCCCTTCACGTAAAACCGGTTTAATTTCAAGAATGAAGGTTGTTCTTTCTGTAAATCAACGACACCTTCCAAGTCAACATCCAATTTATCCAACGAATAAGGCATCCCCGCGTATTTCACGGAGCCTTCATTTATTTTGAAACGAGCATCCAACACGGGAACTCGATCCTTTCCATATTTCCCCTTCAACGTTCCCCGGCATAACACCTCTCCCGATACCGTCACGTTTTCATCATGTTTTAGTACTGTTTCCGGAACAAGGTCAAGCAGGGTTTTCAAAGAAGGAACTTTTATCCCAAAGGTCAGGTCCACGTCCAACAAACGATTCAATGTATCTGCCTGTAAACGTCCTCCTACCCCGAATTTCATTCTATTCACCCTCATAACAGCTTTATCCAACACGTAAAGCATTGAATCTCGATCCAGACGCATTCCTGTTTGCAAAGCAAACCGCAAGCGTTTCACGAGTAAATTACCTTCTTGCCAGAAAAGAATATTCTTTGCTTTCACATCCAACTGCAAGTCCGCCTTCCGCTCCATAAAATTTCCATCGATTTTCAAACCGAACCCCTCCAATCGGGCATAAAGTTCATTCGCACGATCATCAAACACGAGTTTTCCACCCTCAATACGAATGTTACGAATATCAATACTTTCAATCCATTTTTCTTGAATCGTATCCGTCTCCACCATGACCGCTGAATCCTGTTCAGCAGACTCCCGCATTACATTCCAACCAGGAACCCCGTTCGTGTCAATATAAGCGTAAATCTGCGGTTCTTCCAAACGCAATTCTTTCACGATAACTTCCTTTCGAGACAGATAAGCCATCGGGTTCACGATCAGCCGACAACGCTTGAAACTCATCAATGAATCAGTAGCAGCATAAACATTCTCCTGTTTCAACGAATCCTGAAAGACTTTTGTCACCACGCTACCATTTCGCATTTCAAGCCCGAATTCCGGGAAAGTCGAGAAAAAGGTTAACTCGATTGCGTCAAAATGTACTTCCGCATTCAAAAACTCATTGGCACTTTTCTCCACGATAGGAGTCAACTTCTCCGGGGTAAAGATAAAATTCAACACGATGCCTATCGAAGCACACACTAAGATCACCAATACTAACAGTGAAATAAAGAAATACTTTAATAAACGCCACATGACATTTCTTGATTTATAATTTCAAATTTTAGATCCTATCAATTTCTTGATTTATGATTTTAGATTAAGTGATTCCCTCCCGCTAACCAACATTTTTAATCATAAATCAGATACTTTTCTCTCACCTTCATAAACTCGGCAACCTCATCCTTCCATCCGGCACGAATCTCTTCTTCCGTTGCTCCATCCTTCAGTTGTTGCTGCACTCTATCATTTCCCACCAGCTTGTTGAACAAAGCATTAAAGAAGGGTTCCTTGCCTTTATACTCTTGATAAGCCAGCAATAACCAAGCCAGATTCAGACGTTTCATCTTTAAAATAGTGTGGTATTCTCCCTGCAAATCCATGCCGTAACAAGTTTGTCCCTTGCATTTGGGCTGCATACTCATTCCCTTAATCGGGCGAGGCACGTAAGAATAGGGCATACCTTTCAAGCTCGGATGCCCGAACACCTGAAACGGACGTAGCGTCCCTCGTCCCTCGTTGATCGCTGTTCCTTCAAAAAAACAAGTTGACGGGTAAAGCATGATGGAAACAGAATCCGGCAAATTCGGAGACGGGGCATAAGGTAACGCCACGGGTTGTTCCCGACTCCATCCCTCGCAAGGGATCACGGTCAGATCACAGGTCACGCTATCTTTCAACCAACCTTCCCCGTTAATCATTCCGGCATATTCACCTATCGTCATCCCGTACACGACCGGAACCGGGTGCATCCCGACAAAAGACTTAAACTCTTTCTGCAGGACCGGGCCATCCACGTAAAAAGCATTCGGATTAGGACGGTCCATCAAGATCAAGGGAATGTTCTGTTCCGCACAAGCCTCCATCACGTAATGCAACGTGGACAGATAAGTATAGAAACGTACTCCCACGTCCTGCATATCAAAAATCATCACGTCAATTCCCGACAGATCCTCCGGCTGGGGTTTCTTTTTTTTCCCGTACAGGGACACCACCTTCAAACCACTCCCGGCATCAATATAATCCCCCACGGTCTCCCCGGCATCAGCCGTACCCCGAAATCCATGTTCGGGACAAAAAATTCGTGCCACGTGAATACCTTTTTCCAACAGGAAGTCCACACTATGCACCGTGTCTACCCGGGAAGTGTGGTTTGCCACGATTCCAACTCGTTTTCCTGTCAACAGATTCCGGTAAACCTCAAAACGTTCTATCCCGTCTCGTACATTCACGGAAATAGCATCCGTACACGCGGATGCTATCACCAAAAATAATATTAAATATCTCATCGATTACTTCGTCTTCTCTTCCTTATCTTTATAATCAATCACCATGGTATTCAGGATAGCATCTACTTGTTTCATCATATCCCGTTTCTCCTCGTTCGGATAGTACACGTATCCCATCATATAGATCACTCGCTGATGTTCCTCGTCCAGCACCACGTTCAGCTCATACGGTCCCGCCATGAAATCATTCACCACCGTCCACAGGCCACGGAACAACACGGCATAATGCCCATTATATTTATATTGCACTGCAGTATAAGGGATCTCCAAATCCAGTGCCATATACGATCCCTCACGCGGGCCGGGAATATGTTTCTTCAACTCCTCGTTCACCCGATCAAAAATAATGGCATAATTAAACTGGCTTTCATGCTCGTACTTTTCAGTAAAGAATATGATACCTTTACTGTTCTTAGTTGTTTCACTTGACATCCACACGAAATCAGTCGTATCCTTATTCACGTAATATCCTGTAGGACAATACAACAATATATTATACTTCTTCTTGAACAAATTAAAGATCCGGGTATCCGCAGTTCGCTTATAAACCGATATTAGCCGATCACGCTCAGCCTTAGCATAGATACCAAGAATTCTTAACTTATTCTCATCAAACAACTTGAAAAACGTTTTCCTATCCGGGGCTGCAATCTTTATATACTTCTGTGTTTTGGCCCACGGGCTATCTGCATACTGCACGTAAGCAGAGTCAATAGAAGGAGAAATCACGACTTGCAACACGTTACGGTGTCCCTTCATATTCTTATCAAAATACCTCTCCGGCAAGTTAAGCACATCAAAAATCGGTTCTGCCTGTGGCAAACCATCCTGTTCCTGTCCAAAAAATTCCCGGATCGTGTCACCCACAGGACCATCCCACGTGTTCTTCTCGGCAATAATCAATACCTGATTGATTTTTCCTGTCACGGCAGGCATCAGGTTCTTCGTGGCATCCTTACAAGAACCTAACATTAAAACCATCACGAAAACAAATACAATATTCTTCATAATAATAGAATTGAAAGTTGAAAATTGAAAATTGAAAATGAATCTCACTCTCAATACAATATTAATTAAACCCCTTCCTAACGATATATATAATCAAAAACACAGCATATTTTCAATTCTGCATTTTCAATTGCTAAAACTTACTATTGGCCTCATCCAAGATACCTTTCACCGATCCCACGATAATCTTGGCCTCGACCATCACGGGAATACGATACTCGTCATCACTTACCCATACCTTCATATTCTCTCCCCCTTTAAACACGTCACCGGCCACGAGCAAGGGAGAAAACACGTGACACATCCGCCGCCCGCTATCCGTCTTCACTTTCTCTTTCCCCAAGTAACGAACATATAAATCGTATATTTTATCGTCCAGTAGAATACGTATCGGGATCTGGTCTCCTTTCTTGTAGTTATCAAAATCCAATTCCCTTGCATACCATGCCACGGACAACATATCGTACGTGTCCGGCAACAATTTAATCGTATCCTTACGTTGGTATTTTCCAATCCGGTGTATATCAGCATGGATCACCCCGCTATCGTAATCCCACACGTAATCGAATGTTTTATGGTAATTCCCCTCGTGCGCTTTTCTCGAAAACTCGTAAGGTTTATAGGTCATACTATCATGATGCGATACCAACGTATCTCTCAGCTTGAACACCCAGTCCCACGAAGGATTCGAATACCCCACGGCAAATATACACTGGGCATTCGGATACTTGTCGGAAGGCTGTACGGTCATTTCCACCGAACCCGCGTTAATCCAGATAAAGCTCCAGTTGTAATAGCCCCTGTAAGTCAGTTTCTCTATCACGTTAGGCAACTTCTTCTGCGATATGGCAGGAAGGCTCACAAACAATGTAACTATCAATATAATCGTTCTCATCGATTAGTTCTATTTCTTTTTTTATCTCCTTCTGTATTCTTCTTTTTACTCGGATCTTCTCTCTTATACGTTTTACTCATGTCAAAGTCTTGCTCGACATCGAAATTCTTTTTCAATTTTATCTCCGCGGGCAAATATTTTATCTCTTCCGGCTGCAAATGTTTCAAGTAATTACCCGTGTCCCATTTCCCGTTTCCGTTCCGGTCGAGAATAGCCCGGATCATATAAGTTCCCTCTCCCAAGTAATCAAAGATAACCTTCCCATCTCCCTTGATCGTCCGTTCTTCCAGCACCTTGATCTCCTTATCGCCCTGGTAAAGTTGCAAAATAATCGGGGTTGTAGCCTCCTTCACGTTCACGATAATATTCCCGTAATCCTCGATCGCTTTCGTTTTAAAATCCTTCACGAGCTTGTTATTATACAACCCGTAAATACTATATATACTCATCGAATCGATCAACAGCTGATATTCCGTTTCCGGCTTCCATTCTTTCTCCACGTAATACCTACGAATTTTCAGACTATCATGTTTCAAGTTAAAGTCAACCGGGGTCAAAACGGAATCCACCATTTCCAACAATTGGATATTCTTCAACCCCTCCTCCACGATCGGACGATCAAACTCCAGTGTGATGTTCTTATTCAAATCCACCGTACTACCAACACCCGCGTTAATCTCCATAAACTTAATTGCCGGAATGGAATCCTGTTCCTTCTTACGCTTACCCTTGGGCTCCGGTTTGTCCTTGTAATAGAATTTAATCGTATCCGCAAGCAACACTCGTTTACCAAGCGAATCCGTCCGCAAATAACTGGCCTCAGCCACGAGCGAATCGATCTTGTACACCAAAGAGTCCTTTATCCACAACTGAATCGTATCCCTCCCGGCAGAACGTTCCTCGATATACCAATCATCCTGATTAATCTTATCTAACAGATGTACTCCTAACAATCGCACGTTCAACTGGTTATCATCAGGTATACTGAAAGTAAAATCCAATCGTTCCCGCTCCTTACGAGCCTCATCAACCAGATACAATTGAGTCTTTTCCTCGTCAAACATCGGGATAAACAAGTTTGTAGGTCCAAACATGGTAAAATCACGCCGGACAATCGTGTCTTTAGACACCACTTTGAACTCCATTCCCTTCTTCGTTCTCCGTCCCTCGACAACCGTCGTGTCCGGATGAATCGTATCATAAACTGTCGTGGGGAACGATATAGTCTGAATCAAAGAATCAATGAAACCCACTTTTGTCTCTGAAGGCACAAACAAATAATTTCCTCTCGCATCATCGATTGCCATTACCCGATAGGTATCATTCTTAATATTAGTCACCCGAAACATTCCGGCACTATCCGTTTTAGCCACGTAACTCGGCAAATCGGTCAGCGCCACGGAATCCGCGGTATTCTGGTAGAACATCACGGTAGCACCCAGCACGGGCAACTGCGTTTGCATATCAATGACCTGTCCCCCTAGCTCCATCGAATCCAGTTGCGGCCCCGTGGAAAACACGTAGCGATAGAAACCGAGCGGGTTTCCCTCGTTATTATCCACGATTGCGTCGGCAAAGTCCAGCGTATAAGTCGTGTTCGGTTTCAAAGAATCCTGAAACGTCACCCGCACGTATTTTCCCCGCAAGCTCACCCGGGCTTTCTTCTTCATCGGGGGAGACATCACGAATTTCTTGTTAATATCCTTTAACTGAACATATTCGTCGAAATAAATATCGATCTGCTTTCCCTTGAAATTCGTTGAAAAAGATTCCGGAACCTCCTTGATAACCTGAGGGGGTGTCACGTCCTTCTCTCCTCCCTGCGGGTAACCCCTGTTTGCACAGGCATATATAATCAACGCCACGATAATAGCGACAAAACAGAATCCGTTCCAAAAAAATTTATTCATAGTCCTCAAAAATATTAACTTTACAAAACTAGGGAAAAAAAGCTAAAATCCTTTCAATTTTAGATTTAAGATTCAAGTTTTTTTAGATGCTGCCGGACTTTCCCAAACAAGCAACACTTACCCGTACTCCCTTGATTTTACTCAATTCCATCATACACGCCCGGATCGTGGCTCCACTTGTCACGACATCATCTACCAACAACACGTGGCATCCCTCCACTCGAGTCGTATTCCCCAGCTCGAAAGCCTCGGCCACGTTATCAGCCCGTTGTCCCCGTTCCAAACCTGTTTGTGAAGGGGTGTTTACCACTCGCCTTAACACTTCCGGCTCGATCCGTCCTCCTAAAACACTTACAATCCCCGTGCCAATCAGAAAAGCCTGATTAAATCCCCGTTTCTTCTCCCGTTCGGGATGTAGCGGCACGGGAATAATACAATCAATCCCACGGACATCTTTCATCCGTTCTCCCAACATTTTCCCGGCCCACACGCCCAATTCCCGGTTGGAACGATACTTGATAGCGTACACTAATTTATGAAAATCACTTGCCCGGTCATAACGGAACAACCAGTATAAATGCTCGATTCCCAAATCATCCGCAAGCACCTTGTCCGCCTCCTCATCAACACCCTCGTTCAAAGGCAAACCGCTTAAACAAGCTGAACACAAAAAAAGCTCACCATCAACCAAAACATCACCACACACCACGCACGTGCGGGGATATAACAATCTGAAAAAGCGGGAAAAAATAGAAGAAACAAACCGTGTCATTGTTTGACAAAATTATACGTGATCGTTCCCGTCTGTCGTTCCGGGGCTTTCTCGTCAACGTTAAATTCCGACTTCAAGGCTGCATCTACTGCCACCTCCCGCAAAGAATCATCTTTATTCGACTCCGCATCCACCACCTCAGCCTTAATAACCTGTCCTTGCCGATTCACGACTACCGCAACCACGATTTTTCCACCGAACTCGCATTTATAAACAGGAATCGGCAGATAAGTCTTGTAACGCCCTTTTATATTATATGACACGCTACTCTTCCCCACGTAAACCGTGGATTGGAGTGAATCCAACATCCGTTCCTTTTTATCCCGCTGAACACGAATACTATCCTCCTTGTAATGCTTGTTTTTATTCGCCCGGTAACGTCCCCCGTAATCACTATCAATCTCCTCCTGGATCTGTTCAATATACTCTTCTACTCGTTCGTGAGGCTGGGTTTCAGTATTTTTCTTCACGGCATCCTCGTTCACCGCCAACGAACGCAACATCTCGTTCACCTCCTCGTCAGCGCTTTGTTGGAGAATTTGCTCCTTCTTTTTTTGCTCCTCTTGCTTTTGCTGAACGATTTCCGGCTCCGGCATATCAATCTCGATTTCCATCCTCTGTTGCGAATCCAAACGTGAAATTCCGACACAAACCAAAAAGATAGCAAGCACGAGATGAAAAATTACCGTACCCATCACACCATGTCGGTGTTCCTTCAACCAATCCAACAGAGAATCTCTAATAGCATATATATCATTTTTCACGCTCATAACTTTACTCGAATTTAATCGCCTTCACCGGGCTAATCTTGGAAATCAGCATCGTTGGGACAATCAGCATTAAAACGGTTATCACGATTACTCCTACATTCAATAATATCACGTATCCGAGACTAAAATTAATTGGAACCGTGTCCATATAATACGTCACAGGATCAAGATGAATCACACGGAATATCGCCTGAATTCCTGCCAAAACAAAGGCCAGCACATTTCCCCATAACATTCCTTTAATAATCAATCCCGCCGATATGTACAGGAACAATTTTCGCAAAGAAACATTTTTGTAGCCTAACGCTTTCAATATCCCGATTAAAGTAGTCTTATCCAGAATCAAAATCAATAACCCCGACACCATATTAAAACCGGCCACCGTGACAATCAAAATCAGGATCACCCACACGTTCATGTTCAACAACGCCAACCAGTCAAAAATTTGCGGAGCCACGTCGGCAAGCGTCTGTACCTCGTAATTTCCACTCGCATCATACACGACACTTTCCACCTCCTCTACCACCTCGTTTAATCGCTCCACATCCTCCAGTTCGATAGCAATCCCGGAAACCTCCCCCGGCCCCCAGTCATTCAATTTCGCCAGATGTCGTTCATCAACCAACACCATCACGTCATCATACTCCTTGAAACCCGTGTCGTAAATTCCGGCAACGGTAAACACTCTCGCTCTCGGCGGGTCCTGCACGAAATGGGCCGTGACTTTTCCACCGACACCGATTTCCAGCATATCCGCCACGGAGGCAGAAATTAATATTTCATTTGACGCCCGTTCCGTTTTAAAATCAGGCATTTTTCCCTCCTTCAGATTCTCCCTGAAAAAAACAACATCATACCCCACATCTACCCCTTTCAATACCACCCCGTGAATCTCCTCTTTACTCTTGAAAATTGCGGGCTTTTCGATATACCCGTACACGTTCTTCACACCTTCCACCTCTTTCAAGCCTTTCACCAGACTCTCCGATTCACGGACCACTCCCCCCTCACTCGTCGAACCGGGAACAAAAGGCACCACGCTCAAATGAGCCGTGAAACCCGACAATTTCTCTGTGATCTCGTACTTAAACCCCGTGATAATAAACAACGACAATAACATCACGCACAACCCCAAGGCGATCCCAACAATCGCAATCTTTACGATCGGCACCGACACGGATTTCGTGCCGTCTCCTTTCAACAACCTACGCGCAATGTACCATTCCAGATTCATAACAATTGAAAATTGAAAATTGAAAATTGAAAATGACGATCACTTCAATATTTCAATTTTACTATTATCCAACTGCAAAACTACGAAAACAAAAACAGATTCGAAAGAGGGTGTCCAAGAATGTATTTAAGAATCACGAAATACACTACCACACAGATATCCTTCACCCATTGCAATAACGTACAAATACAACCATAATAATTTTCTTATTCCCTTTCATCACCCTTTCAACACCCATGCATAACCCTTTGTCAATAGAGTAACAACGATTACAAAAAGAGAGTAAAACATTGAAAACAGACTTTTACAATAGGAAAACCCAATTATTTCCATCTCTAAAAGTATTCTAAACAAGGATATATCAAATCACTTGCAGCACACAAGCAAAAAGAAAATAATCAATTTCAGAATCAAACTAAATTAGACACTCCACTTCAAATTTAAAACGATTTCGGAATATATAATGACAATTTTTTATTAAACTCGCGTACATGCTGAGAAAAAATAGAATAAATCATATAAAGTAGTCATGCAAAATAATCTAATTGACAAAAAGATCGTTGACCAGAAACTGGCAGCCTGCGGGATCAGTGACATGGAAGATGCCACAATACGCGACATCGTGAAAGTGGTGAATATGGTGGAAGCCGAAAGCGGGGAAAAATTCATCCGTATGGAAATGGGCGTTCCCGGACTTGCCCCTTCTAAAATAGGTATCGACGCCGAGATCGAGGCGCTACGTGCCGGATGCGCTCAATTCTACCCGATGCTCGAAGGCCACAAGGAATTCAAGGAAGAAGGTTCCAAGTTCGTAAAGAACTTCGTGGACATCGACATCAAGCCGGAAGGTATCATCCCGACCGTGGGTTCCATGCAAGCCTGTTTCGCCGCCTTCATGGCAGTAACGGAATGTAAAAAAGGAAAAGACACCGTTCTTTTCATCGACCCGGGATTCCCCGTTCAAAAAACACAAATGCAAGTCATCGGAAAACCGTTCGAGTCATTTGACGTTTATAATTACAGGGGCGAAAAATTACGGGAGAAACTGGAAGAGCATCTTTCCAAGGGAAACATCGCTGCCATCCTGTACAGCAACCCGAATAACCCGGCTTGGATATGTTTCACGGACGAGGAATTGAAAATCGTCGGGGAACTGGCCACCAAATATGACGTGATCGTGCTGGAAGACTTGGCCTACTTCGCCATGGACTTCCGTCGGGATCTTTCCGTACCGGGCAAAGCCCCATTCCAACCATCAGTTGGTAAATACACGGATAACTACATCGTCATGATCTCCGGTTCCAAACTATTTAGTTACGCCGGGCAACGTTTGGGAATCATGTGTATTTCTGACGCTTTATACAACCGGAAATACGACAACCTGCACGATCGTTTCGGGGGAATGGGTACATTAGGTTACACCATCGTGAACCGGATCATTTACACGTTATCATCCGGAACGACTCACTCCTGCCAGTACGCCATGGCCGCCATCTTGAAAGCCGCCAACGAGGGACGTATCAACATCCTCGACGGGGTACGGGAATACGCGGAGAGAGCCCACGCCATGAAAGAGCTGTTCACCAAATACGGGTTCGAGATCGTGTATGACCGGGATCTGGAAGAACCTATCGCCGACGGGTTCTATTTCACGATCATCTACCCGGGATTCACGGGTGGTGACCTCACGAAAGAAATCCTGTATTACGGCATATCAGCGATCCCGTTGCGTGACACGGGTTCCAAGAAACAAGGTCTCCGTGCTTGCGTTTCTCAAACCGGACTCCACCGGATGCCGGAACTGGAAGAACGTTTAAAACGATTTGCGGCAGATCACACGAAATAATTGAAAATGGAGAATTGAAAATTGAAAATGTCTTGCAAAAATCTCATTTTCAATTTTCAACTTCAAGTTTTCAATTTACTGAAATTGAATCGGGAAAAGCTCCAGCGGAATGGCCTTAACATGAAAGTAAAACAATGTTAAAATACAGGGAAACTATTTCATGATTCAATTTAAGTTTGTAATTTTATCCCGTAAATGTGTTACAAAATATAAGGCAAAAAGAGAATTTATTTATAAATCATAATCAATTCAATTATGGCAAAATTTAGAGGCGCTGTCGTCGTTGACAAAGAAAAATGCAAAGGATGTAACCTTTGCGTGGTCGCGTGTCCTACCAAAACTCTTGACTTGGCGAAAGAGGTAAATGGAAAAGGATACCACTACTCCGAGATGGTAAACCCGGAAGCATGTATTGGATGTGCCAGCTGCGCGTTGGTATGCCCGGATGCGGTGATCACCGTTTACAAAATGAATGTACAATAAGAATAAAAACTACCGAAAATGGCAGAAGTAAAATTAATGAAAGGGAACGAGGTATTAGCCGAAGCTGCTATCCGTTGTGGATGTGATGCTTATTATGGTTACCCTATTACCCCGCAATCCGAAGTCATGGAGACTCTCATGTTACGCAAACCGTGGGAGGAAACAGGAATGGTCGTATTGCAGGCCGAAAGTGAATTGGCCTCTATCAACATGGTATACGGTGCCGCTGCTTGCGGTAAAAAGGCAATGACATCATCATCTAGCCCCGGTATCTCGTTGATGCAAGAAGGTTTAACCTACTTGGCAGGAGCAGAACTTCCCTGCTTGGTGATCGATGTAGTACGTGGAGGCCCAGGATTGGGAACCATCCAACCGGCACAAAGTGACTATTTCCAGGCAACCAAAGGTGGTGGTCATGGTGACTATCACTTGATCGTACTTGCTCCCGCTTCCGTTCAAGAAATGAACGATTTCGTAGGACTTGGTTTTGACTTGGCATTCAAATATCGTAACCCGGCCATGATCCTTGCCGATGGTGTTATCGGACAGATGATGGAAAAAGTTCAATTGAGCGAATATAAACCCCGTTGGACACAAGAAGAAATCGACAAGATGTCTGATAGCTGGGCTTTAACCGGTAAGAAAGCACACCGTTCTCACAACACGGTAACTTCATTGGAACTAGACTCTTACAAACAAGAAGTTTTCAACCACAAACTTCAAGAGAAATACAAAGCGATGGAAGAAAACGATGTTCTTTTCGAAGAAATTCAATGTGAAGACGCGGAATACATATTTGTGGCTTATGGATCAGCATCTCGTATTTGCCAAAAAGCAGTACAACTATGCCGTGAAAAAGGAATCAAAGTAGGTATCCTTCGCCCGATTACCCTTTATCCTTTCCCGAAGAAAGAAATTGCACGCTTGTCTAAGAAAGTTAAAGGTATCTTGACTGTAGAGATGAGTGCCGGTCAAATGGTAGAAGACGTTCGTTTGAACGTGGCCAATAACATCCCGGTAGAACACTTCGGACGTTTCGGAGGAGTAATCCCGACACCGGAAGAGATCGTTGAAGCACTTGAAAAACAAATTATAGGAGCATAAGCTATGTCAGTAGAATTAAAAGATATAATAAAAGAGGAGAATATTGTTTACAAGAAAACTCCCGTGCTTACCGATAACGTGATGCACTACTGTCCGGGATGTTCCCATGGCGTGGTTCACAAAATTATCGCGGAAGTGATTGAAGAAATGGGTATCCAAGACAAAACCATCGGTGTTTCTCCGGTAGGATGTTCCGTACTCGCTTACAACTATTTGGATATTGATTGGGCAGAGGCAGCACACGGACGTGCACCGGCCGTTGCAACCGGTATCAGCCGTATTCATCCCGATCGTTACGTGTTCACCTATCAAGGTGATGGAGACTTGGCATCTATCGGATGCGGGGAAATCATGCACGCTTGTAACCGTGGTGAAAACATCGTGGTAATCTTTATCAACAACGCAATCTACGGTATGACCGGAGGACAGATGGCACCTACCACCCTTTTGGGACAGGTAACCGCTACCACTCCTTACGGACGTGACGCTAAATTGAACGGATTCCCGATGAAATTAACCGAATTACTTGCACAATTGGATGGAACTTGCTACGTAACCCGTCAGTCAGTTCACACCCCGGCTAACGTGCGTAAAGCAAAAGCCGCTATCCGCAAGGCATTCGAGAATACCCGGAAAGACAAAGGAACTTCTTTCGTGGAAATCGTTAGTACATGTAACTCCGGTTGGAAAGTAACCCCGGTAGAAGCCAACAAATGGATGGTAGACAACATGTTCCCGAAATACCCGTTAGGAGACATCAAAGACATTTAATCAGTTCATAAAGTTCATAAAGTCCATAAGGTCCATAAAGTCTCTGTACTTACCTTATAAACTTTACAACTTTATAAACCTTATAAACTCTAAAATTATGACAGAAGAAATCATTATAGCAGGATTCGGTGGACAAGGAGTTCTTTCTATGGGAAAGATTCTTGCTTACTCCGGAATTATGCAAGATCAGGAAGTTGCTTGGATGCCTTCTTACGGTCCTGAAATGCGTGGTGGTACTGCCAACGTGACCGTTATCCTGAGCGACGAGCGTATCAGCTCCCCGATCTTAACGAAATACGATACCGCTATCGTCTTGAACCAACAATCTATGGACAAGTTCGAAAGCATGGTAAAACCGGGTGGTACTTTAATCTATGACCCGAACGGTATCACTCACGAACCGACGAGAAAAGACATCAATATCTACAAGATCGAGGGAACCGCCATTGCCGCAGAGCAAGGTAACCCGAAAGTGTTCAACATGATCGTTCTTGGTGGATTCTTGAAGGTAAAACCGATCGTGAAACTTGACAACGTGGAAAAAGGTTTGCAAAAATCTTTACCCCCTCGTCATCACAAGATGATCCCGATGAACATCGAGGCCATCCAGACCGGAATGAACAGCGTTGAAGTTGTTAACCAATTATAAAACGAAATAACCCCGCCTTCCGGCGGGGTTATTCGTTTTATACCTCCTTATCTCCTCGCATTGCTTTCTCATTGCTCCTTCATCAACGTTTCGAAATATCAAATTTTCTTCTTTTTCTACTTGATAAAAATAAATAATAAATGATGATGCCTACAATGGGCAATAAAATGATACACAAAGTGAACACAACTTTATTAATCGGGTCTAAATCATTTCTTCTTAAAACTGAAAATAGACCTAAAACATCAACAACAATCAAGATTAACAGAACATACATAATCTAAATATTAAAATACAGTTAATTCTCCAACCTTCTTGGTAACATTATACCATCATTACATTGAAAGAGCAACTATCAATAACATAAATATCGTTATTCCTGCAAAATAATAATTTTTCATATTCAATCAATTATTTTCTCCAAAATCTCCCCCGCATCAACCATTCCCCCTACCATTCGTGAAACCACGACACCATTGGGATCAATTAATACCTTCGTCGGAAACGAGGAAATATTAAATAAACGTACCACGTCATACTCGTCCCGTCCCTCGTTATTCAATATTTGAGTCCACGTCATTCCATCCTCTTTAACTGCCGTCTTCCAAAGTTTCCGGGCCTCGTTCAAATCTTTCACGTTCTCTTGGGCCACGTTGATAAAAACGACCTGTTTTTTGTACTTTTCATACAACTCTTTCAAATGAGGATGCGATGCCCGGCAAGGTCCGCACCAGCTTCCCCAGAAGTCCAGCAACACGTACTTTCCCCGTAACTTTTCAAGAGACACCGTTTTCCCGTTCATATCTTTCTTCACGAAATTCTTTGCCGGTTGCCCCGTTCTAGAATCCTTACTCCGCTCCAGACGCTGCGCGATCACCCGCCCGTAGGGACTTACTTTCAAGTTTTCGGGGAAACGGTTATAAATATCTTCGGCCTCGTTCTCGTCAAACCAGATGTAATGTTCCCACAACTCCATCACCGAGATAAAACTATTCGGATTCTCCCGGATAAATGCCATGACCCGACGTTTTCCCGCATCCCATGACGCTTGGAACTCGTCCGGGTAATCCCGAATATCACCACCACGAATAATATTATCCATCACCAGTTGGTTGTAATCCCGCTCGTCTGCCTCCAACAGATCATAATTCAGACGAACAAAATCATGAGAAATCGATCCGCCTCTTTGCCATTCCAACTCGGCTACCTTCCCTTTCTCTGCATCAACCTTCACCACGGCAGCCTCTCCCGGAACAACGATAAAGTTGAAATGAGGATAATAATCATTCCCTCTTGCCGTGGGACAAGCTAGTTCTTCACACAACAAACGTACACTCGCGGCCACCGTATCTCGTCCCGCAAGGCTAATATCTATCATGTGATTATCGAACTCGTAATCTTCCCGTTCAAACTTTCCACGCAAGAAGTAAGAAACCGTCACTTTCCCTTTCTTCACCCCATCTATGGAGGCCCGCAGGCGGTATTCCTTCTTTCCCTCAAGATTCAACAGCGTCATGTAAAGCACTCGCCGATTCGTATTTTCAAACTCATCCAGATGATCCCGGAGTAACCCGGCCGCCAAAGTCTTTATAGCGTCATTCTCTTCTTGCAAGGCCCCCAAACCAAGCAATATGGAAAAACGATCCTTGGATTCCAGCGAGGCAAACTTTTCCCGGCAAATATCCAGATAAGCCTTCAAATCACCTTCCCAACGAACCCTCGCAATCTCATCCAGTTCCGACATACAACCGGGATTCGCCAAAGCGGCCTTCTGAATCTTTGTTTCCAAATCCTGCAAAGCCTTTAAGTTTTCTCCCGTATCCGGGACTCCCTTCGCCATCACGAAAGGGATCATCTCTTGCCGTAGCCAATTATACAACAAAGGCTCGACAACCTCTTCTCCGTTTGCCTTGATAAAACGATCTTTGTTAGCAAACACGTAATCGGCCTTCGGATCCTTGTAACTCAACGTGTAACGGGTATAAAGAAAGAAGTTTTCCGGTTTCACTCTCTTCTTATCCGATAGTTTATCAAAATACTCCTGTACAACCTTTCCACCGATCTCCCCGTTTCCCGTCTCCATCTGTAACAAAGCATACTCGTTCACCAACTCCGGTGTACGCTCTCCCTTCTCGTAACGACGTGTCAAACCTTCAGGCGACCATTTAGGATCAATTCCTTTCCTAATCTTGTCGACAAACTCATCCGCCGGACGGGCTCCTGCCGTTCGATAAACTTCCGTCCCATCCGCCCGTAACACCACGAATGTCGGGTAAGCCTTCACTTGATATTTCTTTGCCAACTCTACTCCTTCACCCTTCTCCGCATCCACTTTCAGATTCACAAACGTCCGGTTAAAATACTCGCCGACCTGATCTTGGGTAAATACCTCCGAAGACATCATCTTACACGGTCCGCACCACGTCGTGTAGAAGTCAATGAATATCATCTTCTTCTCTTTCACCGCAACAACCTGCGCCTCCTTCATCGTCAACGACTTAAAATCAACTCCCTGAGCAAAAGATGACAGCGGTAAAATTACCGCTATCATCCAGAATAATATTAAATTTTTTCTCATACTTATTTCGTACTATTTCTCCAATCCATATCTTTCACCTTCACTAAATCCGTCCAATGACAACGCTCATCTGGTGTCAATTCAAATTTATTCTGATCCGTCCCTAACACATACTTCTGTAAAGTTCCCCCTGTCGTACTGTTATATGTCGCTATATACAAATCATTATACGTTGTATTCGACTGAATATCAAATTTCAACATAGTGATTTCATCATCCAGTTCCATCTTATACAATTTTTCATACCCCTTATTGTAATCATACGCATACAAGGTCTTTCCCACGGCATAAAGGAACATTGAACGTTTTGACGAAAAAGCAAACAATTTTGCATCATTTATCCCGGTCGCCAAAGAAGAATTTATGGCATAATAAGCTCGTTTATAAGCATTACTATAAGCATAGAACTTATAAATATGAAATTGATTGGTTTCAGTATCTTTCATCAAGGCAAATGAATTTCCGTTAGAACTTCCCCCCTCCGTATCCATCGTATTCTCTGCATACCATAACACCCGACCTTCCGGTTGAATCCACGGGAAAATATCTCCCGTTCCATCAGACAACTCTCGAGAATAAGTGTCAAACGTTCCAAAACGCAAGAAACGATTATCGTCCGTATCATAAAGCACCGCACCATACACGTACCCCGGAGACGAGAATATATAGGGATAAGCTTTGAACAACACATCCTGAGATTTTGAAGCCCTATTCATCGGATTCGGATAATACTCGCCACTATAAAGAGACACCATGAAAACATATCCGTTATCACAAACAACCATACGATTCGTGGACATATTTCCAGCTCTATTTTTAGCAATCATGTGTACGGGATTCAATTGCTCCGGCATTTCAAAACTTGAATAGACCATACGTTCGAAAGTATTTAAAGGATCGCCCTCAAATGTCGTCGTATTCACGTAATAGGAACGATCCTCCGTAGCAACCCATAATTTCACATACGGGTCCATAGACGCAGTATAAGCACTCGTGTACATAATACTTTTTGCTCCTCGCATAGGTGGCAATCCATTATTTGACAATAGGTTCTTCAACACGATCGTGTCACCCGGCATGGCAATCATGTCCACGTTCACGAATCCATCCTCATCATCCCCAATCAAAAGGAATCCACGGGCAACCTCCGTTCTCACGACTAAAGAGGTATAATTCATCCACAATAGTCCGGTTTGCTTATCCCTCACTTTCAAATAAAGGGCGTAAGATCCCGGGTAAAGCTCCATAAAATACTTCAACTCCCGTTCCGTTCCTATCACTTCGCTAGAAAGATCACTAGCCACTCCCGGAACAGCTTTCCACTCATACTCATATCTATCGGGTGTTAAACTGTCTAGTGAAAATAATAGCTTGGGTTTAATTTTCAGTGTATCTTTTTTAAAGATCATACTATAACCATCCCCCAGCTCGTCTATCACAATCTCATTCACCTCCGTGTAATCATAAGATCCCTTATCATCATAACAAGAAATTACGACACATGAAAAGGCTAACATCAAAAACAATATTATATTTCGTCTCATAACATACTATTTTATACATTCAACCTATTGTTCTGGTACCCAAGGTACTCCCACGACAGACGTCCAAGATACTCCCATGAACCACATCAAACGTCCATCATCCTCCAATACTGGAGTTCCTTTATCATAAAGCTCTTGTAGATAGTTAGCCATATGCTCTTGAATCACGGCTTGTTTCGCTCCCGGCATAGTTGCTTCAGTTTGAAAGTCTTCATACGTCAAATCAAACTGGTCACAAATCAACTTGTACTTCTTTACCGTGAAAACTCCCCAACGTCCACTTTCCGTATCTCCCGGCTGATCGTATATTCCCCCGATCCAACGAGCCGGTTTCACGATAAAGTCACTCATGATAATCTTATGCACGGAGGCATCAAATTCACTAGAACCTTCGCTAGACCACATTCCGGCTAACTTGCCCCATTCGGGAATACCGATAATAAAATCATTCGTTGGAAGGAGTCTTAAACCCAGCACTTTTTCAACCTCCATAATATTCTCGTTTCTTTTCAAATGGATAACCACATCCGCATAAGTCTGTCCGGCTTTAATCACCTGCATCTCCTCAAACGGTTCATAATTCTGATTCACCACAGCTGTGGTAGAATCTTTATCAACCACCATCTGGAAAGTCCGATCATAATCCTTCACTCTTCCGGTTGACATCACTCTCACTTTCACCTCGTATGTATCTCCCAAAATGTTCACAAATTCGACGGGTGTGTAAGACTGGTTTGCCCATTTCGTCGTGTCTCCCCACTCGGCACCCCATTGCACGTAAAAGTAAACACCTTCTTCCCCATCATAATCTTTCACCTCTTTTTCACAACTGATCATTCCGATAGCCGCCCAAAAAAGAGCGATCATATATATTATCTTTTTCATATTCATGTCTTTTTAGTAAAACTATATTCCGTTTACTCCGCCCGCTGGCTCGTTTCACTATCCGGTAAGGGGAACACGTAACTATCCAAAGAAATATTCTTTATACTATTCACCGTACCTCCATCCGGGATGTGTTGCAAAGCATTCCGTTTATAATAGAAAAACAACTGTCCCTCACCAATAAATTCTCTCACATACTCGGCCCGAATCAAACTCTTTAACTCTTCCGCGGAAGATGCATTTTGATTCACGCAATTACGACTAAAACGCAACGGGTTAAAATACTTGTCTAAAGCCGTTTGTACATTAGTTTCACATTCTGCCGCAATCAAGTACAATTCACTCATCCGAATCAGCGGAGTCATATAACGATAAGCCTCCGACCCCGTCCGGGTTTCATCCATATACTTGATAAAATAGGTTACTTCCCGGTTATTCTCCACGGTAGATTCCCACATACGATAACGATAATCATTCTTATCATCATACGTTTCATTAACCCTACCCGTTGCCAGATCTCCCGCCATCGTCAATATACTCGTTGTCGCCAATGTCGGTACGAACAACGTCTTGTAAACAACATCCGGGCGAGAAGTATTGTAAAGAGAGAACAGTACCTCCGGGGAGAACACCCGGTCTGAATTAGCCTCCATGTAATCGGCATCAATCAATGGAAATAAAGGCGTATTCTTATCACTAACCTTTTCTATCACGGTTCGGGCATACTCGCCAGCCTTCTGCGTGTTTCCACTCCACAAATAGGCACGTGCCATTAAAGCATTTATTGCAAAATAATTCAACCGATACTGACGATAATTCATATCATTTGAACCAACCTCCTCCCCGTAATTCTTTGCCCCTTCGGTAATCACCGGATCAACCGTCAACAATAGACTGGCAGCCGTTTCCAAATCTTTAATAATATAACTCATCACGCTATCTGCCCGTAATAGAGGCTGCACGACACGATCCGCCACCGTCATATAAGGCATACAAACAGTTTCTTTACCGGTAGCCGACCAGATCGGACCGAACATTCTCAACAGATCCAAATGCATCATCGCCCGCAAGCCAATAGCTTCACCTTTAATCATACGATAATACTCGTCCGGTAGCACAGAATTTCCATTGCCACAATGCTCTATGATAGCGTTACAATTTGCAATCATAGTGTACAATCCTGACCAAATATTATCAATCTGAGTTTTATAAGTAGCATCCTCGTAGGAATAATCCATATAACGGGCATAAGCGTGATCTGCAATATTACAATTATAATATTGCGCCATCACGTCAATCATTCCCATTGTCAGATTACGACCGTACAAAGACGTCTTGTTCAATTCCGAATACACGCCATTTAGTGCGGTCATGAATCCCTCCTTATCCTTAAATAAGGTATTATCCATAATTCTATCTTCCGGGTCCACTTCCAGCCATGAATTACATGACACGAGTAATAATACCAACCCCGTGGCGAATACTGATTTTATCTTTTTTATTGCATTCATAATCAATCTACTTTAAGTCATTAAAACCTCACACCAAGGGAAAAAGCCACCGTACGGGCAAACGGGTAATCCAATCCCCGCTCATTTTTCACCGTGGAAATTCGGAATATATCATTCATGTACCCACGAATTGTCATGGAAGACGCTCCTATATACCTTAGCCATTTTGCTTGAGTCTCGTAACCCAAAGAAATAGACTCACCACTCAACGTGTTTTCATCCGCAACAAAACGAGAAGACATCGGGGTCGTTTCGGTCAATGAAATAGCTTTAAACTTACTCACGTCCCCCGGCTTTTGCCAACGATCGTACAAGGCCCGTTTATCCTGATTATACTTCAAAGCATTATCAGAAATATTCTCTACTTTATCATATAACGTGGATAAAAATATCTGACCACCTAACCGATACCGTAAATTAATTGAGGCCGTGAACCCTTTATAATAGAATGAAGTCCCGATAACACCTTCTACCTTAGGATCGGAATTTCCCACGACAACTTCATCCGCATAATCATGTACAAAAGTCTGCGTTCCATCCTTCTTGATAAAAATTTCCCGTCCGGTTGCCGGATCAATACCGGCGGAACGTACCGCCCATAAATCAGAAGGACTACCGCCATCGTAATATCTTGTCAGATTCGAACTTCTGTTATCTTGATTGTATTTATCCAAAGAATTCCCGATATTTTTATATTCGGACGTGATATGTCTGGCGTTCAGGTTAAAATTCCAATTCATATGCTCTTTCTGTAATATCGTGTAATTCAACACGGCTGTCACTCCCTCCGTCACCTGTTTACCCAGATTCATCGGGGCTGTACTCGATCCCGTGGATGAAGGCATCTGCACGTAAACTAATAGAGGGTCGGTATTTTTAATGAAATAATCTACCGTTACCTTCAACCTGTTTTTCAAGAAAGCCATGTCAATCCCGTAGTTCTGATCAATCGTCTTCTGCCACTCCAGATTATTGTTTCCCCAAGTAGAGATTACAGCACTTAATCCGAATGGATTAGGATAAGCGGTAGAATACCCGTACACGTTCATCGAAATATAAGCATCGAAATTTTGGTTTCCGGGATTACCGATAGAAAAACGCAACTTCAAATAGTTAATCCAATCCTGTCCTTTAAAGAAAGCCTCGTTATGCACGTTCCAACCTAATCCAATGGCCCAAGTAGTCGTAAATTGCTGTGATAACCCGAAAACGGATGATCCGTCCGAACGAAAATTCGCATCCAGTAAATAGCGATTATCATAAGCATAACCGGCATTTAGATAATAACTAGCCGACCGTTTTTCCGTGTTGGAATAGTTCGGTTTGCCCCCGGAAGGATACCCCGTAGAAAAAGACGGATTAGAATAACGATCATCAATAAATCCCCTTGAAACAAAGCCACTCGATTTGGCCTGATTAGACGCTAAACGTATACCACCCACGGCATTTACCATATGTTTCTCATTAAATAACTTTCCGTAAGTCACATTAAAATCACCGTCGTAACTCAAGTTCTCTTCATTCGTTTCCGTGTAAGTTCCTTTCTCCGTAGACTCGGCACCGACAAAATCAGAGGCTTTCGGAGATTTAAACACTTCCGCTTTTGCAGATGATTTACTAATACTGAAACGTCCCTTTACCCGTAACTCATCATATACTCGCCAGTCGATCTCGAAATTATTTCTGAATCCGAAAGAACGACTCTCGTTTGAACTATTCAATATCATATCATACAACGGATTATACACGTTCAGAGTCTTCAGATATGAAGATGAATTAATGTCAGAATCCGTGTAAGTTTCCATAACTTGATCCGGCTCTCCATACTCGTTCAACTTCCGATGATACGGGTTCGCCCGGGAGAACTCAGAAAAGGACACATTCTCACGAGAAGACATCGTGTAATCCAGATTCAAATAGTTCGTAAACGCCACGGTTTTATAACGATACATCAACCTCACGTTACCATTCAACACATCACGATCAGAACCTTTCATCACACCTTGTGTCTTATTATAACTGAAACCAATCCCGTAACGCATCCGGTCATCCCCTCCCTCTGCAAAAAGATTATGACTATGAGAAGTTGCAAACCGCAAAGGTTCACTCATCCAGTAAGTATCAACCCCTCGTTTCACTTCCGCCAAACGCTGATAGTACAATTGCTGGTATCCCTCCGACACGATCTCTCCATTAACATCTAAATCTCCATAATACCCAGCTAAACGTTCAAACTCTAATTTCTCTGCAGAATTCATCAAATTATAATCAGACAAATCTGCAAACGTGAAATTCAAATTTCCGTTATAATTCAACCTGAGCGTCCCTGCTGCCGGAGCCTTTGTTTCCACCACAACAACCCCGTTGGCAGCCTTTGCACCGTAAATAGCCGTGGCTGCGGCATCTTTCAGTACCGTAATACTCTCCACTCGATCCATACTCAAATCACTAATTGTAGCTAACGTCGTCTCAAAACCGTCCAATATAAACAACGGTTGATTCGGGTCTGTCTCGTACTCCTGTGTCAAACCAATCACGCTTGTTTTACCACGCACGTTAATATCCGGCAAACGGTTGGGGTCAGAACCAAACTGATTGTTCTCCATAATGGCAAAAGAAGGGTCCATCGTCTTCAGACTCTGCAACACGTTCGTGTTACCGATCGTCTTTAATTCCTTCGCCGTATAAGTTGTCGACGATCCAGTGAAACTCTCTTTCTTACGAGAATAAATACCCGTCACGACAACCTCGTCCAGTCCCTGTACTTCTTCTTTCAATACAACGGTCCACTCTCCGCTTTTTGGAATATTTTTATAAGAAATTGTTTGAGAAACCATCCCAATAAAAGAAAATACAAGTTCAGCGTGAGTTGTATCAGTAACAACAATTGAAAACTCTCCTTCCAATCCCGTCGTTACGCCTAACGTTGTCCCTTTTATTAATACCGTTACCCCCGGTAGCGGATGTTTTCCCTCATCAACCACTTTTCCTTTTACGGTCACGGCTTTTTTATCCGTACCACGAGTAGACTGTTCCGTCTTAGCCACGATCACCACGATATTATCCTCGATATAAAAATCGAGAGACGTTCCTTCCAGACATTTTTTCAGAATATGCGTCACGTTATCAGAGGTAACATTCACGGAAATCTTCCCCACGTTCTTCACCACTTGATCATTGTACACGAAGGTGTACCCCATTTTCTGTTTAATTTCGTTAAAAGCAACTTGTAATTCCACGTTGTCCAGTTTGATCGTCGTTCGTTGACCCAGCGCTGTGGCCGTGAACGAGACAAACGTCATCAGTAGGGACAACATTGTTAACCTCATCATCAACAAAAAATTCCCATGGGCTCGCCTAAAAAACCCACTCGTTCTGATTTTTTTCATAACTTTGTATCATTAAAATTTCACATTGTGCCTCAGGCACCTTACTTAAACGGGGGATGGTCCAGATCTCCCGTTTTTTCTATTTTACAGTCACCGTATGGCCATCCACGGAGATAGTCACCATGCCAGTTCGTTCAATTAATCTCAATACTTTATTAAAATCATCAAATCGTTGCATCTCGATCGTGAAACACTCGTTCATCACCGCCGGATTCTCGAAAATAACCTGCACGTCATACCAGCGAGATAGTTCCTCCATGATATTTTTCAAGGAAACATGAACAAAATGGAATTTCCCCTCATGCCATGCCACGTAAGGAGCCACATCCACGTCAAGCACTTCAAGATCGTTTGTACCCGGAGCCTCAAAAGCTTGTTGACCCGGTTTCAATAGCACAGTGTTATCCGCCCCCTTCACCTGTACACGTCCTTTCACCAGAGTTGTCGCCCGGGAAGACCCGCCATACGCACGAATATTAAATTCAGTTCCGAGTACCCGAACCGTGTAGTCTTTCTCCACCTCCACGATAAAAGGTTTCGCCTCATCATGTTTCACGTCAAAATAAAGCTCCCCCTTCGCGTACACTTTCCGTTCCTTCCCTGTAAACACGGTCGGGAAACGAAGAGACGATTCCGCATTTAACCATACCACCGTTCCGTCGGGCAGCACGACTTTATACTCTCCCCCTCTCGGAATCCGGATTTCGCTGTATTGGGCCGCACTTATTTCCGCACTATCACTTTTGTAGGTCAACGTCCCTCGTTCATTCACGAACCGGCCACCTTCAAACAACTGTAAGTCACAAATACTGTCTTTACCCAAATCGACCACTTTGCCATCAGGTAAATAAAGCTGTGCCGTTGATACTCCCGGAACAATTCGCTCTTGCCGTAGCTCCGGCACTCCCGGTTCTACCTGCCGCATATTCAAGTACATTATCCCGATCAAAAGAGGAACCATCAATGAAGCTGCCACCGCCCAGCGACGCATCACAAGACGACGACGCAACCCGGTAGCCCGTTCCAAACGGAGCCACGTTTTCTCCCTTCCTTTATCCAGTCGATCAAAATAGAACGACTTTTCCAGCATATTCTCCTTGTTGCAAATTTTCTCGAACAATTCCCTATGCCTTCCTTCACGTAACCAGGATTCGAGCATTTCCCGTTCAGACGCAGAGAGTTCCCCACGTAAAAAACGATAAATAACAAGCTCTATCCTAGGATCAATTTTCTCCATTTTTCAAAAATTTCCCCTAAAACGTGAACACCTCCCCACAGGGTGACACCCTTTGTAAAAAAAAATTCTTTAAACGCCCAAAAGAAGTAATAACAACCACTGAATACCCTTCAACCGTTCCCGCAACACCCTGTAAGCACGCAATTTAATCGTCTTCACCGTGTTCACGGAAACCCCTAACTCTTTCGCAATTTCAGGATTGGAAAGGCCCTCCATCGTCAGAATCACGACCCGACGAGATCGCTCCGACAAATCCTTTATCGCATCGTACACCATCGCGTGGACCTCCTCTTCAAGAATAAATTCTTCCTCCCCCTCTTCCGTGAGCCACAGGATTAATTCCGGCTCATTGCGACGTTGCACTTTTTGGTGACGCAGGTAATCCAAACAAGCATTTCTAACACTCATATACAGGAAACTTTTAATTGCCGCAACAAAATAAAAGTCCGCCCGTTTCTCCCACACCTTCAGGAAAGCATCTTGCACGAAATCTTCAACAATCTCATCGTCCTCGATATACTGGAAACCGTACGACTTCACGGGGAGATAGTATCGATCAAAAATCTCCTTGAAAATCACACCATTTCCAGCCCGGAACTTTTTTATTAGAACATCCTCTGATTTCGTCAAAACAATAAGTACTAATTACAAGAAACACTTACTTTACATGAACTCAAAGTTAATATTTTCTTTCTTTCAATACAACTCCCTTAACAATTTTAATGACAATATCTTGCCTTTAAAGGGCAAAACATGCTGAAGAACATACCAGAGGAGACGAGGTCGCTTCCCAAAATTAGTTTACCAAACTTACCTGCTTATAGTAAACCACATCCCCGACAAGACAGGATGAGATAAGGCAGAAAACGGGGATCAACTTCAGTACACTCTCGGTATTCCTTCGCTACTCCCTCGCTCGTGAGCGAGCGTGTACCGACCGTGCGAGGAAAATAAATCGGGGGTAAAGGCTTATCACACCCTTTACCCCCCAAAACATCTTTTCGTTCTCTTCCTAAATCACCAACAAGCCGTATAAATCACGGCTAACAAAATACAAATCACGTAAGCACAAATATTAAATACCTTATCGGTTTTGAACATTTCAGAGGTCAACACCAAGCCTTTCGGGTCGTCATCCGTCTTGCAGGTAGCCAAACTAACCATACCGATTGTTACCATCGTCAACAAGAACGTGTACATCATCTGATCGAGGAACGGCATTTCGATGGGCAGGAACTTCAACAACAACGCCACGGGAATAGAGATCAGCACTCCGATTATAGCCCCCCGGTTCGTAGTCTTCTTCCAGAACAATCCCATCAGGAAGACGGCCAGTATACCGGGGCTCACTAACCCCGTGTACTCTTGAATATACACGAACATCTGATCGAAATTAGCCATCATAGGAGCAATCAAACCCGCAATCACCAACGCCACGGCTGCCGTGATCCGTCCCACACTCACTAATTTTTTGTGCGAGGCCTCCCGATCCATGTAAGGTTTATAAATATCCATCGTAAATATGGTAGAAGTCGAATTCAGCATGGAGGCCAACGAAGAAACAATAGCCGCTGCCAATGCCGCCAGCACCAAACCCTTCAAACCCGTGGGTACAAACGTCCCGATCAGCCACGGATAGGCTTTATCATTTCCTCCCGTCATCTCGAACATTGCCGTCACGGACGGGTCTTTAGACTCGGTGTACATCACGAAAGCCACGATTCCCGGAATAACCACAATCAAAGGCACGATCAATTTCAGAAACGCCGCAAAAGCAATACCTCGTTGAGCCTCTTTCAATGACTTGGCCGCCAACGTCCGCTGGATGATGTATTGATTGAACCCCCAATAATAGAGGTTTGCCACCCATAAACCACCGATAAGCACGGCAATACCCGGCAGGTTTTTAAACTCCGGGTTATCCTTCGAGATAATCATATGGAACTTATCGCCCGCCGTGTCCACGACGTGGTTAAATCCCTCCACGACACCGCCACCGGGCAACACGTTATCCAAAGCGATAAGCGTGGTTATAACGCCCCCGACGATCAACAAGGCCACCTGAATCACATCCGTCCAAGCCACTGCCGACAATCCCCCGTAAATGGAATATGCCGCGGCAACAAAGGCCAGCCCGACAATGGCAGGAATGAACAACTCCCCGTTACCCGTACCAATAATCGTATCAATAGCTTTTGCCCCCAGGAAAAGCACTGAAGTCAGGTTCACGAAAATAAACAAGGCGATCCAGAAAACGGCAAGAATAGTCTTCAGGTTTGTCGAAAAACGTTTTTCCACGAATTCGGGGATCGTGTAAAGCCCCTGTTTGATAAATATAGGTAAAAAGAATTTACCCACGATGATCAAGGTCAAGGCTGCCATAAACTCATACGAGGCAATGGCCAGTCCCACAGCGAACCCCGATCCGGACATCCCGATAAATTGTTCGGAAGAGATATTCGCCGCAATCAACGAGGCCCCGATAGCCCACCATGGTAATGATTTGCTCGCAAGGAAATAATCCTCCGTTGTCTTCTGCACGCCTTTTTTACCTCTTGACACCCACAATCCCACGGCGATAATCATTAAGGCATACGCCCCGAAAATGAAATAATCCCAGAACTCAAAACTCGTGTTCAACATTTTTCCAATTGTTATGGTTTATACTTAGTAGATTTTCCTCACGCCATCACCAATGTCCGCCACGTAAAACTCGGCATTCAATCCAATTTTATCATGATACACGGGAGCCAACTTCTCGATAAATTCCTGCACGCTGTCCTCTTTCACAAGGCTCACGGTGCAACCACCGAAACCGCCCCCCGTGATCCGGGACCCCAGCACACCCGGCAACTTCTGCCCTTCCTCCGCCAGCGTATCCATCTCGACACCGGTAACCTCGTAATCTTCCTTCAATGACCGATGCGATGCGTTCATCAATTCCCCGAAACGAACCAAATCCCCCTTTTGCAACACGTCAATGGCCTCGTTCACCCTAGCGTTCTCCGAGACGGCATGACGAGCCCGGCGATAAACGGTTTCATCAGAAATCAGATGCCGCACCCACTCCAATTCTTCCTCGCTCAAATCACACAGATGTTTCAAGTTCAGTCCTTGATTTATATCGGCCAAAGCCTGTTCACACTGGCTCCGCCGCACGTTATACTCGGAAGTAACTAGATCATGGTTCTTATTTGAATTGGTGATTACCAATTTATACCCATTGAGGTTTAGCGGGATCAAATCATAATCCAAAGTACCGCAATCCAGCGCAATAGCGTGTCCCTTCTTTCCCATACCCACGGCAAACTGATCCATAATCCCGCAATTCATGCCCACGAAGACATTCTCTGCCCGTTGTGACATTTTCACCAACTCCACCACGTCCAGCCCGGCATTCAACTGATCGTTCAACATAAACGCCGTCACGACCTCTATCGAAGCTGACGAGGATAACCCGGCCCCATTCGGAATATCCCCGAAATACAGGATGTTAAAACCCCACGGGTCAAGCCCCCGATCCGAGAACTCCTTCACCACGCCCAAAGGATATTTCACCCATTCACTGGGTTTATTCTCAAAAATACTTTGATCACATTCCACTTGAAAAGTTTGGTTCATACTAGCGAAAGCAATCTTCCGATCATCCCGACGAGCCACGGCCAGATAAGTCCCGAAACTTAACGCACACGGGAACACCCGTCCCCCGTTATAATCAATATGTTCCCCGATTAGATTTACCCGTCCGGGAGCAAAGTACAGATGTTCAACCTTTGTCCCGTAAATCTCCTCAAATCTTTTTTCCAACACGCTTGTATCCATTTTAATTAATTTAAAATTTAGAATTTAAAATGGGGTCTAACGCCATATGTCTACAAAGTTAAAGTATTTTCTTTAAAATTTTATATTCAACACGAATGAAAATTACATTCTATTGCTTATTTTTATGAGTCGATTAAAATCATGGATCATGGAATTGAAAGAATATATTCTCAAGAATGAATGCCTTGAAATTCACGTATGTAATCTCGGCGGGATTATAAAAAACATATTTGTACGCGATTGCAGGTGGAAACTTGTAGACGTGGTTTTAGGATTTGATACCCTTGAACAATATATTGACCCGGAGTACCGGAAAAATTACCCTTATTTCGGGGCGCTCATCGGACGCTATGGTAACCGCATCAAAGGCGGAGAGATCACGATTGACGACACGACTTACACGTTGAACAAGAATGAAAAAGAAAATACCCTCCACGGGGGAACGCCCGGATTCGATCAACGTCTTTGGGACGCAGAACAACCGGACAACGAACATCTCATTCTGCACTACACTAGCCCGGACGGGGAGAACGGTTTCCCCGGTACACTGGACGTCACGGTTCGTTATTCCATTGAAAACAACGTGTTCCGGGTGATTTACGAGGCTAGTTGCGATCAACCGACACACGTGAATCTCACGCAACACCCCTATTTCAATCTAAGGCCTACCGACGAGAATATCGGGAATCACGAACTACGGCTTTATACCTCCCACTATCTGGAAACAACTCCTGATTTAATCCCAACGGGAACTGTCCTCTCGACAGACAAAAAACACGCTTTCGATTTCAACAAACCGCTTTTCCTCGCCTTGCAGGAAGACGGGTTGGATGATTGCTACACGTTCGGAGATCCGATAGAACCCCAACTCATGGCCGAGTTGTCCCACCCGAAAAACGGGATCACGGTCACCATCCTGTCGGATTACCCCGGCTTGCAGGTTTACACGGGTAAATACATCGACGTGGCCAACGGGAAAGGCGGAAAGCATTACGGTCCCTATTCGGGAATTGCTCTAGAGACACAAATGCTCCCGGACAGTCCCCACCATCCTTGTTTTCCTTCCACCCGTTTGAACCCGGGCGAACGGTATCTTCACAAAACGATCTACTCGTTCAACTGTATCAGCGTGGAAGAAGACTACGAGGACGAAACCGAGGGATAAATCGATAGATTTATTTTCGTTTGGTTTTTAAGAAGAACATCGGGATCACGGCCAATAACGTAGTAACGAATGCCACGAAAAACACATCGTTAATCCCACTGATATAGGCCTCCATGTCCACGTGCTCAAGTATATATTGTTTCGCATAGGACACGGATTCCGCACGTCCCAATCCACCACTCGAACTAAAAAAGCGGCTTAACCCATCCACCACGTTCAAGTAAGTCTCTCCCGTGTAAGCAATGGCCTCGTGATAACGTTCCGTGTGATACGTCTGTCGCTGGCTCAACAAATGGCTGAACATGGCCACCCCGAAACTTCCCCCGATTTGCCGCACTATGTTCGTCACGCTCGACGCTTGAGCCATCTGTTGGTTACTGATTTGCCGCAAAGAGACGTTGAGCAAGGGCGGGTAAAGAATCCCTAACCCGACTCCCCGCAAATAGAGGCTGATCATGATGTACCACTTATCGGTCAGAAAGGAAAAGGAGTAATTCATGTAAAAACTGGTACATAACAAGAACAATCCCAACACGATCACGACCTTTGGGTTTACCCACCGGGAAGCATTTCCGGCCAACGGGGATGCCACCGCTTGTAGAAATCCCACGGGCAGGAAGAACAAACCCGTCTGGTAGGCCGAATACCCCAGCGAATCCTGCATATACAAGGGAATCAGAAAAGTACTCCCGAACATCCCGATCCCGAATATAAACACGATCAGGTTCGCCAGCGAGAAATTGTGATCCTTGAATATCTTGAGATTAATCATAGGATGTTTTACCGTCAATTCCGTGTACAGGAATAACACGAAACTAACCACTGCCACCCACATACATCCCAACACCAACGGGCTGGACCACCCTTTCGTGTTCGTACTTGAGGTCACCTCAGACAGACCATACAGGAAAACGGGCAAAAACACGGCAGACGTGATAAAACCCGGTATATCAAACTTCTGCCTCATACCCGTCTTGTACTCCTGTTGCACGATCATCGTGTATATGATACTGAATATCCCGATAGGAATATTCACGAAAAAGATATAATTCCAATTCAGATTATCCACGAGATAGCCACCGATAAGCGGACCAAAGGAAACAGAGGCAGCCGAGGCGATCGCCCAGAACCCGAGCGCCATACCCCGTTGCTCCACCGGGAAAACGGTCGTTACCACAGCCATCCCCACGGGCATCAGCAAACCACCCCCGATTCCTTGGAATATACGCCAGAATACCAGTTCCCCGATAGCCGTGGAATTGCCACACATGAACGAACCCACTGTAAATACTGTCAACGAGAAAATAAAGATTCGCTTGTAACCGAAACGATCAGACAGCCCCCCTGCAGCCGGAAGAATGGTTGCCATGGAAAGCATGTAGCCCGTCAAAATCCATTCGGCACTATTCATCGACGCCCCAAGCGTTCCCATAATCACGGGTAAACCCGTGTTGACTACCGTGGAATCAAGCACGGCCATAAACGTGGTCAACATGACGTTAAACAGCACGAGCCACTTGTAACTTCCTCCACCGATCGGTGTTGCGGTAACGACATTCATGGTCACTCCTTCTCGATTTTAACCGTTGCAGACATACCTGAAACCAACTTCACCCGAGCCTTTTGCCCGTCATCACCTTCAACCCTATCAATAGAGATCTTCAACGGTATGCGTTGGGTTACTTTCGTGAAATTACCGGATGCATTATTCGGTGGGACAAGGGCGAATTCCGAGGCCGTGTTGTCCCCGATGTAATACACCCGTCCCTCGAAAGTTAGCTTATCGTAAGCATCCAAAGTGAATTGAGCTTTCTGCCCGAGATAAATCTCCTTAAACTTCGTTTCCTCCAAGTAAACCGCTACCCAAATATCTGTTCCCCGATTCAGGGTAAACGCAGTCTGTCCCGCCTCAATCCGATCTCCCGGTAGAACCCAACGTTTTCCGACAACGCCATCAACGGGAGCCATCACCGTACAAGCGTTATCGTCAAGAATAAACAACGTGTCACCCTGTTTCACGGCATCCCCCTCCATCGCGTACAAACGGGTCACTTGTCCCGCCACCGGAGCCGAAACACTCACTCGAAACGAATCGAGATTCGCATCGTCCGTGCGGATATACTTCCTGTAATCCAGCCACCACAAAACGGCAACCACGATTGCCACGATGATAAAGATAATCAGGAATATAATCTTCCTCTTCTCCCCTTTACCGGAGACTGTTGTTGTAGTATCTGCCATAAATCGAGTTTAGTTTAGTTAGAATTAAAATATTCACCTTATAAACGTCAAGACAAGCCGTTAGGTTATAATCACAATACAGGAATCGACAACAAGAGCTGCAAACAAATGAAAAAGAGAATACAAATTACTTTTCCGGATATTTCACATAAGAAACAGATGATAATATACACGTTCGACATTTACTTTGTAAAGCCTATATTAAAAGGTTTATTTATTATTCTTTTGAATCATTGCTTAATTTTATTAGTTTTGCAAAAAGCGATCGGTAATGGACATAGAAAAATTACATGGTACGGACCCTCGGTTATACCAACTCGTGGCACCGTTGGTAATGAGCATTCCCGTACTCCGGTACAATAACAACTATCCGTTCAAGACCTCCGTCCACCACAAATGGCTTGTGGCAACAGAGAAGGGAGTGGTGAAAGGTTTCATGCCTATTGACATAAAGAGTACGGGCGCCTGTATTGATAATTATTACGTATCAGGAGGCAATTCCTTGTTACTATCCGCCTTGATTGACTTCGCAAAAAAAGAATTTGCAGGGGAACAACCTCTTTTTGCCGTTTCCCACACCCGAGATGCAGAAACCTTCAAAACAAACGGTTTTATAGTTTCAAAAGAGTGGAAATTGTATATAAAAATGGTATATCCTCCAGCTTATGAGAATAAAAAAAAGTGTGTATGATGTCGTGCAAAACCGACTAGAACGAATTTTTTCTGATTTTGATAACGTGTACGTGTCTTTTTCCGGCGGCAAAGACAGCGGGGTTTTACTAAACCTCTGTATTGACTATATCCGTCAGCATAAACTAAAACGGAAACTGGGCGTTTTTCACATGGACTACGAAGTGCAGTACAACGAGACGATCCGGTACGTGGACCGCACGCTCGCCGATAACGCCGACTTACTGGAAGTCTACCGGGTATGCATCCCGTTCAAAGTCTCCACGTGTACTTCCATGTACCAGCGTTTCTGGCGCCCGTGGGAAGACAATTTACGAGATCTGTGGGTCAGGGATATGCCCGAAATATGCTACCGCAAAGAAGATTTTGATTTCTACACGGAAGAGATGTGGGACTACGATTTTCAAGTCAAATTTGCAGAATGGTATCACCGGAAGAAAAACGCTCAACGTACTTGTTGCCTCATCGGGATTCGCACGCAAGAAAGCTACCATCGCTGGCAAGCCATCCACCGGGACAGGAATTACCACAGTTACAAGCACTTGAAATGGACTCACAAAGTAACAGCAAATATCTTTAACGCCTACCCCATATACGACTGGCTTACCACGGACATCTGGACCGCCAACGGAAAATTTCAATGGGACTACAACCACTTGTATGATCTCTACTATCAGGCAGGAGTTCCTCTTGAAAGGCAACGCGTAGCCAGCCCGTTTATCTCGCAGGCACTTTCCAGCTTGAAACTCTACCGGGCCATAGATCCGGACACATGGGGCAAAATGATTAACCGGGTCAACGGGGTCAACTTTACCGGGTTATACGGGGGTACTTCCGCCATGGGCTGGCAGTCCATCACCCTCCCGGAGAACATGACCTGGTCATCCTATTTTAAATTTCTCCTTTGCACGCTGCCGGAAGAGGCCAGAGAAAACTACTTGCACAAACTCTCCGTGAGCATGGAGTTTTGGCGAAACAAAGGCGGCTGTCTGGCAGAAGAGACCATCGCCAAACTCCGACGAATGGGAATCCCGATCACGGTTAGCGAAACGACAAATTACAAGACAGATAAAAAGCCCGTGCGCATGGATTATCAGGATGATGTACGTATTCCGGAGTTCAAAGAACTCCCCACGTTCAAACGTATCTGCATTTGTATCCTGAAAAACGATCATGCCTGTAAATACATGGGGTTCGCCCCCTCGAAAGCCGAACGGGAACGCCGGGCCAAGGTGATGCAAAAATATAAATCTATCATGGAATCTTATGGAAGAATATAAAAGTCCCGTATACAACGTTATTTCCGTCCCGATTGATAAGGTGGTCGCCAACACCTATAACCCGAACGTGGTGGCTCCCCCGGAAATGAAACTATTGGAACTATCCATCTGGGAAGACGGCTACACGATGCCCTGCGTTTGTTACTACATCCCAGAAAAGGATATTTATGAACTCGTGGACGGTTTTCACCGCTACAAAGTCATGAAAACATCCCAACGGATATTCGAACGAGAAAAGGGATTACTCCCCGTAGTCGTCATCAACAAAGATATTTCCAACCGTATGGCCTCCACCATCCGGCACAACCGGGCAAGAGGTACGCATAGCATCGAATTAATGACCGAAATCGTGGCCGAACTGACCAAAGCCGGAATGTCCGACACTTGGATCATGCGTAATATCGGAATGGATAAAGACGAATTGTTACGCCTGAAACAAATCTCCGGGCTGGCAGAATTATTTGCAGACAAGGAATTTAGCCTGACAAGAGATGATTAGTTTATCTTCCAGTCCCCGATGTTTCTCTCCTTCGGGTCGAAGTTAACACCGATTTTCATGAGTTTCCGCCCATCGACGGTATAGGGAATAAGATAACCCCGATCGTCAATCTGGGCGAGGGCTTGCTCTGCACTGCCGTCCAGCTTAAACTCGAAGACGTAAATGTAGTCGGCAGTTTTCACAACGGCATCGGCTCGTCCCTTGGCACTTCGCACTTCGGTTTCGGAGAATTGTCCCATGAGCTTGAAGACAAGGTAAAAAATGGTCTGATAATGACGTTCCGTGCGGTCGTTCAGCTCGTAAGAGATTCCGGCAAAGAAAGCTCGCAGGCGGGTAAGGAAGGCATCGGGATCACCTTCCCGTAGCTCCCGGATGAATTTACCGATATAGAAACTCGTGTCCGTTTCCTTAATCGGGGTATAGAACGGGGTAACAAAGTTGAGGAAACCGTATTTTACTTCCTCGTTGGGGAATCCCAATGTGTATATTTGAAATTCGTTATCGTATTTTTTGATAGTCAAGTAACCACTCTGGTAGATCATAGGAACAGGGTTATCGATGTCGGCCCGATCGTCAGTGAGTGATGCGGCAGAAACCTCTATACCGTCGAGTTCTCGCAGGTCAAAATCAGTCTTCTTCAGTATCTCGACAAGAAAGGTAGGAGTTCCGCTAGCGAACCAGAAATTATCGAACATGGTCGTGTCAAGCACGTTAAGTATGCTGAACGGATTATAGACACCCACCATATCTCGGTAGTTGAAGTGATACCCGTCATACATACGGGTGAGGCGTTCCATGCAAGCCTCCCCGTCAAGGTGGTTTGCCTCGGCCAACAACTTTAATTCCGGGGCGAAATTCTCACGGATCTCTTCCCCGGTAAGACCGCAAAGCGTGGCGTACCGGGGATCGAGACTAATATCTTTAAGTTGATTGAGATTACTGAATATTCCCATCTGGGCAAACTTGGTTACCCCGGTGATGAAAACAAGACGCAACCACGGGTCGGCACTTTTTAGCACGGAATAGAATGCGGTCAGCGTGTCCCGGAAGGCTTTCTGCAAAGTCTCGTCATGAAAACTGTTGAGCAAGGGTTTGTCATACTCGTCAATCAAGACAACAACACCCCGTCCGGTTTTCTCATACGCTTTTCGAATGACTTCCATGAAACGACCGGAGTGAGTGATACCCTTCCCCCCGGTTTCATAAATCTCTTCCCAGTACAGTAACTGCCGCTCCAACATATCATGCAATCGATCGGGCGAATCGTATTTCTCAGCATTCAGGTCTAGGTGTAGCACAGCGTGGACGTTCCATTCTGTTTCCAACCGCTCAATGGCAAGCCCCTTGAAAAGTTCTCGTTTGCCTAGGAAATAGGCCTCCATCGTGGAAAGCAACAAACTTTTACCAAAGCGCCGAGGGCGGCTGAGGAAATAGGGCTTCCCCATAGTCGCAAGACGATAGACAAACTCTGTTTTATCGACATACACGAAGTCATTTTGACGAATGTATTCGAAACTCTGTATGCCGATAGGCATCTTGCGAGGAAGGGATAATATTTGATTCATGAACGTTCTCTTTACTTTTATTTAGGCAAAGTTACGAAAAACTTATTTATAAAGTTCATGGTTCATAAAGTTTATAAGCCCCATCCAGAGTATCTAGCCCATTTGTTCGCCCGTGATTATCCCCTAGTCTATCGATAGACTAGGGCAAAACATAGCATCTTCACAGCATGAACATAGCAAGAACAATCTTCCATGTACTTGCCGTATTCCTGTGATGTAATTGTTTGGTATTTGTCCTAGCCCATCCCTAGCCATACCCTAGGGTAATGACAAGGCAGCAATGATCAAATCGTTTCAAAGTATTTCACCAACTTATCATGAGGCACTGAAACACAGATACGGGAATAATTCTTCGCGTACTCCTGCCGGGTTTTCGTGAAGAAAGAAAGTGATACGGCACCGATATAGTGTTCCAGCAACTCCTCCTCACCACGATTCACGATCACGAAAATGCCTCGTGGCGTGGTTCCATGATAAAATTCTTCCGCCAGCAAGCCTCTCGCCCGCAAATACTCGATATTCAAAGCTATATCCCGGGTAGTACGCTCTTTAAATGCCGTCACGGCCTTTTTCCCTTCCGGCGTTGTCAGCAAGCGTAACACGAGTTCCTGTGCAAAACCGTTAATCCCGTTCGTGTTATACATCACCCTCACCTCCAACTCATCATGCAACTCTTTGTTACACGTGTGGATAAACCCAAGTCGCTGGCCACTCAACCCGACCGACTTGCTAAAACTTTCCGTGATAATCACGTTATCCAGATTCATCAGACGCGTGTAGTAATCATCCGAAGCATCCATAAACAACCGACGATAGGGACAATCATAAAAAATCACCACCCCGGCATCATTCAACGCCCGAATAATATTCAATTGTTCCTCGTCATCATGTTTGTCTCCCAGCGGGTTACTCGGATCACTAATTAACACGGCATTTCCCCGCAAACGATCGATCATCGGGAGTAAATCCGATTGACTGTCATATCCTTCGCTCTCCACTGAACGAATCTTGAGCATTTTGAAATAACATCCCCAATAATACGAGGGCAGGAATAACTTTCCGATATTCACGGTCTGTGCCACGAGATCAAGGGCATGCATTCCCCCTGCCGTAATTAATATATTATCCGGCGAAGACTTTCCGGCAAAAAACTCCTCGTTAATTGCCGCTCGTAAGTCCGGACGCCCGGCTCCATGCGGGTACACCTGTATCTCCGGAGAATTAAAGTTTATCGATTTCACGACTTCTGTCAAGTCGATATTTACCACTTGATTCACACCCCGGTTCAAGGGCAAATACTCTTTCCCACTCTTCTGGGAAAGTTCTTTCAGCGTCTCCCCGATTTGCACGATACGGGAAAGAGCGGCCCCACTCTTATTTATTTTCATCGCAATCCAGCGTTTTTAATTATCGTTCTGTTTCAATCGTTCGTTAATCAAATCCCTGTATTCGTAATAAAGGTCTTCCAGCAAAGGCATCTTCTCGGCAAAGAAAGCGTATATCCGCTCGTGATCCTCCACCCGGTAAAGGTTTACCCCCCGCAACTCGAAATAAATCGCGCTGATCTCCTGCCCCTCGATCCCGGTATACTCCTCTTCCCACTTCAACTCGTCACCGCACTCGGCCCGAAATAACGTCTGGTAAGATAACATACATTCGTACACCTCGAACCGACGTAACTCATTTTTATGGTCTATTTGGAATAACACGAGAGCCTTCTCCCGGTCCGCGTAAAATTTCAACTGAGTGGATCGTATCTTCACCCCCGTGAGTACCCATTTCCGGTAAATATGTTTCCGCTTGCAATAGCGCTTGAAACCTTCCCAGAATTTCACCCGAATCTCTTTTGCCTCTTCTTTCGTGAACACCTCTGATAAATTAAAATTAGTATGCAGGGACAACCCCGCAAATATAACAAAAATTGCAAAGTATTTCATATATTTGCGGGAGTGATAAAGTTTAAGGTTCATAAAGTCCATAAGGTCTATAAAGTTTATAAAGTCAATGGACCCTTGCGGGCGTTTGGTCCACGATAGTCCAAGTTGCCGTTAAACACCGTCCGAAGGACACCCGTCACTTTAGACCTTATGAACTTTATGAACTTTATAAACCCATTATTTATGTTGACATTAAAATACTATCAAGATAAAATCGAGGCCGGATGTGACGAGGCCGGGAGGGGATGTCTGGCAGGACCGGTTTTCGCGGCAGCGGTAATCCTTCCTGAAGACTTTTCCAACGAAATGCTTAACGACTCGAAACAACTCTCTGAAAAGAAACGGGATGAATTGCGCACGATCATTGAACGGGAAGCCCTCGCGTGGGCCGTGGCCAGCGTGGATAATAACGAAATCGACAAAATCAACATCCTCAACGCCTCCATCGAAGGGATGCATCGGGCATTGGCACAACTAAGTGTCACCCCGGAACATATTCTGATTGACGGCAACCGGTTCAAACCCTACCGGAACATCGAACACCATTGCATCGTAAAAGGGGACGGGAAATACATGGCTATCGCGGCAGCCTCCATTTTGGCCAAAACACACCGGGACGAATACATGAAAAAATTGCATGAAGAGTACCCCGTTTACGACTGGATCAGCAACAAAGGCTACCCGACCAAAAAACACCGGGAAGGCATTTTGCTCCATGGAGTTACCCCTTATCATCGACAAAGTTTCACGTTGCTCGACCCGCAACTAAAACTAGATTTCGATCACTAAAAATAACAAATGGTACGATAGTTGTTACCCCTCAATAGAGGTAAACTTTTAATTTTTAACTTTTAGTTTTTAACTTTTAACTTAACCCTATGCCCGTAATCAATTCCATCATATCCATGTTCTCGACCAAAAGGTTGGCACAAATCGATTTCTTCAAAGAAAACCCGATTCAGGTGCAACGAGACACGTTGGTTGAATTACTTCGCAGAGCCGCTGACACGGAGTACGGACTGAAATATGATTTCGACTCTATTTTGACGGCAGAACAATACCGGGAACGCCTGCCCATCATTCACTACGAAGAGCTGGCCCCTTATTCAGAGCGATTAATGAACGGCGAGCAAAACCTGTTATGGCCGGAACCCATCACGTGGTTTGCCAAATCGTCAGGCACAACAGCGGCAAAAAGCAAGTTTATCCCGGTCAGCAAAGAATCTTTGGAAAGCTGCCATTTCCGAGGCGGTAAGGATGTTATCTCCATTTTCAATAAACTATACCCGGATGCACAAGTATTCAACGGGAAGACCTTGGCTCTAGGGGGAAGTAGCGAAATATCCAAGACAAACAACAACTGCCGTTACGGAGACTTGTCCGCCATATTAATCTCCAACACCCCGTTCTGGGCCAACATGATGAAGACCCCCGACCAATCGATCATGCTCATGAGCGAATGGGAAGAAAAAATTGAAAAGATATGCGACACCACAATCAAAGAAGATGTACGCAGTCTCGCGGGGGTACCCTCTTGGTTCCTCACGCTCATCAACCGGATTCTGGAACGCACGGGAAAAAGCAACCTTCACGAAGTATGGCCCAACTTGGAACTATTCATTCACGGTGGCATAAACTTCACCCCCTACCGGGAACACTACAAACGCCTGTTGCCCGACCCGAAAATGAAATACATGGAAACCTACAACGCATCGGAAGGTTTCTTCGGATTACAGGATGATCCCGGCGACTCGTCCATGCTGTTAATGCTGGACTATGGCGTTTACTATGAATTTGTTCCGATCAGCGAACTGACTAAACCGCATCCCCGGGCTCTTCTATTGGAAGAAGTAGAAACCGGGGTGAACTACGCTCTTGTTATTTCCACGAATGGTGGATTATGGCGCTACATGATCGGGGATACGATTATGTTCACCTCTACCCGTCCTTACAAATTCAAAATCACGGGACGCACAAAGTTATTTATCAACGCTTTCGGAGAAGAATTAATTATCGACAACGCCATCGAGGCCCTAAAACAGACCTGCGAAAAAACCGGAGCCACAGTGATGGCATTCACGGCTGCCCCGGTATTCATGGAGGATGGTAAAAAAGGAGCCCACGAATGGATTATCGAATACGGAACTCCCCCCGCGGACTTGGAAAACTTTGCCAATATCCTTGATACGGAACTGAAAAAAGTAAATTCCGACTACGAGGCGAAACGCTATAAAGATATGTCACTTCAGCGTCTGATTCTCCATGTAGCCCGTCCGAACCTCTTCAATGACTGGCTGAAAGAAAAAGGAAAACTTGGCGGACAGAATAAAGTACCGCAATTGTGGAATGACCGCACGCACATCGATGAATTACTAAAAATGAATCAAGGATAAGATTCAGATAATGAATCCCTCGCCGACAAAACAAGAAAAAGTTTATAATAATTATAAACTTTTTCTTGTTTTAGCCCGTATCTTTGTAAAAAATTCACACACATATGAGAAAAACAACTATTTTAATGATGATCGCCGTGACGCTTGGCTTCTCCGGCTGTAAAAGTAACAGCGGAGACAAAGCGCAACTGACTGCCAACGAATGGCAACTGAAAGAGATGACCACCACAAAGGGGAAAACCACTCTTCCGCAACGAGTACCCACCCTCATGCTGACCGACACCAACACGATGTACGGATTCTCCGGGTGTAACCGATTTTTCGGAAGATACTCCACGGAAGGTAACACCATCAAGTTAGAACCGGGTGGAAGTACCATGATGGCTTGTCCGGATCTCCAATTCGAGCATGAATACATTCAGACTTTGGCTGCCATGACCTCGTACAGCGTTAAAAACAAAGAATTGAAATTAACGGATAAAGACCGGAAACAAACTCTTGTTTTCGTGCCTAAAACAGAAGAAAAAGTAATTGGTGTCGCAAACGACGCCCACGGATGCAACGGTGCGGCAGGATACACCTGGTCTGAAGCTAGAAAAGACTGTATCCGCTTGTTCGAATCCGGTGTTCGCATGAACCCGGCTAACGATCCGCAAGCAACGCTTTCCACCTTCATCGTGTTCTCCACCGATTCCACGTTAGCCGAAGTATTTATTCCCAACATGGAAAACCACCCTCTACTGAACAGACGTGAACTACCGAAAGGCGGTTATGCATGGAACGTGGAAGATGACGACACCTATAACGTAAGACAAGTAAACGGACAATGGATCATCGAACAACGCGGTGAAACATTATACACCGAAACCCCAGAAAGCGTGATTAACGTGGTATTCCAAGGCGGTGACGGTAAAACCAAAATGCTATACCAAGTAGAAGTAACCTTCTACCCCGCGGAAGAACTGGCAGTCGTAACACTTGACGACCAGACCTACGAGCTACCACAGCAACGCATGGCTTCCGGTTTCATGTACAAAAACGATCAAGTAAGCCTGATGGGAAAAGGGAAAGAAGCCGAATTAACCCTCCCCGACGGAAAAGTATTGAAACTACATGAAAAGAAGTAGGAAATGAGTTCGTAAAGTTTATAAGGTTCATAAAGTTTATAAGGTCCTTGGACCCCTTCGGGGCGCTTTGTCTGCGGTAGCTTGAGCTGCCGTAAGTATTGTCCGAAGGACACCCGTCACTTTATAAACTTTATGAACCTTACAAACTTTATAACTTAATAATCAGCACCGTCACGTAAGCCGAAACCCCCTCTTCTCTCCCCTCAAAGCCCAGTTTCTCCGTCGTGGTAGCCTTGATGGTTATCTCATCTACATCAATCCCCATAATTTCAGACAAACACTCCCGCATCTCCAAGGTCCGCATTTTAATTTTCGGCCTTTGCAGGCATATCACGCAATCAATATTACCAATAGCAAATCCCTTGTTCTCAATCATATCGATCACCTTCTTCAACAGAATTTTACTATCAATACCCTTGTAAGCGGGGTCCGTATCCGGGAAATATACCCCAATATCATCCAGCCCGGCAGCACCCAAAAGTGCATCACATATCGCGTGAATCAACACATCCCCATCCGAATGAGCCACGCACCCTTTTTCATGTTCCAGTTTAATCCCTCCTAACCAAAAGTCCAGTCCCGGCTCCAGCCGATGGACATCGATCCCTATACCTGTTTTTATTTTCATTGTAATAATATTATTATCCTGCAATATTAATGAAAAAACCGTTCATGGTTCATTTATTTTTATAAATTTGTCACTCTGATCGGATATTATGAAAAGATGAAAGAGCTTGAATCAATATATAATTCTTTTCTGGCAGGTAGCCGGATTACAACAGACTCCCGAGAGGTAAAAACAGGAGATATATTCATTGCCTTAAAGGGTGAAAATCACAACGGTAACACCTTTGCAGAGAAAGCCGTGGCCCAAGGAGCGAAACACGTCGTTATTGATGAGGCCGCCTACAACACGGCTCCCCAATGCGTACTCGTTCCCGACACCCTGCGATTCCTGCAACAACTAGCCAACCACCACCGCCGGAAATTGAACATCCCCATCTTGGGAATCACCGGGACAAACGGCAAAACCACCACGAAAGAATTATGTCACGCCGTTCTTTCCAAAAAATATAATACCGTTGCCACGAAAGGCAATTTAAACAACCATATCGGTGTACCCCTCACCCTGTTAAGCATGGACGCCTCCACGGAATTCGGTATCGTGGAAATGGGGGCCAACCATCCGGGGGAAATAAAAGAATTATGTAAGATTGTTGAACCGGACTACGGTATCATCACGAACATCGGGTACGCCCACTTGGAAGGATTCGGGAGTTACGAAAATATCACCCAAACCAAAAGAGCCCTTTACGAATCCGTGAAGGAGAAATCGGGAATTTTATTCGTGAACGGGGAAGATAAATTGTTGTGCCAACTATCGGAAGACCAAAAAAGATACACCTACGGCATCGACGGACATTTCACGAACGGGGAAGTCGTTCAGACCACCCCTTACCTCGTGTATGCCTTGAAAACCCATCACGGACAACTATACATCCGGACGAAACTCATCGGGGGATATAACTTCGACAACGCCATGGCAGCCACCACGGTTGGAACATATTTCAATATCGATCCTTTACAAATACAGGCCGCCATCGAAGCTTACACTCCCTCTAACCTTCGCTCGCAACTACTGAAAACGGAACACAACACGATCATCCTGGATGCCTACAACGCTAACCCGAGCAGTATGCAAGTCGCCATTTCCAATTTCGGGGAAATGAAAGCAGACAACAAATTACTGATTATCGGGGAAATGCGTGAACTGGGAGCCATTTCCGAAGAGTCCCATAAAAACATCGTGGAACTCATGAAGAAAAACAATTTTCCCCGGGTATTCCTCGTGGGGTCGAGTTTTGAATCCATCGCAAATAACTATACCTTTACGCGTTACTTCCCCGACACGGACACGCTGATCGAGTATCTCAAAGCGAACGAGATCCGCCACGCTTTTATCTTGATAAAAGGTTCACGGGGAAATAAACTGGAAAGGATTACAGAATACTTATAAAACAACAGACCATGAACGACAGAGTTGTCATCATACCGACCTATAACGAAAAAGAGAATATCGAAAACATTCTCCGTTATGTTTTTAAACTGGAACCGAAGTTTGATGTGCTCGTGATAGAGGACAACTCTCCCGACGGCACGGCCCAGATTGTAAAACGTCTGCAATCCGAGTTCCCACAACTTCACATGATCGAACGTAAAGGAAAACTAGGACTCGGAACGGCCTATATCACCGGATTCAAATGGTCTCTGGAACACGGGTATAACTACATCTTCGAGATGGATGCGGATTTCTCCCATAACCCCGATGATCTGGTCAAATTGTATCACGCCTGCGAAAGCGGGGAAGGCGATATGGCGATCGGCTCCCGTTACGTTACAGGTGTTAACGTCGTGAACTGGCCCATGGGACGGGTTCTCATGTCCTATTTTGCCTCCAAATATGTAAGATTCATCACGGGCATGAAAATACATGATGCCACAGCCGGATTCGTTTGTTACACCCGGAAAGTCTTGGAATCCATTGACCTCGATAACATCCGTTTCAAAGGCTACGCCTTCCAGATCGAAATGAAATTCACAGCGTGGACCTTGGGATTCAAGTTGAAAGAAGTCCCCATCATTTTCACAGATCGTACCCTCGGCACGTCCAAAATGAGCGGTGGCATCTTCAACGAGGCCTTTTGGGGTGTCATCACGATGAAACTCCGGAGCTTGGGAAAACGTAAGAAAATTGAAAATGGAGAATGGAGAATGGAAAATTAAGCTACCCCCTCTAACTCCCCCTTACACAGGGGGAGGATGTGCCGCAGAGGAACATTGAAGCGCCTTCTCGCGTTCGTTTCTCCCCTTGTGCAAGGGGGAGCCAGAGGGGGTAGTTAAAGCGTCAGCCTCGTGCGGCCGGAATCTAAAATTTAAAATCTAAAATCTAAAATCAATATGCGTATATTACTTCAAGGCGGAACCATCATAAACGAGGGGAGAACCTTCAAAGGGGATCTCCTGATTCACAACGATCGTATCGAGAAAATCATAGAAGGCGAATTGGATTCAGTTCCTGGGGACATCAAAGTTATCGATACCACGGGGAAATATATTATACCGGGAGTGATTGACGATCAAGTACACTTCCGCGAACCCGGCCTCACGCACAAAGGAGACATCCGGGAAGGTAGCCGGGCGGCAGCAGCCGGGGGCGTGACCTCTTTCATGGATATGCCTAACGTGAAACCACCCACCGTAACCAACGAATTACTTCGGGAAAAACAACAGATAGCCAAGGAGAACGCGGCTGTCAACTACTCGTTCTACCTCGGTGCCACCGTTGACAATATCGACGAGATTAAAAAGGTCGATCCGCACACGACTTGCGGCATTAAAGTTTTCATGGGTTCCTCCACGGGTAATATGCTGGTGGATAGTCGGGAGGCTTTGGAAAAGATATTTGCCGAATCCCCCATTCTTATCGCAACCCATTGCGAGGATTCGCCCACGATAGACCGTAACTTGGAACTATACAAGCAACAGTACGGGGAAGACATTCCTCCTTTCTGCCATCCTTTGATCCGCAGCCGGGAGTGTTGCTACACCAGCTCTTCGCTGGCAGCCGAGCTGGCACGTAAACACAACAGCCGCCTGCACATACTTCATTTAAGCACGAAAGAAGAATTGGAATTACTAGATCAAGGTCCCCGCACCCAAAAACACATCACCGGGGAAGTATGCGTTCACCATCTTTGGTTCAATGATCAGGCCTACCACACCAAAGGCAACCTCGTCAAGTGGAATCCTGCCATCAAAACCGAAGAGGATCGGCAAGCCCTGTTACAAGCCTTGAATGACAACCGTTTGGACATCATCGCCACGGATCACGCTCCCCATCTCCCGGAAGAAAAAGCCGGAGTGTACACCAAATCAGCCAGCGGTGGCCCGATGGTACAACACTCGCTGACCGTCATGTTAGAACTCATGGAGAAAGGCCAGATCACGCTTGAAAACATCGTGGACAAAATGTGTCATGCCCCTGCCGACATTTTCCATGTCGAAGAAAGAGGCTACCTGCGGGAAGGCTACAAGGCTGACATCGCTATTTTCGAAAAACACCCGTGGACCGTGAAGAAAGAAAACTTACTTTACAAATGCGGCTGGTCACCACTCGAAGATATGTCCTTTACCTACCGGGTAAGCATGACGCTCGTGAACGGGCAAATCGTGTACGATCATGGTAAGATCAATGACGACGTGCGCGGGGAAATGCTAACGTTCTATTAATCTACAAAACCAAAAGCACACAGGCCGCAATGAACAACAGGAACAACACGTTCCCCAGCCAACGGGTTCGGTGTGAAATAAAGTATTGAGTAAACATATAAGATAACGGGATCGCTGTAATCAAGGTGATCCCGTGACAATTAAACGGGATAAAAAACAAAGAACTCCCCACGAAAAGCAACATGGACAACATCGACAACATACCCCGCCGTTGCGCCACGATCGCCATCGGGTAGTTCACCACAACATTATACAAGGATACAACGATCAGCACACCGATCACGACAAAAGCGACCACTTTCTCAGGCATTATTTTCCAGAACACTTGTCCGCTTGTCAATGCCTGCACGAACACATCCGGTAATGTTGCCAACCGATCCGTCAGGAAGTAATAACATCCCGTGAAAAATAACGCGGAAAAGATCCCGATAAACAGCGCCACCAAATCCTTCAACGCCGCCCTTCCCGAAAAAGGTAGGACGATAATCGCCCAAACGATCAGCATGATCAATTTCGGGCAAAGCAAAACCGCCAGCGTGGAAAAAAGCCCGAAACCAAACACCGGCGAGTTGGATTGTGTGTTCACGATGGCCGATTGCAAACGAGCCACGGCCAACACAACACACAAAGCTGCCACCAGATAATTACTCACCCCGTAACGACAAATCACACCGATACACAACAAGGCATAAACCACCGCCGGGAGAACCGTGATATGAGACAAAAACTTATACCGATCGGCAACAAAGAATACCAGAAACGACAAGCATAACAAAGCCAGTACCCCAATTTCCTTCCACCACAAACCGCCTTGTTCCTGGAAAGCAGGAATGGAAATAACGCCCAAATCCGGACAAACGGAAAAATCATCCGGTCCGAAAGTAAAACGTAGAAATGCAATTGCTGCCAAAATAAATGGCAGCAAATACAGCATATAAACCCTCTTGGTTTTTAAAATGGCGTTAAATCTCATCATCCACCATTTTACAAATCAAAACCTATATCTCTTCTGAAATTCATCCCGTCGAAATGAATCTTGGCCACGTTCTCGTAAGACTGGGCCAAAGCCTCCCGCATTGTCTTCCCGAACGAACTCACGGCAATCACGCGTCCCCCGTTCGTCACGACCTTCCCGTCTGCCAACTTCGTCCCCGCGTGGAACACGATACTCCCCTTCACGTCCGGTACACCCGTGATCTCCTTTCCTTTCTTGTAATCCCCGGGATACCCCTGAGAAACAAGCATCACGGTCGTACAGAAACGATCATCCAGTTCAAACGCCGCCTGTTCCAGCTCCCCTTTGGCCATCGCCTCGAAAAGAGACAAAATATCCGTTTTCAATCTCGGCATCACCACTTCCGTCTCCGGATCACCCATACGCACGTTATACTCGATCACGTAAGGATCACCACCAACATTCATTAGGCCGAAAAAGACAAATCCCTTGTAGTCAATCCCGTCTTTTTGTAATCCCTCGATCGTGGGGCGCACCACCCTCTCTTCCACCTTCCGGTTGAACTCTTCATTGGCAAACGGCACCGGGGAAACGGCCCCCATACCACCCGTGTTCAACCCCATATCACCCTCACCGATACGCTTGTAGTCTTTGGCAGAACCCAATATTTTATAACTTTTCCCATCCGTCAGTGCGAACACGGAAAGCTCTATACCTTTCAAATACTCCTCGATCACCACCTGATTCCCGGCCTTCCCGAACTTTCCTCCCAACATCAACTCCAACTCCCTCTTCGCCTCTTCCAAATTATCCAGAATCAACACGCCTTTCCCGGCAGCCAACCCGTCCGCTTTCAACACGTAAGGCGGTTTCAACGTCTCCAAAAAAGCAAACCCTTTTTCAAGATTATCCTTCGTCACCGTCAAATAACCGGCTGTCGGGATATGGTGGCGGAACATAAATTCCTTCGCAAAATCCTTACTTCCTTCCAGAATAGCACCCGCTTTTCCCGGTCCCACGATCATCAGTCGGGCAAAACGAGCGTCTGCCTCAAAATAATCCCGAATACCCTCCACCAGAGGATCTTCCGGTCCGACAACTAGCATATCGATAGCGTTATGTTCCACGAAATTTGCCAACGCCTCGAAATCCGTTACCTTGATATTTACATTTTCAGCTATCTCTGCCGTCCCGGCATTTCCCGGAGCAACATATAACTTTGTTAATCTTTCACTCTGATTTATTTTCCACGCCAACGCATGTTCGCGTCCACCGCTACCCAATAATAATACTTTCATCCTATTTTAGTTACAAGTTTACAAGTTACAGGTTACAAGTTGAATCCCGACACGTTCATCGGCAGGTGCGTTATTATTCCCAAGAACCTGTAACATACAACCTGTCAACTTGTAACTCGGCCTTGCCGAAAACACAAAGATAAGGCTTTAGCATAAATCATAAATCATAAATCACAAATAAATTTGGAGTAATTGACGGATTTCTATAACTTTGTTAAAAATCAAGGCCATGAACAGATACACTACCAATGGCGAAGAGGGAGAAATTCTCCCGAATTTACTCGGAATCACGGACGAAGAGACTCTTCACAATGCGGAGTTCGAAGGCTTCTTGATGGCAGAAATCTTGTTCACGGAAAAGCTAACGCCCAAGACAAAATTTTCAGTCAAATACATCTGTGACATTCACCGCACGGCGCTAAAAGAACTCTACTCCTTTGCCGGGCGTTTCCGTTCCGTCAACATTTCCAAAGGCGGATTCGTGTTCCCGGCCGGAAGATTTATCCCGGATAGTATGCGCATTTTCGAAGAAGAAATTCTTTCCCAACTCCCTGATCACTACACCAGTCAACAAGCTCTGATAAAAGACATCGCCAAAGTACACGGTGAATTACTCTTCATCCACCCGTTCCGGGAAGGCAACGGCAGAACATCTCGTATTCTCGCCAACCTCATGGCACGAAAACAAGGTTATCCCGGCTTAAACTTCAAAAGGATTGATTTTAATGAATATATTATCGCTGTTCAGCAAGTAGCACGAAAAGACTACTCCAGAATGGAGCAGATTATCGCTTACACATTTTAAGCTTCAAATCCACCCGCTCCAAAATAGTATAAGCAGTTTCTTGGGAAATCTTTATCCCTTCCAGTTGAAACGAGGCAATCATTCCTTGCAAAATCTCTTCCCGAACCGTGGCATTTTTTACAAGCTGCGGCATCTTTTCTTTTATTTTTTCCATATTACAAATATACGACTTTTCCCCTTATTATCAAAGCAATTCATCCACAAATTCCCCTCTTTTTAACCTGAAACTTGCAACCTGTAACCACCCTACGATCACCTCCACGTTTCCTCCACCGTGTAATTCAAAAAGCGATTAAAAGGCTGCATCAGTAAAAGTCGCTCCACACACCGTTCAACCACGTCTTCCCCCTCGAAAAACGAATCGGGAACATAATTCGATACCGTGTAAGATTTGTATTTCAACAAATCCCCTTCCGGAAAATCGGCAGAAAAAGGTGCAGGCACCTTTTTCAACTTCTCCCCCTCCAACACGTAATGTTTTTGGAACTCCGCATCCCGGATAATTCCCGTAAACTCATCTATATTATCATACACGTCTTTCCGCAAAGCCTTCAGCAACGATGGTTCCGGACACCAAATACCACCCCCTATCATACAATTCCCCGGTTCTATATGCACGTAATATCCCGCCCGGGGACTTTGCTTACCACCCTTCACCATGTATGCCCCGATATGCGTCTTATAAGGTTCCTTATTGGGTGAAAACCGGACATCCCGGTAAATTCTGAAAATACAATCTTTCGCCGTCAACCCGTCCACGTCCGGCTCCGTCACGGCCAATGCCGGAATTACCCGGTTAATGAAATCCTCATGTCCGGCCTTTACAGCCAAATACCACTCTTTATGCGCATTAAACCACTCCCGGTTATTATTCTCCCTCAACTCTTCCAAAAACCGGAACACTTCCGCCATTGAAAAGTTACAAGTTACAGGTTCTTTCATTTTCAATTCTCCATTTTCAATTTTCAATTTCTCGGCACCCATTTCACCTCTTCCAGCCCGCAATCCTTTGCCAGCTTACGCCCCAGCACGAACAAATAATCGGAAAGGCGATTCACATACCGCACGATAATATCCTCCACCTCTATTTCCTCGCTCATATCAATAATCCGGCGTTCCACCCGACGGCAAACCGTACGGGCAATATGACAAGCCGACACCTCCGGCCGTCCTCCCGGCAACACAAAATATTGCAGTGGCGGCAACTCCTCGTCCATCTTGTCTATCGCCCTCTCCAAAAAAGCCACGTCCTCATCCGTGCAAGGCAATTTTTTCTGCATATTACTCACAGCCGTGTCCGTCGCCAAGTTTGCCCCGACCACGAACAGCACGTTTTGAATCTCGATCAACTGTTTCACACTCTCCCCATCAATCGGGTACGACCGAATCATCCCCAAATGACTGTTCAACTCGTCAACACCCCCGTAAGCCTCTAACCTCACGTTATTCTTTGCCACCCGGGTTCCCCCGATCAAAGCCGTCGTCCCCTTATCTCCTGTTTTCGTGTAAACTTTCATACTGATTTTAGATTTTAAATTTTAGATTCCAACCGCACAAACCCTACCCCTTCCATTCTAACTTTTATCTTTTAGTCTTTATCTTTTAACTTAAATAATCACATTATACTTTCCCTTCTGCAATCTCGTGTCAAAGAACACGATCCCGTACCACATCATGTCGATCGAAACAGTCCCCTCCTGCCTTAATTGTCGCCATGCCAACGAATTAAAATGCCCCTTGTAAATATCTTTAATCACTATACATAGCGGGCCTCGCCTGCGCACTCGCAAAACCTCTTCCCAAGTTTCATCCCAATCCTCCTCGAACGCTCTCCCCAAGAAAACCATATCGATCTCGCGACCTTTCAAATCTCCCGGCTTCACCTGTTCCGTGTACTCGGCCCCCGGACATGCACATCCCCCGTTCAACAACACCATCTGTTTCGAAACAGCCGCCAGATACATGGAAACCCACGGCGATCGAACCCCGACACACAGCACGTTCCGGTAAGAAAAATATTCTGCCAACCGAAAAAGTAAACGATACAATTTCCGCTCTTTCTCCCGAATATTTCCCTTCGATTCAATTCGTTCAAAATCGTAATAAACCGCTTTTTCCTTTATGACATTCGTGATCAAATCAAAAACGAACGGGGAATGTACCCCGTATCCCCTTTTATGTCGAAAACGAATGGCATGTTTAAATCGTTGTTTTAAATAATTATACATCTCCCGGTAAACTGTCTGTCCAAATTATTTATTCCACGAAATTAAAATTTATTCCCGATATGCTCAACTAAAGTCATCTATTTTTTTTACTTTCGTTCGAGAAATGAACCATCGAAAACTTGTATTTTGGAACTGGCAGGACTGAACATAAAATTCGTACCGGGTGTTGGAGAGAAAAGAGCCTCGTTGCTGGAGCAGGAAATGGGCATCCAAAGCTACGAGGATATGCTCTATTACATCCCCTACAAATACATTGACCGAACCCGTGTCTACACGATCCGGGAACTTACATCAGACCTCCCCTATATTCAGGTAAAAGCTAAAATCACGAACCTCACGTCCGTCGGCGTGGGCAAACAGACGCGCATGGTCGCCACGGCCTACGACGGAACCGGGGAATTGGAACTCGTGTGGTTCACGGGCCACAAATACCTCTCCAGCCAAATCACCCCCGACAAGGAGTACCTGATTTTCGGCAAACCCACCATCTTCAACCACAAGATGAACATCGTCCACCCGGAAATGGACCTGTACGAAACGAGTGCCAAGCAACTCGTAGGTTTCCAAGCCATCTACCCGACCACGGAGAAGATGAAAAAAAGTTACCTGACCTCCCGGCTGATCAACAAGATACAAGCGAATATTTTCAAAGCTATCAACGGCAGGATTCAAGAAACCCTCCCGGCATGGTTCATCAAAAAACACAACTTGATCTACCTGCACGAGGCCTTGTACAACATCCATTTCCCGGAAAACCCGGATATGCTCCGCAAGGCACAATACCGGCTTAAATTTGAAGAGTTGTTCTACATTCAGCTCAATATACTGAAACTGAAATTTAACCGCAAGGCAGCCTTCCAAGGCCATCTCTTTACCACGGTCGGGGATTATTTCAACAATTTTTACCACAATCACCTACCCTTTCCTCTGACCGACGCGCAGAAACGGGTTATTAAAGAAATCCGTTCCGATTGTGGTTCCGGCAAGCAAATGAACCGCCTGTTGCAGGGAGACGTGGGAAGCGGCAAAACCCTTGTCGCCGTGATGTGCATGCTGATCGCTCTCGACAACGGTTACCAAGCCGCCATCATGGCCCCGACGGAGATTCTCGCCACCCAACATTACGAAACCATATCCGGGCTTCTGAAGGACACCCCGATTAGCGTCGGCCTACTCACAGGTTCCACCAAGAAAAAAGAAAGGGAAATCATTCACGAGGCCCTGTCCGACGGACGTCTGCAAATCCTGATCGGGACTCACGCTCTACTGGAAGACGTGGTGAATTTTAAAAACGTGGGACTTGTCGTTATCGACGAGCAGCATCGTTTCGGTGTTGCCCAGCGAGCTAAACTGTGGCAAAAGAACACAATTCCCCCACACATGCTGGTCATGACGGCCACTCCCATTCCCCGGACTCTCGCCATGACCCTCTACGGCGATCTAGATGTATCGGTGATCGACCAACTTCCTCCCGGCCGGAAACCTATCACCACACATCATGCATTCGAGGCAAGACGCCTGCAAGTCTATAAATTCATCCAGAAAGAACTGGAACTCGGCAGGCAGGCTTACATCGTGTACCCCATGATCTCCGAATCGGAAAAGATGGATTACCGGAACTTGGAAGAGGGCTATGAACACGTGATGAGTTATTTCGCCCCCTTGGGATACACGGCGGACATCGTTCACGGGAAACTCAAACCGACAGAGAAAGAGGAACACATGAGGCGTTTCGTATCGGGAGAAACCCGTATTCTCGTGGCAACCACCGTGATCGAAGTCGGGGTGAATGTTCCCAATGCCTCCATCATGGTCATTGAAAGTGCCGAACGTTTCGGACTATCCCAATTGCACCAGCTGCGCGGGCGTGTAGGACGGGGAGCCGAACAATCATACTGTATTCTGATGACCTCCTACAAACTGTCTAACGAGTCCCGTAAAAGGATCGAGACCATGACCTCCACGAATGATGGCTTTGAGATTGCCGAAGTCGATTTAAAACTACGCGGTCCGGGAGACATCGAAGGAACACAACAAAGCGGGTTGACTTGCAACCTGAGAGTTGCCAATCTCGGTAAGGACGGGCGTATCCTGAACGAGGCAGCCCAAGCGGCCACGATTATTCTGGAAGACGATCCCCTCCTACAAAAAGAAGAGAATCAAACCTTTGCCACCCAAGTCAAACGTCTTTTCAAAACCAAAATCAACTGGAGATATATCAGTTAAAACCCCAAAAATAGTTACGTCTCCATTTTCACTATCATCCAAGTACCCCGCCCGTTCAACCCAACAATCCAAGCAGAACAAGCCTAAGACGATGGGAGTCAGCGACTAAGCAATGGCATATTTCATAATAATGAATAGATCTGTTCCGGACGAATACCGTCATGAACCTTATAGATACCTTATAGAAACCTTATATGAACCTTATATATAATAAGGTTCATAAAGTATATTTACAATTTAATTAAAATACTATATCCGGTATTCATCCGAATTTTATCAGTTAGTATAAATGCATTCTTTATTCACGTCCCCATTTACAGGCAACGAACTCTCCCTTTACCTTCAACGTGCCAATACAAAAACGGCGAATAGATTCCCGTTATCACGCAACAAAAGGGCACAAAAAAAAGGACGCCCGAAGACGTCCTTTCATTATCTGAACCGAAAAAAATTAGTCGATAGCTACAACAGCTTTCATCATCTTTTTCGTGTTTTTCATCAACTTAGCCTTGTTCTGACCATCCATTAAATACCAAGATTCTTCTTCCGGGAAATATTGGAATTCAGCAACAGCATCAGTCTCTTCACTTGCAACTACCATCTTATTCAAAGATTTAGTTACATGGTAAGGATGTCCGGCGTACATTACTTGACCTTCTTCCACGTCTCCGGCTTTCATAGCAACCGGATTCTGGCCACCCCAGAACTCGATAGAGTTGAAGATCAAGACATCACCCAAGCAGCACAACTCGTATGCCGGAAGGATACACAATCCCAAGAATACTAACTCGTTCACGAATTTAGCGTTAGACACTTGTCCGTTCCAGTTATGTAACTTAGAAGTCAAAGAAAAAGAACCATAACATCCTGTGAAAGCTACTGATGACACCGCGATCATCACAACAGCAATCATTTGATTAAAACTTTTTTTCATAACCTATGCTTTAAATTTAATTAGTTTTACGAAGGTAACGCTTTTTGTTACGAAACTAAAGCACTTTTTGTTATTTTTTCTTGTAGAATTTTTTCGGAGCAATCATTAATTCCGGACGGAGCACGTTATCCAGCTCTTCCTTCGTCAATAATTTTTCTTCCAAAACCAAGTCGTAAACACTTCTGTTTTCTGTCAAAGCTCTCTTGGCGATACGAGATGAATTTTCGTAACCTAAAGTCGGGTTCAAAGCAGTAACGATACCGATACTGTTCATCACCATATCTTTACAACGGTCAACGTTAGCAGTGATGCCGTCGATACACAAAATTCTCAAACGATCCATAACCTTGGTCAACATCTGCATGGAGTTGAACAAAGCGTAAACGATTACCGGCTCCATCACGTTCAATTCCAACTGACCGGCCTCGGCAGCCATCATCACGGTCGTGTCGTTACCGATCACGCGGAAACAAACCTGGTTAACCACTTCCGGGATAACCGGATTCACTTTACCCGGCATGATAGAAGATCCCGGTTGCATCGGGGGCAAATTGATCTCGTTCAAACCACATCTCGGACCACTGGACAACAAACGCAAATCGTTACATACCTTAGACAATTGAACGCAGAAACGTTTCAATTCTGAAGAGTAAGACACGCAAGCACCCGTGTCAGGAGTTGCAGCAATCAAGTTCGGGGCCAAAATGAACTCTTCACCACTGATGATACGAAGTTCGCGAGCGCAGATTTCAGCGTATTCCGGTTCTGAGTTGATACCTGTACCGATAGCCGTAGCACCCATATTCTCTACCAAGAACAATTTAGCAGCCGCATTCAAACGCTCGATATTTTCTTCCAACGTGTAAGCGTATGCCTCGAACTCTTGGCCCAAAGTCATCGGAACGGCATCCTGAAGTTGGGTACGCCCCATTTTCAACACGTGTTCGAATTCTTTTGCTTTTCTTCTGAAAGAATCAACCAACAATTTAATTTCAGCTACCACTTCTTTATTGGTCAGGATAATTGCCAAGTGGAATGATGTAGGATAAGCGTCATTCGTTGATTGAGAAAGATTCACATGATTATTCGGGTGGCAATATTGGTATTCACCTTTCTGATGTCCCAACAGTTCCAAAGCACGATTGGCAACGACCTCGTTGATATTCATATTCGTGGAAGTTCCGGCTCCACCTTGAACCATATCTACCGGGAACTGGTCAGCCAACTTACCATCGATGATTTCCTCGCAAGCTGCGGTGATGGCATTTGTAATATCAGCAGGAATCAATCCCAATTCAAAGTTTGCTTTTGCAGCAGCCCATTTCACCATAGCCAAAGCCTTCACGTAGTTCGGGAACATTCCGATCGTGTAATTACTGATACCAGCAAAGTTCTCGATAGCTCTCAAAGTTTGAACGCCATAATACGCATCCATTGGCACTTCTTTGTTGCCTAGTAAATCATGTTCTATTCTTGTTTTCATAACTTTATAGATTAATTATTTCCAAATACGTTTGAATTTCTTTCAAGTTTCACCCGATCGTTAAAAACAATAACTAAATGTCTCTCGTCCATAACAAACGACCCGAAGAAAATTAATCCGGCAAAGGTATAAAGTTAATAGTATAAAGCCAAATTTTAACCCATAATTTACGCTCCGTTTTTAGAAATACATATCTCTAAAAATCAATCATATATACAAATATTTAACAAAATAAAGCTCGCCGCAATCCTTTTTTACAAACGTTTTCGATAACAGAGGTAAACTTACCCCTCGTCATCGATAAGATTTATCACGATTTTTGCCAGTGACGAACGGTATTTCTCCTCGGCATAAGGCGTATGTTTCCCTTTAACATCATACCAAATAACGACTTCTCCCCCTACTCCTTTTTCCGGGAAAAACATCATTTCACCCGATTCCGGGTCGTATTTCCATTTCCCGACACCCTCTTCTTCATATTCGAACACGCCATTCCCCAGACAATGTTTCTCATCGATCCACATTCTAAAGCTCGTTAAATCAAGATTATCATAACTGGCATTCGGTCGGTCTCCACCAAGCTGGTAAGCCACGTCGTTATCCAAAGGACGTACGATAACGGGACCACGGCGATGGTCATAAATATCATCCTCAGAACTAGCCCCGTACAAGGGGGTTATTCGTAGATTCCGGATAATATTCGTGTAAGCCGTGAGCTGCCCCGTCGATGCCATGAAACCGATCACCAGTTTCGAAGGTCTTTCAAGCGCCAGCTCGGTTTGGGGTGGATTCGAATAATAAACTACCGTGGGATATTCACCGGCAACAAGCTGGAAAGGAAGGCCATTCTCGGTATATTGCAAAGAGGAGGGATAAGTGTAATCCTCAATCACGACCGTTTTTTCCGTTTCATGCTGGATGGTTACCGTGATCCGGAATCCACCCCCAACGATATTCGGTTCCAAGGCAATAATTGCTTTCCGGTAAGCACTTTCACCGGAATGATGAAATTCCTTTCCCCCGGCAATACAGAAAGGTTTATCGATTCTCGGTGTCACGTACTGTTCATATTCCCCGGTTTGGGTGTTCAACCTGAATCCGGCCTTGTTTCTCAACCCATCGGAATAAGGGTCTTCCAGGCCGGTCTTCTCGTTCCACCCCGTGTGGCGAGTGATGAGAACGGGAAAACCCCAGCGACCATCTTGTATTCGGTGAGTTTTTTGAGACGTGGTTATCACTTTTTCGTCCCTTCCCGCGGCTCCCCGAATCGTCACGTTACTCCGGGTATTATACGTTTCAGACTGAATATTAGCGATCCCGGCACTCCCGTACGGTATCCCGTTTCTCATTTCGTAATTGTCGAAACGCCAATTTTTAAAATGTCCCTGATCCAAGGCCACCGCAAGGAATCCTCCCTTAATCCCGGTAATCGAAGTTACACCATATCTAATATCCGTGTGTGCCGACCGTCGATGAGTATAACCAAACCCGGCCCCCTCAGCCCCGTATTTTAAGTTCGCACCTATATATTCATTCGTGGTCGCATCGACAAGAAACATACAAATACCATCTGTAACACCTGCCTCTCCCACGTTCGTGTACATCATAATATACTCGAACTCGATCAACAACCCGTCTTCCGTGGAGAAAATATATTCCGGTAAATAAAATGCCCCGATCTCTTCCTTACCTTCCGTTAATTGTAATCCCCAAACACTTTCTGCCGCTCGGTTCTTTCTCTTGTAGTTTCCTTTTGAATCCCAACCGGAAGCCCCGGGTTCATTGGGTTCGGGAAACGTGATTTTAGTCAGGTTACCATCTAAAAACGACCGGAAAAAAGGGAGTGGTCCTTCAAGGGTCTGCGCCGATAAACCGGAACACATTCCCCACATAAACAAGCAAAAGAATAATCTCTTTACCATATATCATTATGTTAGTGAATATCAATAATCTTTAATACAACGAACGGGAAAAGCGTACGAACGATCAGCGGCATTAAAATCAACCCCGCTTTTATATATAAAAAGATAGTCAGCAATATCCCCGCCATTCACCGAATAGGGTGTAGAGGCCCAATAATAACCGTAGGCTCCCACATGTACCACATCCCCATTACCATCCGGATAACGTTGCCCGGCCGAGGGCAGGAAGACCGTCCCAGAAGGGGGAGTTGTTCTATTGGCAGGTGTTGCCATTGATCCAGTCACGTTCGCCCCCAGAAACCAACCGCTTTCGGGGTCGAAGTTCCCATGTAAATAGTTTCCAGCATCCCGATTCAACTCGGCCGTCATGTTAACAAACCCACCCATAGATACCGTTTTTATCCCGGTTTCTTCGTACAACAATTCCAGTTCGGCATTTGTCGGTAAACGCCATTCACCCTCAACCCATCCTTTACCTCCCGGCCCACTGGAAATATAGCGACATATATCACCGACACCCACGTTTTCATTGAACCCGGTATTACCGGAGTAACCCGCAAAAGCGTCCACGTCCTCGCCAGTACCAGAAGGCATAGAAAAGTTGAAATTCGAATGAGCGTATGGGATTTTATCCCACCCGATCAAACCACCTTTCCAATCAGACGGGTTCAGATGGGGCGGATAATAAACGGCTTGCACCTCCGGGTCATAAGGATTACCGGCAGAAGCCAACGCAATCAGTGACCCCCATTTGAAAAATACCCCTTGGGACCAAGCGGGAATATCCCGGTTATCTTCGGCAGTCACGGCAAAAGTCAGTACCCCGGCATTTAACACGACATTGCTCCGGGCAAACATTTCCGCAATCGGAACCCTTCTCACGGTCAGGGTATCCCGCAGACGCCCTGCCGTGAACTCGATCTGCCCCGTCACGTAATCACGCCCGCTACCCGGGGAGAACACGGACGAAATCACCAGTTCCAAACCGCTCCCGTTTATATCTGCCCCCTTCGTGACGGACTGTCCCCCGGCCAAGCGCAACCAAGTATTTGTTTCCGAATGGAGAACTTTTGCCTCCCAAGCCCCATGATAATCAGAACTTACCCGATACGTGAGTTGCCGACTCACACCATAAGGTAGGTCCAGCGTGCGACTTTCCACTCCCATAAAGAATTGACCGTCATAAACAATGTGGTTTATCCCTTCCAGATTCACCACCAATATTGACGTTTTCAAATTCGATAACACGCCAAACGAGCGAAGAGCCTCCTCAAAAGTCCGGTAACCGATTCCCTCGGCATCGGTTACGGTAACAACATACTTGTGATTACGATACAGCGGCATATATGCAATATCTATCGGCAATTCAGATTCCAGCGTGAAGTCCACCCGGTAATAATAATCCTCGCCCATGTATTTTCCTTTAATAATCAGGCAAACCCCGTTACCCGGATCATCTTTCACGTTTTTAACAGCCTCATAGGTATAGATTTCTCCCGCCATCAAGGCTCCGGGGGCGTTAATGGCCTGTTTGTACTCGTATTTCATTGCCGCTTCTTCTACACCCGGTTGTTTTCCGGAAGGGACGGGGATCATCGGATTCTCATTTGTCGCATAAGGATTCGGAACAAGCACGCCATCCGTTTCGTTCCATTTCGGGGCGATATACCCGGAAGTATTATAGTTCACCAAATAAATCTCTTCCAACTTGAAGATCTCTCCGCTAACCTTGTTTTCCACGTCCACACGAGCCAACATCCAAGTCAACGAAACCGACACTATATAACCCGGCACAAGTCCCTCCATTACCACTTCTCCGTACATGGGTAGCGGGGTATATCCCGGTACACGCACGTTCCATTTATAAGAATCATTCTCATCTTTGAATGTATTAAAAGTCAGAGCTTTCAATATATCCTGTTTTTCCGCATCTGCCGGATTACTTTCCAAGGCATGCCGAACCGCCCCCGCTGCATTCACGACAACCACGATTAAACCGACTTGGTCATCTTTGGTAAGGTTCAGACTAAATTTCACTTTATAGTCTGCCCCCGATGATTCCTGCCTAAAATCGATCACGTTCAGATGTCGAAATAGTTTTGCCGATGGAGTAGACTGGTCAAAGAACAAAAGATCCAACTCCCGTACCGCAGCCTCCCCGTTATCCCCCTCTATCGAGCGGGTAAGGGGGACTTCAAATCCCGGAATAACTAGTTCTATATCTATAACTTTCCCTAACTGATCCGGTCCATCCAACTTATCATGTACACACCCCAGTAATCCCGCCAAGAGTAACACTCTCACCAAGCTAAACCGTTTCCATATTATGAATCGTTCCATCATATTTTACTCGTAATTTATCATGAACGGGTAACCCGAATTATTTTAATCAGGTTTCCCGCTTTAATTTCAACCAAAGCGTAATACCCCGCGGGAACACTATTCAAACTTGTCTTTGCGATAAACTCGATATTCCGAGATAAATCCCCGTCCACGCCTGACATATTAACCGCCAGCCAATCCCGTCCCCCGGCGGTAGCCTCCAAGGGATGATTATCTTTATCATAGTAACTAATCTCACCCAACCGCACCCCCTTCGGAAATCCCCGGTCACCCCTGTTATAATTCGTCTCCACCGAGATCGTGACAGCATCACCCGCAAGCCCGACATGAAGAACATCCCGACTTACCCGCAGGTAATACTGGGGATCAATGATTGTTCCTTGTCCCGCCTCGGTCCACGGAAGTACGGCCTGCTCAAATTGTACCGTCTTTTCTTTCACCGTACCGATGATCCGGTAGACATTATTACGCCGGATCTCGGTAAGCACCCGTGGGGTGCCTCCACCTTCCGGAGTAAACTCCGTGAGTGCGGTTCGGGTTCCTCTCTCTCCGTCCGGGGAAGTGATTCCCCGGATGTCCAAAAACAATTTATTCCGATCATCGGCAACCTCGTAAGTTCGTTCCGGCGTGTAGAACATACATATCCGTCGCGGGGCATCCGATAGTTCCAACACGTTTGCATCTCGGTAATTCCAAACGACGTGTTCGAAACCGGAAGTGGGTGTTTGCATATAACCAAAATTATTCTCGATCTCTAAGCCGGTCTGGAAACGGGTTTTATCGGCTTCTGTCCCCGTCACCAGATAGCCCTTCCCGTAAGTATTCTCCAAGAGTACCCTAGAATTCATGGACGTGGAAAGCCGGGCGAAAGCGATTTCGTCGGCTTTCTTCAACCAGAGTTCGACACGGGCCACAGCCCGTTCAATCGTGATCTTCTCGTTGGCCGTGACGTTTTCCTCCACCACGATTTTCCGTTTCACCCCGGACATCGGGATCCCAAACATCAAGGGTTGCACGTGATCAAAACTAAAGGCATCATCCATCCGGAAAAGCATCTCTTCCAGTTGTTCCGGGACAATGACCGCATTCAGTACACTCGTCATGACCTGAGGTTCGTTCACTACCACGACAAGCATTTTATCCGGATTCGTCTTCACTTCCAGAGTGGTTTTAAATCGGGTTGCATCACGTTCCTCGTCACCCAAGACTACGAACTCGTTTATGTCCAACGTCGGGGAAACAGAGGCATCATCGAACACGACAAAACGAACCGTTCGAACAAAATCATGTTCATCGGCCCCCCGCACGAGTATTTCCACGTCGATCTTTCCTCGCGAACCGAGAGATTCTCTCCCACCATCCTCCGAACGCTCCCCGATACAGGCCACCCAAAAGAACAGAACCCAAACGATATGTAACATATTGCTTTTCATACATCAAACTCCTATGTCATTACGCCAAACGATCCACCCGTTAACCTCAATACTCAAAGCCACGAAACCGGACGGGTTCTCCCCCTCTTTGTACAGGATCACTAAACGCCACTCACTTTGCCGGTCGAGAAATTCCTGCACGGGGAGCGTACTCCCGTCCGGACGTAGCATCGGTTTTCTCGACTCCAAGAGTTTCATCAAATCATAATCCCATGCCCGCAATCCGGTCCGTGTATCATAGACGATCAGTTTATAATCGTAATCCTCATCGTAAAGTAACCTAACCGTATTCACGTGGCCTTCTGACAAGACTTCCGGCCCCTCGCCCGCCATTAGGGAATAGGGCATGTAAGTCACGGATTCCTGCACCCGGGGAGCGTTATCATGTCCGTAGACCGCTCCCTCGGGTGTCAGGATTTCAAAAATAAAAACGGGACGGTCCGCACGTCCCGCACTACTACCACCCACTTCAGCCAGTAACACGTGAAAATGATTCGTATTTTTAACCAAAGACACCGGGTACACGCCCCGATCCGCTTTATAATCAATCTCTATCATTTTCCCGATCCACAAAGGGGAAAATTCATGAGACACGGTCTGAGAGATCCGTTCTAAAACGATCCGTACGTCCTCCAACATCGTTTCGCCCGAGGAAAGCGCATTCCCCCACACATCCGATACCCGGAAATGATTGGTCAAACCTCCCACGGTCAAGATCTTGTAGTGTCCCACGGGTAGATTATCAGCCAGTAACATTTGCTTCCCCCCGACGAGTTCTTCCCGCCGGGCATGTTTCGTAAAAAGGAAACGCTCATCAGCGTCAAACACGAATATGTCAACCGTGTTGACCCACGGATCGAACGAGTCGACATATTCCATATTATAATTATAGATAAATTCCAAGTACACGCCACAGTTGTCCGTATCTTCCTTCATCACGTCGCATGACCACAGAAACAAGCACGCCAGCGCGATACCTATCCTTTGGCTCCAATCCCGATATAACCTCCCCGTGTTCATACGTTGAAATTTTATAATAATCCAGTTTCTCAATCACTAAATATCGATCTCGTTTTCCCAGATAATCCACGGTGCGACCTCCACGGTGATTCCCAAATACCCGGTAGAAGTATCGATAGGATCATCCGGATCCGAATCACCGGGACCAGGTTTGTCCACATCCGGGAACCAAGGAGTTCCTGCCCCTTTCACGGAACCCAAGGTCAGCTTATACCAGTTGTTGCGCACAACCCCGTATTTTCCGAAAGCCATATGCTCATCGGTATCGTTATCATGCCGAATCTCGTAATAGTAATAGCAAAGCCCTCCTTGATACCACCGGATGATCGGATTTTTCCCGTCTTTAAGTACCTCTCCTCCATTCTTGATTTGTGCTAAATCAGACACCTCCAACGTTTTGAACGATGTCCCGATAAGATCCACACCACTATTTTTATCCGCATAAGCCCTTACGCTCACGTACATTTTCTCGCAGGCTGCTTTCAAGTTAGGGCCCACGTCAATGGCATTATATGCCTCCTTCAGCTTATCAAAATTAGCATAGGTTTTACCGGCAAAACTAAACCAATCGCCTGTTCCCACGTGATTTTCAGGATAATAAACGCCTTTAATCACAACACGAGTGGCATTCTCAAATATCTGATCATTCGCACCCATCGTGTTCTCAATGCAATAAGTTCCGGTCGCTGCCGCCATCCAGGTGTAAGGGGCTACCAACTCTGGTTCATACGTCGTTTCGTTGACGGTAGCATTCACTATACCAGTGGCATTCGTGAAATTCGGGTCCTTGGTATAAAAGTTACTGACGTAACTTCCCCCGGACGAATGAATCACGGTAAGTAGAGTTTTATCGGCAAAAGGGTAAAACGTACTGTTTATCACGTCAATCGTCCAATTTTTAAAAGTAAAGGTCGCACCGGTAGGTTCAACAACGATCTTATCATTATTGTACTCTTTAAGCTTTAACTCCACCTTAGAAGCCAGACGTTCAATTTTCACGTCTACCCGGTTATTGTCATCCTCAGCCTCTCTAATAGCATCCTCTTTTTCCAGATCTTTCGACACAACTTGAATCTTCCCAACAAGACTGATCAAAGGATCAGTAATTTTTTCCCCGGCCTGCTTGTTACTCTCATCCCCGCTATTAATCATCGTGAATCCCCTGGTTATTGCATTCACGTTATCTGTAATCTCTGCCATAGTAACCCCTTTTACCGCTGCATTTATCGTGGAAAACGTGGTTCGATCGTTGATATTTTCAATCACGTCCAACAGCTCATCCCCCGGATTGGCAATCACCAATAGTTTTTCTGAAGCTGCTGAAATCTTGATCGCATCCGGTTTTGACGCCGCATCCTCAATTTTGGTATAGTATTCTGTTGTCTTGGGAATACCGACCACTTTTTCTGTTTCGTCAAAAGTTATCAAGTAGAGAGTCTTCAAATCACTTTCATTCATTCCCACATTTTCACCCGAGGAACGAGCCTCGTTTTTTTCTGTCTTAACTTTGAGAGAAATGTAAGCCACATCAGCTATCCCGCCACTTGTCAATGACTTATCTTCCTTCTCTTCCACGCAACCGGCAAAAACGATTGCCGCCAATGCTAACCTTAGAACCATCCTATTTTTCATCTGCTTACTTTTATAATATTATATTCTAAATACAAAAGTAGACCATCGGTATTGCTTGAAAAAGACAACTTTAGTCCATTCTCCCGGATGTGATCATACATTTTTGCGACATCCCCATCATTTTTGATTTTATCCATACAATAAATAGAGGTAAACATTGTATTTCCTCCATCTTAGAGGATTTATATTCTTGACATTCTCCGAAACGGAGAATCATTCAAGGCAAAGCATCTATTCTTAAAACAGCCCGCATTTTAACGTAATATTTTAAAAATTCCTCTGGATTTATGTTTATATTTGATTATTGTTCCACAATTACCAGTATCAAATATATGACTAAATAGAACCACCATGAGAAAAAAAGATCTTCATGATAAATTCATCGAGGAACTACACAAAAGAAATTCCAAGAGAGCTGAACTTATTAATCAGGTATCAGACATTCTGAAACTGGAAAAAGAGTCAGTTTACCGGAGAATGGCAGGTAAAGTCAACTTCTCCATCCGGGAAATGGGCATACTGGCCAAAATTTTAAACATCTCTCTCGATAGTCTTTTATACCAAGAAGAAGATATTCAATGGCTCCCATTCATACTGGAAACCCCGTTAAAGTTTCACTCCATTGATGCTTTATGCGATATGATAGATCTTAATTTTAAACAAATCGAGGAGATTAACCAAGATGAACCCGGTACCAGCGGAAACGTTTACCACTCGCTACCCTTGGAATTTTTCGTACATTCCCCGCTTATAATGAAGTTCATGTTCTTTAAATGGGGGTACTATTTCGTACAATCCGACGAGTATAACAATTTTTCCCAGTGGAAACTTCCTCCCAGGTTATCAGCTATCAGTGAAAAATACAATGACATTTATAACTTTCAGCACGTTTTTTATATTTGGGATAGCTCGCTGATTTGGGCATTATCTAAAGAAATAAGTAATTTCTACAAAACGCATATTATTTCCGAACAGGAAAAAGAGGACATCAAAAATGAACTCAAACTTATATTGTCGCAATTAGAAAAGACACTAAACGGAACACGTACTCCTAGCATCCCCTTTCCACCCGAAACAGATTTTCTCGTATCCTCGATCAATGTGGGTTTTTCCAGCAGTTACTTCTTTTCCGGCAATAGGCATCTCGCCTTGTTCCAAACTAATTTCAGCTTTTCGATGATACAGGATTCGGAAGACAATTTTAATAAAATAAAAGAATGGATCAATTCCTTATGCCATATTTCCACCCTTCTTTCTAGGAGCGGACGCATCGAGAGACGGTTGTTTTTCAACACGCAATACCGGATTATCGACGAGGTGTTAAAATAATGATGGGACTGTACAAAAAGTCATTCTTCAAACTCCCTCCCCCCTTCGGGGTATTGAGCCTGCAAGCAGTCTCGAATCGGCTCTCGTTCGACAGACAACGAGTAAACTCCCTGTCTGTTCTCGCTTACTCGCCGATTTCCCTCTATAAACAGAGGGAGAGTTGAAACACCCCCCATCTTCGGAGTGAATCACCAGCTTCTCCTCTGTTTATAGAGGAGGTGGCACGAAGTGACGGAGGAGTTTTTTAATAAAATGACTTTTGGGACAGCCCCATTATTTCAATATATTTTACACTAAGCGTCTATCTCTGCCTCATGTTCAAAATCACCCAGCGGTTTCAGATTGGATGGGATTTCTTGATCCGCATCATCCGAGAAATAAGGGAACACATCCATGATATTCGTATCGGTCAAAGAGCTGATCTCGAAAGGTACCACGTAGGTTGACAAACTCTTCTGCAAATTAGCCAATGCTTTCTCAATATCCGCTGCCGCCACCAAATAATACTGGTGAGATTTCTTCTCCTTACCACTGATCTGGTCCGCATCAATAATCGCCACTTTCGCCTTGAACCATTTATCGTCATTCCCGTCATTCGACTCCACCAACTCCGTGATATTCGATTTTTTCAACCCCACGATATAAAAATCTCCCTGAATCATCTCCCGCAGATTTTCCGTGATCCGGCTCTCCGCCTCCGTGTAGGACATCGCATCTAACAAATACAACTCGGACATCTTTTTCTCTTTTCCATCCTCGCCCACTTTCACGTATTTTACCTTCGCTTCAAACCAATTTGCTGTCATTTTTCTCTATTTTTTATGTGTTTAATTCTACAGCAAAAGTAAAATAATCTCCCCAAAATTATTCCACGGGTCACAAAAATATTCCGCATATAACACGTACGAATCATTGTTTTTAGCTAAATTTGTCTTTGAAGAATTTACTAGCAAGAGAAATCATGAGCGAGAAACTGTATCCAATCGGTATTCAAAATTTTGAAAGTCTTCGGAAAGACGGGTATCTTTACGTTGACAAGACTGCGCTGATCTACCAATTAGCCAAGAGAGGACGTTACTATTTCCTAAGTCGTCCCCGCCGTTTCGGGAAGAGCTTGCTCATTTCAACGCTCGAAGCGTATTTCCAAGGCAAGCGAGAACTTTTCCAAGGCCTTGCCATGGAAGAACTAGAGAAAGAGTGGTTACAACATCCCATTCTACACCTCGACTTGAACATCGAAAAATATGACTCGATCGAAAGCTTGGGAAATATTCTTAACAACGCTTTAACCCGTTGGGAAAAAATCTACGGGGACGAGCCGTCAGAAGCCTCTTTCTCCCTGCGTTTTGCCGGAATTATCCGCCGGGCTCATGAATTAACCGGGCAACGGGTGGTGATCCTTGTCGATGAATATGATAAACCCATGTTGCAAGCGATTAATAATGAAGAGTTACAACGGGAATTCCGAAACACGTTGAAACCATTCTACGGTGCCTTGAAAACCATGGACGGGGATATTAAATTTGCCTTACTGACCGGGGTTACCAAGTTCGGGAAGGTCAGTGTGTTCAGCGATCTCAATAACTTGAACGATATTTCCATGGATAAACAATACGTTTCTCTATGCGGAATGACAGAAGAAGAGATTCATCGCTATTTTGAAGATGATTTACGGAGATTAGCCACGGCACAGGATATGACTTACGAGGAAACCTGCACCCGATTAAAAGAGGCATACGACGGCTATCATTTCCGTCAAAACAGCGAAGGGATCTACAACCCGTTCAGCGTGTTAAACACTTTTGCCAAACAGGAATTCGGTAGTTACTGGTTCGAAACAGGTACTCCCACCTACTTGGTCGAATTATTGAAACAAAATCATTATAACCTCGAACAGATGTCTCATGAAGAGACGAATTCCGAGGTACTCAACAGCATTTATGCCGATGAAAGTCCTATCCCCGTGATTTATCAAAGCGGGTATCTCACGATTAAGGATTACGATCCCCGATTCGAGAATTATATTTTAGGATTTCCGAACCGAGAAGTCGAGGAAGGATTTATCAAATTCCTAATGCCCTTCTACACGAACGTGAACAAAGTGGAATCCCCGTTCGAGATACAACAATTCACACGAGAGATTGAATCCGGCCAACCGGATGCCTTCCTGCGTCGCCTGCAAAGCTTCTTTGCTGATACACCTTACGAATTGATCCGGGATTTGGAAGTACACTATCAAAACGTACTTTTTATTGTTTTTCGTCTTGTAGGTTTCTACGTGAAAGCGGAATATCACACATCCGAGGGCCGGGTGGATCTCGTACTGCAAACCGACCGTTACATCTACGTGATGGAATTCAAACTGGAAGGTTCTGCCGAAGAAGCCTTACAACAAATCGAAACGAAACATTACGCCCGACCATTTGAAGCGGATTCCCGACAATTGTTCAAAATCGGGATTAACTTTGATAATAATACTCGGAATATTGAGAGGTGGATTGTGGAATAACTTCTCTATATCGACTAAAAGAATTACCTCCCATTCGATCAATCTCGGATGGGAGGAGTAGAACAAATAGATTTATTTATTTTACAATTAAACTTAGCTCTGCAGGCGGCATACACATTTGATCATTACAACTTTGGTATTCAATGACACAAGTCACGTTCCCCGTTCCTCGAACTTCTTGAGTAAATATCGCCTCTTCTTCCACAACAACGGTTCCGGCACTATTATACGCCCGTCCTGAAGGCCGCTTTAACTCTCCCACCTTTTCAACTCCTTTCGGTAAAACAAAAGTTATTGTCGTGGGAAGATAGGGAGCACTTTTATCCACTTGGGTATAAATTCGATACCCCGGATGGATTTTCATCCGAATTGTAATCAATCGATTCCCATTCGACATTTTCTTTGTAAAAGCCTGTACTTTTACAGGTTCCTTTTCATCCGTTTCCTCTTCTTTCAACGTTTTTTTCTCGATTGGTTCTTTAATTGATTCCGTACACAAAACACGATAATCGTTTCCCGGCACATTTTTATCCCGGGTGTTTACTAAAAAGAACCATCCTCCGGATTCCGTGAAAAATAAGCGAGATTTATTTGTTTCAAACCAAGTACGCCATTCTGCCGGAGTCTCGAAACGACAAAGCGTGTATCTTTCTAACAAACGGAGTCCTTTCGCCACGTCTGTTCCCTCTTCCAACAAACGGATCGCTTCATCTAAAAGACGAATGTCATGATTAGAGATACCCAGACTTCTTGCATCCTCATCCAGAAGAAAAGAAACCCGGCCCGGTCGAGGCATAAAATAACCGGCATTATTCATATAATAATCCTTGTACGCTTTTTCATCCGTACCAAATGAAAAATACAATTCCGGGAACATACTCTTTAAATACTCTCCATAAGTCGATTCTTCTTTCCCGATCCTTTTTAATGTAGAAACCCGCTCTTCGTACGCAGCACGAGTAGCCCGTAAAATCGTTGATTTTAAGTGTTTCCCGGTCACGATAAACGGATTAAACTTCCTAGCTATCGGGGTCTGCCCTGCAAATTGGGAAATATAGACAATTGCATTGGCAAATACTGATTTTGCCTCCTCCGTCATCTCTTCAGGTGAGGCTGAAAATCCCCAATGTAAGAAATTCCCATGCCGTCCGATGGCCACTTCCTCCAAGCCCTTTGCAGACACGCCACCTGAAATAAATTCTACATCAGGAGAATCCAGAAAACCGGCAGACTTGGAGATCATCCCCGGGCGTATGGCTTTCGTTGTATATCCTTCTTTTTGCACTCGCCACATCAAAATGGAATCAGGCACGACCTCTCCTTCGGATTTCGCAATAGATTTAGCACTTTCCGGTGTAGGTTTCATTACCATACTCATTTTAACGGGGAATGGTCCTTTAAACATAGGATGTTCTGTACGTATGTGATGAGCATCTGCATCCAAGCACAGACAGCACCAGTCCGTTTTCAACCCAAGACGAGTACCAATTAAACTACTCAATTCTGCAATCAACAACATGGGTCTATCAAAATCCTGTGGTAAATATCCTTCTCTTTTCTCCCCGTAAAACCGTCCAAAGGGATCTTCTTGCGTAGTCGGAGGAACTATCGGTTGAGGTAATCCGTCCATCACGGTAACATCGTAATCCTCAGACAACACTGGCTGGTAGTCTTTCGCATCAATAGCCGTCACATATTTAAAATATTGTTTCAGCAGTTTTTCGAAGGCCACAGTCCGTTTTTTAGCCCCTTCCAACAATAATGCAGAATCCACCTTGCCTCTGTTTATATTAGCATACACGTCCGAAGATCCTCCAACATAAAGCACTTTCAGTTTACTTTTCCTTATCCCTGCCTGCAAATCAAGACATAACAGAAATAACAAGCCTAATAGAATTATTTTCATATCCGAATTTTATTTATTCCGAATCAACTCTTCAATTTTATTTTTTAAAGCCTGATCACGAAGATTATCTTCAACGACAATACCATTTCCATCCACCAGAATAAACATCGGGATCGCCCTACCGTCAAACTTTTCTGCAAAAACATTTTCCGTATCAATTAAACAAGGCCAAGGTAATTGTTCTTCGTCAAGAGCTTTCAACCAATCAGCATTACTCTTATCGATTGAAATACTGATTATCTCCAATCCTTGATCAACAAGGTCCTGATACATTTTCTTCAAGAATGGAATCGACTTACGACAAGGTCCACACCACGAAGCCCAAAAATCAATCAATACGCATTTCTTTCCCTTACTCAATTCTTTCATTGAATATACCTTTTCATTCCGATCAGGTAAAGAAAATTCCGGAACTGACTTTCCTTTCAAAGTCTTGGGAAATATTTGTTTCTTCAAAGCCTGACCGTAAAAACTATTCTTCGCCTCTTCCGAAAAACCATTGAATAGTTCCTTAGCTTCTGTATCATTTGACGAGAAATAAGCCCTGTTATTCAGCAATAAAAGAGGTCCCCAAAATGAATCTCCGTTTGCAGCCACGCTATCATGAATGACTTTTTCGAGCGTTTGGAAAGCCTCTCTTTCAGCTTTCACCAGATTCTTATAATCATCTGTCTGCATAAAATCAGTTATCACTTTTCGATCTCCATTTTTCCTTAATTCCGATAGTTTCTTTATCGTCCCTGCATGTGCCTCCCGATAATCGACAAACATTTGATCTAACTTTTCACGAAAAGCCATCTTCTCTCGGAAGATTTGATCCGTCACAGAGCCTTTCAATTGAACATCTTTCAGTTCCACGTATGGCCTTCCTTCTTGTTGTTCCCCTCTCACCGCAGAAAAAGTAATATCACTATTTTCCAGCATAAACCCGTAAGTACCCCGTACTCCTGTCGGTTCTTCGATTGTCAACATATAATAACGAGGTTCCACCAATTTTCCTACAAATGTGAATTTCCCATCCTGTACAGTTGTTTCCATTTCCTTTTTCTCATCTTGATGCGTGGCTGCCAATGTCAGGCTAACTTTCGTATTGTCGGCAAAACCATAGAGCATTCCGGTGATTTTATAGCCGTCAGATGTCTCACATCCTCCTCCAATAAATAACAGGATAAGAACAACAGATATATTAATATACTTAAAATGCAAATATTTCATACCTAATATTTTAAAGCACTATTTCTTTTAATTCTTTTTTTCACGTGCCATCTCAATCATTTGAGATAATTCGGCCACGATCTCAGCATCGCTCCCTGCAGCCCCAGTCACGTGAAACCGGATTTGTCCTTGTGGATCGATCACAAATTTTGAAGGAATCCCGGTTACGCCATAACTCTTCACTACTTCATTTGCTTTCGTTTTCGGGTCTTTTAAATCCATCAACAAACGAAACGAGTAATCGTTATCTTTCAAATATTTCACGGCCTCTTCAGTCGCATTGTTCTCTTTTTCCCACGTGTGGATGAATAAAAATACCACATTCGGATCATCTCGATATTTCTCTACGGTCTTTTGCATCGCCGGGAACGAACGCTTACACGGGCCACACCAAGTAGCCCAAAAATCCAACACGACAACTTTTCCACGCAAGTCTGCAAGTTTTACAACCTTTCCCTCCGCATCAGGCAATGTGAAATCCGGGGCAGACCGGGAAATCATACTCTTAATGATTTCCTCGTTTCGTTGATCAGCACGAGCTTTCCGCAATCTTCCGATATAAGTATCACACCCTTTCTCACTACCGTTTAGTTGTATATAAAGTTCCTCTATTTTATGATTCACTTCTTCGTCTGCCTGCCCCGCTTTGATCATATCCGCCAAACACAAAAATGATTCCAACGGTCGTCCGGCTTCTGCCATTAACAAAGCGTAAGATTTATCACGTCTATGGGGAGGCATTTTTTCCATAGTCGCTAACGCCTCTGAATGTAAACCCGCCTCGTAACAAGCTGTTGCATAATTAGACAAATACGAGGGATAACCTCTCATCGCGATGGCTAAACTTGCCTTATCACCCTCTTTTTGCAATTGTTCGCAGTTATCCACGGCAAGCTTGTAAAACATAAGAGCATGTTCCATATCCCCGCATTTACTTAAAGCACCCGCAACCACAGAACACGGTTCTCCCAACCATCCCTTCGTAACGATCTTATCAATATACTCCTTTGCCTTTTGCCAATTACCATTTCTCGCGTATGTTCCCGCCACGCTACTCCGGGCATAATCATACACGATACTTTCTCCCAATTTTTCCGGTGGAAAACGTTTCATCCATTTTTTGAATAATACCTCTTGTTTCTCCGGATTCATTTCCGAGTAGATATAGGTGTTTAAATAGCGATTTCTGGCTAAAACCCCATGAGGGAATTTTTTTACAATCACATTTTGTATTGAATCAAATGTAGCCTCCATTCCCAAATAATAGAAACACTGTGCCACGTCCGAATAGACACTTTCCTCTTTTCCTTTAAGCTTATAGAGAAGTTCCGATTTAAAACGAGCCAACGTCTCGCCTCCGGCTTTTTGAGCCTCTAACGCTTTTTTCTGATTTTCATTCATCGGCCGCTGAGCCATAGCACACAAAGCCAAAACGATATATAATATCGTCAATACAATACTTTTCATAACAATACGAATTAAATTTATGAATGAAGGCGCCTAAGAAATTCTTAGGCAACCTTCACTAGCTGATTATTGAGCGATAAAATCGAAATCGGCAATACGACCGTCAAATTCATACACGGCAACCGGCTCCGCACCGAGTACTCCACTGGAAATATCCGACTCGATCACATAAATCTTACCTTTACCCGTCGAGCTATAAGTTGCTACAAGCAAATACTTATCCTTTGTACTATTTTCCAGATTCAAACCTGCATTCTTGAAAAGTTCGATGCGTGTAATCACTTCCCCGGCAGCAGGAGTCCAAACCGCAGTTGCACTTGAAGTTGCGTCATCCACATTGTAATTCATTCGATATACGTTAGCGTCAGTAGCATAAAAAACAACCGGACCACGTTCCCCCGTCGCAAAACTATGGGCCAAAGCGATGTCCGGACAAGCACTTATATCCATCGCACACTTAGAAGTATAGGCACTGGCTGTCGATTTATCCGCAACAAATACATACATATAACGTTTGCCGTCGTCAACGGGATTTTTGAAGAAACAATAATTTATTTGATTGTCACTTTGCCAATAACCATTTGACCAATGAATCAAATCCTTTCCCACGTTGCCAAAATCAAAATGTGCAGCCGAATTAATAACCGGGTCAATTTCAGCACTCCACATTTTGGAGAAAATAAACCGACGATGCAGACCATCGTAAAACAACGAATTCACTTGCCAAGTTGTATTTCCGGCCACCGCATAATAATCATCATTTTTCATGGCCATCGGCGTTAACTGTAAACCTCCCGAATTCGCTTTATAAGCCACACCGTTATTGATAAAGAAAGTATTATAGTTACGAACAAAAATTCCGTTCAGATCTTTAACAGCAGGAATCTTCCCGGCAAAAAGTCCATCAAACTCATCTGCAATACTCATATCTATTGACGAAAGACGAACCACGTCCTCCCCGGATGTCATATATAAATAATAAAGATCATAAGAAGCATATATTGCACTCACCAATTCTTTCGGTTCTCCGGTAAGCGGACGGGTGGGATTTACCGTAGAATAAGCATTACGATTATAAGAGGTCTCTGTCAACGAACCATTAAATAGCGGAGAGTACACAATATCAATATCACTTCCCCCTGCATTTTTATATAATACAGCTAACCCGGAACCAATCACACCCTCTACCGTCAATCGCCAATCCATTGTGGTTTTCAATCCACTCGTCGTATCAGTAGCTGTAAATACCAAATAATACGCACCCGGTATTGCCTCGATCTTCACGTTCAATTCTCTCTCGGTCGAAATCGTGTAATCCGGATAGTCATCACGTGTATAATCATGTGAAAAACCGGTTCCGTATGACGAAGGCCCTATATATGGCTCATCCGATTTGTAGAGTTCCCATTTATATTTGAGTACACTTTTATCCCCATCATAAATAAACTTGGGCGTCAACGCGAAAGAACTAAATTGCTTGATCGTATACGTATGTTGTATCCCCACCGTATCCACGTAAAAATTTCCGAGGTCGGCATAATTATAATTCCCCTCGTCATCCAAACATGCCGTTAGTCCCATGACGAACAACAGAAAGATAACTTTTATCGATGTATATTTTTTCATAATAACTTCTCCTCTCATGATTAATTCGCTAATCCGGAACCGATTTCCAACGGGTCCCCATTATCATTCATATAAGGCTCGTCATGAGTCGCATTGTACTCGTTCAATAAATCGATCAATTCAGCGATGAAAGCATATAATTTGTTACCATCATCCGAATAACCTGTATTCGGATCGATCATTCCCAGCTCGAACAAATCCACATCACCGTAATAATCCAGAATAAATTTATAACGAGCTTGAGTGAAAGGCCCCGCAACATTCGTAAAACCGGCCTGCCACCAAGCCGGCTGAATCAAATAATCACACCAAACAAATTTATAAACAGCATATTCCTCCGGTCCTTCCTCAAAGTTTTCATTTGCCTTTACCCGAACGGTCAACGAAGCGACCTGTTCTGCAAGATCTATTCCCTCCACCTTACGTTTCACAGTAACGGGTAACGTCGCATAATAAGCTCCGGCCGGAATCTCCATATCTCCCAACGTGTAATCGTTGGAAGAAACATTCGTTCCGTCCTCCAACACTTCTAAAGCAAAAGTACGCGCTCTATCAGAAACCACCCCGGTTACATAAACCATCAGATTCAAATCATAAGATTGTATCGCATCATCATATTTTTTGAACGAGAAGATAACGGAGTCTGCCGTTGCATTCTGTTCTTTATCACCTCCGATGTAAATTGACGGATTATCGCTGAAAGTATTTTTCTCATTCTCGCAAGCGAACAGAGCCATCAATATCGCACCAAGAATTACATATTTAAATATTTTCATAACTCATTTTCTTTATTTCTATTTCCAAACTCAATTTCTTCTTCCGGCATGGGCCATACATATTTAGCCTGATCCATGGCCATCGAATACGAATATCCATAACTTAAATAAGGAATACTTTTCTTATTCAGCCTTTTATAATAATACCACATGAGTCCTTCGCCATAAAACTCCCGTCGATACTCGTTTAAAATCTCATCCAACACCTGTGTTTCAGTTGAAGTTGCTGAAAATTCTTCCGTAATTCCCCGGTGAGAACGTATCTCATTAATAATCTCAGCACCTTCAGTGGTAGGATTACATTCGGCCACAATCAGTTTCATTTCCGGGAACCGGATGATCGGCATCAAATTTTTGAACTCGGCAGGCATATCCTCATATTGCCAAAACTTATTCGGCAAACGATAAATAGAGGAAGAACTCAGTCCCAAATCCTCACTCCAACCGTAACGGGTATTCCAACCGCGCCAATCTGTCGCATGCGGGTAGATTATTGCCGCATCCCGATCCATCACTGAAAATGAATACCCGGTAGCCCATGCCATTGTAATCGAAAATACGTATTCAATATTCTTTTCCATCTCCTCAACCCTCAATCTGAAAATATGTTCCGGAGTAAATGTATGATCCCGCTTTTCCTCGGCTATCGCAATATCATCAATCGAAGTCCACTTACAATCACTATCCGAAATAACCTCTTTTGCTTTTAATGCTGCATTAACCTTATCCCCCTTCCACATATACACCCTCGCCATCGTCGCCACCACGGCATAATAATTAAATCTAAACGTACGATCAAGCAAATAACCATTATCATCGGAAGTCGTGATCGCTCGTCCGGTACAAAGCGGATCCGCCACTTTTAAAAGAGCTGCAGCATCTTCCAAATCTTTCAGTATAAGATCTATAGTCTTGCTAACAGTCTGTACCTCCGTGATATTATAATCAAAACGATCCACGTAAGGAATCCCTTGGGCCTCCGGATCATCTGCATACGCGGGAGCAAAAAGCCTCAGTAAATCAAAATGAAGAAATGCCCTCAAACCCAAAGCCTCACCATAAATAACGTTATAATTGTCTCTTGAAAACATGGCCGGATCTGCCTCTCGAATATTACCGATGATATTATTCACGTTAGCTATTGTCGTGTAAGTCTTTTGCCAAACATCGTTAATCAATGATTTGGCCTTCGTACTCGTATAACTATACGTACTGAGAGGATATTGAGTAGCCGACGTCCCGACACGGGAATAAATTTTTGCCATGGCATCCAATGACACCGTCATGTTTAACCCGTACATTGATTTCTGTACCATCAACGTGTAAACACCCCAAAGAGCATCTTTATAACCGGCTTCATCTTTCAGTAACTCCGACGACTCAACCTGAGTTTTAGGTTTCACATCAAGCCAATCATCGCATGAAATAGAGAAAAGCGAGATGATGATAAAAGAAAGAATAATTTTTATTGTTTTCATTGTCATGCGGTTTTAATTAAAACATTACCTGAAGCGAAAACGAGAACGTACGTGCAAACGGATAGGAAGTTCCTCGTTCTATTTTCACGGACTGCATTCGTCCGAAATCAGTCATATCAAACGAAAGTCTAAGACGTTCCATCCCGATACGTTTAATCGCCTCAATTCTCGTCAACTCGTAAGAAAGATTAAGAGATGAAATCACAAACTGATCATCATCCTCGACAAAGCGGGAAGTTGCTTGAGTTGTCTCTTCATTCTTTATATTTTTATACAAACTCACGTCTCCCTTTTTTACCCAACGATCGGAAAAAATTCGACGATCAACGTTGTTTTCCAAGTTCGCATTTTCTACCTTATCAACCAATGTCTGGTTATACACTTGTCCTCCGAACTGATAACGGGCAGTCACATTCAAACTAATTCCCTTGTAATCAAAATTAAATCCAAGGTTCCCTTGAAGTGTCGGTTCTGTATCCCCACAAATCTGAAGATTATCGGAATCCCATTCATACGTGCGTGTTCCTTCCGATGTAATAAAAAGTTCATCTCCACACGCAGGATCGATCCCCATTGATTTCACCGCCCAAATCGCTGACATAGACTGCCCTTCCTCATAACGAGTAATCGGTTTATTGGAAACAGAGGACGTTTGGGTATCGTTATACGTCTGCAAAAAGTTAGAAATCTGTTTGATCGTATTTTTATTATGTGATGCGGCCACAAATATATTCAGGAAAGCATCCTTCGACTGCTCCTGCCAAACCCGGTATTTAAGACTGATTTCATAACCAATATTCTCCACTTTTCCCAAATTCTCTTTATATGAAGTAAATCCAGTAGAAGAAGGAATCGTTACATCGGTTAATAAATCGTCTGTAACTGTCGAATAGTAATCAAAACGCCCCTGTAACCTCCCGTTAAACACACCAAAATCAACCCCGAAATTCCGATCATATTTTCTTTGCCACTTCAAACGAGAATTGGGCATCCCAGCCAATACAGCTCCGATATTACCGTTGTAAGCACTGGACGTGTAGTAGGAATAAGTTGCAATCGACTGGTACGAATTGAAATTTTGTGAACCCGTGTATCCCAAAGAACCACGAAGTTTCAACTGTGAAAGGATACCTGAATCCGTCAATGAATGAAAGAATTTTTCTTGATGCAGATTCCATCCTAAGCCTAACGACCAGAATGTACCCCAACGATTATCACTACCGAATTGAGATGAACCGGACAAACGAAACGACGCATCAAAAAGATACCGATTATCGTAAGAGTAGTTCGCAGCACCGACAAAACCAATATCACGAGTAGTAGATTCGGAAGCAGAGGGACGTCCATCTTTATAATACTGTCGTGCAAAAGCTAAATTATCAAGTTTATCATTAGAAAATCCTTCTGCTTTAAAGGTCACCGACTCCGATGTAGAATTATTCAAACTCCATCCCACGTTAGCAAAAATCATGTGTCTTTCACCTAGCTGCACGGAATAGTTTGCCAGCACGTCTGCAGACACCGCAAAAGATTTTCCGTCACCATAGATATAGCTGCCGCGTCGATAAATCTTTTCTTCATCCTCTTCCCAACCGATAAAATCCGTGTGTGATGCAGGATGAAATATTTCACTACCCGTATCGCTCTTGTTCAAACTCACCCGTCCGGTAAATTTAAATCCTCGTGCAGGCGTCCATTCCACGTAGAAATTATTTACAAACTGCGTGTATTCGGAAAAGTCCTTCGTGTTGATCGTGGCGTTCCATACAGGATTATAAACATTCGTATTTTGATATGTACCAAGACGTTCTCCAAGTATTTTTATAACGTTACCATCATCATCCCAACAACGATAATAAGGATTCATCGAGGTATATTCACTAAATGAACCATACGGAGAATTCTCTCCCTTATTATAGGTTACTGAAAAACTATTCTTTAGCATGATATTATTATACCGGTATGAAAGTGTCACACCTCCAGAAAACGTGTTCCGATTAGAACCTTTCATCACACCAACCACATTATTATATGAAACATCCAGACCATACCGGAAAAAATCATCCCCTCCTTCAAGGTAGATAGCATGTTTCTGCCCAATACCATTTCGTAACGGTATCGACTTCCAATCAGTATTAACCCCGGCAATCACCTCTTTCATCAGTCCGTTATAGACCTGATCCCATGAATATTGTTCAACCGGATTTCCCCATATAGACGAACCGTTATCCCTGAAATAGGTATATTTCCCTGCATTGAATTCTACTTCCAATTTTTCTGCTGCATTACAAAGATCATAACTGGTCAAATCAGGAAGTTGAACGTTCATTGTGCCCGTGTAACTCACTCTCAATTTTCCCTTTTCCGGCTGTAACGTTTCAATAACTACCACCCCATTGGCAGCTTTCGATCCGTATATGGCCTTGGCCGCGGCATCTTTCAAAAGTGTCACGCTAGCCACACGATTCATATCCATATCCATCACATAAGTTAGCGATTGCTCAAAACCGTCAACAATAAATAACGGATTATTAGGATTCGATGAATATTCTCCTTTCAAATCCGGGAAACCGGACTGCCCACGCATCGTGATCTCGTATTGCTGATTCGGATTCGAACCGTTCGCAAGACTTTCAGCGATACGAAAGGAAGGATCAAGATTCTTGATACTCTGCAATACATTCGTATTTCCTACCCGACGAATTTCCTCCCGAGAAAACGATTGGGCTGCACCGGTAAAACTATTCGCTTTGCGCGTAAACATACCGGTAACCACGACCTCATCAACTTCTGTAACATCTTCTTCCATCACAATCCGTAAAGTATCTCTCGTGTTGGCTGTAAAATCTACTTTTTGTGATTTATAACCAACAAAAGAAAACTCTAAAGTTCCCGCATTCGCAGGAATATCCGGCAATTGAAACCATCCGTCCATGTTAGTTGCTGTCCCGATAGAAGTTCCAACTAACTTAACCGTCACGCCCGGCATAGGTTGTTTTTTCGTGTCTGATACAAAACCTCTAAGTTGAAGTCCCTTTTGATTCTGTGGGATTTCAGTTTTTGGAGCTATCACGATAGTCTTACCGACAAATTGATAGGTAAAATGTTCCCCAAGAACCAAACGTAAAACGTCTTCCACATTCACTGTTAAATTTGGGAGCCGAACCACCTTAGCCACGTCAATCTCATCATCGCTGTAGAAAATGTCGTATTTCAACTGCGTGGTTATCGTACTAAACACTTGATCAATCGTCAGACTCTTCTTCTCGAAAGCCACACTCTCGGCCTGACCATAAGCGGTTGCATGCACTTGCATCAACCCGACTAGAATCCAAAAACAAATCAGCTTCATAAGCAATAACATTTTTTTTATTCTACTTTTCCAGTAAAATAAACCTACATCCTCATTTTTTTCCATAAATTTGTAGTTACATTAAATATTTATTAATCCATACGGGTTAAGATAAGAACGGGAGCCGCAATCTCTCGTTCTTTTGATCTCGTATATGTTTATCTATTTTTCAAACTTGCCGTTACCACATTTCCTTTCACGTTAAATTGTACATCTGAAGTCATCTGAAGGAATTTAAACATTTCTTCTAAAGGTTGGTACTTGTTGACCACTCCCGAAAAACGTCGAGTTTTAATCTCCTCGTTCATGTAAAACATTTTAAAATCATACCACCGCTCTAATTTCTCGACCAATTCTTCAAACGTGTATGCTTTAAAATAGAATTTCCCATCTCGCCAAGACGTGTACAATTCCGGCAAAACTTCTCTCAGTCCAGCTTTTCCGGTTCTTACATCAATCTGGTATTGCTCGTTCGGTTTCAGTAAAACTTCTTTTTCCTCTTGATTAATCATCACGGAACCTTCAACCAAAGTAGTCTGCCAAAAACGATCATTCGAATACGCACACACGTTGAAAGCTGTCCCTAATACCCGAACTTTTCCAGCCTCCGTGTGTACATAGAAAGGTCTGTTCGCATCTTTTTTCACCTCGAAATAAGCCTCTCCTTCCAAAAATACCTCTCGTCGGTTGGAAGTAAATTTCTCCGGAAAACGTAAAGAAGATTCAGAATTAACCCAAACCACCGTTCCATCTGGTAATTCTAAAGAATACTCCCCACCTTTCGGAACAATCAAGGTATTAAAAACCAAAGAATCTTCCATTCCTGTCTTATTTACATGATAGGAAACTTTCCCCGCCACCGTGTCATTCACAATCTCCACGCCCGCATTTTCCGAGGAATAAACTCCTTGATGCTCGTTTAACGCTAACCGTACTCCCGTTCCCAAACGCAATTCCGCCTGTAACCTACCGGGTTTTATCACTTCAGCACGTACAATTTTTTCCTCCGGCTCCGGACGGGTAACGACATAAACCAAAGAAACACCCAATACAAACATGGCTGCATATTTACAAACCGACAACATCCATTTTCTACCCCTTTTCGGTTGTATTTTCCGCCAAGCGTTATCCACGTCATAACGATGGGACTCCAATCCGTGCATGGCCTGCCGGATCTCGAATTGTTGTTGCAATATCTTTTTTTCCTCCTGAGATAGCTCTCCTTCCTCCGGCCTTCGCCACAGAGAAGTCAAACGCTCCCAATTATTTTCCAGAAAATCGTTCATTTCGTATCTATTTTCCTATACGACAATCATCCTTCAAAAGAAGGTGAGTTAAAAATGAACTTTTTTCAAAAAAATATCACACATAAAAAAAACAATCTGATTATCAAGAGTAATATCTCTCATCAATCCTTATCCTTGCAAAGCTATAAAAAGCAACACGGGAGAATGTTCCCCACCTACCCTAGCTCGAATATCCCGATACGCTTTCATCACGTGAGACTTCACGGTATTCACCGATATTCCCAATTCATCCGCAATCTCCTTGTATTTTTTCCCGTCTAAACAACTCATTGTGAATACCGTCCGACATTGCGCAGGTAAAGTTTGCAGAACCTCTTTTATTTGCTCCACACGTTGCATCTCCTCTTCCGAGTAACCGGAATTTTGTAGATCTTCAATAAACGCCATCAATGACGCCCCATGTTTTCGCTCTATCATTTTATGTTTCAACACATTTAAAGCCCGGAAACGTACCGAAGTAAAAAGATAAGATTTCACGGACTCCTGCACCTGAACCTCCTGCCGACTTCTCCAGAGATACGTGAAAAGATCCTGCACCACGTCTTCTGCCTCCGCCTGATCACCAAGAATCATGACTGCATAATCGCACAATGGCATATAGAACATTCTAAACACTTGTTCAAATGCCCCTTGGTCTCCATTCTTTATTTTAGCGAAAACTTCTTCCATGATACAATTCTCACCACTCATGGAGACAAACTTATATAAAAATCCGGATTCTCGAACAATCAGATGGAAAAAATAATCCAAAATAATATCACGAATATACGATATCCACTAGAATAATTATTTGGCACAACTAGACACACGTAACAAACTCCAAGAACAGATCCTACAAAATTACCAAGTTGTTCACCTAGGTACATTATACAAAATCAGAACTTCAAGAGCATATTGAAAAGGCGATCTGTCAACTTCTTCTCCAATATCAAAAGATTTTCATAATGAATCGTTTCAGATGGCAAAAACATTCTCCAGATTGTCGAAAAACAAAAGGTCGTGCTTTCCCCAAAATAAAGCACGACCTTTTCAAAATTCAACTAAACTCAAGCTACAAATTAACCATTTTCACATAAGTTTCCCCGAATCTGTTGATAACTTCAACTTTAATCTTTTTTGCCGTAACCGAAGGTTTGACCCGGAATAAATGATCAGTTCTATAAACCTTCACTCTACCAGAATCCAGAAAATCCTGATCTATATCCGAAAATTGTTCCATATCTCCCTTTAAAACACCGTCTTCATACCATCTCACTTTATAGGAATTATCCCAATCCCAAACATTGGCAACGACATATTCAGGTTGAGAATCGAACTCACCAGGCCTGTACACCTTAAATTGATAATCTAAATCATGCCCGGTTGATTTAAAATGCCATTGGACATTATTCCCGTCAACCTCAACACTCATAAATCCATTCGGGGTTCCACATCGACTCGCATTTCCCTGCCAGTGGAATCCACATACTGCCCCCACATTATGCTCGTAAATATTTTCCGCCAGAATCTCATTTTTATGAAAATGCGTATGGCCGGAGAAAATATGTACATTATAATCTTTGAGGACATCCAATACTTGCTTGGAATTTGCAATATTAAATATAGGAGCATGTACGTTTAAAAATACAGTCGTTCCGGTTTTCACGTAACTCAAATCTTTCTTCAGCCATTCCAACTGTTCTGCCGTCAATTGTGTATAATACTTTTTATCCCCTAAATACTCAATATCTTTCATACAAATAACATGAATATTCCCGATATTCAAAGAATAATCAGTCGGTCCAAAGAAAGCCTCGTACGTTTGTTCGCCATAACCTTTCGTTTTATCAAGAGTCCGGCCAGCCTCTGCATACCGTTTATCAAAATCATGATTCCCTATAACATGCATCATCGGAATATTCCATGACGCAACGGCACTGGTATACAACGGGTATAAATGTAATGCATCACTCACGATATCCCCCTCGACAAAACCATAAACCTCTCCTTTTATTGTACTCAAAAATTTTTTCACGTCGGGTACTGTCTCCGTGAAAAAACGAACAAAATGAAAATCATCTTTAGGTTGGGGATCAGAAAAAACCAGATACGTGAATTTCCCCGTAGCCTGTTCCCTTTTTTTCAAAATAAAATCATACGAAGTAGACAAATTTTGCTTTTCAATTGGCTTGTAAAATTCTATCAAATTAAGCTCGTTAACCGGTACATGACAATTAGAAGGCACGGTAATCCTGACATAACGGCATTTAGCAGTATCGGTAAGCAAATGATATGCCCCTTTTTGATCGGTAATCGTAAAATTTATACCATTATTTACAATAACCCCCGGAATAGGACGATGTTGTAAATCCATCACTTTACCCTTTATGTTTACTTCCGTCTGACCAACAGCACAAAAACTAAACATACTGATCCAAGAGAACAATAATAATTTCAATGTTTTCATCATTCTAAAACTTATTACGTTATATAACAATCTATCACTTATTACGCTTTAACAAGCTTGATTTGCTTGAATATTTTAATTAACAGTTCCGGTTCTTTTGTTGAAGCCAGACTTTTCTCCAATTGAGTTGTATCGTCTTCATATAAAAGCGTGTTCGCACAGTCCAGCACGTGACTCAGTAAACGAATGGCTTCCTCTCTCGTTACATTTTTTTTCTTGACTGCTTTCACGATATATTTATTTATCTTATTAACAGCATGATAAATAGCTGGCTTGGCAAATTCTACTGTTGTGCTGGAAAAACCGACATTCTGATCGTATGTACGAGTGTAATTAGCTTGAAATCTACTCCACTTTTCCGTACAAGGCTCTCCCAAATAATGAGGTATTTCAAATGCTACCTTACTCGTCGTTTCATATACATGATACACGTATTTTTCTTTTTCAGTTTTCTCAGAACCAGCCCCGGTATGTACAAGGGATTCCTTTCCTGAAATCGCATTTAACGCCTGCCCAAAACCACAATAAGGATATAACAATCCTAAAACACAAATAATAATCACTCTTGTATTCATATTCTATTTTTATTGTTGCCAAATAAGTTTTATCGTCAAATCATCGCCTCCCATAGACTCTTTCGCAGCCTGATAATTTTTCATATTTGTTCTCTGTAAAACAGACGGATATTTAAAACGACGGGGAATTTCCTGATCTTTGGGAATACCGTCCCCCTTAGGAATTGCGGGTAAACCCGTTCGATTATATTCAAACCATTGCTGATAATCACAAAAATACAAGGCGAAATATTTTTGCAGCATAATTCTTTCCAAAGTCCCGTCATAGCCTGCTACCGGATTATTAAAATACCCTTCCGGAATTTCACCTCCCCACTGTTCGATAGAAGCTCTTACCCCGTTTTCATAAGCTATCCGTTCATCTAATGTTACGATGCCTTTCTGGGCCAATTCGGCCTTAATCAATTCCAACTCTGCATAAGACATTAATGGTAATTTCATCGGGGCAACGGCCAGTGCCTTATTGGGAGTCGAAGCCTTTCCTGCCGGTTGTATAGCAAAACCCGCAGGCCACCCGATGTAGTCATCCTTCTGTTTAGACACGAACAAAGGAAGTCTCGGATCATTCCATGATTTCAACGTGTTAACAAGAAATTCCGAACAAGCCCGATAAGAAGTAAAATCATTAGCCCTATTAAGAGGAGCCTCCTGGGGATAAACCCCGGAAATCTCAACTAATGCCGCATCGCTATTAGACTCAAATACAGGATACATTTCAGGGGTATTGATCATTTTTTGTATTTCACTTCTAGCATCATATTCCGCAACATTCAACATTTTCAGAAGAACACGCAAGCGCAACGAATTACAAAACTTTTTCCATTTGAGAATCCCCTCGCCGTCGACCGTCTTGTAAAGCATATCTCCCGAAGTATTATACTTCAGACTACCAGATACATCAAACAAAATATTAGCCGTTTCCAATTCTTGTAATATATTTTTATATATGGCCAGTTGTTTATCGAAAACCGGATAATATAATTGCTCGTCTCCGCGACATGCCTCCTCCATCGGTACATCCCCGAAAGCAGAAACTAACACATCAAACATATAACTTTGTAATACTTTAGACACAGCCTGATAATTGACCTCTCCAAGTTTTTCAGCCTCTTTTTCCATAGCTTTCGCATTTGCCAACCATTGATAATAAGTACTCCAGCTACCGTCACCTTCACTATCAGAAACATACCACCAGCCTATATCATTCGTATTACGATAAGAAATAATGTTTCCCATCAACTCGTAAGTATAGTTATTAAAACGTTTCCAGCTAAAAGAAGATACATTATACAAGATCGGATCGAGAAACGAACCAGGATTAGCTTCATTAAGTCGAGTCGGGTCCGTGTTCAACTTCTCGAATGGAGTACATGCTGAAAACAGTCCTCCTATAAAAATTCCTCCCAATAAAATATTCCGAATACTTTTTTTCATGTACGTATTATTTTGTCAGATTAAAAACTCACATTTAAACTTACACCCATTGAACGGGTCGTGGGTAAAGAACCAGCCTCAACACCAGGCACGATATTTCCACCATTCAGAGCCCCAGTTTCCGGATCGAATACCGGGTAATCCGTAAAACAGAAAAGATTTCTCCCGTACAAAGCGATCGATGCTGAACTTAACGGCGTTTTTCGCAGTTGTCTTTTCGTAAAAACATATTCCAAACGAACTTCCCGAATTTTTAAAAATGAAGCATCAAACAAGTTCGTTTCCACGTTCTCCACTTTATAATACTCGCCATAATACACTTGTGCCGTAACAGGTTTCGTGTTCGGGGTATAAGATCCATCCGAATTTGCGACCACGCCCGGGGCAATGATATACGTTCCACCCATCGGTAGCAAACCAGCTTGAGCTAAACGGGAATCATCACCGGAAATATAAAGAGGTGTGCCAGGTAAACGCCCGTTCAAAGTAGCTTTACTTTTCCCTTGAATACCTAATTTTGCATTTGTTGTTGAATATATTTTTCCTCCATGTTGTCCGTCAAGTAATATACCAAGAGTGAAATTTTTATACTTGAACTCGTTGTACCAACCAGCCTTCCAACCGGGATAAGCACAACCTACATACTCAATCTCATCCGTTGTTACAGGAAGTCCGGAAGCATCGACAATCACCTGTCCATCCGTCGTCCTTTTCAATTTATATCCCCAAATATCACCAATCGTTCCGCCAACTCTCCCGATAATAGAAGCTCCTCCGATCTTACTGATCAACTGGTTTTCATCTGCACTTTTTGATAAAGACAAGATCTTATTTTTATTCTTCGACCAGTTGACCCTACTCGTCCATCTGAAATCATTTGTAATCACAGGAATAAAATTTAATGCCACTTCGAATCCCATATTCTGCACGGTTCCCGAATTTATTGTCGCTTTGGAATAACCGGTTGTCGGGTCCATAGGGGCATCCAAAATCTGATTCTTTGTCCGGTTGTAATAATACGCGAAGTCTACATTCAAACGGTTTCCAAATGTCCTTATATCCATTCCAACCTCATAATTGGTTGAAATCTCAGGTTTAAAATCAGCATTAAACAAAGTCGTCGGGAGTTTTACAGAACCGGCAAAATTAGTCGTCTCGTAATACCGAGAAGTTTTATAAGGATCAGTATCATTTCCGACCTGTGCCCATGAAGCTCTTAACTTCAACAAGTTAATTTCCCGAGGCATATTAAACCATTCATTAAATAAAACACTTGCCGAAACAGAAGAATAGAAAAAAGAATTATTCCTTTCCGGTAAAGTCGAAGACCAATCGTTCCGTCCACTAATATCCAAGAATAACTTATTTTTATAAGCAAGATTAGCCGTGAAATAAACACTATTCACCCTTTTATTAAGAATCTTCTGATTAAATTCAATGGCTGAAATCGCATTCGCAAGTTTATAAACACCAGGGGTGATTAACCCGTTGGCAGCATTAGATAACATATCCAATTTAGAGGTCATCATGTTACCTCCCACAGCAGCATTCAGCGTAACTCCATCAAGGAAACTATTGTGATACGTCAATAAAATATCACTATTCAATTCATAATTGAATATATTTTGCTTTTTAAAATACCCTTTGGGATAAATCACATCACTCATCGGACGGTGCTGTTCACGCATATCTATCTCCATCTGCAAAGCCGAACGAACCATAAAATCAAAATGATTACTAAGTTTCAAATTAGCTGAAATCATGGATATAGTCGCATGCTTTTCCGTCGGGTTCAACGACTCGTACAAAGTCACGTATGGATTCCCGATAAGCTTGCTGAAAGGTTGTAATTGAGTAACATTTTCCTCTCCCTTTTTCCACATCGGGCGATACCAATCCAAATTAACATTGGGATTCTGAAAAATCAAAAAATAAGAGATCGAATTACTACTATAACCTAATGCCGGAAGATTATCACTCTGCCGCCACGTATAACTGGTCCGGTAATTAACGCTCAACAACCTGGAAACCTTTTGCATACCGGAGATTGTTGCCGTAACACGTTCAAATCCCGTGTTAGGAAGAATCCAGTTATTTTTCATATATGTTAAAGATGCCCTCAGTGATCCCCTATCATTTTTCCCCGAAACGGCGAGAGAATTCGTGGTCGTATACCCCAAACGGAATAGGTCCTTGCGGTTATCTTTATAAGCTCTCCACGGAGTTGCATTATCTCCTCGGTCTTGTTTTCCCTTATCATACTGATAAAACAACTGATTTTCAAATCTCGGCCCGTAAGCGCTACTTGTCCCGCTTGTTCCACTGATTGAACCATCTGGGAAATCCCCGTAGGAATAGTATTGTTGTCCCTCGTAAACGCTACCTTCTGGCCCTATATTACTTGGTTGTCCTTGTCCGAATTCATATTGATAATCCGGCCACATTAACACATTTTCAACACTCGTGTTTGACGTGAAAGTAACTCCTAATCTTTTTTCCTGTTCATTTCCATTTTTGGTGGTAACCATTATCACCCCATTAGCTGCACGGGAACCATATAAAGCGGTTGCACTGGCTCCTTTCAAAATCTGGATACTCTCAATATCCTCCGGATTCAAGTCTGAAAAACCATTTCCAAAATCTATTGAGGCTTCTCCGGATGCACTTTGCGCATTTCCCGTGTTAATCATGGGGGCACTCATGGGAACCCCGTCCACGACAATCAATGCATTGTTTCCCCCTTGATTCAACGAAACATCCCCGCGCAATGCTATTCTCGTAGATCCTAATGGTCCTCCCGAAGAATTAATACTAAGCCCGGCCACCTTTCCAACCAAACCTTGTGACCAGTTAGAAGAAACCGCACGCATGACTTCATTTCCATCAAGTTTACTTGTCGAATACCCTAATCCTCGTTCATTTCTTTTAATCCCCAATGCCGTTACAACGACATCATTCAAGGCAACGTTTTTTTCATTCAACCGGATGATCCATTCAGTGTTCTTCCCGTGATAAGAAACAATTTCTGTCTCGTATCCCAAATAACTGAAGACAATCTTATCCGTAGTTTTAAGTGTTTTCGGAGATTTAAGAATGAACTTTCCATCGGTATCCGTAACCGTTCCTAGAGTTGTGCCTTTTACAGACACACTAGCACCAACAAGCGGTAAATCATTTATATCAACCACCTTCCCTTTAATAACTGTTTGTGCTTGAACAGTCATAGCCATCAGACTAAATAAAAGAATAAAACTTTTCTTTAAAATAAACACCATAGACAACATTTTTAATTTTTTGATGCACGAAAGTATGCGCACAATGTTTCAATAGTGTTACATCACAATTAAGAATAGATTTTATTTTACAATCACCAGATCCATTTATCAACCAAAATAGGGCCATTCAGACATAGTCCCAACAATATACATCAAAATAGGAAAACCTATCAATGCCTAATGATTATACTTGCTGATTTGGAAAACAAAACGAATTGATTAAAATTTAAGAGGGTATGGACAGAAAATCCATTAGAACGAGAATAATTTATACCTCTTACAATTTTTCAAGAAAATATAGAGTAAAAAAATACCTGCAATTGCTTAAACGAAAATGCGTTTAAGCAATTGCAGGTAAGAAGTTTTAATATCTTCTATTTGAATTATAACCTCCGCGACTTCCGCCACCTCTGTTATATCCTCCGCGACCTCCACCGTTTGATCTTTCTTCTCTCGGCTTAGCCACGTTAACGTTAATTACCTTACCGTCATATTCAGCACCGTTCAATTCATCGATTGCTTTTTGTCCCATAGCATCATCTGAGATTTCAACAAAACCGAAACCTCTTGATCTACCTGTTTCACGATCCATAATAACTTTAGCTGAAGTAACTTCACCGTATTCAGCAAACAAAGTTTGCAAATCAGCGTCATCAACGCCATAACTTAAATTTGAGATGTAAATGTTCATCAAGTACAAATTTTAATTGATTAATAAATTACGATTGAGATTGCACAATGAAAGAAAGTCTACTTAACGATACAAATACATGCTAGGAAAGTGATTTAAATACAATGGATTCAACTCAATCTGGGACAAAGGTACTCTTTAATTTTGGATAAGCAAGTAATTTTGCAAATTATTTTATTGAACATCAATCATACCAAGGATTACAATAAAACGCCCCCTCCCGGTAACGAAGCACCGGAAGAGGGCTAAACACATTATTTATTCACACACTACAAATTTTTCAGTTCCGAATCAATCAATCCATAACAAACGTGAAAACGTTTTCCAACACGTTAGAATACCCCTCGTTCTTGATCAGAATTGAAACCCGGTATTTCCCCTTCGGGGCTTTACAATCAAAAGGCAGCTGCATCCGTCCTCCCCCGTATATCACCAGTTCACTCCTGAAAATTTCGGCATTTCCATCCTCCGAAGTCACGTCGGCGATAGAATACTGAACAGGTTCCGTTCCCAACACCCCCTCGATTGTCGCCGTGGTCCAAGGAAGTCCCTGTTCAACAGTAGAGGAATAGGAAAGATACTGGTTACATATTCTTTCCGCTTCAGCAACAGAATATCCCATGCCATCACCCTGAAAACCTTCCCCCAGATAAAATTTCGCATCGTCAATCAGATACTCCTCATCATAATACGCGTTCACCAAAGACTCTATTTCATCTAACCTAGCAGATATTTCATCCATCCGATCTTCATCCGGAAACTCCTCTCCCTCCAATCGATCCATTTCTTCATACAGCTCATCCATTTCCGATTCCAAATCTTGTATTATCGGTTTCGCTTTATACGCCATGGCCAGAACCTTCCCCAACCCCTCCAAGGGCCAGTACTGCTCTTCCATCTCGGCCATTTTAACTTTCACTCCATCCACCCCGATATGCAGCGAATCGATCCCGTATTTCGCATAGGTGGTTCTCAAATAACCGACCGTTACATCTTGGCAGCCCACGAATCCCAAAGCTGCTATCACCAATAAAGTATATATTCTCTTCATCATATCAATAAATACTAGAAATTAACGATGTCAAGTCAAAATTGTAACTCAACGCATGAACTACCCCGTTCGTCATTTGAATATCCGTGGAAACAATCCGATTTTTCTCACTATTTTCCGTGTTATGCAAATAAACGTAAAGCCCAAATTCCCCTTTCTCCGGTATTTTATTATAATCTTCCCGGAAAGTATAAGAAAACAAATCTCCATCCAGCGTGGAATAAACCTTTCCATCAATTTCCTTACCGGTCGTTTCTTCCAAATTTCCCTTGGGGACATCATTCACGGTCAACCGTTGCGGAACAATCAACTGATTTAAAATATACTGGCAAACCTCTTCCGGAATATCCGACACCTTGTTCCAAAGTTCCCCATCTTCCTCAATTTCCACGTTATGATCCAACATCATGCGCAAGATACTCAAGTTCGTCACCCCGAAAAAAGTAATTTGCTGATTTGGCATAGAACCGTCAAAATAAGCCTTCATTCCGGCATTCTCGATCAGTAATATCGTGGAATCCCAATCATCCGGTTGCGAGTGTAAATATTCCCATACCGTGCAATCATGTTTCCCGTTTGCCAACCCGGTATCTATATACTGGTAATTCGTGCAAGCACCCAATCCCACGGCAACACACACGACCAAACTCTTGATAAATACATTTATTTTTTCCATAACCAATACGAATTTTGAGTCATTAATTCATTATTCACAAACGCCTTCTCGCCCACGGGCAAATAAAGAGCCCCCCGGTCTATTTCCTCCTGCGTGAGCATGGAATAAGCCAAAGACAACCGGTTCAAATAACCATTGCGCACGATGTCGAAATAACGTTGCCCTTCACCGAACAATTCCCGTTCCCGTTCATTAAAGACCTCTTCCCGCAAGACTTCGCTCCCCGTGGGACCATCATATTTTTCCAATCCGGCCCGTTCCCGAACATCATTCAAATCCTCCACGGCATTCGGCATATTCAAGCGGGTGCGACACTCGGCACGAAGTAATTTCAGGTCTGCCAATCTCCAGATCACTTTATTTCCCTCCACCGAAATTATTTTCCCTTCATTTCCGACTGCAACCGAGGTGATCACTTTGTTCCATTTAACAAAATAAGCCCAAGGAGACGGGGTATCATCATCCTCATATAACGTCTGTGTCCCTAAATGATACCAGAATGAATCCCGGCGCACATCCTCTTCTTCCGGGTACATATCTTCCACCGTTTCCACCGAAATCCTCGTGTACCCCACTCCCGGACCATCAATATCACTCGGAAGAAGCGAAAAATAAGGGTACGTACACAACAAAATACTGGGATATAAATACATCGGCATATAAGAATTTCCCTCATACTCGTAGTCCTTACTAGTCACCTCGATAGCAAAAATCGTTTCGTCGCTTTCCCGACCTTCTCCAAGCGTGCGTGCCTTTAAAGCAGCAATATCCGGTTCCAACCGGTACGCCCCGCATTTACCTTCAATCACATCAGAAGCGTATTGTTCAGCTTTTTCCCAATACGTCTTTTCTTTATAAAGGCCACCCATCCACGCGTAGATGTTTGCCAACAATGTTTTCACGGTTCCGCTACTGGCATATTGTTTCGAAGTCAATGAATTTCCATACGAATCAGTCAACTGATCGTACTGGGGCAACACGAGCGCCTTCTCTGCGTATTGAATGGCAGTTTCCAGCACTTCCTTCGCCGGACTTTTAGCGAGAGGGTCTTTTGCTTCGGCCCCCGAGGAAATCGGGGCATCCCCCCATTTCCGTGCAATCTCGAAATAAGCGAATGCTTTCATGAAACACGCTTGGGCCAGCCAGAACTCTTTCCGTTCATCCGTGATCCCGGTAAATCGAGAAGCATTCTCCAACAACACGTCCGCCTTCCCGATCAGGGCGTAATACCCGCTCCAAGATTCCATTTTAGCAGGATCCGTGAAAATTCCAACATTCAGATTCCTTACATTTTCGTTTTCATACTCATCACAAGGCAGGGCGGCAAGATCAAGGAACGAAAGGTTGCTATATGTCATTAACCCCCACAACTGAAGTTCCGCCGCCATCATATCTATAACGACTAACTCTACGTCTGATTCCGTCTTAAAATAATTCACGAACGTCACGTCATTCTCCGACTCCACCGTCAAAAAATCATCACACGAGAACAGCGGTAATATAAGCAGATATACTAACAATTTTCTCATAATATCTTTTTTAGAAATTTATACTTAAACCTACTGTAAATTTCCGAGGCAGGGGATAAGCCCCCAGATCATCTATACCATCATAAATACTGACGATTTCAGGATCGAGCCCCTTGTAATTAGTCAACAAGAATAAATTCTCTGCCGTAACATAAATTCGGGCACTGGTCAATCTTGCTTTTTCAATCACCCGTTTATTCAGATTATAACCTAACGTCAGTTGTTTTAATCGCAACAGGTGTACATTTTCAATATCACAATCATACTTTCCATCATACTGTAAATCGTTCCCGTTATAAGATTGCAAATGAGGATAAGACGGGTTCTCCGTTTGAGCATTTTCCCAAGCATGAATCTTACTAATATCCACCAGAAGAGGACGGTTAGGTTCATCCCCGGGCATTAGACTGGCGTCATCATACACCCGTAGGATATGCCTTCCTAACGAATAATTAAACGCCAAGTTTAAATCAAAGTCTTTCCAACGCAAATCAAAGAAAATACCACCATGCACTTTCGGTAACGGGCTGGCAGCATAATACTTATCATCTTCGGTAATATTGCCATCCCCGTTCAGATCCAGAATCCGACGAGTTCCCGGGAAAAAGATACTTGTACTCGTTCCATTAACATACAACAGTTGCTTCTGACCACTCGGCAGATACATGTAAGGCACCTCATCCATCGTGTTATAAAAACCGTCTGTTTTATAAACCTTCATCTGGTACAATGGCTTACCGATCACCTGTTCCTGATAATCCATTTTGTCATAACTTTTCTCGAAACGACTCCAGTTCCGGGAGGCCGTCAATTTCATTTTCCACTTAACAGCCGTTTCTCGTAATATATCGGCAGCCAACTCCAGCTCGACACCCTCGTTCGAGGTTTCCATGGCATTCCGCCACTGCATCGCAAACAAATAAAAATCACCCGGTAAATCGATCTGGTTCAACTGATCTTTCGTGTAACGATAATAGTAATCGAACACCACCTTGAAACGATAATTCATTAAATCCAAGTCCAAACCAATATCATACTGATCCGTCTTCTCCCAACTCAACGTGGGATTAATCAACCCACCCTGTGCAGACTGTTTCATTCCATATTGACCGAGAAATGTTCCCGTTCCCGAAGAGAACAACCCTTGAGCCAGATAAGGTTGACTGAATTTCAACCCGGAAGTACCCCAGCTTGCCCTGATCTTACCGAAACTCAACCAGTAGAACCTTTTCATGAAAGATTCCTGCGAGAAAGCCCAACCGGCAGACACGGACGGGAATGTTGCCCAACGTACATCTTCACCGAAAACAGAGGAACCATCCCGCCGGATCGTTCCCTCCAACATATATTTTTCCTTGTAGTTATAATTCAACCGGGCAAAATAACTACACATCGTTTCTTCCTTCAATTCAGAACTATACTTGTACGCACCTGTTGCCTGTTTTTGTCCCACGCCATATACCACGTCAAAAGCTCCTCCCCATCCGCTACCCACGTAATGGACGTAATCACTAGGTCCTTTCCTTCCTAACCCGCTATTCGTGAAGTGCTGATCCTTTTCAAAAGAGAGACCGAGTAACACGCCAAAATGATGATCCTGTTTCAAATTAAACTGGTAATTCAACAGGTTCTCATTCAAGATATTGATACTACGGGCAATAGTCCCCTCGGAAGTTGAAAAATGATTTTGACGATCGTACGTGCTCGGCATAAATTTATTCAGATTCTGCTGGTTAAAATCTATGGACCCGGTAACAGACAAGTGCAAATTACGGATAAACTCGTAATCCAGTTTCATGTTCAACCGCAACGTGTAACTATTATTTTTCTCGATCTTGGCATTCAAATCTTCCAACATATACTCCTCCACGTAACTCCCTCCCGGCAACAAGGATGAAGTCGAATTTGGATTAACAGAAACACCCTCTATCTTGGAACCGCCACTCCCGGCTCCCTTCACCCCGCCCCGGCTCCGGTCACTGTAAGCGAAAATAGTCCGCAAATCCATCGTGAATCGTTTCACCGGTTTAGCCGTCAAATTAGCGGCTAAAGTTGCCCGTTGAAAATCAGAACCGATCATAATCCCCTCTTCCTTGAAATACCCGAGTCCCACCACGTATTGCACGGCATCATTTCCCCCGGAAGCCTGTAAATTAGCGTTCAACACTTTTGCCGTCCGGTACATGTACCGCCACCAATCGGTAGAATTATTGAAAAAAGGATTCAAACTATCCTGCAAATAGATCCGGTCCCCACTACTCCAAAAATCATTGTACACGGCACCTGTATATCCATTAAGGACAGCATTATACACCTCCGCGTAAGAGGTCGGCACCTTCCATTCATTGCGATTCGGATTGTAATAAGGCTCCCGCGCATTCTTAAAAGCGTTCAGCGCGTACAAACGCTCTCCCTGACCACCTGTCATCTCCACCGTCTTGGGTAACCAAGAGGCAGAATAAGATAACGTTGCCGAAATATGTCCCTGACCGGAGCGCCCCTTTTTCGTCGTGATCAGCACCACCCCGTTACCGGCACGAGAACCGTAAAGAGAAGCAGCCGCAGCATCCTTCAGCACCTCGATCGACTCGATCATCGACGGGTCAAGATTCGCCAGCGTGTTAGCCCCTGTTACATCAGAAGTGAACGCCTGCATCGGCACCCCGTCCACCACGTAAAGTGGAGTACCGGCATTACGATCCTGACTTTCACCTTTTATTGATAACGTATTGTACCCCCGAATAGCAACGATAGACCCGCCACCACCGGGAGCCCCGGACAAGTTATTTACCTCCACTCCGGCCATACGTCCCTGCAACAAACTCTCCAGACTATGCGTCGGCAATTCCTGAATCTCGCTCCCCTTGATCGAGGAAACAGAACTCGTCATCAACCTCCTCTTCTGCGAACCGTAAGCAACAACCGTCACCTCGTCCAAGTCGGAAACATCTTCCTCTAGGGTAACCCGGATCGTGTCTCTCGTCACGGCACTGAAATTCACCTTCTTCGTCTTGTATCCCACGAAAGAGAACACGAGCGTCCCCCTTTCCATCGGCAAGGTCAACCGGAAAACCCCGTTCACGTCCGTGGCCGTACCCACTGTCGTGCTATCCAGCCGAACCGTCACTCCCGGCATCGGTATTTTCTTACCATCCGTGACTTTTCCCAAGATAATTTTCCCTTTCTGCGGCTCGGCCGGGAGCGCGGACAGGATGATAAATTCATCCATCAACTCGTAAGTCAACCCGGTTCCCTCCAATATCTCACGCAACACCACGTCCAAACGAGTATCCTTGAAATTCACGTTCAAGCGGTAATCACTATTCAAACGGTGATTATTATACACCACCGTATAACCGGTCTGTTTATGAATCTCGGAAAAGATTTCCTTGAAACTCAACTGGCTCCCCGTGACGGTCATCGTCTTCTGGGCTAACGTGCCGGCCGTTACATTCGTGATAAACACGACCATCAAAAAAACGCCTAACTTCATAACCTGACAAATTTTTGACAACTTGTTGTGTACAACAAGCCTGTTTCTTCGTTTTTTATTCATACTTTTGTTTCGAGTTAGTTAATATTTACGGTATTACTAAACCTCCCGGAGCGTGGTAGCAACACGTTTCGGGATTTTATTTTTCATATATTTTAATCTGATCTCCGAAATCGACAAATGAAATATCCCTCGTCTTCTCGATCATTTTCAACACGTATTCCAGATCCCGGTATCTCGTCACGGCCCCGGTAAAACGCATCTGTTTCACCTTCTCGCTGGCAAAAGTGAATTTCACTTGATACCAGCGTTCCAACTTCACGACCAACTCTTCCATCGACATATTCTCGAAATAAAAATACCCGGTACGCCAAGCGCTCACCCGACTGACATCCTCTTTCGTGAGAACGATCGAAGTACTCGCCTTGTCCATACGGACCACCTCTCCCGGCACCAACGCTCGGGTCTGTCGATTCCGTGTATCCTCGAATTTCACTTTCCCCTTTAACAATGCCACTTCAACCTTCGCCTCATCCGTGTAATTCATCACGTTAAACGACGTCCCCAACACCTTGACATTTGCCTCCGCCGTTTTCACCACAAAAGGCTTTAACGAATCGGAAGTCACCTCAAAAAAAGCCTCCCCTTCCAAATAAACGGCTCGTTGATTCCCGACAAAATGAAGAGGGAACTTCAACTTCGAATCGGAATTCAACCACACGTTCGTTCCGTCTGCCAGCGTCAGATTATACTCACCTCCCCGGGGAACAATCACCGTGTGATATTCCTCTGTCATCACGTCCTTTCCGCCCTCCTGAGGGAACAGATTTTTCACGGAATCACTCTTCAAGACAATCCCTTCCGCCAATGGTACGGTTCGATCATCCTCTCTACCCAGCATGACCTCGTTCCCTGATGGAAATTGCAAAATAGCCTCTCTCTCCCCGTGCTTACTCTCCAACAAACTGATTTTAGGCAATGTCTCCGGCACCAGTTCTTTCCGGTTCGTGTAGTACACGTGGAAAATGCCCGCCAACAGTAAGACCGCCGCCGCAGACGAGACCACGCCCCACACGAATCGTCTCTGCCGTTTCTGCCTTTCTTCCCGCCATTTTTCCAGTATCTGGGTCTTCATCCCCCCTGCCCGTTCCTCACGTGAACTTAACCGCAGTCGTTGGCACATCTTCAGCGTTTGTTTAAAGCATTGCTCTTGCTCCGGGGTCTCCTTCACCCATCTCTCCAAATCCATCTTCTCCCGCTCGGAAATATCTCCCAAGTAAAAATCAATAATCCGTTCTATTACCTCATCCGAAATCCGGTTCATATCATTTCATTTTGCCTCTAAGACGGGAAAAGCCAAAAACGGGTGAATCAACAAACACATTATTTTTCAAAAATCAACAATTATCCACTTTACAAGCTACATACGATTGTTTCATTCAATAAAATATTTTAGATTTGTACGATAAATAAATTCATGAAAAACCAAAACGATCTCGACCACGATTTGCAGCACATCTTCGATAAATACGCGAAGAACTTGTGTCTTTACGCCCTCAATTACTTGGAGACAGAGGCCGATGCGGAAGACATCGTGCAAGATGTCTTCATTCGTTGTTGGGAAAAAAGAGATATTTTGTTATCAGACGAAAAAGTGATAAAAACCTACCTTTTCAATTCTGTCAGAAACGCTTGCTTGGACAAAATAGAGAAAAAAGATGTCATGCGTTACCACATCGACATTATAAAGCAAGAAATTATTGACGAGGAAACCATCACGTTTGACGAACAACTCCTTCTGGAAATCAGAGAAGAACTGGCACAAATGCCCGATCAAACCCAAAAAGTCATTACCCGCATATTCATGCAGGATATGAAATACCAGGAAGTCGCCGACGATCTCCACATCTCGATCAACACCGTCAAAACCCTGTTACGCAACGGGATCAAACACCTGCGTTCCCACTTCTCTCAACACCTGGAACTCTTAATTTTCTATCTCCAAAAAGCGACACGATAAACAGACTTTCAGCCCTTTTCCGTTTTATTTATTAAACATTTGATCATTTTCTTCACATTTATTACCTTCGTGAAAATTTAATCTAATCCTTAGCATGAAAAATACATTCATTACCACGCTCTTATTATTAATCGTCGTATTTTGCTCTGCCCAAGAGAAATACGTTCCTTCACAAGAAAACCTTACCAACCGGGAATGGTTCCGGGATGCCAAGTTCGGTATGTTCATCCACTGGGGAATATACAGCATGCTGGCCGACGGCGAATGGGTGTTAACCAATAAAAGCCTGAACGAGGCGGAGTACCAAAAACTGGCCGACGGGTTCTACCCCTCCAAATTCAATGCCGACGAGTGGGTCCGCATCGCCAAGGACGCCGGCATGAAATACATCTGTTTCACCTCCCGCCATCACGATGGATTCTCGATGTTCGACACGAAACAATCAGATTACAATATTGTCAAGGCTACCCCTTTCAAACGGGATGTTATCAAGGAATTGGCCGAGGCCTGCCAGAAACACGGGCTTAAATTATTCTTCTACTATTCCCATATCGACTGGCACCGTCCGGATTATTACCCGTGGGGACGCACGGGACGGAATACGGGTCGTACCCCTTCCGGCATGTGGGAAGATTACTTGAAATTCATGGATGCCCAGTTAACCGAATTACTTACCAATTACGGCCCGATCGGTGGTATCTGGTTCGACGGTTGGTGGGATAAACCCGATGCGGACTGGCAACTGGAAAGACAATACACATTGATCCACCGCCTTCAACCGGGATGCCTGATCGGGAATAACCATCACAAAGCCCCTTTTGACGGGGAAGATTTCCAAATGTTCGAACGGGATCTACCGGGACAAAACAAAGCCGGGTACTCTGCCGATGCAGAAATCAGCGCCCTACCGTTGGAAAGCTGCGAGACCATGAATAACACGTGGGGCTACAACATCAACGACCGAAATTTCAAATCCACGAAACAACTCATCCACACGTTGGTGGGTGCCGCAGGGAACAATGCAAACTTATTATTAAACGTGGGCCCCCGTCCGGGTGGAGATTTCCCCGAAGGATCAGTTACGCATTTGAAAGAAATCGGAGAATGGATGCGCACCTATGGTGAAACTATCCAAGGAACCCGTGCCGGAACCATCCCTCACCAAGACTGGGGAGTCACGACCCAAAAAGGAAATAAACTCTACGTTCACATTCTAAATTTGAATAAAGACCAGCTTTTACTCCCGATCACCAATAAAAAAGTGAAGACCATCGTGCATTTCAAGGACAAAACTCCGGTGAAATACACCAAAACAAAAGAAGGAATCTTGCTACAACTGGGAAGTGTCCCCACGGACATAGATCATGTTATTGAAATCACTTACCGATAATAGCGGTCAAAAACCCTGTTCATCGGAAAGAATATAACATGGGATTACCCCTAAGCTCCCCTTGATTCATGATTGGGCTATCCTTTCGCTATATCATAAACATAGCATCAACATAACAATAACACCGCATAAACACATTCTTATATTTATGTCGTGTTATTGTTATGCCAAAAGAGTACCTTTGATGTAACGCAAAGATAGCCCAAGGAATAAGAACGATGAAACCAAGAGGCGATCAATCTATTCTAAATCTAGTCCTTTGCCGAATATCTTGTGATGAGGCCCCGATCATCACCGTGAACCATCCCGGCTCAACCCGCCAGTTCAACGAGGTGTCAAGCACTCGTAAATGTTCTTCTGTAAGGACAAATTCAACCCTCCGGGATTCTCCCGAAGTCAAATGAACCCGTTGAAAAGCCTTGAGCTGCATGAAAGGAGTAACCACCGATGCCTGTTCGTCCCGCAAATACAATTGAACCACCTCATCTCCGGCACGTCCTCCCACATTCTTCACATCTACCGAAACCCGAACCGAATCCCCCTCGACACGCACATCAATTCCCTCGTAAACAAAAGTCGTGTAACTCAACCCGAACCCGAAAGGATATAACGGGGCAGCAGTTCCCTCCACATAATCATGTCGTTCGGCAGATTTATGATTATAATACACGGGTAATTGACCCACGTGACGAGGATAAGACAAGGGGAGCCTCCCGGCAGGGTTATAGTCCCCGAACAACACGTCCGCAATGGCCCGACCACCCTCACCGCCCGGATACCAAGTCGTTAAGATCGCCGGGATATGTTCCGCAGCCCAGTTCAACTCCAAGGGACGCCCTTGAACCATGACCAGCACGACGGGCCTACCCGTGGCATATAACGCTTTCAATAATTCCACTTGCTTGCCCATCAGCGACAAACCAATCCGGTCAAACCCCTCTCCTGACTCCATATCACTCACCTTGCGTTCATTCGCAACGGCAGCCCCTGTCTCCAAAAAATCCGTTTCAAAATCTCGTGCGCTAGAGCCCCCCAAAACCACCACAACAACATCGGAATTTTTTGCAGTCTCACAAGCCTCCCCGATCGACGTGTCCAACGTGTCCCGCACAGCACACCCTTTCACGTAACGGACTTCCGCACCGGGCAACTTTTGCCGGATACCTTCGAGTACAGTAATTACCGAACCGGGTGCCTGTGGTGCCGTATAGTCTCCCAACTGATTATAAACATTATCTGCATTCGGCCCGATAACCGCTACCCGTTTCACCTCCTTCGACAAGGGTAACAATTGATTTTCATTTTTCAGCAACACAACAGACTGGCGAGCCACTTCCCTCGCCACCTCCCGATGCCCGGACGTGCCGATCAGCTTTTCTGCCTTCTTCACCTTCACGTATGGATTATCAAACAATCCCATTTTAAACTTTAACCGTAAAATACGACTCACGGCCCGGTCAATGTCAGCCTCGGCCAATCGCCCCTCCCGGCAAGCTCTCACCAAATCAGCACTGAAACAATTTCCACCCAAATCGGAATCCACTCCCGAACGTAAAGCCAATATCCCGGCCTCGTCCCTACCGGCTGCCACTCGCTGCGACATCAACCCATCTATCGCGTAGAGATCCGAAACCACAAAACCAGAGAATCCCCACTGATCCCGTAAAAGCTGATTTGTCAGGAATGGATTCGCCGTACAAGGAATCCCATCCACCTCGTTATAGGCCGTCATCAATGATAACGCCCCCGCTTTCACGGCCATCTCGAAAGGATAGGACAACTCTGTCAACAATTCCCGCACTCCCACATGAGCCATCCCGGCATTATGCCCGCCTTCAGGTACCCCGTAAGCCGTGAAGTGTTTCAACGTGGCTATAACATTTTTGCCACTCCCCACGTTTCCTCCCTGCAACCCCCGGACATAAGCACTTCCCATACTCCCACTCAAGAAAGGATCTTCCCCGTATCCCTCTTCCACCCGAGACCAACGCAATTCCCGGGCAACATCCAGCACAGGCCCGTAACCGATATGCCCCCCTTGTAAACGGGCCTCCAATGCCACGATTTCGGCCACTCGCTCCTCCAGTTCCGTGTTCCACGTGCTTGCCCTCCCGATAGCCGTGGGAAACACAGTCGTCCCGATAGCCATATGCCCGTGCGGACACTCTTCCGCCAAAAACAAGGGAATTCCCAAGCGAGTGCTATCCCGAGCGTAACGCTGCATGGCATTCGTCATTTCTGCCGCCTCCCGCGGGGACAAGCCTGTCCTTAAAGTCTTTCGGGTCCACGGGTCAGCCCTCAACGTTGCCCAAAAACACCCGATATAACGATTTTTCAGATCCGACCGAAACAAGTCCGTCAACCGAACCTGACCATTTTCATCCTTCTCGTAATAATTCCAGCCTAAGGTATGAGCCAACTGTCCCACTTTTTCTTCCAGCGTCATTTGCCGGAGTAAGTCCTGCAAACGCACCTCCACGCTCTCTGCCGGATTCTCGTAAGGGTCCAGCTTGCCATTCTTGTTCAGGTCCCGAAATTCCTTTCCACTCTTCTTGTAAACCCCATCCCCGCAAACGGAAATCACCGGGAGAAAAAACACGAGAAATAACCAAATCTTTTGTTTCCGCATAGCAACACATTATTCGATTAAACACAACAACACAAATTTTAAACCCAAATATAGACAAAAGTATCTTTTCCCCTTCTTTTTTTTCGTAACTTAGCACCCGTATAACTAAAATACATAGATTATGTTTTCACAAGATGAATTTAAAAAATATGCCACCAAGCATAAAGGGATTAGCAGCTTGAACCTTCACCGGTTCGAATCTGCCGTCTCCAGCTATATAAACCCGACCATTATCGAGGAACGCCAGCTAAACGTGGCAAGCATGGACGTATTTTCCCGGTTAATGATGGACCGGATCATTTTTCTCGGAGTACCTATCGATGACGATGTAGCTAACATTATCATGGCACAATTACTATTCTTGGAATCGGCAGACCCGTCCAAGGATATTCAGATTTATTTCAACACTCCGGGCGGTTCCGTTTATGCCGGATTAGGTATTTACGACACGATGCAATACATTCAATGCGACGTGGCAACCATCTGTACCGGGATGGCCGCATCCATGGGTGCCGTGCTGATGACTGCCGGAACCAAAGGAAAACGTTCCGCATTACAGCACTCACGCATCATGATCCATCAACCGATGGGTGGAGCCCAAGGCCAAGCCTCCGATATTGAAATCACGGCTCGCGAGATTATGAAATTAAAAAAAGAACTTTACCAGATCATCGCTGATCATTCCGGGAACCCGATCAAGAAAGTAGAGAAAGACTCTGATCGCGACTACTGGATGACCGCGGCCGAAGCCAAAGAATACGGGATGATTGACACAGTATTAATTCGGGAACACAAGTAATGCAAGACAAATGTTCATTTTGCGGAAGATCACGCAGTGAGGTTGATCTTCTGATTTCCGGGGTAGACGGTTTTATCTGTGATATGTGCGCACAACAGGCGTATGACATTGTACAGGAAGAACAAAGAGGCCATTCTACCCCCCTTGACATGGATCATATCGAAGTCAAAAAACCGATAGAGATCAAACAATTTATGGATCAATATGTAATCGGACAAGACGAGGCGAAAAAGCACCTCGCCGTGGCCGTTTACAACCATTATAAACGATTGACACAGAAACATTCCAATGATGACGTGGAGATCGAGAAGTCAAATATCATCATGGTAGGACGCACGGGAACCGGGAAAACCTTGTTGGCCCGCACGATAGCCAAGATGCTGCACGTCCCTTTCACCATCGTCGATGCCACCGTGTTGACGGAAGCCGGCTACGTGGGCGAGGACATCGAATCCATCTTGACCCGCTTGCTACAAGCTGCCGACTACGACGTGGATGCCGCTGAAAAAGGGATCGTCTTCATCGACGAGATCGACAAGATTGCCCGTAAAGGAGACAACCCGTCCATCACGCGTGACGTGAGCGGTGAAGGAGTGCAACAAGGATTATTGAAACTACTGGAAGGTTCTATCGTGAACGTTCCCCCACAAGGCGGACGTAAACATCCCGACCAGAAGATGATCCCCGTGAACACGAAAAACATCCTGTTCATTTGCGGGGGAGCCTTCGATGGAATTGAAAAGAAAATCGCCCAACGCATGAACACGCAGGTAGTCGGGTTCACGGCAAGCAAAGAAACAGCCGTTCTTGACAGGGACAATATGCTGCAATATATCGCACCGCAAGACTTGAAATCTTTCGGATTGATTCCCGAAATCATCGGTCGTCTCCCGGTACTGACCTACTTGGAACCACTTGACCGTCAAGCCCTACGCAATATTCTCACGGAACCCAAGAACGCTATTATCCGCCAGTACGTGAAATTATTCGAACTGGATAATATCACGCTGAACTTCAATGAAGAGGTCTTCGAATATATTGTAGACAAGGCTGTTGAATTCAAACTGGGAGCCCGCGGACTACGTTCTATTTGCGAGGCCATCATGACAGACCTGATGTTCGAGATTCCTTCACAAAATTGTGAATCGATCACGATCACCAAAGAATACGCCGAATCCAAAATGGACCGGCTGACTGCACAAAAGCTAAGAGCTTAAAAAAAGGGGGGCAAAAGTCATTTATCCCCCCTCATTTTCTTTATTTACTAAAGAGAACCCCAAGAGAACCTACCAAGATTTAATGGAAATACTATCACTTATTCGAAACTCTCTCGAAGATTCCTCGGAGATCCGACATTACATAATATTTAAGCCACGAATCATCTTCGAATAATCTCTGAAAAAGCGAGATTATCTGGGTTAATTTACTTCTTTATTTGGGGTGGATTTGTGTAAAATAATGTCATCAAATCGGATTCGCAATATCCCGGATCACCACCGAAGCACAGAAACACCCAAACAAAGGTGGCATATAAGAAATTGTTCCAACATTCGACTTTTTATTCTCACTCTCGCTTAAAACAACGGTTTCCGGGTCAACTTCTTCGGGGGAAAACACGACTTTTACTCCTTTATAGACACCCAGTTTATGCAGCCTTTTCCGCAACATCCGGGCTAGATTACAATTATATGATTTGGAAATATCGGCTATCCGGATTTGTTCAGGGTCCATCTTGCCCCCAGCTCCCATGGAACTCACGACCCGATACCCCTTTTGCAAACTATGGTATATTAAAAATATCTTGGGTGCCAATGTATCAATGGCATCCACCACGTAATCATACTTCGCCATTTCCAGAATATCAATCATGCGGTCATCCTTAATAAAATCATTGATTACGTGCAATTGAATATCCGGATTTATATCCCGAAACCGGGTCGCCATGATCTCGGCTTTTGCTTTACCGATATTACTATCCAACGCCGGAAGTTGACGGTTTTTATTCGTCACGTCCACGCAATCCCCGTCAATAATCGTCATCTCTCCAACCCCGGCCCGACATAATTGTTCGGCAGCATACGCCCCGACGCCTCCTAATCCTGCCACTAACACATGAGCTTTCTTCAACAAACCCAACCGTTCTTCTCCCAAAAGCAATTCCGTTCTACTCAACCAATCCATACTATTTTCCAAAAACTTTATTATAATTCATTCTCATCATTTCCTTCAATGCCTCCACCTCTATCCCTAAAATGGCAGATGCCGCCTCGTAAATAACCGAAATCTCCACCTCTTTGTCATCATTCTCCAAAAACAACGCCCCCAACGGGATAACCCGCAACAATTGAAAAGCATTCGAGTGCGAATTCAGCAAAGCCGCTCCCACGGAAATATAAAACCCGTGATCCAACAACTGCCGCAATATCTGTTCGTTATTGTTATACCCGTGAATAATCCAAGGTACGGAAGAACCCGTTCGTTTCTTCACGGCAATCAATTCCGAATACGCCTTCACACAATGGATAATCAACGGCTTACGCAACTCTTCCGCCAAACCGACTTGAACGTCCAATATCTCTTCCTGCGTCTTCATACAAATAGGAGAGCGACGGTCCAAACCGCACTCTCCTATTGCTATTACTTTTTTCATCCGTACCGTATCCTCTATCCCCGTAAAAACATTCTCTCCCAGCCCGGCTAATTTCATGGGATGAACCCCCACGGAATAAAACACCTCCTGCCCCTCCACCGATTTCCGTTTTTCTTCTCCTTCTACCCACGCCTTTCCTTCACCAACATCCAGAATGTTAATTCCTTCACCAACATGATGCGTGTGTATATTTACGTACGGATTCAATTCTTTCTATTATTTCTTATTGCACATGATATTCAAGATCGTCTTATCCGTCTCCTCCATACCCTTCGTTCCGATCAAACCCACGTTACGAATGGTACGTTCAATATCTTCCTCCACGATTCCATCATTATTCGTCTTGATTCCTCTCATGGACAACAAAGCGGCCTGTACGGCAGCCGATACCCCGGAATATACCTTTAAAGCACATCCCTGTTTTGCCCCGTCACACATCATACCCGTCAAATTAGAACACATCGTCTTGATCGTGTTCACCATGTTATCGTAAGTTCCTCCCATCAAATAGGTGATTGCGGATGCCGCACCAGTTCCTGCAATCAGAATACCACAAAGAGCTGAAAGGTGTCCCATGTAATGGTGAATATGCACGGCTATCAAGTTACTCAATGCCAAAGCACGAGCCAATTGTTCACGGGATGCCCCGAATTTCTCGGCAGCCACCACCACCGGCAGATATACCGTGATTCCTTGATTACCACTACCGGAGTTCGTCATCACCGGTTTCGGGCATCCATCCATACGGGCATCCGATGCTGCCGTAGCACGAATCAACGTGCGGTTTAGCAAGTCATCTTCCAGCAACCCTTTATCTATATTTTCTTTTAATGTCTTACCAATCTGTAACCCATACTCCGAGTTCAATCCCTCGGCCGAGATTGCCTTGTTCATTTCGGCACCCTGCAACACGAACTCGATGTCCTTCACGTCCACCTCATGTACGAAATCCCAGATACGTTTCACGCTCAATTCCGGTCCTTTATCTTCCGGTTTTGAAGTATCCAGACGGAATTCTCTTTTGAAAATCTCTTCCCCGTTCTTCTCCACCAAAACGATATTAGTATGCGTGTGAGCAATAATCACCTTCACCGTATCATTTCCTTTCGTGGCCAGAGCCTCGGCATACAATTTATCCGGCGCATCCTCCTTCAAAGAAACCGTCACCTGACCTAACATATCTTTCGCACGCTGCAAGTTATCCCCCACGTTCACCTCTTTCAACACTTCCAACCCGTACTCCGATTTTCCACAAACAGCTCCCAAAGCGGCAGCAATAGGCAACCCGACCATTCCTGTTCCCGGAATGCCTACACCCATACCATTCTTGTAAATATTACCACTAACCAGTACGTCCAAACGCTCGGGCACACCCCCCAATACTTCTTTACACTTTGCACACGCCAAAGCACAGGCTACCGGTTCGGTACACCCCAAGGCCGGAACGGCCTCTTTTCTCAATATTTCAATGATTTGTTGATCTGTTACTTGATTCATCTTATTATTCCTTTTTCATGTAGAACGCTAAATTTTTGCGACTACAAAAATAGTGTTATTTATCTATTTTTCTACCACAAAAAGACAAATTATACTATCTTTGTCGATTGAAGTCGAATTAGTTGAACGCACGATAGAGATTTACCCATGAAATTAACACTCGTCATATTATCACTTTTCATCACGTCCCTCACTTGGGCGCAAACAGATTCTATTCCCCCGGTCAAAAAAGAGATTGACTTCGTGAAACAACTCTCAGAAACAGATTCCATTACCGGAGGTAAAGTGATCATTCATGCCGATCCGAAAATCGAACAACTATTAAAACTGAATATTTCCGTGAACCGGAAAGAACAGCTTTTTCAAGGGTATCGCATCCAAATCCTATCCCGTAGTTCATACGGTACGAACGTGGACACGCTGAAAAGCTATACCAAAAGATTCGAAGAAGAGTTCCCAGACATTCCGGCATACCTGCAATACACCGATCCTGATTTTAAAATCCGGGTAGGTAATTTCCGCACCCGCATCGAGGCAATCCCCGCCTTGAAACGAATCCGTAAAAAGTACTCCGGTGCTTATCCGGTAAAAACGACTATTTACCTACAAGAACTGAATCCCGTCGTGGAGCAAGACACGGTTACGGCACCACCCGTGGAATTTTAGATTTTAAATTTTAGATTCCAGCTCGGATTCGCCTTTGGCGAGTTAGCGAGTTACAGGTTTCTTCAACTTTCATCTTTTAGTTTTTTATCTTTTAATTTTCCAACTACCCCCTCTAACTCCCCCTTACACAAGGGGAGAATGCGCTACATTGAAACATCGTGAAGCCTTCTTGCGTTCGTCTCTCCCCCTGTGCAAGGGGGAGCCGGTGGGGGTAGTTTCTTCATCCTAAATTTTAAACTCTAAACTTTTTAATTTTTCCTCTTCCGCCGAGAAATTAATCATCGGATAGGAATGGGAAATCATGGCAATTTCAGCCAACATTTTCTTTACCAAACGCTGATAATCCTCGGACTGCGGGTCGAAAGGACGATGCGCCACCCCTTTATTAATCCGTCCGATCTGGTTCATCAACCCTAACACATCGGGAGTAATGAAACTATACAGAAAACGTTCCCAAATGTAATCCACCGTGAGACCGGACATATGCAACATATCATCCGCGTAAAAACGATAGTCCCGTAATTCATCCAACACGATCTCGTAAGCCGGAAAATAATACACGTGATCCAATTTCTCCCGTAACTGATCAATCGCCAGCAACAACGTGGCCTTGCTCAACTGGTTCCCGTGAGCGCCATCCTTCCAATGGCGGATCGGGCTTACCGTAAACAATACTCGAAGTCCCGGATTAATCTCCCGTAAACGCCCAATCAACTCCACGTATTCCTTCACAATATCCTCCACACTTAACCGACTACGCTCGAACTCCTGCGAAGGGATCTTGTGGCAATTCGACACAACCAAATTTTCCCCCACATGCTTGTACACCCACGCTGTTCCCCAAGTGATTACCAATAAATCTAAAGAACGAAGTTCTCTTGTGGCCCTCTCCAAACGCTCGTTTATCCGACGCAGACACTCTTCCGGATCGGTGGACGAGAATGCCCCGTGATGGTACAGACTCACCCATTTCTCACCGACTTTCCTTAAATCATCCTTCCCGAACGGCTTTCCTTCCATGATCAGACGCAACACGTTTGCCACGGACAGCGGGTTATAAATAATTCCGCAAGGATTCACATCCACGTCAAACTTGTAATACGAGAACTTACCACCCATATTTTCCGCGAAACACGATCCCAACATCATCAGCTTGGAATTATAATCTATCGAAAAATCCGGTGCCGCAATTGTAATCTTCGTCTGTAAATTCATATCTATACTTATTATAAATAATCACTCTATCTTTACAAAGTTACATTTTTTACGCTCATTTCCTCCATCATTTTTATACTTTTGTCAAAAATTTCATGCATGGGAATCATCTCCATTTTATTGATCGCCGTAGGCCTAGCCATGGATAGTCTTGTCGTAAGTATCAGCGGCGGTATTGTCATGCGCCCTTTCTGCATGCGGCAGTCTTTACGTCTGGCCCTTACCATGGGAATTTTTCAAGGAGGGATGACCTTGCTCGGTTGGCTCATGGGAGTCAGCTTCAGCTCGTACATTACCGCCTTTGACCACTGGATTGCCTTTATCCTTCTCGGTTTTCTAGGTGGTAAGATGATCTACGAATCTTTTGGGGAAGAAGAAACCACCATCTCGTCCTTTTCCACCAAAACCTTGCTCACACTGGGAGTAGCCACCAGTATAGATGCCCTTGCCGTCGGAGTCAGTATGGCCTTCCTTAAAACAAGCATCTATTTCCCTGCCTTCATCATCGGCTTCGTGACATTCGCCCTCTCCCTGATCGGGGTCATCAGCGGTTACCGTTTCGGAAAAATCAAAGGTATCAACGTCGAATTATTCGGGGGAATCATCCTCATCGCCATCGGAGTCAAAATCCTCATCGAGCATCTGATGGAATAAACACACCATGCTCCCAAACTGAATAATTCCTTCTCTTCTTCAAATAGTTTTCAATTATTTCCTATATATTTGCACAAATATCATAGGATGGGGCAAAACAGAGACATACTAAATGATTTTAAACTACTTTTCCGAGAAACATATCCCGAATTAGTAAGAATTGCCTTATTTTATGTACATGACCTAGCAACCGCAGAAGATATCACGCAGGAAATTTTCACGAGACTTTGGGAACAGCGAAAGGAATTCGACAAAATCGGAGATACAAGAAAATATTTACAATATGCCATTCGAAACAGCAGTTTGAATTATTTAAAGCACCAGCGAGTAGTAAATAAGTATCGACAAGAGTATATCCGACAAGCGGCAGAGGATGAGGATAGCCCAGAAGAATATTTACACTTGGTACAGAGGCTACTAGAATTACTCCCAGAAAAACGCAAGAAAGTACTGGAACTCAGCATCGTGGAATCAAAATCTTATTCAGAAATTGCAGAGATATTGAATATATCTGTCAACACCGTGAAAGACCATATTAAAAGAGCTTATGCTTTTCTACGGGAGAAGGCAAATAAGGAGGTTTCGGAATTAATCCTTTATCTCATACTTACCAGAAATAAATAGCCCACTTTTTCTTTTTACAAAAAAATATCAAACTTTCAAAAGGGAGAACTACCCTTTTCTTACTTCATGTTGTCTTTAGGTGAAAAATAATAAAGGCGGCGTGTATGTTAGAAAAAAATAATACCGACATTGAGGATATTGTCATTAATATGCTTTCCGGAGAAAAACTCTCCCCGGAAGAAGAGAAAATTTTAACCAAAAGATTGAAAGACGGAAAACAAAAACGACGGTTGTACGAGTTACAACGTATATGGCATGCCGTTTATGCCCATAAAGTTTCAGAGCAGGTGGATGAAGAAGAGGCATGGAAGATATTTGTCAGCAACCAAAAACCAGGGCGGAAATTGAGAATATGGATCTCTAGCGTAGCAGCAGTGGCAATACTGATCGGAATTGCTCTTTCTTTAACACAAATGCAGAAGAGAATACCAGGATTTCACGCAACAGATACAACACAAAGCTCTATTCTGCCAAGAAACATCATTCTAACATTATCTGATGGTCAACAAGTCGTGTTGTCAGATTCCGTGAATGACTTACAGGAGCAGAATGGAACCACCATCCGGAACAAAGCGCAACAATTAGTTTATCACCCGACCGTTCACAACGAACAAGTCGTTTACAACACGATGTGGATTCCCCGAGGATCCGAATATCAATTGATCTTGTCAGATGGAACAATCGTATGGTTAAATTCGGAGAGCGAGATTACTTTCCCAGTCAATTTTACCAGTGAAAAGCGAGAAGTAAAACTAAAAGGTGAGGCTTTTTTCGATGTAGCGAAAGACGAGCGGCACCCCTTTATTGTAAAAACAGAGCAGTTTGATATTCGGGTGACAGGCACGCAATTTAACGTACGTGCCTACACGGACGAACCAGCTTCCGCAACATTAGCTGAAGGAAGTATTCAACTTGTGCGACAGGAGGAAGTGACACCACTTGTTCCAGGCCAACAGGCTTTATTGAAACAAGGAATCGTGAAAGTGAGAGAGATCGAATTGCGAGAGGCTATCGCTTGGCGGTACAACGCTTTCTATTTCAAGCAACAACCATTGGAAAACTTGTTGAACGAGATTGCGCGATGGTATGACGTCGAAGTCATTTATCAAAACCCAACTCTAAAGAAACTTCATTTCACGGCCGGTTTCCAGCGTAGTTGCAGCATCACGGAAGTGATAAACACTCTCGGAATGACACAGAAAATTCGTCTGGAAATAAAAGGTAAAACATTGCTTGTAAAAGAGTATAAATAATTAATCAAATCGTTATGAAAAAATAGAAACAAGAATAGAAAAAACATTAGAAAAAAACCGGAACGCACGCCAATACATTCCGGCTAAAATTCCCCCCAAAGGGAATCATGTCAAATATTAATAACAAAATTATGAAAAAAAACATTCAAAAACTAATTTGGATCATGATTAAAATGAAACTCATGTGTCTAGTGGTAGCATTGGGATGTACAAGCCTAAATGCTGAAGTCTGGTCACAGGAAAAGAAGATCAACTTACAACTAGGAGAGGTTAATTTAGAACAGCTTTTCGAACAGATTCAACAACAGATCAACTTACAGTTTGTATTCAATCACGAGGACGTTCAAGGCTACAAGGTCAATGCTAATATAAAAGGGAAGACCGTAGCGGAGATTCTGGATGCCGCCCTGAAAGATAAACCGTTAAAATACGAAATTCTGAGTAACTATATCGTGATTTCACCCAAAACGATACAGCCCACACAACAAACAAAAGAAATCAAGATCACCGGGAAAGTCACGGATGAAAGTGGAGAGGTACTGCCGGGAGTATCCGTATTCATCAAAGGGACATCTTTAGGCGTGGCCACAGATATCGACGGAAAATTCGCATTATCTGTCCCTGCAGATAAAAATATTGTACTGGTATTCTCTTTTATCGGCATGAAACCCTATGAGTTAAAATTAAATCACGAGAAAACAGATTACACGGTCATTTTGCAAAATGACAACCAAGCACTAGAAGATGTTGTTGTTACCGGTTATGGAAACAAGTCACAAGCAAGTTTCACCGGAGCGGCACAAACAATCAGCAGGGACCAGTTACTTATCGCTGGAAATAGAAACTTGTTACAAAGCTTACAAGCATTTATTCCCGGTATGCAGTTGGTAGAAAATAACGAGCGTGGTTCAGACCCCAATACTCGTCCTGAAATATTGATCCGCGGACGGAGCAGCTTTACCGAAGGCAGCAATATTCCCACATTCATTGTTGATGGAGCCGAGGTTTCCGCCGATTACGTATTCGACATGGATATTAACGATGTTGAATCAGCCACCGTACTGAAGGATGCATCCGCTTCCGCCCTCTACGGCGCCAAGGCCGCCAACGGCGTGGTTGTTATCACCACTCGCCCAATGAATGCCGGAAAGATGAAAGTTTCCTATAGCGGGACATTCCAAGTATCTGTTCCCGATCTAAGCGACTACCATTTGCTCAACCCAGAACAAAAACTTGAGTATGAATACCGGGCAGGATTATATACTTCTGAAGACGGTTTAAGCGCTGACCAATACGAAAAAGATGCCCAATACAATAACATATACCAACGCATCCGTGAAGGTGTAAACACGGATTGGATGTCCTACCCATTACGTAATTCCTTCACGCACAATCATAATATCACCGTGTATGGAGGAGACGAATATGTTCGTTACAACTTAGGTGTCCGTTACGGGAATGATCAGGGGGTCATGCTCGATTCAGACCGAAAACGTTACTCATTGATATTCAAGCTATCCTACAATAAGAATGATGCTGTTTACGTCCAGAATTACACGACTATTTCCGGAACCAACAACCACGAATCTCCTTACGGTTCATTCCGAGAATACGTTAACCAAAATCCGTACGACCGGGCTTACAATGTAGATGGGACACTGAATAATAACCTGACTTTCAACAAAGCGAATCCGCTTTACGAAGCAACGCTCGGTAGTTACGATAAAGGATCAACCCTCAGCATCAATGATGTACTAGACTTAAAAGTCCAATTAGCCAAAGGATTACGAATCGAAGGTTCTTTCTCTCTAAATAAATACCTAAGCAATCGGGAAAATTTCCTCTCGCCAGACTCGAAAACCTTTGACGATTTCCCCGTTAACGAAGCAGGAAGTATCACGATCAGCAATACCAACACGATTGATTACCAGGGAAAACTTTTATTAACTTATAATCAAGTTTTCGACAACGGAACACTAATCAGCCTAATTGCCGGAGGTAACATAGAACATTCGGATCTGAACAGTAACGGCTACACAGGGATTGGCATTTTCTCCGACAAATTGGCACATCCCTCTTTCGCAACTCAATATCCCTCAGAGAGAACTCCCACTGGTTCTCAGGACGTGGAAAGAACATTGGGTGGATTCATAAACCTCAATACGATTTACAAAGATCGTTATTTTGCAGATGTTTCCATTCGATACGAGGGTTCATCCAAATTTGGCGCAGACCAGCGTTACGCTCCATTCTGGAGTCTCGGTCTTGGCTGGAACATTCATAATGAAAAATTCTTTCACGCAACTTCAACAGACCGACTGAAATTACGTGCCAGCGTCGGTTATCTCGGAAATGCAAGTTTCTCTCCTTATCAAGCGATCACGACTTACGAATACCGGGCAGAGAACTTGTATGACAACGGAATCGGAGCTGTTCCCATCACCATCGGCAACGCAGATCTGAAATGGGAACGTACGTTGAATTATAATATCGGGTTGGATGTCAACCTGTTCAACAACCGATTCGACATGACACTTGATTATTACAAGAAAATCACTGACAATCTGTTACTAAGCGTAACCAAAGCTCCTTCCGTCGGGGTCGGAACAGCCACAGAAAACATGGGCAAAATAGACAATTCCGGTATAGAATTCCGAACAAGAATCATTGCTATCCGTAACTCCAACTGGGATTGGACACTTTCCCTAACTGCCAGTCATAACAAGAACAAAATCATACAGATTAGTAATGTCTTAAAAGAACAGAACGAAAAAAATAACGCAGAGAAGTCACGGGCGCCCATGCCGGTTTATGAAGAAGGCGAATCTATTAGCGCTGTCAAAGCTGTACAATCCGGCGGTATCGATCCAGCCACGGGGCGGGAAATTTTTATCGGGAAAGACGGCAAGCCGACTTTCACGTACGATTATCGTGACAAGATTGTATTCGGAGATAGCGATCCTAAAGTGTACGGTATTCTTAGTTCCTACTTGACCTACAAGAATTTCCAACTCAATATGATGTTTGATTACAGGTTAAAAGCAACAGTCTATAACCAAACATTGGTGACTCGTGTTGAAGGTTCCAGTCCCTACAATAATGCCGATGAACGTGTATTTAAAAGCCGTTGGAAAGAAGTAGGCGACCAGGTGAAGTACAAAAATATCGCAGACCAAAGTATTCCAGATCAAACCAGCCGTTTCATCGAAGACGAATACACACTCAGCCTAAGAAGTCTGAGTCTATCCTATGATTTCGTTCCCGCTATTTATAGGAAACTCCACTTGAGTCGCCTCCGGGTTCAATTAATGACAAACGACCTGTTCCGTCTGTCCACCATTAAACAAGAACGTGGATTTGACTACCCGTTTGCCAGAAGTTACCAATTATCCATCAGTGCAACTTTCTAATCCATATATCATGAAAAAATTTAAACACATATTATATACCTGCTTATTTATAAGCTGTATCTCTACCGGGTGTAACGAATACCTAGACGTGAACCCCGCCGGTAAAGTTACTCAAACCAAATTGTTTGAAGATATTCAAGGTTACCGTGATGCCATGTACGGTGTATACGCCAATCTGGCAACTATCAACCTGTATGGTAAAAATCTGACTTACGGTTTTGCCGATCAACTAGCACAACTGTTTACACCTAAAGCAACCGTAAGTGAGGAACAGACAGCATACAATACCCTCCGCTACAACTATACCTACCCAGCAGTAGAAAATATCATTACAACGATCTGGACAGATACTTACAAAATTATATCCTACCTGAACAACATCATTGAAAATATCGAAGGTACAGACCTCAACGCACACTCGGACTACCCTTTGATCAAAGGAGAAGCGTATGCACTACGCGGTTTCCTACATTTTGACATCATGCGTTATTTCTGTGAAACCATCCAGAATAATCCTAACGCAGGCGGCATTCCTTATGCCTATACCTTCGATCTTAAAAACAAAGAAGTATACACGTTAAAAGAATGCTATGATAATGTATTAGCAGATTTAACAACAGCACAACAACTACTTGCAAATGACACGTTGCAACTTAGCGGAGAATATCGTAACACGACCTACAATTACGTCAACCTATACGGTGTTTATGCGATGAAAGCCAGAGTTTTTCACTACAAAGGACAATTAGATAGTGCAGGGTATTATGCGGAAAAAGTAATCGCATCTCCCAATTATCGCCTGATTGCCTCGACGGAAGATGTTTCCAAAGCAATGCGGTACCCGGGACAAAATGAAATGATTTGGGGGTTATGGTCCAACAAATTATACGAATCATTGTTCCAAGAATTCATGACAGACCCGACTGCGAGTCAAAACATTATGTTTGTACGTCCAGATGCCATGAGTATGTATCAAGATGTAAATTGGAGTTCTGAAAATCACGATTATCGTTGGAACAATTTCTTCAAGACCGAGGGAAACGATATCCTTTTTGCCCGTCTACTCGACGTAGACCGGAATAATGTAGAAGATATGGAAACCCAGCAAGGAGCCATACGGGGGATCTGCATGTTGCGTCTTCCTGAAATGTACTACATTGCTGCCGAATCACTTTTTGCAAACGGAAAACAAGAAATGGGACAAAGTTATTTGGAAGCGGTAAGAAGAAGCCGAGGATTGGGACAAAGATTAGAGCCGGCAACATCATTGGAGGAATTTCAAAACATATTGCTAAAAGAACGACGTAAAGAGTTCTGGGGAGAGGGACAAACTTTCCTTGATTACAAAAGGACAAACAGCGAATTTTCGAACGTGAACAATACAAGCACAATCACGCTCTCGTCCCAAATCAGCGTACTCCCTTGGCCGAGAAATGAACAAGAATTTGGTTCCATCAATAAATAGTATTATGAAAAAGAACATATTATATCTGATTATCAGCAGCCTGTTATTTCTTGTTTCCTGCGAGAAAAACACAGACGGTTATTACGACAACATTGCCCGAATCTATTTTCCATCAACCACAGACAGTGTGAACTTTTCATTCGGTGATCAAATCATGACTTACACCCGCCATATCGTTTACATGCCCGTCAAAAAGATGGGTACCCCAGCAACACGGGAAATGAAATATAGAATAACTCTCAACGAAGAAAAAAGCACAGCAATAGAAGGCGTACATTTTACAACGCTCCAGAATGAATACCCGCTACTGATCGACTCGGTAAATGCTTATTTACCCATAGAATTAATTAGAGACGAGCTATCAGAAGAGGAAGTCATTTACAAGATTGTTCTTGATTTGAAAGAAAGTATCGATTTTGAATTAGGTAGCAAAGAAAATCTTCAAGCTGTCATTACTTTTAATAACTATTTGGAAGAACCCATGTGGTGGAAGGAAATCTTCGGAAATAAAACAATAAAATATCACCGAGGCATGTACCAGCAAATCATCGCATATTATGGACACCCGTTAGAACGTCAATATTGCATAGACCATTTTCTAGAGGTGCAAAGTGTATTCAAACGTGAAGTGTATGATTACGCTCAAGCCAATCCGGAATTAACCCAAGAGTGGGAATTTCAACCTAACATCAAATGGGATTTCAATTAACCTATAACACTCAAGTAACTATGAGAAATATATACATTGCTTTAACTTTATCGGTCATCCTATTAAATTCCTGTATTGATAACACGACCGAATTGGGAACAAAACCGATATCCAGAATAAAGTTTCAAGAAGAATTCAGCAGCACGGCATACAGGGAAGACCAGTGGAACGAGTTCACATTAGCTTGTCCTTCAATCGAACAAGAAAATGAAGATAAGCCGCTCACCTATCGCTGGGACGTTAACTACAAAACCGTTAGCACGGAGAAAGACCTGAAGTTCGTATGCGATGAATTGACCCCCGCTGATATGGGTAGTTTCCCTTGTCGTCTGACAGTTAGCAACGAAGACGGCTCCTCTTATCAGGACTTCTATTTAAAAGTTACCTCGCCATACGAAGAAGGCTTAATGGTCATGAGCAAAACTACCGAGGGCAGCATGCTCTCCTTCAAAAGAGAAGACAAACCGGACGTACCATTTCAATTAAATGCTTACAAACGTAACAATCCGGATTATCCTTTAGGTGAGGATCCGGTAGGAATCGTACAATTAAATTCTTCCACACTTTACATCGCATCCGCAAATCCAAACAGGATTATAAAATTAAATAGTAAAACGATGGAGGCGACCTATTTGCTTGATTATCCCGCCGGAAATCTCAATTTCATCGGCAAACCGAATGAAACGGAAACCTATCTGGGACTAAACAATACCATCTTTTGCTTTGACAACGGGCGGCTTTTGTATCTGGATGCAGGGCAAGACGGTTTTATCAACCACGTACAACAAGAATTAGACAAGTTGGTTTTGCCGAATAAAATAGAATTAGCAAACAAGATTTGTCTGGCAAAGAAATCATATCTCGTTTATGACAATGCTAACAACAGGTTATTCTATTATGATGACTGGTATGCAAGAATAGTGGACATACAACCGAATGATTTCAAAGGGAAAAAGTTGATCGATTTCGTACCTTGTATGGGTGGTTATTACAATCAGGTTATTATCGTGGAAATTCCGGGAGGGACGCCTGAAATCATACTTGCAAATCCTCCTTATCTTTCTGGAAGTCCAGTTTCAACTGAAGGTACCGGTATTAACTCGGATAGTAAATTTCTCGGTAGTGCAAAAAATCCCCATTTATATTATTCCGTGGGAAATCAAATTTTCGTGTATAATATTTATAGCAACGGAAATTTCGAACCTGCCAGATATACAGTCGGAGAAACAGGAGATGTTATCAAATCAATGGTATTCAATTCTAACGAGAATAAACTCTACGTGGGCTGGGAATCAGCTAATGGGGGAGAATACAAAGGCAACGTCACTTGTTTCGTCCTTAGCGGAAGCAGTGAACCCTGGGAAGAAAAAGGCATTGCAGGAGAAATCGTAAACATGATGTATAAAAAATAATATTTCACGATTTATACTAACAGAATCGAAGCAGGATGAATCCTGCTTTCGATTCTTCAATTATGCTAATACCATGAAGACACTTCTATTGACGCTCGCCACTTTGCTAATAGCATTACGGCAGGAAAATCCTGTATTTCAGATTAGTGGCAAATTCACACAACCATTAAAAAGTAAAGAAATCCGTTTCCAAGATCCTTATAGTCATCGTGATAGTTCTATATTCATCGTACCAATCCGAGAAGACGGTAGTTTCATGTTCCAAACCAACATCCAACCGGGTAAACTCCTTATCGCTTTTCTCCCGAAAGATTACATAGAAATCCCTGTCTATACCCAAAACCGACACTATCACCTCACAGAAAAAGACGGTATGTATTACTTCGAAACCGATCAGCCAACAAGCTTGCAGAATCGCCTAACGGCTTATTTACACGAATCTACAGTTCGCAAAGAAGAATATAACCGAATGTGTTCGGGTTACGACACGATCTCCAATCTACAACAAAAAGCCAATCGAAGTACTCTCTTATCTCGAAAATTACGTGAAATCGAAAACTTTCGTCTACAAGCCGTACAACAATTTGCCGGCACGGAGATTTCTCAATATATCATCTATAAAGTTCTCTATCACTATGAACACTTTTACAAACCTTTCACCGCTGTCATCCAAGCCTTAGGCGACACCATCCCAGAAAGTAACATGAAAGAACAGATTTTCAAGTCTTATGAAGAACTTAAAGCCGCCCAACTAATCGGAGATGCCCCTGCCTTTACCCTACCCGATATAAATGACAAAACGGTCTCACTCGCTGATTTCCGTGGGAAATACGTATTGATCGACTTTTGGGCGTCATGGTGTGCCCCGTGCCGAGAGAAAAATAAGGAATTAAATAAACACTATTCTCAATTAAAAGAACGAGGTTTGGAGATCATCTCTATCTCTCTTGACGACAACAAACAACAATGGTTAAATGCTGTCCGTGAAGACGGGATTTACTGGAAACAACTCATTGATCTTGAGGGATTCAAAAAAAGCCGGGTAAGGCAAGTCTATAAAGTGAAACAAGTTCCCACGGTCTATTTGATCGACCCACAGGGAAAAGTAATTGATACCAATCCCGAGATGAAAGACATCGAAAACCTCCTTCGCACGAATACACCGGATAACCAACTCGAACCGTGAAGAAATAAATAATTTTCAATTTTCAATTATATTCGTATCTTTGCATTCACATATCTATGGGGTAGACGTGGATTTGACAGCATGAAGAATAGGTATGTAAGCATGTCGGGCGTAGTGAAGCCGGCCCGTAAATCCCGGACGCAAAATTTTAATTGGCGAAAGAAATTACGCTCTTGCTGCCTAATCGAATCATAGTAGATTGAGGCTTAATCTCCGCTCAAGGTAGTGGAGACGAGACATCCCGCTGGCGGTCCCACCTTGTGCCAACCAGCATCCGGGGTGCAGGCAATACGAGGTTAGTCAACATCTTGTTTCGTGGTGCTGATGAAATAACAGAAGCTAAGGTATAGTTTGGGTGCTTTTTTCCGGGCTATATTCGAAAACCAATAAAAAGCTAAGCATGTAGAAAGCATATGGATTCCGTGTTTGGACCAGGGTTCGATTCCCTGCTACTCCACAATTAAACAGAAAAGAGGCTAAAAAGCCTCTTTTCTGTTTATCTTCAAACGGGACTGTATTACATCAAAAATTCAACCACAACTTAAATGCTGTAATCTTTTCCTCGCTAATAATAATCTGTGATTTATAGGGTGGTTTCACGAAAACCACGATTCGACCGTTAAAATAAGGTTCCACATGACTAATAGCTTTCACGCAAAGCAATACTTGTCGATTAGCTCGAAAGAACTGATCTGGGTCCAATTGTTCCACCAACTTATTCAAAGAAAGGTCAACAATATGTTCCTGCCCGGTATAGGTCACCGCAAATGTGATTTTATTCTCGGAATAGAAATAAGCCACGTCACTCACTTCCAACGGACGGAAACGTTCCCCTCCCGCAATGAGAAAGCGAGTACGATAGGCTTTCTCCCGATGCCGGAGACTATCGAGGATAACATCCAAGTAACCGTTTTCCGGAGATGTATTTGCAGCAACCAGTGTTTCATATTTCACGATCGCCTCAAGCAAACGTTTCTCATCCACGGGTTTCAGGATATAGTCTACACTATTTACCGTGAAAGCCCGAATCGCGTACTGATCATAAGCCGTGGTAAAAATAATCACGGAAGAAGGGCGAGCAGATGTCAGAAAACTGAACGAATCTCCATCCGATAACTGAATATCCAGAAACAATAAATCCGGATGCGGGTTCTCGGCAAACCATTGCACCGCCTCTTCCACGCTCCCCGGCAAAACCATAACCTCCCAAGCGGGACGCAATCGCCGGAGCATGGAGTGTAGCAAACGGGCTGCCGGCACCTCATCTTCAATAATGGCTACTTTCAAATTATTCATCAGCAAAAGGTATTTTTACTGTAAATGCACCTAATTTATCAACTATTTCTATCTCTTTACCTGTAATCAACTTACAGCGGTTTGCCAGATTCTGAAGCCCGATTCCGGAAGACTGGACATCCTTCCTAGGGTGAACCAAATTACTCACTACCAGAAAATTCTCATCAACCCAAATGGCAATCCTCATCGGATGAGTGGTAGAAATCGAATTATGCTTGATCACGTTCTCCGCCAGCAATTGCAACGTCAGCGGCGGCACCATCCGTTCCCGGCAATCATCCGGCACTTCAATATCGCAGGTAATACAATCTCCCAATCTCACTTTATGCAAAAACAGGAAAGCATCCAGAAAATCTAGTTCATCTCCCAACGTCACAAGAGTCTTATCCTGACATTGCAACACGTAACGATAAACATTCGAAAGATTCCGGGTAAACTCCACGGCATTACGAGGATTATACTCGATTTCGGCAATCAGCGTGTTGAGACTATTAAACAGGAAATGCGGATTCACTTGATTCTGTAAAGCCACGTACCGCGCCGTATTATTCTCTTCCTGCAAAGCCGCAGTATGTTGCTGTAACCGCAACATCTCTCGTATAGCCCTGAAAGCCAGCAACAACCCCAAGATAACTAATTCCACCAACCAAACGAGAACCAATACGAACTTTCCCCCGGCATAGAAAGTAAAAGGATGCGATGCCCCCGCCAGTAACTTAGCCGAAACCAGTAAACCATAGTTCAGCAAAAAGAACATCAACATCACCAACAGGTAAATCACAACAATCCTCCACCTTCTCCGGATATTCAAAGCGTAGCTCACGTTCAGCCACGAGCTGATACGCATTGTGAAATACCCTAAAATATTGAATGCAAGAATACAGAACAGACAAGCCCCGAAAGAATACAACTCTTCCTGTACCAATGGTGAAAAACCGGAATAACTCACTAACAGGAGATATGAAAATACCCCCAACCCGGAAAACAATCCGGCATACAGCAAAATATCCAGTTTCTTATTCATGTTGTGATCCTGTTTATTTAGCAAAGTTAGTCTAATTTACAAAGATTCGTACGCGTTCAAGGCTTTTATTAACCCGGAATAATAGCTCTGCGCCTCCGTTTTAGCCTGCACGTAATTAAGTTGCGAATTTTCCCGATAGGCTTGAGCATCGATCACTTCCAATATAGACGTTTTTCCCTCCCCATACCGCTCCAACGCTTTCGTCTCATTTTCTTTGGCCTTCTCCAACGAATTTCCCGTCAATTTCACCTGTTCTAGTGCCTGTAACAAATTCAGCCGTGCCGTCTGTACTTCCAGTGCCACGTTGTCTTTCACCCGGTTCAACTGATCGGAAGCCATACCGACTTGCCCCCGGGAAGCTCTCTTCTCACTTCGCCGCTTTCCCCACTCAAACACCGGGATGGATACTTTCGCGTACGCCACGTAATTCGGGTCCATATCCGTGCGGAAGTTATACCCCGGAGAAGAATAACTCCCGTCAACCCCGACATAGACCTGTGGCTTATACTGCGCATCATTCAATCGCAACGCACTTTCCGCCATCCTCACCTGTTCCTCGGCCATCCTGATCTCCGGCCGATTACTCCCGTTTCCCCGAAGAACCGAATCCTCAACCAGCAATAAAGGAACATTCTCTTCTATCATAGTCGGGTTAGACAACTCCAACCCGATAATCGAATTCAAAGCCATACGCCCCGTCTCGAAATTACTCTTTGCCTGTAACAGACGGTACTCCGCCTCGTTCAGTTGCACCTCTGCCATCAATAAATCCTGCGGATCCACCAACCCGGCATCCACCCTCTCCCGGATCGTTTTTACCAACGAGGACATCGAATTTCGAAAATCCATGGCCACACCCACAATCTCCTGCCGGGCCACCGTGTTCCAATACTGAATATCCGTCTGGTAACACACGGCATTCTTCACCACCTCCGCCTGTTGTGCCGCCACGGCTTGCCGTGACTGGGCCATCCGAATCGTTTCAAGCACCCGTCCCCCGGTATAAAGCGGTTGCATGAGCGACATCGACACCCCGTATTTCATATTTTTCCCCTTAAATCCCACAGAACGCCCCAACGAAGGCACATCTGCCGATAGTTCCATGGGATTCCCCGTGTACTGAAAATTTCCTCCCGCCTCCACTTTCGGCTTCAAATCGGCACGGGCGGATTTCTCCAGTTCCATACTCACCGAAATATTCTTTTCCGCAGCCTTGAGATCATAGTTATATTCCAAAGCCATGTTCCGGTATTTCTCAAGAAGAGAGCTTTGTTGGGCGGACACGGTAAACGCACCCGCCAGCATACAACCTAATACAAATATCTTTTTCATCGTTGATTTTCTTTTACATTATAAAATATGGCATAAAGAGCCGGGGTAACAAACAGCGTCAATAGCGTGGCAAATGTCAACCCGAAAATAATCGTGGCTGCCATTCCCCCGAAAGCAATATCAAACAACAAAGGAACCATCCCGAAGATCGTGGTTGTTGCAGCCATCAATACCGGACGGGTACGTACAACCGTGGCCTCCACGATACAAGTATACAAGTCCACCCCGTTCCCATGCTGCACGTTGATCTCGTCAATCAACACAATCACGTTTTTAATAATCATGCCCAATAATCCCAGCCACCCCGCAATAGGGAAGAACCCGAAATCAAATCCCGTGAGCAACATCCCGACAGCCACGCCAATCAGTGACAAAGGTAACACGCAAAGAATAATGATTGGTTGCCGGAAGTTTCCGAACAAGGCCACCAGAATGACAACAAGCAACAGAAATGCCAATGGGAAATACATCACGATGGCCTGTATGGCCTCCTTTTGATCCTTGAATTGAGCATCCCAAAAGAATGTATATCCCTCAGGGAGTTGTATTTTCTCAACTTCTGCCCGAATCTCCCCGTGTACTTCCGCCATAGTAGTACCCGGTTTCACCCCACACATGGCGGCCATGGACAACTGCCGATTATACGTCCGCATCTGCGGGAACTCCCACGTGGTTTCAATCCGTTCCGTCACTTGCGACAGTGGGGCAGAATTCACCCCGTTCCACACGGAGAAATTACCCAAAGCCTCGGCATTCGTAATATCCGCCCCGGCAGATTTCAACAACACGGGTACTTTCTTCTCGTCATCCCGGTACACGCCAACCGTCACCCCATCTTGAATGGATTTCACAGACTGCATCATATCCGCCTTCGTGATCCCCAAGGCTCCGGCCTTCACGGGATCATACACCGGACGAATCATCATCGCCATACTTCCCCACTCGTTACGGGCATCCGCCACTTTCGGATTGCGACGCATAATATCCACGGCAACACCCACCAAAGAATCCAGCACCGCCGGATCCGGTCCCAGAAAACGAGCTTCAATCAACGCCTCGTTCAACGGGCTCAATTCGAAACTATTCACCTTGATAAACGCCTCCGGGTATTTCGCCGGGAGAGAATCTTGTAACACGGCATGTAGCTGACGGGATTCCGACGATGTTCTACATTTTATCAATAATTGAGCATAATTGGATTGAGGCCCGAATGACACGTTCGACAAATAATATCGTGGCGGAGTTCGCCCCACGAAAGCCGACACCATCTCCATCTCGTGATAAGTACTGACATAATCAGCCATATCGTCCGCCACCCGGTCAGTTTCTTCAATACGGGTCCCTTCCGGCAACCACATATCGACCGTGAAATATTGTTTATCCAACGAAGGCACGAAAACTTTCGGGATAAACCGGAAACTCCACGCCGACACGCAAAGCATAACCACAAGACAACCCACCACCACATATTTACGACGGATCACCACCCGCAACGAGCGTCGGAAACGATCATACCATTTACCGGTAAACAACTCTGCCGTCAACTCGTCCGGACGTGGACGACGCACAAATTCCTGTATGAAGAACGGCGTTTGCGTGAGGGCAAATACCCAACTAAACATCAATGACACCCCGATCACAACAACCATCGAAGACAGCAATTCCCCCGTAATATGCGGTGAATAATAAATCGGCATAAAAGTCAGGATAGCAATAACCGTTGCGGCTAATAATGGCAAAGCCGTTGCAGAGCAAGCCCTCATAATGGCTGTCCGCTTGCGCATCCCCCGTTGCATATTCACCAACGCAGAGTCCGATACCACGATCGCATTATCCACCAGCATACCCATGGCAATGATAATTGCGGCCAAAGACATACGCTGCAAGGCAATCCCGTCAGCAAACATCACGATCAACGTGGCGAAAATGGAAAATACCAACCCACTGCCGATCAACAACCCGTTTTTAAAACCGATAAAGAAGAGTAATATCGCCACGACAGTCAGCACGGAAACGATCAGGTTGACAATGAACCCCCGATTTGCCACGGCAGACTCGTACCCTTGATCATAAATGCAGGAAAGAGCATATCCTTCAGGCATCTCGGATGCAAACCAATCTATCTTTTCTTTTACCGCCTCGGCCATATCCACCACGTTCCCCGTCGGAACCGTAGAAATAGCTATTCCGATAGCGGGTTCCCCGTTCACACGCATCATATTGGAAGCCGGCGTCTGGTAGGCTTCCTCGATTTCGGCAATATCCGCCAGCCGGAAATGCTCCCCGCCTTTAGAAACAATGGTCAGATTCCGAATATCATCCAACGAATAGAAATTCCCGGTTGACTCGATACGTACCCGATTCTCCCCGACATCTATCCCCCCGGCATCCACCACTTTATTCTGTCCCTCGAAAGCACGGGCAATATCCGCGGTCGTGATACCGCTAAGTGCCATCACCGAAGGACTGATTTTCACATCAATCGTTGGGGTCTGTACCCCGTATATCTCGACCTTGGCAACATCCTTCACCTTGAGAATCTCATTTTTGATCAACTTCGCCTGATCCTCCAGTTCCCGGTAGGTATGTCCCATTCCTGTCAGCCCATAGAAAACACCTAGCACATCCCCGAAATCATCATTCACGACAGAAGGCCCAGCTCCTGCCGGTAGTTTTCCCTGCACATCACTCACTTTTCTCCGGAGTTTATCCCAAAGTTGCTGCATCTCATCCGCCCGGATCTCTTTCTTCACGTAAACCGTGATTTTTGACAGCCCGGCCCGATTCTCCGTCTTCAAATAATAGAGTTCCCCCAACGACTGTATGGATTCCTCCAACACGTCGGTCACCTGCGTCTGCACTTCCGATGGAGAGGCTCCCGGATAAGGGGTAAGCACCAAAGCCTGTTTGATCGTGAACGGGGCATCTTCCAGTTTCCCCATTTTCGCATAAGCGAACAATCCCCCGAACAGCACAAGCAAAAGCAACAGGATGGTCAGAGACTTTTTCTGTAAAAAATATTTAACCAGTTTCATGATAACATTCTTTTTAGCGAGTAACATCTTCCCTTAAAAAGGGCTATAACGAACCAAATCCATTAAATACGTTTCTCGTCAGCCACTTGCACCGCCATATTCTCCGACAAAAAACGAAGTCCGCTCACGACAATTGTCTCTCCCGCTTCCAAGCCGTCCACAACGGCGATCTCTCCTCCCGGCAACAATGTCCCTAAAGTCACGTTTTTTCGGCTTACCCGGTTCCCATCGGCATTCAGCGTCCAGACATAATCGCCAACCACCGGGCGATGACAGACGGCCTTCTGCGGGACAATCACACCCGCCTGTTGCAAAGTGCCATCCGAGCGCAGGAATAGTTTCCCGGACATACCTGCCGGAAGATGCTCTTCCCGATTCGGCAATAAAGCTGTCAACAGATAAGACAAATTGTTCGAGGTCGTACTTTTAGAAATCTCTTCTACCTTCGCCTTATAAGTCTTACCGGGCATGGCATCAAATTCCAATTCAACCTCCCGGACATTTCCTCGTCCGAAAGCGATCTCCTGTGTCACGTAGGCCTCCAGTTTCAACTGGCCGAGATCAACAAAGGAAATGACAGGTTGAGAGGCTTTCACATCTTGAAACTCCTCGATATACACCTCTCCCACATACCCGTCGAAAGGAGCGACCAATCGGGTATCGTTCAACTCATTCATGGCTGTCTCGTAAGCGGTCTTCGCCGAAATATACTCCGCCTTGGCTTTCTCGAACGTACTTGCTGAAACGTTATTTTTCCGGTAAAGGACTTCGATACGCTCGTATTCGGCCTTCGCCTGCTTGTATTGCGCCTCCATACGTTCCTCTCGGATTCGGAAATCACGAGGATCGATCTCTGCGATCACCTCACCCCGTTTATAATACGTTCCGGCATACACCTCAAACCGCTTGATCGGTCCTCCTACCCGGAAGGACAATTCCGAAGTACGGAAAGGCTTCGATATAAAAGAAAATTCTTTCTGATCCCCCTCGGAAGGCTTCACAGCTTGTGTCACTCGAACCACCATTCCCTGTTGACGGTCCTTTTGTTCAGCACCTTTACATGAAAATAACATCATGCAAAAACATAGTAATATTCCAAAATTCCCTGTTGTTTTCATTTTCATATTTTTTTGTTCTGAAACAAAAATAACAAGGGGAGCCGTACCGAACCGACTTTATTTTCCCCAAGCCGGGAAATCCGTAACCGAAACAGGAATAGAAAAGATGAAGTTTTCATCGAGATAAACAAAAATCCCTATCTTTGTGGAAACAACATCAATTTTATGGACATTGTAGAACTCCGAGAGTTATGTCTCTCTTTTCCTCACACGACCGAAGAATTTCCTTTTGACGAAACTACGTTAGTCTTCAAGGTCTTCAATAAAATGTTTTGCTGCACGGACATCATGCCATTCGAATGGATCGCCGTGAAATGCAACCCGGACTGGGCCATCGAATTACGGGAAAAACACCCGGAGATCACTTCCGCTTATCACTTCAATAAGAAATACTGGAACGGGATTAATATGCACGGAACTCTTCCCGATAAGTTCATTGAAGAACTCATTGAACACTCGTACCGAGAAGTTATCAAGAAACTTCCGAAAAGTTTTGTAAAGGAGAATTTCCCGGAGTTTTCACTCACGGAATCCAATCGGGGGAAATAATTACAAGAATGGGACCCAGTTGCCGGGTCCCATTCTTGTAATTATTTCTGAAGTTCACTCTCGATCATTTTCTGTAAAGAAGGATCGGAAGGACGGGGAGCTTGAGATTCCACGATACTGCCATCCTTGGCAAAAACCATAAAGCGGGGAATACCCGTAATCTTATAATCTTTCGTTATCTTACTCCATCCATCGGCAAACAACTGTACCCCGGGCAATTGCTCATCTACCAAGAATTTTTTCCATTTCTCGTAATTCTTCTTCTCGTCAACAGATACCCCGATGAAAACAACATCCTTACCTTCCATCGCTTTCTCCAGTTTCTTCAAGTGCGGTAATTCACCCCGACAAGGTGAACACCAAGTTGCCCATACATCAACCACGACCACTTTCCCCTTATAGTCGGACAAAGAGTGCATATTACCTTCGGCATCCGGATAGGCAAAATCTATTGCTCTCTCCCCCTTCTTGGCCTCGTAGAGGGCAGAAGCCTTAGCTTCCAACACTTTCAATTGCTCGGCATCTACATATTTTTTAGCCTCCTCCATAAACTCCAAATATTCGAAATAGGAACGCCCGAAACCTTTTGCCTGATTCACGACCAACTCCCCCTGCAATTTCTTACTGGGGATGACAGATAGTGCATCCTGTAACTCTCCCCCTCTTTTCCCATTCTCCAAACAATAAAACATCATGTACGATTTCAAGAGTTTCATTCCATCAGGCATTTCCAAAACTCTCTCATCCGTAAACTTATTTTTATCCGTAATGGTACTATAATAGGCGATACGCTGTTCTTTAGAAGGATGCTTGGAACGCGGGGTATAAATAAAATTCAATGCAAACCGATCCAACTCGCAGCCGACAAAATATTTCATCAACTCGTTAAAACGGGTATTTTTCGTTTTAATACTCTTGCAAAACGGTTCCGTCTTTGCAAGTAAGGCTTCAAAGTCCGGGAAAAAATCTTCAAAAGTACTATTATGCACCCGTGTGAAATACGTCGATTTTTCACACACCCGTTTAGAAAGATTTACCCACTCATACAATACCTTATTCTCAGCCGTATTGTGCTTACCTGTCAGATACACCGTATCCTTATCCATAAAAAGCGAAACGGCATCCCCCGCTTTCAGATAAAGCGGGTATTCATAATTTTTGCCATTCCCCACAACATAAAAACCTTCATATTTCGGGATAAAACTAAAACCATAATAACCATTTTGGTTATAAGAAGCACTTGCCAGCACTTTTTTTTCTCCTTTATCCACTCCGAACAACTGAATAGTCGTTCCAATTCCTTCTCCGACACGACATTCAACAGTTACCGGTTTCTGGGCGTGTAACATCCCAGAAAACAGCAAACAAACAATCAATCCTAATTCTATTTTCATATCAATAATTACCAACGAGTTATACATTTTACAGCACCTTCCGTGTCAATCACTTCCTCTACAGTCAAATTACGGCTATCGGTACTCTCCGGAGTAAGCCGATACACTTTTCCGCCATTCGCCTCGCTATAAGTTGCAACAAAAATATTCGAACTATAATCACCACTCGTAACGATATTCAAAGAAACGATAGCATCAAAACTCACATCCGGTACATTAACTTCTACACATTCATCAATTCCTTTTCGGTAAGTATATAGCTTATTACCTATCGAGAAATACAAGAAACCGTTCATCCAATCAATAACCGTGTATTCAGCCCCCTCGATCATGGCTGCATTACCTTTCAACTCTTCCATTTGATCCAAATGTCCCTCGTGTGTTCCGCTTGCCGTATTTTTTACTACCGAGAACTGACAACGCTGATATTTCCCATCTTCATCTTTCACGATTGCTACCGTACTCTCATTCGTCACTCGCTGCATATACAACAAATCTGAATTTGGGAGTGCCGAATCTTCATTTATATCATAGCAAGATTCCGTCACAAATCCCCCACTCTTCATTGCATAGGACACAAAACGTCCCCGATCCTGATCAAACAAAATTGCTGCATTACTACTAGCACCTCCATAATAAGGAGCCGCATTGAACTTCTTGTTATTCACATAAGTAACATCAGCCGAAAGAATACTCCTAGAAGTCAAAAGATGCACATTCCCCTCCCCGGTGAAGAAATACATAAATTGAGTCGACAAATAATACATGGACTTCATAGTATAACTAACCGGCTGGGGTGTCAACATAATCATACGCAACATATTCTTTTCTTCCCATGAAAAATCAGGCATATTCAACCAACCGGTAGCCTCTCCGGTAGCCACCCATAGCCTTTTCCCGCCCCAATTCTTGACGTTTGTATAAACGATGGAATTTGCCCCTCCGGACAAATAAGGGAATCCCGAACCACTCAACAATCCGGTCCGATGAACCTTATTTCCTTCCGTATCATCTGCATAGATTTCAATATCAACTTTACGATCAGCATCTTCCGTCATAAAGATAAATCCACCTTTTAGTTCCTCGACCACATTCAATTTAAAATCAGTGATCCAAGATACTCCCGTCTTTTTTTCTGTTACCGTATAATTTACCTGATAGCTAACCCCGCTCGCCAAGTCAATCGTCTCATTCAAATCTTTCTCGGTACTTAACACCACATCTCCATCATTCGTGATAACCTTCCACTCGAAAGTATAATCCTCCGGATTAGCGACTTCAGTCTTACCCTCCGTTCCCAAGACTTGTTTTTTCAAGTCGACTTCAAGATACAATACATGGCCACGCCCAACCGTCGTATCTTTCAATACCTCTGTCAGATCGATATCCTGCACCCAATTATAACTATAATTACCTTTGTCTTCATAGCAAGAATTCAGTACTCCTGCCAACAACAAACTTATTAACCCGATATAAATATATTTCAACATACACTTCTTCCTTTAATTGTTTGTATTCAATTCAGATGCAACAGGCCAATCTTCCGGTATCTCCACACCGGGGAACGTCATGTATCCCTTATCCGCTTCATTCGTATTTTCCGGATCTTGAGGCATCTGCGTCGGATCTCCGGCCTCTATAATCGCATTCAGGTAATTGGCAAAATAAACATTCGCTATTAATATTTTATTGCCAATACTACTTTTTATTTCATTATCCGAACTAAACCAATCGGTAGCCTCAAATCCCATTTCCTGATTAAAGAAATTAAATTTCGCCTCAGAGAAATATCCCAAAAAAGATTCCATCCACATGGACGGTTTAGTTAGTTTACTCGTAAACATCAACACGTGACGAGTAACGTCAATAGTATCCTTGTCCACAATTTTCTGGGGTATATTTTGCAAGAAATATTCATTGGAAACCAAGCGCAACTCGATAGAAACCGTAGCATCTCCCAAGCCTTCCCGGTAAATATGAATAGGAATTTCCCCGTACACGCTGTCCTTAGGCAAGATATACTCGGATTGCAACTCGTCATAATTCGTTCCGGCCACAGCCGTCGCGCTCTCAACTTTCACCTTAAATGCACGGTCACAGTCAACCATATCCCCTAAAGCCCTGACAGATAATCGGACAATCGTATCCGGCACATTATACATGGCAAAAGAAAAGACCGTTGTATCCATATACACGTTAGACACTTCAGAAGTCAACTTCGGGTAACAAAAATAAATGCTATCCGAACCTTTATACAAATCCAATTTGTCTTCTTCACAACTCCAGCAAAGCAAAACAATTCCTAAAAATATCAATATTTGTCTCATAATCCATTCTTCTTAATCTCGTCTGTTATCAGTTTCACTCTCAGGCAATGGAATAATATAATTTGGTTTCTTGGAGCCATTAGGACCGGAAACAGAAGTAATACCATTACGTTTCAAGTAGTAATAATATTGTCCTTCCCCATAAAATTCCTTCTCCCATTCCTGCCGCAGCGTTGTTTGAACATCCGAACCCACCATGCCGGACTGATACCCTCTAATCATTCGCAATTTCTCCAACCAGGAAGAAGCCACCACATCATCATTTGTTGTCGCCGCGGCAATCAGGTAAAGTTCACTCAATCGTAACATCGACTGAATCTCATATAAATAAGGATCACTTCTATTTTCCGTTTGTTCTGCATACTTCACAAACACCATCAGACCGGAAGTCTGCCGCCCGGTAGCCACTTCCCAAGAATGCTTACGATAATCATTCGGTTCATCATAAAGCTTATTTATATAACTCTCGGTTGACAATAAAATATTATCATCTTCCAAATCGGAACTAAACAACTCTTTATACATAGTCGTACGTTTCATGTTATGTAAGGCAAATAACTCTTCACAGAAGAAAACCCGATCTTTTACCGCAACTGTTTGCGAAACCGGAGTAAAGGCCGTATTAAAATTATTCGCCTCGTTAGTCTTCGGATCTTTACCTTCCAACAAGGTTGTTGCAATCCGGTATGCTTCATCTGCATATTCATCTCCTAAATACCAGCACATACGGGCTTTTAACGCCCACACGGCATAATAATTCAAACGCAGATTACGATAATCCCAAAAATCTTCATCTTTGACAATACCCTCTGTCAAAATCACATCCTCAGACAAAAGCACGATAGCCGAATCAATATCCGCGAATAAATGTTCAACCAACTCGTCTGCCGGGAGAATAGGCCGCGTGACATCCGTCACCACATTGTAATAAGGGATAGAGGATTCTTTCTTATTCGCCTCAGAGTACACCGGCCCGAAAATTCGAAACATATCAAAATGCAACAAAGTGCGGATTGCCAATGCTTCTCCCATCGACATCCTGTAATTGACGTGTGACAGCAAATCTTGATGTTCTGGCACCTTCTCCAAAAATTCATTACAATCGGCGATCAATTTGTAAGCCGCTTTCCAGATCGCCTCAAAAGTCCCTTTCGGCCCGTCATTCGTATATTTATATTCACTCAGATCATAATAAGTATGCCCGCTAGATAATTTATACCGCTGCCCCAACACATCAATAGCACCACCTCCCAGATTCTCCGCATACAGATCATTAGATGCAAGACTCAAGTATAAACCGTTCAAAGCCCGCTGTATCCCGTTCTCCGTGGAATAAAGCTGATCTTCAGCCATCGAGTCGTAAGGCTTCACATCCAGCCAGCTATTACAGCCCCCGAAGAATAAACCTCCTGACAGAATTGTTAATATAATAATTGCTTTTCTCATAATTTCATTTTTTACTCATGCTTAAAATGTCATATTCACAGAAAAAGAAACCGTCCGTGCAAATGGATAAGAAGTACCCCGTTCGGCCTTAATGGTCGAGCAACGGAAAATATCATTCATATTGGCACGTATCGTCATGTTCTTTAAAAATACTTTTTTCAACCATTTCTGTTCTCCAAATTCATAGGCCAGTGATATAGATTCACCACTTAACGTATTTTCTTTCTGAACATAGCGGGAAGTCATCGGTGCGGTTTCATTATCACTAACAGTTGAAGTGATCTTTTTATATTGGGCACGATCTCCCGGTTTCTGCCAACGATCATACAAGGCACGCTTATCCTGATTATAAGCGGTCATCGCCGTTGTCTTCAGATTTTCAATGCGGTTATATAATTCTGTATTAAAATAATCGGCATCAATCCGATAACGGAAATAAGCACTAATAGAAAAACCCCTGTAATAAAGATTGGTACCAAACACACCTTCCAACAAAGGCTCCGTGTTCCCCACCACCGTCTCGTCGTTTATATCATAATCGAAAGTATAACTTCCATCCTTTTTAATATAAATCTCCGATCCTGTCATCGGATCTATACCTGCAGAACGAACGGCCCATATGTCGGTCGGACTACCCCCATCCCGGTAACGCGTCAGAGAAGTAGACTTCAACTCATCATTCAGCAATTCCAAACCCGCACCGATATTACGATATGTCTGTTTCTGATGCCGCCCGTTCAAAGAGAACGACCAGTTAAGACGATCTTCCGCCTTTGACATAACAGTTCCAACCACATTGAAACTGACCCCTTTCGTACGTTGAGCTCCCAAATTCGTGATGTAAGAATCACGCCCCGTGGAAGAGGCTATTGAAGTCGTTACCAACATGGGATCAGTATCTTTCCAATAAACATCCGTATTAATTTTCAAACGATTATTCAATACCGTCAAATCCAATCCCAAGTTATAATCCATCGTTTTCTGCCATTTCAGATCGGGATTCCCGAAACCGGAAACATTAGCACCCATACCGAAAGCATTTTGCAGGTTCGTATTATACACGTAAGTCGTATAGGCCTTATAAGCAGAGAAGTTCTGATTTCCCGGATTACCGACAGAAAAACGTAGTTTTAACCAGTTCACCCAATCCCCGATAAAAGCCTCATTATGAATATTCCAAGCAACCCCGACAGACCAACTATCCGTGAAGCGCTTATTCGTCCCAAATACCGAAGATCCGTCTTTACGATAATTCACGTCCAACAGGTACCGGTTGTTGTAAGCATAGTTAAGATTCAGGTAAAAACTCGTACTACGGGTAGTAGACTCATTATATGAAGGCTTACTTTCGGTAGCATATTCGTTGGCAAAAGCAGGATTCGGAACGTTATCATCCGGGAAACCGATTGCAGTAAAAGCGTCATTGATCAAACGTGTAGAAGAGAAGTTCCACCCTAACACGGCATTTACTTGATGTACATCTCCCAACAATTTTCCATACGTCACAGTCACATCCCCATCATATCCCCAACGATCAGTTGTTGATTTCGTGTAAGAACCCCGTTCCGTCTTTTCCGTTTCGTCAAAATCAGTATGGAAAGGAGACTTGAACTTTTCGCTCTTGTTATTACCTTTCGTCAGACTGATTCTTCCCCGTGCCATGATCCCATCCATGGGACGCCATTCCATCTGGAAATTGTTGCGGAAAGAGATCTCTTTCGCTCCATCCAGATAGTTCAAGCTGGCATTATACAAAGGATTTTCAACTTTAATCGACCAAAAACCACCATCAACCGAAGACTCTTCCAAATACTTCGGCACAGAACCTTCGTAATCTTTCGGGTAATAGGGATTCGTCTGCACATACACGGAGAAACTTTGCGGTGCATTTTGACTTTCCGTATAGTCTAACGTAAATTTATTGTCAAAACTGAATTTACCTTTCCGGTAACGTAAATCAATATTAAAACTCAAAACGTCACGTCCGGATTGTTTCATTACTCCTTGGGTTCCATTATAACTCAGCCCAACTCCATACAACATGGCATCATCACCCCCTTCAACATACATATTGTGTTTATGCGAAAACCCCGTTCTCACCGGTTCACTCAACCAATAAGTATCCACCCCGCTTTGCACGTTTTTCAACCGCTGGTTATAAAGATTCATTCGATCAACCAAATATTCTTCATTTGAGGTCTTCGTGTAATAGCCAGTCAACCACTCAAATTCCAACTTCTCAGCGGCATTCATCATATTATAATCGCTAAGATCCGGCATCTGAACCGTGAAGTCACCATTATAAGACAAACGCAATGTTCCCGGAGCGGGACGCTTGGTTTCCACTACCACCACTCCATTAGCGGCCCGAGAACCGTAGATTGCCGTGGATGCAGCATCTTTCAATATCGTAACAGAAGCCACCCGCTCCATATTCAAATCAACAATCGTCTGCAAATCTACCTCAAAACCATCCAAGATAAACAAGGGTTGATTCGGGTCAACGGCATAATCCTCTTTCAGGTTGACGATACTCGTTTTACCTCGAATATCAATATCAGGCAATTTATTCGGATCGGAACCGAACTCGTTGTTCGGGGTGATATGAAAAGAAGGGTCCAACGTTTTTAAACTCTGCAAAATATTTTGCGATCCCATCATTTTCAAATCCTCTTTCTTATATGTCGTTGCGGAACCGGTAAAACTTTCAGATTTACGCTCGAAAATACCGGTCACGACCACCTCGTCCATTTGGGTAGTCTCCTCCTCCAATACAACTTTTAGCTCCGTCTGTCCGGAAAACGTCACTTCAGCCGTTTTCATTCCGATAAAAGAAAATTGCAAAACCGTTCCAGCCGTATGGGGAAAAGAAAGAGTGAATTTTCCGTCCATATCTGTCGAAGCTCCCAACGTAGTACCTTTTAGCAAAACGGTTACTCCCGGTAAAGGTAATCCTTGGACATCTACAACCACACCTTTTACCACCCGTTGCTGCACAGGGTCAGGTTTCGTTTCTTGGGGACGGATAACCACCGTATTATCAACAATACGGAACGTAAATTTTTTCCCTAAGACTTGTCGTAAAGCCTCATCCAAGGAAACATTCTGGCAATGAACCGAAACTTTTCCCACGGCATTAATTTCCTGATTGTTGTAAAAAAAGTCCAGTTTTGTCTGTTTCTTTATCGCATCAAGCGCTTCTTTACAAGTTGCATTACTTAGATCGAGACTAATACTGTCCGCCTGAGTGTAAGTGCCCGCACTTAATCGCAAAATACCAAAGAGGATTAAAAAAACGGTTAATTTCATAAACCTCCATGTTTTCAATAAAAAATTCATACATTTGTAGTTATGGGTTTAACAATTACCGGACGCCTACTGCAATTTGTGCCCGGCCGATTAAAACACACCTACGGTAATCGCATCAACGGTTACCGTTTTTATATTATAAATTACGAAATACTTTCACTTGCCGTCCCTCCACCTTGAACCTAACATTGGTCGTCTCCTCAATTAATTCCAACACCTGTTCCAACTCGTTATAACGTTTCATCACTCCGGTAAAGCGATAATATTTTGCCACCACATCATCAAAACGAATCTCCACATCATACCAGCGTTCCAACTGATGCGCAATAGCTTCCAAAGACATATCGCTAAACACAAAACGTCCTTTTTTCCAAGCAATAATATCATCAACATTTACTTGTTCGGTCGTAATCACCCCACCCTTCAAAACAGCCTGTTCACCCGGCTCAAGAATATATTCCTGATAAGTATCCGGATAGGACACTCGAACTTTCCCTTCAGCCAAAGTCGTACGTAAACAATTGTCATCCCGATAAGCATTGATATTAAATTCTGTTCCCAAAGCCTCCACCTGCATATCGTTTACCACAACTCGGAAAGGTTTCGTCGCATCTTTCGCCACCTGAAAATAAGCCTCTCCTTTCAAGAAAACTTTCCGTTCTGTACCGACAAAATCAACCGGGTAACGTAATTCTGATTCCGAATTCAACCACACCCGAGTTCCATCGGACAATTGTACCTGATATTCCGTAGAACGGGGAACACTCAACGTATTAAAAATCTCTTCCTCCAACTGTACGTTCTCTGCATGATAAATCATCTGCTGTCCGGCACTCACCAGAATTCCGGTTCCACTCTCCTGGATTACCGAATCATTATTCCATTGTTGCACTTGGAGTACTCGCCCATCGTTCAAGGTAAGTGATACTTGATGACGCTTTCCCACGTTTTCCGGCTTCGGAACGACCTCATCGGAATGATGACCATAAAACCAGATACCGACAGCCAGAGGCATCACGATAGCAGCCGCCACCGCCCACTTCCGTACCAGCTCTCTTCTCCGAGAATATTTCAACGTCCGGCAAACTTGCTTCCACATACGTTCCTTATCCGGCGGACTGGCCACTTTCCGGCACTCATCCATACGGACCAGTAGTGAGAATAATTCCTTATCCACCTTTTCCTTGTTACTACCTGCCAAGAAATCATCCAACTTCTTATGTAACTGTTCTTTCTCCATTTTCAAAACCAGTCTTTACATTCTTATTGTATTCTTTCAAACACACTAATGACAGGTAACTGAAAAAAAAGGGTGAAAAAAGAAGGATTTTTTTTCACATATATCCTAAAAAAATAAGTAATGCTATGATCTCCAAATCTTTTTCATTGAATTCGGCTCGCAATTTACTATAAGCACTTTTTAATTGCGTTTTGACCGTATTAACAGAGACATCCAATCTTTCTGCCACTTCCTTATACTTCAAACCTTCAATACAAGCCAGAATAAAAATCTCACGGCACTTCTCCGGCAACGAGTCAACAAACACATTCAAGCGTTCCCGCATGATATTCAACTCTTCTTCATCCTCCGAAACTTCTTCCTCCATTATCTCCCATCTCTGACTTTCCTCGTAATGATGTTTCACTTTCAAATGCTCCAAATAATTTTGGCAACGATGATCCACGGCCTTACATAGATAGCCGACAACAGAATCCGTTATTTTCAAATTTTTCCGCAATTGCCAGAAACGAATAAATACCTCCTGCACTATGTCTTCGGATACTGAACTATCCTTTACAAAGCCAAACGCACGATAATACAACACGTCCGTGTACTCTCGAAAAAAGTATTCCAAAGCGGATGTATCTCCCTGTTGCATTTTTTCGAAAAGGATCAACTCATCTGGCATAAGACAATAGGTATTATTTCAAACAAACTCACCGTTATGCAAAAAAAGGTTTTTATTCCATACCGAAAAAGCAAAAAAATCATAAATAACAACAATAATACCACACATAATATCCCAAAATCGTCACACACTCGCTTCCATGGGGCAAAGTAAAGACTGACAGTTGGGGAAATCCTATCTCGAATTATTCCAGAACACACAACGTATTCCTCAGCCGTCAGTCAGTAAAAATTATTATTAATCTTCTTGTTGTTGGCGTTTCACCTCGGCAAGAACTTCTTTCATATCCAAGCCTGCCGCCTCGGCAATACCTTTACCACAACGTTCGTCTGCTTGGTAAAAGCGAGCTGCCACCCGCACTTTTATATTCACGGGCACTCCTTCCATAGCTGCGGCAACATTCGTGTGTATTCGCTTCTTCTCGTCTTCAGGTACCAGACGATACAGGTCTCCCGGTTGCGTGTAATAATCTTTATCTTGTTGGTAATGATTACCCATTCCCCGGATATCAAAAGGAGGTTGATTATAAGCATGGTTATCTACCGGTCCGCCGAAACTATTCGGCTCATAGTTCACCGCACCACCACCGTTACCATCCACTCGCATAGCTCCGTCCCGGTGGTAATTGTGCATCGGACAGCGAGGTGCGTTTACCGGAATAGAATCTGCGTTAATTCCCAAACGATAACGATGGGCATCCCCGTAAGCGAACAGACGCCCCTGCAACATCTTGTCCGGTGAAAAACTGATTCCCGGGACCACGTTAGCCGGGTTGAAAGCAGATTGTTCCACGTCGGCAAAATAATTTTCCGGATTCCGGTTCAACTCGATCACCCCCACCTCAATCAACGGGTAATCCTTGTGACTCCAGACTTTAGTCAAGTCGAACGGATTAAAACGATACGTTTCCGCATCCTTTTCCGGCATGATCTGTACACACATTTTCCATTTTGGGAAATCCCCCTTCTCGATATTCTCGAACAAATCCCGCTGGGAATGTTCCCGATCTTTTGCCACGATCTTTTCCGCCTCTTCATTCGTGAAATTGGCAATCCCTTGCATACAACGCAAATGGAATTTCACCCAGCAACGTTCGTCATACTCGTTATAAAAGCTGAACGTATGACTTCCGAACCCGTGCATATGACGGAAATCTCGTGGAATACCCCGATCACTCATCAAAATCATCACCTGATGCAATGTCTCCGGCGACAGGCTCCAGAAATCCCACATCGCCGTGTTACTCCTCAGGTTCGTCTTCGGGTCTCTCTTTTGCGTGTGAATAAAATCGGGAAACTTCAACGGGTCCCGAATAAAGAAAACAGGTGTGTTATTCCCAACCAGATCCCAGTTCCCCTCGTCAGTATAAAACTTCATGGCAAATCCCCGAACGTCCCGTTCCGTATCGGCTGCTCCCCGTTCTCCCGCCACCGTGGAAAAACGCATGAACACATCGGTCTTCTTGCCAACCTTGGCAAAAATGCTTGCTTTCGTATAACGGGTAATATCATTCGTCACCGTGAACGTGCCAAACGCCCCGCTTCCCTTGGCATGCACGATACGTTCCGGAATCCGCTCCCGGTTAAAATGAGCCAATTTCTCGATCAGCCAAACGTTTTGCAAGAGAGCCGGTCCATGAGGTCCCGCTGTTTGAATGTTTTGATTATCACCTACCGGAGCCCCGGCTTCAGTGGTAAGTTTTTGTTTCTTTTCCATGGTTAATAAGGTATATTCGTTATCATCTATATCTCGATTATACCTTATTAACCATTAAAAAGTTTTACAAACGAATCAAAAATTTTTATTCCGTTTTCGGCTTGCGAATGTAATGAGGCATCTCAAAAGGAATCTCCAAAGAAAATTCTACCAACCCCATAAACTCGCCATTCTCATACCACGGGGTCTGATAAATCAATTTCTTCACGCCGTTTTTCTCGATCGTGTAAGCATTCGTGGCATGTTCCTCCATCAACTGCACTAACTTCGTCCGGGCAGGCTCCGGGTGACAATCCAACACGTTCTGCCCGACAAGATCTCCGTGATTCGTCATTTGAGATTTATCATTCATTTGAAGAATCTTACCCTCTTTATCGCAAACCGTGATAGCCACGTTCAATTCTTTCATGTAATCCATAGCAGTCATTTTTTAATTGATTCGCAAATCTACAATTTTTCATCATGCAGATTCCCATTTTCCCGAATTAATAGCCATAACCCACATTTTTCTGCAAATTTTTCTGCAAATATTTTGCGGAATTCAACAAAACCCCTATATTTGCATCGCTTTTGAGAAAATTCCTTAGTAGCTCAGTTGGTTAGAGCGGCGGACTGTTAATCCGTAGGTCGTAGGTTCAAGTCCTACCTGAGGAGCCAAGCAGGACAGACCGACAGAAATGTCGGTCTTTTCTTTTTCGACTGGCTGTAACTCTTTAGGTATCATCGCAATTTTCGTTATCACCTCGTTTATTGTTGCGGTTCGATACTCGTTTTCTAAAAATTGAATTTTTTCTGGAAATATCGAACCAATAATTTTTACCTTTCCTTCCGTGTCCGCTTTTTCAAAATAATATCCCAAGTTTTCGAGTATATTTAACGAGTAGTTAATCTTTTCCCGGGTCTCTTTCATGTTACTATCCTTCAACATCTCTCTCTGGCTTTCCAAGTCTCTTATTACTTGCTGGTGACGGTTTATATAACGCTCGTGTGTTTCTGACGTGATTTTACCAGCAATCAACAAATCGTCTGCCTCGTCTATCTTCTTCGTGGTCTCCATGATGTCCTTGTCTAGCATCGTCAATCGAGTTGCGGTATCCATTCTTTGCTCGTCTTGTAAATCCGCCACCACCACTTTAAATAACTCCACGACCTCTCGGCTTGGTTTGAAACTATCTAGCAATTGAACGAATGAACGATTCGCACGAGTGGCACTAAAACGCTGGTGCCCCGTATGATTACAATGATAATAAGGATAACGATTCCCGTTACGACCACGGGAATAACTTCCGGTTAAATTCCCCCCGCAAACGGGACACGTGAGAAAGTTGCGCAAGTACAACCCCGGCATCATCTTCAATTTCGCTTTCGGATGGTTCTTTTTCTTGCCATCCAATAACTCTTGAACCCGGTAGAACAAATCCCTATCAATTATCGGGCGATGCGTACCAACCACCCATTTTTCGGGATTCCCGTTAAAACCCGGAACGTGGACATCACCCACGTATAACCTGTTTCTTAGCAAGTTCAAAAAGTTTTGTTTACTTCGAACGTTTAAGCCCTGTTCCAGCATCTTTTTCCGAACCACGTCCGCAGAGTACAAACCTGTCGAGTACAAGTCAAAAGCGACACGCACTAAACTTGCCTCGTGTTCGTTCACCAGCAATTCAGAGGGTTCATCCCTCGTGTGTTTTTTCCAGTAATAACCTTTAGGAGGTTGGCTCGTGTACTTCCCGTTTAATCGAGCCTTGTTATAACTTTCCTTCACCCGCCTCGACGTTTTCAACCGCTCGGCATGACTGGTTGCCAAGTACATCGCTAACATCACGATATAATCCGCTTGACCGTAATCTATATGCTGTTCTATGCTGTTTACCTCGATTCCTTGCTCTTGGAACCGTTTAATTTGTACCAAGGCATCCGAGAGTTCTCGGGCAAATCTATCCCACCTTATCACCAGTATCATGTTCACCTTGTTACTCTTTTTCAGGGCGAACTCTTTCATATTCTTGTATTCCGGACGGTTGAATGTTTTAGCGGAAAAATCCTCTATATAAACATCCCTGACCAAGTTATACCTCTTCGTTGAACAATAACGTTCGATATAATCTTTTTGATAATCTAAACTATATCCCTTGTCCGCCTGTTCATCACTACTAACACGGGCGTAACCGATTACATTTACTCCCTCCATAATCGCAAAGTTTTAAGTTCCACAACATCCTCCACGTCTAACGCCAATTGTATCCGGGCTAACTCGTAGAGTAGTGCTCTTATTTGTTTTACATCTTCATCCGTGTAAGATTTTCCGTTACTTTTTAATATTTTCTTGCATGATTCTAAACTAATCATTCAATCTTCAATTTTTCATGCCTTCCGGCTTATTCGCACGTCTTCTAAGTCTATCAAGAATCGCCACGTTCTCAACGTGGTGCTTTGGCGATTCCCCGAATCAACTACTCTAATCAAGGATAGACTCGCTTTTAACTATAATTTCATGGAATTTGTTAGCTTTTATGCAAATATACACGCAAAAAAATTGAAAACCCAACTTTACTACATTAAACTATCATTTTCGACCGAAAAATTCAATATAAAAGAATCGGCACTGATCGTGCCGATTCTTCAATCCCTTTAAGTTTTTATTGACCGTATTCATGTAACAGTATCAAAACACTCATTTATTCATCAGAATTTTCTATAGCATACACAAACGTGAATGTTCCTGTCATTGTTTTCACGTTTCCACCTTCCATATCATCAAAAGTCACGTTAAACTCCATTGTAACTTGTCTTTTTTGAGCATCATATTCTAAAACCTTCAATGAGCCTGTTTTACTATACAAAGGCTCCGTGTTATCATGCAAGTCATTTATAAAAGCATCAAAACTATTCGCCTCTTGCTCTTTTCCACTCATGTCCATGTATTTGTTTACTTGATATACTTTATCTTTTGCGATAGAGTTCAAGTTAAAATCACTGGCGGCAAAATAAATATCATTATTGACCAGTTTTTTCTCGTGAAGATAAAAACCTATCACGAATTGCTCCAAATCTTGAAGGTAATAGGCATCGATTCCATAAACTTTATACGTTTTTTCCCCGACCTTTACCACGTTTTCACTTTTCTTTCCATCATCATTCTCATCGTCATCATCATCAGAACAAGCCACAAACATCGTTGCGAACAACGCTAACAATAAAAAAATCTTTTTCATGTTTAAATTGCAATTTATTTTACCCCAATCCCCCAAGTGGTAGATTTATAAATGAAAGAAGCGTGGGAATTGTTAGTTTATCTATTAGGAGGTACGACCAAGCACCTTGCTGTAAATAAACGACACCCCACGCTAAACCTGTATATATTAAAGTGTATATACGGCAAGCATGAACGTTTGTATCGCTTATCCCTACAGCTATGAAAATTGGTCGTTTCCCTAATAAGGATAAAGCTAAACGCTTCTATATGTTCCATGTCCACGAGTCTCCCCGCAAACGTCACAAAGGTACATACTTTTTAGCATTCTACAAGCGTCTTCGTGGGGTGTCATACTTTTATTTTATCACCTGTTTGATTTCGCCAAAATTAACTTGATTTTTTGAATAGTGCTGACAGAACGCCCTGTTATTTTTGCCACGTTCCTGAGTGAATAGTTCTTTTTAAGTAGTTTTACTTCCTCTACATATTCAGCCAATAATTTCTCCTCACCCTTCCTGTAACCTTCCTTGCGCCCAACCTTACCTCCATTCTCCCGGTAGTTCCTGTACCCGCTAATCATACGTTCTTGTATTGTCTTTCTCTCCATTTGAGCTATCTCCGCCAGAATCGTAACAAGCAATTGACTCATCGGGTTTATCTTTCCCTCGTCCGTCAATGTTTCAATCCCGTAATTCTGGATAAAGAGGCTAATCCCGTTCTCGTTCAGTACCTCGATAGTTTTCAAGACTTGTAACGTGTTCCGCCCAACCCGGGACAACTCGCTCGTCAAAACTTTCTTAACCTTGTGCTCTTTCACGTAAGCAATCATGTTCATCAACTCCTCCCTCTCCTCGTTACGTTTTCCCCCGCTGACCTTTTCTGCGAACACTCTTTTTACCCTCATCCCGTTGCGAGTCGCGTATTCGGTTAAATCATTCACTTGTCGTTGATAATCCTGTCTATCCCCGGTAGAAGACACCCGGGCAAATATCACGACTTCTTTTAGCTCCTGTTCCACTTTAATTCTTTGCGTTATTCCAGTACAAAAATCCATGTTATAAAACCTTATTTTCAAGATTAAAACAGTACATTTTTTAAATGGTACACTCTAGTACCACTTGGTCGGTTTATTCCACCCGTTCAACTCGTACATCTTTTCCAGTGCCTCGATTCGATTTCGACACCACGCAACCTTTTCCCCCGTCAACACGCTCCACACTCCCCAACCGCTACCGCCACAACTTACTTTATACTTGACCTTGTTTCTCATGCTTGTAATGGTTTATCATTTTACAATAATACAAATGTAATGGTTTAATAGGTATTATCCAAATAATTCAACCAGATTTTAATAGTTTAACACTACATAATCACATTCTTGTAATAATATATCAAACTTATTCACTACATTTGTAATAAATAAAGCACTACATCATGAGCGAGTTAAGGATAAAAGAATTATGCAAGCTAAAAGGCATGACCATGCAGGACATAGCTTTAGCGTTGAATATTAATCGAGTGAACCTGTCAAGCAGTTTGAACGGGAACCCCACATTAGAACGCTTACGCCAAGTGGCGAACGTCCTAGGCGTGGAAATTTCGGAACTATTTCAACCTTCACGTGCCAATGAAGTACGTGGGTTCGTGGAGTTTCAAGGGGAGATTTTCAGAATCAATACCCCGGAAGATTTATTCGACTTGACCGATAAGGTCAGGCAACAAATCACGCCACTAGCTCCCGGAAAGGAGTAATCTTGCTCGCCCCGGCTTGTAACCTGTTCAATAAATCTCTATAAGGTTTCATCACTTGGCTCACGGGAGTTTTAGGAGAGATTAGTCCCCGGAAAGTTTCTTCCACCCTGGCAAGGTCGTAACCGTTTACCTCTAGCACGCATTTACACTTGTAATCGTTTAGTGATAATGTCCCCGGGGCTACCGTCTCGCTAAAATCAAGAGCCTCGTCAAGGAGTGCGAGTAACGGGTTACTCGTCGAGTTTAACACCTCGTTCAAGGCGGTACTCTCGATTCCAAGACCTTTCCGTATGCCTTCCCTCGTGGTGAGGTTCAACTCGAAACGAACTTTACCTTTGTAGTACTCCATTAGCTTGTCCTTGTCAAATAGGCTATCAAGGAAAGCCTTGTTCTTGGAGTTACCCAGTTCCTTCGACTTGTCATACACGACTAAACGTTTCTTGTAACGGTCTGTTTGAACCACTTTCCTTAACACCACGTTACCACGGTAATTCTCGCAAGTCCACTTCCGGCAATTTTTCACGTGTGTTGCCATGTACCCTTGAATCAACGACACGTCCGGGTAAACGATGTCTCTCGTCACGTCACATTTCACGACGGATGAATTTACCAGGATGTTTCCGGTATCCAACAAGCAAATCCCGAGCCCGTTTACTCTATCCAAGCATTGCTTTATATTATCCCCGTTTATCAATTGTATTGAATCATCACCAAGTATTTTAGAGGTAAACTCCATGACTAGCTCGTTTTTCTCGTAATCAACTTTTATCATTAAACTTGGAACTTTACCCTTGTAACTACAAGAAACAAGTTCATCACCTCGATATTGTGCGGTAAAACATTTCATGTCTATATCATTTATGTAATCCAAACTCGTCACCATTTTTAATTTATCAAAACATAACATCTTTATTTCCTGGTTTGCACTATTATTAACTTGTTAAAAAACAAGTTTTGTAACCTTGACAAGTCAAGAAATGACCGGGGAAATTAAATCTCCCCGGTTTCCACGTCTTTACTTGCATCAGGTTCCGGTTTTTTGGGTACTGTTTTCCAGTACCTCTTTAAACCGTCTGATATTTTCCGGATATGCTCCGGGCTTTTTCCCCTGTTTCTTAAAGACTGGCTAATCCTAGCCTTCACGTCGTCTTCCATGTCACGATACTGTCTTTTTCCTGTCGTTGTCATAATCTGAATGTATTTTCTTGTAAATAGTATCAAGAAATGAAAAGTAAGGACGAGAGGTATGAAAAGTATAGTAAAACTAAGAAAACTCTCGCTCCTGACCACGATAAACAGAAGACACCGTGGGTAAACCTACCTTATCAAGCTCTTGAAAAAAATGAAAGCGGGGATACCGTGTCTCGTTCACGGGGGGACGTCCCCGCATTTTTACAATTCACCTATGACACACGTGAATCATATCACTATTATAAAATCTTTCAAAGCCCATATTTTATCTAAATCTGCCATAAATTGGTTCGAGAATAGTCTCGAATAGAGAGCTAAGAAGCTGAAAGCCAGTAGAAATACTGGCTTTTTTCATGCTCAGAACCTTCGATTTTCATGCAAAAATTCAAACCATCCATTAAATAAACACTTGTTTTAAAACAACTTAGCTACTTTATCCAAAATCATAAACACATTCAGACAAACAAGATATTAAAATACCATATTTGCTATCATTTACACTTCATTTGCTATCAACTGGTCACCAAAGTGGTCACCTCTCTTTCAAAAAGTGGTCACCTTTTTTAAAAGAATAAGTTATTGTTTTAAAGACCATTAAATAGCTTACATAAAAAAATCAGGAAAAACATTTTCAAACGTATTATCTTCGCATGCTTAATCAATATAACGTCAATGAAAGAACTTCTAGATTTAACCTTACTCCGGGAGATTCTCAATTCTTTCAAGGCGGAGAACATAACAAGCACTAGCAATCAAATTGATATATACCTTGACGAGAAAATCTATATCTATTAGCAACAAATAAAAGCAAATCATACCTAATTCCCGACCTCAAACCGGGTTGAAAATGGAAAAAGGATTTGAATTGCTGATCTATTGCCCCATGATTGCATTCCAACCTCGGAACACAGTGTATGTTATTTTTCCTTATATCCTGTTAAAATGGCGGCTATAATCGGGCGATAAGGCGGCGACAATGGGGCGACAGCGCCTAATTGTCACCCAACAATCGCCCAACAACCAGATAATTTTCATGACCAACCTTGGAAATACCCCTTTAAAACCAATACTATACCCAATTCTTCTATTCCAATAAAAACCAGCGTGCAGGATTATCCCCCCACCCTGGTTTTCCAACAATATTCGACGATTATTATACCTTTTCAATCATTTCTTCAACAATTGTTCCCGAATAATCTGTTCATATTTTTCAGGAGTGGCCCCAGTTTCAATAATCGGTTTTCCTCCCACCGGGATAAAAAACAACGTGGGCAGGGCCACCACGTTAAACATACTACATAACTCTTTTTCCTTGTCAGCATTTACTTTCAGGAACAAAACTTGATCTTTGTATTTTTCCGCCATCTTTTCCATTTCCGGGATCAAACGCATACAAGGCCCGCACCACGTCGCCCAGAAATCAATGACCACGGGTTTGTCCCCCTTGAACACGAACTCTTTATCTTTACGATAATCGTAAATATGTTCCAGGAAATACTCTCGGGTAATCGGGTTCAATTTCCCGGGAACAACCGACGAGGTAACATCTCCAACCACGTCATCTTTCACTTCAACCAAATCGAAAGACTGAAAATAGATTTTTTGTTTTTGATAATCTATTGAAATAATTCCCTTTTCCAGTATGCCGGAACCTAACACCGAATGAGGCAATTCTTTATTTTCCGCCACGACCACGCTACCCAACTGATCTTTCACGAAATCACACACAACGGCAGTCTTCGTCTTGGTGATTTTCACGGACTTCCCGTAACCATTCATGACAAAAGCCACTCCCCCGTCAGTACCATCAATCCGGGCAAAATCTTCCGCCGTCATGGAAATCATCCCGTCATTCCACGTATCAAACAGCAAAGAATACACAGTCCCGTTAATCGTAACCGGGCATACAACAGTACTCCCCGGTAACACCTCCATATCAGTCCGATAGTCCAGTTTCATATACGAAGGCCGGTAAGGTATGGAAGTCGTTATCTTTTTACGCCTACGATCAATCGTCAGCACCACGTTACGGAACATGGCTCCCCCAACAATTCCCGCAACACCCAATTCACGTAAATAAGATTCATCACCTAACACGAATGCTGACACGCCATTACCAAACACGTTATTCCCAAATGCCATCGTGCCTATCAACACACTTTTCACCACCGGCACTTTCTTGTACAAAAATTCATTATACTTAAATTCACCCGGAATATTCTCGTCAATTTTTAACCTCTCCACGTATTCCGGTAAGATTGCCGTGTGCCCGGCCAAGTCCAGCACGAAACCAGCGACTTCCCCGTTCACGACCAAATCCAAGATAATCTTCCCGTCCACTTCCCGGTAATCCCGGACCTCTGTCGATGTGTTCTTTGTCTGCGCCCATGTCAAACATGATAACAAGCAGAACAATGATAATATCAATATTTTCATTCGTTATAGATTTACATTTACCTAAAATCTCTTGATCTCGACTTTCCTTTCTCGTCCCTCTTTCAAAATAATAATATAAGCCGAATCACCCTCTATCGCATCCAAAAGAGCATCTATCTCCAACTGGCTCTGTGCCACGCTGGAAAGATTCTTGCCATTGATATTCACGACCCGATCGCCAAATTCAAGCTGATCCTTCAAGTTATCCCAAACGGTTGTCACCTCGAAATGTCCCTTCACGGGTAATATTCCCACGTTCCAGGTTTTAGGGGCACCACCCGCGTCAACAATCTCTTCGCCATACGGAAAAAAATAGAAACGTTCCCGCATATAATCAATAACGATCTTGCCATAACGCAACATATCAATGCCGATGATACTCATTCCCATATTGATCGTAATACTTCCCACGTTAGTAAACTTTTTATCCAGAAAAGTCATCTCCCCGATAGCCACCTTGTCAATTTCAACCGGTTGTCCGACACCGCTAATTCCGACCATATTCACGCCTATTGCCTCCGCCACTTTTATATTTTTGACCTTATCTTTCAGATCACCATAGTCGATGGAAGAAAGTAATAAAAGTCCCGATGCTCCCGTGTCGAACAAAACCCGTTTTGACACACCCCCAAAATCGACATCCACAATAGAATGGCTGGACTGTCCCGGAAACATCCGGACCCCATCCGTGATTTTCAAGCCTGCCGGACGATAAGGATAATTGATCACCATAATCTTTTCCCGTGAGTCAAACGTAATTACCGACCGGGCAAAAGCATCCCCTCCCAGAATTCCTGCCACACCAAGCTCCCGGAAGAAGCCTGTTGCGGGGAATATCATGGTTTCCAAACGGGGCAATCTATAATTCGGACTTAATTCCACATCATGCAAGATTCCGGTTTGGAAACTAGTCCCCGCCCGGTTGATGTCAGACACGCTTGTTGATGTTCCCGTACTTGTCGCTTTCATGTCGACAGCCACGTCCCGCATAGTTCCCGTTTTTCCACCCGTATCCACGATATATTTCACTTTTATCCCATTCACGGTGACAGGAATAATGATCTTTTCCCGAATTAATTCGTAATGAATCGTGTCACACACACGACGGGTAACTTGTTGCCCGAAAACACCTGCCGAAAACAATACCAACAGGCCAAAAATGAATACGATTGTTCTCATATCACGCATTGGGTGTAAATAACTATTTTCCCGCTAGTTTACTCGCTGCCACGACGGCCTGATAAGCATTCAAGATTCCCCCGGACAAACACAAATCATCGAAAAGAAATAAATCCTGTGTCTTCTTTCCCCCGACTTCAATACCTTTTTCGACCTCGACTCCCTTTCTGGAAGTCACGGATGCCAACAGAATATCACGAATTTGTGAACCTGTCAAGTTGGGATAATAGGCTTTAATCAAAGCAGCAACCCCGGCAACGGATGCCGATGCAAGTCCCATTCCTGTTCCCGTTTGATAAGTATCACCCGTGTAAGCGGCATACACGCTGACACCAGGGGCATATAAATCTAATTCTTTCGCTCCATAGTTGGAATTCATGGAAGGATTACCGTACTTGTCGGAAGAAGCAACAACCATGAGATTCGTCAGCTCTTTTCCGTCTGTCATCCAACGGTTGGGGAAAAATAACTGCTTGGATAAATCCAATGACAATTCCCAGGCCGGAACGATGACCAACACGGCTTTATCTTCGGCATAACGTATCGCCTCTTCCATCCATTTTTTCTGCATTTCCGGGTACAGCGTGTTTTGCTGGGGCAGAACAATCACGTCAGCCTGATGGTCAACAGCATAACGAATGGCTAACGCCATATCCTTCAAATAAGGTTCACCTTTACCGGCCGTAACACGCAAGGCCATGATCCGGGCCTGATCCATGATGCCATCACCACCTCGAGCGTTTCCCCGTCGAGCCCCGATCACACCAGCCTGCATGGTCCCTAGCGCGGCATCGGATGTTAACAATACGTTATTCCCGTATCTCGTATCTTTTATATCTAAATAATTATCCCCGATCACATCTTCACGGCCATCATTACCATATCTTTTCAAAACATTCATGTACTCGACCTCGGCCCTTTCCACGGCTGTCATCACGAAATTTTCATAAACCACGCTTAAATCCTCTGTTTTATAGACCTGAAAACCCAACGCGATAAGCGTGAATGCGATATCCCGCAACGTGTCGACCGGGCCATTCGGATCATAACAGGTCTGGAATTGCTCTTTTGTTATTTTTTGTCCCGGATATTTTGTCTCCAGCTCGCTTTTGAATTTATCCCCGTACTCCCGGATAACGTACCCAATTTGCCAGCCACCGTATTTCTTGGCAATCTCCGACTCCGGGAGTACCCGTGTTTTGTAGTACACGTACTCGGACAGATTTTCCGGGGCCGGGACCAGAGTCCTTTTGCCATCTATGATTTTAAAAAACTCCCCGTTGCTCGTGATATAATCGGCGTATTTGTCTTTAAGACGAAAGAATTCACGATCTCCTTCACGCGTGATCGTCTCCATGACCCGCCCATCCTTTCCACCTAGGAAATTCCAGCCATTGATGTCATCCACCAGCCCGTTTTTATCATCATCCTTCCCGTTTGCCTTCTCTTTCGGGTTAACCCAGACGGCTTGTTTCAAATCCTCGTGTTCCACGTCCAAGCCCGTACCGATCAAAGCTACAACAGGTCTTTTCTTTATTTTTTTTTCTTTCAGGAACTCGTAAGCCTTGTTCACTTCCGCACCGTACACCCCGTCTTGATCGAAAGAACAATTATACCAATCCAGATCTGATTGTTTCTTGGGTATTTGGACCTCCTGCTTTACAAGTTGTGCCTCCACCGCGGAGAAACACAATCCCGTGACGAATAATAATAAATATTTTTTCATTGATTTACTGTTACAATATTATACAATACGAAATCTCTACATTTTTCTTGCTTTCACGATAGCATCCTTCACTTGTTCCCCTCTCAAACCCCGTTCCATGATTCGCCCTTCCCGATCAATCAGCACGATAAAAGGGATACTGTAAAAGCCATAAGCTTTTTGTATCGTGTTCGGAGCATCGCCAACGGTGAAACCTTCCTTGTTCCACAGCATAATCCAAGGTAAATTTTCCGTTTCAAGCATTCGCCGCCAGTCCTTCTCCCGCTTGTCAAGAGAGATACTGATGAACACAAGATCCTCCCCTTTCAACTCGTCATATATCGGTAACAGGTTTTTCATTTCCTGACGACAAGGTCCGCACCAAGAAGCCCAGAAATCAACTAGTACAAATTTTCCCCGGAAATCACTCAAACGCACCACGCTCCCATCGGGATCGACATAGTTGAAATCGTAAGCCTTCGCCCCCACGGCGAACCGAGCCAGACTATCCACCCGGTGTGCCAGCCAGCGTGCAGAAAGAGCATCTCGTTCATTCTCCGGTACCAATTCAAGTAACATTCTGTTCGGCTCGTACGCATCCATCCCGGCCAGATAAGCCAGTGCGCTATACATGGTTCCTCGCAACTTTCCCCGTACTTCCGAGCTGATAGTTTTCTTTTTCGAGTTTTGTTCCACGGGTAACCATCCCGATAATTCCAGAAAATCGTCAATTCCGGTGAATACCAACGAACTGTTTCCCGGATTTTTTTCGTCATAAAACCCTTTAATCGTCACACTCGTGTTTACCAAATAAACCGGCTGTTTCGTACTACCAATCCACAAAACGTATAAATCCGGTTCTATCTCTTTCTGTCCAGACGCAAACACTCCATCTTTAGCAACCGGAACGGAAAGTATTACATCACCCTTTAGAGATTCAACACGAATCTCTAAAGGGGCCAATAACCGTAATTTCCCGGAAAGAGAAAAAGCGTTTTGAGCCATTCCCTTTCCGTAAATTACCAAAATAAACAATATAACTATTTTTATCTTTAGCATGATTGGTGATTAGTTTACAACAGTATCCCCGATGGCTTGCAAGTCAATGCCGTAAGCCGTTTTCATGTGGTCCACCAAAATGTCATATCTTGCCCGCACCAAACCGTTCACGTCTTTCGTCGGGTGCAGTATTCCATTGAACGTGTAATTGTTTGCCGGGTATTCTGCCGTCAGATTTTCGTAAGTTGTAGAAATAATAGCCTCGATAAAATTATCCGCATCATTCTCCAGTTTCGTCCCGCGAACAACAAAACCGCGAGAATACATATTCTGATTGGTAATTGTCGGTGTGTAAGCCACCAACGAGTAAAAATCAACACAAACGGAAAGTTTCCCGTTAGCAAGTAAACGTTTCAGAAAAGCAAGATTCACATCTACTTTGAAAGCCTTTTTTTGCTCCGGGGTCATCGTTAACACGGTTTCATTCCCCCAGTTAAACGCCATACAATCGTAACTATTATACATATTACGAGTGGTCACCTTGTTATCGGCCGTTCTCCAATCCAACTGGCTACATAAAAGTAATTTCATCGGCAAACAACGCATCAACATGGTATCACGATAAAAATTCAGAAACGACTTTTCCAGTAAATCCAATTGTTGCCCGACATAATTCTCGTCAGCATTTGCAGCAAGTAGACCCGCCGTGTAAGGATAAAGGGAGCTTTTAGAGTCCTCCACCGACTCGATCCACTGATTTACAGCCCAGTAAAGTTCTTTCATCTTGAACTTGTAAAGGATGAAAGAGTTACACCGTTCACTCCAATCCACGATCTTCTGATCATAATCATGATCACCTTGCGGGACAACATACCCGATTTCGGGGGTCTCCGTGGGTGACAAATTATCTTCGTTATCACAAGATACGATCCATGCGGAAAGACATATCAGTATATATAAAATTCTCTGTTTCATTGTATTATTCTCTTACATTTAACATTAACGCTTGTTTTGAATTAACAGGGGATTGCGATCCAATGCCAATTTCGGGATCGGTAACACGTAACGCGGATCTTCTTCGGTTAACGTGATCACTTCTTCGTTGTCAGTACTGACAAAATAAGTATGCGTGAGAGTCGGCATCCCGTAGCGACGCAAATCGAACCAGCGATGATCCTCGAAACATAACTCCCGACGGCGCTCCTCCTTGCAAAATTCCAACAAATCATTCGCATCTTGATAATCCTTAGATTCGTAAGCGACATTTCGCGTATCGTAACGATGACGTCGTAAATAATTCAGGTCACTCAAAGCCAACTTGCGATCGTTGTCGTCACCGGAAGCCATAAACTTATGCGTATACGCCTCGGCACGATTCAAGTATAATTCCGCAGTTCGAATCCCCTTGGTGCCGATCGTCAAACTTTGTTTCCCGCATTTGCGACCATAAAGCTGGTAGTAAACAGCGACTCCCTGTATAAAGCAAGCGGAACTTGAGAAATATAGAAATGGACGTAAGTCTTTATAATTCTTTTTTGTCGCATCGTTCTCAAACTCGTACAAATTCATCAGATCATCGGAAACGCCAAAAGGAGCCCTGTAATTAAAACTACCCCCGGTGTAAAAAGTACTAGTCTCTCCCACGTTACTATAGAGCCAAATCACCTCGTTACTCGTTGCCATGTTGTACACGCCAAACGCATTTGATCCCTGCCAAGCAAAAGCAGCCTCATCGGCACTCGCCAATGCGGTCAACCCGGATTTTTCGGCTAACACTTCATTGGTATATCTCAAAACTCCATCCCAGTTCTCCATGTAAAGATAAACACGTGATAAAATGGATTTTGCAGCCAATGCGTTAATTTTATATTCAGACATAACTATCGGGTTATTTTCCAACAGGTTAATTCCATCCAACAAATCCTTTTCGATTTGTTCATACACCTCTGCCACGGAATTCCTCCTGTAATAACTACCTGTTATTTCCATTTGCAATTTCAAGGGTACCCCTAGGTTTTCGTCAGGATTACCGTAATTGTATGGCAAACCATACAAATTGACCAACAAAAAGTAATACCATCCACGCATGGTCAAAGCTTGTCCCCGGAGGTTATCTTTCGATTCCTGTTCACCGGTTACTTTATCCAAGTACTCAAGTACGGTATTAGCTCCCATAATTTTATTGTAATACACCTTCCACGCATTAACTCTCTCGTGTGATCCCGCCCGTTCATTAAACATCTCGTCATCCCACGAGAAAAGAAGATACAAGTTTTCTATCGGAGATTCCAACAACTCCTGTCCTTGCGCTCCAAAACACTCAATATCGTCCGTCAAAAAATCTTGGAACGACCGAACCGTGTTACTTAGTGGGTACACTTCACCTACCATAATCTGCATCAAATCGTCAATCGACGAAGGACGTACTTCATCCAGGCTGGCTTCTTCCAGGAAATCACTACATCCTGCAAATCCCAACATGAACAAAACTAATAATAAGGTGCTATATTTCATATTCATTACTTTTATTCGTTAAAAACTTAAATTCACGCTCAACGTGTAGGTTTGAGAAATTGGCTGTGAACCGGTTGCAACTTCAGGATCACGCCCCTTGAAGTCCTTACTCACGATGATGAACGGGTTAGACACACTAAAAGTAAAGCCCATGTTTTGCGCGAACTTCTTGATCCACCCATCGGAAATATTGTAAGACAAGGTGATATTGTTACATCTTAAGAAAGAGGCATTCACCACCCGAATATCGGAATAATTATACAACAAATGCGCCCGTTCGGTAGTCGTCGGCAAAGAAATCGCTCCCCGTCCTCTTGCTGGTAACGAGGGGATATCGGTTATTGCCTCGTCTCCCGGTTTACGCCATCTCTTCACCAAATCTTTCGGCAAGTTATTATACTCGTAAGGTGTCGTGTTATTCATGTTCGAATCAAACATCGGGGCCAAGAACTTCTTACCTCCCACTTGCAAGTTGAACGAAGCCGATAATGTTAACTGTTTGTACTTTAATGAAGTATTTATTCCTCCCGTAAAGTCTGGATCAAGTTTTCCTGCGTATTTCATGTACACGGTAGCATCCGTTTCTGCAAGAAGATCATTCAAACCTTCCAAGTTGAATTCGGGACTCCCGTCAATGGATGATAACCCTGTGTATTCAAAAGCCCAAATACCTGATGACGCATAACCATCTTTATACAATCCCCCGGAAGTCGCCGCCTGCCAACTCTTCTTTGTTTCCAGAGAACTGGTGATTTTATTATAGTTTTTAGAGGTATTGAAACCCAAAGACCACAAGAAATTTTTTGTCCGTACCGGGGTCAAACTAAAGCTTAACTCCCAACCAGAATTCTTGAGCGAACCACCATTCATGGGCATACTTAACACACCATCCTCGTAGGGTAGTTCACGATTAACAATGACATCTGTCGTTTTCTTATGGTAATACTCGAATGTACCGGAAATTTTATTATTCAAAAAAACGAAATCAACCCCAACATCCGTCGTTCGAGTTTTTTCCCATTTCAACTTCGGATTAGGTAAACTCTTGATTTTTAACAGATATTCTCCCGTTTCCTTGGCCATTCCATCGGATCCTGAAGGGATGTAAGCGATCAAATCAGGTCCCACGCTTTCATTCGCATTTCCCTGATACCCGTAAGACGCACGAACACTGAACTCGTTAAGGAAATTCTGCCCTTCAAGAAAATGCTCTCGCCCCATATTCCATCTCAAACCGACAGACCACACCGGCTGGTAACGGGCACTCTTATCCTGACCAAAACGGTTGGATGCATCCGAACGAATACTGGCATTCAACACGTAGCGCTCGTCAAAGGTGTACGTGAATGCTCCGTAAAAAGACAACGAGTTGGTAGTATTATCTTTTATACTTATCTTCATCTGTTCTTCAAGCAGAGAATTCGCCACCATCTCTCCTGACGTGTCTAATATCGCCCCCGGAGGGTTCAATACCGTTTTACCACGTCCGGGTAGATACCCGAAAACGGTTTCCGTCACCCCGTCATATTTGGAACTCTTACATTCTTGTCCAAACATAGCCGTGATTAAATGCATACCAAAATTTTTCACGTAAGAAACCTGATTTCTCCACGTGTACGAATTATTCCGGTATTCGGCAATACTTAACTCTCCGCCATGAGGTAACTTAGAACGTTGATATTCTATATCATTCGGCCCGTAAGCCCCAAATTCATAGGTACGTTTCTGAGCGATATATGCGGAATATTCCGTCGCCCATGTTTCTCCATAAGAAGATGAATAAGCGTAACCTAGTGTTGACTCAACTTTAAAACCTTTAAATATTTCCCAATTCAAGCTCAAATTTGCGTTAATGCTGCTCGTTGTGTTCCGGTTACCCGTGTTCTCCAACTCGTTCAACACGTTATACATGTAGCCGGAATAATTTTTATAAAAATAATAATCCCCTTCTTCGTCGAAAGCCGCAATCACACGACTTGTTTTAGACGCATACGTGTAAGGATTTACTTTATTGAAAGCTTTCGTTTTAGCAACACTTCCCGCAAGTTTTCCGGAAATTTGCACTTTATCCCACATTTTTGAAGAAACCGACACGCTTCCCTGATAATTTTCAGAATCATTTCCCCTAGCCGTACCGTTTTTCTTCATTATACCGAACGAGGCGTAGTAAGTCGAGGTTTCATTTCCCCCGGACATACTGATATTATGGCTATGACTAAAAGGATTCTCGTATAATAAATCAAACCAATCGGTATTTACAACTTCCAGCTTTTTCACGCCAGCATTAAATTGCGCATAGGAAATCTTTTCCTCAAGGTATTGTTGCAATAATCCTTGATACCCGATCGGGCTTAACATATTACCGGAAACAAGTCCCTCATCGTAAATCTCACGGGAAACGTCCACACGCTGTTTTGAATTCATCAAATTCATCTTATTGTACGTGATTTTCGAACCAATCGTGAAATTTCCGGAATAATTAAGAGACATTCGTCCGCTCGTTCCTTTCTTCGTCGTAATCACGATAACTCCATTAGCCGCCTTTATTCCGTATATGGCCGTGGCCGATGCGTCTTTCAACACCGTAACATCCTGTATATCGGATGGATTTAACCAAGCAATAGAACTTCCCACGAAATTCCGAATCATATCAATATTATCCGGATCACTACCAAAAGCAACTAACTCCGTGGCTTTAAAAGGAAGTGGATCTTCCTGTATAATTCCGTCCACGACCCACACCGGTTCTTGACTACCCAACAAGGTAGAAGTTCCTCGAACTCTTACCTTTTGCCGAGTTCCAACCAAACCATCTTGATTCAAGACAACCACTCCCGGAAGCTTTCCCTGTAAAGCCTGTTCAAGAGACTGGGTACCGTTCAATATTAAATCCTCGGCCCCAATCGTACTCACGGAACCGGCCATATTTGATTTCTTGATGACTTGATACCCCGTTACCACGACTTCTTCCATCTCCTGTGCATCTTCTTCCATAACCACGTTCAAGGTTTTCTGCCCGTTCCACAGCACCTGTTTCATCTTCATTCCCACGAAAGTGAACAAAAGTGTAACGCTATCCTTTTTCGTCGTGCTAAAAGTGAATTCTCCATTAATTCCGGTCGCAACCCCGATGGAAGTTCCCTTCTCTATGATCGTCACCCCGGGTAGCGGATCGCCGTTCTTATCCTTCACGACACCCTTGATAACCGTCATTTCTTTTTTGTCATCATCGGCACGTTTGATAATCACAGCATTTCCGGAGATCGTGTAAACCAGTCCCGAATGACGTAAACACTGATCCAATATTTCATTTACAGTTTTATCTGTCATGTCCACGGTCAGGTTTGTCACCTTAGTAATATCACGTGTACCATACATGAACACGAAATCCGTCTGTTTCTGAATTTCCCAGATCACTTGTTCCAGTGACGCATCTTCCATCTTCAGTGTTAACCTGTTATCCTGCGAATACACCGCAGCAGATAGCTGGAAACTACTGATCAAAATAAGTACAAGTTTCAATTTCATGACAAATAAAATTTTTTCCCACTTTCTTCGGCTGAAGAAAATGGTTTCTTGGTTTTTTTTCATAATTTTGAATGATTAAAAGTGTAACGAACTTTAATTTTAAGAGAGATGCGTTTCGTGTAGCCAGCACTGACGCATCTTTTTATTATTCTGTGCTAGATATATACAACATATTGTCTACTTGTGTAATATTTACTAATCCTGTCTTTTTAAGCATTTCGATAATCGGGTTCATATTATTGTACCGATCCAAGCGGGCTCCTATCTGCAATTTTTTCGCCCCCTCATCGATAAAACGATACTCCACTCCATACCATCGGGCCAAATAGGACATCATCTCTTCCAGAGTCTCGTTCCTAAAAATAAATTTCCCGATATGCCATGCCGTGTAAAGTGTCACGTCAACTGGTTTCACTTCCATTTTCCCCGTTTCTTTCATATATACGGCTTGTTCTCCGGGAACGATTTCCTTGCTATTTTCTCCTGTAAACATAGCCACTTTACCCGATACTAAAGTCGTCGCAATACTATTTTCATCACTGTAAGAACGTAAGTTGAAGGAAGTTCCCAGTACCTTCACCTCCACTCCATTCGTTTTGACGATAAAAGGATGGGCAACATCTTTACTCACTTCAAAATACGCCTCCCCTTCCAGCACCACGACTCTCTCTTCCTTCTGAAACTTAGTCGGGAACTTCAATTTCGTCTCCGCATTCAGAAATACCTTCGTACCATCCGAAAGTGTCAGCATATATTCCATTCCCGTCAAAGTTTGCACCACATTCATGATTTCGGCCGTATCCACCGTTTCTCGTGTGGAATAATCAATACCAATCGAATCCGTGACAATCCTTGTTCCATCCACTTCTTTCAACTCGACAGCCCGGTCTTTCAATACATCCACCACACTACCATCACCCAAGGTTAGCCGGGCACCCGTTGTTCCCGCCGCGATCTGGTATAAAACCGGAACTTCCTCTCTTACCTCTTCCCCATTCCACCAATAATATACTCCGGCAGACAAAAGAACAAGTACAACCGCCGCATATCTCACAACAGACCTCCACGAAGAAAGTTTCCGAACTTTTGTATCTCCTATTCTTTTATCCATTTTACTCCACGCTTCTTCCACCTGAAATTTATCCAGAGCCCTCCGGTTCTCCTCGTATTCCTCCGGATTCAATAGCCGATCGACAAAAGCCTTATGTCTATCGCTCTCTTTTGCCCACTCCTCAAAATCCCGTTCATCCTGTTCTGTCTGCGAACCGGTAAAGAAAGCTGCCATGATCTCGGCAATCCTGAAATGTTTGTTTGTTAATTTCATAATTCTGTTCTAATCTCTTTCACATTAGTATAACAATCTCTTTTCAAAACAGGGGTAGTCTAAAAAATTGAAAATTAAAAATGGAGAATTGAAAATGGAATTAATCAATTCATAATCAAAACATTCCTCTTAGATGTTTTTTCAAGAAAAATCTAATATAACTTCGAAAGTTATATAAACAATAAGAGATAGAAGTGTTCTTTTAACTGTTCCCGTAATTTACGATAAGCTGTTTTCTTCAAAGCATGAACTGTGCCTTCGGCAATCCCCATTTCACTGGCGATCTGTGGATTTTTCAGACCTTCCATAGCATACTTAATGATGGTTCTCATCTGAGGGGGCAAACCCTCAATGGCTTTCCTAACCAACATATAAGTTTCTTGCTCAATAACCTCTTCTTGAAAATATTCCTCTGACTCCCGGTTGGCCTCGTCCACGTATGCTTGATTTACTTGTTCCCGTTTCAAATAATTCAGGCACCGGTTACGTGCCACCATATAAAGAAATCCCTTTACTTTATATATATCCTCGAAATCAGCCCGTTTCTCCCAATAACTCAATAGTGTCTCCTGCGCAATATCCTTGCATTGCTCCTCGTTCTTCACATATTTCGAAGAGAATACACACAAAATAGGGTAATAATCCTCAAAGAACTCTTTAAAAGAGTCCTTATCTCCCCCCCTTATATCTGTTACGATATTTCGCATATTACACTTAATCTAATTCCTTTCTATTCCATCAAACCAATAAGTTGATCGTCTTGTCCGTTATACAAAAATACATAATAAATCATACAATCAAAATCTTCTGATTTTCGAAGAAGAATTCATTATCGTATCACTCGAATAAAATTTCACTATCATACATTTGGTTATCAATACAATATATAAACAACAAATATCAAGCCAGCCTTTTTCGATTAACATTTTATGCTGAAATTGTAAAAACAAAATGTTCAAAAGTGACGTTTAGAGGTAAGAAGTCGAATAATTATTTCGATGAGCGAAAAATATTTATTAAATCCTATACATATCAAATTGAAGAGCCCACAAAAGTCAGAATAAAACTCTTGGGGGCTTTCAAAAATCATCAACACTCCTCTTAATACAAAAACTGATTCTCCTATTTATCTTCTTTCAAATTCCATACTTCTCTTAAGCTTTCCAATTCATCTTCCTCATCCGGGAAATAATGTTTATATGCCCAAACAAAAGTACGTCCATATTGTTTCGCTTCCGGGAAAGTCGCAATCTTGTTTATAGATTTCTTTACCTGATCAACCTGACCGAAATAACACGCAGAGGCAACATCACACCAAACCAAGAAAAAAGCCTTGTCCGGTAAATCCGAAATCGCAATTAACGAACGCATACAAGGCATTTCGTTTGCTTCTCCACAATTCCAAGGATTCCCTTTGCTCGTAATCCGTCCCGTGGTGTTATTAATCAAATGATCAGACAGCATGGTACGAATGATCTCGAAAGATTTCGTCTCTCGTCCTTTTCCCGCAATTTCAGCACGGTTCTCCACGAAAAATTTGAACCGGGGAGTAAACAAATCATCATACTTCAATTCTTCATAAACCACCCAATAGCGTTCATCCAATTTCTCTTTAGGAGACAATAACTGAAAGAGAGAATCGGTCAAGCTTTTTATCTCCTTTTTCATATAAGCATCCTTGAACACTTGAATTGCTGCCGGGATTTCTTTCTTTTCAAGTGTTCCTTTCATGTATTCGTCCATAAAATACTTCCATGACGTTCTCTCCTTTAAACCTCGCTCCACTCGTGGTATAAAAAGCTTCAGCGTATCTGCCCCCACAATTTTATGCCGCAACGTGCCATCCGGCAACAACATCAAAAAAGTAGGATAGGCATGAACATCATATTTTTTAGCAAACTCCACTCCTTCCCCTTTCTCCGCATCTATTTTAAAGCACACGAAATACTTATCAAAATACATTGCAGCCTCCGGAGTCTGCAAAACTTCCTCACTCATCCAACGGCAAGGCCCACACCAAGAGGTATAAACATCCACGAAAACCATTTTCTTTTGTTGTTTTGCCACATTTAACGCAGATTGCAGGTCTCCTTCCAGAAACTTCACTCCATGTTGAGAGTACCCGTTAATCGTTAACAGGCAAATCAATATACTTAAAATAACCCTATTCATACCCAATACTATTTACACAAACGTTCAACTTCTCGTTCAACATCTCCTATACCTTCCGGATTATTAATTACCTTTCCTTCCTTATCCAGAATCAGAAAATAGGGAACCCCGCCTGTTTGATATTTCGTCAAAAAATCCTTGTACCCCTCCTTCGTGAGTACATACTGGGGCCACGTAGCCATCTCTCTTTCAATCGCGGCTTTCCAAGCCTTCAAATTCGTATCACAAGAAACTCCGATCACCGCAAAAGTATCAGGAAACCGCTCCACTAATTTCTTTATATTGGGAATTGCCGCCATACAAGGCCCACACCACGTTGCCCAAAAATCAACCAACAAATATTTTCCTTGAGGAATAACCTCCGACAAATTACAGGCCTTCCCTTCCACGTCATTTAAAGCCAGATTCACGATAGCACTATTCTTTACGGTCTGTTTGGCATACTCACAATTCTGCCTGAAGACCTTAAAGCGAACGGGGTCCGCAGGAAGAGAAACAATAGCTTTTTCCAACTTCTCGACCTCTTCCCTCGTTAATTCATAACCGCCCCGCATCATGATATTCCCCAAATAAGCAGATACCACAGAATGAGGATGCGAAAGAATAAATTCCCATTGTTTCTCCTTGCTCTCTTTATCTCTCATGATCGAAAGATTATACGTATTAAAATCTTCCTGCACCTCTCCCCCTGTAATCTTAAAGCAAGGAGTTATCGGATCCGAAAATGGAACACTGTCATAATGAACTGTCTCCACGGTCATTTCCACGTTATCCACGAACACCGGTGTGTAAGTCCATCTAATCTTCTCGGTTTCATCCAAATCTGAAACAAGAGCCAGATTATTCGTAATCAAGGTACACAACATCGGCCCCTCCACCCGTCCTCGAAGTTCGAAACAACCGTTTTTCACGGTTGTTTCAACAATTACTTCCGAAGATGCTGTTTCCGCCGTTAAAAGCGAAACATTAATACCATCTTTCATCCCGGGTATTTGCCCCTTGATGACAAACACCTTTTCCTGAGCCGAAACACCAGCCCCGACAAAAGACAGTAACAAACTGATTATAATAAACCTTTTCATAACTAGTACACGTTTACTCCATATTTTCGCAACACGTTCACCATTTCTTCCATCTTCTCAATCACAACGGAATACTCGGCATACGTTTCCCGGAATTCCGTTTCTGACAAGTTAAAAATTTCCTCCACGTAAGCCAAAACATCTGAACTTTTAGTATTAAAAGTCACTGTCCAGCTAGAAGTATACGTCGGTAGAAATCCAACACTTTCCACGGGAGAGGGTACATTCCACGAAGAAATATCATAATAATCTGTACTATAACTATAAAAAACGGCAAGATCACTATCCTTAATCAAAGAAAGGTTATTAACGATCATCGCTTTCATCATCTCGTTCTTCAAGGTCTCTTTCTTCTCGTCCGATGCCGTAGCAATATCCCCTAAAGCAATGGCCGTTGCCTGCATTCCGGAATAAACGGCAACCTCTCCGGGGATATACGTTCCGTAAAAATTATCAAAAAGCACCATTCGCTCCGTCAACAAGATAGAATAGGGATAAAACAATTCCGGCAAATCAGTTAGCAACTCATCTTGTACAAATTTTGCTGCAGCCTCTTTTTTCCCGATAACTTGATAAGGAAAGAACTCCAAAGAATCCGCATAAGCACTACTCGTATTCATATTCCACATAAAATCAATCACCTGCCACTCTATTACTGTTTTTCCCGATAACGTTGTAATATTCCGGCATCCCAATGTATCACTAAACAACAAATACACTCCGGTTTTGCCAAAAAATTCCCGACGCAACTCGGCCTCCTCTCCCGTCGCATCCTCCGGCACCGCAAAGAAATTTACCTCCAACTGGTCACTACTTGGCCAGTCTTCTTTGCTGCAAGCCCATAAACTGACCGCAATTACAAATCCTAATATATACTTTTTCATCACATTCATCATTAATTGTTTACATCTTCATATCTTCTCTCGTTCCGAGGATTATCAAGCATTCCTGTATTCTTATCAATCTCCGCTTTAGGCAAAGGCATCACCCAAGCGGGATCATCCGTCGCCAAAACAAATTTTCGGGTCCATAACGTTTCATATTCATAAGTAGAACTATTATACGCTTTGTTGACATAAATATGCTCCACGGTCACTTCCTGTGGATACTTTTCTGCCACCCGGTAACGCCTTAAATCAAACCAACGATGCCCTTCCAAACAAAGTTCACGTCTCCGTTCCTCTCGAATAAACCGCACGAGGCTCTCCCCTGTAAGACTATTTACTTCCGATTCATCAAAAGCCTCTCGTTTAATTCTTTTCTCTCGCAAAGCATTTAAAGCTTTCTTTGCTGTCGGTTCATCATCTGCACAAGCTGCCGCTTCAGCCAGATTCAACCACGCCTCTGCCGTCCGCATCAGGAAAACGTCTGACAAATCTGTGGTCTGAAAAGTCTCTCCTTGCAATTTTCGATAACGAATAGACCCATCATAGTCAGGAACAAAATATTGTAGACGCAAATCTATCGGATTTTGAGGATTGTACGCCTCGTACAACTCGTTAGAAATTCGCATATCATTACCGCTAACAAAACCCGATTCCATCCCACTATTACGGGAATAAAAGGTCACGTTTCCGGGTAATGAAGATGCCCCAGTCGAGAAAATCAATTCCGACAAATTCGTATTTAGAAACTCTTCCCCGGAAAAACTATTTAAATCTTCTAGCCGAGGCCCGTTTTCCGTTACCAATGCTGCATACTTCTCAGCCTCTTCATATAAACACATATACAAATACACCCGGCTTAACATCAACCTCACGGCATTTATATCCGCCCTCCATACGGATTTCTTCGGAACATCTTTCAAAAACTTCTCCGCATCGAGTAAATCGGTCACAATCTGTTTATATACTTCCGCCACAGAATTTCGACTGTAATATTTATCCTCTACGTAATTTGATGTCTTGATAGGGACTGCCGGATCACTCTCTGCCGTTGACGCCACATAAGGTTTCCCGTAAAAATTAGCCAATAAAAAATAATAACTTCCTCGTAAAAAATAACATTCTCCCTTGATCCGGTTCACGTTCTGCACATCTTCCTCTTCCGTCATCTCCTCAAATGCTTTCGTCTCCTCCAAAATCATATTGCAAGCATTGATATGGGAATACAGATGCCTGAAATCCGCCCCGTCATCCCATACTTGTTTTCCCTCTACGTCCTCATAAACACGGTACTGCCAAGTATGGTAGCCATAAATAGTACCACAAGCACTACCTGCCGTCCACGAATTACCTCCCGTTTGTTGACACAATTCATCAGCCAACACGTGAATCCACGGATAGTAAAGATCTCCGGATATTCCCGAAAACTGCCAGCTATTACTCGTCCGGTACCTCACGAAATAAGCATTCCCCAACAACAATTCATCCAGATCCTCATAACTCCGGATATAAGCCTTATCCTGCGAATATTCTTCGAGAAACCCGGAACATCCGAATAGCGCAAAGACACAAACTATTATATATATAACTTTTTTCATACTGACCATATTATATATTATTAAAAAAAGAATCCACCTTCTTCTCCAAATCTTCTCCTCGTAAATCTACGGCAACAATCTTTCCCTCCGGATCCAATAAAAACATCTTTGGAATTCCTGTTACATTGTAACATTTTGCCACGGGACAATCCCATCCTTTCAACGAAGACACGTGAATCCATGGCAATTCCAATTCAGTAATCGCTGCAATCCAAGATTCTCGTTTATCATCCAAAGAAACACTGTAAATCTCAAATCCTTGGTCTCTATATTTCTCATAAATCATCTTTAGATTCGGTATCTCTTCCCGACAAGGTCCGCACCAAGAGGCCCAAAAGTCCACCAGCACATACTTCCCTCGCAAAGAATATAAAGTCACCTGATTTCCATTAATATCCGACAAATCAATATCCGGAGCAATCCCCCCTATACTTGTCTGCCTAAGTATATCAAGTTTTTCTTTTAACAATATTCCCGGGTAAGAATTTTTTACATCTTGGGTCAAATGATCATAATGTTCCAAAATCTTTGCAGAAGGATATTTGTTCATCGTAATTAAATTCTCAAGAAAATAAACTGTCGCAATCCTATTCAGATTCGAATCGACAAGCATATCAATCTCCTCATTATGAGCCTCCCATTCTTCATCCGGTAGAGGAAATCCCATGGCAAGGGCACGTAAAAGACATATATTTAAATATTTTTCCAACAAATCCTGTTCTGGACTTCCTATTACGACCAATTTTCTTGTAATCAATTCCTCCAAAATTCCACCCAGAAAACCTTCTATGGTTATTTCAATAGGTACCTCATCCAACATAATCTCCCTTTTACCATCTCCAACAATCAACACACAACGCTCGACACGATCAATAGGTTTCTCCATATGAAATTTTTCATTTTCAACCACAGCAGAATCACGTACAGTAGTATCGGTCCAACTATTTAACAAGTAAACTACTTTACCGTTTCCTCCTTTCCACGTTCCAGATATAGAATATTTTTCTTGCCCACTACATACTGATATGGAGAAAAACAAAGACACAATTATCAATATAAAAAATTTATTCATCATAACACATCAAGTTTAAAATGTCACATTCAATCCAAAAGTAAAAGTCGGTCGCTCAGATAATTGAACTTCGGTAAAACCACTCTGTACCGGAGTCTGTCCTTTTAGCTTGCTTGAAGTCCAGATAAACGGGTTACTGACAGAAGCTGAAACTTCCAACAAAGAAATTCCCCAATGCCCCGCATCAAACGAGTAAGTCAACCCCAAATTTGTACACTTCAAATAATCGGCACGAACCACCCGAATATTACTATAGTTATACATCTCCCACCGGGTACTCGCAATCTCTGGCACCTGTCCGGAAGTGAAACCCGACCAATGATATAAACTAGCAGACGAACTTCCATCCGCTATAAAAGCCGGAATATTCGTGTAATCCTCATCACCCGCATGTTGCCAACGTTTCAAAAAAACTTTATTTAAATTACTCTCCGGACGAATCCGGGCAGAATTATCCGAGTACAACTTGAACAATCGTGTTTTAGCTCCCAAACTGTAAGTAAATGCTGCATTCAATCGCCAACGTTTATAATTTACCGTCGTATTTAGTCCACCAAATACGGTTGGTTCTCTTCGTCCGGATACCTCCAATACTTGCGTGAACGTCTCGTATTTTGTGGCACCGTAAAGCTTTTCTTGTTCATTCTCCATATCATCAAACAAGGGAAGACCATTTTCCGGGTCCAATCCAACAAACTTATAAGAATAGAATGAACTCACGGACTTGCCTTTTACAACAGCAGTTCCGTTCAGAAAGTTTGAACGTTCATACTGATCAGCCGAGGGCAAAGTACTTACCTCGTTATTCGCATGAGAAAATGAAGTAGAGATATACCAACGCAAATCATCCGTTTTTATCGGGCTTACCGTGAATGAAACATCATACCCACTATTCACGACCTCACCCCCGTTCACCACGTACGAGGCCATCCCATTCACTTCAGATATTTCCTTCTCCATATAAGCATCTGTGGTCTTTTTCCGATAATAAGCGGCGCTCACCATCAAACGACGTTTAAACATAGAAAACTCTACTCCCAGATTCAACGATCCCGTTTTTTCCCATTTCAATGCAGGATTCGGATAAATATTAATAGTTGAAACATACTCCCCGTAATGATCATCTTCCGGTTTTTTGGTAATAACCATCACTGGAGACTGATTATCCAGCATATTCCCTTGATACCCGTAAGACATCTTCAGACGCAAATCATCGAACCAATCCCCATCACCCGTAAAATGCTCCGCAACATTATAAGTAAACGAGGCTGACCAAATCGGTAAAATCTTATCATTACTTCTTTCCCCGAATTGATTCGAACCGTCATAACGCATATTGGCGTTCACCGTAAACAAATTCCCGTAACTATATGATACGCTGCCATACCACGATAACATATTGCTCAAGTTATCCGTTATTTGCGGTACATTTGCAGCCACCCACTCATCATACGACGGGTAAGTTCCCGGAGCCACCGTGACGAACTGTTTTCCCCGTTCCGGATCATACCCCCGGGTAACATTCTGATAGGCATCATATTTTGTTGAATTCACCTCCATTCCGGCAGAGGCATTTATATTATGTTGCTGACTTGCCCCCCAATACCTATTTAAATCTGCCTGCAAACGAAACATATATGCCTTGTTCCTGACATTTTGCACGGTCAACTCTCCTCCTTTAGGCATGAGTGTACTCGCGTCCAGTTTATCTCCATAATTACCATACCGAATTTTTGCTGCATAAAAACTTTTAGGCCCCCAATATCCCTCTATGTCTGTATTCGTAACAGAATAGGATAAGATTGTTCCGATCTTCAACCATTCCCAAGGTTTTATATCCAGATTCGCACGAAACGTCACGGCAGAACTCTCTTGTTTTTTACTACTATTCTCCAATTCGTTTAATATATTATAGTCATAATAACGGAACGATCCTCCCGGAATCTGATAGAAACTATACTCTCCATCCTCTGTGTAAGCTGGAATCGCACGACTGGTATTATACGCATAATCAATCGGTGCAATCTCACTTTGATAATATTTCCGTTTCGAAGTATTAGCATTCATATTGAACGAGGCCGCCAACCAGGACGTGAAATTCATATCCAAATTTAATGTACCCGTGTACCGTCTATCCAGATTAGGTTTCACCACATCTTCCTCTATATTCACACCAACCGATGAATAATAACGGATTTTCTCCGTACCTCCCGTCACGCTTAACGTGTGAGAAGAAGATAAAGCATCCCGTGTTAATAACTTAAACCAATCCGTGTTTGTCTTCCCAAGATAAGCAACTTGATTCTCAAACTCCTTATAAGTAATCGTCCGGTTATACAAATCTCGCAATAACTTTTCATATCCGACCCACGTCACGTCTGAGGAATATTGATACCCCGTTTCCGCTAACTCTCTGGAAACACCCAATCGTTCTTTGGCACTCATTAAATCAATATTCCGATCGGAATAACGAGGTCTTAATTTCAACGTGGCGGTTCCCCGATAAGAAATTTGCGGTTCCCCTATATGTCCCCGTTTCGTGGTAATCACGATTACACCATTAGCCGCCTTCGTACCGTAAAGAGCCGTAGCAGAAGCATCTTTCAACACGTCGATACGTTCAATATCCTGCGGATTCAACCCGGAAATAGCATTACCGATACGATTTATATAATCCGGATCATTCAACTCATCGGGAGAAATCTGTACGGGATCTTGAACAATCACCCCGTCAACCACCCACAACGGTTCCCGGTTACCAATCAATGTTGAAGTTCCCCGAATACGAATACGAGGGGCAACCCCCGATTCCCCGGAATTGGTCATCACCATCAAATCAGGAATCTGACCTTCCAGCATCTTATCTATCGTCGTTACTCCGGGAATCATAATATCATCCATCTTTACAGAAGTAACCGCACTCGTAGACTTCCGGCGATCAATCACCTGATAACCGGTAATCACAACCTCATCCATTTCGTTCACTTCCTCTTCCATCACCACGCTCAACGCCTTCTCTCCCTTCCACATCACCTCCTTCGTCTTCATTCCCACGAACGAAAATACCAGTACCATTGAATCTCTTCGAGGAAGTGTCATCGTGAAATCACCATTATTTGCAGTGGCAACACCCGTTGTCGTTCCTTTCAATACCACAGTGACGCCCGGCAATCCACTCCCTCGAGTATCTTTTACCACCCCCTTCACCGTAACTATTTTCGAACTATCCGAAACAAACGACGATAAATTTCGCTTAATCACGACCACTTTCCCTTGAATCTCGTAATACAGCCCCGTACCTTTCAGCACCTCGTTCAGAATATTCTCCAAAGGAGCATCTTTAAACACGGCATCCATCTTATGAATCCCCGTCACATCCGTAACGTTATAAAAAAATGTTATATCACTCTTTTTTTCCAACGCCCAGATCACCTCTTCCAACGTCACGCCCTTCAAATCCAGGCTCATTCTGGCATGTTGCGCCCGTACATTTGCCGATATTGACATGACGGTACATAATAACAGACACGTACACAGTTTCATCATCCTAAAAATTTTTACATACATTTCCCCGTGGGGAAAGTACCCTTTCCACTTTTTTTTCATAACTTTGTAGTACAGATTTAATTAAAACACTTTATATACAAAGTGAAAGTCTTAACGGGTGATATTCGCAGTATCACCTGTTTTTATTTCACTCCCAGAATAATTCGTTTTCCGTTCACCTCTACCGTTAACTTATCCGTGGCTCGCAACACGTTTAATATCGGTGTAATATCTTCACTACGATCCAGTTTACCGGCAAAAGCCATATTCTTTATTGACTCATCCAAATAAATTACTTCCATATCATACCACCGGGCCAATGTCCTCATAATATCTTCCAACCGGTCCTGTCGGAAAATAAAATGCCCGTTCTTCCACGCCACGAACAAATCCGGGTCAACCTCCCGTACTTGCAACTTCACGTCCCCCCGATCCCATTCCGCTTGTTGATTAGGTTGGATCTCCACCTTTTCCTTCTTATCCTCTCCCGCAAAGACGGCCACTTTTCCTTGTAGCAACGTGGTCTGCACATTCGATTCATCGGGATAGGCCTTCACGTTAAATTCAGTTCCGGTCACAAGCACATCCATATCTCTCGTTTTCACGATAAACGGGTGCTCCTTAGAAGCCGTCACGTGAAAGTATGCCTCTCCCTCCAAAATAATTTCCCGTCTTTCCCCGACAAACTTCTTGGGAAATGTAATCACACTCTCGGCATTTAAATATACCCACGTGCCATCGCTCAATATCAAGTTATACTCCCCGCCCGTGGGAACAATGATTTTATTCATGACCTCTTTCTCTTCTGTCCCCTCTTCTTGATTATACTTTATCCGGGAAGAATCACTTACGACCACGATTCCACTCGCCTCCAAACCCTGACTCGCATTCCGATCGCCCAACTCGATCTCCCGTCCATCATCCAAAACCAACAAAGCCGTCACCTTCCCCGGCTCAATCACGGTTTGGGCAATTTCACCAATTCCGACCTTTTCTTGTTTATTCATCCAAATACAAACCCCCACGACACATAATACGAGAATAGCTGCCGCATATCCCCATAACCGATTAATTACTCTACGTTTGCTCTTTATTCCCAACTCCTGTTCATAAACCGCCACGTATCTATCAACATCAATAGACTCCCGCTTCTCTATATATTGCCTCACCCGTTCCCGTCTCACCAACTCATCATAAAGCGTACTGTTGTCCGGGGATGCTTGAATCCACTCCTGCAACTCTTGTTTTTCATGATCACTCAATCCCGCCCAAAGTTGCTTGGCAATCAACTGGCAAATTCTCTTATTTCGTGAAATTACATCCATATTTTCATCTTAGTTACATCTATATAACAACTGAAAAAATGAAAACGATGAATCACCCTTCAAAAAAAATACAATTTTAACATTTGGAATCACACCCATTAATGTAAGCTGGTATAATCCAGCAAGAAAAGAAGATAAAAATAATCTCGGAGCAACCCTTTCAACTTCTTGTAAGCGTTTTGCTTTAGCGTCCGCACGGAATTTATCGATATCCCTAATTGTTCGGCAATCTCCCCATTCGAAAGTTCCTGAAGTGACAACAATATAACTTTCTTCGATTGCGGCGCAAGCTCGTCAATCGCTTTGTAAACAATCGAATACACTTCTTCTTCAATCACATTATCCCGCAAGTACTCTTCCGACTCCAACATTCCTCGTTTCACGTACTGGGACACGATGGAATCATGTTTCAACTTATTCAAAGCCAAATTCCTCGCCATAGTATACAAAAAACCCCTCACTTTATCCTCCGTCTCGAATGTCATATCCCCACGCCACAACTGGATAAAACACTCTTGAGCAACGTCTGCCGCCGCCTCCATATCATTCAGGTACTTATCGGCAAACATCACGATGGAAGAGAAATTCCCTTCAAAAAAGGCCTTGAATACCAACCTGTCCTTACCATTTATCCCAGTTAATACATCCATGAAGGAGTTTTTACCAATAACAACCAACTCAATTATTTTCCCAAAAGTAGGAAATATCTTGATATATCAATAATTCTCTTTCAGCCAAATAGCCAAAAAACGATCATACACCTGATAGACATCCTGTTCCCGGGTAACGAAATCCTTTTCCAACAGCCCTTTCAATGCGGCCTGTACGGAACTTGGTGAATGCAACTTATATTTTTTGACAAAAGAACCGGAAGTAATTTCAGTAGCCTTTCCCTCTTTCGTGATAGCAATCAAAAGTTCTTTTTGCTTTTCCGGAAGACGAAATAGAATCTCGGAATACGTGTACCGATATGATTCGATAACACTCTTCAAAGCCTCGTCCACCATCCCCATCGAACATACTCCCTTCAGAGGGGTCATATTATATAACACGTGCAACATCTTCTGCATATACCACGTGATTCCCTCGAACTGATTGTATATAAACGTAACCACCTCCGGTAATATCACCCGATTCCCTCGCCCAAAATGATACTCTGCAAAAGCCGTATATTTCCCTAACGGGATACTATCTAAATGCATCATGGACACGCTTTGATAAAAAGGACGGGCCGGACTTTGAAAGATATTTCCCATCGTGTGACGCTGACTCCCGGCAAAAATGAATCGTGCATTATTACAATGCTGAATGTAGGTTCGCAAAATAGCCTCCACGTTTTTTTCTGCATAGCCCGCCACCTGTTGAAATTCATCAAAAGCCACGATACAAGGCTTATCCGCTTTCTCTAAATACTCGAAAATCTCCTCCAACGTGGCATTAGCTTCTTGAATATCCCCTAACCCGAACGTCAAAGAAGGATTACCACTAATATCGAAAGAGACTCCCGCATGTAAAGATTTCATGTAATACCAAAACTTCTCAATCGCTTTTTTCCCTTTAGGCTTCAATGACTCGAAAATCACCTTACTCAAAGAAAAAACAAAATCCCGTAATGACTTGGTAGCATAAATATCCACGAAGAACGTGTAGTAATCATGCACGATCTCATCCTGTTGAAAACAATGCTGAATCAACCCGGTTTTACCCATTCTCCGCGTAGAAATTAACGCAAGATTATTTCCCGAAATTTCTTGTATTAACCGTTCACTTTCCTCCTCTCGATCACAAAAAAATTCAGGAGAAATATAGCCACTTGTCACAAAAGGATTCTTATTAATAACCATAACCCGTCATTTTATTACGCAAATATAATTATTATAAGATAATAATGCAAGTATAATAAACAAAACATGGTACCCCACCGAGTACCATGTCCGACACCTAAAATGTCACATCTAAAAACAGTTATCTAAAACGAGACTTTCTACCGGGCAAAAAGCTCATCCATCTTTTTGGACAGAGCCTCTCCCCGTAAATCCTGTGCAATAATCTTTCCGTCCTTATCGATGATATACATCCGCGGGATTCCGGTTACCCGGAAACGCTGGGCTATCGGGCAATCGAACTTGTTCAGCGTCGAAACGTGGTTCCAGTTCAACTCGTTTTTCTCGATGGCATTCACCCACGGTTCTTTCTTCGAATCCAGCGAGACACCGAGAATCTCCAAGCCCTTATCGTGATATTTCCTGTAAATCTCCTTCACGTTAGGCATTTCCGCCATACACGGCCCGCACCACGAGGCCCAGAAATCCAGTAACACGATGCGTCCTCGCAAATCATACAAGGACAACTCCCGGCCACTGGGAGTTGTCGCTTTAAAGTTGGGAGCAACACCCCCAACACTCACCATACCCATCTCGTCTATTTTCTTTTTCAACTCGATACCCGGTGCAGATTGTTTCACCCGGTCGGTCAAATTATTGTAAAAACCTTGAACTTCCTCGAACGTATAGTTATCCATCAAATGGCTCTCGAAAAAATAAGTCGATGCGTAAGAATTACGGGTCGTATCCATGTAATTATTCACAGCGGCAATCAAAGAACTATCCAGAAGAGTAAACACCCGTTTCAACGAATCCACGGCCACCGGATCGTCATAATCAACTTTACTGGCCGCCATCATCTTCCCCAACTGCATAAAAGAAATTGTCGTTTTCAAACTACTCCCTTTTTCCAAAAACTCCTGTTCCTTATTCCCCGTGCAAGTCACCGTCACCGAAGTCGAGGTTTTTCCTTTCCACTCCTTTGTTGTCTCTTCAAACATAACGTTCATCGGTTCTCCATCCACGATAATCTCCTTCCTCTTGTCTGAATTATAAACTAATACCATTTTCTGCACCCGATCCACGTTCCCTTTCAACAAGAACGTGAAATCCGGGGCCACCACAGCGGAATCCACCGCCCGGAACTCTTTATTCCCGACAATCTCACTCAAATAAATCTTCTTTCCTTCCCCGTTTTCCCAAGTCCCCGCGATCCGGTAAGAAACACCCCTCGAACACGAGAACACTAACGTGCAACACGCCAACACAAATATCCCTCTCGTCAACATTTTCATTCTATTTTGCTTTATCATTCCTTTTCAATATTATTCTTCAAACAACTCGTCTATTTTTTCCCGCAATTCTTCCCCCCGCAGATCTTTTGCGATAATCTTCCCGTCTTTACCAATGATATACAACTTCGGGATCGCCACCACTTGGTACAATTTAGCCACCGAACAACGATTCATCCCCTTCAGAGAAGAAACATGATGCCATACCAAAGCGGCTCTTTCAATCGCCCTCTCCCAGTTGGCCTTATTATTATCCATCGACACCCCCACGATTTCCAATCCCCGGTCATGGTATTTTTCGTAGATAGCCTTCACGTTAGGCATCTCGTCCATACACGGCCCACACCATGACGCCCAAAAATCGATCAACACGATATGTCCCCGCAAATCCTTCAACGCGAGCTTTCCTCCATCAGGAGTAGTCAATTCGAATTCGGGAGCCGGGCTACCGGGAGCCAACCGTTTCAACTGGGCAATACGCTCTCCCATCTCTTTTCCCTTCTCCGTCTGTTTCACCCGATCCGTGAAACGATCGTAAAATGCGGCGATTTGCTCCAAAGACATCATCCTCAACATATTCACTTCAATAAAAAACGGAGCTACATCACTATCACTGTACGATTTCAAAAAGGCCTCCATCTGATCCCGTTGCTCTTTCGCGACTCGTTCTATTTCTTGGGCAATAGAATCCCGTTTTTGCCGAGTATCAGCCCTCTTCAACGAAATTCCCAACCCTCCCAAAGAAAAATTACGGATATAATCATCACCCCAAAACTGAATCATCGCTTGCGCTGCAGCCTGATCCCTTGTTTCATTCTCCAACACGTAAGGCCCAGACGGATTCTTGTATGAATACTCGGACTCCTTAATCGTCAGGCGCAAGGGTTTTCCGTCCAGAAAGATCGTCCGGAACCCATTCTTCGCACTCATCAACATCGCACATTTTTTCTTGTTGACTTCCCCGCGTAAAGCAAACGTTCCGTCGTCAGCCACGACCACCGAATCCAAGAACTCGCCCTCGACATTACCATCTTCCAACGTCCGCACACTAATCGTCCTGCCTGCACCGTTTTCCCAAACACCCGTAATATCATACGTGATTTGAGAATAGGCTGTCCCCCAAAGGAGACAGCACATCATCAAACTTAAAAATCCTCTCATCATCATCTATCTTATTCTTTATCAAAATAACCGGCAGGGAGCGGATCATTCGGGCAGAACGAATTCTGCAAGGCAACCGGGTCCATCTCCATCTCTTTAACCATAAAATCAGCGATCAGGAAAGCTCTCTGTTTCACAATATCGAAACGGGCAAAAATGCGATCCATCTCGCTCTTCGGAGTTGACATCAAGAACGAAAGATAATCCCCCAAGTCATCTCCATCCTTATGCGGCATGAAATAACCATACTCAAGGAATGCATTCGACCCCACGAATCCATTCGTGTACAAAACGTAATGGTAAGCATCAAACTCCCCTTCCGGATCAGCATCCTCCTCTTCATCAAACATATAAATAAACTGATACGTCACCAAAGCAAAGAACTCATCCGGCACCGTCATCGTGTTATAAATATTACTCATGATTGCCGTCACGATCCCCGTATTCATGGCATCCCAATCGCTATTCGTGAAAGTTTCCATCTTCACTCCGACATTCGAAACCGCCAAACCATGATTATTTGTCACTAACGTGTTCACCAGATTCGATTTATTATAAGAAGACGTATTACAAATAGAATCTACCAGATAAATCTTCTTCGGCAGGAACTTAGCAATAAATGCCTCCGGATAACCGGCAAACACTTTCTCCAGCATAAACGTCACCATTTGAGCCACATGATCCTTATTCCCGCTCTTCACGGGAGCGTACCAGTAAACCGTCCGCCCGTTCCAAGTGGTATAAAACTCCGTCTGATCAAAATCGTACAGCACGAACGAACCGTACTTCTCGTACACGGAATAAATCAACTCTTCCAACGAGCCCTCCTCCCCGCGAGGTAAATCAAAAGGAGGATTCCCCAATTCCGGTATCGGGTTTATTGAATCTTCCGATCCACATGAGGCCATTCCCGACAGGAATGAAGCCAACATGATATATATCGCTATTTTCATCGTTTTCATCTCTATCTATCATTATTAATTTCCAACAATTGTTTCTCTGGAATTATTCGTCATTCCGTCATTGTATTCCGTTTCGGAAAGCGGGATCGGTAATAAATAATTCGGGCTTCCCTGTTTCAGTACAAATGTCTTTGATGAAGTCATCGAAGAATAGAATTCATGCTTCACCTCAGGCATCCCCTGACGACGCATATCCCAAAAACGCATGGCCTCCTCGAAACAAAGTTCCCGACGGCGTTCCTCCCAGATAAATTGAATCAAATCTTCTCGCGAGGCAAAATCCGCAACGTTCTTCGCCTGATAAGTATCCCTAGAAATTTTCTTTACCCGCAACTGATTCAACCAATTAATCGCAGTCTGGCTCACCCCGTTCTCCTTCCTAGCATACGCCTCGGCCAAATTCAGATACACCTCCGGACTCCGCCAACATTCACGGGCCTCTCCTTCACTCGTTGATAAATAACGATCCGATTTCATCGGAAGAGCCTGCCCCGAGAAATACTCCGGTCTCAACCGAGTTCCACCCAGTTTAAACAACCGGGCAAAATAAACTTCTTTACGCAAATCCCCATCCTCGTACAAATTCAATAACGCATCGTCTCCCGTCCATGACGTATGGAACCCCAGCGTGTAATTCGTGTAAAATAGATTAGGAGCCAGATAATTAAACTTATTATCATTCTTACTAAAAAGGAACACAGTCTCGTCAATCGCAATCTGGTTAATCCAGAACGTTCCGCCGGAAGATCCCGGTAATCCGCAAGTCTCCCGATCAACATCATTCAAATCATAGAGTTCATTGCCACCTAGATTGATAAACTCTTCCGAAGTACGAATCACCTCATCCCAATCCTCTTGGAACAAGGCCACCCGGGATGCCAGAAAATAAATAGCCGCAGGCGTGATCTCCCATTTCGTGTAATTCGTACTCGCACTCTCCAGATATTTCTCCGCATTCTTCAAATCCTCATTCATCAACGCGTAAATCTCTCCCACCGTGGCCCGCTCCGTCGGGCTGACATCCACGACCGGGGAAATACGTTTGATCACACCCAACTTATTCTTGTTCTCTTCCGACCAAGGTGTGCCATACGTGTTTACGAGACAAAAATAATGATAAGCCCGTAAAGCATACGTCTGTGCCGCCAGCTTGCAATAAGTCCCGTATTCACTCGCCTCGTACTTCATGTCCGGCAAGGCATCAACGATAATATTACACGCCAGAATATTCTTGTAACGGGCATCCCAAAAATTATCCGTGATATACTGGGAATAATCCGCCCACCACGTGTACACCATCTCCCCGTAACCCATGCCGGGATCGAAATCGTCAATAAACGTCACCTTACTATTGTTATACATCGACTCGTCATAATATAACGGGCCCATCTCCACGTCGTCCGTCATCAGATGAATCCATTCGATCTGGGACGCAAACTTATCCGGATAACCCTCTCCCAATAATATCGGGACATAATCATTCACCAGTGAAGGAATTAACAAATCATCGGAATCTTCCTTCAAATAATCATCACAAGCCGACAAAAACCACGGCAAGAACAAGGTTAGAATATATATATTTACTTTTTTCATAACGACCTATTTTTAGAAAGACACATTTATCCCAAAACTATACGTCGGAAGGGCCGGGATATTCGCACCATTCGTCTCCGGGTCCAGACCTTTCCATTTCTTATCGGCAATCGTGAACAAATTCGTCACCTGAAACCGCACCAGCATACTGGAAATATGTAGGAAATCCAACACGTTCTGCGGCACGCTATAACTCAACGCCACCATTTTCAATTTCAGGAAATCGGCCTTCGCCACCCGGATGTCGCTGTCATTATACAAATTGTAAGGATCAGAATGCCCGGAAATCCCTTCTGAAATATCATACACGCAGCCAGTTTCCGTGGCCAAGTAATTCTTCATATCCGTCGAGTTATAAGGAGCCGGATAAATCGTGTTATCCCCCGCCTGTTTCCAACACTTCAGCCACTCGTCCGAAAGATTCGTCAAAGGATCGATCGTGTAAGAATCGTAAAATTTCGGAAGACGGGAAACACTACCCGTACTATAAGCAAAATTCAAGGATAAAGAAAGTACTTTCTTGAAAGTCACCTGCGTGTCGAATCCCCCGGAAAGTTTCGGGAATATAGAACCACAATGCACTAACTCCAAATCCTGCCGTAACGCCCGATGCACCTTTTGCCCGTTTTTCGCGTAAAACAAAGGATAACCATTATCCTGATTTATTCCGGCAAAACGATAAGCATACATGGAACCGATAGGCTGTCCTTCCACGGCCAACGTCCCGGCCAGCATCTGATCCACCACGGTAGCCTCGCTCAAATCATCCCGATTAGCCAATGTGATCTCGTTCACGTTACGCCCGAAATTAAACCCGAAGCGCCAATCCCAATCCCGGTTATTCACCAAACCCAAATTCACAAATCCCTCGAAACCCTTGTTTACCATTTTTCCCGCGTTATAATACAACACGTTTTGTCCCGTGGAGGCCGCCACTTGTTTCGACATGATCAAATCGGAAGTATTCTTCCGGTAAATATCAAATCCTCCCTTTACCCGTCCGTCAAACAAAGCAAAATCGACGGCCGCATTCCAAGATTTTGTCTTCTCCCAACGCAAATCGGGATTCGGCAATTTTGAAATTTTCGAAATCGGTAACCCGGTCACGCCATCCCGATCCCCCACCGTAACAATCAGGTAAGGAGTGGCGCTCTCGTGAATATTCCCTTGGATACCGTAAGAACCCCGGAATGACAAATTATTAATCCATTTTGCATTTTCCAAAAATGATTCATTCGAGGCAATCCATTTCACGGCAAACGAATAAGTCGGCAACCACCTGTACTTCGGGTCACTACCAAATTTATTGGAACCGTCCGAACGAATATTGGCATTGAACACGTACCGGTTATCATAGCAATAACTGGCAATTCCGAAGAATGAAGCGACTTGCGTGAACGAATTTGTATTCGTAGGCTTATTTCCCCCGTACGTGCTGATATAACTCGACGTCTCCACCGGACTGAACATCTCCCCGAACTCCGGCACCCAACCGTATCCCGTCGTGGAAACACCTTTATACTCGTTCCGACGAGCCTCCGTCCCGGCAGAAACCGACACATCATGAACACCAAACAGATGCGAATAAGACAACATATTACGCAACGTGTAACCGCTTTTGCGAGTACTTCCCTGCGTCAACATTCCCCCGTAAGGTAACCTTGAATCAGAAAACTCCGGGTCGTACTCCGTGTAAGCGCCATACTCGTATCCCCGGATTTCAGTCACCTTATACGATTGTGCAGTCGCCCAATCCCTTGTATTCGTGTTCCCGGTATGCCACGAGAATGTCCCTTCGTACTTCAACCCTTTCCACAACTTTAGTCTCAAAGCCAGCAAAGCGTTAAAATCATCCATCTTGGAAGACTTACCCGTGTTCTTCAACTCTTTCAGAATATTATACCCGATATAATCCCGTCCCGTACTTCCGGCAGCCCGGTAACTCATGTAATACGAACCGTCCTCGTTATAAGCCGGCATGGTCCGGGTCGTCGAGTAAGCGTAATCAAACGGATTCACCACGGAAGAATACCCAGTGTTAGAAGTCGTGGCATAATCAATCTTGGCCGTAAAACCCAAGTATTCATTATATTCCACATCAACTTTAGCCAAGGCACTGAATTTCTCCGAATCAGAACCCCGGGCTGCCCCCTCGATATTTGAATACCCCGCAGACACGTAGTATTTCACGGCCTCCGTACCCCCGCTGACATTCAACGCGTGAGTATGCGTGACATCCGATCGGAATAACAGGTCAAACCAATCCGTATTCCTCCTCTGCAACGTCTCCACCTTTTGCTCGAACTCCGCCTGTGAGATTTGCTTGCTCATCAATTGCTCGTAAACCGCCTCGTACGTTTCCCCCGTGGGTACACGCCCGAAATTCATATTAGACTCTATCAACTGACGGGAGAAAAGCACTCGTTCCTGTGAATTCATCCGGTGATAATCCTTATAGGAAGGGCGAGTATTCAGTGTCAAATTCCCGTTATACGAGATCACCGGACGACCCACCACGCCTTTTTTAGTTGTGATCACGATCACCCCGTTGGCCGCCTTCACCCCGTAGATAGCCGTTGCCGAAGCATCCTTCAACACCGTGATCGTCTCGATGTCCTGCGGATTCAAACCTGCAATGGCATTACCGATCAAATATTCGGCATCCTCGCTATTTATATCCGAGGCCGTGAACGGCACGTCCTGTTCCAGAATCACCCCGTCAACCACCCAAACCGGAGACTTATTCCCATTGATCGTGGCATTTCCCCGGATTCTGATCTTCGGGGTCGCACTCGGTTCCCCGGAAGTGTTCAACACCATCATTCCGGGGATACGCCCCTGTAACATTTGATCAATCGACCCGACTCCCTGTACCATAATATCCTTAGCCTTTACTGTTGAAATGGCACTTGCCGATTCCCTCCGACTAATCGTCTGGTAACCCGTCACCACCACTTCTTCCATATCATGAGAATCATCCTGCAATACCACGTGCAGCATCTTCTGTCCTGTCCACTTCACCTCCCGGCTCTTCATCCCGATGAACGAAAACAGCAGTGTCAGGGAATCCTGTTTCACGGTTGTCAGTGAAAACTCCCCTTTCGAATCCGTCGCCACCCCAATCGTCGTTCCCTTGATCAAAACGGTCACTCCCGGCAACGGTTGCTCCCTCTCGTCCTTCACGACACCCTTGATCACCACCTCTTCCGGCCCTTTCTGTTGTTGCACTTTTGTCAACACGATCACGCCATTATCATACAGACACTTAATTCCCTTCCCCGCAAAAACTTCATCCAGCAAGGCCAGCACCTGCCGTTCCTTGGCATGAACATCAAAACGAGGAATTGCCTCCACGTACTCACTCTTGTACATAAAACGAATACCCGTTTGCTCCTTAATCTCCCGAAGAAACTCCTCCACGTTACAATTTTTCATGTCCACGCTGACCACCTGATTCTGGGCAACCACGTCCCCCCGAACCTGTACCAGCAACACGAACATTAGAAAACACATCATTTTCATCACTCTAAAGATTTTTTGAGCCGAGCGTAAATTTCCTTTACATTCTCCACTTTTTTTCATAACTTTGTCGATAATAGATTATTATTAGCCAGAGCCAACTGGCGTTCACTACAAGACGGAAAGACCTGCCAGTTTTTCCGTTTTTATTTTATGCTCACTACAATCGTTTTATTTTTCACGCTAAAATGTGCCCCCGTGCTTATCTTCAGGAAATGCAGGAACTCTTCCACCTCACCATAGCGTTTCATATCACCGGACAAACGGATTTCCTTCAATTCTGCATCAGCATAAACCACGTCACAATCATACCATAAAGCCAACTTGTTCATCACGTCCTCCAAGCGGTCGTCACTAAAAACAAAATCCCCGTTTTTCCAATCGATGTACTTTCTGACATCAACCTCTTTTACCACAATCCCGTTCGTCTCCACGTCACAAACGGCCAGTTGATTCGGCGTCAACATCACCTGCCGGGTTCCGTTCTCCACTTCCACTCGTCCCTTCACCAGCACGGACTCCACGACCTTCTCCTTCCGGGAATTTACGTTGAACTCCGTCCCGACTGCCGCCACTTCTACCCCGTTCGCCTCCACGACAAACGGGTGGTCCGCATCTGCCTGCACCTTGAAATAAGCCTCTCCCTTCAACCGCACCACTCTCTTCTCCCCCGCGAAACGCACCGGATAGACCAGCTCGCTCTCGGAATTCACCCACACCTCGGACCCGTCTGCCAACACGATCCGGTACTCTCCCCCTCGATTCACCACCAGCTTGTTATACACCACGTCCCCTGTCTCTTCCGCAGTCACCGAATCCCGGTAAGCCACCGTCCCTTCCTGTTCCACGTCAATAGCAACCGCCTGTTGCTCCCGCAACGACTTCCGTTCCTTTCCCAAGTCCACCACGTCCCCCGTCGAAAGAAACAACCGTGCCTTGGAAGAACCGTGATGAATCACCCCGCTTTCTGCCAATGGCACATCCCTCACCTCTCCCGTCCACCAATAATATCCGCCCCCGGCCAAGAGCAAAGCACTCACGCAGGCAGCAACCGCCACGGCTCGCCGGAGCATCGCCCTTTTCCTTGCCACCTGTCGGAAACGGCGTTCCCCCTTCCGGCTAACCAACCTTTCCCGCATCACCCAACGCTGACGCAGAAACTCTCGTTGCAAATCCTCGAAATACCGACGATTCTCCACCTTCTCGCCTAACCAATTCTCCACTTCCCGCACCTCCTCCGGGGAGAGTAATTCTCCCTGCCAATACTCAAGTAATCGTATATCCCGTTCTTCTTGATTCATATCATTCTACTCAATGTTCATATATAGTAGACATCAACAAGCAAAACGGTTGACAGGAAAATGAAAATATTTTCAAAAATTATCGTGATTATTTATTTTTCTCCTTGCAGACCAACACATACAACAAAAAAGCTGTATCAGAAACAATGCCTCTCAACGTTTTCAGACTACGCACCAATAATGTTTTTACCGTGGCCACCGATATGCCCAGCAATTCTGCCACCTCAGCGTATTTCATATTCTTCAAATGCACGCACTCTAACACTTCCCGGCTTCTGGGCGACAATACATCAAGCGCTTTCAATACCTGATCTATCATTTCATCGCGCACCATATCCTCATCCTCCCACACTCTTTCCACAACCGACACATCCGGAAGCCGTCTGATCCGGCCCTGATCCTTCACCTTCCGAATTGCCATATTCCGCACGGACACATACAAGTATGACCTTACCCGTTCCCCCACCAGATTCTCGTTCAATTTTTTCTCCCACAACCGCACGAAAAAATCCTGCACCAAGTCCTCCGCCTCCCCCATATCATTCAAAATGGTATCCGCCCACAAAACCAATTCGTTGTAAAAACGATCGTACAACTCATCCACAGAGAAAGATTTTCCCCCAGAAAAATGAATCGTATGCCCCTGTTTCCCTCGCACGTATTGAGTATTATAATTTTTTTATCTAAATTCAAAAATAGACAAGATTTCTTCATTTTCCAAAAAGCCGATCATTTTTCCTGAAAAACAGAGCTAAATTGTATTCTCAAACTCTAGAAAAATTCAAACCCTCTTTATCGGGTATTTCTCTCAATAATTCAAATATATTAGTTATATATTTCATACTTTTAATATACCATCTCCTATTCAACTCCCATTCATCTCCTATTCAACGCTAATAAAAATTGAAATTAAGATATTAAATTTTAATAGCTATATATTTTCTATTATCTCTAAAATACATTTATTATACCAGATAAATTAGTTACATTTTATAGAATACCCAATAAACTGGAACAGAAATATTCTCATTCGGTATTGTCCATTAAAAAAGGCAACCCCCATGCGGAAGATTGCCTTTATAAATATACAAAAACAAGAGACTATTTTAATAACTTGTCTTTAATGATTTGCTCGTATTTTTCGGGCATAGCCCCGGTTTCAATGATCGGCTTGCCTCCCACCGGAATAAAAAACAATGTCGGTAATGCCACCACGTTAAACATACTGCACAACTCTTTCTCCTTATCGGCATTAACCTTTAAAAATATAACCTGATCTTTATACTTCTCAGCCATCTTTTCCAACTCCGGAATCAAACGCATACAAGGACCACACCAAGTTGCCCAAAAATCAATCACAACAGGTTTATCTCCCTTGAACACGAACTCTTTATCTTTACGATAATCGTAAATATGCTCCAGAAAATATTCACGGGTAATTGGATTTAATTTTCCGGGGACAACTGTTGACGTTACATTTTCTACCACGTCATCTTTTACTTCTGCCAGATCAAAAGGTTGAAAATACACTTTCTGTTTTTGAAAGTCAATCGAAATAATTCCATTTTTCAGAATACCGGTCCCCAACACAGAATGAAGTAATTCTTTGTTTTCGGACACTACCACACCGTTAAACTGTTCTTTTACGAAATAAAGAGAATTGACAGTTCTAGTTACAGTTGCCGTTTCTGCCGTTTTATAACCATTCATAATCGTAGCATCTCCCCCATTACCGCCATCAAGTCTGGCAAAATCTTCTGCCTTCATGGAAATCATATTATCGTTCCACGTGTCAAACAATAACGAATAAGTTTTACCTTCAATTGTCATCGGACAAGTAATCACAGAACCCGGTAGGATTTTAATATCCGCACGATGATCCAACTTCATGTAAGAGGGACGGTAAGGTATGGACGTGGTTATCTTTTTACGCTTACTATCAATTGTCAATACCACGTTACGAAATAAGGCGCCCCCAACAACACCCGCAACTCCCAGCTTTCGTAAATAAGGCTCGTCTTCCAGCACGAAAGCGGAAACACCATTGCCAAACACGTTATTTCCAAATGCCATCGTACTAATTAATACGCTTTTAGTTACCGGGACATTTTTATATAGAAATTTACTATACTTGAATTCTCCCGGAATACTGGGATCTATTTTCAATTTCTCCAGATATTCCGGTAGAACGGCCGTATGTCCAGCCAAATCCAGCACAAAACTAGCAACTTCACCGTTTACTGCCATCTCCAGAATTATTTTTCCATCAACTTCCCGGTAATCCTTGACCTCCGTAGCAGTATTCTTTATCTGTGCCTCTGTCATACATGATAACAGACAAAATAATAATAACATCAATATTTTCATGTGCAATAAATTTACATCCATTTAAAATCTCTTGATCTCAACCTTTTTTTCTTTCCCTTCTTTTAGGACTATGATATAAGCCGTATCCTCCTGTATTGCATCAAGAATTGCATCTACCTCCAACTGACTTTGTGCAACATCGGCCAGATTTTTACCATTAATATTCACGACCTCATCGCCGAAAGCCAGCTCGTCTTTTAAACTATCCCAAACCGTCGTTACCTCGAAATGACCTTTTACCGGTAATATTCCCACGTTCCACGTTTTGGGAGCCCCTCCGGCATCAACGATTGCCTCATCATACGGGAAAAAGTAGAATCGATTCCGCATATAATCAATGACCACCTTACCATATTGCAGTATATCAACACCCACAATGCTCATTCCCATATTAATCGTGATACTCCCCACATTTACAAACTTCTTGTCCAAGAAATTCATTTCGTCCACCACCACTTTATCAATCTCTACCGGTTGACCAACCCCACTAATTCCTACCATGTTTACCCCTATCGCCTCCGCAACTTTCGTGTTTCTCACCTGATCTTTCAAAACCTCATAATCCGAGGAAGAGAGTAACAATAAATCCGATGCTCCAGTATCAAACAGCACTCGTCTTGCCACTCCCCCAAAGTCCACATCGACGATGGAATGATCCTCCTTTCCGGGGAACATTTGAACGCCCTCCGTAATTTTTAAACCAGCCGGACGGTAAGGATAATTAATCACCATGATCTTTTCGCGCGCATCAAAGGTAATAACCGATTGAGCAAAAGCATCGCCCCCCAGGATTCCCGCTACTCCAAGTTCTTTGAAAAATCCGGTCATGGGGAATATCATTGTCTCCAAACGAGATAATTTATAATTCGGACTCAATTCCACGTTTTGTAAGATCCCGGTCTGGAAATTAGTTCCAGCCCGGTTTATATCAGAAACACTTGTCGAAGTCCCCGTGCTCAATGCTTTCATATCAACAGCAATATCTCGCATAGTTCCCGTTTTCCCCCCGGTATCCACAATATACTTCACTTTCAAGCCATTCACAATAACAGGAATGATAATTTTTCCTTCAACAAACTCGTACCGGATCGTGTCACAAACCCGGCGAGATGACTGTTGACAGAAAACACTTATCTGTGACAACGTTAATATGCTAACAAGTAGTACAATTACTTTCATGTTACTCTTTTTGATAAACAATTACTTTCTCTCCCTGCTTGGTTTGCACGGTTAATCTTGTCTTTTTCTTCCCTTTTAACTCGGGTATCCCATTAACAATACTCTCACAAAAATCATACATTCTGACGGGTTTACCATTAATACGTGTTACTTTATCCCCGACCTCGACAACACCTTTCATAGCACTCCAAACCGTAGAAATAATCAATTCCCCATCTTTTACCCGAAGAGCCACGTTATAATGCTTACTTGAAAGATCGTTTACTGCTTCATTTGCCTCAAAATAGAAACGGGCACGAGGATAATCCAGTGTCACTTTACCGTAATCCAAAAGTTTAACACCTAATAAGGTAAAAGGTGGGGTTGAGGTTTCCGATGTCACGTTTTGGAATTTAGTTCCTCCAACCGACAAAACGGGTAAACAAACACGATGGGAAATGTCCGCCTCTGCCATTCCAGCAACCCCGATCGAGCCTTCCCCGTAACCTTCTGATAATACTTGAAAAGCTCCGGTTGTTTTCAATGTCTCGTAATCCGAAACTTTTAATGAAAAGAAACTAGGGCATCCCGTATCAAAAAGGGCTGTTATATTATTTCCCGCACCAGCTTGTAACAAAATTATCGGCATCCCGGATTTGGTAAAAGGGAGCATTTTGCGCAACGAGACGGTTGAAGGATTTTCCGCAGAAGTTATCGTGATCGTTTTATTCTTCCCATCAATTTCCACAATCGTTCGAACCAACAAATCACTACCGATCAATCCATCCGTGTGAAAACATTCAAAAGGGGAAGGTTTTGCCAATTTCATTGCCGACACATGCTTGAAATTGATCTTCTGATCAGGAGTCATCAAACTCTCGATCGACACCAATGGATAAGCAGCTTTTTTACTATTCACATCCGTAACGACCAAAGAATCAACAACTGTTAATCCCAATTCTTCACAAATTTCTCCTGTCAACGCTGTACGCCCTCCCGTATCAAAAATGAATGAACGAGAAGTCCCATTCATAACCAGATCCACGATCATTTTGCCCCCGACCATCCGGTAAGGAAGCACAGTTTTGTATTTCTGTGCCCCCACCTGGAAAGTCATTACACAAAATAACAAGATAGTTATTACTTTATAATACATTTTCATATCCAATTACTTTGCCATTTTATCTGCCATCATCACGGCTTGATAAGCATTCAAAATACCACCAGACAGACACAAATCTTCGAATAGGAATAAATCCTGAGTTTGTTTACCATCCACTTCTATTCCCTTCTCAACTTCGACCCCTTTTCTGGAAGTTACTGTTTGTAACAAAATATCACGAATCTGAGAACCGGTCAAGGTTGGATAATAAGCCTTTAGCAAGGCTGCCACCCCGGCAACAGAGGCTGATGCAAGTCCTACCCCCGTGGCCACTTGATATGTATCTCCCGTGTACGCAGAATACACGGAAATCCCAGGTGCGAATAAGTCCAATTCCTTGGCACCATAGTTTGAATTCATAGACGGATTACCATTTTTATCGGAAGAAGCAACCACCATCAAATTCGTCAATTCCTTGTTTCCAGCCATCCAGCGATTGGGGAAAAAGGTTTGTTTTGCGAGATCCCTTGACAACTCCCACACGGGAACAATCACCAGCACCCCCTTACTTTCCGCATACTGCAAAGCCTCAATCATCCATTTTTTCTGGCCTTCCGGATATAACGTATTTTGCTGCGGTAGCACGATCACGGCAGCCTTGTGATCAACTGCATAGCGAATCGCCAACGCCATATCCTTCAAATAAGGTTCGCCACTAGCCGCACTTACCCGTAAAGCCATGATTTCGGCTTGATCCATGATTCCGTCACCTCCTAAACCATTACCTCTCTTGGCCCCGACAATTCCGGCTTGCATGGTTCCGGTCGCCGCATCAGAAGTCAGTAAAACATTATTCCCGTACTTATTATCATTTATATCTAAATAATTATCACCAACAATCTCTTTACGGCCATCACTTCCCATGCTCTTCAGACTTTGCGCGTAAGATACCTTTGCCCGTTCAACTTGTCCTCCAGTAGCATACAAGTTATAGATCGTTTCCCATTTATCTGTTTTCATAATAGAGAAACCATACGCCATAAGCGTAAAAGCAACTTCACTCAAAGAATCACGAGGAGCCAAGGGATCATAGCACGTTTGAAATTCTTTCAAAGTCAATTCCTGTCCAGGAAATCTGGTCTTCATTTGCTTGTCAAATTTCAGAGCATAATCTCTTAACACATATGCCAATCCAATACCGCCATAATTACCAGCCAAAGGTGACTCCATCATAACTTGAAAACGGAAATATTTATATTCCTCCATGTCTGCCGGAGCAGGAACCACCGTTAATTTATCCTCAATCACTTTACAGTAATTTTGCCCGTCAAAAATATAGTCTGCATATTTATCTTTTAAACGAAGAAATTCCCGTTCTCCCTCTCGCATCAGTTTCTCCATCACTTTACCATCTTTTCCCCCAATAAAATTCCAACCATTTATATCATCCACCAACCCATTCTTATCATCATCTTTACCGTTAGTCTTTTCTTTTGGGTTAAACCAGATAGCCTGTTTCAAATCTTCATGCTCTACATCCAAACCTGTTCCGATAAGAGCAACAATAGGCCTTTTTTTTAGTTTTTTGTCTTTCAAAAACTCGTAAGCTTTGTTAACTTCCGCCCCATACACACCATCCTTGTCAAAAGAACAATTATACCAATCTAAATCCGACTGCTTTTTCTGTGCTTGATTATTTTGTTTAATTAATTGCGCACTCGCCATGCAGGCAGACAATCCCATCACGAGTAATAAAAAATATTTTTTCATCATTTACAGTTTATATTATTATACAATACGATCAAAATGTACCACCTCAGAGAACTGATTCTAAAATTATTTTCCCCGAGCTTTCAATATTTCCTCTTTCACCCTCTCTCCCCGTAATCCACGAGCGATAAAACGTCCCTCCTTATCAATCAGCACAATGAAAGGAATACCGTAAAAACCATAAGCTTTCTGTATCGTGTTCGGGGCATCACCGATTGTGAATCCCTCCTTGTTCCATAGCATAACCCAAGGTAATTTTTCAACATCAAGCATATTACGCCAGTCCTTTTCCCGCTTGTCAAGAGAAACACTGATAAACACGAGATCATCACCTTTTAACTCGTTATAAATAGGCAACAAACTCTTCATCTCTTGTCGACACGGCCCACACCATGACGCCCAAAAATCAACAAGCACGAATTTTCCCCGAAAATCACTCAAACGAACCTCTTTTCCTTCCGGATCAACATAGGTAAAGTCATGCGCTTTCGCTCCGATAGCCAAATTTTTTAAACTATCTAAACGCTGTCCCAACCATTTTCCAGAATAAGTTGTCTTAGCTTCCTCGGACATACAATCCCACAAAAATTTATTCGGTTCATACACTGGAATATTTGCCAAGTAAGCCAAAGCACTATACATCGACATCTCCAATTTTCCCTTTACTTCAGGAGAAATTGTTTTTTTTCGATCTACTTTTTCTTTAGGTAACCATTCTGCTAGTTCATAATACTTGTCTATACCAGTAAAACTAATCGAGCTATTATCAACATTTTTATTATCATAGAACCCTTTTATCGTCACCTCCTCGTTAGTCAGATATATTGGCTGTCTTGTCTCCCCGACATAGAGTACATATACATCCGGGGTAATCTCCTTACATTCCGTTTGAAAAGCTTGATTGTTTTCTACTTGCATGGTTAAAATTCTCTCCCCAAAAATTGTTTCCAATCTTATTTCTGTTGGTTCCAACACGCGTAATTTCCCTGACAATTTTAATCCAGCTTGGGCAAAAGCGATCACATTTGTTACTAAAAGTAACAAAATAGTCCATTTGATTTTCAACATAATCTCCTAATTTGATATTGACAAAGAACTATCCGTTTTTTATTGCCGGATAGTTCTTTGTACATTTTATTGTGCAATATCTGGACCTTTCGCAATAGCCTCCAAATCTATATTATATTTTTCCTTCATATAATCAACAACTTGTTGACGCGTCTCAGCTAGCAATGTGTATGTTGAAGCAAATTGACTTTCAAATTCTTCCCTCGTATAATACATGCACATCTGAACATAGGCAATAAAACATTTTTCCGGATTCATTTCAGTCACTTTATATATAGGACTCAAATTAAAACCACTAAATCCCATCTTACCAGGAAATCCTCTCATCATATAATAATTCGGATCATCTTTATAAGCATCAGCATATTGAATTGCCGTTTTATAATCAAAGTTATCCCCAAATCCCGTCGGCATCTCGATGCCTCCATTTTCAATTGCCTTCCGAAAAGTAACTTGCATAAACTCCCCACGCATTTTCCAACATTCTTTTGCCGTTGTCGGAGGTGCTATCGGAGATGTTATCGGAGGAGTTCCTAATCCTGTTGAAATTTCTTGTATGCCTCCCCAACTAATAGCCCAATAATCCAGCCCCTCAAATGAAATATTCACATTGGATTTCGCCGGATATCCAGGAATAAATTCAGTACGGGCAGATAAATCGTAAGCTAAATATATATAAGGAGGTAATGCTTTCTGGATCACATCCCTGTTTAAATAAGTAAATATATGCTTTTGCATAAATGCAATTGCCTCTTCCGCTTGTGTATCATTCAAATCCGATCCCGTATAATTCGATTGGAATCCTCCACCTCCCGTACCTCCTGTCCAAGAACGATTAAAATCATCCTCTGCATAATTTTTATAAATTAAATAGATTCCAAATTCATCCAATATATCCTGAGCCTCTTCATCCCAACTATTACTACCTTGAGGAAATTCAAACCGAGATTCAAGTACCCGATCGCCAGGTGTCAACGCATCCTCATCATAACATGAAGTAAATAACATGCACCCCACGACACTATATAATAATTTTTTTAAAACCATAATATTCATCTTTATTATAAACTACCTTGGATTTGCTAACTTGTTTTGTACTAATTTTTTATTCAGATCCATCACGGCCTGTGGAATAGGTAATGTATAGGAAGGATCATTTTCCTCCAATGTATAACGTTTTACGAATTTTCCATTATCCCACCACTCACGTGAAAAAGAAGGCATCCCGTAACGACGTAAATCAAACCAACGATGTCCCTCAAAACATAATTCCAACCGACGCTCTTGACGAATCAAGGTTACTAGTTCTTCCCCAGTAACACTCTGAATATCATCATAATCAGCAAAACGATTACGTCTTAGTTCATTCAATGCCCACAATGCTGTCGTTTCATCATCATCTTTTGCAGCCGCTTCTGCAAGATTCAAATAAGCTTCTGATAATCGAAATGATAATCCAAAGTAAGTTCCATTAATTGGCACATGAGTGGAACTAATTCCCATTTTACCATAAGGCAGATATCGACTTTGATCCTCATATTCTTTCACGATATAGCGTTCTTTTCTCAAATCTCCAGCAAGATAACCATTCAATAATTCTTTTGAAGCGTTGAATTTCCTCCGAAATTGAGTCTTCTCGGAATCTGTAGATTGACTTTGCACATAAATCGTCATATATGTCAGAAAGTCATCCGTGCTTCCATAGCACCAAATGTTTTCCGGACAATCCATTGAAACAAAATTATAATAAGGTTCTTTTGCAGTAGGAGCTTTAAGAGAATTCAAATCCAATAAAGAAAAATTCCAGTCTTTAATTACCTTATTCGCATACACTGCTGCCTCTTTCCAATTCTCCATATATAATAGTACACGTGACTTTAATAATTGTACCATCGGTAAACTCGTCCGATAATCACGTTTGTAACGCATCTCTTCCGGCAAAGATTCATAAAGACGTTCCGACTCATTCAAATCACTCATAATCAAATCATAGACCACCTCAACGGTATTTCGTGGCAACTCCTTTACCTCCATTGCACTTGTTGTCTTAAGAGGAACACCTAATGCTTTCTTATTATAATTATATGGTTCACCCCAAAGATTTACCAGATGAAAATAGTAGAAAGCTCGTAATGCATAAGCTTGAGCTTTAACGATCGCTTTCTCGTCGTAAGTGCCATCTACATCATCAATATAATCTAAAGCGGCATTAGCCCCGCGGATTCTTATATACAGACCTTTCCAAGTATTATTATTCGTGTAAAGGCCAACATTATCCATTGTAACAAACATATCAGGTTGCCATGAATATAACGCTTGATAAGCAGTAAACTTACTCGCATCATTCAACCCCGTACCTCCCACAAAATCAGTACAAGTTATATCATCGTCAAACATTGGCAACAAAGCAAACACAGCTTTTCCATCCGTAGATCTCGGATAAGCCTCTCCTAACAACATCTCATTCAATGATGTCGCATTTTCCGGCACAAATTCGGTCTGCGAACTGGGCTCTAAAAAACTATCACAGGAGATGCATCCCAATACAATCAATACATAAATTATTATATATTTCCTCATCTTGCTATTATTTAAAATCCAACATTAACTCCAAACGAATATACTTTCGGCATCACGCTATCCCCCAATTCCGGATCAAATCCGTTAAAACGCTTACTTGCTATCACGAAAAGATTATTCACACTCGCATTTAATGACAAACTTTTCAATCCTACACGTCCACATACTGCTGGATCCATATTCCATGTCAGTGTTAATTGACGACAACGAAAGAAAGAAGCATTTACCACCCGGACATCTGATTGAGCCCAAGCCTCAATCCAATTAGGATTCGATCCATCAGGTGTTTCTATATTATAACGAGCAGAAGTTACCAAAGCAGGAATATCTGTATATTTTTCATCTCCAGGTTTTTGCCAACGTTTCAACAAATCCCGACTTAAATTCACATCCGGCTCCGGAATGCGAACAGAAGAGGGGAAATTAGCATAAGGAGATGGTAATCGTTTTTTAGAACCAATCAGCAAGGCAAAACTAGATGATAAGTTAAACGATTTATAGCGTAATCCCAAATTAATCCCTCCTGTGAAATCCGGTTCACTTGTTCCAGAATACACCAAAAAAGTTGTCGGATCAATCTCCGGATCAGCCCCACCTTCTGGCATATCTAGCAAATTAAATAGAGGTCGTCCATCCTCACTACTTAGTCCAGCAAATGAATATGACCAAAAACCACCTAACGGATAGCCTTTTTTCAATATTTTATCACTCGCTCCCCCCAAGAAATTATTCAGTTTTGCATTAAACTCTGATTCTCCGGTTTCATTCCAGTTCTTAGAAGAATTCAGTGAAACATTAAATACCCAATCTTCTGTTTTTACTGGAGTAAAACTAACTGTAAATTCGACTCCACGATTATGTACAATACCCCCATTCAAATTTGTAGTCGTCGTTCCGTATTCAAAAGGTAGTGTATTGGAAACGATCGCATTAGAACGCCTCGTGTAATAATCAAACGCAACACTAAACATTTTAAATAGTTCCAGATCAACACCTATATCCCAAGAACGAGTCCGTTCCCAAGAAAGATGTGGATTAGGAATAGAAGATATAGTGGTATAATATTGATTATATAAATCAGCAACCCCCATTTGGTGTAACAATAAATCCGGACTCAAGCTTGTCAACGCATTTCCTTGAATACCATAAGTAACATTTATATTTAACGCAGAAAGCCAAGGTACATATTCTCTCATAAAATCTTCTTCTGTTACATGCCAAGCTAAACCAAATGAATAGGTCGGATCAAAACGATTATTGGCATCCTGTCCGAAACGATTAGAAGCATCATTACGAATGGTAACATTAGCAATATATCGATTCTTTAATGAATAAGCAAAAGTTCCGAAAAAAGACAAAAAATTATCTGTTTTCGTCTCCTTTTTCCATCTTCCTTTATAAATATTTCTCAAAATACCCCAACCTGTCGAAGTATTTGAAATTGGCACAAGTTCATCCGGAGGAGTCGGTTGTATAGCAACGCCTCCCCGGTCCGGAGCATACCCCCACACGGTATTAGAATTGTTAGAAAACCGAGTTGATCGCAACTCCATAGCAACCATAATATTCAAACGATTATCCGGATTAAAGGATTTTGATACCAACAACTTATTTTGAATATTATACGAACTTTGCAAAGCATCTGACGTAAACAATTCACCACCAAATGGTAACATTGCAGACTTAAACTCAGGGCTATCTGCATCAACCGTATTATAATCGTATCCTCGATAATTTTCAGCAATTCCAAAAGTTTTTTCCGTACGATAAGATTCATTATTTTTATTATCTCTTGTATATCCCCCCGTAAATTGATACTTCAACCAATCTGTAATATCCCACGAAAAATCTAATGTAGCATTAAAGCGAGATGTCTCGACGGAAGAACCACTATTATCACGTTCATTAATAAAATTATAACCTAAATCCGTCACATTATTATTTAACAGATATGAAGCACTCTTTCTATAAAACAACAAATCTCCATTCTCATCATAAGCAGGTAGTGCCCTAGAAGTAGTTGTCGCATAAGACATCGGATTCACATTTTGTCCAAAACCCTTCGTTTTAGATGTAACAGCATTGATCGTAACATTGGTTCGAATATTCTTCCGGAGTTGAGCATTCACTGCAACTCTCCCCGTCAATCGCTCTTGCGAGTTTCCGATTTCCTGTCCTAAAGAACTACTATAACCAGCAGAAACATTATAAGTAACTTTTTCCGTTCCTCCGGATATACTCAAATTATGGTTATGACTAACAGCCGAACGAGTCAACAGCTTAAACCAATCTGTATTAACAGTCTCCAATTGCTCTTTACGATCAAAAAATTCATCTTGAGAAAGCTCTCCAGCTATATACATTTTCATGATTCCTTCATACGTGTGATACTGCTTGACAGGCTCATTCAAGTATATCGCTTTATTTGCAAAGGCATCTTCTGAAAACTGAATTCGTTCCTTAGAATTCATCAAATTAAACATTCCATAATTAGGACGTGTATTAATACTCAAATTCCCAGTATAGTTAATTGTCAAACGATCCGATTTCCCCTTTTTCGTAGTAACAACAATTACACCATTCGAAGCTTTTGAACCGTAGACAGCAGTTGCTGAGGCATCTTTTAACACCGTTATTGTTTCTATATCTTGTGGATTCAACCACGAAATCTGACTACCAATGATATTAGAGAGATCCTCTGTCATATAAGTTGTTGCATTTATCTGAATAGGATCTTCTTGAATAATACCATCAACCACCCACAATGGATCTTGATTTCCCAAAATCGTTGACGTTCCTCTAATTTTTATCTTAGGACTTGCTCCAATTCGAGAACTTGTGTTTATCACCATCATTCCCGCAACTTGTCCCTGCAACATCTGGTCAATTGACGAATAAGCAGGCATCATAATATCAGATGCTTTAACCGTAGAATATGAACCTACCATATCCCTTCGATTGATAGATTGATAACCTGTTACGACAACCTCCTCCATCTCTAGGGCATCCTCTTCTAAAATAATATCAAGTTCTTTTTGGCCAACCCATTTCACTTCCTTTGTCTTCATCCCAACAAATGAAAATACCAACACGATATTATCATGTTTTGTCGTATTAAAAGTAAATTTTCCGTCAATACCAGTAGCAACTCCAACTGTCGTTCCTTTTTCAATAATGGTCACTCCCGGCAACGGTTCTCCACTTTTATCTTTCACCACTCCTTTAATTACAACCATTTTGTCTTCTGGCTTTTCATCTTTTACCCGAATAATGACCAAACGACCATTGATCTCATACATCAATTTTGTATTCGCCAAGCAAATATCCAGCACCTCTTTCAAATCCGCTTGCTTTACATTCACGTTTACAGAAGAAATCTGATCCACGTCTTCAATTGAATACAAGAAAGTATATTCTCCTTTCTGTTCAATCAACTTGAATACATTTTCCAACTTCCCACCTGTCATCGAAATATCATATTTCGCCGTCTGGGAATACGCCCCTGCCATACTCTGCAGGACACACACCAAAAGTAATAATACAGTCACTTTCATTTTTAACAAACTAATTTGCAACTTTCTTCCATCAAGAAAGTCAAATTCTCGTTTTTTTTTCATAGTTTTGTTTAATTCTTAAAGGTTAAACTCTATTGTTAGCTTGTTGGAGCAATCTAACAATCATGAAACTTTATACAGGGAAGTGTTGGAGCACTTTCCTGTTTTTTATCTAGCACTCACTATAATTTTCTGTTCATCTACAATAAAACTTACTTTTCCTGTTTTTTCCAGCATCTTCAATGTTTCGGATATATCTGAATATCGCTCCACGATTCCGGAGAATAATATATCTTTTACACTACTTTGTTCATAAAATACCGTCACGTTATACCAACGAGACACATCATCCAGAATTGTCTCTAAACGTTCCCGCCGAAACACGAATTTTCCTTTGGTCCAAGCACTATAAGCAACCGCATCAACTTCCCGCACATCAAGTTTGTTTTCCCCAACCAATAAATCCGCTTGCTGATTCGGAGAAAGTTCAACACGTTGAGAGGAAGTCTTCACCTCAATCTTGCCACTTATTAATGTCGCAGTAGAACGATTATCTGCCGCAAAAGACCTTAAATTAAAGGAGGTTCCCAAGACTTTCACTTCCATACCATTTATCTCCACGATAAAAGGTTTATTCTCATCTCGCTTTACCTCAAAATAACCTTCACCCTCCAAACGCACCCGCCGTTCCTTTCCCACGAAAGCAATCGGATAAGTCAGTTTAGTCCCTGCATTCAGACACACCTTAGTACCATCGGCTAATGTCACTTGGAATTCTCCTCCATTAGGAATTTCCAACACGTTAAGTCGTTCTTCCTTCACGGCAGATTCCGTTTGATAAACTAACGACTTATCCACCTGTTCTATTTTCCCGGAAAGACTATCTTCAACAATCACCGTGTTATTGTCAGCTAAGACGACTTGTTTACCATTATCTAAATACAATATAGCCTTTTGTGTCCCCGGTGTAATTCGAGCCACTTTTTTGTCTCCCTGCACAGAATCCTTGTTATCCGACATTTGAAAAACGAACCATCCCGCAACCACCAATACAATTACGGATGCCGCATATCCCATCCATCGCAATGACAATCGACGTCTCTGTGGGGCTATCTGTTTTTCGATTACGTTCCACACCTGTTCCCGATGAATACTCCGATATTCAGCATAACTCCGACTTAATGAACTTCCTTTTGCTAATTCATCGAATATCTGCCGATTAAAATCAGATTCTTCCAACCAAACAAGTAATTCATTCTTCTCCTGCTCGGTAAGTTCCCCGATTTTATCCTTATAGATCAATTCCGCTATTCGAATATATTTTTTAGTCATATCTTCTATTTATATTCCTAAAACAACTGAAATAAAAAAGCGGGTAGTGAAAAACGAAAAAAAATCGATCTTTTTTAGTATGATTTTCTAAATAAGAAACAGAAGATAAAATTGATCTTTCAATTTATCCCGTAATAGCTTGTAAGCGTTCTTTTTATGAAATTTTACCGTATTCAGGGAAACCTGCAACTCATCTGCAATTTCCTGATTATCCATCCCCTCGAGATTTAGCAGGCATACCTTTCTGCAATGTTCCGGCAAAGAATCAATAGCTGTAAAAATTAATCGACGTGTTTCTTCTTCTATTACTGACCTCATATAATAAAGCTCTGCATCTTCATCTCGAAGGATTTCATTCATATAATGTTGCTCAATCTTACGATGTTTCAGTACATTCAACGCTTTATTACGTACGGTAGAATATAAATACGCCTTCACGGAAAGTTCGTCTGGAAACTCTAACCTGTTTTCCCACAGAGCAAGGAAAGCATCCTGTACAAGAGATTCACTCTCTTCTCGCTCTCCCAAATAACGATCAGCAAAAAGAACCAAGGAATTAAAATATTGATCGAACACTTGCTTGAAATCAAGCCGTGTACCATTAGTTAATGTAAAACAATAATTCCTGTTCATACCTATCATCCATCTCTATGAATGGCAAATATGCGAATAAAAATTGAATTATCCCTCATGTCACTTGACGAAACAAAAATATGATACCAAAGGAACGAGTCATTAACCACAACTTTTCCTTTGGTATCAAAATAATGTTCATTTTTCAAAAATGCTACATGGGTTTCTGTTCCGCCTTAGAATTATGTTCCAATTCAGCACGAGGAATCGGGAAACACAATTGATCATCGCTTTGGAAATTCGGATTCATGTCTTTCAATTTCCGGTGGCCACCCTCATTATATCTTACCGTCAAATAAAAGATTCCACCATTCTCCATTCCCAATTCCCGAACATTCTCCCGGAAAACTTCTTCCAACACCTCTGTCAGAGAAGAGTAATTCGTCTCATCAAATAACGTATTACCCGACCGTTCCCGCAGAACATTCAACACATCAATACAATCCTTTATCGATGCATTTGTCCGGGCCATTGCCTCCGCTTTTATCAGGTACATCTGGGCAACCCTCATATAATACATCGGACAATCGCCACTCGTGATATAATGTTTTTTCCACACCAATGTTTTCTTAGCCAGCGTTCCGTTACCGATCATGACAGAATCAAAGGTAACCGCATAACGTTTATCCTCCGGTGTCAAGATTTCTAAAAACGTTTCACTTGGCTTATAAGTTCCACCCCCGAATAATTTCAACAGACTCCCCACATTAGCCATCATTGTAGGCACACTCTTCAAATGCCTTGTAAACATTAATTCTTTCGAATTATACCCGTTCGTGAAAATATCCCCATACGTAGCCTCCAAACCAAATTCACTACTACCAATCACCTCATCAGCCAACCGGATCGCCTCGTCATAATCCCCCTCGGCACCCCGATTCATCAATAAATCAGCCTTGAAAGCCTTTGCTGTTGTTGCACAACCACGGTATCTGGAATAAAATTCCGGTCCATACTTGATGGCATAATCCAAATCCTCGAAAATTTTCTCGTAACTCTCTTTCACAGAGCTACGCCCTTGATTATTATTTGAAAGAGCGGAAGGTTCCAACCGGATGATCGGCCCGTAATCACTATTTGTATCCCAGAAATAACCATATCTCCGAAGTAAAAAAGCGTGAGCAAAAGCCCGAGTAAACTTTGCTTCCGCCAACATCTCTGTTTTCCGGTTCTGCCCGAACTTACTTTCAGATAATTTTTCCACGTTATAAATAAAATTATTTGCGGCATTCACCATTTTATAAACAAGTTGCCAGGGAGCAGAAACGTACCCATCCTCATCGTTCATCTCGAATTCCAACAATTGGTTCAACTCAAATGCCGTACGATAAGTACTATCCAACAACCCCGTACGATACTCGTTATCACTAATATAGTAAGCACTCATCGTTCCGTATGACGTCAAATAAGAGTAAATTCCATTTAATGCTACCTCTGCCGAGGATTCATTCGTGATTGCATTTTCCCCCACTAAATTATGAGGGGGTAACTCCTTCTCAAACATACTGTCACATCCCGTTGCCAAGACACAAAGCAGAAATATCCAACTATATATAAATCTATTCATAACTAAATCATTTAACAGTTAATTTTAATCCAAAATTAAACGTACGTGTTCTCGGGTAAGCATCCGAATCTATGGCTGCCCCCTGAATAGTATTACTACTATATGACTCCGGAGAAGGACCTGGATAAGAAGTAAACGTACACACATTATTTGCCGAAACAAAAACACTGACATTTCCAAAAATCTTCGTTTTGCTCACAATGGATTCCGGCAATTTATACTCCAGATTTATATTTTGAATTTTAAGGAAAGAAGCATCATGCACAGAAAAATCTGTAAAGTCCGTATTCAAGAAGTCAATTCTCACACATGGATAATTGCTCGTCGGATTTTCCGGAGTCCAACGTTTTAGAGCAACATCCAACACGTTTAGCGTACCGGCTGAAGAAAAAGTAAATTGATTTGCTTCCGCCAGCCAAGCCTTTTGCGCCCCGTAACTAAATGTTCCCTGTACGCTTAATGTCAATCCTTTCCACCTCAAACGAGTATTAAAACCTCCTTCAAAATCCGGACGGGAACATCCCAAAACAACCTTATCATCCATATTACCGTAATCCCTATTCACCCGGCCATCACCATTCTGGTCCACAAATTTCAAATCACCCGGTATCGTCTTCCGGTAAGAATACTTCTCTTGATACATATAATCCGGATTCAACGATTCGTAATAATCAACTTCTTCCTGCGAACGGAAAACACCATCTGTCTCGTAACCATAAATCAACCCCAACGATTTACCCTCTTGGATAACAGTATTTCCCAATGAAGTAGAACCCGGTGAAGAAACGAACTCCGCGTCAAGTCCAGTGATCTTGTTCTTATTCTTTCCGATATTAAAACCGAAAGACCAGTCCCAATCTTTGTTCTGAATAATTGCGGCTGAAATATCGAACTCAACTCCTTTATTCTCGATATTGGCAAAATTCACTGTTGTTGAAGTCATTCCCGTACTTAACGCCATGGTAAACGGGTACAACAATCCTTCCGTTTTCTTCACGTAAAATCCTAACGAACCTCGTATTCTCTGATTCCTCAAAAAACCGAAATCCAATCCCAAATCATATTGCTCTGTCGCCTCCCACTTCAACTCATCGTTACCAATCTGGCTGGGAACCATCGCTGGCATTCCTTGATAATCAGTAGAAGAATATAACGTTCTCCAACCATATTCACCCACGAATCCATTACCAGACTTACCCCATCCAGCTCGTATTTTCAAAAACGACAACCAATCAATTCCCTTCATGAAATTTTCTTCAGAAACAATCCATGCCGCAGCAAAAGAGGGGAATGTACCCCACCGATAAGCAGGAGCAAACCTTGAAGAACCATCCGACCGAAGGGTTCCGGTAAATAAATATCGATCCATAAATTTATACTCAACCCTTCCCACAAAAGACAACAATTTCGAACCACTGGCACTTCCACTCAACATTCCATACTGATACGGGTTCGTTCCCTGCCAAATAGCATTCTGCACGTTATCATCCGCAAAATCAGACATGGCCAATGAATAAGATTCCGAATCCTCCTCATTATAGTTGCTCGCTAACACGGCTGACAAGCGATGTTTTTCGCCAAAACTCTTCACGTAAGACAAACGCACCTCAAGCTCCTTACTCGTTGTCTTACTATGCCTTTTCACTCCTAATCCTTTCTGATCGCTCCAATTAAAACTCCCCTCTTCCGTCTGACTGGATGCATATGAGTATCCTTCCCCTTTCCGTGTTTGGTAGGTATATTGTGTCATCAAAGTCAACTCCGGCAATATCTTAAATTCCAAATTTCCCGTGAGGCGGATGTTATTACCCTCCGTCCGATTTGTATTTTCTTCCATCTCGACAATCGGATTCCCCACGTAATACGTCTGTCCATACCAAGTGTACGAATGGATATAATAAGACCCGTCCTCATTATAAGGTTCAAGATCAGGCCTAGCCTCTGCCGCAATCGACAAGCTACCGTTATTACTCAGACGATCGGTAATCGTCCCCGCCACTTTCACGGTAGCACTTATCCACGGGTTTATATCCGTATCGAAACCGACATCATACGTGTATCTCTCAAACTCCGTTCCTTTCACCTGTCCTAACTCGTTCGTGTACCCCAAAGAGGCATTATACCCGAACAACTCTCCACCCCCGCGAATGGAAACCTTATGTTGTTGCCGGGAACCATCCCGCATAATATAATCCATCCAAGGAGTATCCGCATCTCCCCAAAAACTCGGATCAGCAAACTTCTTGTATGTCGACCATTGCGTAACATCCTCATATCCGGCCGCCTTGGCAGAGTTGCTGGCCGCCTCCAAGACTAACATTTTAAATTCATCCGTTGATAATGTATTAATATCCGACACCAGACTGGTCATACTATAATCAAAGCTGTAATTAATAACGGGCTTTTGATTACGCCGCCCCGCTTTTGTCGTGATCATGATAACCCCGGCAGCAGCCCTTGACCCGTAAATTGCGGCAGAAGAAGCACCTTTCAAAACATCGATACTCTGAATATCATCTGGGTTCAATTCATTAATATCAAAATCACTAGTCATGGGAACATTATCCACCACGATTAAAGGAGACGTTGCCCCACTCAAAGAGGGAACACCCCGAATCTCCAAACGAGCCGGACTACCGGGAGCCCCACTTCCCGCCAATATACTTAAGCCTGAAATTTGTCCTTGCATCATGGTCGCCACGTTCGTTGCCGTTGATTCTTCAATCACCCGGGTATCAAAACTAGCCACGGCACCCGTTAAATCTTTCTTTGTAGAGGTTCCGTAACCAATCACCACCACTTCGTCCATCTCACTCATCTCATCTTCCAACATGACATTTAACTCGGATTGCCCCGTCCATTTCACCTCTTTAGTTTTCATTCCAACAAATGAAAAAAGCAAAGTTGCTGTATCCTGTTTAACAAGATTCAATGAAAAATTCCCGTCTATCCCGGTTGCCGTACCCACACTTGTTCCTTTAATAATAACTGTCACCCCGGGTAAAACACTACCTTTAGAATCTTTCACGACACCTTTAATAATCACGCTTTCCTTCTTTTCCGGTTCTACTCCAGCCTTTTTTAATGAAATCAAGATCGTCTGATCCTCAATTGCATATTGCAGAGAAGTATTCCGCAAACACAATTCTAAAACCTCTTTTACCGAACTTCCATCAACCTTCAGACTAACATTCTTTACCCCTTGCACATCTTGCTTGTTATACAAAATGTAATAACCGGATTGCACTTGCAATTCTTTTAACACCTGTTCCAGAGATACCCCTTGAACGTCCATCTTGATTTGTTTCTGACTATAAGCAGGTATTGCAAACGTAATAACAGGCAACAATACCATAAGTACCACAAATTTCATCACTAACATTTTTTTTCTACTCCATCGCCATAAATGGAAAATTAATTCATCTTTTTTCATATATTTGTTTAGTTATTATTTAATACTCGCATCAAACGCCAATCCGAGGCGAGTTTAAAAATTACAGCAGCCTGATAAGTCCTCGACAAACTTATCGGGCTTCTTTTATCACGATTCTCTTATTTTCAATGACATAATCTATATTTTGAGTTTTTTTCAGCATATCCAATATTTTCGAAATATTCTCATATTTACGAATTACCCCGTAAAACACTGATTTTCTCAATTTCGGAGATTCGATAACAATGTCCACATCATACCAACGTGCCAGCTTACGCATCATCGTCTCCATATTTTCATCATCAAACACGAAAAGTTTTTCCTTCCAACCGACAAAATTTGCCACGTTTACCTCATACATCTCCATCTTCCCTGTCAACGTATCCAATTGCACTTGATACCCAGGCTCCATTACGATCGCCCCACCTGTCTCTCTTTCTGAGTTTACCTGCACCCGGCCGTTCACCAATGTCGTCTGTATGGCTGGCTCATCTCGATAAGCCATTATATTGAACGATGTTCCTAACACCTGCACGTCCATTCCCTTACAATGTACCTCAAACATTTTTCCCGTACGTGCCACCTCAAAATAAGCCTCTCCCTCTAGATACACTTCCCTTTTATCCCCAGAAAACGTTATCGGGTAACGTAAACGGGTCTGGGAATTCAACCACACTCGGGTCCCGTCAGCCAAGGTCAAACGATATTCCCCGCCCCGGGGAATAATAATGGTATTAAATTTCAACGAATCCGAGATCGCCCCCTGCACCCCCTCATAAGAAAGTACATTAGAATCATTCTTCAGCATTATACCTTCAATCTGTAAAGATTCAATTCCTCTGGCAGAACTTAAATCAACCCTTCGTCCATCAGCCATTTCCAATATGGCACATTCCTGCCCCGGCAAAATATCAGCCGTAGTAGGATTCTTAAATTCAACACCACTTTGCTCTCTCAACAACAACACACTACCAATAACCAAGGGGAGAATCAAAATAGCCGCAATTCTTCTCGACCAACGAATCACACGCGTACGTTTTCCTTCTCTCCGAATAGAAGGTAACATCCGCTCCCGTATCGTATCCAGAGAATAATTCTTGTATTCATCCAAACGTTTTACGACATACTCCCGATCAACCATCCGTTCATAGAATTCCCGATGCGCCCCGCTTTCCGCGATCCAGTCCTCCAAAGCTTTTTCTTCTTCCGGCCGAATCTCGCCCTGCAAACGAGCCACAATCCATGAGGCTACTTTCATATTCTTTTCATCCAGCATACATTCAATTTCTTTCACACAAGAAACGACTGGCCGGACAAAAAGAATGACAAGAAATACGTTTTTTTTGAAAAAATCAGATAAAAAAATCTGTCATCCCGAACATCACTAAAATAGTCCCTATCCCGAAACGCCGTTTCAACACGGACATTGCTCTTTGTTTTTGCGTCTTAACAGTATGAATGGATACAGATAACGTGTCTGCAATTTCCTGATTACTCAATCCTTCCAACCCCAATTTAAAAACACGGGCGCACTCTGTTGGTAGTTCTTCAATGGCTCGATAAAGTTGTCCCAACATCTCCTCTTCTATCATCTTTTCATCCAGAAAATCTTCACTAAGTTCCCGAACAATATCGGCCTCATACTTATGAACCACCTGTTCATGCTTTAATAGATCCAAACATTTATTTCGGGCCGTTTGATACAAGAAAACTCGAATAGGAAGTAATTGAACAAAATTTTTACGTCGTTCCCACAAACGAACAAAACTCTCTTGAACTATATCTTCAGCAAATGTGTCGTTCTTCAATATAGAATTACAGTAAAAATAAAGTGATTTCCCATAAGTATCCAACAAAAAAGCAAAAGCATTTTCGTCACTCTCCCGCAATCTCTTTACCAGATACTCCGGTTCCTCTCGAAATCTTTTATTTTGTACATTCAGATTCATTCGCACCGTATAATTCAACTTCCATACACGATGACAAATATGCGAATAAAAATTGAATTATTTCAATATCAAGGGAACACGTTTCCGACAAATCACTCCTCTTGAAGTTATTCCTTCCACGATAACAGAATATTTTCCGTACGTATCTGCCGTGTAGAAAGACAATTTAGCCGGGGCATCTTTACTGATCTTGACAACCGGTTGCCAGTAAATTGTCGAGCGTTCGTCATAACGATTATCCCGACGCACGGAATCAATCTCGTATTTAGGCACGTAGAATTCGTCCGGAATCTGGTACCCCATAATTTTAAAAGGTAACACATTGGGACGTCCAAAATCCTTCGGTGTCCACCCCGGTTCCGCAGAGATAATTAATACTCCGTTAGCACCCCGATCGCCAAAAAAGATTTTACCTTGCATCTGATCCAGCAAAGATATATTCCGCAAAGCACCTACCGGAATCAAACGAATCTGATCCATCGTTTCTTCAAAATCATTTACCAAAACATACAATTTCCGTCCGAATTGCTTGAAACAATCTTCCCCATCATCATCTTTTTCAAAAGTCACACCGGGCAGCTGTTGCACGATCCAAGTTATATCCAAGGCTGAATTTTCAGCAATACGGGCCGAATCCAACTGATAATTAGCGATATTATCGTAAAAAGAATAACTCTTTTTCTGTTTCCGACGGGACACGAGTACTTCGTCTAGCACGTACACCTTCTCCCCATTCTCGTAATAATAATCCTGCCCAAACTTCTTATAAAAATCATCCTCTTTTTTCTTCGTTTCCAACGTGTTAGGCAACTTATAATGCGGAGGTAAAAATTCATCCTGATCTATATTCACGGTTACACCCCGACGTCCTTTTGCACTCAATGCCTGAACCAAGAATGAAGTACTGTCATGGAAAGCCAAGCCATCAATTAAAAAATTCCCGGTCTCATCCGTTTCCGCCATCCGACATAACCCATAATTGGAAAGCAATACGATATTAGCTCCCTTCGACTTCTTTCCCCAGAAATTATTCACTCTCCCGGAAATCACCTGCCCGATCTCCAACGGGTATTTCAAATCATCAAACTCCCCCCTAGCCAACTTGGATACGTCAAAACGAGTCCACCCGTGTGTCATCATCACCAAATCCAAATTATCCGCAATCTCCGGTGTCGTATCATTGAAATAATAAGCCGGGTTATCAATGTATCCCTTCAAATCCGAAGTCAACAATAAATTGGATAAAATATTGTCCTCCAAAGAATCCTGCACCACTTTTTGATCATCTGTCACAGATATTGAAAACGATCCATCTAACACGCCTTTATATGCCTCTTCAAAATCAATCTCCATTTCCACTAATTCTCTGGCAATATACGTCGGCTTATCTGTCGTAATTTTCAACTCTGGACGCTGGTTGCGTTTCACGAAGAATAATCGTTGACTATACACGTTTCCCGCGGAGTCAAGTAACACAATATGCGAGATCCCTTCCGGCAAAATATTCAAATTCACACTTCCCCTTTGCAAACCATTTACCCGATTCATCCCGACAACGATACCCCGACAATGCACTACCGTGTACAATTCCTCCGGCAATATAGCATTCTCTCCTTTGATCACCCGATAACTCAAAATTGAATCCTTCCGGCTAACCGAAAGTCCCCATCCTGTCTCCGAAACTTCGGGCAAATCAAATCGTTTTTCTACCCCTTCCTCCGTCTTCATCACGGCATAAAACTTCTTTCCCGGATTCACGGGCAAACGGAATTTTCCCATTCCGTCATGCTGAGTATGAACCGTAGCAATCACTATCGAATCTTGATACACATCTCCCGAGGCCTCCACGGCTCTCCCGTCAGCCCCGATAGCCTTAAACGCCACTTGCTGAAAATTCCCCGATAACAAATTTCCTCCTTCCGGGAAAAACTGCACGTCAAAATCCTTTAATTGTGAGGGGATATAAATATAGCGTTTAAACGGGAAAGGTTGTCCATCCCGAAATTCCACTTCGATTGTTTTCATCGTGGTATCAATCCTCACTTCAAACTTCCCGTCTTTATCCGTCCGGGCCGGTTTCACCGAATACTGATCCTTCTTCACCCCGGCTATATAAGTTACCGACGTCCGGCTATATGGTTCTCCCTGCCCGTCTGACAAACGAATCGTTGCCGTGTAATTATTCTCCCGGTTCTTCGTGTATGTCACGTCTGTCCATACCCTTGAATCTTTCGGGTTAATCACCCGGATCTTCTTTTTGAAAAAATAATCCCCCCCTCCATTCTGCATATAATACGTAAAAGCCCGCAAAGAATAGTCCCCTTGCTGCAAATCCTTGGGGATTTCGATCTGCCCGAAAAAACAAGAATCCCGTTCAGCAACTTTCACCCGCTGAATCACGGAATCCCGTCGATCGATCAAATCGACATAAATATAGTGACTATAAACCATGGGAAACACCGCTGCCGCATGTACTTGGTAAGCCCGAAACCACAACTTATCTCCCACCGTGTACACGCTTTTATCCGTGTGCAGGTACACTTTTTCCTGTTGCAACTCCCGGATCTGTGCCGTAAAATTAGTGATCAACTTCTTTTCAAAAGGAGAAAACTCGTTAAAAGCATATCCCAACAAAATAATACCCAAAAGAACGATCACTTTTTTCATAGGACAAACGAATTAAATCATTTATTTCTCTTGAACAACCCTCTCAAGACATCCGCCAGATCATCCAGGCTGTCATGAGAATCTGCATGAGGTATACTCTTTAACGCACCTAACTCCTGTTCGCCAATACCTATCTGCATCGGATAAACCAAAATACAACTATTTTTACAGAAATACTTGTTCAAATAAGTCGGGATCATCGTCATATTTCTCAAATAAGAGGGGTAATTCCTTCTACTCATCACGATCATCAAAGCATCATTTTCTTTTATATCACGGGATATGATCAGAAAATCATCCCAATTATTGAATTCATTAAACTCAACCTCGATATGATGCTTGGCATGTATATCCTGTAACACATTCAACACGGCAGTATCGGCATAAAACACGATCTTACTATTTGAATTCTTAGCCATATTCCACACTCGAATTACCCAGTAAGGGAAACCGATTTCTCTCTCTGCCCGGAACGGTACCACCACAACGTAACGTTTTATCGTGGATAAAGGCTGTGCCGGACGGTAAACTAATGTAGTCGTGGCACATTTTGATAATACCCGATCTGTCAGGTTCCCCAAAAAGGTATCAGAAATGACCCCTTCTTTGCGAAGTCCCAGTACAATATCAGTTATCTTATGCTCTTTCGTGGCATTTTTGATACCATTTACAATATCCTCATCATAACGCAAAGAGGTCACCAACTCGTTATCTGTTGCCGCGGCAGCTTTCGTTGCCTTTTCCAGTAACAGATTCGCTTTCTTCTCCGCCATACTGTCTCCCTCGTCCGCTTGAATCACGTTCAAAGCTGTCATCACGGCTTTTGCCTTTTTAGATTTAATCGTTACAGCCAAACTAACCAACTCCTCCACATTCTCGATATTACTCAATGGAATCAAAATGCGATCTTCTACTTCTTCACTATCCACGCTCTCATCTTCTGCAAACTCGGCCAAAGCCACCTCCTGCGCTCCTTTCTGCGTGGCAAAAGAGGCAATAATACAGGTCACCAAAATCATCACGATCGTACCATTCAACACGCTTTCATTCAGTAAACGAATCGGTTCTCCTTCCGGAGTTGTCCCCAAAATAACGTTATACCCCACCAGAACTGCCGCCAAAGTAGCCGCCGCCTGAGCATTACTCAATCCAAAAATCAATGTCCTTTCAGAAGCCGTAAACCGGAAGTTTTTTTGTGCCAGCCAAGCCGGGATAAACTTCGATACGGTTGCCACCACACACATGATAACAGCCACCCATATCGTGGTCAAATCATACAAAAACACGTGAAAATTCACCAACATTCCGACCCCGATCAGGAAAAACGGAATAAACAAAGCATTCCCCACGAACTCAATCCGGTTCATCAATGCCGACGTATTCGGAATCAAACGATTTAATGCCAATCCCGCCAAGAATGCCCCGATAATAGCCTCCAATCCTGCCGCCTCTGCCAAGAAAGAGGCAAAGAAAACAAGGCCCAGAACAAATATAAACTGCCCCACGCGATCATCATATCGTTTAAAATACCAGCGTCCGACAAAAGGAAATCCCCAAAGCACGATAAAAGCAAACACGAGCGTTGATACACCCAAACGTATCCAGAACCCTTGAGTCAACTCTCCCGTGGACATTCCCACGATAACCGCCAACACGAGCAAGGCCAGCAAACAAGTCACCACGGTCCCGCCAATCGTCACGTTGACCGCCCGATTCTTTGTGATTCCATATTTACTCACGATCGGATAAGTCACCAACGTGTGAGAGGCAAACATACTCGCCAATAAAATGGAAGTAGGATAAGAGAAATCCAATAAATAAACCCCGGCAAATGTTCCCAAAATCATCGGGATAAAGAACGTGTAAAGACCGAATATCAAACTCCGTTTACTATTCTTTTTAAAATCCGCCATATCAATTTCCAGCCCTGCCACGAACATGATATACAATAAACCCACTGTCCCGAACAACACGATACTACTATCCCGATCCATGATATGCAAGCCGTAAGGCCCGATCAAAGCACCGGCAATAATCAGACCGACAATATCCGGAATCTTAAAACGATGTAATACAAGTGGGGCAAACAGAATAATAAAAAGGATTACAGAAAAGATTAACACGGGATTCGTTAATGGTAATGTAACACTTAGTATATTCAGATTCAACATAAAAGGAATATTTTAGCCGGGTTTCTACTCTTTACATTACAAATTTATTCTTTTTTAATGAATAAAGAAGTAAAAAAAGATAAATTTGTCAGCGAAATCACCTTAACCTAAAAATAAGATGCAAACTACAACCCGTCTCTTTAGCCTATGTTTATTAATTCTAGTTTTTTACTCGTGCCAATCTTCCCCGGGAAAGAAACAACCGGTAGATTGGGTAGATCCGCAAATCGGCTCGGTACATGGCCGTTGGTTTTTCTATACCCCGGCCGCACTCCCTATGGGAATGGCCAAACTGGCCCCGACCACGAATGCCTACGGTAGCTATGGTAGCTGGTTACCCTGCGGATATGATGATCGACATTCTTCCATTGAAGGATTCGCCCATTTTCACGAGTTCCAAATCGGGGGCGTTGTAACGATTCCCACCACCGGGGAACTAAAAACCTTACCGGGCACATTAGAAGATCCGGATTCCGGGTATCGTTCACGCATCGACAAGGCAACAGAAATATCCTCTCCCGGTTATTACGCCGTAACTCTCACGGATTACAATATCAAAACAGAAATCACGGCAACCACCCGGACGGGTTTTCACCGCTATACCTTTCCCCAATCCGCCACGTCAAGAATACTATTTGACATCGGGCATAAACAAGGAGAAAGTGCCACCATCACGGATGCAGAAGTCACGTATCATCCGGAAACTAACGAAGTGACCGGATGGGTGGAAAACTACCCGATTTATGCCACATTCTGCCAGCCGGACGGGAAAATAAAAATCTACTTTGCCGCCAAACTGGACAAGCAACCGCAAACAATAGGAACATTTATTGACGAGAAGGTACAAGAAAACTCCAACACGGTAAAAGGTCCCGGATGCGGGCTATATCTCACCTTCCCGACAAAAGCGCATGAACAGGTACAAATGCAAGTCGGTCTATCCTATACCAGCATTGAAAACGCACGTAACAACCGAGATACAGAAGTTGCCGACAAAAGTTTCAATGACGTGAAAAATGCCGCCCGTCAAATTTGGAATGAAATGCTCGGTCGCATCCAAGTAGAAGGCGGAACCCCGGAAGATAAAACCAAATTTTATACCGGGCTCTACCATGCCCTACTCGGCAGGGGAATTGCCAATGACATAAACGGACAATACATTCGACATGATAAAACGATCGGCCAGATCCCTCTGGACAAAAACGGAATTCCCCTCTATTCCCATCACAATACTGACGGGATGTGGGGCGGTTTCTGGAACCTCACCCAAATATGGACATTAGCCTATCCTGAAATATATTCCAGCTACATAAAATCAAATCTGGACTTTTTCAAAAACTCCAGTTGGTTACACGACGGGGAGGCTGCCGGAGTATACACGAACGGAGTACAAACCAATTTCCAAGGATTAATCATATGTGCTGCCTATCAAGCCGGAATTCGTGATTTCAACATAGAAACAGCCTGGAGTGCCATCTGTAAAAACGAACTAGAATACAAAGGACGGGATATGGGGAACGGAAAATACGACAATGAATACTTTATCAAACAAGGCTTTGTTCCTTTGAAAGATTACCTGTATCCCAATAACTGGGTCTGCAACTTCGGGGCATCCCACACGCTGGAATACGCCTTCAGTTGTTACGCGGCGGCACAAATGGCCAAAGCTCTCGGGAAAACAGCCGCCTACAATACCCTTATACAGTACTCGTACGCCTACAAAAATCTATTCGACCCGGAAACAAAATATATGCGTCCCCGTGAAATGGATGGCAGTTTCATGAAAGACTTCGACCCTCTGAAAGGCTGGAAAGGATTCCAAGAAGGAAATGCCGCACAATACACCTGGTATGTTCCCCATGACATCCAAGGTTTGATAAACCTCATGGGAATCGATCTTTTCAACGAAAGACTGGAAAAAACATTTATCGAATCCCGGAAAACACAGTTTGGTGGAGGAAAAGAGATTGATAGTTTTTCCGGTGTCGAGAAATTATACAATCAAGGAAATCAACCCTGCCTACACGATGCTTGGCTATTCAACTATTCCGGCAAACCGTGGTTGACACAACTATACACCCGGTTAATCTGTGATGAGTTCTACGGAACCACACCGGAACACGGTTACGGCTACGGACAGGACGAAGATCAAGGACAATTAGGAGCCTGGTATGTCATGGCTGCCATGGGCTTATTCGACGTGCAGGGAGGAACCAACATCACCCCTTCTTACCAAATCGGTAGTCCTAAATTCCACAAAATCACGATCAAACTCGATCCCCGGTACTATTCCGGTAAAACACTCGTGATTGAAACAGAAAACAATGCTCCCGATCATTATTACGTGCAGTCCGCAACACTCAACGGGCAACCGTTAGAAGATTGCTGGTTCTATCGGCGGGAAATTATAAACGGCGGACACTTGAAACTACAAATAGATTCTACCCCCAATACCCGTTGGGGAATTGCATCCATGCCCCATTCCAAATAAACAAAACAAAAAAGTCCGAGCTTTAAACTCGGACTTTTCTACATATTAAAAACCATTATTTTACTTCCCAAACGTCTCCGCTGTTCAATAAATCTTCAACACAATGGATAGAAGATTTTGCCTTCACGTTCTCAATCTGGGCATCCAATGCATCATTATAAGTCGTACCTTCCACGTCACGGATCACACCTAAAGCCACGGGATATTCCGGAGCTTTCATGTGTACCAGCATCCAATGCATAGAAGGATTTTCGCTGTGAGCATCATGTACCATAATATCATCCAACGTGATACCATCCTTACCGATCTCAACAACTTTCAACTTACCGGCCTTCATATCAAACATGATACCTTTATCCTTGTTCTTTCCGAAAACCATCGGTTCGCCATGTCTCAAGATCAATTGACGCTCTTCCTTCATCTCTTTATCCGTGATAGCGGAGTGAACCCCGTCAGCAAAGATCACGCAGTTCTGAAGAATTTCCACGACAGCAGTACCTTTATGACGCACACCGGCCTCGATAACTTCTGCACTCAAGTTGATATTCATATCCAACGTACGAGCGAAGAATCTTCCTTGCGCACCGATTACCAACTCTCCCGGGTTAAACGGAGTTTCGATTGTCCCGTAAGGAGAAGTTTTAGTTTTCGTACCCAACTTCGTGGTCGGAGAATATTGTCCTTTCGTTAGCCCGTAAATCTCGTTATTAAACACCAAAGTGGTAATATCGATATTACGACGAATAGCATGAATAAAGTGGTTACCACCAATAGCCAAAGCGTCACCGTCACCGGAAACTTGAAGGATATTCAATTTCGGATTAGCACTTTTAGCTCCGGATGCGATAGCAGCAGCCCGTCCATGAATCGTATGGAAACCATAAGTATTCATGTAATAGGGGAAACGGGAAGAACATCCGATTCCGGAAATAACTGCCCACGATTCTTTCGGGTACCCCAATTCAGCCATGGCTTTCTGTACGGAGTTAATGATACCATGGTCACCGCAACCCGGACACCAACGAATCTCCTGGTTGCTCTTAAAATCTTTCGGTGTATATTGTTCTGCCATGATTATTTTCCTAATAATTCGGTTATTTTTTCTTTCAGCTCAACTACCGTGAAAGGTAATCCGGCCACTTTGTTATATTGATAATACGTGTAATGCGGGAATTTAGCTCTCAAATACTGTGCAAACTGTCCCAAGTTCAACTCGCAAACGATAATCTTCTTGAATTTACCAAGAACCTCATCCGTGTTCTTCGGAAGCGGGTTGATAAAGTTGAAATGAGCCAAGCTCACGTCTTTACCTTCTTCTCTCAATTCACGAACGACCGAGTACAAGTGACCGTAAGTACCACCCCACCCAACAACAAGAACATCTCCACCATCTTGATTTCCGAAAATCTCCTGTTGAGGAATACTGTCAGCGATCTTAGCCACCTTAGCATCACGTAAATCCGTCATAATTTGATGGTTTTCCGGCACGTAACTAATCTCTCCCGTTACATTTACCTTCTCCAAACCACCGATACGGTGTTCCAAACCTTTCGTTCCCGGTAAAGCCCACATTCTGGCCAAAGTCTCCGGATCACGTGCATACGGTTTATAATCATCACCTTCTTTAGCTACTCTCGGGGTAATAGAAGGATAATCTTTCAATGAAGGAATCTTCCACGGTTGAGCGCCATTACCCAAGAACCCGTCTGTCAACAGGACAACCGGAGTCATGTGTTCTACAGCTATTTTAGCAGCCCAGAAAGCATAGTCGAAACAGTTACCCGGGGTACTTGCAGCGACAACAGGCATAGGGCTTTCACCATTACGTCCGTAAAGAGCCTGCAACAAGTCGGATTGTTCCGTTTTCGTGGGAAGACCGGTTGAAGGACCACCACGTTGTACGTCAACAATTACCAATGGTAACTCCGCCATTACGGCTAAACCGGCAGCCTCGCTCTTCAAGGCCAAACCGGGACCTGAAGTTGTCGTGATGGCCAGATTACCCACGTAACTTGCACCGATAGAAGTACAAATTCCGGCAATCTCGTCCTCTGCCTGATAGGTCTTCACGCCTAAATCACGTCTCAACGCCAACTCTTGTAAAATATCAGTTGCCGGAGTGATAGGATAAGAACCGCAGAACAAAGGTAAATTCGCTTTTTCAGCAGCAGCTAGGAATCCCCATGCCGTAGCCTTATTACCGGTAATCGTCCGGTAACGTCCTTTCTCGATCTGAGCGGGAGCCACGTTGAAGTGTACAGCCAAAGCATGAACGTTAGAAGCATAGTTAAAACCACTTTCCAACACTTTCACGTTAGCACTTGCAATCTCCGGTTTCTTGGCAAACTTCTGGTTAATAAAATCTCTCGTGTGATCCACCGTACGGTCGAACATCCAGTAAATCATACCAAGAGCGAACATATTCTTACATTTAACGATAGACTTCTGATCCAGACCACTGTCTTTCAAAGCCTCTTCCGTTAAAGTCGTGATCTTCACGGGGACCACGTTATAATCTTGCAAGACTACATCTTCCAGCGGGTTTTCTTTATACCCGGCCTTTTCAATGTTCTTGTCTGTAAATGCATCCAAGTTCACGATAATCGTCGCACCTTTTTTTGCCCAACGCAAGTTAGCCTTTAAAGCGGCAGGATTCATCGCCACGAGCACGTCTGCAAAATCACCCGGAGTTTTAATGGGATCATTCCCAATATGTACTTGGAACCCGGAAACACCACCAACCGTACCTTGCGGGGCGCGTATTTCAGCAGGATAATCCGGAAACGTTGATACACCGTTTCCAAATAAAGCAGCAGCATCCGAGAATTGCTGGCCGGTCAATTGCATTCCATCTCCCGAATCTCCCGAGAAACGAATCACAATGTCTTTTTTGTCGATAACTTCTGTCTTTTCACTCATGACTTAGTTACTTGTTCTTAAATATTAAATTATAAATTATATTCTATAATATCACGCAAATTTTATGTTGTAAAACATGCGTAAAGGTAGCCAATAGAAATATCTAAACAAGTTTGTATCAGTATTTTTTTCTTTTCAGATATTGCCTTGACAATCAAGTCAGAGCATGTCAAAAAACATATTTTTCGACACAAATAAAATAAAACAATTCTAAACAACACATCTTTTTCCGTCGTTTTTCGGTTACTTTCTTGTTACGATTGAAAATTCCAGCGATAAAATCTCTTTCAATATGGAACAAAATCAGTCTTTAAATTGTATAGATAATAAGTTTTGTATAATTTTATCAAGTAAACACCTACACGGCTATAAGTTATTTAAAATACACTTACTATGAAAAACCATTTGATTCTACTCTGCCTGCTACTTGTACTGATAAGTTGTGGAAAGAAATCATCTATCACCGATTTCATTGATAATCCGGATGATTCACGAAATCCTTACACCATCAGTTCTACCCATGTAGGAACAATTTCAAGAGGTACGAACATCCATCAGCTCTACTCTATATTCCCAGCGAAACAAATCAAACTCACCAAAAACAAAGGTGGGTTCTTCAATCAGGAATTTGATGACTATAATGTGTATGATGCAAACGGGAAACTATTATTCACGGCGACTCCGGAAGTTGCCGGAGATACCAGTTCATTCATTAATCGCATCATCATCCGGGACACGTCATTCAAAACACCGGAAGGAATCGGCCTAAACTCCAACCTGGGACAAATACGGGATGCTTATCACAACATCGACTATCTTCCTGCCTCGGGAGAGATTGTTGTTTCCGTTCCGAAAGTCAGCACCAGTTTCTTAATCAACAAAGCAACTTTGGATGATTCATGGTGGGACAACAACACGAACCAAATCATAGCAAAGAACATCCCGGACAGTGCAAAGATCGACGGGGTTGTCGTATTTTGGAACACGAAAGAATCTCAGCAGATTCCAGCCGTCTTCACGGCAACATTCTGGAATGAAATGCTGACAAAACTAATTACTTGGTGTGTTATTCAACTTCCATCAATCGTGATTCTTATTATTTTATTCGTTTCATTACTCCGAGCCTTACGATTCACAACCCGAAAAATGAAAAAGCTCGCTATCAACAAAGCCTACAAAGCTGAAAATATTGACAACAACGAGGCAGAAAAACGAATTAACACACTCACAGGAATCATATATGGCATCGGAAGAATCTTCCTATGGGTAATCTTTTTGCTAATCCTACTCGGGAAATTCAATATCAACATAGCCCCTATTCTGGCCAGTGCCGGAATTGTCGGGTTAGCCGTCGGTTTCGGAGCCCAGGAATTAGTCAGGGATTTCATATCCGGTTTCTTTATTCTACTGGAAGATCAGCTACGCACCGGAGACTGGGCGGTAATTAACGGAACGGAAGGATTGGTTGAAAAAATAGAATTAAGAACCGTTACTCTACGAGATAGTTCAGGCACCGTACACATTTTCCAAAACGGGAAAATAGACACGCTCTCCAATATGACCAAAGAATGGTCTGCCATTGTCCTGCAAATCGGGATCGGTTACAAGGAAGACACGGATAATGCCGTCATGCTCATGCAACAAGTCGGAGACGAAATGTTCAATGACCCTGTTTACAAAGAAATGATGCTCGAACCCGTGGCCATCAGCGGGGTAAACGACTTTGCCGATAGTGCCGTGGTCATTCGCCTTGTTATCAAGACAAAACCCATGCAACAATGGGCCGTTGGCCGGGAATATCGCCGTCGTCTGAAAAAAGTATTCGACGCTAAAAACGTGGAATTCCCCTTCCCGTACCGTACACTAACCTGGGGTGACAGTTCTAACCCTATAAAACTGAAAATAGAACCGGCAGACTCGGACTCGAAATAACTTTTACCTTTTAGTTATTAACTTTTAATTCGCACGCACATGGCCCGTTTTCTCAAAGACCGCACGAAATCACAAGGAGCCGCACCCGGCTCCCTGATCTTCATCGGCAAACAAAAAATGACGAAAAACTCCATTCAGGTTATTCAATACACTTCAGAAGGAATTAAAGAGTTCTTTCCCGAAACCATGGAAAACATTGTAAATGTAGTATCCAACGACCACATGACCTGGATCAACATTTCCGGTCTGCAAAACACGAAACTAATTGCAGACATGGGAAAGGCTTTCGATATATCTTCCTTGTTTCTGGAAGACATTCTAAACACGGATCAACGCCCCCGGTTCAGTGAAGAATCCGACCATTTATATATTATTGCCAAATCCTTCTATTTCGGTAAAGACGACGGGATTGTTCACATGGAACAACTCTCTTTTATTGTCGGTTCCCATTACCTGATCACCATTCAGGAGACAGATGCCAATTATTTCAAGGATGTAAAAAAACGCCTATACGACGGGAAAACCCGCATACGCTCTTTCGGAACGGATTATCTCTGTTATGCACTACTGGATACGCTGGTAGATAGCTACATCATTAACCTGGAAATACTAGGAGCTGCCATAGAAGAACGCGGTAAAACAATTTTAGAGGCGGACGTTAAAGTCGTAGAAGACCTTTACCACTATAAAACAGAACTTTCATACATCCGAAAAAATGTACGCCCGTTCAAAGAAGTCACAACTCGTTTCATAAATTGTGATTCACCCTTGATAAACCAAAACACGTACACTTATTTACATGATTTGGACGATCTGGTTGTACAAGCCCAAGAAGCCATCGAGATATACTATTCCATGGTCTCCGATCAAATAAATCTCTATCAAACTAATATTGGAAACCGACAAAATGATGTTATGAAAGTGTTGACAATCTTTTCAACCATTTTCATCCCACTTACTTTCATCGCCGGTATCTACGGAATGAACTTCGAATATATCCCAGAACTAAAACACCACTACGCCTATTTTATCCTCTGGGGCATCATGGTGGTCATCACCATCACCATGCTCCTCTACTTCAAAAGAAAAAAATGGCTCTAATAATTTCAAATTTTAGATTTTAGATTTTTATCACACAATCTAAAATCTAAAATTATCAAGCTTGTCCCTGCGGTTCCAAATCCACCGGGAACATGGGAGCCATAGGGCCGCCTTCCGGTAAATTGATTTTCCCGAAATCAATCTCGAATCTCCGAACATTATCTTGTAATGCCAGTAACAAACGTTTCGCGTGTTCCGGGGTCAAAATAATACGGCTTTTCACTTCAGCCTTGGGCATCCCCGGCATAATACGGATAAAGTCAATAATAAACTCGGAGGAAGAATGAGAAATAATTGACAGATTCGAATAAGTTCCTTGTGCGACATCTCGATTTAATTCAATATCAAATTGTTGTTTTTTCTCTTCCATAATAGTCCTTGGTTAATAGCTTATACAAACAATAAAGGCGCCTTGCGGCGCCTCTATCTATTCTTTATTTTTCCATCCTTTCGAGGTCAGCCTTAGAACCTACAATCAGACTTCTAAATTCTTTCATACCTGTTCCCACCGGTATCAAGTGACCGCAAATCACGTTTTCTTTCAAGCCTTCCAATGGATCGACTTTACCATAAATTGCAGCTTCATTCAATACTTTCGTGGTTTCCTGGAATGATGCGGCAGAAATAAAGCTTGCCGTCTGCAATGCAGCACGGGTAATACCCTGTAATACCTGAGCTGAAGTTGCGGGTACAGCATCTCTAGCCTCTACCACTTTCAAGTCTCTACGTTTCAATTGTGAGTTAATATCTCTCAACATACGTACAGAGATAATCTGTCCCGGTTTCACCCGATCCGAATCCCCGGCTTCCAGTACGACCTTCTTACCGTAAATTGCATCGTTTTCTTCCATGAACTCACTCTTGTCCACCACTTGATTCTCTAAGAATCTCGTATCTCCGGCATCTTGGATCAATACCTTACGCATCATCTGGTGTACAATGATCTCGAAATGCTTATCGTTGATCTTCACACCCTGCATCCGGTATACATCCTGTACCTCGTTCACGATATACTCCTGAACCTTAATCGGTCCCTCGATATTCAAAATATCAGTCGGGGTAATTGCACCGTCAGATAGCGGGGTTCCAGCACGTACATAATCGTTCTCCTGCACCAAAATCTGTTTTGATAAAGAAACCAGATATTTCTTCACCTCTCCGGCTTTTGATGTCACGATAATTTCACGATTACCGCGTTTGATCTTACCGTAAGTTACCTCACCGTCAATTTCCGATACAACGGCCGGATTCGACGGGTTACGAGCCTCGAACAACTCGGTAACACGCGGAAGACCTCCCGTGATATCGCCTGCTTTACCAACAGCTCTCGGAATCTTGGCAATGGTACTACCGGCAACAACCTCAGCTCCTTCCTTCACGACAATGTGGGCGCCTACCGGTAAGTTGTAACTCTTCACCGTGTTTCCTTCCGCATCATTGATACACAAAGCAGGCGCTTTCATCTTGTCACGGAACTCGATAATGATCATCTCCCTAAATCCGGTGGTTTCATCGGATTCTTCCTTATAGGTTTCACCCTCGATCAAGTTTTCCAACCCAACCGTACCGGAGAATTCGGTAATGATCAAAGCATTGAACGGGTCCCATTCGCAAAGCAATTCACCCTTGCTGATCTCCTGTCCATCCTTCACGAACAATTTAGCACCGTAAGGGATAGCATGAGAAATCAATATAATATTCGTGTTCTTATCCAATATACGCAACTCCGTCAAACGTCCTACAACCACGTCACAGGTCGTTCCGTTATCTTGCGTGTACTCAACAGAACGTAATTCTTCATACTCAACATAACCATCATACTTCGCTTTCAAAGAGTTTTCGCTGGAAATATTTCCCGCAGTACCTCCCACGTGGAAGGTTCTCAATGTCAACTGAGTACCCGGCTCACCGATAGACTGTGCAGCGATAACCCCGACAGCCTCACCTTTCTCAACCATGCGGCTGGTAGCCAAGTTACGCCCGTAACATTTAGCACAAACGCCCTTCTTCGCCTCGCAAGTCAATACAGAACGAACTTCAACACGCTCGATCGGGGAGTTCTCGATAATATCGGCAACTACCTCCGTGATCTCATCTCCTGAAGCCACGATCAATTCACCCGTATTCGGATGATAAATATCATGCACGGAAACACGTCCTAAAATTCTCTCTGATAAAGAAGATACGATCTCCTCGTTATTCTTGATAGCCGAAATGGTAATACCTCTCAACGTACCGCAATCTTCCTCGGTAATCGTGATATCGTTAGCCACGTCAACCAAACGACGAGTCAAATATCCGGCATCTGCAGTCTTCAATGCGGTATCGGCCAAACCTTTACGGGCTCCGTGGGTTGAAATAAAGTACTCCAACACCGAAAGTCCCTCTTTAAAGTTTGCCAAGATCGGGTTCTCGATAATCTGTCCCCCGGTAGCACCTGATTTCTGCGGTTTTGCCATCAATCCACGCATACCTCCCAACTGACGAATCTGCTCACGAGATCCACGGGCTCCGGAATCCAACATCATGTAGATAGAATTGAATCCTTGGTCGTCCGCAGCCAATTGTTTCATCAACGTGGCGGTCAGGTTCGCATTCACGTGTGTCCAAATATCAATAATCTGGTTATATCTTTCATTATTGGTAATGAATCCCATGTTATAGTTCGCCATTACCTCTTCAACTTGGTCATATCCTTCTTGTAACAAATCTTGTTTGTTCTCCGGAACGATAACGTCTCCCAAGTTGAAAGACAAACCTCCCTCAAATGCCTTACGATAACCCAAATCCTTAATATCATCCAAGAATTTAGCCGTCACGTCCACACCGCAACGTTTGAACACGTCACCGATAATGTCACGCAACGCTTTTTTCGTAATCAACGTATTGATGTAAGGATAATTTTTCGGGGTGAACTGGTTCAAAATCACACGACCAACCGTTGTTTTGATCATATGCCTGATCGGTTGACCGTCCTTGTCCACGTTATCAATCTTCACCTCGATTTCAGCATGCAAGTCTACGGCTCTCTCGTTGAAAGCGATAATCACTTCCTCTGGAGAATAGAACTTCAATCCTTCACCCTTCACGCCCTTTCTCGGTTTCGTGATATAGTACAAACCGAGTACCATATCCTGAGAAGGCACAGTGATAGGCGCACCGTTAGCTGGGTTCAAAATGTTATGAGAACACAACATTAAAATCTGAGCTTCCAGCACGGCCTCATTACCTAATGGTAAGTGTACGGCCATCTGGTCACCGTCGAAGTCGGCGTTGAATCCGGTACAAGCCAACGGGTGCAAACGGATTGCCTTACCCTCGATCAATTTCGGTTGGAATGCCTGAATACCCAAACGGTGCAGGGTCGGGGCACGGTTTAACAATACCGGGTGACCTTTCAACACGTTTTCAAGAATATCCCAAACGATCGGATCACGACGATCCACGATCTTCTTGGCACTCTTCACCGTCTTCACGATACCGCGCTCGATCAGCTTACGGATAATAAACGGCATATACAATTCAGCCGCCATATCTTTCGGAAGACCACACTCGTGCATCTTCAAGTCCGGACCTACAACGATTACCGAACGTGCAGAGTAGTCAACACGCTTACCTAACAAGTTCTGACGGAAACGCCCTTGTTTACCTTTCAAACTGTCGGAAAGAGACTTTAACGGTCTGTTATTTTCAATCTTAACCGCGTTGGATTTACGAGAATTATCGAATAATGAATCTACGGCCTCCTGTAACATACGTTTTTCATTACGCAAGATTACATCCGGAGCCTTGATTTCGATCAATCTCTTCAAACGATTATTACGGATAATCACCCGTCTATACAAATCGTTCAAATCGGAAGTAGCAAAACGACCTCCGTCCAACGGAACCAACGGACGCAATTCAGGCGGTATCACAGACAACACCTTCACGATCATCCATTCCGGCTTATTAATTTCTTTACTTTCACGGAAAGCCTCTACGACTTGGAGACGTTTCAACGCCTCGTTCTTTCTCTGTTGAGAAGTCTCCGTGTTTGCTTTATTTCTTAAATCGTATGAAAGATCATCCAAATTCAAACGTTCCAACAACATGGAAATAGCTTCCGCTCCCATCTTGGCAATAAACTTGTTTGGATCATCATCATCCAGATATTGATTATCCGTCGGAAGCTTATCCAGAATATCCAAATACTCTTCTTCCGTCAGGAAATCCATCGTTTTGATACCGGAATCCCCCATGATACCCGGGTTTACAACCACGTATCTCTCGTAGTAAATAACGGTATCCAGTTTCTTGGAAGGTAACCCTAACAAGTAACCGATTTTATTTGGTAACGACTTGAAATACCAGATATGAGCCACCGGAACCACCAACTGGATATGTCCCATACGCTCACGTCTAACCTTCTTCTCCGTAACCTCAACACCACAACGGTCACAAACGATACCCTTATAACGAATACGTTTATATTTACCGCAATGACATTCATAATCCTTCACCGGACCGAAGATACGTTCGCAGAACAAACCGTCGCGTTCGGGTTTGTAAGTACGATAGTTAATCGTCTCCGGTTTTAATACAGCACCACTGGACCGTTCCAGAATTTCTTCCGGGGAAGCCAATCCAATAGCGATTTTAGTAAAATTTTTTACTTTATTGTCTTTTCTGAAGGCCATATTCTAGATTTTAGATTTTAGATTTTAGATTTACAATTACATGGATCGTAAATCTAAAATCATAAATCAACAATTATATTAAATTAACGCTCAATCCCAACCCACGAAGTTCATGCAACAACACGTTGAATGATTCCGGAATTCCGGGTGTCGGAAGAGGTTCACCTTTCACGATATGCTCGTAAGTTTTGGTTCTACCCATCACGTCGTCAGACTTCACGGTCAAGATTTCCTGCAAGATGTGTGATGCTCCGAAAGCCTCAAGAGCCCAAACCTCCATCTCTCCGAAACGCTGACCTCCGAACTGAGCTTTACCTCCAAGAGGTTGCTGCGTGATCAACGAGTAGGGTCCGATAGAACGAGCATGCATCTTGTCATCAACCATGTGTCCCAGTTTCAGCATGTAGATCACACCCACGGTTGCCGGCTGGTCGAAACGTTCTCCCGTTCCTCCATCATACAGATAGGTGGTTCCGAATCTAGGCACACCTGCCTCGTCCGTGTATTTGTTGATATCGTCCAAAGAGGCACCATCAAAAATAGGAGTTGCAAACTTCAATCCCAAATTCTTTCCGGCCCAACCCAACACGGTTTCGAATACCTGTCCCAAGTTCATACGGGAAGGCACACCCAGCGGATTCAAACAAATATCAACCGGAGTTCCGTCAGACAAGAACGGCATATCCTCTACCCTTACCACGCGGGATACAATACCCTTGTTACCGTGACGTCCTGCCATCTTATCACCGATTTGCAATTTACGTTTCTTAGCCACGTAAACCTTAGCCATCTTGATAATTCCGGAAGGAAGCTCGTCACCGACGGTAGCGTTATACTTCTTACGTTTAATTTGTCCTTCGATCTCCTTGTACTTGATGATATAATTATGCAACAAGTCACGGATCATATCATTTCTTTGCTTATCGGTCGTCCACTTGTTCGGGTTGATTTGCAAGAAGTCCATGTTCTGCAACATCTTGTAAGAGAACTTCACTCCCTTCGGAACAATATCCTCGTTCAAGTAATTCTTCACGCCTTGCGAAGTCTTACCATTTACCAACTCGAATAATTTGTCGATCAATAAAGTAGTCAAATCTCCGACTTTACGTTGGAATTGTTCATCCAGTTCGGCCAAGAGGTTCTTGCCGGCAGCTTTCGTTTTCCGATCACTTACCGTACGCTGGAACAACTTCTTATCAATAATAACACCTTTCAATGAAGGAGAAGCTTTCAATGAAGCATCTTTCACATCACCGGCTTTATCACCGAAGATTGCTCTCAGCAATTTTTCCTCCGGACTAGGATCAGACTCTCCTTTCGGGGTAATCTTACCAATCAGGATATCTCCCGGTTGAACACGAGCCCCCACGCGAATGATTCCGTTTTCATCCAAATCCTTCGTGGCCTCCTCACTTACGTTTGGAATATCAGCCGTCAACTCTTCCAATCCACGTTTCGTTTCACGAACTTCCAGAGAATACTCGTCCACGTGAACAGATGTAAAGACATCATTCCGCACGATATTCTCGGAGATCACGATAGCATCCTCGTAGTTGTATCCTTTCCACGGCATGAATGCCACTTTCAAGTTCCGTCCGAGTGCCAATTCTCCCTTTTCTGAAGAGTATCCTTCCGTCAATATCTGCCCTTCTTCCACACGTTGACCTTTTCTCACGATCGGTTTCAACGTGATCGTCGTACTCTGGTTTGTACGTTGGTATTTCGGCAGGTAATATTCTTTCGTATCGGGTTCAAAGCTTACAAAAGCCTCTTCTTCCGTACGGTCATATTTAACAACAATTTTGCGTCCGTCAACAAAAGCGATCACTCCCGGGCCCTCTGCAACAACCTGTGTTCTGGAATCCTTGATCAAATTGGCCTCCAAACCGGTTCCCACGATCGGGGATTGCGGAGAAATAATCGGAACTGCCTGACGCATCATGTTCGATCCCATCAACGCACGGTTGGCATCATCATGCTCCAAGAACGGGATCAAAGACGCTGCGATAGATGCAATCTGATTCGGGGCAACATCGATCAAATCGACATCCTCTCCGGCTGCCAACGGGAAGTCCGCATCTTTTCTGGCTTTTACCCATTTATTCGTAAACTTGCCATCTTCATCGATAGCAGAACTTGCCTGGGCAATCACCAACTCCTCCTCTTCCTCTGCCGAATAGTAGCGTACCCCTTCCTCGGAAAGGTCCACGATACCATTATTCACCTTACGGTAAGGTGTTTCGATAAATCCTAGATCGTTGATCTTAGCGTACACGCAGAGAGAAGAAATCAAACCGATATTCGGTCCCTCCGGCGTCTCGATCGGACACAAACGACCATAGTGAGTATAGTGTACGTCACGCACCTCGAATCCGGCACGATCTCTGGAAAGACCACCGGGTCCCAAGGCTGACATACGTCTCTTGTGAGTAATCTCGGCCAATGGATTCGTCTGATCCATGAACTGAGATAACGCATTCGTTCCGAAGAACGAGTTGATCACGGAAGACAAAATCTTCGAGTTGATCAAATCAACCGGGGTGAAAACCTCGTTGTCACGCACGTTCATTCTTTCACGAATCGTACGGGCCATACGGGCCAATCCCACTCCGAATTGATTATATAATTGTTCACCGACAGTACGTACACGACGATTACTCAAGTGATCAATATCGTCCACGTCAGTCTTAGCGTTCAACAAGCGAATCAAATATTTGATGATCTCGATAATATCCTCTTTCGTCAAGACACGGATATCCGGATCTGTTGCAAGTCCCAATTTTTTGTTTAACTTGTAACGTCCCACGTCACCCAAATCGTAACGTTTATCAGAGAAGAACAACTTGTCGATCACATCGCGGGCAGTAGCCTCGTCAGGCGGCTCCGAACTACGCAATTGCCTGTAAATATGTAATACAGCCTCTTTCTCCGAGTTACAGGGGTCTTTTTGTAACGTGTTATATATAATGGCATAATCTGCCAGATTTTGCATCTCCTTGTGAAGAAGGATCGTCTTCGCACCTGACTCGACAATCGCATCAATATGCTCAGGCTCCAGTACTGTTTCACGGTCAACGATAATCTCGTTACGCTCGATAGAAACAACTTCACCGGTATCTTCATCAACGAAATCTTCAATCCAAGATTTCAAAACACGAGCAGCCAACCGTCTACCAACGACTTTCTTCAACCCCGTACGGGAAACATTCACTTCATCAGCCAGACCGAATATTTCAAGAATATCCTTATCCGTTTCAAAACCGATAGCCCGTAAAAGAGTAGTTACCGGTAATTTTTTCTTCCGGTCGATATACGCGTACATCACGTTATTGATGTCCGTGGCAAACTCGATCCAGGAACCCTTGAACGGAATAATTCTAGCGGAATAAAGCTTCGTACCATTCGCATGAATACTCTGCCCGAAGAAAACACCGGGAGACCTGTGTAACTGAGAAACGACCACTCGCTCTGCTCCATTGATCACGAAAGTACCTTTCGGGGTCATGTAAGGAACATTTCCTAAATATACATCCTCGATAACGGTATCAAAATCTTCATGTTCCGGATCTGTACAGTACAACTTCAGTTTCGCCTTCAAGGGTGCGCCATAAGTCAATCCCTGACCCAGACACTCCTCGATCGTGTAGCGAGGCGGATCTATAAAATAGTCCAAAAATTCCAAAACAAAGTTGTTCCGAGTATCAGTAATAGGAAAATTCTCCTTGAAAACCGTGTAAAGGCCTTCATTCTTTCTGTTCTCAGGCGTGGTACCTAATTGAAAAAAGTCCTTGAAAGACTTTAATTGCACTTCAAGAAAATCAGGGTATTCCAACTGATTCTTTATCGATGCAAAGCTTATTCTATTGTTTGAATTATATGAAGACATCTATTATTTTTTTTGAACCTAAACAATCATAACAACAAAATGGTTTAGAGTCCACATGAGACTCTAAACCTGGAAAAACCAACCGGTTTTATTTTATTTAAGTTCAACTTCAGCTCCTGCTTCTTCTAATTGAGTCTTCAACGAGTTAGCCTCTTCTTTAGAAACTTTTTCTTTCAATGGAGCCGGAGCCTTGTCAACTACTTCTTTAGCCTCTTTCAATCCAAGACCGGTCAATTCTTTCACTAACTTAACAACAGCTAATTTAGCAGCACCAGCTGATTTAAGAATTACATCGAATTCAGTTTGCTCTGCTTCAGCGGCAGCAGCACCACCAGCTGCAGGAGCAGCAACAGCTACAGCAGCAGCTGCAGGTTCGATTCCGTACTCTTCTTTTAAAATGTCAGCTAATTCTTTTACATCTTTTACGGTAAGGTTTACTAGCTCTTCTGCAAGTTTTTTCAAATCTGCCATTTCTATACTATTTAAAATTGTTTGTTTACTAAACTATAAAAATTATTCTTTTTCAGAAAGTGTTTTAACAACACCAGCGATGGTATTTTGTCCGGATTGCAATGCGGAAATAACATTCTGCATCGGTGCCTGCAACATTGCGATAATGTCTGCAATCAACTCCTCCTTAGACTTGATACTGATCAACGATTCAAGCTGATCCTCGCCAACATAAGCACATTCTTCTACGAATGCGGCCTTGAATACCGGTTTGTCTTTAGTCTTACGGAACTCTTTAATCAGTTTTGCAGGACCGTTTCCGGTGTCGCTCAACATGATCGCGCTATCGCCTTTCAACGCGGAAAAAATTTCCTCGTAGTTGTTGGTAGCGTTTTCCAAAGCCTTTTTCAACAACGTGTTCTTCACTTGCACCAGTTTGATGTTAGCATCAAAGCAAGCCCGACGCAAAGCCTGAGTGTCTACCGCGTCAAGACCGGAGATGTCACTAACATACAAGTGCTTGTAAGAATTCACTTGCTCCGTCAAGGTTTCTATTACGACTTTTTTATCTTCTTTTTTCATACTACTGAAGTCCTTTTTAGATTACTACATTAATCAAGTAAAGTCTTTTGGTCTACTTGAATACCGGGACTCATCGTACTTGACAGATACACGCTCTTGATATAAGTACCTTTAGCGGCAGCCGGTTTCAATTTATTGATCACGTTCAAGAATTCTCTAGCGTTCTCCATAATCTTGTTCGGCTCGAATGTAACTTTACCAATAGAAGCGTGAATAATACCGAATTTGTCAACTTTAAAGTCGATCTTACCAGCCTTCACCTCGGTTACTGCTTTCCCGATTTCCGGGGTTACAGTACCACTCTTCGGGTTTGGCATCAATCCACGAGGACCCAAAATTCTACCAAGAGCACCTACTTTACCCATTACAGAAGGCATCGTGATGATAATATCGATGTCGGTCCAGCCGCCTTTCAATTTTTCGATATATTCATCCAATCCAACGTAATCGGCTCCGGCAGCCTTAGCTTCTTCCACCTTGTCAGGCGTACACAAAACCAAAACTCGTACTTGTTTACCGGTTCCATGAGGTAAAGTACATACACCGCGTACCATTTGATTGGCTTTACGCGGGTCTACACCCAGTCGAACGTCCATGTCAACTGACGCATCAAACTTCGTGAAAGTGATTTCCTTCACAAGCTGTGCGGCCTCGTCGATAGAATATACTTTTCCACCTTCGATCTTCGCTAAAGCTAACTTCTTATTTTTTGTCAGTTTACTCATTACGTTTGAAGTGTTACAAGTTCATTAAAAAGGTCTGTCACCGGTTACGGTTATACCCATACTTCTGGCGGTACCAGCTACCATACTCATTGCTTTCTCGATTTCAAAAGCGTTCAAATCTTTCATCTTGTCCGTAGCGATTGCTCTCACTTGATCCCAAGTGATAGAAGCCACTTTCTTACGATTGGGCTCTGCGGAACCGGATTTGATTTTAGCAACTTCCAAAAGTTGAATAGCAACAGGAGGTTGTTTTGTAATAAAATCAAACGATTTATCACCATACACCTGTATAATTACCGGGATGATCTTTCCTGCCTGCTCTTGAGTTCTAGCGTTAAATTGCTTACAGAAGTCCATGATATTGACTCCCTTAGAACCTAACGCCGGTCCTACTGGAGGCGAAGGATTAGCAGCTCCGGCTTTAATTTGCAGCTTGATAATAGCTTCAACTTGTTTTGCCATGATTGTTTTTAATCAAATAATTGTTATTCTTTTTCTACCTGCATGAAACTTAATTCGAGTGGTGTTTTCCGTCCGAAAATCTTGACAATTACTTTCAAGCGTTTCTTGTCCGTATTCACCTCCTCTATCACACCGGTAAAACCATTAAACGGTCCGTCAGTCACTTTAACTGACTCGCCAACGAAATAAGGGATACTTATTTCTTCTGGTTGTTCCGCAAGTTCATCTACTGTACCCAAGATCCGGTTTACCTCTGCTTGTCGCATCGGTACAGGGTCTCCTCCTTTGGTTTCCCCCAGGAAGCCGATCACATTCGTGATGTCACGAAGTATGTGAGGGATTTCTCCAACGAGCGCGGCCTCGATCAACACGTAACCCGGATAAAGATTTCGCTCACTGCTATACTTTTTCCCGTTACGCACCTGATACACCTTCTCTGCAGGTACTAAAACCTGTGAAACGTAATCCTGAAGCCCTAAACTGGCGATTTCGTTCTCGATGTACTCCTTTACCTTCTTCTCTTTTCCTCCAATGGTCCGAAGTACATACCATCTTTTTTTCATTTCAGCCATGTTAGACCTCCAAGATTTTTAGTAAAACAAATTATATATACCGGTCACGATATGTCTGAACGAAAAATCCATTGCAAAAATGCACAACGCTATGATAACGGAAGCAATCATCACAATTGTTGCACTACTCTGGAGCTCAGACCACGTGGGCCAAGTTACTTTATTCACCAGCTCGTTATAAACATCTGATATATAACTTTTAATCTTCATTTGTTCTATATTTAATTTGCACGGGAGGAGAGGTTCGAACTCCCGACCCTCGGTTTTGGAGACCGATGCTCTACCAACTGAGCCACTCCCGTGTGTGAGCCGACCGAAGCCGGCTCATTATTTTAAATTTTAAATTTTAAATTTTAAATTGCGAATCTACAATCTAAAATCATTAAATCTAAAATTGTATTAGTCTAAGATCTCAGTGATCTGACCAGCACCTACGGTTCTACCACCTTCACGGATAGCGAAACGCAAACCTACGTTACAAGCAACCGGAGTGATCAACTCAACAGTGATTGTCAAGTTATCACCAGGCATTACCATCTCACGTCCTTCCGGAAGAGTGATTTCACCGGTAACATCCAAGGTACGGATATAGAATTGAGGTCTGTATCTGTTGTGGAACGGAGTGTGACGACCACCTTCTTCTTTCTTCAAGATATAAACCT